>Ga0070741_10000272_pt1 | contig 196404 bp, 177 predicted proteins | sample Coa_R1_4_FD_66440 | JGI IMG/M metagenome (GOLD analysis project Ga0070741, IMG submission 66440) | Surface soil microbial communities from Centralia Pennsylvania, which are recovering from an underground coalmine fire - Coalmine... | ecosystem: Environmental > Terrestrial > Soil >... | reverse complement strand
AGCGGCCCGTCAGAACCGCAACCCTCCGGGCTGGTGGTGATTGCGAGGCAATCTCGGCGTCGCTCGTCGTCAACGATGTCCCGCATCGCCTCCTCCTCGCTCCTTGACCTTGCCTCGCAATCACCACCAGCGGTATTGCGCCGAATTCGAGGACAGAGCACTAACTTCTGCAGAGGATCGCGGCCGGAAAGGCGGCGAACACCTGCGCGAGCGGGAGCACATCGCCTTCGAGCTCTTCGTTCGTGAACGCATTGCGCCAGCGGCCGGAGACCGGCAGTGCGAGATCGCGCCACACATCTCCCAATGGCAGGTTGCGCGAGAGCTGCGAAGTGAGGCGTGGCACGGCCACCACGACATCGCCGCGGCGGAACGCGACCACATGCGGCGACTCGCACGCGATCGCCTCATAGCCTTCGAGCCGGTACTGCCTTCGTACGTTCAGCGCGCGCAGCGTCGTGAACAATTTCACGCGGCCGTCTTCCCAGCGCCGCAGGAGCTGCTGCGGGCCGTTGAGCCGCGACAGCATCGCCGCCCTGCATTCGAAGTCGACAGGCCTGCGATTATCGGGATCGACGAGGCTGAAATCCCACAGCTCGGTTCCCTGATAGAAATCGGGAACGCCGGGCGACATCACCTTCAGGACGACCTGCGACAACGAATTGACGAAGCCGTGCAATGCGATGCGCCTGACGAAGCGCTGCAGCGACGCCGTGAAGTCCGCGTGCTCCAGCAGCGAGGTTGCGAACTGCAGCAGCGCCTGTTCGTACGCGGCATTCGGCGCGATCCAGCTCGTATGGGTCTTGGCTTCGCGCGCCGCCTTCTCCACGTACTGCTGCAGCCGCCCGGCGCCGATCGGCCAGGCAGCCACCAGCGTCTGGTAGAGGTGCAGCTCCTCGTTAGGGTCGGGCGCACCGCCGGAGCGCAGCGGCGCCGTCATCGCCGACCACCGCTTCACCTGGCGCTCCCACACCTCCGGCATCTCCGACAGCACGTTGAGGCGCGCACGCGCGTCCTCGCTGCGCTTCGTGTCGTGCGTCGACGTCGCATTGAGCGTATGCGGCCAGTCGCGCTCGATCCGTTCATTCCGCTGGTGAAACTCGCCGACGGGATCGAAGTCGCGGCCGCGCCCCGGGTGGCCCCCCACCTCATTCAGCGAGATCAGCCGGTTGTAGTCGTAGAACGCCGTGTCCTCGACGCCCTTGGCCATCACGCGCCCCGTGAACTGCTGCCAGCGCTGCACGAACGCCAGCCAGGGCTCCGGCTCTTCGACGTACGACGGCAGGTCGAGCAGCAGCGTCCTCTCCAGAAACGTGAGCACGCGATCGTCGATCGCCGTGCCGGCGCGCTGCCGCGCCTCTCTAACTGCGCGCTGCACCACACAGCGGTCCCGGCCCGCGGCAGGCGCCTCACGCACGTACGTCCGGTAGACGCGAAGACAGGCGGTGATCTCCGTCAGCGCGGCCAGCAGCTCCGTCGACGCGAAGTCGCGTGCGTTGCGGTCGAGCGCGGCCAGCGCGGCGAGCTCGGCGCCCAGCGACCGCATCTCGCCGGCGAACAGCTCCGCGATCACCTGCTTCTTCCTGTCGTAACAGACCTCGTCGAATGAGTCGATCCGCTCCGTGAAATCGCGATAGAAGCGCCCGAGGCGATGAAGTCCCTGCGGGTCGGCGAACAACGCATTCACCGTATCGAGAAAGTCGTAGCCCGTGGTCCCGCTCGCGCGAAAGTCCGGAGAGAGCGGCTCGCCGGGCCCGAGGATTTTTTCGACGACGACGTAGAGATCGCCGGCGCGCGCCTGCAGCTTGCGCAGGTACGCGATCGGATCGTAGAGACCGTCGATGTGGTCGATGCGCAGTCCGGTTACGACACCTGCCGCGATCAGCTCCAGGTGCTTGCGGTTGCGCGCCTCGAACACCTCCGGATTCTCGACGCGCACACCCACCAGATCGGTGACGTCGAAGAAGCGCCGGTAGTTGATCGATTCGCTCGCGATCCGCCAGTACGCGAGCCGGTACCACTGCGCGTCGAGGAGCGCGTCGAGCGCGTTGAACGACTCCGGCTCGCCCTTGCGCCCGTTGATGCGATCGATCGTCGCGTCGAGCGCCGCGCGGAACTGCGGATCCGATTCGTAGATCCGCCAGATCGTTTCCTTCAGAAAGCGGCTGTTCGTCACCGCCTCATCCGACTGCACGAGCTCGCGCAGCTCGATCGCGACGCTCTCCGCCGGCAGCGCTTCCACACAGCCGGCGAGAACCATCCGGTACGAGCGCGGCGCGAGCGGCAGGCGTTTGTCGTAGTACGTGAAGAAGAATCCATCTGCATCGGCGTTGAGACGAAGCTCCTGCGCCTCGAGCGTCTCGCCGTAGGGGCGGCCGAGGATGGGGAGGATGACGCGGTTCTCGACGCCGTGGCGCGTGGCCACGGGACGCCAGTCGATGTCGAAGTAGTGGAGAAAGCGCGACTGCGGGCCGTTCTCCAGAACGCTCATCCACCACGCGTTCTCCGCGCTCGCCGCCATGTGATTCGGGACGATGTCGAGCAGCAGCCCCAGGCCGTGCTTCTTCAACTCTTCATGCAGCGCATTGAAATCATCCTCGGTGCCGAGCTCCGGATTCAGCGCGTCGGCATCGACGACGTCGTAGCCGTGCGTACTTCCCTTCCGCGCCTTGAGGATCGGCGACGCATACACATCGCTGATTCCGAGCGTTGCGAGATAGCCGGCGATGCGCCGCGCATGTGCAAACGTGAACTGCGCATTGAACTGCAGGCGATACGTTGCCAGGGGGGTACGGCTCATTGCGCTGAGCACGGTGCGAAAGGGATGCCGGGGGTCGGGCAACAGCAGCCTGCTGCCTGAATTTACATTTCTTACAGCCTCCTTGCTCCTCCATAACCATCGCGCGAGCGCGGGCTCCTACCATCGCGACTCGAAAGGAGTTCCCCGATGAAAGCCCGCGTCGTTGCCCCTTTCCTCTTTCTCGCCATCAGCATTCCGCTGTTCGCACAGCGGCGTCCGACCACTCCACCTCCCGCTCCGCCGCAGCCTCCGCAGCAGCAGCCGCAGCCTCCGCAGCAGGCGCTGTTCGGCAATCCGCTCAACGGCCTCTCATCGACGGAGCTCGCCGCGTTCAACGACGGCCGCTCCGAGTTCGTCAAAGTCGAAACCGTCGCCGACGGCCTCGGTCCCGTCTTCAACGGACGCTCCTGCGGTGAGTGCCACAACGCCGGAGGTGTGGGCGGCGGCAGCAATCGGCTCGTCACCCGTTTCGGCGCGACGGTGAACGGCGTCTTCGATCCGCTGACGCAGCTCGGCGGTTCGCTGATTCAGAATCAGGCGATCGGTCCGCGCGACGGGTCCACGCATGCGTTCCGCCCGGAGCAGGTGCCGCCGCAGGCGAACACCGTCGCCCGCCGCCGTTCGACGCCGCTCTTCGGCCTCGGTCTCGTCGATGCGACGCCCGACTCGGTCTTCATCGATCTCGCCGCGCAGGAGGCGGCGCGCCGCGATGGAACCGCAGGACGCGTCTCGATGGCCACCAACATCGCGGCGGGCATGAAGACCGCCGGCAAGTTCGGATGGAAGGCGCAGAACCCGACGCTCTTTCAATTCGCAGGCGACGCCTATCTGAACGAGCTCGGAATCACGAATGCGCAGTTCCCCGATGAGAATTGTCCGCAGGGCAATTGCGCCGAGCTCGCATTCAACCCCGCGCCCGGAATCAACGATGTGAACGATACGCATGCACTCGCAGACTTCATGAAGCTCCTCGCGCCGCCGCCGCGCGGAGCCATCACCGCGGATGCAACGGCTGGTGAGGGAGTGTTCAACCGCATCGGCTGCGATTCCTGCCACGTCGCGACGCTGCGCACCGGGGCATCGGCGACGGCAGGCCTCAATCGCGCCGTCTATCACCCTTACTCCGACTTCCTGCTGCACGACATGGGCTCGCTCGGCGATGGCATCGTGCAGGGCAGCGCGGGCGCGTCGGAGATCCGCACCGCGCCGCTGTGGGGACTGCGCGCGATCACGCGATTCCTGCACGACGGCCGCGCCGCTTCGATCGAAGAGGCGATTGCCGCGCATGAAGGTCAGGGCCGCGCGTCACGCGACCGCTTTCAGCAGTTGAATGCCGCGGATCGCGGACGGCTGCTCGCGTTCCTGCGGTCGCTCTAACCGGATGGTGCGCTCACTGCGTTCGCAGCGAGCGCGCCACGAGTCCGATGCCGCCTGCGAGCAGGATCAGCATCAGGATCGTGTTGAAGAGACTCGTCGGCCGGAAGTAGATGTCGAGATTCGTCAGGATTCCTGTGAAGATGATCACGGTCCCTGCGAACGTCAGCAGCCATCCCGGAATCGAGCGCCCGTTGAAGAACAGCAGGCCGATGCCGAGGACGAGCGGGATCAGCGAGAGCCCGAAACCGTTGTAGCCCCACAGCCGCCAGTAGCCCGACGTCACCGTCACCTGATTCGTCAGCAGATAGGCGCCGGCCACCGCCATGCCGAGCCCGAAGAGAAACTGGCCGATGCCGCCGGAAGTGCCGCCCGCGCCGTCGAGTCGTGTGGACATGGGGAAATTGTAGTCCTGCGCACAGCGAGGAACCCAGGTGAGCTCACGTTCGCAGCGCCCAACCCCACGGCCCGAGCTCGATTCCTTCCACGGTTCGCGGCTCGCCCGAGAAGTTGAATGCGATGAGGACGTCTCCGCGCCAGACCGCGAGCGTGCGCTCTTCGTCATTGGCAACCGTTCGCACCGCGCTCATGTCCAGCGAGCGGAGCTGCGGTGTCTCGCGGCGCAGCCGAAACAGCTCCTGATACAACTGCCACAGCTCATTGTGCGGCTGCCACGTGAGGCGTGACCTTTCGAACGTCTCTTCGCCGTGCGGGTCAGGCGCCTCGCCTCTCCATGCGAACTCGCGGAACTCCTCGCGCCGCCCGCGGCGCACGGCCTCGATCAGCTCTGCATCGGAGTGCGAGGTGAAGTACTGGAACGGCGCGGTCTCGCCGTACTCCTCGCCCATGAACAGCATCGGCAGAAACGGCGACAGCACGATCACCGCGGCCGCGAGCCGCAACTGTTCGCGCGAGACGATCTGCGAAAGCCGCTCGCCGTGCATGCGATTGCCGATCTGATCGTGATTCTGTGCGAACACGACGAACTGCGCGCCATTGCGCGTCTTCGCCTTTGCACCGTACCGCCGCCCTCGATAGGGATTGTGCTGCCCCGACCAGTAGAACCCTTCGCGCAGCACGGTCGCCAGATGGCTCACCTTGCCGAAGCCTTCGTAATATCCGGCGTCCTCTCCCGTGAGCAGCGTGTGGAGCGAGTGGTGATAGTCGTCGTTCCACTGCGCGTCGAAGCCGAGGCCGAGCTGTTCTTTCGGAGTGATGACGCGAGGGTCATTGAGATTGCTCTCGGCGAACGTCCACACCATTCGCCCGAGCTTCGCGCCGCGCTCGCGGACCGCCGTCGTCAGCTCCTGCAGGAACGGCTCCGCGGTGTGATCTTTGATTGCGTGCACGGCGTCGACGCGCAGTCCATCGATGTGAAACTCGTCGATCCATTGCAGCGCGTTGTGAAGGAAGAACCAGCGCACCTCATCGCTGTGCGGTCCGTCGAAATTGAGCGCGAGCCCCCACGGCGTCCTGTAGCGATCGGTGAAGTACGGCGCGAACTCGCTGAGGTAGTTCCCTTCGGGACCGAGGTGGTTGTAGACGACGTCGAGGACGACGGCGAGGCCGCGGGCATGGCAGGCGTCGACGAATCGCTTGAGCGCGCGCGGCCCGCCGTACGAGCTCTGCACGGCTCCGACGTACACGCCGTCGTAGCCCCAGTTGCGCCAGCCGGGGAACTGGCCGACCGGCAGCAGCTCGATCGCGGTGATGCCGAGCTCCTCGAGCGTATCGAGCCGCCCGATGGCCGCATCGAACGTTCCTTCGCTGGTGAACGTTCCGGGGTGCAGCTCGTAGAGAACGTGATCTTCCAGCGGGAGGCCGCGCCATCCCGCGTCGTGCCATTCGAAGTCGCTTCCGATCACTTCGCTCGCGGCGTGTACGCCGTCCGGCTGTGAACGCGACGCCGGATCGGGGCGCTCGCGCCCGTTCATGATGAAGACGTAGCGCGCCCCTTCGCGCACATCATCGACGATCGCCTCGTGGTAACCGCCGCGCGGCGTGAGGTCGATCACGCGGTCCGCCGGCGAGATGATGTGCAGGCTAACCTTTCGATGCAGTGGAGCCCAGACGCGAAATTCGCATCGTCCCCCGCCGAGCAAGTGAGCGCCGAGAAGCTGGTTCACGATTCTTCAGATGGCGCCGGCGCCTCGGACTCCCCGTCGCGCGGCTCTTCGTTCACGAAGAAGACCGCACCGAGCGGAGGCAGCGTCAGCGTGAGCGACCAGGAGCGGCCGTGCAGCGGAATCGGAGCCGCCTCGATGCCGCCCATGTTTCCCTGTCCGCTTCCGCCGTACATCTCGGCATCGCTGTTGAGAGCTTCGTGCCACAAGCCGCCGCGCGGAACGCCGACCTGATAGTTGTGCCGCGGAATCGGGGTGAAGTTCAGGACGGCCGCCACGATCACCTCGCCGCTCCGGCCGAACCGCAGCAGGCTGATGATGTTGTTCTCCGTGTCGCAGCAGTCGATCCATTCGAAGCCTTTCGGCTCGAGATCGAGATCGTGCATCGGCACGACGTCGCGATAGAACTTGTTGAGATCCTCAACCCAGCGCTGCAGTTGCGCGTGCCGCGGCTCCTCGAGCAGATCCCAGTCGAGCTGTGCGTCATGGTTCCACTCGCGAATCTGGGCGAGCTCGCATCCCATGAACAGCAGCTTCTTCCCCGGCTGCGCGTACATGTGCGCATACAGCAGGCGCAGATTCGCGAACTTCTGCCACTCATCGCCCGCCATCTTGCGGATCAGCGAGCCCTTCCCGTGTACGACTTCGTCGTGCGACAGCGGGAGTGTGAAGTTCTCGCTGAAGGCGTACATCATCCGGAACGTCAGCGCGTTGTGATGGAAGCGGCGGTGAATCGGATCCCTGGAGAAGTAGTTGAGCGTGTCGTGCATCCAGCCCATGTCCCACTTCAGGCCGAAACCGAGACCGCCGATGTACGTCGGCCGCGACACCATCGGCCACGCCGTCGACTCCTCGGCGATCACCTGCACGTCGGGGTGATGCTTGTAGACATCTTCATTGAGGCGGCGCAGGAATGCGATGGCTTCGAGATTCTCGCGGCCGCCGAACTCGTTCGCGACCCACTCGCCATGCTTGCGCGAGTAATCGAGATAGAGCATCGACGCGACGGCATCCACGCGCAGCCCGTCGGCGTGGTACTCGTCCAGCCAGTAGATCGCGCTCGAATAGAGGAACGAACAAACCTCGCGGCGCCCGTAGTTGAAGATCAGCGAGTTCCAGTCGGGATGAAAACCCTTGCGAGGATCGGCGTGCTCGAAGAGATGCGTGCCGTCGAAATACGCGAGCCCATGCTCGTCGGAAGGAAAGTGCGACGGCACCCAGTCGAGGATGACGCCGATCCCTTCCTGGTGCAGGTGATCGATGAGGTACTTGAGATCCTGCGGCGTGCCGTAGCGGCTCGTCGGAGCGAAGTAGCCGGTGCACTGATAGCCCCAGGAGCCGTAGAACGGATGCTCCATCACCGGCATCAGCTCGACGTGCGTGAAGTTCATCTTCTTCACGTAGGCGGCGAGCTGCTCCGCGAGCTCGCGATAGTTCAGGAACTCCCCATCCTCGCTGCGGCGCCATGAGCCGGGATGCACTTCGTAGATCGTCATCGGCGCATGGAAGCCGTTGTGCTCCTTCCGATGGCGAAGCCATTCCCAGTCGTTCCAGTCGTACGCGAGATCCCAGACGACCGATGCGGTTTTCGGAGGCGTCTCGTGGCGGAAGCCGAAGGGATCCGCCTTGTCGACGCGATAGCCGTTGTACTTCGAGACGATGTGGTACTTGTAGAGCGTTCCCTTGCCGATCTCGGGGATGAAACCTTCCCAGATGCCGGAGTGCTCATGCGGCGTCAGCGGATGCGAGTCGTAGTTCCAGTCGTTGAAGTCGCCGATCACGGAGACGCGCGCCGCGTTCGGTGCCCAGACCGCGAACATCACGCCGCCGGGAAGAATGTGTGCACCGAGCTTCTCCCACAACTTGACGTGCGTGCCCTCGTTGAAGAGGTGGAGATCCCAGTCGGAGAAAAGCGAGTGAGGAACCACGTCAGGAATCATATCCGCGCCGGCGGCCGGGGTAACTGTCATTCGCTTTTGCGTACGCAAAAACGGGACCGCCGGAACGGCTACTGAATCGCGACGAGGCGCAGCTCGAACGTCAGCGCTTTCCCGGCGAGCGGATGATTCGCATCGAGTGTCAGCGAGTCGTCATCCATGTCTGCGACCTGAACTGCTGCTGAGCTGCCGTCGGGAAAGCCGATGCGCAGCATGTCGCCGACTTCGACTTCCGTTCCGTCCGGCAGTTGCTCGCGAGGAACGCGGAAGACGAGCTCTTCGCGCCGCGGGCCGTAGGCATTCTCCGAATCGATGGTCCTCGTTTTCTCTTCGCCGATGCTCATCCCCTCGACCGCATCTTCGAAACCAGGGATCACCTGTCCCTCCCCGAGCGTGAAGGAAATGGGATCGCCTCCATCGGACGAATCGAAGATCGTCCCATCCTCGAGCGTGCCCTTGTAGTGAACGGAAACGGTGTCACCCCGCTTAGCGTGCGCGTGCATGTCGTGAGGATAGCAATTGACAAGCCTTCGTGCTCGCGGCGTAAATTGTGCATGTATTGTTGAGCTGGTGTTGAACCGTAGACTCGGTAATGGATTCTCCACATCCACATGTGACCGCCGAAGACCTCGCGCTGCTGGTCGACTCAGTGCGCGACTACGCAATGCTTCTGCTCAGCCCGAGCGGAGAGATCCTCTCGTGGAATTCCGGCGCGAAGATCATCACCGGATATGAAGCGAGCGAAGCGATCGGGCGTCACTTCTCGCTGATCTATCCCGAAGAAGACATCGCTGCGGGCAAGCCGGAGCGCGAGCTCAGGGTGTCCCGCAAAGAGGGCCGCTTCGAAGACGAAGGCTGGCGAAAGCGAAAGGACGGCACGCTCTTCTGGGTGAACACCGTCATCTCGCCGATCCGCGATGAAGATGGAACGCTCCGCGGCTTCTCGAAGATCACGCGCGACCTCACCGCGCGCCGTGAAACCGAGGAGAAGTTGAAGCGAAGCGAGGAGATCTTCCGCCTCCTCGTCGCGGCGGTGAAGGAATACGCGATCTTCCTCCTCGATCCCAACGGCTACATCACGACGTGGAATGCAGGCGCGCAGCGGATCAAGGGGTACACGCCGGAAGAGATCATCGGCAAGCACTTCTCGACGTTCTACAGCGAAGACGACAACCGCGATCAGAAACCGCAGCGCGAGCTGGACGTCGCGAAGCGCTTCGGCAGCGTGGAAGACGAAGGGTGGCGCATTCGCAAGGATGGCTCGCGCTTCTGGGCGAACGTCATCATCACCGCGGTGTACGACGAGACCGGGGAGCTGCGCGGCTTCGCGAAAGTGACGCGCGACATCACCGAGAAAAAAAAGGCCGACGAGATGCAGCGCGCGCTGTTCGAGCAGCGCGAAGCACGATTCCGCGCCGAAGAAGAGCGGCGCCGCGCAGAGGAGTCGTATCGCGTCGCGCAGGAGGCGAATCGCGCCAAGGACGAGTTCCTCATGACGCTCTCGCACGAGCTGCGCACGCCGATGACGGCCATTCTCGGCTGGGCGCGCCTGCTGCCGACGATCGATCCGTCTGAAGAAGGATTCTCCGAGGCGATCGCGGCAATCGGACGCAGCGCGCTCCTGCAGGCGCGGCTCATCGAAGACGTGCTCGACGTCTCGCGCATCGTATCCGGCAAGCTGCGCCTCTCCCTCGAAACGGTGGATGTCCAGAGAGTCGTCAACGATGCGATCGAATCGGTGCGCGCGAGCGCCGACGCACGCGCCATCACCATCATCTTCAACGCCGCCGAGAATCTCGGCACGACGGTCGCCGATCCGACACGGCTGCAGCAGATCATCTGGAACATCCTGACGAACGCCGTGAAGTTCACGCCGAAGAAGGGAACGATCGCGATCGATGCACGCCGGACGTCGTCGCACATCCAGATCTCCGTGACCGACAACGGCGAAGGAATCGATCCGCAGTTTCTCCCACACATCTTCGAGGCATTCCGCCAGGCGGAGACGGCGAGCACGCGCGTGCACGGCGGGCTCGGCCTCGGGCTCTCGATCGTCCGCTACCTCGTCGAGGCGCACGGCGGCAACGTGACGGCCGAGAGCCAGGGCCGCGGAAAAGGCGCGCGCTTCACGATCACGCTGCCCGTCGGCGCGATGAAGACGCAGCACGAGGAACCGAAGCGAACGGAAATCGAGGCGCGGGACGTGGTCATCGCCAGCAAGCTCGCCGGCATCGACGTGCTCGTCGTCGACGATGACCGCGAGGCGCGCGATCTCGTTCGCGCGGCGCTGAAGCAGGCCGGGGCTCACGTGGTCGTCGCCGAGTCGGCGAGTGCAGCGCTCAGCGAGCTGCTCGAGTACCGGCCCGACCTCGTCCTGACCGACATCGCGATGCCGCACATGGACGGATACGCACTGGCGCGGGAGATCCGCAACCGGCCGGAGCTCAAGAAACTGAAGATCGCCGCGCTGAGCGCATTCCCCGCCGGCCGCATCCCGCAGGACAGCGGCTTCGACGAGTACCTCGCGAAACCGATCGACCCCTTCGATCTCGTGGAAGCCGTGGCGAGAATCGCCGGGCCGGTGAAGACGTAAGAGCCGCGGCAGGCGCAAAGGCGAAGCATCGTGCCACCACTGCAACAAGCAGGCGGAAACAGAGAGACCGTGAGATGGGACAAGAGCTCGCCAGCGAAGACGATCGATAGCTATCAGATCGCGATTCAGGATGGTCAGGCCAAAGTCTCGATCCTCCTCAACGGCACATGGAAAGAAGTCAAGCCGGGACGCTTCGTCGTCACGCAGAAAGACGAGACGCTCCCGAAGCAACTTGTGCTCGATCTACCAAAAAGCAGAACGCAGAACGCAGAACGCAGAATTGAGAATTGAGAATTGATGTGGCGCTTCGCGCGTCGCTCTTTCTAAATTCTTCATTCTGCGTTCTGCGTTCTGCATTTCGCTTTCCAAAGCACCGAAAAAATCACGCAACCGCCCCACCACACGAGCTTCCCGCTCCCGCTGTGCAACCGAAGCAACTTGTGCTCGAGCTACCAAAAGCAGAACGCAGAACGCAGAACGCAGAATTGAGAATTGAGAATTGATGTGGCGCTTCGCGCGTCGCTCTTTCTAAATTCTTCATTCTGCGTTCTGCCTTCTGCATTTCGCTTTTCAAAGCACCGACAAAAATCACACAACCGCCCCACCACACGGTCATAGCCTTCACCCCAGTAGCTGCAATACGCCTGTCAGCGGGATCTTCAGCCATTGCGGGCGGTTATTGAGCTCGTAGGCGATCTCGTAGAGCGCTTTCTCCAACAGATACGCGTCCAGCAGAAGGTGCAGCTCCTCGTTAGATGACGGCAGGTGCGCTGCGCCTCCGGTTGCCGCCAGGTACGCGCGCAGGAACGCCTGGCTCGTGCTCTGATACCAGAACGCCGCCGCGGCATCGAGCAGCGCCTCATCCTCGGTGCGAATGACCACGCCGGGCGCCTGGCCGTACACGACCGCATAAGGCGCATAGTGGAGCGAGCGCAGCATGCCGGCGACATCCCGCAACGCGCTGCGCTTGATGCGCCGCTCGCTCAATGGCCGCGCCGGCTCCCCTTCGAAGTCGATGATGACGAAATCGTTGCCCGTATGGAGCACCTGCCCGAGGTGGTAGTCGCCGTGGGTGCGCAGACGCTGGCCCGTAATGCGGCCCTCGATGAGTGCGCGGAATCGCGCCTGCAGCTCCGCCTCGCGCGCCAGCAACATCTGCGTGTCGGGATGGTCCTTCGCACGGCGCCGCAGCAACTGCATCGTCTGCACCGCCTGCGTCCGCATCGACTGATAGATCGAACGTTGATAGTGCGGCGTAAAGGGCTCCGGCGCGAACGCCGGGATATCGGGGCGGGAGGCGAGCGCGAGATGCATCTCCGCGGTCCGCCGGGCGAGCAGCTCGACATCCGCGATGTAGCCGTCGAGAAGTGCTTGCGCGGCCGCCTCATTGGGCCGCCGCATCGCTTCCACCGCCGAGGCATCGCTCAGCACGCGATCGAAGAAGCGCCCGATCGCATCGAGCGTGTACGTCCACGCATCGCCCGAGTTCGGCGTATAGCTCTGCAGAATCGCAGCGGTCATGCCGTCGAGCTCCAGCGATCCCGCGATCCGCGGCGTGTGCGTGAACGACGTCTCCTCATTGAGGAAGCGCGTGACCTCCAGATCCGTATTGATCCCCGGCTCCATCCTGCGGATCAGCTTCATGAACAGCCGCTGCCCGTACACGATCGCCGTGTTGCTCTGCTCGGCCTTGAGGACCTGTCCCTCGAGCGGCTCGTTGCCGCGCAATGCGCGAAGCTCGCGCGTGACCGAGGCCGTGAGCGGGCCGGTCTTGCGCTTGCGCGCGATCGCGTCGAGAAGCGCCGCGGCAAACGCGGGACTGGCCAGCGGCTCGTACAGAAGCTGGCCGTCGCTCAGACGCGCGATGAATGTCGACGGCTTCTTCTCGCTCTCGTCGGAACGGCGCACCTGCGTCAGCGCAAGCGGCAGGAGATACGTCTCCGGCTCGCCATCGGTGTACTCGATGTCGACAATCGCGAGATGTCCCGCCTCTTTCGGCAGAGCGACGGAGTCGCGCACCGCAGTCGTGTTGATCGTCTTCGCCTTGCCGCCGAACCAGCGGCGCGTCCGGATGTAACCCCCAACTGCGCGTTGCAGCGCGTCGCGATTGCGGTCCGCGAAGACCTCTTCCCACGTTTTCGCCGCAATGAGCGGCAGTTCCACTGCGCCGCTGATCTCGCCGGAACTGCTGCGCTCGAGCTGAAACCAGTAGAACGCGAACGGCCCGAGATTGAGGAAATAGGGCCGCTCGCCGATTTCGGGGAAGCGGGTCCGGCCCGACAACTCCACCGGCACCATGCCGCGAAACTGCGAAAGATCGAGCTCGAAGCACTGCACGATGCGCGAGAGATTCGCCACCACGAGCAGCGTCTCATCCTCATACCGCCGGATGAAAGCGAGAATCTTGCGATTCTCGGGATGGAGAAACTCCATCGTGCCGCGGCCGAACGCCTTGTATCGCTTGCGCGTCGCCAGCAGGCGCTTCATCCACCACAACAATGAATACTGGCTGTTCTGCTGCGCTTCGACGTTGACCTGCTCATAGTGATATTGCGGGTCGATGATCACCGGCAGAAACAGCTGCTGCGGATTCGCGCGCGAAAATCCGGCATTGCGGTCGGCGCTCCACTGCATCGGCGTGCGCACGCCATTCCGGTCGCCGAGATAGATGTTGTCCCCCATCCCGATCTCGTCGCCGTAATAGATGATCGGCGTACCGGGAAACGAGAACAGCAGTCCGTTCATCAGATGAATGCGGCCGCGGTGATTGCCCATCAGCGGCGCGAGCCGCCGGCGGATGCCGAGATTGATGCGGGCGTTCGACTCCCGCGCATACGTGCGCCACATGTAATCGCGGTCTTCCTCCGTGACCATCTCCAGCGTCAGCTCGTCGTGATTGCGGAGGAACAGCGCCCACTGGCAGGCGTCGGGGATCGGCGGCGTCTGCGCCATGATGTCGACGATCGGGAAGCGGTCTTCCATCGCCAGCGACATGTACATGCGCGGCATGACCGGGAAGTGGAACGCCATATGGCACTCGTCGCCGTCGCCGAAATACGGCAGCGTGTCTTCCGGCCACTGATTCGCCTCGGCCAGCAGCATCTTGCCCGGATACTTTGCGTCGAGGTGCGCGCGCAGCTTCCGGAGATAGACATGCGTCTCCGCGAGGTTCTCGCACGTCGTTCCTTCACGCTCATAGAGATAAGGAATCGCATCGAGGCGGAACGCGTCGACGCCCAGATCCATCCAGAACTCGAGCACCTTGAAGAGCGCGTCGTGCACGGCGGGATTGTCGAAATTCAAATCCGGCTGATGCGAGAAGAAGCGGTGCCAGTAATACGACTTCGCCTCGGGGTCCCACGCCCAGTTCGACGTTTCGAAGTCCTTGAAGATGATGCGCGCATCCTTGTACTTGTCCGGCGTGTCGCTCCAGACGTAGAAGTCGCGCCACGGGCTGCCCGGCTTTGCACGCCGCGACTTCTGAAACCACGCGTGCTGATCGCTGGTGTGATTGACGACGAGCTCGGTGACGACGCGGATGCCGCGGCGGTGCGCCTCCTTCATGAAATTGCGGAAGTCGGCCAGCGTGCCGTAGCTGGGATTGACGGCCGTGTAATTGGCGATGTCATAACCGTCATCGCGCAGTGGAGACGGATAGAAGGGCAGGAGCCAGAGGATATTGACGCCGAGATCCTGCAGATAATCGAGCTTGCGGGTCAGACCCTGAAAGTCGCCGATGCCGTCGTTGTTACTGTCGAAGAACGCACGCACGTGCGTCTGATAGATGATCCCGTCCTTGTACCAGAGGTCGTCGCTCACAGCCGCCTCCGGAGTGGCGAGAAAGAGCGAGAAGCGAGCTCAATGAACCACAATCTCAATTCTTCATTCTGAATTCTGAAATCTGAATTCTGAATTTCGCTTCTGACTCTCAATCTCAAAGCAACCTCACAGGTAATACTCAAAGTCCCTCTCGCTCCGCACCTTGCGGCGGATGCGAAAGATGTGCGCCGGCACGGCGTGCGGATTCAATTGCACGAAATTCCTCGGGCCGTGCCACGTATAGCGCGCGCCGCTCATCAGTTCGTGTACCTGGAACGGGCGGCCCGTATCGAGCTGCAGCGATGGCAGGTCGAGCGTGACCCAGCCGGCCTGCGTATTGTGGGGATCGGTATTGACGACCGTAAGGACGACATTGTCGCCGCTCGTCTTGCTGTAGCAGAGGATCTGCTCGTTATCGCATTCGTGAAAGCGCAGCGTCGCGTTCTGCTGCAATGCGGGATTCTCGCGCCGGATGCGATTGACGAGCGCAATCAGCGGAGTGAGGTCCTCTTCCGTCTCGCCCCACTGCTTCGCTTCGTATTTCTCGGAGTCGAGGTACTCCTCACTCCCCGCCTCGCGCGGCTGGTCGACCATCCGCTCATACGCCGGTCCATAGATCCCGTAATTCGCGGAAAGCGTCGCGGCGAGGATCAGCCGATTCACGAACGCGCCCCGCCCGCCGAACTGCAGATATTCCGTCAGGATGTCCGGCGTATTCGGCCAGGCATTCGGCCGGAAGAAATCGCTCACCGGCGGCTTCGTGATCTCCTGGAAATACTCCCGCAGCTCATAAGGCGTATTGCGCCACGCGAAGTACGTGTACGACTGTGTGAATCCTGCCTTGGCCAGCCAGTACATGATCTTCGGCCTCGTGAACGCCTCGGCCAGAAAAATGAGATCGGGATGCTTTCGCTTCAACTCGGCGATGCACCACTGCCAGAACGGCAGCGGCTTCGTATGCGGATTGTCGACGCGGAACACGCGGACTCCGCGCGCGATCCAGAACTCGAAGACGCTGCGCAGTTCCTCCCACAATGGCCGCCACGCGGCTGATTCGAAGAAGAAGGGATAGATGTCCTGATACTTCTTCGGCGGGTTCTCGGCGTATTGAATCGTCCCGTCGGGACGGCGGAGAAACCAGTCGGGATATTCGGTCACATACGGATGATCGGGCGAGGCCTGGAACGCGATGTCCATCGCGACTTCGATTCCATGCTTCTGCGCGGCATCGAGCAGCGACGCGAAGTCCTCCATTGTGCCGAGGTCCGGGTGAATGCTCTTGTGGCCGCCTTCTTCGCCGCCGATCGCCCACGGGCTGCCGGGATCGTCCGCGGCGGCGATGACGGAATTGTTGCGGCCCTTGCGGAACGTCGTGCCGATCGGATGAATCGGCGGGAGATAGAGGATGTCGAAGCCCATCTTCGCGATGCGCGGCAGTTGGCGCTCGACATCGCGCAGCGTTCCGAATGAGCGCGGGAAGAGCTCGTACCAGGTGCTGTATGCGGCCTTGCGGCGATCGACTTCGATTGCATGCTCGCACGCGTAACGCGTGGCAAGGGTGCGGTCCGCGTTGCGCCACATCAGCGCGAGGAGATCCTCACTCCACACTTCCTCGATCTTCTCCTCGAGCTCCGCATCGCTCTCGAGGAGCTGCACGAACGTGCCGAGGCGGCGGCGATCGCGTGCGTTGGCCCGCGCCGCGGCGTCGCGGATCATCTGCAGGCCGATCGCGAGCTGGACGTCGAGGCCGCTCTGCTGCGCATCGACGCGCTTGCGCAGATCGCGATGCCAGGTCAGGAAGTGATCGATCCAGCCTTCGAACGTGAAGTAGTAGAAGCCGGGACGATCGACCGTGATCTCGCAGCGCCACCGGTCATTGAAGCGCGGCTGGAGACGTACCTCGCGCCACTTCTTCTCTGACTGATGCCGGTGCAGCGCGACTGCGCTGATGACATCGTGGCCGTCGGCGAAGATGTCCGCCTCCAGAAACACGACGTCCCCTTCGGCGCGCTTTGCGGGAAAGCGGCCGTCATCCACGCGGGGAGAGACACCTTCGATCACGACACGGCGGCGACCGTCAAACGACTCCATGACTCAGCGGATGGAGTGTGCGAGTCGCGTGCCTTCGGAGAGCCGTCTGGAAGAATTTTCGCGGGAAGCGGCGCAGGCACCGCCACTCAGCTTGCGCCGGCCGGCGTCCATTCCGGAATCCGCCGCCGCACATCGTCGGCGAGCAGCCGCGCATTCCGCTCGTTCCCGGCGTCGCTCCACGCCTCGGCGAGCGCCATCTCGGCCGTGAACGGATCGTGCAGCGCGTTCGCTCTGCGCATCGCTGCGCGGTCGCCGAGCACGGCCTGCAGCGCCAGCACATGAACGTCGCCCGGTGCGGCGGCTGCTGCAACGGCGAGTTGGGGACGGGGATCGCGGCGCAGATGCAGCGCGGCGCGCGCGCGATACCAGGCCACAGAAGGCACCGCGCTCGCCTCGCGCAGCGGCTGATAGCCCGCGCGCTGCAGAGCGTCGAACAGCGCATCGGCCGCCGCCCAGTCACCGTGCCGGCCGAGCTCGCGCGCACGATCGAAAGCCATCGCCTCGTCATCGTGCAGCAGCCCCCAGGTGTAGAGATCCTCGCGCTGTGCGGGACCGTCGACGGAGAGCAGCGTCGCGATGATGACAATGCCGGCGATCATCAGCGCAGCTTCCAGCCGCGAAGTCCGCAATACCGAAACGAGCTCCGACACGCCGATGGCCGCGGCGACCGCCAGCGCCGGAATCACCGCCTCGCGCTGCCGTCCGGAGACGAAAAAGAGGACGAGTACCGTCATCGATGCCGCGGCGAAGAGCAGCGGGATGGTGGCTTCGCGGCGCCTGCGCAGCAGCGCCACGCCGGCCAGCGCCGCCATGAGCGGGAACGGAATCCAGACGGGCCAGCGCTCCAGCGCGCGCGACTTGCGCGCCATCGTGCTCAGATCCCAGCGGTCATACGCGTGAAACGCGAAGAGGAGCTTGCGCGCCGCAATCCGCGCTGCGTTTTCCGGATACTCGCGCATGAACGCGACCGCCTTCGCAGTCCACCATGCATTCGACTCGCGATGCGTCAGCGTGCGTCCTGCCGCCCGCGAAGCCACGATGCGATACGCGACGTGCACGTAGTCAGGCTGCTGCACCGCCCCCTCGATCTCCTTCACGATGCGCGGCTGCACACCGGCGTAACCTTCGCTGGAGGGATTCATCCCTTCGTAAAAGGCGCAGCCGGGATCCATCAGCGACGCGTCGCCGGTGATGATGAAGTTGCCGGTGATGGCGAGCATCACCGGCAGCGAGACGGCGATCGCGAACGCGGCGGCATCGCGCAACTCGCGGCGGAGCAGCAGCCACGCACCGATTGCCGCAGCGACGAGAAGTGCGACCGGACGGCCCGTTGCGGCCAGCCCGAGCAGCGCGCCGCCGGCAAACCATCGCTCGCGCGCCAGAGCCACCAGCGCAAAGGAATCCAGCAGCACGATCAGAATCTCCGGCTCGAGGTCCGTCGCGCAGACGAGCGTGGCGCGGCTGCCGAGGATGAAGATCGCCGCGGCGAATGCCGCAGTCCGTCCACCGAGACGGCCGGCAGCCATCGCCGCCGCAAGCGCCGCGATGCTCACGCCGATGATCTGCATCGTTCGGATCGCATGCGGCCCAACGCCGCGCAGCAGCACCATGAGCCAGAGATAGGCGGGACTGACTTCCGCCAGACGCTCGCGCGGAAGCGTGCGCGCGATCACGAGGTATTTCTCGAAGAATCCCTGATCGGGCAGATGATCCACGAGTGCAACGCGCAGCCAGGTGAGCCCGGCCAGTGCCAGCAGCGCAAGGAAGAGCGATCTGCGGCTCAACCGAGCAGTCTCCGCGTCATCGGTCTCGCGAGAATTCCGAAGACGCTGCCCGCCGGGCCGTGCTGAAATGCGTGCAGCCTGAGAATCTGCTCCAGCGCGACGCCGCCTGCGCAGAGCAGCGACAGAATCGCGCCGCCGGTCGGCTGCGCCGCGATCGTCCGCACCGACGTGAAGACGCCGAGGAGCGAAAAGACGAGGAGCAGCACGGCCACGGGCTTTGAATGCTTCTTGTAGTCGTAGTCGAACCGTTCCGCGAAGCGCGACTGTTCGTCCGGCGGGAGCAGCGTCACCAGCGGCTCGCGCAGATGAAAGGCATCGCGCAGTTTCGTGTCCTCATGTTCCTCGCGGATGTAGATCCCATTGCCTTTCGGCTCTTGTGTCGGGGGCGGCATGCCGCGTTTCCATCCGGCGGCGTAGGCCATGCTGTAGAAGAGAATACCGATCAGCGACCCCGTGGGGCGATGGTGCATGAAGACACGGACCAGACGGTAACAACTCTCCTGCAGCAGGTACGCCGCCATGACGACGTGCCAGAGAATCATCTCGCCGTTCATGTAGCGATGCACGATCGTCAGAATCAGCGCCACGACCACCGCCAGGACGCCGGCGACGGACATCATCGTCATGTTGGGCGCGAACAATCCAAGCTCGCTCGCAAGCTCCTCCTGAATGGCCGCCGGAAGATGCCCGGCAAGGAATCCGGAGAGCTTCACCGCGATGCGATGTTTCTCGCGGCGGAGTGCAGCGTTGTGTTGGGCGAGCCGGTGCGCTTCACTCTCTTCGTCGTAGCGGTCGGTGACGCGCATCGCATGCTCGTCGCGCCACGGCTCGAGGACGTACCGCACGCCGCCGCCCTGCTGCGCCTCCGCGGAGACGACCTCGAAGATCGCCTCTTCCCAGAAGAGCGCGGTGCCGGGATGTTCCGGACTCGTGTTCGTCTTCGCGCTGCGCGTCTGCCACGGCTTCGGATAGCGCGAGTAGAGAAGGATGCGGCCACCGGCGACCTCGCGCACGCGATCGGAGCCACAGGGTTGCATGGGCGGATTGTATGGGACGATGGGACGGATGGGACCGATGGGACGGATGGGGAGCGACTAGGTTCCGTCGTTCACGCAACGTTTGACTACGCTTAGCAGATCCTGAATGTCGAAGGGTTTGGGGAGCACGGCGAACGGCTTCGCCTGCATTCGCTCGCGGATCACTCCCGGTGATGCGGCGCTCGTCACGATGATCTTCTTCAACCAGTCCGGTTCGTTCTGGGCGAGCGTCTCCAGCATCGCAAAGCCATCGAGATTCGGCATCATCAGATCGAGGATCACGACGTCGAACTCGTGTACGCCGAGCTTCATCACCGCTTCCACGCCGTCGGCCGCCGTCTGCACGTCGTAGTGCTCGCGCTTGAGCACCATCGTCACCAGCCGGCGGATGGCGGGATCGTCTTCAACGATGAGAATCTGAGTCACGCGCGGTGCTTCACGACTGGAATGAAACCGTTGAGAATCCAGAGAGGTCCGACGAGCAGATGAACGAAATTGCGGAAGAACGCCGGGTTCTTGTGCTCGTACACCTTATGGCCGATGAACTGAAAGATCCACCCGAGCACGAAGAGCGCGACGTTCACCCACAGCCCGAGGTATGCGCCGAGGAAGTAGAAGGCGGCGGAGACGAGGAGCATGAGGATCGCCAGACGCCATTCGATCGTCAGGTAATAGAGCTCCGCCATCACGATGAGAACGATCGCCGCATCCACCGGCCCGAGCTTCACATGCACCAGCATGCCGATGAGAGAGAGCATGATCATCGGGATTCCCAGTCGATGGAAAGCCTTATTGCCGGGAGTCTGGTGATAGGCGGCGTAATCATCGAAGAGGGCGGTAATGGTGGACATGGTGAAGAGAAGTCTATCCTGAGCGCAGCGAAGGATCAGCCGGGGCGCCTCGAAAATCCGGATTCCCGCGCGCAGGCCTGAAGAACGCGCAGCGCGGCGCCCCGGCTGATGCTTCGCTGCGCTCAGCATAAACTGACTCCATGAACGCTCTCCCACTGATCCTCTTCTTCCTCGCGATCATCGCGATCGGCTATCGCTATTACTCGGCCTTTCTCGCGGCGAAGGTGATGGTGCTCGATGATGCGCGCGTCACGGCGGCGCATCGCTTCGAGGATGGGCAGAACTATGTGCCGACGAACAAATGGGTGCTCTTCGGGCACCACTTCGCGGCGATCTCCGGCGCCGGACCTCTCATCGGCCCCGTGCTGGCCGCGCAGTTCGGCTATCTGCCGGGGTTGTTGTGGCTGGCATTCGGCGTCGTGCTCGCCGGCGCGACGCACGACTTCGTGATTCTCGCTTCCAGCGTGCGGAGAAACGGGCGCTCGCTGGCGGAGATCGCGCGCTCGGAGATCTCGCCGCTGGCTGGAATCATGGCGATGATCGCGATCCTCTTCATCGTCGTCATCGCGCTGGCCGGCCTCGGCATCGCAGTCGTCAACGCACTCGCTGATTCGTCGTGGGGCACGTTCACGATCTTCCTCACGATCCCGATCGCACTCGTGGTCGGTCTCTATCTGCACAAGTCGGGATCGCCGAACGCGATCCGCAACGGCTCGCTCTGGGGCGCGCTCGCGGTGCTCGCCGCGGTGATCATCGGCCGCTGGATTCCAGGCTCGCCGCTCGATGCGATCTTCACGCTGTCGAAGAACCACATCACGTACGCCATCGCAGGCTATGGCTTCATCGCGTCGGTACTGCCGGTGTGGATGCTCCTCTGTCCGCGCGACTATCTCTCGTCGTACATGAAGCTGGGCACGATCGCGGCGCTCGTCATCGGCACGATCGTCGTCGCGCCGGCGATTCATGCCCCCGCGATCTCGCAGTACGCGGCGGGCGGCGGACCGATCATCCCCGGCAAGCTCTATCCCTTCGTCTTCATCACCATCGCCTGCGGCGCGATCTCCGGCTTCCATGCGCTCGTCGGCTCGGGAACGACGCCGAAGATGATCGACAGGGAGTCCGACACGCGGATGATCGGCTATGGCGCGATGCTCTGCGAAGGACTCGTCGGATGCGTCGCGCTCATCGCCGTCTGCGCGCTGCAGCCCGCCGACTACTACGCGATCAACGTTCCCGCCGCCGCATTCGCGAAGCTCGGACTCACCCCGGTGCATCTCGCGGATCTGTCGAAGCAGGTCGGTGAAACGCTCGTGGGGCGCACCGGCGGCGCGGTATCGCTCGCGGTCGGATTCGCACAGATCTTCGCCGGCATCCCCTTCTTCAGAAATCTCGCGTCGTACTGGTACCACTTCGCGATCATGTTCGAGGCGCTCTTCATCCTGACGACGATCGACACCGGCACGCGCGTCGGACGGTTCCTCGTGCAGGAGTTCGCCGGCCGCGCCTGGCCGAAGTTCAACGACACGAGCTGGATGCCGGGCACGCTCGTCTCGACGGCGCTCGTCGTCGGCGGCTGGGCGTACTTCATCCTGACGGGATCGATCTCACAGATCTGGCCGATGTTCGGCATTGCGAATCAACTGCTCGCCGCGGTCGCGTTGTGCGTCGGCACGAGCGTGATCATCAACGCCGGGCGCGTCAGGTACGCATGGACGACGATGTTCCCGCTGGCATTCGTCGCCTCCACGACGCTGTACGCCGGATATCTCTCCATCATGAACAATTTCCTTCCGATGACGAGCAAGCCGGAGAAGGCATTCGCCGGATATCTCGACGCGACGCTCACCGCGCTGCTGATGTTGTGCGTCGTCGTCATCATCGGAGCATCGGCGCGCGCCTGGCTGCGAGTGATGCGCGGCGAGCCGGTCTCGATGGTGCCGCTGCCTGCCGGCCCGGATCACCGCCACGTGCCGGGAAGCGGCTGCTGCTGACAGTTAGCCAGCAGCGTCCTCTCAGGGGTGAGGGGCATCTTCCCCTGTTGCTCCACTGACCCGCCCCTGGGTCAACCGACGCTCCCATGCCCACGAATCGACCCATCAACTGCGGCTAACTCATTGAAAACTCGTCGGCATGCCGCTTGCGATCTCGCGCGCGAGCACCACAACGCGTCTAAGGAGAGTTTTGCATGCGGCTTCGTGCCCTCATCGTCCTCGGTCTGTTCGGCGTCTCGTGTAGCCAGGCGCCCCATCCCGGATTCGGCGTTCGCGAATGGCGGGACGAGCATCGTCGCGCGAGAGTCGGCAACGCCGGCGACGAGACGCACGAGATCACCAACGCGGCCGAGCAGTTCGCGCAGGCGCGCACTGCACCGGGACTTGTGCAGCCCGGCGCCTACTCGGCGGCCTTCGCCTCGCTGCAGTCACTCCCGACGTACGGCAAGGAGTCGTGGAAGGAAGTCACGACGCGGCCCTATAACTCCGACGATCCCCGCTATCGCGATCCGATGGCTTCGAACTCCAGCGGCGGCGCCGGCAACGTCGCGGGGCGCATCACCGGTCTCGCCGTCGACGGCTCGTACATCTACGCAGGCGGCGCCGACGGCGGCGTCTTCCGCTCCAACGATCTCGGGAACAGCTGGACTCCGCTCACCGACGGCATCCCGACGCTCTCCGTCGGCGATGTCGAGCTCGCGCCGGACGGCGCGCTCTGGCTCGCGACCGGCGAGGGGAACACCGGCGCGACGTCGTACGTCGGCACCGGCGTCTATCGCCTGACGAATCCGCGCAGCGGCGTCTTCACATCGGGCATGCGCACCGGCGGCAGCGAGCTCGAGTCGACGTTCATCAATCAGATCAAGTTCGACACGGTGGGGAACGTCTACGCCGCCACGTCGCGCGGCGTCTGGAAACATTCTTCGACGACGAGCAGCGGCGCATGGAAGCAGGTGCTCCTTCCGGTGCCGGGATCGGCGAATCCGTACGACAACATCTGCAATGACGTCGCGATCGCACCGTTGTCGAACGGAACGCGCGTCATCGCCAACTGCGCCTGGCGGGGCGGAGCGGCCTACAACGGCTTCTACTTCTCCTACGACGGCGGCAACACGTGGGCGAAGGCGAATCCGACCGGCGGGCTGAATCCGCAGGACATCGGCAACGCCGAATTCGCCTACTCCGCCGACGGCACGCATCTCTACGCGGTCGTCGAGTCGATCACGAAATACACGAACAACAACAACACCTGCCTCTCCGGCATCTACGACTCGCCGGGCGGCGACATCAACGGCCCGTGGAACAAGATCGGCTCGTCCGACAAGCTGGGCGGCACCGACTCGGCGCTGCATGCCGTGAGCGGCAAGGGGTACAGCCCCGGCATCCAGGCCTGGTACAACAACTCGATCCTCGTCGACCCTAACGATTCGCAGCACCTCTACGTCGGGCTCGAAGAGGTCTACGAAACGCGGAACGCCGGCGGCGCCTGGACGACTGCGGCGCCCTACTGGAATTACGACTTCCCCTGCTGGTCGATCTTCGACGCGCAGAACACCTGCCCGCTGGCGCCGCACTCCGACCAGCACTCGCTCGCGATCTCCAACGGCAAGGTCTACATCGGCAACGACGGCGGCGTCTACGTGCGCAACGTCAGCGACACCGGAAGCGGCGGCTGGTCGAGCCTCAATGCGAATCTGCGGACGCTGCAGTACTACTCGGTGGGCGTCGGAAAGGTGCCGGGCGGCGTCGCGATCTCCGGCGGCCTGCAGGACAACGGCGGCTCGCTCCTGCTCCCCGAAGATGCGACCGGCTCCATGGGCTCCCCCTTCGGCGGCGACGGCGGCGACGTGCTCGTCGATCCCGACGACGGCTGCAAGATCCTCGGCGAGTATGTCGATCTCGATCTCGAAGTGACGACGAACTGCGGACGGTCTAACGGAACGGTGCACTCGATCACCGACGTCGCTCCCGCTGATCCGAATCCGCGCTTCATCGCCCCCTTCGGCGCCGACGAGACGAACAAGAATCACTGGGTCGCCGGCGGCCAGTTCGTCTGGACGTTCGATCGCGGCTTCGCCATCCAGAGCGGCAGCGACTGGCTGAAGGCATTCGACACCGGCGCCGGACACTCGATCACGACGATCACTTCGCGCAACGATGTGATCTGGTCCGCATGGTGCGGCCCCTGCAACAACAGCGGCTTCGCGCGCGGCATCGCCACGAACGCCGGCGGCGCGTGGCATCAGCTCGCGCTCCCCTCCGACGTGCCGAACCGCTACATCTCCGGCCTCGCCATCAGCCCCGCCGATGCCTCGGGCCGCACGGCCTACGCCGCCTTCAACGGCTTCTCGCGCACCTGGACCGAAGGTCCCGGCGCAGGTATTGGCCACATCTGGAAGACGACGGATGGCGGCGCGACGTGGAGCAACATCAGCGGCAACTTCCCCGACATTCCTGCCGACGGGATCATCGTGCGCAACGGCAAGCTGCTCGTCGCTACCGACCTCGGCACGCTCATCTCGACCGATGAAGGCGCGCACTGGTCGCGCCTCGGCAGCGGCGCGCCTTTGACGACCGTGATGAAGCTGCACCTCGGGCCGGATGGAAAACTCTACGCGGCGACGCACGGCCGCGGCATCTGGTCCATCACCGCTCCCTGAGGAGAGCGGGCGTCACGCCCGCAGTCGCCGGGTGCCCTCACCCGGCGACTCACTCCTCGCGATCGTCACGCGGAGACCGCGACGCGCGGAGCGAGAAAAAACATCTGCGCGAGTCCGGCGAAGTAGACGGCGCACCCGAACACGGCCGGCGCGAGATGAGTCACGCTCGTGTAGCCGATCATCGGATGAACTCCGATGGCCGTGACGAACCCCGCGATCCCGGCGAAAAGAAGCGCCTGGCGAAGATGCCGCGACGGCGCGCCGTACGCGACGCAGAACAGCATCGCCAGCCCGCACGAGAAGAGTGCGCCGCCGAATCCCGCGCGATCATGCGCGATGAGCGGCACCAGATGCGCGTTGATGGCGCGGATCTGTTCGCGCGTCATTCCCATGTACTCGAGATCCTGAGGCACGAAGACGCGCGTCATGCCGACTGTCATGATCGTCAATCCCGCGGCAGCGATGCCGGTCGTCGAGAGAAGAAGGAGAAGGCGTCCCTGCTGCAGCGGGACCTCCGTTTCGCGCAGCGTTCGCGTGCGCCACAACCCGGCGGCGAAGAGCGGCAGGAGGGCCAGCGTCGACGCCCCGTGCCACGTATCGAGATACCCATAGCCGAGGTAGGCGAGAAAGCTGAGGAATCCGCAGCCGCCGCTGGCGAGGAGAGCCCACCAGGCCCACGACTGGCGCTGCTGCAACGGAAAGTTAGCCAGCCAGAGATAGATGATGCCGGTGGCGATCATCACGCCGCCGAACGAGACGCGGTCATGCACCATGAAGTGGAGGATGCGACAGCCCTGCAGCGAGCAGAGCTGCTCGGCGGACATGCCGAGGAACGCGACATCCTGCGGAAGGAAGCCGCCGCTGAGCGCCTGAAAGATTGCGAACGCGCCACAACCGCAGAGCGTCAGCGCCACGAGGTTCAACAACGGACGGCCGTCGCCGATCAGTGTGGCGAGAAATCCGCGATCGTCGTTCATGGGGTGCCCCGAAGTACGGGCGATTTTCTCACGACGGGGGAGCGAAGGTTTTGACTGCATGTAGCCGTCCCTCTAGATTGCAGGACGCATGTTCGCGCTGCTCGTCCTCCTGGCGTCGCATTCCGCTCGTGGAGCGGCTGCACTTTATGCAGATCCGGCGCATCGCGAGCTTCGTTTCGTACCAGCGGCGATGATCCAGAGGCATGCGCCGGCAGCGCGCGCGGCACTGGCGCAGATCGCACAGGTCGAGAATCCGGCGGGGCTGGACTGTCTGCCGCCTCCGCAATTCGACGCATTCGCGCCGATGCCGCCCCGCTTCGCTGACTATCTTCGCGAAGGGCCCGAAGTCCTCGCCGCAACGGTGACGGAACCAGGCGTCTCTGCACGAGCCCGCAGGACGAGATCCCGCGCAAGGGCGACGAACTTCTCATACACGGTGTGATCGACGAGGAGAATCCGCAGCACCTCGCAACGTGCAACGATGGCGTCTTTCCCATCAGGGACGGCAGCGTCGTCATCCCCGCTCGCCTGCCGTACGGCGGATTGCACATCGCACTCAGCGAACTTCGAGATCAGTTGAGACGCGATCGCTGAAACCGTGACCGTGCATCCCCAAAACCGGAATACCGCTTGACATCCTCCCGTTCATGAATAAAAATTCGGACCGATGAATATTCATGCACCAGGCGAGGCCGTCCGGCGGCGGGAAGAGATCCTCGGGATCGTCCGGGACAACTCCGTCTCCTCCCAGGACGAGCTCCTCGGGCTTCTCAAGAAGAGAGGCTACCGGGTCACCCAGCCCACTCTCTCTCGCGACATCCGCGAGCTCGGGCTGGCCAAGACTCCCGCCGGGTACGTGATTCCTCAGGAGCTCGCGCAGGCAGCAACACCTGTCGCATTCGTCCCGCGCGACCGCCGCGAGTCGCGGCTCGATCACCTGCTCGCATCCTCGGTGCTCTCCGCGCAGGCCGCCGGCAACCTCGTCGTCCTCCGGACGCCGGTCGCCGCCGCGCAGCCCGTCGCCAGCGCACTCGACGCCGCGCAACTCGACGGCGTCCTCGGCACCATCGGCGGTGACGACACGATCTTCGTCGCTCTCGCCTCCCCTGACGCCGCGCACGCTCTTGCGCGGCATGTTCAGCACGTCGCCGGTCTCACACCGGCGTCACGACGACCTAAGCGCGCCTGATCCGCGTTCCGCCCCGTCGTCACCCGTTTCCTTTTGAGAGGCAATTCGAAATGACTACTTCTTCGACATCGATTCGCACTGCGGTTGCCGGCGCCACCGGCTACGCCGGCGCGGAGCTCACCACGATCCTCCGGCGGCATCCGCACGCCGAGGTGGTGGCGGAGTATTCGTCGGAGAGCTTCTCCGTCGATGCGCTTGCTTCGTCGCACGCCGAAGTCGTCTTCCTCGCCACCCCCAACGAAGTCTCCGCCGAGATCGCGCCGAAGATCCTCGGCCTCGGCATGAAGGTCGTCGATCTCTCCGGCGCGTTCCGCCTCCGGCAGGCCGGCCTCTATCCGAAGTGGTACGGCTTCGCGCACGAGCATCCCGAGCTCCTCGACGAAGCCGCTTACGGTTTGACCGAGTGGTGCAACGGAGAGTTGAAGAAAGCGCGGCTCGTCGCGAATCCCGGCTGCTATCCGACCTCGATCCTGCTCGCGCTCCGGCCGGTCGCCTTTCTCATCGATCGCGAGCAGCCGGTCATCATCGACGCGAAGAGCGGCGTGAGCGGCGCCGGCAAGAAGGCCGACGTCTCGTATTCGTTCGCAGAGCTCTTCGGCAACTTCAAGGCCTACGGCGTCGGCAGCCATCGCCATGAGCCGGAGATCCGGCAGGGCCTTCACCTCGGCGAGAAAGCGACGCTCGTCTTCGTGCCGCATCTTCTGCCGACCGTGCGCGGCATCCTCTCGACGATGCACGTCGGCTTCACGCACTCCGTGAACGACGAAGAGATCGCCGAAATGTATGCGAAGGCGTACGCGAACGCGCCGTTCGTGAAGATCCTCGAGCCCGGCCGGTTGCCGGAGCTGAAGGACGTCGTCAACACGCCGCGCTGCGACATCGGCTGGAGGCTTCTCCAGGGCGGCCGCCGCGCCGTCATCGTCTCGGTCATCGACAACCTGCTGAAAGGGGCAGCGTCCCAGGCAGTGCAGAACTTCAACCGGATGTACGGCTTCCCGGAGACGGAGGGGCTGCAATGAACGTGATCAAGCTGGGCGGTTCGCTGCTGGATGACGGACAGACGAGAGCGTCTGTCCTGCACGACATCGTCGCGCGCTGGAACGCGGGCGAGGATCTCGTGCTCGTGCATGGCGGCGGCAAGCACATCGACGCGATGCTGGCCAGGCTCGGCATCGCGAAGAAGACGCACGCCGGTCTGCGGATCACCGACGACGCGACGCTCGACGTCGTCGTCTCCGTCCTCTGCGGGTTGGTCAACAAGTTGATCGTTTCCGAACTGACGGCGATGCGGGTCAAGGCCGCCGGGATCTCCGGCGCCGACGCCGCGACGCTCGTCGCCGAGCAGCATCCGCCGATCGACGGCGTCGACCTCGGCCACGTCGGCCAGATCGTCTCGTCGAATCCGATGCTCGTGAAGTCGATGCTGATCTACGGGATGCTCCCCGTCGTCTCGTCGATCGCAGCCTCGCACGACGGCAAGCTGTTCAACGTCAACGCCGACAGCGCCGCCGCCGCACTCGCCGCAGGCCTCGGCGCGCAAACCCTGCAGTTCATCACCGACGTCGAGGGTCTGATGGACGCCAGCGGCAACGTGATCGACAACCTCGACGCCGCCGACGCAAACGCCCTCGTACTCGATGGCGTCGTCAAGGGCGGCATGCTGCCGAAACTCAACGCAGCGCTCGGCGCGATTGCCGCCGGCGTCGCAAACGTAACGATCGGAAAAACCCTCGTGGAGCGGCAGGCGCCTCGCCTGCCGGCTCGGTCGACAGGCGAGGCGCCTGTCGCTCCACTGGTTTCTGCCGGAGGCATCCATGCTCCTTCATGACGAATCCCCCGCCGCCGTCGAAGCGCGGGAGAAGAACTTCATCCTCGGCACCTACAACCGCGCGCAGTTTCATCCGCGCAGCGGCAAAGGCGCGCAGCTCTTCGACGCCGAAGGAAAGGCGTATTGGGATCTGCTCGGCGGCATCGCCGTGAATGTCCTCGGCCACAAACATCCGCGGCTCGTGAAGACGCTGAAGCAGGAGTCCGACTCGCTGCTGCACGTCTCGAATCTCTTCTACCATCCGGCGCAGGGCATCCTCGGCGAGCGGCTGGTGCGGGAGTCGGGACTGCGCCGCGCGTTCTTCTGCAACAGCGGCACCGAAGCGAATGAAGCCGCGCTGAAGTTCGCGAGACTCGTGAATCCGGGAAGAGCCGGCATCGTCGCGCTCGAAGAAAGCTTCCACGGCAGAACGCTCGGATCGCTTTCGATGACAGGCCATGAAGCCTACAGAGCGCCATTCGCTCCACTGGTCCCATCCGTCACATTCGTCCCGCCGAATGATGTCGCGTCGCTCGAGAACGCAGTCACCGAAGAAACCTGCGCGATCTTCCTCGAGCCGGTGATGGGCGAAGGCGGCATCATCCCGCTGAGCGACGAGTTCCTCATCGCCGCGCGGAAGCTCGCCGACAAGACCGGCGCAGTGCTCGTGTTCGACGAGATCCAGTGCGGCCTCGGCCGCACCGGCAAGCTCTTCGCGTTTCAGCACACCAGCGTCGTGCCCGACATCGTCACACTCGCGAAGCCGCTCGGCGGCGGACTGCCGCTCGGCGCGGTGCTGACGGGCGACGTCGTCGAAGGAGTCGTGAAGCCGGGACATCACGGCACGACGTTCGGCGGCAATCCGGTCGCATGCCGGCTCGGCATCGCAGTGCTCGACGAATTGAAAGCATCGACGCTGATCCAGCGCGTGAAGACCTACGGCGACTGGTTCGGCCGGCAGCTCGACGCGCTGAAGGCGAAGGTGCCGGCCATCGTCGAGATTCGCGGGAAGGGAATGATGTGGGGCATCGAGCTCGATCGCCCCGCCGGTCCCGTCGTCAAGGAGTTGCTCGCGAAGGGCTTCATCGTCGGCAGCGCGCGCGACCGCGTGCTGCGCCTGCTGCCGCCCTACATCGTCCCGAAAAAAGCATTGACCGAATTCATGGACGCGCTGTGTAGGACAGCCGCCCTCGGCTGTCCCACCACGCAGACAGGCGAGGGCGCCTGTCCTACACCCAACAAGGAGAAAGCAGCGTGAAAAAGATTGCACTCGCCTACTCGGGCGGACTCGATACCTCGATCATCATCCCCTGGCTGAAAGAGAACTACGGCTGCGAAGTCGTCGCCGTGGCCGTCGATGTCGGCCAGGCTGAAGAGACTGCGCATCTCGCCGAGAAGGCGTACAAGACCGGCGCGTGCGACTTTCATCTCGTCGATGCGAAGGAAGAGTTCGCAGCGGACTATCTCTTCCCGGTGCTGAAGGCCGGCGCGATCTACGAGAAGGACTACCTCCTCGGCACGTCGACGGCGCGGCCGCTGATCGCGCGCAAGCAGGTCGAGATCGCGCTCGAGACCGGATGCGATGCGCTCGCGCATGGCTGCACCGGCAAGGGCAACGATCAGGTGCGCTTCGAGCTCGCTTATCAGGCGCTCGCGCCGGAGATGAAGATCGTCGCGCCGTGGCGCGAGTGGTCGATCGTCTCGCGTGAAGATGCCATCGACTACGCGGCGGAGCGGGGCATCCCGGTGCCGGTGACTAAGAAGGATCCGTATTCGCGCGATCGGAATCTCTGGCATCTCTCGCACGAAGGCGGCCCGCTCGAGGATCCGATGTTCGAGCCCGAGAAGTCGATGTTCAAGCTGAGCGTCGATCCGATGGACGCGCCGGATACGCCGGAGAAGGTCACGATCGCGTTCGAGTCGGGCATCCCGGTCGCGGTGAATGGCGAGCAGCTCTCGCCCGCCGCACTGGTGATGAAGCTCAACGAGATCGGCGGCGCGCACGGCGTCGGCCGGGCCGACATCGTCGAGAACCGGCTGATCGGAATCAAGTCGCGCGGCGTGTACGAGACGCCGGGCGGCACGCTGCTCGTCACCGCGCTCAAGGCGCTCGAGTCGATCGTGCTCGACAAGGAGTCGGCGCACGAGAAGGAGCGGATCGCAACGCGCTACGCGGAGCTCGTCTACAACGGCCAGTGGTTCTCGCCGCTGAAGGAAGCGTTCGACGCGTTCGTCAACGTGTTGACCGAAGACGTCACCGGCGTCGTCACGCTGAAGCTCTTCAAGGGCAACGCGACGGTGATCGGGCGGCAGTCTCCTTACTCGCTCTACCAGCAGAACCTCGCGTCGTTCGACATGACCGGCTACGACGTGAAGGACTCGGCCGGCTTCATCAAGCTCTTCGGCCTGCAGCTCCGGGGACGCAAGCGGCTCGCGCCGTTCGTCATCCACAAGGTGGCCCAGCAATGAAGATGTGGGGCGGTCGTTTCGAAGGTGAGCCGTCGAAGCTTCTCCGCGCGCTGAACGATTCGTTCGCGTTCGATCGCGAGCTCTTTGCCGAAGATGTGCAGGGCTCGATCGCCTGGGCGCACGCGATCGCGGAGTGCGGCGTGCTGACGCCGGACGAGTGCGAGACGATCGTCCAGGCACTAAAAAGTGTAGGACAGGCGCCCCCGCCTGTCCCGCAGGACACACAGGATTACGAAGATGTTCATTCGTATGTCGAATCGAAGCTGTACGAACTGATCGGACCGCTCGCCGGCAAGCTGCACACCGGCCGCTCGCGCAACGATCAGGTCGCGACCGATCTGAAGCTCTGGCTCAAACATGCGGCGCAGGAGGCGGTCGCCAAGATCGCCTCGCTGCGCGCGACGCTCGAGCGGAAGGCTGCCGCGGAAACCGAGACGAAGATGCCCGGCTACACGCACAGCAAGCAGGCCGAGCCGATCACGTTCGCGCTCTGGTGCCGGGCGTATGTCGAGATGCTGACGCGCGATCTCTCGCGCTTTCATGACGCGATCGAGCGCGGCGATGAATGCCCGCTCGGCTCCGGCGCGCTCGCCGGCACGCCGCTGCCCGTCAATCGCGAGAAGCTCGCGAACGTCCTCGGCTTCGCGCGGCCGACGCGCAACTCGCTCGATGCGGTCTCCGATCGCGACTTCGCGGCGGAGTATCTCTTCGCCGCGACGATGACGCTGTCGCATCTCTCCCATCTCGCTGAGGATTTGATTTTCTATACGAGCGACGAGGCGGCGTATGCCGAGCTGCCCGACTCGATGGCGACCGGCTCCTCGCGCATGCCGCAGAAGAAGAATCCCGACGTGCTCGAGCTGGCGCGTGGTCACGCGGGCCGCGCGATCGGCGAGCTCACCGGATTGCTCTCTGTACTCAAAGGACTGCCGCTCGCCTACGACAAGGATCTGCAGCTCGACAAAGAGCCGCTGTTCCGCATCCGCGCGGTGCTCGCGCTCGTCGTGCCTGCGATCGGCGAACTGATCTCGGGACTTCGCATCCATCGCGAAAAGATGGCGGAGGCCGCGACGAGCGATCAACTCGTAGCGACGAGCTACGCCGATCGCCTCGCCGCGAAAGGCATCCCGTTTCGCGAAGCGCACGAGATCGTCGGCAAGGCGATCAAGGCCGGAACCCTGCACGAGCTCGACGTCAAATGAAATTACCCAGAGGATTCCTCGCCTCCGGCGTTCGTGCCGGCATTCGCAAAAAACGACCCGACCTCGGGCTCATCGTGGCGGTCGACGGTGCGAATGCTGCGGCCGTGTTTACGAAAAACCGCTTTCAGGCGGCGCCGGTCGTGCTGTCGAAGAATGCGCTGAGGCGTAGCGGCGGCCGCGTGAAGGGCGTCGTTGTGAACGCAGGCTGCGCGAATGCGGTCACCGGCATCGAAGGGATGAACGCCGCGAAGCGCGTGCGCACGCGCGCGGCGGAGCTCCTGAAGTGCCGCGAGGAGGAAGTGTTTCTCGCCTCGACGGGCGTGATCGGCGTCGTACTGCCGGACAAGAAGATGCGCGACTCGCTGCCGGACGCCGTGACTCGCCTCTCGTCCGGCGGAATCGAGGCGTTCTCGCATGCGATCCTCACGACGGACGTCGGACCGAAAGTCGCGCAGGCGACGTTCGCGATGGGCGGCAAGCGCGGGCGCGTGGTCGGCGTCGCGAAAGGCGCGGGGATGATTCATCCCAACATGGCGACGATGCTGTCGTTCGTGATGACCGATGCGGACATCGCGCCGGCGGCGTTGCAGAAATCGTTGAAGATCGCCGTCGATCAATCGTTCAACTCGATCTCCGTCGATGGCGACACGTCGACGAACGACACGGTGGTGCTGCTCGCATCGGGGAAACTCGGCGCGAAAGGTGACCTTGCCGATTTTCAACGCGCGCTCAATGACGTCTGCCGGACGCTCGCCTGGATGATCGTGCGCGATGGCGAAGGGGCGACGCGCGTGATGGAGCTCGAGGTGCGCGGCGCGAAGAGCGAGCGCGATGCGCAGGCCGCGGCGCACGCCGTGGCGACGTCGCCGCTGGTGAAGACCGCGCTGCACGGCGGCGATCCGAACTGGGGCCGTATCCTCGCCGCGCTGGGACGGAGCGGCGCGCGCTTTTCAGTGAAGAACGTGTCGTTGAAGGCGGGCCAGGTGCAACTCGTGGTGAATGGAGAGCCGGCCGCGTATCGCGAAGCCGACGCCGCAAAGGTCTTCGCCCGCGAGCGCGTCCCCATCCTCCTCGACCTCGGCACCGGCAACGGCCGCGCCGTCGTCCTCTCCAGCGATTTCGGCCACGACTACGTCTCCCTCAACGCCGACTACCGGAGCTAAGTTGGTTCTTGGGGGTCACACCTGGAAAATCAACTTAACGTTAAGTTGATTTTCCAGGTGTGACCCCCAAGAACCAACTTAACGCGCGGCGCGTCGTAAGAGGTGGAGGGACGTAATGAAATGATCGCAAGGCTTGCTGTGGCCGCGATCCTGATCGCCGGCCGGGTGGCTCTTGCGCAGCCCTACCTCGTCGCGGATGGCGACTGTGGAACCGTCACGCTTCACGTCAAAGGGAACAGCGCGGATCCGAGCTCGGCGCGGCTCTACCTGCCCAAGCGGCGGTTGCTGGTCACGCCGGTTGTGGATCACGGCGCTCTCTCGTTCAGCGCAGAAGTCACAGAGAACAGCGGCGTCGTCATGGCCGCGATCGATTTCAAACCGATCATCGCCGGCGATGAAACGCGCACCGAGCACGCAAAGGCATTCATCTTCTGCGGCGCGGCTCCGAAGGTCGATTGGCAACGCTCGGCCGAGCTCGCCCTCGAGGTCTATCCGCAGGGTTGGAACGGCCCACGGCCATCGATGAAGGTAGACGATCCGATGCGGTTCATCGCTGTGGACCAGCCCACGAACCACCTGCTTCGCGGGATTCCGATTCAGTTGTTCGCAACGGGCGGCGGTCTGATCGCCAACGGCACCCCCGCCGATTTCGGCGTCAACTTCCCATTCCAGAAACCCGGGCGCTACACGGTCGTCGCCACATACCGCCGCCGCGACCCAGGCAACGACGCACGCTGGCTCGTCGACATCAGCACCTTGACGTTCGATATCAAATGACCAACGACCCGCCGTTAAGTTGATTTTCCAGGTGTGACCCCCGAAAACCAACTTAACCGGTGGAGGCGCTCGACCAGTTTGGCGCCTTGTACCGGCTTGATCAGCACGTCGGTGACCTGCTCCTGCGCAGGATGTGAATCATCCGCCGATGCGATCACGATCACGGGGATCGCCGCATCGCGCAGTGCGGCGAACACTTCCCATCCTTCGCCGCCGCGCAACGCGAGATCGAGCACCGCGGCGGCGGGCGTGATCCGCTGCAGCCGCGCCAGCGCCTCGCGCCCGCTCTGCACACGCATCGGCACGAACGGCGTCGTGTCGAGCGCTGCGCGAATGATCTTCCACTCCTCCTCATCATCATCGATCACGAGCACCGTCGCCCCGGACGGCATCGCGATGTCGCCCGCCGGCATCACGGTCGTGTAGCGCAGCGGCAGCGTGACGTAGAACGTCGAGCCCTCGCCGGGCACGCTCTCCACGCGCACCGAACCTCCGAGCAGCTCGCTGAATCGCCGCACCAGTGAGAGGCCGAGCCCAGTGCCGACCTGGAGATTGCGAGCGGTGCCGAGCTGTCGAAATTCTTCGAACGCCTTCTCGACATCCGCAGGGTCGATGCCCGGTCCGCGGTCCGTCACCGACAACTCGACGGAGCTCTCGATGCGCCGCGCCGCCAGCGTGATCGTCGATCCTTTCGGCGAGAACTTCACCGCGTTCGAAAGCAGATTGAAGAGAATCTGCTTCAGCTTCCCCGGATCCGTTTCGATCGGCGGGATATCGCTCGCGACCTCCAACTCGATCATCACACTCGCCCGCTGCGAGATCGCGCTCATCACCTGCGTCACGCCATTGATCACGTCGGGAAGCGGGAACGTCTCGGGAAACACTTCCATCTTTCCCATCTCGACCTTCGAGAGATCGAGGATGTCGTTGATGATCGCGAGCAGATGCTGCGACGACGTCCGGACGAGCAGCAGGAAGTTGTGAAACTTCGGATCGATCTTCTCCTCGAGCCGCTGCGCGAGGATGTCGGTGAAGCCGATGATCGAGTTCATCGGCGTGCGCAGCTCGTGGCTCATGTTCGCCAGGAACGTGCTCTTGGCGCGGCTCGCCGTCTCGGCCTCGATCCGCAAACGCTCCGCCTCGATGTGCTGCCGCTCCGCTTCGCGCCGATGTTCTTCCGCCTCGCGCCGCGCGCTCTCCGCGCCGGCGAGCGCCTCTTCGAGACTGCGCGTCCGCTCGGCGACGAGCTCCGTCAGCCAGCGCTCGCGCGAGCGCATCCGCCAGACGCGCGCGCGATCGAGCAGCCAGATCGCGAAGAGCACGAGAATCGCGAGCGAGATCCGGAACGTGAGCGTCTGATGGAAGCGTGGCGCGATCGTCAGCGGCAGCACCGCATCGGCATCGCTCCAGACGCCGCTCTCGTTCGCCGCACTGACGCGGAAGCGATAGCTCCCCGGCGGAACGTTCGTGTAGTACGCAGTGCGGCGGCTGCCGGCATCGACCCATTCCTGATCGAAGCCCTCGAGACGATAGCGGAAGCGAATGCGCTCCGGCGCGCTGAAGCTGAACGCCGTGTACTGGATCTCGAGATCGTTGCTGCCGGGCGGCAGCTCGAGCGCGCGCGTGGCACTCCATGATCGCGTTCCCGTACGCAGATGTTCGACGACGACCGGCGGCGGGACGGAGCTCGGCGTCAGGCGCGACGGATCGACCATCGCCAGCCCGCGGATCGTCGCGAACCAGAGCTTCCCGTCGCTGCTCTTCCAGCCCGCCGGCTGCGTGCCGCCGTTGCACTCCGCGGTGCGAAGTCCGTCGCCCGTTCCATACACCGTCGACTCGACGCTCTTGCGCACGCCGCGCGCGACTTCATCCAGCGCGCGCTTGCTCACGCGAAAGATGCCGCGATTCGTTCCCACCCAGAAGTTGCCCGCGCTGTCTTCGAGCGTCTCCATCAGCGTGTCGTCGTAGAGTCCCTGCCGCGACGTAAAGTGATCGACGCGCCCGTTCTTCAGGCGAAAGAGCCCGACGGCGCCCGATGCAAACCAGAGCGTGCCGTCGGGCTCTTCGGTGATCGCGATGATCGGAGCTCGCGCGAGACCCGCGGGCGTGAAGGGCTCGATCGTCTCCCCCTGCGCCATGCGTGCGAGTCCCTGCCGCGTGCCGATCCACAGCACGCCATCGCGCGCACGATGCAGCGTCAGGATCCCGTTCCCCGGGAGCCCATCCTTCGTCGTGAACAATCGAAGCGCACCCTCGGGCTCACGCCGGACGAGTCCTCCTTCCGTTCCGATCCAGAGCGTTCCGGATGCGTCGTCTTCGAACGCGCGCACTTCGCCGTGCGAGGCGCTGTCGATCGGCACGACTTCGAAGCGATCCCCGCGGGAACGCGACACGCCGCTGTCGGTCCCCACCCAGATCGTGCCGTCGCGCGCTTCGTGCAGCGAATAGACGATGTCGCTCGCGAGTCCGCTGGCGCGCGTGAAGGTCGGTTGCGCCGGGCCGAGGCGCGTCAGTCCGCGCCCGCCGACCCACATCGCACCCGCGCGATCCTGCATCACGGTGCGAACGTTGTCGCCGCCGATTCCCTCGCGCACGCCGAACATCGTGAAGGTGCCGTCGCGCAGCCGCGCGATCCCGCCGGCGCCGCTGCCGATCCAGAGATTCCCTTCGCGATCCTCGAAGAGGGAGCGGATGTCGTTGCTCGCCATGCCGTGCTCCATCGACAGCGTGGTGAATGCGCCGTTCGTGTAGCGCGCGACGCCGCCATCGCCCGTTCCCACCCAGAGCACTCCGCGCGAATCCTCGAAGAGCGAGCGGACATTGTCGTGCGGCAGACCGTTGGCGCGCGTGAAGAGCTGCGATTCCATCCCCCGCAGGCGCAACAGTCCGGCCGCGGTGCCTAACCATACGTTGCCGTCGCGCGTTTCGCGGATGGCGAGCACGATCTTCGATGGGAGTCGGGGCGGCTCGTACTCTTCGACGCGGCCGCCCTGCATCCGCAGCACGCCGTGGCCATCGGTACCGATCCAGAGCGTGCCGTCGTGCGCGAGGGCGAGCGTGCGGAGTTGCTCGTGAGTCCGGTCGATCGCCGTGATCCTGCCGTTCGCGAAGCGCGCGAGGCCGCCGTCGGTCGCGATGTAGATCGAGCCATCGCCGCCGTCGGCGAGATCCCAGACGAAATCGCTCGGCAAGCCATCGGCAGTGCCGAACGAAGTGAACGCGCCATCCTTGTAGCGCGCGAGTCCGCCGCCGACGATGCCGATCCAGAGCGAGCCGTCGGATGTTTCGAGCAGACTCTGAATCCAGTTGTGCCGGATCTCGGGCGTGTTCCGCTTGTCGAACAGCGTGAAGCGGACGCCATCGAATCGCACGAGGCCCTCTTCGGTGCCGATCCAGAGATAGCCGTCGCGCGTTTGATGGATGGCGAAGACCGAGTTCTGCGGCAGCCCCTGATCCGTCTGCCACACGGTGAGCATGTACTGCGTGAGCGCTTTCGATGGATCGAGTGCTAGCGCAGCAGGAGCGAGGAGCACCCCCGCAAGACAAGCGGCGAGCACGGGCGACCGCATGGTGGAGTGCTCATGAGTCTAGCAGCGATACTCTCGTCAGAGGATTTGGCGGAGCCGGTGCTCCCGAGCGTCACCTGAAGACCCCGAACGCGACGTACATTTCAATGAGGCGCGCAGCCCCGAGTGGGAGTCGTCGAAGTTCGAGTGGGCTCCGCCCGTCGGTGAGGTGACCCACATGAAAGCTTTCCTGAAGTTTCGCGAGCAGAAAATGCGCGAGCTATTCAAAATGGAGTGAAGCAGGCTCCAATCGCCCCATTGTCACCGCGCTTCCCACAAAGATTGAGTGGTCGGCTGATCGTAGACTCACATGCCGGCTGATCGATTCTGATTCCACCCGCTGCCGGCGATCATCGCGAGCGACCCTGGACCCACACCAATCGCGGCCGCCGCCGCCATCCGCGCTCCTCATGAGAAAATCACCCATCACCCATGACAATCGCGGTTGGAAAACGCCTCGGTCCCTACGAGGTCATCGCGCCTCTCGGCGCGGGGGGCATGGGAGAGGTGTGGCGCGCGCGCGACACGCGGCTCGATCGCAGCGTCGCCATCAAGGTTCTTCCCGCGGAGTTCGCGCAGAACGCGCAGCTCCGGCTGCGCTTCGAGCGCGAAGCGAAGTCCATCTCGCAGCTCAACCATCCGCACATCTGCACGCTGTATGACGTCGGTTCTCAGGATGGCCTCGACTACCTCGTCATGGAGATGCTCGACGGCCAGACACTCGGCGACCGGCTGAAAGACGGCGCGCTGCCGCTCGATCAGGTGATCCGCTACGGCACCGAGATCGCCGAAGCGCTCGATCGCGCGCACAAGGCGGGAATCGTTCATCGCGATCTCAAGCCCGGCAACGTGATGCTGACGAAGTCCGGCGCGAAGCTGCTCGATTTCGGACTCGCGAAGCCCGCACTCAGCGCCATCAGCGGTCACTCCTTCGTCACGCCTCAGGATGCGACCGAGGCGCGAAGCGGCCGCCCGCTGACGGAAGAGGGAACGATCGTCGGCACATTCCAGTACATGGCTCCCGAACAGATCGAGGGACGCGACACCGACTCGCGCACCGACATCTTCGCCCTCGGCGCGCTGCTGTACGAGATGGCGACGGGACGCCGCGCCTTCGACGGCAAGTCGAAAGCGACGCTCATCGCGAGCATTCTCGCAACCGAGCCGCCGCCGATCGCGAGCGCGCAGCCCGCGTCGCCGCATGCGCTCGACCGCATCGTCCGCGCCTGCCTCGCCAAGGATCCGGATGAGCGATGGCAGTCGGCGCACGATGTGGCGATCGAGTTGCGCAGCCTGCGTGATGCGCAGCCGCCGCGCGCAGCAGCGCCGGCGCGGAAGCGCGAGCGATTCGCATGGTTCCTCGCCGCGCTCGCGATCGCCGTGGCTGGCATCAGTCTCTGGTTCGGAGCCCAACGAAGCGCTGCCCCACCGGCGATGACGATCGAGAGCGCGCTTCCCATGCCCGAGGGATCGATCGTCCGCTGGCCGGCGGTGTCGCCGGACGGCACGAAGGTCGCGTTCGTCGGACTGAGTCAGGACGGCGAGTCGACGCTCTATCTGCGCGAGCTGGCATCAGGCGAGACCACGAAGCTGGCGTTCAACGATCCGGGCGGGGTGCCGGCGTGGTCGCCCGACAGCCGCGAGCTTCTCATCCGGCAGTCGAACAACATCGTGCGCTTTTCGCCGGCGTCGGGCGCCACGCAGATCGTCTGTCACGATCCAGCGACGATGGGGTATTCGTGGGGCGCCAACGGCGACGTGCTGATTGCCACGGGAGACCGCATCGACCGGATCGCGATCAACGGCGGCGCGACCCGCACGGTGGTCCGGCAGGACAGCGCGCACGGAGAGCTGCTCGTCGGATGGCCATCGTTCCTTCCCGACGGCACACATTTTCTCTATGTCTCCGCACATAAATCGCCGGACGATGCGATCTACATGGCCTGCGTCGCGTCCATAGACGGCCGCGAGCGGAAGGAGCTCGTCCCGTCGGACACGGACGCCCGTTTCGCGAATGGCGTGCTGCTGTTCGGCCGCAGCGGAAAACTCATGGGGCAGAGGTTCAATCCAAAAACGCTCGCGGTGTCCGGCGAGCCGAAGGCCGTCGCGAGCGAGCTCCTTTACGCGTTTACGGGAGGGAGCGCCGGGTTCTCGGTGTCGAACAATGGTCTGCTCGTCTATCGGCGGGGAGCGTCGATCTCCGCGGCTTCGCGGCTCGCGTGGTTCGACGCCGGCGGGCGCGAGACCGGAACGCTCGCACCCGTGGGACAGTTCTGGGATCTCTCGCTCTCGAGGGACGGACGCGCGGTGGCGGTCCAGGTGACGGAGCCGCAAAAGCGGCCGCACATCTGGAGCTTCGACGTCGAGCGCGGCGTCGGGACGATCCTCACTCCGCCGACGGCCGATTCGCCGAACCGCGGCGAAGCGACGCCTGTCTGGTCGCCGGACGGACGCTCGGTCCTCTACGCCAGCGGGTCCACCGGAATCTTCGAAGTGCGCCGCAAGCCGTTGGACGGCGAGCCGGTCACCGTGCTGCACAACGGACTGCGGAACTACGTGTGCGATGTCACGCGCGATGGCCGCACGGCGATCATCGCGACGTCAACGAAGCTCGGAGGCAATCGCTTCTCGATCGGCGCGTTGTCGCTCGACTCGGGAACGCTGACTCCGATCGGCCCGCCCGATTCGAGCCGCCTCAACGCGAAACTCTCGCCGGATGAGAAGTGGATCGCCTACGTCTCGAACGACACGGGACGGCGCGAGGTCTACGTCTCGGCGTATCCCGACGCGCGCGGAATGACGCGCGTTTCCGCACACGGCGGCCAGATGCCGTACTGGAGCAGCGATGGAACGAAGCTCTACTACGCGTCAGGCGATCTGCGGCACATCCTCGTGGCCGGCATTCGCGCACACGACGGCGTGATCGACGTCGGCGAGCCGCGCACCGTGGCCGGCGTGAACGTGAAACGAAGCGAGAACACGCAGTTCGTCGTCCTCAACGACGGGCGTATCCTCGTGAATGCGGTCGACGCCGATCCGCTATTGAATCCGCTCACGCTGGTCACGAACTGGATGACGCGCGTCACGCCGTGATCGAATGATCCTTCAGAAAGCCGCGCGGAAACCGTATCCTTACGGGACGTACTTCAGGACTTCAGCCGTGCGAGTCGAGAGTGAGGAACTGGTATGACGACGGCTCCACCCGGCGCTACCGCGTCGCAAACCATCCTGATCGTCGATGATGATCCGGCGGTCTGCGAAGGTCTCGCCGCGGTTCTGGAAACGCCGGGCCGCCATCTGATCCTCTGCCGCGATTTCGAATCCGCGGCGCTCATGCTCGAGCTGTTTCTCGTCACGCACGTGTTGAGCGACGTCAAGTTCACCGGTCCCTTTCGCTTCGAGGGTCTCGACGTCGTCGACTTCGTCAAACGAACGGCCTCCGCGGCGCCGGTGATTCTCATGACCGGCTATGCCTCCGCGGAGCTGCGCGCCGAAGCGCTGGCGCGCGGAGCCGCGGCTGTGCTGGAGAAGCCGGTATTCGGCGAGGACCTCGAGCGTTTTCTTCCGACGCCGGAGTCGGAACGCGATGGCGTCGTCACCATCGTTCCAACTCTCGACGACATCGTGACCAGCAACAAGCTCTACGCGCAGTTCCAGCCTCTGGTCTGGATCGACAAGCCGATCAACGCCGTCGGCTTCGAGGCACTCACCCGCCTTCGCAGCGACTCACCGTTCGGCAATCCTGAGATGTTGTTCCGCTACGCGGAGGCGAAGTCGAGAATCGTCGAGCTCGAGCTGGCCGCGGCAGCGGCGTCGATGAAAGCCGGGCGGGACCTGACCGCGATCGGCTTCCTCGGCATCAACATTCATCCATTCGTCTTCTCGCTCGCCGACCGGATGTGCGACGGAATCCTGGACGCCGCCGCGGATGCAGGGATTTCGCCGGCGCGTCTGGTGCTCGAGATTACGGAGCAGGGCGCGCTTCCGAGCGCGGAGAAAGTGGAAGCGGTGACCGATGTGCTGCGGTCTCACGGGGTGCGATTCGCATTCGATGACGTCGGAAGCGCCTACTCGCATCTGAAGTCGATCGCCGCCGTGCGTCCCTCCTATCTGAAGATCAGCCAGCAGTTCGGCACGGACTGCGAGTCGAACGACGTGCACCGCAAGATCATCGAAAACGTGCAGAACCTCGCCAACGCGTTTTCCAGCGAAGTCCTGCTGGAAGGAATCGAGACGGCACGCACCGCGACATTCGCGCGCGACTCAGGCATCAAGCTGGGCCAGGGCTATCTCTACAGCCGCCCCACCGACCCGAAAACGCTGGCCGCGCGCTACGGGGGGTGAGGGGAACGATGAACGATGAACGATGAACGATGAACGATGAACGAAGCCCGCAGCGTCCGTTCATCGCTCGAGGCGGCGTGAAACATCGGATCACGCTCGAATCGCGCTCGTAGTCGGAGAGCACTTTCACTGCCGTGAATTCCTGCAGCAATGCGATCACTTCTTCGCATCAAGCCGCATAGAGACTCGCCCTGGTTTCTTCCACTGATTGGCGGAAGTAGGGATTCCTGATCGCGGACGCGACTACCAGATCGACCGGGCATTCGAAGAGCCTTTCGAGCTCTTCGAGCAGTCCGAAGTAGTGGTCCGCGTAGGCACCGGCGGGAAGCGGTTGAAATTCGACGAGGAAATCCAGATCACTCGATCCGGCGCGAAACGCTCCCGTGGCAGCAGAGCCGAAAACGTCGAGCTGCTGCACATGGTGACGGCGGCAGAGCTGCTCGAGCTCTGCCCGGTGACGCTCGAGCTCCGGAATCAACATCGGTTTCCCCGCCCAGAAGATAGCGTAGTTCGCAGAGGTTGTGGTTCTCGATCGTGATGCACGGCAACGAGCAGAAGCCGCCCCCTGGGTGCCCCACGTCGCCACTCGCGCGAAGCGCTTCGATCACCCAATCCTTGAGAATCGGGTCGGCCACTTCAGTCACTCCAATCCGCGAGCAGCTTTCCGATGCGTTTGTCGCCACGCGCGTCACGACCATCCGGCAAGACGAGTCGAACACTTCCAGTTGGCAGGCCATAGTCGTTCTCGATGCGACGTTCGATTGATGCGACGCGTGCATCGACGCGAGCTGACAGGTATCGACGGGGTTCAGGGCTCTTCTTGATCTTCAATTTCGCCATGACTGAAATGGTACACGCATACTTCCGGCCGTATGGATCATCAAATCCATTCGCCGGTAGCGTTTTCAGAAGCCAGACTCTGGTGAGGACGGCGTTTGTCCGCTAAACCGCCAGCGCCCATCCCTCGGACAACAACTCCGCCTGCTCGAGGACCGTCTGCGTCGCCTTCTCCTGTTTGTCGGGTGGGTAGCCGTACTTGCGAAGAATGCGCTTGACGATGACGCGCAGATGCGCTCGCACGTTCTCGCGCACCGTCCAGTCGATCGTGACGTTCTTCTTTACCGTCTCAACCAATTCCCGGGCGATCGCGACCAGTGTCGGCTCGCCAAGCACCTTGACCGCGCTGTCATTGGCTTCCAGCGCGTCATAGAACGCGACCTCATCCTCAGTCAGATTCAGAGCCTCGCCACGAGCGCTGGCCGCGCGCATGTCCTTAGCCAGCGCGATCAACTCCTCGATGACCTGCGCGGTTTCGATCGCACGATTCTGATACTTTCGCAGCGCCTGCTCGAGAAGCTCAGCGAATGATCTTGCCTGCACGACGTTGCGCTTCGACCGGCTTCTGATCTCCCCTTTGAGAAGCTTTTGCAGCAGCTCCACGGCCAGGTTTCGCTGCGGCATGCCGCGCACCTCCGCCAGAAACTCATCGGACAAAATGGAGAGATCGGGTTTCTTCAAGCCTGCTGCGGCGAAGATGTCGATGACTTCCTCCGACGCGATCGCCTTCGAGATGATCTGCCGGATGGCGTGATCGAGCTCCTCATCGCTCTTCCTCTCGCCCGGCCCTCCCTTTGCCAGGACGGCACGGACCGCCTGAAAGAATCCGACGTCGTCACGGATCTTCAGCGCTTCCTCGTGGGGAACCGCAAGCGCGAACGCCTGTGAGAGGTCGGTCACTGAACGTAGCAGTCTTGCCTTGCCGTCCTGAAGTCCAAGCACATGTTCCTGTGCCGCGGGAAGAAGCGACAGCCGCTGTTGTGCGGTGCCGCTGGTCCACCGCGACCAGTCGAAGCCATGAAAGAGGCCGCAGCAGATCTCGTACTTCTCCAGCATCACGGCGACCGCCTCTATCTGATCGATCGCCGTCTTCCCGGTGCCGCCAGCTTCGGTGTAGGTAGCGAGCGCCTTCTTCAGCTCATCGGCCAGTCCGAGGTAATCGACTACCAGTCCGCCAGGTTTGTCCTTGAACACGCGATTCACACGGGCGATCGCCTGCATCAGTCCGTGACCGCGCATCGGCTTGTCCACATACATCGTGTGCATGCTCGGTGCGTCGAACCCGGTGAGCCACATGTCGCGAACGATCACGATGCGAAACGGATCTGTTGCGTCTCGGAATCGCTTCGCGAGCGACTCGCGGCGAGTCTTGTTGCGGATGTGGGGCTGCCACTCCAGCGGATCCGGCGCAGAGCCGGTCATGACCACCTTGAGCACTCCCTCGCCATCATCCTCGGCATGCCACCCCGGACGCAGCGCGACGAGCTCGCGATAGAGATCGACGGCAATGCGCCGGCTCATGACGACGACCATCGCCTTGCCATCCATCGTGGCAAGCCGCTCCTCGAAGTGCTTCACCAGATCGCGCGCAATCAGCTTTACGCGATTCTCCGAACCGACGACGGCTTCGAATTGCGCCCACCGGCTCTTGAGCTTCTCCTTGCGGTCGACCTCTTCTCCTTCGGTCGCTTCCTCGAACTCCGGGTCGATCTTCGGCCGCTCCGATTCTTTCAGTTCGAGCTTCGCCAGGCGGCTCTCGTAGTAGATCGGCACCGTAGCGCCATCGACCACAGCGCGCTGGATGTCATAGACGCTGATGTAGTCGCCAAAGACCGCTCGCGTATTCGCGTCGGCTTTCTCGATCGGCGTACCGGTGAATCCAACGAACGAGGCATGCGGCAAGGCGTCACGCATGTGCCGTGCGAAGCCGTCGATGAAATCGTACTGGCTGCGATGCGCCTCATCCGCAATCACGATGATGTTGCGTCGCTCGGAGAGAACCGGATGGCGATCGCCTCTCTCCTCCGGGAAGAATTTCTGAATCGTAGTGAACACGACTCCGCCCGATGCAACCGCGAGCTTTGCGCGCAGGTCCGCACGGTCCGTGGCCTGCACTGGGGGCTGGCGCAGAAGATCGCGACAGCGGGCGAAGGTGCCGAAGAGCTGGTCGTCGAGATCGTTGCGATCGGTGAGAACAACGATGGTCGGATTCTCCATCGCCGGGTGAAGAATCACACGCCCCGCATAGAACGCCATGGTCAGACTCTTCCCCGAGCCCTGCGTGTGCCAGACCACGCCGACGCGGCGATCACCGGGATCGCCGCCCGGCTTTGCTCCCGAATCGAACCGTCCTGGCGCGTCCGCAATGCGGTCCGCCAGGACGGGCCTTGCGGCGCGCAAAGTCTCCTCGACCGCGACGTTCACCGCGTGAAACTGATGGTAGCCAGCCATCTTCTTGAAAAGCTGTCCACCGCCTGCATCCTCAAACACGATGAAGTACCGCACGAGATCGAGAAAGCGCCGCTGGTCGAACACTCCCTGAAGCACGACCTCCAGCTCAGACAGACTCGCAGCCGCATCGCCGCGACCTGTAATCGTGCGCCACGGTTTGAACCACTCCTTGCCTGCACCTAACGAACCGATGCGAGTCTGCACGCCGTCCGAGGCGATGAGCGCTGCGTTGGTGGCGAACAGTGCGGGGATCTGAGCCTGATACGTCTGCAGTTGATGGAACGCCGACCAGACCGAGACGTTTTCCACGGCCGCGTTCTTCAATTCGAAGACCGCGAGCGGCAGCCCGTTCACAAAGATCACAATATCGGGCCGCCTGGTGTGCTGGCCATCGGACACAGTGAATTGATTCACGGCAAGCCAGTCGTTGTTCCCGGGGTCATCAAAGTCGATCACACGAGCCTGCGCTCCGGCGATCGAGCCATCGCGGCGCCGGTACTCGACCGTGACACCATCGACGAGCATGCGGTGCACCGCGCGATTTCTCTCGATGAGCGATGGCGCATCGACCCTCATCAGCTTGCGATACGCCTCTTCGATCGCCTCAGCAGGGAGCTCTGCGTTCAACTGCGCCAGCGCGTTACGCAGACGCGTTTGAAGCACGACATCGCGGTAGAGCGGATCGCTGCGTTCCGCACCAGGTTCACCGGCCGCAATCGCGGGGCCATGCAGAATCGCGTAGCCAAGCGCATCGAGCCACGCGAGCGCGGCTTCTTCGACGACCGATTCGGTGAACGCTGTTGTCACCGCGCCTCCCACAAAGCCCGCATCGGCACTGCGTGCATGGATTCCCCGAAGCTCGCGCTGATCTCGCCATCATAAAGGACGACACCGCGGACGAACCGCTTCCCCGCGGCGTCCCTGAGTTTCCGCAGCCCTCGGAAATCATTCTCCGTTACCGTCGCCGAAGCCTTGACTTCGACCCCGGCAAGCTGACCGGCTCCCTGCTCGAGCACGATGTCGACCTCGAACCCGTCACGATCACGAAAATGGAAAAAGGAGATCGGAATGGGACGCCAGCTCGCCTGCCGGCGTAGCTCCTGAAGCACGAATGTTTCGAGGAGCGGACCGAGACTCTCGCGATCGTGCCGTAGCCGCGCGGTATCCACTCCGAGGAGCGCGCAGGCCACGCCGGTATCTCCCATGTGAAGTTTCGCAGCCTTGACGAGACGGCTCAGGCGATTAGTGTGCCACGAAGGAAGAAGGTCGACGAGAAAGACTCTTTCGAGCAGCGTGACGTACTCGTGAATGGTTTGCCTAGTGACCTGAAACGGTCCCGACAACTCCTCGAAGTTGACGAGACGCGCCGTGTATCCCGCGGCTACGGCGAGCAGTCGTGGCAGAGCGTCGAGCGCGCGGATGCGGGAGAGCTCGCGGACGTCGCGCTGCACGTGCGTTTCGACATAATCGCGGTACCAGGCCATACGGCGCGGGGCTGCACGCCGCGCCAGGGCCGCCGGATAACCGCCTGCGACGATGCGCTGGGCGAGATCCTGTCCGAGCCGTTCGCTCGTTCGTGTTTTGAAAGACCCGTGGAAAAGCGTCTCGAGAAACGCCGAGGGCTTGCGGGCCAGCTCGCACTGAGAGAGAGGGTGGAGACGAAGAATTCCCATCCGGCCGGCGAGTGAGTCGGCGAACGCCGGCACGAGCAGAACGTTCCCGGAACCGGTGAGGATGAAGCGCCCCGCGGTGCGGCGGCGGTCGACCTCCGACTTGATCGCCGTAAACAGCGCGGGTACGCGCTGCACTTCGTCTAGGATGATGCGTTGCGGGAGATCGGCCACGAAGCCGGCCGGATCGCTTTCAGCAGCCCGGCGCGCCGCATCATCGGCGAAGGAGATCGTCCGATACCCGCGACGCTCTCCGACCAGGCGCGCCAGAGTGCTCTTGCCGCACTGCCTCGGGCCATGAATCAGAACCACCGGCGTGTCTGAGAGCGCCGCCCGCAAACGGGGAATAAGAAAGCGAGGAAAGAGAGGAAATCCGCGCGGCACGCGCTCGATGATAACCGCCCTGTCCGGCTGATCGCAAGCTGATACCCCGGCTGATCGTAAACTTGTCTGGCGGCTGATCGTAAACTTATCAGTCGGCTGATCGTAACCTCGGCAAGCGGCTGATCGTCAACAGCAACGCGCAGAGCAGGACCGATCCCAGATCGGCGGCATGGAATCGCCCGAGGGACACTGCCGTTAGTTCAAGCCACTGGATTGGGGATTCCCGGTCGGCCAAAGGCCTCGGCGGATTCGCCGGGGTCTTTCGTTTTGCGGAAACACATTCAAGCCCCAACCTCCACTTTGCCGCTTGGGTGCTAGCGCAGATCATTGGACGGCCTCTAACAGTGCTTCGCGGAAAACTGCGAAGCTGCGTGAGCGATTCGAGACCGGCACAACGAGCTTTCCAAGGGCACGGGCGACTTCCGTTTTGCTCAGTCCAGACTCAAAGTAGCCGGCCCTCTGCAAGATGCGCTCGAACGCCTCCCAAGTACCGCCCTCGATGGCGTCGGGATCGCGATAGCCGGATTTCTCCGGGATAGTCTTGGAGACTTTAGGATAGATCGTACGAACTGCATCCCAATCGCCGAAATACCAAGCTTCCAACTCCTCGATCGCAATGCGATTCAAGACCTGCCATTGGGTTGATGTTCCCTGGCGAGTGCGGAGGCCGGCGCCTGCTGCGGCCTCCTCCATGATCTCCTTGAGACTGTGACAGTCCTGATTATCACGATCGACCACAACCACCACGCGCCAGTTCTCCGGAAGCCAGCTCCGATAGCCCTGCAAACGCGCAGGCAGGTTTCGAAGGAGATCATCTTTTCCCTGAGACGGATAGACGTTGAATGTAGCGCGGTTTCCGATCAAGCGTGGAAGGAGCTCCCGCAAGAAAACTTCCATTGATCGCTCTTCGACCAGGATCTCCAGGTGCGCAGCCCTCATGCGGTCGCTCGTCCCCGCGTCGGAGCGCCCTGATTCACCAGTGGATCGCCGATTCCAAAACGGCCTTCCAACCAGAGATGGCCGAGCGATGCTCCGGCGTCCATGAATTCCTGGACTCCCTGGATATCGGCTGCGCGAACGGCTTGCGTATATCCGCTGGGGTCCCTGTACAACACACGAACTTCCTGCGGCCGAAGGGCGTTGACGAAGAAAGGGGAGTGCGTGGTCACGAGCAATTGCCCCCTCTCAGAAGCCTTGCGGCATTCCTCCGCTAATTCCGGCAGTAGTCTCGGATGAAGGAAGTTCTCCGGCTCTTCGATGCCAATGAATGGCGGTGGATTGGGGTCGTAAAGAAGCACGAGGTACGCGAGCATTTTCAGAGTTCCATCCGAGGCGAAGCGCGCCAGCACTGGATTCTCGAACGGAGCATCCTTGATCTGCAGCAGGAGTCTGCCATCCGGCATCGCTTCGGCAAGCACTCGTTCCACGCGAGGCACGCGCTCGCGTAAGACCTGAAAGACTTTTTCCAAACGGTCAGGATGCTGCTCGGCCAGATACTGGATCACGTTCGCTACGTTGTCGCCGGTCCGGGAAAGGCGCTCCTGCGGACCAGCCTCAGGTTGTCCCCGGGTCTCATCGACGGAAAAGTACGACACATACCAGCCAGTGATGAAGTCCCGCAGCACGGCAACGCGGGGATGGTCGGCGAACTGGCCGAGGGCATTGACAGCGATCAGATCGGGGGATTTCAATGGGATATCGACACGCACATCGTTCGTATCCGGTAGCGCACCGCTCGTGGCACGACCATGACCTTCTTTGTAGTCAAGGAACCGAAACGGCTTGCCGTGTTTTCCGCGGGTCCATTGCAGCCATTCCTCAGTCACTATCGGCGACCCACGAAGCTCGTCGATGGCCAGATGATAAGTAATGGGTGAAAAGTCAGGCTCGCGGTACTTGATCTCGATGACCAAAGGCCCCTCTGACCCGCGGGTCTTCAGTTCCTTGGCACGTCCGCGCCGGTCCCAGGCACGGCGAAGGCCCGATTCGAAACACTCCGACAGAAAGGCGAACACATCGAAGACCGTCGACTTGCCGCTCCCGTTCGGTCCGAGGAGAACGGTGAGGGGCGTTAGGTTCTTGAGTTCGACATCCCGGAGAGCCCGGTAGTTCTTGACTCGTAGGTATTCGATGCGTGCGGTCTTTGCTTTCTTTGCGGGCATCGCGTTTCACTCCAGCGTTTCGTCCTCACATCGTAGCTTCGACGAAGCGTTCTGCGTCACGGATTCGCCACTCGCCGGAGATGAGCTTGGGGAGGAGCGTGTCGCGGAGGGCCGCGAGGGTTCGGGATTCCACCGCCCGGAGCCAAGTACCCTCAATCAGCGGAGAGAGGATGAGGTCCATGGAGCTTAGCAACGCCGGCGTAGGAATGGCCAGCTTCGCATCTGATAGATGGTGCCGCTGAATGTGCCCCATCGTCGTCGCTTTTCCTGCCGCGATGTGCCGAAAATCCATCAAGTGTTGATGGACACCCAGGTAACACAACCATTTCGGGTATTGCTCTGACGTCACCTTGAACAAGTGTTGATTCAACGCGCCAAGCCCGCCCGCCCAAAGCACGCACTCCAGCGAGCCTGACCAAGAGAACAGAATGTCGCCGTCGTTGACGACGTAGTCGGAGTCAAGATCAGCGCTTGCACGGTCTGCTGCCTCTGTGGTTCCAGCACGCAGTTGAGCAATCTTAATTACTGGAAGAGATCGATTATCCACGGGTGGATACTTCTGGAGTGCGAGCCCGTTGAGGAAATGAGCCATCTCGTCAAGAGCCTTCACCTCCCACCCCTTCGGAATCTCGCCCAGCTCGGAGTCTTGGAAGGAATCGGGGAAGAGGTCGGCGAGGGGCTGGGGGAGACCGGGGTCGCGGCCTTCGGCCTTGGCGCGGACGGGGTCGAAGTCGACGAACCACGACTTGAAGAGCGCCCGCGCCATCGCCTCCAGCGTCTCGTTCATCCGCCGGTTCAGCTCGATCTTGTCGTCCAGCGTGCCGAGGATGTGGGCGATGGCGCGTTGCTCGGGGAGAGACGGAATTGGAATGCGGATCGAGCGCAAGGACGCCAGCGGTTGACCGATACCTGGCGTACCGACGGTAGATGCGTGCTGAAGCAAAGCGTAGCGCCCAAGCGACGATCTGAAGAAATAGAAGATGAACTGGGGCTCAACAAGCTGACGGTCGCACGAAAGTTTCATCAGGCTGCTTGAGAGCATGTATCGCTCAAACGAGTCGGTTGGGACTATGGCGACTTGCCCGATCGCGCCGCGGTGCGGAAATACCAGATCTCCTGCACGAACATTGCAGCCGTACAGCTCATCTGCGGTTTGATCAGAGACGAACACGAAGTCACCGACGAGGGCCCGCGTGTCCGAAATATTCGTACCGCGGATCACCGGAACGCCAGCAGGAACATAGGCGTCGGCCTTCATGCGTGAACCGAATGGGCCTATCGCGATCGATCGCTCGCTCGGTGCCTTGATTTCATCGACCGTCAAAGTTGGCCACTCACGCGCCATACCCAAGCTCCCTCAGGTTGGCGGCAATCGCGGCATCGAGCTTGGCTCCCTCCGCCTGCTGCTCTCGCAGCGTCGCGGTGAGCCGCTTCATCTTCTCCTCGAAAGGCTCGCCATCGTCCTCCGCCGCCTCCGCGCCGACGTAGCGGCCGGGTGTGAGGACGTGGCCGTGCTGACGGATGTCGTCGAGCGTCGCACTCTTGCAGAAGCCGGCGACGTCGGCGTACTCGCCGGCGCCTTCATCGCCGCGCCACGCGTGGTACGTCCCGGCGATCTTCGCGATGTCGGCCTCGGTCAGCTCTCGATGAATGCGATCGACCAGCGTGCCCATCTTCCGCGCGTCGATGAAGAGCGTCTCGCCGCGACGGTCGCGGAAGCGCCCGTTCTTCTTGTTGCGCGCGAGGAACCACAAACAGACCGGAATCTGCGTCGAGTAGAAGAGCTGCCCAGGCAGCGCGACCATGCAGTCGACGAGATCCGCCTCGATGATGTTCTTGCGGATCTCTCCTTCGCCCGACTGATTCGACGACATCGAGCCGTTCGCGAGAACGAAGCCGGCGAGTCCGGTGGGCGCAAGGTGATGGATGAAGTGCTGCACCCACGCGAAGTTCGCGTTTCCCGGCGGCGGCGTGCCGTAGACCCAGCGCTGGTCGTCCTTCAACAGCTCGCCGCGCCAGTCGCTGTCGTTGAACGGCGGATTGGCCAACACGTAATCGGCCTTGAGATCCGGGTGGCGGTCGTTGTGGAACGTGTCGCCGTGCGCGATCTGCGCGTCGATGCCGCGGATCGCGAGGTTCATCTTCGCGAGCCGCCACGTCGTGTAGTTCGACTCCTGCCCGTAGATCGAGATGTCGCCGAGTTTTCCGGCGTGGGCCTCGATGAACTTCTCGCTCTGCACGAACATCCCGCCCGAGCCGCAGCAGGGGTCATACACCCGCCCCTTGTACGGCGCGAGCATCTCGACGAGCACGCGCACCACGTGCGACGGCGTGTAGAACTGCCCGCCGCTCTTCCCTTCGGCACTCGCGAAGCGCGCGAGAAAGTACTCGTACACACGGCCGAGCGTGTCCTTCGCCCGATCAGCCGCGCTGCCGAGGGCGATGTCGCTCACGAGATTGATGATCTGCCCGAGGCGTTGCTTATCGAGGCCGGGACGGGCGTAGTCCTTCGGGAGGACGCCCTTGAGGGTCGTGTTGTCGCGCTCGATCGCCGCCATGGCATCGTCAACGAGTTGACCAATCGTCGGCTGCGGCGCCATCGATTTGAGGTATTGCCAGCGCGCCTCGGGCGGCACCCAGAAGATGCCAACCGCGCGGTACTCGTCCGGATCTTCAGGATCGGCGCCTTGCGCCTTCTGCGACAGGAGCTCTTCATGCTTTGCCTCGAACGCGTCGGAGATGTACTTGAGAAAGATCAGGCCGAGGACGACATGCTTGTACTCGGCTGCATCCATGTTGTTGCGGAGCGCATCAGCCGCGGCCCAGAGCGTTGACTCGATGGGTTGGTTGCTTGCCGGCGCGATTTTGTCTCGTCGTCTGTTTGCCATCACCAGGTCCTGCCTCGGAACGGAGGATTGCAATCCCCTTCTGATTCTTGGAGCACCGCACGGAACCGCACGGCGGCGTCATGTTAGCGCAGGAGTTCCGTCTGCATGGAATCTGTCGCAGGCGTCGAAGACGACAACGAAGTGCAGGACGCGACGGGGGGAGGGGGAACGATGAACGTCGGTTCAGGAACGATGAGCGATGAACAAGGTCCGGCACCGCGTCGGTTCCTCGTCACCATTCGTCTCGCCGTTCATCGTTCATCGTTCATCGTTCACTTCTCCCACTCCTGGGGCCCCGCGACCTGCGCGGTTGCTACGTTGACTCGATTGAAGAGGTTGACGAGTGAGATCCAGAGGACCAGCGCGGCGCGGGCTTTCTCGTCGTAGTGGCGTGCGGCTTCCTGCCAGATTGCATCAGGTACCGGGTCGGGCTCGCCGGCGAGGCGCGTCATCGACTCTCCCAACTCGAGCGCGGCGCGCTCGGCGTCGCTGTAGTACGGCGCGTGGCGCCAGCCGGCGAGCGCGAAGAGACGCTCGTCCGTTTCGCCCGACTTCTTCGCCTGGCGCGAGCCGCTGTCGAGGCATGCGCCACATCCATTGATCTGGCTAACGCGCAGATGCACCAGCTCCAGAGTCTGCCGCGGCACGCCGCCGCGATACGCAGTCGCCACGAGCTTCTGAATCGCCTCGCTCGCTTCGGGGAACAGCATCGCAGGGTTCGTGATCCTCGCTTCCATTTCGAACTTCCTCCTTTTCGCCTTCATGACGGATGGAGAGGGGGGAATGTGACAGGCACGTCAGCTCTCGATGATGCCGAGGGGCAACTGACGAAGCTGCTCGGGATCGGCGATCGCGTCGATGGCTGTGATCCTGTCGTTCTCGATCGTGAAGCGGAGCACCATCAGCAGACGCCCGCGCGGCGCCACGACCGCGCCCGCCATGCCGTCGATGGATGCCAGGCGCGCCGCACGCGCACCTCCTCGGAGCGCACGCTCGGCGATGACTCTCGCGTCACGAACTTCGGCGGCTCCGCCGGGAACGAAGCGATCGCTGCGCGCGACGACGTTCGGATCGAGCAGCGCGAGCAGCGCTTCGAAATCTCCTCGCCGCGCCGCGGCCAGAAACGCGTCGACCACTTCGCGCTGGCGCCTGAAGCCGGCGGCATCGCTCTTCGGCGCGCGGCCCTGCACGCGGCGGCGCGCGCGACTCGCGAGTTGCCTCGCCGCCATCGACGAGCGATCGAGGATGCGGCCGATCTCGTCGAACGGCACCGCGAACAGATCGTGCAGGACGAACGCGAGCCGCTCCGCGGGCTCGAGCGTGTCGAGCACGACCATCATCGCCAGCCCGACCGAATCGGCGAGCAGCGCCTCCTGCTCGGCGTCGTGCGCCGTGTGATCGCGAGTCGCGCCGCGCGCATCCTCCGCTTCCTCGCCGCGCGACTTGCGCGCGCGCAGCATGTCGAGACAAACGCGCGCCACCACCGTGGTCAGCCAGCCGCCGAGGTTCTCGATCCCTTCCGCACCCGACCGGCTGAGCCGCAGCCAGCCTTCCTGCACCGCGTCATCCGCCTCGTGCAGCGAGCCGAGCATCCGATACGCCACTCCGCGCAGCCGCTCGCGATGACTCTCGAAGCTCTGCGCCAGCCATTCCTGATCGTCCATCCGGTCCCCTCCAACTGCATGACGGCTGGTGAGACTCAAATGTGACGCCAGCGATTCAGGCTCATCGGGCAGTGGAGCGAGGATGCGCTTTGAAAAACTCCCACATTTCCCTGGTCGCGTCGATGCTGTGCGTCGTCCGGCCGGTGAGACCTGCAGGAAGCTCGTCATGTCCCGGCCAGGAGTGTCCGCCGCGCTCGATCGTGTAGAGCACGACATCCGCCTTGCATCCTTCGTACGCGCGGCGCACCACATCGGCGGCGATCCGGATGTCGATCGCCCGGCCGCAGCGATTCCGCTTCGCCCACTTCGCGGTCCAGTTGACGATGTCGGGAAATGTGCCGGACCAGACCCAGGACGAACCTCCGCGATAGGGCGTGAGCGCATCGTGCGTCCCGTGAAATGCAAGCACCGGCACCGGCCGCGTGTCTCTGCACGACGAGAAGGGCTCGGTCTGCGCCGCCGCGACCATTCCGGCCGCAGCGATGCGATCGGCCATCGCACACGAAAGCACGAACGACATGCCTCCGCCGTTCGAGAGTCCGTTGACGTAGACGCGATTCCGATCGATTGGATATTCCGCCTCGAGCCTGTCGAGCAATTCCGAGATGAAGCGCACGTCGTTCTTCTGCCAAACGTTCGGACCGTCGTTCCCCGCCGCCGTCGGATAGACGACGATGAACCCCTCGCGATCGGCCAGCTCATTCCACCCGCTGGCCTCCTTCTGCTGAACACCCCACCCGCCTGCACCATGAAGACTGATCACGAGCGGCACCGGCCTTGCCGCATCCAGGCGTCGAGGAACGTGGAGCAGATACGTGTACCTCCTCCCCGACGACACGAGCACGCCATTGTCGCGATTGTGCAGATGAAATGCGGCCGCCTCGAAGAGCGCGAACGCGCCGGGGAGCAGGAGCAGAGCAAAGAGACGCTTCATCACGATCACCGATGACGATTCCACGCGAGCGCGAGCGGCGCAGCGGAGACGCGCGCCAGGGGCGTGACGAGAATCGCGACGAGTGCGAGGACGTAGTGCCGCACGAGCAACTCCGGCACCGTCCACGCCAGGAGAGCGAAGAGAGCGAACACCGCCGCGTTCCACGCGAGCGCACCCGCCAGCAGCGCGCGCTCGCTCATCAAGTGCCACGCATGAAGCCGATGCGCGATCCAGGCACCGGCGCCCGTTTTCAGGCAGACGAGAAATCCGAGAAACCACGGCATCCCGTTCCAGACGAACTTCATCACCTCGTGGTTGTGCAATGCCCAGTGCGCAAGCGGCGGAAAGATCGCGAGGAGTGTCAGGGTCCCGAACACGCTCGCCTTCGCGAGCCAGGCGCGTCCGCTCATGCCGATGAACAGGCTCTGCACGAGCAGCTTCCATGTCGAAGCGACCACGAACGCAAGCGCGAGCAGCACCAGTGAAACCGCTCGTGCAGTCCCAAAGATCTCGCGAAGTTGCCGCGCCTGATCGGCGACGAGCGTGCCGGTTCCCGACAGCCGCAGCACGATCAGCGTGGTGGCGAGGAGCAGCAGCCATGTCGCCGCGGTGCTGTAGATCGCGACGCGCAGCTTCGCCGCGATCAGAGCGGTGTCCGGCATCGGCCGCATGACGGCGAATGCGCCCGGCCTGCTCATCGTCGCGGCGACGAACGCGGCCATGATCGGCGGCGTGAAGGCGATGAGGAGGAGCATCTCGCCGGCGATTGCAGGCGTTCCGCGAAACAGAACCAGCATCGCGAGCTCGAACGGAAGCAGAAGCGCGACGAGCAGTGGAAGCGCGCGTCCGCCCTGCCGCCACTCGAACCACAACTGCGCCTGAGTGTTCGAACGGAACGGCGCGGCCGTTCTCGCCCGTCCTGCGGTTGCGGCATGCCAGTCGGGCGTATCGCCGCGGCGCGCTCGTGCGACCGCAAAGCGCGCGACGAGGTACGCGAGCGGTATCTGCGGCGCCACGAGCGCGATCATCACCGGCTCCGGCGCCTGCAGATTCAGCGCAACCATCACGATCGTGTCGATGATCATCAGCCAGAGCACCGTGACGATCACTCGCATGCCGCGCAGCGCGTAGGGCATCCAGGTCAGCGCCTGCGTCCAGGCGAGCAGCGACGCGGCGAGGAATGCCGGCCAGGCGAGCGGGACGCGCACGTCCGCCGGCCACACCACGGCGAGGCGGGAGAGAATCCAGAGCGCCGTCATGGCGATGGCGCCGTAGAGCATCGGCCAGAAGACGAGCGCGCCGGTCGTCAGAGGCAGAGTGAAGAGGCGCGCCGGATACATCGACTGTCTCGCCGCGATGTCTCCGCCGAGACCGAAGGTGAAGACGGAGAGGAAATAGATGAAGGTCGCGGTCAACGGCACGACGTCGGCGAACGCGAACGACTCGGCATCGACGAATGTGACCGTGATTCCGCGCATCACGATCACCAGCTTGACCGCCGCGAGAATCAACGAGTACGCCGCCAGCGCCAGCAGGCCCCAGCGGTGGCGCGCGCGGAACTCCCACGCGATTGCGGACGCGGGGCTCACTGCACCGCTCCCCGCAGGCGGTTCACGAAGATCTGATCGAGGGAAGGAACGTGATCGCCTGCGCGATGCGACTCGCGGATCTCCTGCAGCGTCGCGCTGATCGCGATCCGTCCCTGATCGATCATCGTCACGTGATCGGCGACCTGCTCCACCTCATCGAGCAGGTGCGAGGAGAAGAGCACCGTCCGCCCTTCCTCCGCGATCGTGCGCAGCACGGCGTTGAGAATGTCGCGCCGCACGATCGGATCGAGACCGGACGACGGCTCGTCGAGCACGAGCAGCTCCGGGCGATACGCGAGCGCGATCAGGAGTCCGGCACGCGCCTTCTGCCCCTTCGAGAGATCCTTGATCTTCGCCGCCGCATCGAGCTGGAACGACTCGCGCAGCTCTGCGGCATAGATGTCATCCCACGCCGGATAGAACGCGCGCTGATAGCGAATCAGCTCACCGACCCGCATCCATCCCGGCAGATCGTTCTCTTCCGAGAGATATCCGATCCGCGACAACACGCCGGCGGGATCGGCAACGGGATCGCGTCCAAAGACGCGAACGGCGCCGCTCTCCGCGCGCAGGAGACCGAGGATGTGACGGATGAGCGTGGTCTTGCCGGCGCCGTTCGCACCGACGAGTCCGTATACCCCGCCGCGCGGAATCGAGAAGGTGACCGCGTCGAGCGCAGTCTTCGCGCCAAAGCGGCGTGTGAGCGAGGTGACGTCGATGACCAGATCGCGCATGGATCCAATATCGGTTCGATCCGCGACGAGAGTCTTTGGAAACTCCTCAGAATTTTCTCGGTGACCGCGCGGCCTGTGCGGCCAGCAGCGGCGCCGGACGCCAGGGATCGAACTCGTCCGGCAGGAGAGCGAGGATCTCGTGCGCGCTCATCCCGAAGAGGTCGTAGTTGAAGTCGAGCTGCTGCAGCACGGCGATCAATCGCCGCAGCCCGCCACCTTTGCCGGACGACGAGGCGCCGCGCTTCGGCCGGTTCCGCTTCGGATCCCAATAGAGAATGTCGATCGCTTCGATCAGACCGCGATTCGCGATCAGCTCGCGGCGGAACCCCAGGTCGTAGATGAATTGTCCATGCTCGTGGACCTTCGGATAGAGCAGCAGACGCGCATAGAGACCGTGCGTGAGATACAACTTGCATGGTCCGGCGAGCAGATGGCGATCGGCGGCCCATCCTTCATTCGAGGGGATGTAGTGATAGTTCTGTCGCGGGCGCCGCAGGCCATCCTCTCCCGCGGGCGAGAGCTGCTCGAAGTAATAGAGCGCGAGCCAGCTCCACAAGCCTGCGTCATCGACGATGCTTCCCAGCGGCGCGAGCGTCTCCGCGAGGTACTTCGCCGCTTCGAATTTGTTTGCGAACGCGAGCTGCTCGATCTGGACCGGCGGGCTGACCGGCGACGAGAACTCATCGACGTGCAGAATCGCGGGGCTCGCATGAAACTGCGCGCCGTTGCGGATCTGCTGCAGATAGCCGGCGAACTGCCGGATGCCGTTTTCGTTCAGCCGCCGCAGCGCCGTCACTCGGGCTCCTCCGGACGCAGGCGATCGACGGCGCGATGATGACTGCAGAACGCCGCGACGACGTCATCGATCCACTGCGGAGCATCGTCCTCGGAATCCGGCGGAGGCATCGTCGTGTAGCGCGAAGCCCACCGCAACCAGTGCGACGCCCACGCCTCGTCATCATCCCCTGCGGCCTGCTGATCGATGAGGAGAATGCGCGTCAGGATCTCTCGCACCGCGGCGGGATAGACGAGCGCGAAGAAGAGCGGATCGGTCGTCGCCAACTTCTCGATGCCGTCGATGCGATTGTTGAGCTTGAGCACCGGCGTGTCGGCCTCGAAGGAGATACGCCACGGCTGCTGATCGAGCTCCGCGCTGAATTGCACCGGCAGGAGCGGCGTCCGCGCGCCGTCGTCCGGTGCGCGCTCGCTGACGCGCACATCATCCGCGACCGCGAGAATCCGGCGCGTCTCCGCATCGACGACCTTGATGCGAAAGCGAGGCTCCGTCGCGAGCTCTGTCAGCCTGCGTTCGGCGGGAACGGCGAGGCTTCCCACCGTGCCGAAATCGAAGCGCATGTACGACGTCCGGTGATAGGCCTCGACGTAGACGCGCGCGCCGGACGGCAGCGAGGTGTCGCGAAGTGTCAGGGCGGCATCGAAGGCGAGCACACCGTCGCTCTCGCGCCACAGCGAGACGTGGAACGACGAGCGTGCGAGCTTCGTCCGGTCGGTGAAGTTGAGTTTCCGGAGCATCGTCTTCCTGTTCGAGAACCCGCACGACGAGATCGCGCCGGACATCGAATCCGCGGACGCTGATGTGGAATCGCGCGGCGCGCGGCACGATGGCCAGCTCGTTGGACGTACGGCGCTCCACTTCCGCCGCATCGGCATCGATCACGAATGCGTCGCGGCGAAGATCGAAATCGAATGCGCTGTGCTTGCGGAAGGGATTGCCGACGCGCGCGCGATACGCGAGCTGCGCCGTCAGCGTCCGGCCCGGAGTCGCGCTCGTGCCGCGGATCGTGAAGCCGCCTGCGACCGGCGAGATGGTCACAGCGTCTGTTCTCGCCGCGCCGCGCGCGCCCTCTTCCGCGCCGCTCTCCCCTTCCGTTTTCTTCACGCGGACGCGTGGTGTCGATGCCTCGGCGTTCGCGCCAGGCTGCTCGATCGAGAAGATGTCCTGCAGCAGATCGCGCACGCGGCCCTGCGGCGGGCGGCTGAGGAACGAGGCGAGGAAGCCGGCGCTGTGCTTCACGAGACGCAGCGGCGTGGCGTGGCGCTCGTAGAGCGACTTCAGCTTGTCGGCGCGCTCGGACCAGTCGGTATGCGCGGGATTCTCGGCATCGCCGAGGTAGCGGGAGAGCGATTCGTGCTCGATGATGACGAGGGCGCGCACCGGCTTGTCGACGCGCGCCGGAATCTTCACGTCGGGAATCGTGATGCCGCTGCGGATGAAATGTGTCTCGAGTCTGCGCAGCCCCTCGTCGCGCTGCAGAAAGACGTGGAACCAGGTCGCGATCGTGCGCGAGCCTTTGCGGCGAAGATAGAGCGGCACCTGCACGGCGACCGGCGCTCCGGAAGCGAAGCGCTCGCGGACCGCTTCGACGGATTCAGGCGCGAGCAGGTCATCGCTCCAGGCGGACGTCTGCTCGTTCGTCAGCGCGATGAAATGCGGCTGCTGCCGCGCCGCACCGGCAGACCAGCGCGTGAGTGCGATGAGGCGATCGATGCCGGCGTCTCTGGCGAAGCGGCGCGCGATGTCGTCGATCGAAGCCGCGTCGACGAGCTCCTGGCGCGCGCCATCTTCGACGGAGACGGAGAGCATGCCGCACGTCAGCGGATAGAAATACTGGCGGATGACCGACTCGATGATGCGCTCGAAGGAGAGCTCGTCGGCGCGATAGTAGGGGACGACGATCGAGAGTCCCGGCTCGTTACGATGAAGCTGGAAGTCGTCGAAGAAGCGATCGAGCAGCATTGGCTCTTCGATCGGCAGCGGCAGCTTCTTCCGCATGGTTGCGAAGAAGCCGTAGGGATTGTAGCGGCGGCCATCGAGGATGTGCGTCTTGAGCACGCATTGCCCGAGGAGGAGAGCGCGGCGGTCTTCGCGAAGAGTGAGGCCGAAGATCGTGCGGATGCGGGAGGCGACGGTGAAGACCGACTTGCCGAGTCCCCAGCGGCCGCGATCGTCGTCGCCTTTCTTCGAGCGCCCGACGTTGCGCCAGAAATAGTAGAAGTCGTTGCGCGTCTCGCTGTCGCCGCTCAGCTCCGGATCGACGGCGGGATCGCCGGTGAGTCCGCGCGTCCCGAAGTCTTCGATGAGGAGATACGGCACCGGCTCATCGGCACGCGGGGCACTGCTCTGAAGGTGCTCGCGCAGTCCGCTGAAGTACTGCTGGGCCGCATCGGCGTGCAGAGCCTGCGCGCCGGTGCGAAAACAGAAGCGGACGCGAACAGAAGCGCGCGAGCGGCGCGCATCGAGCGAGTTCTGAATCGACTCTCGAACCAGCGCGTCGGCGAGATCCTGCATCTTGAAGAACTCGTCGTGCACCGGATCGACGTGCATCTCGCCCTCATCCATCGGACCGGGACATGGGAGGGAGTATAAGTGGGGCGTCCGCACTCCACTCAGGTCATCTTGCGCATAATTGCGGCATGACGGCGAACATCACACAACTGTTCGGGATCGAGCTGCCGATCATTCAGGCTCCGATGGCGGGGGTACAGGGAAGCGCGCTTGCTGCCGCGGTTTCGAACGCGGGCGGGCTCGGGTCGATCCCCGCGGCGATGCTCGACGCGGATGGGCTGCGCCGCGAGATCGAGGCGTTTCGCGCTCAATGCGGCCGGCCCTTCAACGTCAACTTCTTCTGTCACACGAATCCGCCCGCCGATCGCGAACGCGAAGCGGCGTGGCTGCGAACGCTCGCCCCGTTCTACGACGAGCTGGGCGTCGCGCCCGCTGCGGCCAAAACGCCGGCGCGCGCCCCCTTCGATGAGGCGTTCGCCGCGGTGGTCGAAGAGCTCCGGCCGGCCGTCGTCAGCTTTCACTTCGGCCTGCCGGAAGATGCCTTGCTGGATCGCGTCCGGAACACCGGCGCGAAAATCCTCTCCTCGGCGACGACGATCGAGGAAGCGCTGTGGCTCGAAGCGCGCGGCGTCGACGCGGTGATCGCGCAGGGACTCGAAGCGGGCGGGCATCGCGGCATGTTTCTCACTGCCGACCTCACGACGCAGCTCGGCATCTTCGCGCTGCTGCCGCAGATGATCGACGCAGTGCGCGTGCCGGTGATCGCGGCGGGCGGCATCGCCGACGCGCGCGGAGTCGCCGCCGCCCTCCGCCTCGGCGCAGCCGGCGTGCAGATCGGCACCGCCTATCTGCTCTGCACCGAGGCGACGACGAGCGCCGTGCATCGCAAGGCGCTGTCGGGAGAGGGCGCGCGGCACACTGCGGTGACCAACATCTTCACCGGACGTCCTGCGCGCGGAATCGTCAATCGATTCATGCGCGACCTCGGCCCGATACGCGACGACGTCCCTCCGTTTCCGCACGCAGCCACTGCGTTCGCGCCACTGCGCGCGGCAGCGGAGGCGGCCGGCAGCAGCGACTTCTCGCCGCTCTGGGCGGGCCAGAACGCATCGCGCTGCCGCGAGATCTCCGCCGCGGAACTGACACGCGAGCTGGCAGATCAGTGATGAGTGATGAGTGATAGTGATCAGTGACGAGTGACGAGTGATGAGTGATCCACTCTCCTCTCTCTTCACTCTTCACTCTTCACTCTTCACTCTTCACTCGTCACTCTCCTCTTCACTCTTCACTCGTCACTGTCCTTCACAGCCCCGTCCCTGGCAGCAGGCGGTCGCGGTCGGCGACCCGCTCGCGTCTGGGAGGCAGCTCGCCGCCTTCGCGCTGCCAGGCCTCGCGCTCCTCGTCGTCCGCGTAATACGCGAGCTGGATGCGGACGTCTTCTTCGCTGCAGCCTCCGATCGGACTGAGGAAATCGAATCCGCAAAAGCCGTCGCCCTCGGCCGGCAGCACGGTCTCCTCGAGCAGCGCGTCCTTCACCAGATAGCGATACAGCTCGCGATCCGTCAGATGGTCCGTGTCGGTGAGGATCATCCCCATGGCCGCCATCGCCTCGATCACTTCCCACAGCTTCGCGTGAAGCTGCTCGTCATCGAGCGAGGCGTCGTCGTCCGGGATCTCCATTCCGCGATCGCGCAGGACATCGAGCGGCACGTCTCCATCCACTTCTCCTTCGTAGAAACGATCGAGCTTCTCCAGGTGCGTGATGAGGTCGTTACTCATGACCAACCCTCCTGTACCGAGGCTCCCTCGGAAACGGCGAGAAGGCAAACTTTCTACAGGGAGTGGACTAGAATCCCTCTGTCCGTGCCACAGCCCTACTTTCCTAACGCTCCGCTGCACCAGCGCCTCGAATCCTCCGTCGCGCGGCGCACCGGCGCGCGCGGCTGGGACTACTGGCGGCAGCGGCGCGTCCGGCTCATGCATCGCGAAGAAGACCTCGCGCTCTTCGCCGTGCGCGGCGACACCGGCAGCGTGTATGAAGTCTCGCTGCGCATCGACGGCACCGAGCTCATGGCCTCGTGCGAGTGCCCTTACGTCGAGATGGAGCTCGACCTCTGCAAACACATCTGGGCGACCGTGCTCGAGGCATCCCATCAGGGGTGGTTTCAAAACGCACGCAGCCTCGATCTCGACGTCTTCGAACAGGAAGCGCCCGTGCCGCGGCCCCGGAAGCCGCCGCCTGATCCCGAATGGAAGCGTGAGCTCGAAGCGCTGCAGAGCGTCGAGCGCCCGCACCGCAGCGCGAACATTCCTCCCGGTGCCGAGATTCACTACACGCTCGACGTCAACTCGATGCGGCACGATGGATCGCCCACCGTCGAGATCGGGCTGCGGACGCGGAAGAAAAACGGAGAGCTCTCCAAGCCGCGCAGCATCACCGTCAATCCCGAGCAGATCGCGCACCTTCCCGACGAGCGCGATCGCGAGATCCTCTCCCTCGCCTCCGGCGGCAGCAGTCCGTGGCCGTTCGGCGTGTCGCGGATTCATATGGCGTGGCCGCTCTCGCGCTTTCTGCTGCCTCGCCTCTGCAACACCGGCCGCCTCACCCTTCGTACGCGCGATGGCGATCGCACTGCGACATGGGATGGCGATACCGCCTGGACCTTCGCGGCGTCCGTCGACCGCGATGACGCGCGCTACGCCTACATCGTCAGCGGACACTTCGAACGAGGTGAAGAGCGGCTTGCGATCCATGAGCCTCTCGCACTCCTCGCGGGCGGCCTGCTCTTCATGAGCGACCGCATCGCGCCGCTCGATGACGGCGGAGCGTTCGAGTGGATCGCGCTTCTGCGCCACCGGAAGACGATCGAGATTCCATTCAAGGACGCGGGGATGCTGCCGCGCGTCCTGGCCGGAGTGCGGCGGCCCGCACAATTCGCGATGCCGGATGAACTGCGCATCACCGACATCCACATCGCGCCGGTCCCCTGCCTCACCATCCGCAAGGAGCGCTTCGGTTACGGCTACACCACCTCGCTCTGCTTCGATTACCAGGGGACGCGCGCCGAGGGGGACAGCGATCCTGGGCCGATCTTCAGGGAAGAAGCGCGCACGGTGATCCATCGCGATGTGGATGCGGAGCTCGCCGCGAGATTAACGCTCAAAGGCCTCGGAGCCTCGCACCACATCGACCCGCGGAAGCTCGATTCCGTCATTCATGCTCTCCTCTCGCGCGGCTGGCGCATCGAGGGAGAACAAGGGACGTACCGCACCGCGAGCGACTTCCGCATCGAGATCTCCTCCGGGATCGACTGGTTCGATCTGAACGGCGAAGCGATCTTCGGCGATCAACATGTCTCGCTCCCCGACCTGCTCGAGGCCGCGCGCAAGGGCGAATCGATCATGACGCTCGACGACGGCACTCTGGCGATGATTCCCGGCGACTGGCTGGCGAGCCTGCAGCCGCTCATCGACCTCGCGGCGGAGGAGACGGATCGCGGCCTTCGTTATCGCCCTTCGCAGGCCGGCATCCTCGACGTCCTGCTCGAAGCGCGGCCCGATGCACACTTCGATGAGCAATTGCTCGCGGCACGCACCAGGCTCGAAAAAGAAATCGTGGCGGGCCGCGCACCGGAGACATTCCGCGGAACCCTGCGCGACTACCAGCGTGATGGCCTCGGCTGGTTCGAATGGCTTCGCGAGCTGAAGTTCGGCGGCTGCCTCGCCGATGACATGGGACTCGGCAAGACGATTCAGGTGCTCGCGCTGCTCGAGTCGCGGCGCAACGCGAGCCAACGCCCGTCGCTCGTCGTCGTGCCGCGCTCGCTCATCTTCAACTGGAAGGAAGAGGCGGCGCGCTTCACTCCCGAACTGCGCGTCGTCGACTCCAGCGGCTCGGGGCGCGCACGCGGCAAAGATGCGTTCAACGACGCCGATCTCGTGCTGACGACGTACGGCACGCTGCGCCGCGACATCACCTGGCTCTCGGAGATCGAGTTCGACTACGCGATCCTCGACGAGGCGCAGGCGATCAAGAGCGCTTCGAGCCAGGCGTCGAAAGCCGCGCGTCTCCTGCGCGCGCAACACCGTCTCGCGCTCAGCGGCACGCCGATCGAGAATCACCTCGGCGAGCTCTGGAGCCTCTTCGAGTTCCTGAATCCCGGAATGTTCGGCAAGCGCAAAGGAACACTGCCGGAGCTGTTGCGGCCTCGCGACGAAGCGGACCGGCGCACGCTGGCGCGCGCGGTGCGACCCTTCATCCTGCGCCGGACGAAAGAACAGGTCGCGCGCGAATTGCCCCCCTGCGTCGAACAGACGATTCACTGCGAGCTCGGCGAAGCACAGCGAAAGCTCTACGACGATCTGCGCGCGCACTATCGACAGTTGCTGCTCGCGCGCGTCGCCGCGGAAGGGATGCAGAAGTCGAAGATCTATGTCCTCGAGGCACTGCTCCGGCTTCGCCAGGCTTCCTGTCATCCCGGTCTGATCCGGAAGGACTTCGCGAAAGACGAGAGTGCGAAGCTCGAATCGCTGATGTCCGAGCTCGACGTCGTGCTTTCGGAGAATCACAAGGTCCTGGTGTTCTCGCAGTTCACCAGTTTCTTATCGATCGTGCGCGAGCGGCTCGATGCGAAGTCGGTCGACTATTGCTATCTCGACGGCAAGACGAAGGCGCGCGACCGCGAGGTCGAGCGGTTTCAGAGCGCCGATGGTCCGTCGCTGTTTCTCATCAGCCTGAAGGCGGGCGGACTCGGACTCAATCTCACCGCGGCGGAATACGTGTTCCTGCTCGATCCCTGGTGGAATCCGGCAGTGGAGGCCCAGGCGATCGATCGCGCACATCGCATCGGCCAGCAGCGCCGCGTCTTCGCGTATCGCCTCGTCGCACGCGACACGATCGAGGAAAAGATCCTCGCGCTGCAGGAGAGCAAGCGCGCTCTGGCCGACGCGATCATCGGCGAGAACAACAGCGTGTTGCGCGGCCTGACACCCGAAGATCTCGATCTGTTGTTGTCATAGACGCGGCGCAGCACAGCCGTGTGACAGTCAACACAGGCCTCCCCTTCGGCCGATTCCTACAATCGCGTTCGTCCAAATTCTCCTTCAGATCCGTCAAACAGTTTTTGCGAGAAGGAACCGATCATGGTCGGACGCAACGCGGCTGTACTCCTCGTCGCACTCGGTCTCTCGAATATCGCGATTCTCGCGGCGACGCCCGGCAATCCCCAACGATTTACAGCAGAAGTATCGTTTGGACGCGCAACGGCCGAAGGCGCAAGCATCGTCCCGCACGTGAGCGCCGGCTACAACGCGGCGTCGCCACAGATTGCTGCGGCGCTCGAGGTCAATGAAGGTTCGGTGTATCTGCGCCTTACAGCGATTCCGGCGGCATCGGGTACAGCAGCGGTCTCCGTCGGATCGATTCATACGAGCGGCATGGTGACAAGGCACTCTCCCGAATCGACGGAGAATGAGCCCTTCGATTACACGATTCCGGCCGGCTCGTCCGTCTTGCGGCGCCTGAGGTGGACGCCAGCGCAACTGGAAAACGGCCAAATCAGTATTCGCGCGACAAAAGGCGGAAGCCAGCAGATGCTCGAGGTCGCCGGTGACCGGCGAATCGTCGCATTCCATCCGGCGGCCAATGCCATTCGACGCGATGATGTGCCACGCGCGCTCTTCGATGACGCACCGCCCGTGATTACAGGAGGCTTGCGCGCCGACCGCACTGTCAGTGGTTCGATGGTGCAGTACAACGTTGAGGTCGACGCCAGCCTCATGGCCGCGCCCGCGGGCGGCGACGTCATCCTGACGGAAACTGTGCCGGACCTCTCAGTGTCCGATTACGACCCTTTGTGGAAACGCTACACATTCCTTGCCGGCGAACACGCCTATAGCATCGAGATGCCCAGTGTGACCTATGTGCCGCAGGGAGAGGCGAAACCGATCCGGCTGCGAATGGCCCTGCTGTCCGGCGATCCCGGCCGCATCGTCATTGCGGTACCGCTCAATGACATACGGGCGACGAAAGACCATCGCATTACGCTGACCCTGGAAGCGCGTCAGAATCCCGCCCCTTTGCCTTCGTCAATCGGAAGCACGCTGGTCAGCGCCGACTTCGAAGGGCTGACCGCATGCAAAGGCTCACCGATTGCTCCTCAATCGGCAGGAGCCGTACCCCAGAATTGGGTGAAGGGCGGCGGCGGCGCCAACTCGTGGGGCGCGATCGCCTCGACGATGTACCTGTGCGGGATCACGAGCGCGACCTTGACGGGTCTCCCCGTCAAAACCGGCACAAGAGCGCTCTGGTGTGCCGGCGGCGTGACGACCGACGTGTGCGACTCCAGCAGCTACTTCTATGCAAACAATGTCGACGCCTACGTCGAGACCCCTCAGCAGAGCGCACTGCCAGCGTCATGCTCGACGCGATCGCTGTATTTCGACTATGACATCCCCGGCCTGGAGACGTGTTACTCAGGGACGAACGCCTGTGACTTCTTCGCCATCGGCGTCGACCGATCAGGAACGCTGACTCAATTGTGGTCCACGGACACGACGACCTCAGGCTGGTCGTACTACGACAACAGCTCCTGGCCAGGCGATGCACTGAGAATCTACTGGCTCTTCAGCACGGACGGCTCCTTTCGCAACAAGGGCGCGTTCATCGACAACGTGAGCGTCAAGGAGGTCGACTGGTACGAAGCACCCTCGATCTCTGCCTCCGCGATTTCTCCCAGCAAGATCCGCATCACGGTGAGCAGCACGCAGAACGTCAACGGGTTCAAGATCTATCGCGATGGCGGCAGCACGCCGATCTACACCGGCCCCAATACGACGTATGACGACTCGGTGTCCGGATATCACTGCTATACCGCACGCGTTTATTCATCGACCTGCGATGGCATTCCCTCGACGAGCGCTTGCGCAACAACGCCCTCGTGTTACACGCTGACGCGCGGTCATTCCGGAAGCGGCAGCGACCCCGCCGCGTCGCCCGCAAACTCGACGGGGTGCTCCAGCGGCCAGTATCTGTCCGGCGAATCCATTCAACTGACGGCCACACCTTCCAGCGGCTGGCAGGTCAGCAGCTGGTCGGGCACGAACAATGATTCCAGCACCTCCAGTTCGAACGCATTGACGATGCCGTCATCGGCGCGAACCGTCGGCGTCGCGTACAGCCAGATTCCACCAACCTGCTACACACTGACGTTGACTCATTCCGGGCAAGGCGGCGATCCCACGGCGACGCCATCGAATTCGTCCGGCTGCAGCAGCGGCCAGTATGTTTCCGGAGAATCGATTCAACTGACGGCGTCGCCCGCCTCGGGCTGGCAGGTCAGCGGCTGGTCCGGCACGAACAACAACTCGAGCACCTCCACCTCCAATTCGCTCACGATGCCGGCCGCCGCTCGCACTGTAAGCGTCACTTACACACAGACTCCGCCAACGTGTTATGCGCTCACTCGCACGCACAGTGGCCAGGGTACCGATCCTGCGGCCACTCCCGGCAACTCGTCCGGTTGTACAACAGGCCAGTACATCGCCGGAGAATCGATTCAACTGACCGCATCCCCCTCCAGTGGATGGAGCGTCGCCGGCTGGTCGGGCACGAACAATGATGCGTCGACGTCGGCAACGAACAGCGTAACCATGCCGGCCGCCGCCCGCACAGTGAGCGTCACTTACACACAGATTCCGCCGACCTGCTACACGCTCACGCGCACGCACAGTGGCCAGGGCTCCGATCCCGTGGCGACTCCAGCCAATTCATCCGGATGCGCTGCCGGCCAATACATCGCCGGCGAGTCGATTCAACTGACGGCGTCCCCTTCCGGCGGATGGAGCGTCGCCGGCTGGTCCGGCACGAACAATGACGCGTCGACGTCGGCAGCGAACAGCGTGACCATGCCGGCCGCTGCCCGCACGGTGAGCGTCACCTACACACAGATTCCTCCGACCTGCTATACGCTCACGCGCACGCACAGTGGCCAGGGCGCCGATCCGGCGGCGACGCCCGCCAACTCATCAGGGTGCGCTGCCGGCCAATACATCGCAGGGGAATCGATTCAACTGACAGCCTCACCATCCAGCGGATGGAGTGTCGCCGGTTGGTCGGGCACGAACAACGACTCGTCGACGACGGCCTCGAACAGCGTCACGATGCCCGCCGCTGCGCGCACTGTGAGCGTCACGTATACGCAGATTCCGGCCACCTGTTATGCGCTCACACGGTCGCATAGTGGACAGGGTTCCGATCCAGCGGCCACTCCCGCCAATTCGACCGGCTGCAGCAGCGGCCAATACATCGCCGGCGAATCGATTCAACTGACAGCCTCGCCCTCGAGCGGATGGACGGTCAGCAGCTGGTCGGGAACGAACAACGACTCGAGCACATCGACATCGAATTCGCTGACGATGCCTGCGTCCGCGAGAACGGTGACCGTCACTTACGGCGCCGTGGCGCCGGAGACGGTCACTCTCGTCAGCGGCCTGTACCAGCCGCAAGCGCTCGCGCTCAACGCCAGTGGCGATATCTACATCGCCGAGACCGGCGCAAGCATGATCAAAAAGTGGACGAAGGCTGCCGGAACGATCAGCACCATCGCGAACGTCTCCAGCCCCATCGGCATCGCAGTCGACGCAAGCAACAACGTCTATGCCGGCATCAACTACCAACTGCTCAAGATCGCGGCGGGGACGAGCAGCCCCAGAATCCTCACCTCCGCTTATCTCCCCTGGGGATTGACGTTCGACGCCGAAGGGAGACTCTGGATCGCAGACTCGTCCAGCTATATCTCGCGCTGGAACCCGATCGCGGGCGTAATGACGACCGCTATCACTGGCTTCAACAGCCCCACAGGAGTTGCACTCGACGGCGCCGGCAATGCGTATATCGCAGACCCGAACAGCAGCACATCGGTCAAGAAGTGGGATGCACAGACGGGCATCATCTCGACACTTGCGTCCGGCCTTGCCTGGCCATTCTCCGTCGCGGTCAACGACGCCGGCCAGTTGTACATCGCAGATGTCAGCGCCAACGCGATCCGGCGCTGGGATCCGGTTACAGGACAAGTGACTACCGTCGTCAGCTCCGGCCTCAATGCACCCTATGGCGTCGCCCTCGACCGGTCCGGCACTGTGTACATTGCAGATACCGGCAATGGTGCCATCAAGATGTGGGAGCCGAAGAGCGACGACTGCGGCAACAGCATTGCGATTCCCAACAACAGTTTTTCGCACATACAGGACTCGAGCGCTTACACGACCGCGACGAACGACCCGACGCCGTCATGCGGAAACGGAGCACGCAACCGGTCCGCCTGGTACCGCTTCACACCCAGGACGAACGGCACGGTCACGATTGACACGTTCGGAAGCAATTACGACACGGTCCTGAGTGTCTGGACGGGTTCTTGCGGCTCCTATACCGCAATCGCCTGTAATGACGACATCAACGGTGGAGTGCAATCGTCGGTTACGTTCAACGCGACCGCAGGCTCTACGTACTACATCAGCGTCGCGTCTTACGGCACGACCGGAGGCTCACTTCACTTGAGGTTGACCGGCCCCCCGGTGGCGCTCCCCTCTGTCACATTCTCCGACGATCCGATCATCGCTCGCCAGACTCGCATCAAAGCCGCTCATATATTGGAATTGCGGTCGGCGATCGATGGACTGCGACTGAGGGCAGGTCTGCCGGCATTCGCCTACAGTCTGCTGCCGTCGAATGGCATTGTGACCGCAATCCATGTCGCGGACCTCCGCCTTGCTCTCGACCAGGCGCGCTACGCCCTCGGGCTGCCGCGGCTTGCCTATAGCGACGCGGTCATTCCGGGGACGGCAGTGCGCGCAATCCACATCACGGAGCTGCGTAATGGATGCCGATAGGAACGCTCGTCCTCAATCCACGACGGCGATCTGGTACTGCTCGAGCTTCCCGTCGGGCATCGTGAAGGTGGTGAGACGCAGCGTCCGGTTAGGGAAGACGATGCGATAGCGGCGCAGTGTCATGCCGCCGCGCAGCGACTGCGCGATCTGCGTGAACTCCTTCGGAGTGCCGAGGGGGCCGAGGCTCGCCGCGAAGTCCCTGAGCGCGATCTCGTCGAAATACGAATTCGCGTTCGGCGTGAACAGCGCTCGATCGATCTCCCCTTTCTGCAGCGTTGTGAAGACGCGCTGCACGAGGGCGAGTGCAGTCTGATCGGTCGTCGCGAAGATCTGCTTCGCCAGCGCGCTCGCGATCAGCTCGGATGCGTTCGTCGCGTCGAGATTGGTTTGCACGACGATCGCGACGCGCTCGTCGGGGTAGACCTCATTGCGAGCGGTGAAGCCGGAGACCTCGCCTCCGTGAGAAATCTGGCGGCGGCCGTCGACCGTGTTGACGGAGACGCCGAGGCCGTAGTGCGATCCGACGCCGCTGGTGAGCAGAGTCTCCGTCTCCATCGCCCGATAGGACGAGGGCTGCAGCACACTCTGCTCGATCATCGAGATGTCCCAGAGCGCGAGGTCGTGCGCGGTCATCGCCAGCTCGCCCGCCGCGAACATCCAGCCGGCGCCTTCTTTCGGCGCGGGGCGCGGAGGGCCTGCCGCGTAGCGGAGATAGCGCATCGGCTCGTTCGGGCCAAGCGGCGCTTCATCCGTGTTCGTCACGGTCGTCATTTTCAGCGGCGTGAAGACGCGCTCCTGGAGAAATTCGAGCAACGGCCGGCCTGCGACCTTCTCCACGATGAGACCCGCGATGACGTAGTTCGTGTTGCTGTATTGCCACTTCGCACCCGGCTCGAAATCGAGCGGAATCTTCGCCCAGCCGCTGAGGATCGCCTGCGGCGTCACAGGCTTCTTCATCATCGGCATCACGTAGTCCTGCGGCCAGAAGTCCTGATAACCGGAGGTCATCGAGAGGAGTTGCCGGATGGTGACGTCCTTCGCGCGCGTGAGCTCCGGAAGCCAGCGCACGACCTTGTCATCGAGGGCGAGCTTTCCTTCCTCGGCGAGCAGAAGCACGGCAGCAGCGGTGAACTGCTTGCTGATCGAGCCGATGCTGTAGCGCATCTGCGGCGCTGCTGCCATCGGCGGATCGAGCCGCGCCTGACCATAAGCATGCTCGTAGACGATCCTGCCGTCGCGCACGATCGCGATCGACGCGCTCGGCGCGCCCGATTTCGCGAGGATCTCCGTGACGGTCCTGTCGTACTCCTGGGCGAAGAGCGGCGCGGCAAGCGCGAGGAGAAAAAAAAGTCTGCGCATGCCCAAGGGTAATGCTGAGCGAAGCGAAGCATCAACCAGGGCGCCGCGAAACCCACTCTTCAAACGCAGGAAGAGTCGCTTCACTCAGAATGGGCGCGACCGCAACTTCTTCTTTTCCCCTCGCTTCTTCTTCTCGTCGAGCCGCTTCTCTTTCTGCGCCTTCGACGCCTTCGTTCGCTTCCGCTTCTTCTGCACGACGAGCGCATCCCGCAGCAGCTCTTCCAGCCGCGCCAGTGCCCGGTCGCGATTCGCGAGCTGGCTCCGCTCCGCCTGCGACGTCACGCGGAGGACGCCGTCCTTGTTGATGCGGCCCGCAAGCCGCGCCTGCACGAGCGCCTTCTGTTCATCCGTGAGAGGAAGCGCAGCGATGTCGACTTCGATCGTGACGCGTGACTCCACCTTGTTGACGTTCTGCCCGCCCGGCCCGCCGCTGCGGGATGTTGCGGCCCTGAGCAATGGGGCCGGGACGAGAATGCCGTTGCCGAGGTCGAGATCGCGCATTAGGATGCGCAATCATGCCAGAGCAGAAATCGGAGCGCTTCGACATTCTCTCGAAGAGCGAGAGCGGGCTGCAGTACGTGCGCGAAAAGCGCGGCGGCCTGATGCGCGTGCTCACCGAGAGTGAGCTCGCCGATTTCAACGATCCGCCGCCCTGTCCGCAATGCGCGGAGCAATTCGGCTGCGAACATCTCAACTGCGCCGGTGAGCCCCTGCTGTCCGAAGGGGAGTTCGAGAGCGAAGTCCCGGAGGCATGGATGAGATTCGCGAAGACGCATGGCGTCAGCCGCGGGGACCTCGAGCGCCTGAAGCTGATCCGGCTCGAAGGCGAGGAGTATCGCGTCGCCAGCGGGGCAAATGCCGACATGCGGACGCTGGAGATCGTGCTGCTGCTGAACGACGCGGGTTAGAATTCGCCGCGCATGAATCTCGACAAACAGTCCCTCCTCGCCTTTGCCCGCAACGAGCGGGCGCAGTACGAAGCGACGCTGAAGGAGTTCGTCGAGATTCCGACGGTCTCCTCCGAACCCGAACGCGCCGGCGACATCCGGAAGATGGCCGAGTGTGCGGCCGGGCTTCTCCGGTCGATGGGCGGCGAAGCCGACATCCTCGACACCGTCGAGGGAGGCAACCCCCTCATTCACGGCCGCTTCGATATCGATCCAGCGGCACCGACGGTCACGGTCTACAACCATCTCGACGTTCAGCCGGCATCGCGCGAAACCGAGCCGTGGAAAAGCGATCCCTTCGTCTTCACGAAAGCAGGCGATCGTTACCTCGGCCGCGGCACCACGGATGACAAGGGTCCCGCACTCGCCGCGCTGTGGGGAATCAAGGCCGCGCGCGCCGCGGGCGTGCGCGCAAACCTGCGCGTGCTGTGGGAGCTCGAGGAAGAGATCGGCTCACCGAACTTCGAGGCCGGCATCAGGAAGCACACCGGCCTGCTCAAGACCGATCATGTCATCGTCAGCGACACGATCTGGGTCTCGCGCCAGCGCCCCGCATGTCCGGCAGGACTTCGCGGACTGCAGGGCTTCGAGCTCGTGCTCGAGACCGGACAGACGGATCAGCACTCCGGCACCGCGGGCGGCGCGGCGCGCAATCCTCTTGCGGAACTGATGAAGCTCGTCAGCGAAATGCACGACGCGACGACGGGCAGAGTGAAGATCAAAGGCTTTTACGACGACGTCGTGCCGCCGACGAAACAGGAGTTGCAGGAGTTCAAGGACTCCGGCTTCTCGATCAAGTCGTTCAAGAAGGATCATCTCTTCAAGTCGCTGCGCAGCGACGATCCCGTCGATGTGATGAAACGCCTCTGGGCGATGCCGACATTCGAAGTGCACGGCGTGACGGGCGGCTATTCGGGGCCGGGAATCAAGACGGTGATTCCGCCGCGCGCGTCGGTGAAGATCTCCTGCCGCCTCGTTGCGAATCAGGACCCGAAGAAGATCCTCAGACTCGTGAAGCAGTTCGTCAAAGAACACAACCCGGACGTGAAGATCGAGCATGAAGCGGCGATGTATCCGTTTCAGGCACCGACGACCGGCGCGCTGCCCGATGCCGTACGCGCCGCGATGAAGTTCGCATTCGGGCGCGACCCGGTCTTCGTGCGCGAGGGTGGCTCGATCGGTGCGGTCGTCTCCGCGGAAAAAGTGCTCCGCTGCCCCGTTCTCTTTCTCGGCCTCTCACTGCCGGAGCATGGTTATCACGCACCGAACGAGAACTTCGACTGGCAGCAGGCGAGCGGCGGAATGGTCGCGTTCGCGAAGTATTTCGAGATCGTGAGCGGGATTCGTCCCCGGTCATCCTGAGGCACGTTCATCCTGAGCGAAGCGAAGGATCAACGACGGCGCCGCGCTCCCCCGTCATCCTGAGCGAAGCGAAGGATCAACGACGGCGCCGCGCTTCCCCCGTCATCCTGAGCGAAGCGAAGGATCAACGACGGCGCCGCGCTTCGCGTTCTTCAGGCGTTAGCCGAGAAGATTACGTTCTCCCGGCGCCTTCGTTGATGCTTCGGCTTCGCTCAGCATGGACGGCGCCGCGCCTCCCCCGGCATCCTGAGCGAAGCGAAGGATCAACGAACCGCGCCGCGCTGCGCGTTCTTCAGGCGTCTGCCGAGCAGGCTTCGTTCTCCCGGCGCCTTCGTTGATGCTTCGCTTCGCTCAGCATGAACGGCTCGCTTCGCTCAGCATGAAAGGGTCAGGCTGGCGGGAGAAGGCCCACGTACTTTGCCCGGGGCCGGATCATCGCCCCGGTCGCGTATTGCTCGATCGCGTGGCCGATCCAGCCGATCGATCTTCCCAGCGCGAAGAGCGTGAGCGGCGTTCCTTCGTCGAGCTTCAGCGTCTGCGTCAGGGCGACGAGCGCGTAATCGATCGTCGGCTTTTCGCCGAGGATGTCTTCGCATGCGGAGGAGACGTCGAGAGCGAAGGCGAGCTCCTTCGACTTTGGGTAGTGCTCGCGCAAAAGATCGAAGAGCAGCTTCGCGCGTGGATCGCCATCGCGGTAGAGCGGATGCCCGAAACCCTCCAGCTTCTCACCGCGGCGAAGGCGTGCGGTCAGCGCGGCGCGAAGGTTGCGCGCGCGCCGCACTTCACGAAACAGCCCCTCCACGCGTGCGCTGGCTCCGCCGTGCCTCACTCCTTCGATCGCGGCAAGAGCGCCGACGACGACGGAGTACGGATTGGCGCCGGAAGAGGCGATGCAGCGCGCAGTGAAGGCGGAGACGTTGAGCTCATGGTCGGCGCAGCAGATGAGCGCAGCGCGGATCAGAGCGGCGGCTCCGGAGCCCTTCGGCTTCCAGGCGTTCGCCAGGGTCTGCTCGATCTCCGGCTCGAGCTGCGAGGATTCCGCCGCCACACTCGTCAACAGGTTGACGATCCGCCATCCGGCCTGCGCCACCGCGCCGGGACGGAGATCGAGCGCCAGCGGATCGCGCACGGAGACGAGCGGCAGCATCGCCTGCGCTCTCGTGACGAACGGCAGCCCCTCGGCGCTCTTCCCGCCGGCGACGACATGCAGAGGTGTCTCGCTGAAGTCGCAGCCGAAGGCGCCGGTCCAGATCAGCGAGGCGACGTCTTCGATCGTCCTCGACCGCGCAAGGGCACTGACGTCGTGGCCTCGATAGTAGAGCCGGCCGCTGGCGATGAGGCTGATCGACGACTCGAGGATGGGCATCCCCCACTGCAGCGCGTTGCCGGCGGCCTTCTCCGGATCGCGCCGCTCTTCGCTGCGGCGGCGCATCCTCTCCACATCCTCGCTCGAATAACGGCGCACCCGCGGGCGGCCCGGCACACCTTCGGAGCGAATGAAGCCACGGCTTACGTACGCATAGAGCGTCTGTCGATTCACCTTCAGTCGGCGGGCGGCGTCGGCGGCAGAAATCCACATGCGCCGACAAGTCTAATACATTGATTAACTAATCAATATTGACTATCACGTCCAGCCGGCCTAGTTTGAATCCATGAACATGAACAAAGGACTGGAAGGCGTCGTCGCCGCCGAAACGCGACTGAGCATGGTGGATGGACAGGCCGGAGAACTGATCATCGGCGGCTTCGACGTCGCGGAGCTCGCAACTACACTCTCCTTCGAGGAGACCGTCTGGCTTCTCTGGAACGGTCAGGTGCCGAACGACGAAGAGCGCGAGTCGTTTCGCGCGGCGCTCGCGCGGAGACGGGCAATCCCCGATGCGACACTCGCACTGCTGCGCAGTTGCGCGCAGGCAAAGCTGCCGGTGATGGATGCGCTGCGCATCGCCGCCGGCACGGTCTCGCTGATTGAGGGCGATGAGGCGACGAATCTCGTGGCCACCTTTCCGACGATCGTCGCCAGCTACTGGCATCTGCTGAACGGCCGCGAGCCGATCGCGCCGAATGCCGCCCTCGCGCACGTCGCCAACTATCTCTACATGCTCACCGGCGAAGTCCCCGACGCGGAACGCGTCCGCGGCATGGAAACCTACTTCGACACCGTCGTCGATCACGGTCTCTCCGCTTCGACATTCACCGCACGCGTGATCACTTCCACCGAGTCCGATCTCGTCTCGGCAATCGTCGGTGCGCTCGGCGCGATGAAAGGCCCGCTGCACGGCGGCGCTCCCGGACCGGCGCTCGACATGGTCTTCGAGATTGGCGACGCGTCGCGTGCGGAACAGGTGCTGCGATCGAAGATCGAATCGGGAGAGAAGCTGATGGGCTTCGGGCATCGCGTGTACAAGGTGCGCGATCCGCGCGCGGATGTGCTGGCAGCCGCGGCGGAACGGATGTTCACGCGCGGCGGCGACATGCGGCTCTACGAGCTGGCGAAGGCAGTCGAAGCGACGGCGATCCGGCTCCTCGAGGAGTACAAGCCGGGACGCAGGCTGCAGACCAACGTCGAGTTCTACACCGCACTCCTGCTCCACGGCCTCGGGCTCGAGGTTCCGCTCTTCACACCGACCTTCTCCATCAGCCGAGTGGCAGGATGGATCGCGCATTGTCTCGAGCAGCGAAAGGACAATCGCATCATCCGTCCGCAGTCGGTGTACGTGGGCCCAAGGCGGGCGGCGTAATAGCATTAAGGGCATGCGCCCACTCGCGATCGCTCTCCTTCTCGCAACCACGCTTCGCGCACAGACCGTCGCCATCAAGGCGGCGCACATGATCGATGGAACAGGCTCCGCGCCGGTGACGAACGCCGTCGTCATCATCGACGGCGACACGATCACCGCCGCCGGAGCTGGCCTGGCCATTCCCGCCAACGCGACCGTCATCGACCTCGGCGGCGCGACGATCCTGCCCGGCTTCATCGACGCGCACACGCATCTTATCGGCCGGCCGCTCGGCGAGCCGGGCTGGGAGACGGAGCGCGTCCGCGACTTCGAAGGCTACAGCGCGATCCGCGGCGTCGAAGCCGCGCAGAAGACACTGCTCGCAGGCATCACCACCGTGCGCAACGTCGGCGCCCCATACTTCAACGACTTCGCGCTCCGGCAGGCGATCAACGAAGGCCATGTGCCGGGCCCGCGCATGCGGTCCGCGGGTTACGCAATTGGAATTGCCGGCGGCCACTGCGATGACAACGGGTATCGGCCCGGCGTCGCGGAACGGGGGCCGAAAGAAGGGATCGCGAACGGCGTCGAGGAAGTGCGCGCGGCCGTTCGTTATCAGGTGAAGTACGGCGCCGATGTCATCAAGGTCTGTGCGACGGGCGGCGTGTTGTCGGAAGGTGACGCGGTCGGCGCGACGCAGTACTCCTTCGAGGAGTTGAAGGCGCTCGTCGATGAAGCCCGCAAGCTCGATCGCAAGGTCGCGGCGCACGCGCACGGCACGGAAGGGATCAAGCTCGCGGTGAAAGCGGGCGTGTCATCGATCGAACATGGATCCTTCCTCGATGAAGAGGGAGCGAAGATGATGGCGGAGCGGGGCACATATCTCGTTCCGACGCTCTCCGCCGTGGAGGCGGTCGACAACGCGGCGAAGAGCGGCGTGCTCAAAGGCCTCCGCGCGGAGAAAGCGCGCCTCGCCGCCGCCTCGGTTCGCACGGCGATGAAGCTCGCGCTCGCGAATCACGTACCGATCGCCATGGGCACGGACGCCGGCGTCGGTGCGCATGGAACGAACATGCACGAGCTCACGCTGATGGTGGAGTGGGGCGGCATGAAGCCGCTCGACGCGATCACCGCCGCCACCATGGGCGGCGCACGCCTCCTCGGCTGGGACAAGAAGCTCGGATCGATCACGGCGGGGAAATACGCGGACATCATCGCGGTGACCGCCGATCCTCTGCAGAACATTCGAGCGCTGGAGCAGGTGTCGTTCGTCATGAAGGACGGCGTCGTCTGCAAGCGATGAGAATCACCTGAGCTCGAAGACGAGGTACGCGTCATCGCGATAGCGGAGGATCGCGCGCGTCTTCAGCGTCTCCTTCAATACGCGGTCGACCTCCGGCGACACCTCGAGAACGAATTCGCGCTCGATCGGCGCGAGCGGCCGAAGCGCCGGTGATGCGACCCGGTACCAGGGCCGGTGCAGCACGACGTGTGTGATTCCGCGGCGATGCCACTCCGCCATGAGCGCATCGGGCGTCGTGAAGCGCGCCAGCCATGACGCGATGCGCGGGCCGTCGAGATTGCCGCCGGCGATGCTCTCGCGATCGAGGTAATACGTGCGGTTCTCGCCGAGGAGAAGGATGCGGCTGCGCGGCGAAGTGGTGGAGGAAATGAAGGCATACGGCTTCGCGAACGAGCGGACGCGCGCGATGTACTGCTGCGATGTCTCCCCGCCCGCGAGGTACGCACCGAGCTCGAACGAGCTCAGCACGAACACGACGAGGACCGCCTGTGCGGCGAAGGCCACGCTCGTCACCACGATGACCAGCCGCCGTCCCGCTTCCACGGCGATCACAGCGCCCGCGATCGCGAGCGGAACGAGCGAGGAAAGGAGATTGCGCGGACCGTTCGCGAATGCGATGAGCGGCGGCGCCTGCAGGATCCCGATCCATGCGAGCTCGCGCAACTCACGGCGCTGCGAAGCGACGCATCCGATTCCGAGCAGCGCCATCGCGCAGAGAACGATGCCTGCCGATTCATCCGTCACATCAGCGTTGAAAACATAACCGCCATGCAGGAGATCCGACAGACCGCTGCGCTGCTGAAAATGGGAGAACGCAGGAGGTGCGGGCAACAGGAGCGGCGCAACGGGCGAGCCGGTCCAGACGGCGTTGCGCAGATAGAAGAACGCGCCGAACATGAACATGATCGCGGCGCCTCGAATCAGCAAACGCACCGGCGGACGATCGCGCCAGACGAAGAGCGCAGCGCCGGCGACGAGCCACGGCAACGCGGTGTACTTGCACGCGATCGCGGCGCCGCACGCAGCGAACGCGATCCACAGCTCGCCTTCCTCGCCCGACTCGCGCCATCGCTGATAACGCTCGAACGAGAGCACGAGCAATCCGATCAGAGGCCATTCCGTCCAGCACCAGCCGGCGATGATCAGGAGCGCGGGAGTCCACGCGAGGACGGCGACGACAAAATCAGGATGCGCCGTCAGGCGGGCCGCAAGCCGGCGCGTCACCGCGAGCGCCGCAGCGAAGAGCGCGAGATGAACGAGCTTCGCGGCGATTCCGCCGCCCATCACCAGGGCTGCGAGGTCGCCGAGCTGCACGGCCATCGCGAGATACGAATTCGAATTGAACGGAAGCTCGAGCATCCTGCCGTACTGCAGATAGCTCTTCGCCGTGGCGAGCTTGTAGATCAGCTCATCGGGTGAGTTGACGGGCGTGATCGCTTCGACGGCCGCGACGAGCAGCGGAATCACGATGAGCGCGGCCGGAGGCGCGAAGCGAACGGCCGTGCGCCGCCGCAGCATCGCGTACGCGCCGGCTGCGGCTCCGGCAATCGTGATGACCGTGACCACCGGCTCGAGTGCGATGCCGGTCCAGGCAACGGCGCCGAGCAGCGTGCCGAGGACGGCAAAGCCGACCAGAAGAGTGTCCGCGATTTCGAATGGCTCCTCGCGGTTTCGCCGAAGGAGAGAGAGGGAGCCGGTGCCGGCGGCAATCGCGCCCAGCACGACGGCGACGGCCACCACGGCTGCACGTCCGGTCGTCGCGAGAATCGTCCACGCGGGTTGAAACCGCGACAGGAACAGCGCGCCGATCGCGATCAAGACGATCGCCACCCCGGCGGCTGCCCCTGCACGCTTCATCCGGCGCTATGTTACAGGTGCAACCATCTCCCCGAGGACTCGTATGCAGACAATGGAGGCTGGAGATGTTCACCTTGCTGGCGCTTGGAACGGTGATGCTGATCGTAGGCGTGATGATCGCAGTGATGGCCGTCGTCGCGACGGCGTTGAAGCTGACGTTCAAGATCGTCCTGCTGCCGCTCAAGCTCCTCTTCATCCCGCTGCTGGTGATCGGTTTCGCCGTGAAAATCGTGCTGCTCTTCGCAGCGGGCATCGTCGTCGCGGCGCTCGCCATTCCGATCATCATCCTGATGGCGCTACTGGCGATCCCTTTTGCGATTGCAGCCGCCGTGAGTTAAGGGCAGACTTGCCAGTGCGTGACGATCGCGGACAGGCAGAAGCGCGCTCTTGTCGTCGATGACGACGAACCAATCCGGACGATGCTGGCGAAAGTCGTCGAGCGGCAGAATCTCGCCGTCGACACCGCGCGCGATGGCGCGGAAGCGATCGAACGGCTGGACCACGACGGCTACTCGCTCATCATCCTCGATCTCATGATGCCGAAGGTCGACGGGTTCGCAGTGCTCCGTTACATGAAGGAGCACCATCCGGAGATGATCGGCTGCACGATCATCGCCTCCGCCGTGCCGGAGATGGAGATCCAGAAGAAGTTCGACGGCCATGTGTTTCGGATCCACGCGAAGCCGTTCGACATCTCGCAACTGATTCAGGACATCCGGATTTGCGCGGAGTCGAACTGATGCCGCAGACGCCACACGTGGAGCGTCACTTCACCTCATCGGAAATCGTTCGCGACGTCGTCATCGGGATGGCGGACGGGCTGACGGTTCCGTTCGCGCTGGCGGCGGGACTGTCCGGGGCGATTCAGGCGACCGGGATCGTCGTGACGGCGGGGCTCGCGGAAATCGCGGCGGGCTCGATCGCGATGGGGCTCGGCGGCTATCTCGCAGCGAAGAGCGACGCCGAGCATTACGCCGCGGAAAAGCGGCGCGAGGAGCGCGAAGTCCGCGAGATTCCGCGCGAAGAGATGAACGAGGTCGCCGATATCTTTCGCGAGTACGGCGTCGCAGAGGAGCACATCACACCAGTGGTCGAGGCGATGACGCTGCGGCCGAAGGAATGGGTCGACTTCATGATGCGCTTCGAGCTCGGGCTGGAGAAGCCCGATCCGCGGCGCGCACGAACGAGCGCCGCAGTCATCGCGGGAGCGTATGTCGCAGGAGGCCTCGTACCGCTTCTGCCTTACATGCTGCTTCGCTCGGCGGCATCGGCACTCGTCTTCTCATGCGTGATCACGCTGATCGCGCTCTGCATCTTCGGCTATGTGAAGGGAAGCTACACCGGAGCGAGGAAGTGGAAGAGCGCGCTGCAGACGACGATCACGGGTGGATTGGCGGCCGCGGCGGCGTTCGGGATCGCGCGCGCGATCTCGTGAACGATGTCAGTGCGGACGAGACGTCCGCGCTCCGTAGTTCTTCTCCATCCACGCCTTGTAGTCGGCGCTCTTTTCCTTGATCGCGCGCCACCACGGCTCGTTGTCGAGATACCAGCGCACGGTCAGCTCCAGTGCGCGCTCGAAATCGGTGTCGCACTTGAAGCCGCGATTTGCGAGCTTCTGCGTGTCGAGCGAATAGCGGCGATCGTGGCCCTGACGGTCGGCGACCGGCTTGATCAGCGACTTCGGGCGGTTCGTCAGCTCCAGGATGCGATCGGTGATCTCGCGGTTCTCGAGCTCGTTGCCGCCGCCGATGTTGTAGACCTCGTGATTCTCACCATGCTCGATGAGGAAGTCGACTGCGGCGCAGTGATCGTCGACGAACAACCAGTCGCGCACGTTCTTCCCATCGCCATAGAGCGGCAGCGGAAGATTGTCGATCGCGTTCGTGACGAAGAGCGGGATCAGCTTCTCGGGATACTGGAACGGCCCGAAGTTGTTCGAGGCGCGCGTGACGATGACCGGCAGACCATAGGTCTGGCCGTAGGCGTAGGCCATCCGGTCGCCGCCGGCCTTCGATGCCGAATACGGATTGCGCGGGTTCAGCGGATCGGTCTCGCGGAATGAGCCGGAGTCGATCGAACCGTAGACCTCATCCGTCGAGATCTGGATGAATCGCCTGAGCTTCGGCGCATGTTTGCGCGCCTCTTCGAGCAGGACGAGCACGCCGTGCACATCGGTCTGAATGAACGTCCCGGCTTCGAGGAGCGAGCGATCGACATGCGTCTCCGCGGCGAAGTTCACGACGACATCGACGCCGCTGCCATCGACCCCTTCGTACGCCTTCGCGACATCTTCCGGATTCGCGATATCGCCCTGCTGGAAGCGGTAGTTCTTCTTCCCTTCGAATTCGGCGAGATTCTCGCGGATGCCGGCGTAGGTGAGCTTGTCCAGGTTCACGACCTGGGCATCGTCACCATACTTCTTGAAGACAAAGCGGATGAAATTCGAGCCGATGAAACCGGCTCCGCCGGTCACGAGGTAGCGCATGGGGATCGGTTCCTTTTACTTGAAGAGCGACCAGCCGCGGGTCAGATAGTCGGCGAACGTTAGCACAAACAGAATGCCGAGCCAGAGGAAGGAGCCGACGACGGTGACCCATGTGAGCCGCGTCGAGTGAATCACGTGCATGAAGAAGAGAATCACGAGCACGGCCTTGATCGTGGCGATGATGAGGGCGACCGGCGTGTTCCACATGCCGAGATCGACCAGCGACGCGAGATACGTGACGATCGTTCCCACCGCGAGCGCGAGAAACACCGCGATGTAGATCCAGAGCGGCGTCACATGGACATGCGGCGCGTGCTCGAGTTGGTGGTGCTCAGTCGTGTCAGCCATGGTGAACCTCGTGGATGAGATAGAGGAACGGGAAGAGGAAGATCCAGACGATGTCGACGAAGTGCCAGTAGAGGCCCATCACTTCGACCGGCGCGTAATACTCGGGACCGAAGTGGTTCTTGTATGCGCGCCACATGATCCAGAGCAACAGCCCCGCGCCGATGATCATGTGCAGCGCGTGCAGGCCCGTCATGCCCCAGTAGAAGCACATGAAGAGCTGCACCTTCTGCGCAAGCTCGGGATGTTCATGCCAGTGGAAGTGCGAGCCGGGGAACAGACCCTCTTCCCAGTGACGGTGATACTCGATGCCTTTGACGACGAGGAACGCCGTGCCGAAGATGAGCGTCGCGAAGAGGAAGCCGAGCTGCTGTCCGCGCTTCCCGAGCTGTGCGGCGCGAACCGCGAGTGCCATCGTGAGTGAGCTGACGATCAGCACGATCGTGTTCGTCGCGCCCCATCCCGTCTGCTGCAGATGCGCACCGACCGCCCACGCTTCGGGATACATCACGCGGTAGACCCAGTAGGCGCAGAGCACGCCGCCGAAGAAGAGAATTTCCGTGCAGAGGAACATCCACATGCCGAGCGTGGATGCCTCGTGCTGCTGTCCCAGATCCTCGAAGTGATGCTGGAGGAACGGATGGTGATGATGATGCTCGTTGCCGAGCGCCATGTCAGACATGCTGCGTCTCCCCCATCGCTTTCATCATTCCGGGGTAGTCATACGCCTCCCACGTGACGACCGGCGTCTCGTGGAAGTTCTCCTTCGGTGGAGGCGACGACGTCGTCCATTCGAGTCCGACTGCGCCCCATGGGTTCTTGCCGGCAGGACGCCCGTTCCAGATCGACCAGATGAGATAGAAGATCGGCAGCATGTAGCCGACCGCCAGCACCGACGCGCCGGCCGTCGACAACACGTTGAGCACCTGGAACTCTGGCGCGTACGCGTGATAGCGGCGCGGCATGCCGACGTAGCCGAGGATGAACTGCGGGAAGAAGGTGAGATTGAATCCGACGAAGACGAGCAGCGCCGCGAGGCGCGCCCACCATTCGGGATACATGCGGCCGGTGATCTTCGGCCACCAGTAGTGAATGCCTGCGAGATACGCCATCACCGTTCCACCGACCATGACGTAGTGGAAGTGCGCGACGACGAAGTAGGTATCGGTCACGTGGATGTCGAGCCCGAGCGACGCGAGGAAGAGTCCCGTGACGCCACCGATCGTGAAGAGACCGATGAAGCCCATGATGTAGAGCATCGGCGTCTGCCAGGAGACGGATGCCTTGTAGAGCGTCGCCGTCCAGTTGAAGACCTTGATCGCCGAGGGCACCGCGACGAAGAACGTGAGGAACGCGAAGATCATCGCGGAGTAGACGGAGATGCCGGCGACGAACAGGTGATGCGCCCAGACGAGGAAGCCGAGGAACGCGATCGCCAGTGACGAGAAGGCGACGAAGCGATAGCCGAAGATCTTCTTGCGGGTGAACGCGGCGACGACATCCGAGGCGACGCCCATGGCCGGCAGAATCATGATGTAGACGGCCGGGTGGGAGTAGAACCAGAACATGTGCTGGTAGAGCACAGGATCGCCGCCGAGCGCGGGATCGAAGAACCCGACACCGACGGTGCGCTCGATCATCAGCATGACCAGCGTGATCGCCAGCACCGGCGTCGCGAGCAGCATGACGATCGATGTCGCGTAGAGCGCCCAGACGAACAGCGGGAGGCGATACCAGGTGAGTCCCGGCGCGCGCATCCGGTGAATCGTGACGATGAAGTTGAGACCGGTGAGGATCGACGAGAAGCCGGCGATGAAGCCGGCGAAGGTCGTGCCGAAGACGTGTGTGTTCGAGTACTGCGTCGAGAAGGGCGTGTAGAACGTCCAGCCGGTGTCGACGCCGCCGGTGACGATGACGATCAGGCCGATGCCTGCCGCGAGCATGTAGAGATACCAGCTCAGCAGGTTGATCTTCGGGAACGCGAGATCCTTCGCGCCGATCTGCAGCGGCAGAAGGAAGTTCCCCAGTACCGCCGGGATGACCGGAATCAGGAAGAAAAAGATCATCACCACGCCGTGCATGGTGAAGAACTTGTTGTAGGTGTCGCTGGTGAGCAGATCGCCTTCCGGTGTCAGCAGCTCGATGCGCATCATCATCGCGAAGAAGCCGCCGATGACGAACAGCACCGAGACCGAGATCAGATAGAGGATCGCGATCCGCTTGTGGTCCTTGGTGAGGAACCACGAGAGTGCGCCGTACTCGTCGTTGAAGTAGTTGCGGTCCGACGCGGCGCCGGAGAGCCGGACATCATGCAGTGTTGCTGTGGTCATGGGTTCGTACCTTTTGCGCCTGCCGGTGCGGGCGTCGTCGCCGGCGCGGTGTTCTGTCCAATCGACTTCACGTAAGCGAGGAGCTTCATCATGTCGTCCTCACTCACCTGCCCCTGGAACGTCGGCATGATCGGGTTGAAGCCCTTCACCACCTTCGCCTGCGGATTGAGGATCGATTCGCGGATGTAGTTGTCGTCGGCCTTGACGGTCGTGTCGTTGCTGAGCGTCACGTCCTTGCCGTAGAGACCGGCCAGCACGGGGCCGCGTCCCGTCGCGTCGTTCGTGTGGCAGGTGTTGCACGCGTACTTCTGGAAGAGCTGCTCGCCCTGCGAGGCCATCGAGCCTTCGCTGCCGCCGGCGAGCCACTTCTGATATTCGGTCGGCTCCATCACCTCGACCCAGCCGATCATCCCCGAGTGCAGCGTGCCGCAGTACTCGGCACAGAAGATGTGAAAGCGGCCGGTCTTCGTCGCCTGGAACCACATCGAGCGATAGCGATTGGGGAGCACGTCCATCTTCGTGCGGAAGTAGGGGAAGAAGAGGCTGTGGATGACATCTTCCGACGCCATCGTGATCTTGATCGGACGATTGACCGGAACATGCAGCGTGTTGATTTCGCGCTGTCCCGTCGGATGCTGGAACTTCCACATCCACTGCTTGCCGGTCGCGTAGATGTCGAGCGCGTCATCGGGCACGCGCGCGAGGTGGAAATAGAGCCACGAGCCCCAGACGAAGAGGCCCATGAAGATGATCGTCGGAACGACGATCCATGTGACCTCGAGAATCTTGGGCGGCTCGTAGTCCTGCGCCAGCTCGTTGTCGGGCCGGCGGCGGTACTTGATCGCGAGACCGAAGATCGTCAGGAAGATACCGACGGAGACCGTGCCGGTCAGAATGATCAGAAAGATGTAGAGCGCATCGACGTCTTTGGCGAAGGTCGATGCCTGCTCAGGCCAGAGAGGAAAATCCGCAACCATCATTGATTCGATTTCCGTTCATTGCGCAGCATGATGAAGATGAAGCTGGCGAGGCTGATGATCGTCGCCACGCCTCCGGCGCGAACGATGTTCATCGCAGTCTTGGCGTACTTGCCCGTCGCCGGATCGTAGTGAAAGCAGAGGAGCATGAACTGGTCGGTGGCGGTGCCGATCTTGTTCGCCGCAGCTTCGACCAGGCCGAGGCGCAGATCGCGCGGGCTGTACTCGAAGCCGTAGAAGTAGCGCGAGACCTTGCCCTGCGGCGTCAGCACGAGCAGTGCGGCGCCGTGCGCGAACTGATCGCTCTGGAGGTCATATGCATACTCGAACCCGACCGCATTCGCGAGCCGTTTGATCGAGCTCTCGTTGCCGGTGAGGAAATGCCATCCCGCCGCCGAATTCAGCCGGCCGTAGCGCTTCAGATAGTGATCCTTCTTCTGGGCGGCCATCTCCGGCGTGTCGCGAGGATCGATGCTCACCGTGATCACGTCGAATTCCCTGCCGATGTCGAACTTCAACTCGGTCAGCGTGTTCGTCGTCCCTTCCAGCACCGTAGGGCAGAGCATCGGGCAGCGGTAGTACATGAAGTTGAGCAGCACGGGTCTGCCACTCCTGAAGTACTCGCTGAGACGGACGACGCGCCCGGTCTCATCGCGGAACATCGTGTCGAGGGGGATCTGCGTGTCGAGCTTCTGCTGAATCGCGACACGGCCCGGGAGCTTCGGCGGATCGGCGGAGTTCTGCTGTGCGATCGCGGGGAGCGCCAGCAGAGAAGCCGCGAGGATCAGGGTGCGTTTCATGGCTTTTTCGATTCGGCCGGGACGGGGGCTGGGGAAGACGAAGGCACCGCAGGGACAGGCGGGGGCGCCTGTCCTACACTGGCGAAGCCTTTCTGCAGGGCCAGCTTTTTCGCATCCTCGATCGGAATGTGGACAACGCCTTTCTGGCGATCGGCGTAGCCGTACGAGTTGAGCACGTTCTCCTGCTCGCGCCGCATGTCGGCCATGTCGGTGACCGGCGTATTGGCATTCGGCGCGATGACTCCTGACGGCGTCTTCGACGGGAACGGCTGCAGGCGCGGCGCCGCCGGGACGGTCATGCTCTCCGGCCGCTCCATCATCGTCAGCGGCTTGTTCTGATGGTCGTTCGCGTAGCGGATGAACTGCCTGTACATGATGTACAGCGCGCCGTGCGATACGGCCGCGAAGATGACGAAGACGATGCCGAAGATGAACAGCGCGCGGACGTTGACATCGCTTTTCTCGTGATGCGTCTCCGCATTGACGATGTCTTCCTCGTGATAGTCGTGCAGATTGAGATCAGCCATTGATCTTCACGGCCCCCTCTCGAATCGCTTCTTCGACCCACGTCTCGTGAATCGGGATGATCGTCTGTCCCTTCAACTGCTGGATGAAGAAGAACAGCCAGATGCCGCCAACTCCGAGCAGCGAGGCGGCATCCCACAGCGAGTAGTGGAAGTGGCCCCATGCCGGGGCGACGCTCCAGAGCGTACCGACGTAACGCATCACCAGCACCACGATCGCCACGGCACCGATCGTCGCCGGCCGGTCCTTGATGTCGCGGATCAGCAGCAGGAAGAACGGCAGGAAGAAGTGCAGCACGATGAGCGCGAGCGACACGGCACCCCAGGCGCCTTCCTGCCGCGCCATGTAGTGCGGAATCTCTTCCTTGATGTTGCCGTACCACGTCAGGAGGAACTCGGAGAACGCCGTGTAGGCCCACAGCATGACGAAGGCGAGCATCAGGTTGCCCATGTCACGGAAATGAAGCGGCTTCAGGATGTTCGACATCGCGGGAACGTTCGCCAGGCGCGAGAGGAAGAACGTGCAGAACGCGAACGCCGCGAGTCCCGCCGAGATCAGGAAGTTGATCCCGTACATCGTCGAGTACCACTTCGGCTCGAGCGACATCATCCAGTCGATCGAGAAGAACGTCAGCGTGAGAACGATCATCGGCAGTCCCGCAGCGGCCCAGCCGCGGCGGCGCAGATCGATGTACGGCGAGCGGTCTTCGTAGAACTTGAGCGAGAGGATGCGGATCCGCCACGCCCAGAGAATCCAGATCACGAAGTAGGCAGCGGTGCGAATCATCCAGAAGTTCGTGTTGAGGTAGCCCTGCTTGAGCCGCAGCGAGGCGTCCTCCCGCATGAACTCGAGATTCGTCCAGGGATAGATGTGCTTCGCGCCGATCACCACCGGAATGGCGAGGATCGCCATGATGATCATCGTGCGCGCCGCGGCACCGAGCGGGCGGCGAAGCAGGATGCCCCACTCACCGCCGGTCACGTACTGCAGGCAGAGAACGCCGAGGGATCCGGCGACGATCTGCAACCAGAAGAGGTAGCTCGTGAGATAGGCGTGCATCGCGGCGTCGATGCTCGAGACGAAGCCGAAGATCGTGACCGCGAATCCGATGACGCCGATGATGAGCGCCGGAACCTGGAAGCGCGCGATGCCGGTCGATTCCTGTGTCGATTGCACGCTGCTCACTTGCCACCCCCGAGCGTTGCACGCTGATCGGCGGGCACTTCATTGATGGTCGCGTTCTGGCTGAGCTGCAGCGCGCGAATGTACGCGACGATCTTCCAGCGGTCTTCCACCGGGATCTGATGCGCGTACGACGGCATGGAGCCGAATCCGTTGGTCATCACGTCGAAGAAATGTCCTGTCTTTGCGTTGCGGAGCGTGTCGGTGTGGAACGACGGCGGATGGCGATAGCCGCGCGAGGGGATCATGCCGTTGCCGTCGCCGGTGCGGCCGTGGCAGGGAGTGCAGTAAATCGTGTAGCGCTCCTGCCCGCGATTGAGCGCGGCAGCATCGATGGCGAACGGAAACCCGTCAACATCCTGACCATTCATCTTGCCCGTGGCCATGACGGGATCCATGGCGAGCTCACCGCGGGCGACGGTCCCCGGAATGCGCGGGCGCGCCGACATCCCATCCGCGAAGAAATCGCTCGGCTCCAGCGGATCGTAGCGAGGCTGGTTCGCCATCTTCTGACGGCAGCCGCTCAAAGCGAGCAGGCCGCAGACAGCAGACAGCAGGAGCACGGCACGCAGCGACAGAGACCGGCGGTCGGCTGTCGGCTGTCGGCTGTCGTCACCAGGGAACATCATTCACCTCTCGCGGTCCGAGACTCTCGAGAAATTTCCAGACGTCGTCGATGTCGAACTTCGGGTCGCGGGCCTGGATCACGAGGAAGAATTTGTCGCGCGACGCCTGATCGAAGCGCGGCACGTTGAAGACGGGGTGATACGGCATCGGCAGTCCGTTGAGCGCGAGCATGCCGAAGACCGCTGCGAAGGCAGCGAAGAGGATCGTGCATTCGAACGTGATCGGGATCCACGCCGGCCATGAGTTGAAAGGCTTGCCGCCGATGTTCAGCGGATACCAGATCACGTTGGCGTACCAGCACATGAAGAAGCCGGAGAAGCCGCCGATGATGCCGCCGCCGAGCACGACGGCCGACAGCCGCGAGCGATGGAAGCCAATCGCTTCCGCCAGTCCGTGAATCGGAAATGGCGAATAGGCATCGAGCTCTTTGTAGCCCGCCTCGCGCGCAGCGTTCGCCGCGTTGAGCAGCTCCTGCGGATCGGCGAACTCGGCGATGACGCCGTACGTTCCTTCGAGTGGTTTACCGATAGGCATCTAGTGCTCCTCCGCATGCGCCTGCGCTTCGGGCAGAAGCGTGCGCATTTCGAAGATCGAGATCATCGGCAGGAACCTGAGGAACAGGAACAGCAGGAAGAAGAAGAGTCCGATCGATCCGAGGTACATGCCCCAGTCCCAGATCGTGCCGTGATACATGCCCCACGACGACACGAGGAAGTCGCGGTGAAGTGACGTCGGAATGATGACGAAGCGCTCGAGCCACATGCCGACGTTGGCGAACATCGCGGTGACCAGCAGCATCGCTGGACTCGTCCGGAAGCGCTTCACCCACATCAGATTCGGCGCGAGGCCGTTGCAGACGATCAGCGCCCAGTACATGTGCTTGTACGGACCGAACGCGCGGTTCCACCACATGTAGCGCTCATAGATGTTGCCGCTGTAGTAGGCGAAGAACGCTTCGATCGCATAGGCATAGGCGACGATGAGTCCCGTCGCCATCATCACTTTGCCCATGTTCTCGAGGTGCCGCATCGTGATGAAGTCTTCGAGCTTGAAGAACTTTCTCGCCGGAATCGCGAGCGTGAGCACCATCGCGAAGCCGGCGAACACGGCGCCCGCGACGAAGTACGGCGGGAAGAACGTCGCATGCCACCCCGGGATCACGCCGACCGCGAAGTCGAACGACACGATCGTGTGCACCGAGAGGACGAGCGGCGTCGAGAGACCGGCGAGCAGCAGATACGCATGCTCGTAGCGGTGCCAGTGCTTGGCGGAACCGCGCCAGCCGAGCGCGCCCATGCCGTACAGCATCTTCGCCACCGGATTCGTCGCGCGATCGCGCAGCGTCGCGAGATCGGGAATCAGTCCGACGAACCAGAAGAGCGCGGACACCGTCGCGTAGGTCGAGACCGCGAACACGTCCCACATCAGCGGGCTGCGGAACTGCGGCCAGAGCGACATCGTGTTCGGATACGGGAACAGCCAGTAGTCGTACCAGGGACGGCCGGTGTGCAGTGCCGGGTACAGACCTGCGGACGCGACTGCGAAGAGCGTCATCGCTTCCGCAAAGCGGTTGATCGAAGTGCGCCACTCCTGGCGCAGCAGGAGCAGAATCGCGGAGATCAGCGTTCCGGCGTGGCCGATGCCGATCCACCAGACGAAGTTGATGATGTCGAAGCCCCAGCCGACCGGGTGATTGATGCCCCAGATGCCGACGCCGACGAAGATCAGATTGAAGATCGTGACCGTCAGAACGCCGACGAGCGCGCAGGCGATGCCGAAGCCGATGAACCAGCCGAGCGGCGTCTTCTTCTTCAGAACGATCGAGCTGATGTGATCGGTGACGGATGCGAAGCTGTGACCCGGCTCCACGGTCGGAACCGGAATGAAGCGCTCCGGAATCTTGACCTCGGTGGTCGGCCGGATCTCGTGTTGCGGAGTGAGGTCTTTCTGTGCCATCGCTACGCCTTGATCTCCGGATTGGGATTCTTGATCGCCGCGAGATACGTCGTGCGCGGGCGCGTGTTGAGCTCTTCGAGCAGACCGTAGTTCGTCGACTCGAGTTTCAGTTGATGCACGCGGCTGGTGGGATCGTTGATGTCGCCGAAGACGATCGCCTCCGTCGGACAGGCCTGCGCGCAGGCCGTCGTGACTTCGCCGTCGCGCACGCGGCGGTTTTCCTTCTCCGCCGTCATCCGCGCTTCGTTGACGCGCTGCACGCAGTACGTGCACTTCTCCATGACGCCGCGCGTACGGATCGTGACATCGGGATTGCGCATCGGCTTGAGCGCCGGCGTGTCGTAGTCGGCGTAGTGGAAGAAGTTGAAGCGGCGAACCTTGTACGGGCAGTTGTTCGAGCAGTAGCGCGTGCCGACGCAGCGGTTGTAGGTCATGTCGTTCAGACCTTCGCTGCTGTGCGACGTGGCGCCAACCGGGCAGACCGGCTCGCACGGCGCGTTCTCGCACTGCATGCACGGCACGGGCTGGTTGTAGACCTCGGGATTCGAGACGTCGCCGCGGTAGTAGCGATCGATGCGGATCCAGTGCATCTCGCGCTCGCGCCACACTTCGTTCTTGCCGACGATCGAGATGTTGTTCTCCGACTGGCAGGCGATCACGCAGCCGTTGCAGCCGGTGCAGACCGTCGTGTCGATGACCATGCCCCAGGCGTGGCCCTCGTACTTGTACTCCGGCCACATCGACTCGTTCTTTTCTTCGTGCTTCTCTTCGCCCTTCGCGAAGTTCGGATTCTTCTGATACTCGGCGAACGTCGCGCTGCGGATGATGCCGCGCTCGCCCATGCCGCCTTCGTCGGTCGGGTTGATGCTCTGATGTTCCTGCGTGCAGGCGATCTTGTACGTCTCATCCGTGCCGGAGATCTGCACGCCCGTGGCGTGGTGGAGGCTGTCGGAGTCGCGGATGACATACGTGTTGACGCCGACGTTTTCGGCAGTCTTGCCCGCGCGCTTGCGGCCGTAGCCGTAGAAGATGGTGATCACGTCATCCGGCTGTCCGGGAACGACCCAGACGGGAACGGTGATCTTGCGGCCGCGATACGTCAGCTCCGCGAGACGCGTGGTCTTCTCGTTCACGAGCGCATCGCCCGGATTGATCTTCTGTGCGTCCGCCGTTTTCGGGCTGACGATCGCCACGTTGTCCCACGTGATCTTCGTCTGCGGCTTCGGCAGTTCCTGCAGCCAGCCGTTGTTCGCGAAGCGGCCGTCGTAGATCGTCGGATCGTGTTTGATCTCGAGCTCGAGGCCGGTTTCGGGGTTTCGAGGTTGCGCGGTTGCCGGGTAAGAAGCACTCGCACTCGACGCAGGCATCGCGCTGTTGGCGACGACGCCGTCGTGCAGCGCTTTCCGCCACGTCACCTCATTCATCCCCTTGCTGAACCAGTAGGAGCGAACGGCGTCATACGGCGTCTGATCCATTCCTCCAATCAGCGCGCCGAGCACTTCGGACGCATGACGTCCGTTGTACAGAGGCGAGATGAGCGGCTGCTGGATCGAGACCGTGCCGTCGTGCCCTCGCGCATCGCCCCACGTCTCGAGGTAATGCGTCGCCGGGATGTGCCAGTGCACATGCTCCGACGTCTCGTCGTAATGCGAGGAGAGGTGGGCGCGGAAGGGAACCTTGTCGAGCGCTTCGAGGAACTTGAAGTCGGCCGGCGCGTCGAAGACGGGATTGCCGCCGAGCATGATGAGCGCCTGCACTTTGCCGGCATGCATGTCGGTGACGAGCTCGCGGAACGACTCGAGCTGATTGACCGGCATGACTTCCGGGCTCTCGGTCAGAGTGATCGTCGTGCCGTGATTGCCGAGCGCCTGGTTGATCGCGTGCGCGATCGCGTGGACGATCGGCGGCTGTTCGTCGCCGGCGATGACGATGCTCCTGCCGGCATTGGCTTTCAGATCTTTTGCGATCGCGGCGGCGTCCTTGAACGGGACAGGCGAGGGCGCCTGTCCTACACCTAACGCTGCAGCGATCGCGCGTGCATAGCCTTCAATCTGGGACGGGCGGACCGGGAAACGATGGTCCGCGCTCGTGCCGGTCGTCGTCGGCATCGATTCGATCGCATAGAGGCGATTCATCGACGTCGCGCCCTTGCGCACGCGGCGGCGGCTCATGAAGTCGCGCGCGTAGCGAAGATGGCCGGCGCCATCGCCGAGGAAGTCGGAGCCGAGGGAGACGACGACGTCCGCCTTGTCGAAGTGATAGACGGGATGGACGTACGAGCCGAACGCGAGCTTCGCCCCTTCGCGCACGTTGTCGCGATTCACCGCTTCCCACTGATGCCACTTCAATCCCGGCACCGCCGTCGTCAGCTTCTGCAGCAGCGCGCCGAGCGATGGCGAGGTGATCGTCTCGGTCAGAACGCGCACGCCTGCACCGTTGGTCTTCGCTGCATTCAGCACCGGCTGGAGCGCGGCGATGAAGTCGCTCCAGGTGGAGACATCGCCCATATGGCGGACGACCTGCGAACGGTCGGGATCGTAGAGGCCGAGGACCGAGGCCTGCATGTAGGGGTTGGTGCCGCCGAGGCTCGACGGATGATCGGGATTGCCTTCGATCTTGGTGGGGCGGCCGAGGTGCGACTCGACGAGAACGCCCGCCGCGTAGCCGCCGAGCGTCATCGCGCTGGCGAAGTAGATCGGCTTGCCGGGAATCGTGTTCTCCGGCTGGCGGACGTACGGGACGATGGACTGCGCTGGCGGCTTGCAGGCGGCGAGCCCCGCCATCGCGACCGAGGCCCCCATCAGCTTCATGAAGTCGCGGCGATCGACACCTTTGTCGAGTGCAACGGCTTGTTGGGGAAACTCCTCGCGGAAGAACTCGTCGAACGAATCCCCCTCGCGCGCGAGCTCTTCGAGGCTGCGCCAGTACTCTTTGCCGCGAAGATCGCCTACGCGCTTGCGGAATTCTTTGAAGTCCAGTGTCTTGGTATCGCTCATGGTTGTTTCAGGGCGCAGGGCGTGGGGCGCGGGGCGCGAGTGGAAGTACCCGCGCCTAGCGCCTCGCGCCTGCCGCCTAGTAATGACACGTTGAACAAGCCGTCATCGACTTGATGTTGTATTCCTTCACCAGGCGCGGGCCGAGCACGTTCTGATCCTCGGCCGGCACGTAGTCCATGTTGAAGACCTGGTCACGCGGGCGGACGAACTTCTGCGGCGCGCGATGGCAGCTCAGGCACCAGGCCATCGTCAGCGGCGACGCCTGATAGGTCAGCGCCATCTTGTCGATGCGTCCGTGGCACGAAGCGCAGCCGATGCCCTTGTTGATGTGAATGCTGTGGTTGAAGTGGACGAAGTCCGGAAGGCGGTGCACGCGGCTCCAGACGATCGGCTTGTTCGTCGCGTAGCTCGCGCGGACCGGCGCCAGCATGTCGGCATTCGTCCAGATCTGCGCGTGGCAGTTCATGCACGTCTGCGTCGGCGGAATTCCGGCGAAACTCGAGGTCTCGACCGACGTATGACAGTAACGGCAGTCGATGCCGAGGCCCGCAACGTGGTGCTGATGCGAAAACGGAACGGGCTGCTCGCGCTCGAGTCCCTGGTTCGTCACGTACGGCGAGCGAACGATCTCACCGACGAGCCAGAGCACGAAACCAATGACGAAGACCGCGCCGAATATCGTGACGCGTGAGAGGGTGTTTGTGCTTCGGTGGAAAATCTGCGCCATCGAGGCTGCTACCGTCCAAAGGTGTAGATTTCAAATACAGACGCGTGGGCGTTGCGTGGCGGGGGCGATCATATCCAAAAAGGGATGTGATGCAAGACCATTGCTTCAGGTGATGTTCATTACGCAACCGTGTGCTTCAAAACTCAGCCGCGAGAGACTCCCCCTGAAACGATGAGTGCCATGACGCTGGCGCTGTCGGCCGCAAGCGGAGTGACGCGAGAAGCCGGCACGACGACCACGCAGCCCGACATGCTGTACGAGTACGGCATGTAGACGGCGACGTGTCCCGGCATCGAGAGAAACGCGAGATCGCTCTGCGTCATGAAGCCGAGAGTCCGCACGTCGTCGGTGATCGCAACCGCCACAGGCTTGTCGAAGCGCTTCTTGTCGCCGACGAACGCTTCGAGGAGATCCTTCACCGACGCATAGATCAGCCTCACGAGCGGCGCGCGCGTGAAGAGGGCATCGGTCAGGCGGATGACGCGCCGCCCGACGAAGTTCGATGCGAGCGCGCCGATGAGAATGATCAGCGCGATGAGGATCGCAAAGCCAACGCCGGGCCTGGTCCGGTACGGGAGCAGGCGGTCGATGCTGATGAATGCCTCGTAGACGACGTAGATGGTGAATGCGATGGGAACGACAATGCCGAGGCCGCGCAGGAAGTTCTTGATCAGCCAGTTCATGATCAGACGTTAACACCGCCCCTCGCCTCCCCGCCCCGGGTGAGGGGAAAGGCGGCGGGCGTCGGGTAGAATCTCCCGCGAATGGATCTGACCGCCCTTTACGATCGCCACGCGGCGCAGTTGTTCGCGGTCGCATTGCGAATTGCCGGCAATCGCGACGCGGCGGCACGCGCTTTGGAAGAGACGTTCGCCATGCTTCGCGGCTATGACGCGCGGTTCGGATCGCCGGAAGCCTGGCTCCTCCGCACCGTCCGGAACCAGGCCCTGGCGGGACAAGACCAAACGCGCGCGGCGTCCGTAGATCCAATGGTTGGAGGTCCACCAACCGCTCGACAACTGGTGGAAGAGGCCTTTTTCCGGGGACGAACGGCCTCTGATCTTGCCCGGACGCACGGGCTTGAAGAGCGCGAGGTGAGGCGGATGCTTCGGGACGGAATCACCGAGCTCCGCCAGCAGTTGCGATAAAGGTTACTCATGAACGACCCTGTGGCACTCGAAGAAATCGCTGCAATCGACGAGCTGATCGCGCAATCGATCGAGCCGGTCGCTCCTCCTGCGAGCGTTCGCGCCAGCATCCTCGAAGCGATCCGCCACACGCCGCAGAACAGCGTCACGATCCGCTCGGCGGAAGGGCGCTGGAAGCCGGTGGTTGCGGGCGTCGAGATCAAGCGGCTGTCGCGCGATCCGGAGCGCCGCACCGTCACGCTGCTGATGCGCTTCCAGCCCGGCGCGGAACTGCCCGAGCATCACCATCAGGGCAACGAGCAGACGTTCGTGCTCGAGGGAAGCTGCTGCATCGGCTCGGTCTGCATCAGCAAGGGCGACTTCCACATGGTCGACGCCGGCGAGACGCACGGCAACGTCGTCAGCAAGGAAGGGTGCATCCTTCTGTTAGTCGTCGACGAGAGCGATTACCGCGCGGCGTAGACCGGCTACGCTCTCCGCGGCCTCTCAATTTTCCGTGAAGAATCTGACAAATCAGGTTTCTTCCACCTCTCCGTCTTGACTTCGAGCCAGACCCTCCCTATTCTTCGCGCCTCCCTCGGGTAGTTCCATCAAAAATCAAATGTTTCAGCGCGCACACCTCGTGCGCCTGCAGGAGCTTCTGCATGGTTCGTGGTTCCGCTCTTCTGGCAGTAATCGCCGGATCACTCTTCGCGGCCGCTGCCGCGGCTCAGACCTCGTTCACATCCGTGACGACTGTCGTCGCTTCAAAAAAGGGTGACGACATCCTGAAATCTCCCGCAGCGCTGGCGGTTGTTCACAAGACTGGCGACATCATCGTCGCTGATCGAGCACACCACCGCCTGCTTCGAATTTCGGTGGCGGGCGCGGTCACTATCCTCGCGGGAAGCGGAAAACCGGGCAATGCAAACGGCAGCGGCACACAGGCTGAGCTCAAAGAACCAGCCGGAGTGGCGATCGATGAGGTCCGCCGCATCATCTATGTTGCGGACAGCGGAAATCATCTCATCCGCGCCGTGACCTTCGATGGCGTGACGACCACTCTCGCCGGCTCAGGCAAGCCCGAGGATCGCGATGGAACGGGTGTGCAGGCAGCATTCAAGCAGCCATCCGGCATCGCCGTTGATGCAACTGGCGTGATCTATGTCGCTGATACCGGAAATAGTCGAATCAAGCAGATCACACCCGCTGGTGCAGTCACGACGCTCGCCGGAGACGTTCACGAAGGGCTGGCGGACGGACCAGCTGGCAAGGCTCAATTCAAACAACCTGAAGGAGTGGCGATCGCACCCGACGGATCGCTCCTGATCTCCGATACGAAGAACAACATGATCCGCGTCCTTCGGGCCGGCGTCGTCAGCACGCTCGCAGGAACGGGCCACGGCGGCTACGCCGATGGTGCCGGCAATCTGGCGGAGCTCAAGGAGCCCTCGGGGATTGCCTGCGACGACTCAGGCAACGTCCTCGTGGCTGATTCGAAGAATCACGCGATTCGCCGAATCACGCTGAACGGCACTTCGGTGACTGTATCCACGGTCACCGGTCTCGCGAAGCCCGGCTATAGCGACGGTCAAACGTCTGTTGCGCAGTTTCGCGAGCCTGGCGGAGTCGCATTCGCGGGTGCGATTTATGTCGCCGACACGGGAAACGACGCACTGCGCCGGATCGATTCGACGGTTTCTCTGTCAAAGATCAACCCTCGCTCCGGTCTAACCACCGGCGGCACCGAGGTACATCTCCTGGGCAGCGGGTTCGTCCCGGGTATGACGCAGGTCACCTTTGGCGGCACGAACGCGATCGGCGTCTTCTACCTGACCTCGGCGGAGATTGTCGCAACGACCCCCGCACTGAACGCCGGTGTGTTCGATGTCGTCGCGACGACGCCCGGCGGCAGCGCAACTTTGACGGGCGCCTATTCGACCGCACCGCCGCCAACCATCGCAACCGTGTCGCCGCGTAAGGGGAAAGCCGGTGACGTCGTGACGATCACCGGTACGAACTTCATCGCGGGCGCCACCGTGAAATTCGGCAGCGCGATGGCGACGAGTGCGACGACCGTCACCAGCAACACCATCACCGCCGTCGTTCCCCCTCTCCCAGCCGGTACGGTGGACCTTACAGTGACGACGAACGCAGGCACGGCGACGAAGCCGTCCGCGTTCACCGATTTCGCGGCGCCCATCATTGCGACCTTCTCTCCAATGCAAGGCGCGTCCGGGACCGTCGTCACAATCGGTGGCGCGAACTTCGATACCGACCCCTCGGGTGACGTCGTCTCCTTCGGCGGACGCGTTGCGGTGGTGACAACCGTAACGAACACACAGCTCGTCGTGACGGCACCCAGCGGCACGATGACAGGCCGGATCAGTGTGACAACGGCGGGAGGCACGGCAACGAGCGCGACGGATTTCACGGTCGCGGCGTACAACGCGCTCGAGCTCACTTCGCCCGTTGTCTCGTTCGATCAGGATGCCGCGATTCCGATGAACGCGATCGCGCGGATGAGCGACGGTTCCGGGACGGACGTCTCCGCACAAGCGACCTGGACCACCTCGGACGCCGGCGTCGCGACCGTCGTGAGGGGTCTCGTCACGGGACGTGCCGCCGGCAGTGCGACGATCACAGCGACCTTCAACGGATTCACGGCCTCGAAGACGATCGCGATTCAGCCTGCGACGATTCCCGTCCTGATCCCAACGACGATCGATCGGACGATCGTGCAGCCGTTCGCCGATCAATTTCGATTCCTCTACAGCGGCTCGAATGCCGTGCAGACGAATGTAGCCGCGAACGCGATCGTCGACGATCGCTTGACGACGGTTCGAGGCAGCGTCCACGGGCGCGACGGCGCACCGCTTTCGGGCGTCGAGATTACGATTGCGAATCATCCTGAGCTCGGCCACACGTTCACGCGCGCGGATGGAGTGTTCGATCTCGTGATCAACGGTGGCGGCACCGTCACGCTCGTCTACCGCAAGAGCGGCTGGATCGAAGCGCAGCGGATGGTTAGCTCGCTCTGGAACGAACAGAAGATCGTCGATGACGTCGTCCTGGTGTCCTACGACGCCAACGTGACTCTCGTGTCGATGGGCAATCCCTCGGTACAAGTCGCACGTGGTTCCCAGACCAACGACGCTGACGGCATACGAACCGCGACACTGATCATTCCGGCAAACGAAGCCGCAACGGTGACGACCACGAGCGGTACGGCCACTGCCTCAGTGCTCCACATCCGCGCGACAGAGTACACGGTCGGCGCGAATGGTCCGAGCGCAATGCCTGCAGCATTGCCGCCGTATTCCGGATACACGTACTGCGTCGAGCTGGGCGCGGACGAAGTGCCGGCGGGGAACGTGAAGTTTGCGAAACCGCTCGCCATGTACACGGACAACTTCCTCGGAATCCCCGGCGGCGCACAGATTCCGGTCGGATACTACGACCGCGCGAAGAGCACATGGATGTCGGCCAACAACGCGCGCGTTATCAGAATCATCAGTATCAACAATGGCGTCGCTGCCATCGATGCAGATGGCGACGGAGCAGTTGACAGTGCGGTCTCGCTCCTTCAACTCGGGATCGACGACGCCGAGTTGCGGACTCTCGGCTCGCTCTACGCGCCCGGAAAGTCGCTCTGGCGAAGCTCGATCGATCACTTCACGCCGTGGGACGTGAATCTCGCCTTACACGCGCCTGCAGATGCGAGAGCTCCGAAACGAGCGAAAGGGAAGGGCTTGCGCGCCGGTAAGACGCGGGCCACTTGCCGACTCCGTGGCTGGTCCGTAATTGATTGCGCCAATCAGACCCTTGGTGAATCGATATCGATCCAGGGAACCCCTTACTCGCTCGAATACGACAGCTCACGCGCAGGACAGGTCCGATACACGACGGACATCGAACTCTCAGGTGCGACTGTGCCGGCTTCTCTGAAGCGCATCGATCTCGAGATCGTGATTGCTGGAGAAGATCACCGTCTCTCGTTCCCTCCTCAACCGAATCAGACGTACACCTTCACCTGGGATGGACGCGATGGTTTCGGCCGCGCCGTTCAGGGCGCGCGGGTCGCGGACATCACGGTGACGTATGTCTACCCGATGCTCTACACCCCGACGACGGCCGTGCCCGGCTGGGATGTGCCGAGCGACTGGATCGCCGCAGCGATTCAGCGCGCGGGCGACTTCAAGCTGACGGATGAGGAACAAATCTTCCTTGGACACTACGACGCTGCGGGCGCTGGGTTTGGAGGGTGGAGCTTCTCCGGCCAGAGGCTCTATGACGGCATCGGCCGCGCTCTTTATGAGCCGGATGGCCATGAGCGCGCCGCGGATCCGCTGCAGACGCATGAAACAGCCATCGGGACTCTAACCACCGGGAGCACCACAGCCGATCTCTGGACGATGGCGCCTGCTCCCGATGGCTCACTCTACTTCTCCGATCGGTACAAGCTCAAACGGCGCTTCTCCGACGGCACGACCGTCGATATCGCCGGATCAGGACGGCGCGGCTTCACAGCGGATGGCTTCGATGTGCTCGGCAATCCGATCGATCCCTGGCAGATCGCACTCGGTCCAGACGGAACGCTGTACATGGTGGAGGGCTCGCGAGTCCGCGCAATCGTCAATGGCAAATGGGTGACGGCGGCGGGTAACGATCAGTATGAGCGAGGCGGCGAGCCGGAAGGCGTTCAGGCGACGAGCCGCGCGATTACGCCGTACTCATTGGCGCTCGGACCCGATGGTTCGCTCTACATTGGCAGCATGGGGCGGATCTTCAAGGTGGGTATCGACGGCATCCTGCACACGATCGCCGGACAGTATTCCGCGAGCGGAGCCCTGACAGATTTCGACGACGGTGTTCCCGCGAGCTCGGTGATGCTTGGAACGATCTCCGGAGTTGCGATCGGCAGCGATGGGACGGTGTACTTCGCGAACGACACCATTGCCGGGAAAATGACGCCGGACGGACGCGTGTTCCACATCGCCACGGGGGCGAGCCGTGGTGCCTTCGATCCACACGGCATCTCGGTCGCGAATGACGGAACCGTGCTCCTTACGGACATCAACGGCAGACGCGTCTGGGAGATCACGCCGGACGGCGCGCAGGTCGCGTTCGCGGGCACGGGACAATGCGATACGGGCGCGAGCCTTGCGGCCATCGGCGTCTCACGCGGCTATATGCTCTGTTCTCCGCAGGAAGCGAAGATCATGGCTGATGGCAGCGTGGTGATCCTCGACTGGTGGTTCGAGCAGATCCGCAAAGCATCCTCGTCGCTCCCGCCGATCAGGAGCGCGTCGGCGACGGTGATCCCATCGGAAGACGGGTCGGTGGCCTACGTCTTCGAAGGCGGGCGTCACACCCGCACGGTCGACACGTTGACGAACGTGACGCTGGAGACTCTCGGATACGACGCCAATGGCAATCCTGCGAGCATCACGGACCTCGACGGTCTCGTGACGACAATCGAAAGAAATACCGCAGGAGACGTCACCGGCATCGTTGCTCCGAATGGCCAACGTACCGCTCTCACGACCTCGAATGGCTACCTGACGCAGATTACCGAGCCGGGAGGCTCGCACTATGATTTCGGTTACGACGCGAACGGCCTGCTGTCTCAATTGACGGACCGCCGCCGTGGAGTACACACGTTTACATACGACGAGAACGGCCTCCTCCAAAGGGACAATGATCCGCTAGGAGGCTTCATCAGCCTCACCCGCTCCGGGACGGGGCAGACCTTCAGCGTCCAGAGAACGACCGCCGAAAGTAGAATCGACACGTTCGCGACGGCGGTGGATGCCGCAGGAGTCGAACAGCACACGCACACCGGGTCCGACGGGCTGCCGGTTACCACACGGTTCTATGCAGGAACGACATCGGTGACGTCGGCACTGGGCAGCGCAATGAGCACAGACGCTGCGGACGTTCGCTGGGGCATGCTCGCCCCGCTGGCGTCATCGGTCATCGTGAACGGGTCGAAAACCGTGACGACGAGCGAGGCTCGCACGACTACGCTGGCGAACCCGAACGATGTCCTGTCGATGACGGCGCAAACAGAATCCTTCACAATAAACGGCCGTACGTGGACGAGTGCGTGGAACGCTGCAACGCGTCAGTTGACCGCGAGATCCCCGCTGGGCCGCCAATCGTCCGCGACGCTGGATGCGAAGGGCCGCCCGGTGCTGTATCAGCTCCCGTCCCTTGCCGGCATCTCGGTCACGTATGACACGCGCGGCCGCGCTGCAACGCTGAGTCAGGGAACCAGGACGACGACCTTCGCCTACGACGGATTCGATCGCGTGCAATCGATCACCGACTCGCTGCACCGGACGGCCATCTTCGAATACGACGCGGCGAACCGGATCACGAGCGAGACGCTGCCGGGCGGCCGAACGATCGGCTTCACCTACGACGAGGATGACAATCTCACCTCGGTGACGCCTCCCTCCCGGCCGTCGCATGGGTTCACATTCACGGCAATCGGTCTGACGAATCAATACACGCCGCCCGCAGTGCCAAACGGCGGAATCACGAAGTACGCCTACAACAAAGACCGGCAACTCACCCTCATCACCCGGCCCGACGCACAGACGATCGCCTTCGCCTATGACACGGCGGGACGACTGGCCACACTGACCACGCCCGACACAACGCTCACGAATACTTACGACGCGCTGGGACGGCTGTCGTCGGTCAGCAACTCGAGCGGCGTGTCGACGGCGTACGGTTACGACGGATCGATGCTGACATCGCAGTCGTGGACGGGCGAGGTGAGCGGCTCCGTTGGCTACACCTACGACAGCGATGTGCGCCTCGCCTCCGAGAACGGGATCACCCTCAGCTACGACGCGGACGATCTTTTGACGGGCGCCGGTGCGCTCACCTTGAAGCGCGATGCGCAGAGCGGAATGCTCACAGGAACCACGCTCGGAATCGTGAGCGACGCCTGGACGTACAATGAACTCGGTGAGCCGATGACGTATGCCGTGACGCTGAACGGATCGGAAGCGCTGCGCGAGGAGTACACGCGCGACGATGCGGGAAGGATCACGCAGATCGTCGAATCGACCGGCGGTCACAGTTCAACGACCGGTTACACGTACGACGAAGCCGGCCATCTCGCGGCGGTGAGCCATGACGGGCAGCGAACCGCGAGCTACACCTACGACGCGAACGGCAACCGCGCCGGTGGGACATATGACGATCAGGACCGCCTGCTCTCGCTCCATGGCGTGACCTACACCTATACGAGCAACGGCGAGCTGGCGACGAAGACGGACGTGAACGGCACGACGACGTACACGTACGACACGCTGGGCAATCTGCGCACGGTCGTGCTGCCCGACGGCAGACGGATCGACTATGTGATCGACGCGCAGAACCGCAGAGTCGGCAAGAAGGTCAACGGAGTGCTGACGACCGGCTGGCTGTATGCAGACCAGTTGCGGATCGTGGCCGAGACCGATGGAACTGGCACAGTCACGAAGCAGTTCGTGTATGGCTCGCGTGCGAATGTTCCCGACTACATGATCGCGAATGGTGTGACGTACCGCATCGTGACCGATCACCTGGGGAGCCCGCGCTACGTCATCGAAAGCGGAACGGGCACGGTCGTCGCGACGATGACGTTCGACGAATTCGGCAACGTTCTTTCAGAGGAAGGTTCTAGTCTTGTACCCTTCGGATTCGCGGGAGGGCTGCGCGACAAAGATACAGGTCTAATCCGGTTTGGCGCTAGAGACTATGACCCGCAAGTCGGGAGATGGACGGCCAAAGACCCGATTCGCTTTGCTGGCGATGACGGCGACCTTTATGTCTATGTTGGCAATGACCCAATCAACTTCATAGACCCGTCTGGGCTTGATCAGCTAACAGCTGACCCCCATGTTCAAGAGATGATCAAGGATTTGTGGGAGAAATCTGGATGGGGTATGAAGCCTCAGGAACAGGCTGCATGGATCACATTAGACCCGCAAACTGGCAAGTATGGTTGCGTTAGATGGCCACAGACGCACGAGAGCAACAGCCTAAGCCTAAAGAAAGGCTCAGCGATACCGACTAACACAGTCGCAATCATTCATACGCATCCAGTCCAGGACCGGACGCAGTTGCCAGATGATGAAGGTGACCGCAAGGTGGCGCACGCGACTCACTTACCTATCTATACGATCACAAAGCTGAATGGCGTTGGTAAGTATGACCCGAAGACGGATACTGCCACGAAGGAAGAGCAGAGAATAGATTTCCCAAATGCTGCGAAGGACAAGTGCGCATGTCAGTGATCTGTTGTCTGAGAAGGTGGCTTCGGTGCGCTGCGTCGAGAGGCAGGCGGAGTATCTCTGCGGCGCTTCTGCTGTCGCACTTGTTTCTGTGCTCTGCAGCTCTAGCTAGGGAATGTCCCGACATACCGTCTTGCACCATAGATATGCTTTGGCCCGAATCGCCGGCGTTTCCCTCTGGGGGAGCCCTGAGGCGCATGTTTGTTATCCGTGTGATTCCGCCACAGTCGACCGATTTTGAGACGTACATAGTTGTGAAGGAGTTTGACTCCAACGCTGTCGAAGTCGAATTCAGCGTGCCGGTTGGCGATTCTCTTTTCGCCCAGATTCGAACGATGACAGACACGCACCTCTCGAAACAGGAAATGGTCAAGCTCCTCAAAACTAAAACGATTCACCTGTCGGACTCCCATACGCTCCGCGTGCAGTTAGCCCGTCTAAAGCAGCTGTGTGTTCAAGTCGCGCCGCAGCCTGGCCTGTATCTTGACATCACGCGTTATGACATCGCCGCCGTCGCACCAATGAACGCCTTCACAATGTCTATGTACGATTCGGGTGTCGATCAACGCAATAACAGTCTGCTCAAGTGGACGAAGAATTTTGTCAACGTGTGTAGACGTGAGGCTGCGAAGAACTAGTGGCGTGTAAAAGATTTGTTTGGGACCGGTGATCCGTTTGGAGACGTCGACGTAGCTCCAGCGAATCGTCCGTGGTTGATCGTTGTAGCGGGTGATGTAGGTCATCAGTTTGCCGCGTAGATCCGGTATCGATGTGAAGACACCCCGACTGATCACGTCGCGCTCGATTTTGCTGAACCAGATCTCCACTTGATTAAGCCACGACGAGTACGTGGGCGTGTAATGCAGAGTTACGTTCGGAGTCGACCATGAACTGCTTCACGCGTCGGTTTTGTGAGCCGAGAGACTGTCCAGAATGATGTGGATTTCTTTACCTTTCGGCTTCGACGACACGACGGATAAAAGAAAGGCGACGAACTCTTCGCTGGTGTGACGTGCTGCCGTCTTGCCGATGACCTCTCCCGATTTTGTATTGAGCGCTGCGTAGAGAGAAAGTGTTCCATGTCGGAAGTACTCGAATCCGTGGCGTTCAAGTCGCCCCGGTGAGAACGGCAGTACGGGATCGAGTCGGTCCAGGGCCTGAATGGCTGTCTTCTCGTCGACGCAGAAAACAACGGCATGCTGCGGATGATTGGAGCGCTATTGCTCACGATCGTCGCGATCACGGTAACGGCTATCGTGCTCTTACGCTGATGTCGGCGATGCGCGTCTGCTGCGGATTTATTCAAAGGGCGCTCGTGGCCGGATGATTGCCACGCGATCGCATTCATCCGCGCGATTAATGCGATCGGCGCTGGGATCCCCACCCACCCACGCCCGGCGATGGCCATCGTCGTCCTGAGCTCACGCGTTCCACCGCCCTGTCCTCATCTGCGGAGAGCATCACTTCGTGGCCGAGCGATTACCGCGCGGCATAGGACACGGGAATCGCGGCGAGGGCCTGCCTTTTTCTCTCCTCCCAGTTGCCGCTGATGACGCGGTATTCGGCCCCGAACTCCTCGAGCGCGGCGCGGAATCGGTCGAAGAGCTCGGCACGCCGCTCGCCGCTGTCGCGCACGCCGTCTTCTATGAACGGCAGATCGATATCCATCAGCAGATAGAGATCGGCGCGGCGCTGCCGTGCCTGGTCTTCGATCCATCGCGGACACGCGCCGTAGTAGAAGCGCGCATAGACGACGGTGCTCAGCAGATCGGTGTCGAGAATGCGAAGGCTGCCGCTGCAGCGATTCTCGATCGCGGCCTGGCCGGCGGCGATCGGCCCCACGTCCTCCGCCGTCAGCTCGCGCCCGACCACCTTCGCGTAGTCGCGCGCGAACTCCGGCGTCCACTGCACGCCGAAATGCCGCGCCAGCGCGCGCGCGAGCCCGCTCTTCCCCGTCGACGGCGGGCCGATCAGGCAGACGCGAGTGATCGCTTCCATTCGATCCATCCATACACCGCCAGCGGCACGAAGATCCCGTACAGCACCGCGCTCGGATAGAGCCTCTGCGTGACGAACATCCACGTCGAGACGGCATCCACGACGACCCAGATCAGCCAGTTCTCGATCCACTTCCGCGCCGTCATCGCCTCGGCCACGATCGAGAACGCGGTCGTGCCGGCGTCGGCCAGCGGCATCACCGCGTCGGTGTGGACCTTCATCCACCATGCGGTCGCGGCCGTCGCCGCGGCACCGAGAACGATCGTGGCGATCCATCCCCACAACGGCGTGCGCGCGACGCGCAGCTCGCCATGAGCCTCACCGCCGCGCAGCCAGGCGTACCAGCCGTAGAGGATCAGCGGCAGAAAGACGACGATCTGCAGCCAGGCATTCGCATAGAAGCGCGCCTGCCAGAAGATCCACGCATACAGCACGACGCTCACCACGCCCGTCGGCCAGCACCAGATGTTCTCCACCGCCGTCAGCACGATGCTGACGACGGTGATGAATGCTGCAAAGACTTCGAGACCGGACATCGGCGGCTACATCTTGAAATCGATCATGACGACCGCGTTGCGCGACGCCTGCGGGTAGTAGTACGGAGTGCCGCTGATCGTCTCGCTCGTTCCGGTTCGATTGATGAAGAGATAGTCGTAGCCGCTGGAGAAAATGCGATGGCGGTTCGCGAGATTGTTCACCTGCAGCGAAACGCGAATCTGCGACGTCACATCGAGGCCGGCGTTTGCGTCGACCACGAAAAACGACGGCGCGATGAAGTCCGCGTTGTCGCTGTTGTCTAGATACGACTTCGCGACGTAACGGCCGGTGAGTCCGAGCGAGGTGCGCGATGTTGGCGTCACATCGATCGACTGGCTGAGGATCGCGCGCGGCGTCAGCACCGGCTGCACGTCGTGAAAGACGAGCGGCTTGCTCTCGAGATACGCTCCCGCCTCATCGTAGACGTCGTAGAACTGCGTCCAGGTGTGGATGCGATTCGTGCTGAGGTTCGCGGTCGTGCGGAGATGAACGCTGCGCACCGGCTGCCATGCTGCATCGAGCTCGATGCCGCGCCGATCGCTGCGATCGACATTCCTGCGCAGCAGCAGGCCGATGTCGGAGAGCTCGCCGGTCGACGCGATCTCATGGCGGAACTCCATCGCGTAGACGTTCGCCTTCAGATCGAGACGCGCATCGTGATAGTCCCAGCCTGCTTCGAGGTCGAGCAGCCGCTCGGGGCGCACGGCGTGCAGATCGTGCGCGACGGTCGCGTTGTCCTCCCCCTGGAAGAGATCGTTGCGCGTCGGTTCGCGCGTCGAGATGCCGGCGGATGCGTAGATGCTGGACCCCGGCGCGAGGTCATAGCGCGCGCCGAGCTTCGGATTGAAGAACGTCCAGTGAATCGGCGCGATCGCGACATCGCCGTGATAGTGAAAATTCGTGTAGCGCACCTGTGCGTCGCCGTAGGTGTGCCAGCGGCCGCGGTCGTACGAGAGCTTCGCGAAGACGTTCGCCTCGCCCTTCGTGCCGTAGTTGGAGTAGTCGCGCTGCACGCCGACGAGATCGCGCGTGTGCGTCCGCTTGAACTCGTTGACGTTGAGACCGTACTTCGCCGTCAACGGTCCGCTCGTCCAACTGAAGGACGCCAGCGTGCCGATCAGCGCGCCGTCGATGCCGTACTGGCGCATGCCGCTCTTCGCCGTCTCGTCATCGAAGAGGCGGTACCAGCCATAGCCGCGCTGGTAGTAGACCGACGCCGTCATGTCCATCGACGGCGAGAGCGACTTCAGATACTGAAGCTGCGCCAGGTCGTAGCCGAAGCTGTCCCGATCCTCGGGCGACAGCGGATTCGCGCGGATGTTCGTCTCCAGCGTCGCGAGGTCCGCCGCGTAGAAGGACATGTGCTGGCGCTCGTGGCCTGAGAATCCGGTGAGGCGGAGCTGGGAATCCTCATTCTGCTTCGCAACGCTGAAGAAGAGGTTGCGCTGATTCGCGCCGCTGTGATCGCGATATCCGTCCGATTCGTTCGCCGATGCGCGCAGATAGGCGGCGAACCCGTCGTGGAATCCGCTCTGCCAGCCGATCGTGGCGAAATGCGAGCCGTACGACCCGCCGGCGATGCGCGCATCCATCTTCTCGCTCTGCGACAGATCGATCGACTGCATGTTGATCGAGCCGCCGAACGAGGCGTTGCCCACCGTCGACGTCCCAACTCCGCGCTGCACCTGAATCGACTGCAGCGAGCGCGCGAGATCCGGAAAGTCGGCGAAGTACGTCCCCATGTCTTCGGAGTCCGCCAGCGGCACGCCGTCGAGCGTGAAGTTGAGGCGCGTGGGACTGATGCCGCGCAGCGTGAAGTACGAGTAGCCCGATCCGCCGACGCCGGCTTCCGTGTAGGAGTCGACGGATGGCGTGTCGCGCAGCAGGAGCGGAATGTCCTGCTGGTAGTAACGCTGCTCGATTTCTTCGCGCGGCATGTCGGTCCTGGTGACGGGAACCGTGGCGTCCGCGCGAATGCCGGAGACGACGATCGATTCCGCGAGCGCGGGCCGCATCGTCACGGCGACGTCTGCGGCCGCCGCAACACTCGCGCTTTGAAAGCCGGGATGCGCGATCTCGAGATTCGCGCAATCCGCCTGTTCGAGGATGAACATCCCCTTCGCGTCACTCGATGCGTGCATCGAGCCGCAGGAGACGAGCGCTCCGGCAACCGGGGCTCCGGCCGCATCCTTGATCACGCCGCGAACCGTCGCCGCGTGCAGAGCCGCGGTGAAAAGGAATGTGAGAACTGCGGTGAATGCCTTCATGGAAACCTCTTCAACGAAGTTTTTCCAGAGGGCGCTGGTGAGAAGGTTTCGATCTGATCTGCCGTTCCCTACGCCGGTATGAGCCGGGTCAGGTTCGAAGGGTTTGATCTCAGGCCGTTAGGCCACCCCCAGGCGTCCTGCTGCAGGGGGAATCGTACCACTGGCGATGCCCCAATTTCTTCAGAATGGATGCACCGTCCGCCAACAACGTTCCCGCCTTCATTCTTCATTCTGAATTCTGAAGTCTGAATTCTGAATTTCGCTTTTGACTCTCGTTGAAGAAGACGCGAGCGAAATGCAGAACGCAGAGCGCAAAATGAAGAATTGAGAATTGACCTGGCGTTTTGCGCGTCTTACCGCCGGGTTCCCACAAGTGCGCGCAGTTGCCGCATTCTCGTGTCCAGCTCTTCCACCGTCATCGCCGCGTACTTCGGCGGCAGCAGCCTCCTGCTCGAGGCCTCGAAGACCGCGAGCAGCTCCATGTACTCGAGCAGCTCGACATCGCGGCTCGGGAAGTAGTCGCGTGCAGCGCCGAGGAAGTGCTCCTCTTTCACCGGTGAATCGCCGCCGCCCTGCCGCGCCGCATCATCGTTCGCCATCAGCACGACTGCTTCGACATCCGCATTGCTGTAGCCGACGAGCTTGCTCGAGAAGCCGTGGCGGATCGACGGGAAGTCGACGGCGGTGTTGATGCGGTTCTTCTTCACCAGCGCCTTCGCCACACCCTCGACTTCCTCGGGCGTCTGCGAGTAGAGGAACGGGATCTTGCGATCGAGGCGGCCGGCGCGCTTCAGATCGACATCGAGCTTGTCGGGGCGATTCGTCATCACGATGAAGAGAATGCGTCCGCGGTTCGACGTGTCGGACATGAACTCCTTGACGCGCGCGATGACGCGCGACGACGTTCCGCCGTCGCTCTCCCCTTCTCCGCTGCCGAAGGCGCGATCGCCTTCATCGATGATCACCACGACCTGGCCGATCGCTTTCACGACGTTCAGGATTTTCTCGAGATTGCCTTCGGTCGCGCCGACCCACTTGGAGCGGAAGTTCTTCAGCTTGATCGCGGTCACGCCGCATTCGCGCGCGAAAGCTTCCGCAACGAACGTCTTGCCTGTGCCCATCGGGCCGGTGAAGAGGATGCCCATGGGGACGCGTGCGGTCCTTTGCTCGCGCAGATTTTCGGCGAGCACCAGCAGATCCTTCTTCACTTCCTCCATGCCGCCGACGACTTCGAAGCCGTGCTCCGGCTGGACGAACTCGACGAGGCTGAAGCATTCGCGCTCGAGAATCTCGCGCTTGCGCCGCGCGATCAGCTTGTCGATTTCCTTTCGCGCCGCGCCATCCTCTGCCGCCGGCGCCGCCGCATTCGGCGCGACGAGCTTGCGGATCTCTTCGTAGCCCATGCCGCTGGTCAGCGACGCGAGCTTCGAGGCGCGCTCCTTCGAATCCGCCGCATCGCCGAGGAGCGAGAGAATGAACCGCTCGCGGTCTGCCGCATCGCTGTCCTGCGCGGGCGGCGGCGTGAGGATCGAGATGATCTGCACCGACTTCAATCCGGCCGTCAGTTCTGCGTAGCGATCCGCTTCCGCCGCGGCGAGCCGATTGTCGGCGAGCGTCGCCGCGTTCCGCCGCTCGCTCCGATCCGGCATCGGCACTTCGATGACCGCGATCTTCGGATTGGAGATGATCTTCGGCGCGAGATCGGTGAGGTTCTCGGTGACGAGAATGATGATGTTGTCGCCCTTCTCGATCTCCGGCAGCAGCGACCAGCGATGCAGCGTGACGATTGCGGAGCGATCGCTCGAGCTCTGAAAGCTCGGATCGCCGCCCGGCGCGATCGCCTCGGCGTATTCGATGATCACCGCGCAGCGCATCGAGCCGATGAGCGCCGTCTCGCACGCGCTGAGAATCTTGCTCGACTCCGACTCGAGAATCGCGTTGTCGAGTCCCGGCGCGCCGCTGCCGGTCCGCTTCGTCAGCCGCAGCCCGGTCGCGACGTTGTAGACGGCGATCGTGTCGCGCGATTCCCTCAGCAGCACCTGCGTCAGAAACTCGCTCATCGTCAGCGGCTTCTGCTGATAGAGCACGACATCGAAGACGTTGCCGTGCAGCACGAACATCGACGACTCGCCGCGCAGATAGCGCTTGCGAAGATCGTCGGCCCACGCGGGAAGAGCGGCAGGCGGCTGTATCTTGCTCACAATTCCTTGAATTTTGCCCGCACTTCGCGCGCGAGCTCGACGAATTCGGGCATCTGGTCCACCTGAGGATGCCACATCAGGCCGCGCTCGATCAGATCGTACGTGGCCTGAACGCGCGCGCCGGGAACCGGCGTTCCATCGTCCTTGCGATCGCGGCCGAGCAGAATCGCCGTGTCGGCGACCTGCAGCCCCGCTTCGATGTTGTGCGTAACGATGATGATCGTATTCAGATCGTGGAGATTCGCGACCTCGGTGACGAGGCTGCACACCTTCTCCACCGCGATCGGATCGAGTCCGGAAAACGGCTCGTCCATCAGGAGGAAATGGCGGCTGCAAAGAAACTGCTGCGCAATCGCGACGCGCTGCCGCTGGCCGCCCGAGAGCTGGCTCGGATAGCGCTTCGCGAAGTCGTCGAGGCCGAATCTCTTCAGCATTTCCATCGAACGGTCACACGCCTCGGACGACGACTTGCAGCTCTGCGCCGCCGCGATCGTCAGATTGCCGAGGACCGTCCGGTGCTCGAACAACTGATAGTTTTGAAAAACGACGCCGACCATCCCCGCTTCGACCGGCTTCCCTTCGGGTCCGATCTTCACCTCACCCGAGGTGGGCTGCATGAGGCCGGCGAGGACGCGAAAGAGCGTCGTCTTCCCCATGCCCGACGGCCCGAGCAGCGCGATCACCTGTCCGGTCAGCGCATTGGGGCGCGTAATGTTCTTCACCGTGAAATCGAGATCGCGAAGAATCACGCGATCGCCGTAGCGATGCGAGACGTTCTTCACGTCGAGAATGGTTTCCTTGACCTCATACGCGGAGACTGCGGTCATTTGCGCTCCAGTGTCAGCGCGGCGTAGGGGCAGAAGAGATTGCGCAGCGCGCCGATCGCATAGTCCTGCGCGATGCCGACCGCGAGAATCACGATCTGGATCGCGAAGACTTCCGCGATGTGGAAGTGTTTGTTCTGATTCAGCAGCATCGCGCCGATGCCGCCTTCCGCGCGGGAGATGCCTTCCACCATCGTGAGCATCATCCAGCCGATCGCGGCGTTCTGACGCAGCACTTCGAACGCCTCATCGGCCGTACCGAGAATGACGACTTCCCAGACGACGCGCCATTCGCTCATCCCCAGCGAGCGCGCGTGATCGAAGCGCTCTTTCGGAAGATTGAGGATGACTGCGGCCATCGACGTGACGAAGAAGACCGTCATGCCGAAGACGAGCAGCGCGAGCTTCAGCGTGTGGCCGCCGCCGAGCATGATCGTGAAGATCAGCGTCAGCCCGATGAGCCCGAGGAAACGGCCCTTGGTCACAGCGGCCGCGATCGGGCGGAAGAACGGCAGCACGGTGAGATACGACAACGCGAGCGAGATCAGGACCGTCCAGGCGATCGCCTGCACGTTCAACACGAGACTCGTGATGAGCTCGCGGCCGAGACCGCGCATCCAGAGCGTACCGAGTGCGGAGAAGACTTCGTCGGGGCGCGGCAGCACCGAGATCGGCATCGTCCACCAGGCGATGATCGCAACGAGTGCCTGGCCGAAGATGAGGATCTTGATGACCGCCGGCGAGACCGGACGATTGGGAACGATGACGTCGAGTGCTTGAGCCATGACGTGATCGGCGGGGGCGCTGAGCGCCCCGCGCCGTTCCTTTTACGAGCCGCTCACCAGCACGATTTCCACGCGGCGATTCTTCGCCTTTCCGTCCGCGGTGGAGTTCGGCGCAATCGGATTCGTCGCACCATGCGCGAACACCGTCATGCGCTCCGACGGGAAGTTCACGCTCGACTTGTCCATCAGCCATTGCTTGACTGCGAACGCGCGCTCTTCGGAGAGACGCTGGTTCGCGTCGGCGGAACCGACGTTGTCCGTGTGCCCATGAATCTGAATCGTCGTGCCGCCGGCGACGAGCAGCTCGCGCTGCAGTTGCTCGAGCACTGACTCCGCGGCCGGCGTGAACGTCGCCTTGCCGGTCTCGAAAGTGATGTTCCACGAGCGGCGTCCGACGACATTCTTCGGCGCCTCGGTCTTCGCAGACGCTTCGTCGTACTTCGGCTTCGCAGCCTCGACCGCCGCGGTCTGCGTGTTCCCGGAGAGGTCCTTCAGATACGAGGTGTCGACGATGTCGTCGGGCTTCGGATACGAAGGAATCAACTCCGGATACTGCTGCACGGCGACGTCGCCGAACTTGGTGTAGGTCGCGTTGAAGAGGTTCGACGAGCCGGGCACCATCCCGAACAGCAGGAGGTTGTCGGCGAGATTGTTCACGTACGAGCCGCCGAGCGAAACTTCGGTGCCGGCTTTGTCGCGCTCGAGCACCGGACGGAAGTACTTGAGCCAGTAATCGGCATTCTCTTCGCCGTACACGCTCGCGCTGACGGCGGCGGCATGCTCGAGCGCCTGCTTGTTTCCTTTGACGGCGTCGCCGCCTTTCACCAGCGCAGTGATGAAGTGATCGACCGTCGCGCGGTTGTCGCGCATCCACTTGTCGATGCCGATGATGACGTTCGGCATCTGTGTGTTGTATTCGCGAGTCGAGACGATGGAGATGATGCCGCCCTTCTCGTGAGCGACGGTGACGTCGCCCGGAGTCCAGGTGACGACGCCCTGCACGGTGATCTTCTTTTTCTCGCCGGTGAGCTTGCCGTTCTTCACGACCGGCCGCTCTTCGCTCCAGCCTTCGACGTACTTCTTCGCGGCATCGACATACGTATCAGCCGCGACCCAGTTGAGAGCATCCGGATCCCACGTCTTCTCGTCGGGATTGTTCGGCAGACCGTTGTCGCCGAGCCACTTCTGCGCGATGTTCCAGTCGCCGTCGCGGAGCACGCCGGCCACGACGCCGCCGCGCGACGTCGCAGGATTCGACTTCCACTCGGCAGGCCCCATGAACTTGTCCTCGCCTCGCGAGTAGCCGGCCGATGCGATGATGCGAGCGCGATATTCGCTGCCGAGTTTCTTCACCAGCACATCGTTGAGACCCTTCAGGAACGAAGGACTGCCGTCGCCCATCACGGCCACGAAGTGCACGCCTTTCGACGGATTCGCGTCGCCGTTCTTGAGCGCCGTTGCAAACGCGACGAGGTTCTCCTGCATCTTGTTGCCGTCGTCTTCACGAATGAGATGCAGATTGACGCCGTTGTCGCACATCAGGCTGCCCCTGGTCGCAACCTTGCCGCCTGTTGCAGCCATGAGTCCCATCTGAGCGTTCCACGCCCAGACGTTCATCCGGATTTCGGGTTGATCCGAGCAACCTGCCTCGGTACTCGGAACCTTGTAGTCCGAGCTGCTCGCGGAGGCATCCTGCGCCTGGCCGAGATCGACCTTACTGGGAACGACCGAGCCCTTGAGCACCGCTGCGGGGATCAGCGTCGCGCGATGCTTGTAGACGAAGAGGCCTACGACGCCGAGAACGACGACAGTGATGAACAGTTTTGCGAAGGGAGTGAGTCTCATGAAGGTAAACGCTCCTGACACACAGCTCTCTGGCCGCGTGAACGACGTTCGAATGAGAAGCTTATTTTGACATTGGAAGCTGGTGATAGCTTATCACCAAGCATCGTAGAATGATCCGCTCATGCCGGTGACGCCACCGTCCGACAAGCTTCCCGAAAAGCCGCCGTACTTCCGGTTCGCACTGGCGAATCCGTACAACCTCACGCTGCTCGGCGGCGGGCTGGCGGCAGCCGCAGTGCTGAGCAATCCGATCGTCGCCGCCGTGGCCCTCGGTGCCGAGGTTCTCTGGCTGCTGCACGCGCCGGACTCGCGTTTTCTCCGGAAGACGGTGTGGGATCCGAAGTTCGAATCGATGCAACAGGCGGAGCACTATCGCCAGCGCGTCGCGAAGATCAATTCGCTCGATCGTGAAGAGACGAGCCGCGTGCAGAAGCTGATCGCGAAGAACTACGAGATCTCGAAGCTGGCGGAAACGAATCCGACCTTCACGGGCGAGCTGCTGCGCGGGGAGCTGGAGAAGACGAATGCACTCGTCGATGCGTTCATCGACATGGCGGTGACGTGCAATCGCTACGAGGAGTACCTCGATAAGCTCGACCTCAAACGGCTCGAGCACGATCGCGAGATGTACACGCAGCGCGCGCAGCAGGGAGCGGCCGGCGATCCGCAGACGGACATCGCGAAGAAGAATCTCGCCGTCATCGTGAAGCGGATCGAGAAACTGCGCGAGATCAAAAAGTTCGTGACCGTCGCGCGCGGTGAGCTCGATCTGATCGAGAACACGTTCCAGCTCATCGCCGATCAGATCGTGACGATGCAGTCGCCGCAGGAGCTCTCAGGCCAGCTCGATGAGCTGATCACGGGAGTCGAGGCGGTGCGCGAGACCGCGATCGACACGGAATCGCTGATGGTCACGACATCGTGAGGGTTCACGCGGCCAAACATCCTGAGCGAAGCGAAGGATCAGCCAAGGCGCCGCGCGGTCAAACATCCTGAGCGAAGCGAAGGATCAACCAAGGCGCCGCGCGGTCAAACATCCTGAGCGAAGCGAAGGATCAACCAAGGCGCCGCGAGATGTGAACTTCACTCGCAGCGCCTGAAGAACGCGAAACGGCGGCGCCTTGGTTGACGCTTCGCTCCGCTCAGCGTGAAAGACTTCGCTCAGGGTGAACAGCGACTACATCGTCTTCTGCTGTGCGGCCGCTGCCTTCCGCGCCTTCATCGCTTCGAGCTCGGCACGCGCAGTCACATCGCCCGTCTGATTCTTGAGCGCCGCGAGACGCGAATCGAGCGACGACTCGGAGAGCTCTTTGCCGAGGTTCGCTTCGGCGATCGTGTTCTTGATGTGATTGCGGACCGTATCCAGCGCGCGCACTTCGTCGTCGACCGACAGCCCGTCGAGCTGCTCCTGGATCTTGATGCGCGCCTGCGCGCTCTGCATCTTCGCCAGCATCGTCTCGCGCTCGGCCTTCAGCTTCTTGATCTCCGACTGCACGGCGAGCAGGGAAGTCTTCGCGGAGTCGGCGTCGTTGTGCGCCTGATCCATCTCCGACTTCAGATCGGTGATCTCGGCCGTGAGCTGATTCTTCTTCTGGATGAGAATGACCGCGAGATCATCCTGATTCGTTTCCACCGCCGTATTCAGCTCCGCCTCGGTCTGCTTCAGATCGGTGGTCGCGCGCTTATAGCGCTCGTCGAGCTCTTCGCGGCGGCGGATGATCGCGGCGGTCGCCGACTTCAGCTTCGCGTACTTCGCGGTCATGGAGTTGATCGCGTTCTCGTACGCAATCTCCGGATGATCCTTCTCGATGTCCGAGATCCAGAGAGACAGAAAACCCTTCCAGAGATTTGCGAGACGTCCAAATGCGGACATGGTTTCTCCTTTTGACCGGCGCTAGGCCGTAGGTTCATGCAGCTTCGGTGATTCCTTGACGACCCTGGCCACGGCGTCCTGCCCGAAGAACTCCAGCACCGCCTGCACATCGAGCTTCTTCGCATTGCAGAGCTGCATGACCTGCTTCTGTTCCTCAACCGTCTGCTGCATCACGGTACGAACATCGGCGATCTGTTGTTGCAGTTGCGCGATCCGCTTGTCCGACTCGTTGATCAGCTTCTCCGTCTCCGAGGCGCCGTTGCGGATGTAACCCTCGAGCGCCTGGATCTCCTGCACGCCGGCTTCGATGATCTGATCGATCGGCACGCCGAATGCGCGCAGCGAGGCTTCCACGATCTGCTTTCGCACCGCGGGGTCGGTGCCGGGAGGAAGGCTCTTCAGCAGGTCGGCGGCTTTCGTCACGCGCCCGCGCTCTTCGGCATCGACACCGGCAGCCTCGAAGACCGCGTCGAAGTCGACGTTCCCGCCTGTCGCAGCCGGGGGCGGCTGCTTGAACACCTCAGGCATCGGCGCCGGCGGTGCAGCCGCGTTCTTCTTCGGCGCATCCGGCGCCGGAGCGGCGTCCGAGAACGGGATGTAATCGTCACCGCCGTTCGGCTTCTGGGCATCGTCCTGAACGATGAACCACCCCATCACGGTGGAGCCCCAGTTCTTCTTTTCGGTCATAGGCCGATCATAGCCCACGCGGCGGCCGAGTGCGCCACCACCAGAGAATCAGGCCGGCTTCGACGCCCTCGATGATGGCGAAAACGCCTACGCCCTCCCATCCGCCCATGAACGGCGCAACGAGTCCGGCGAGCCCGAAGAGCGCGGTGTAGATGACGACCACGATCGAGAGAATGCGGTGAGCGCTCTTGCGCCGTTCCGAGCGCTGCTGATCGGAAAAGATGCGCTGCACCGGCTGGCCGAGGTTCTGGAGGCGGCGCCGGCGATCGAGAACGACGCCGCATACAGCAAGGATGATCGCTCCCCAGATCGCGGCAGCCGAAGTTCCATCATCGACTTTCAACGCCGCGAGAACATTGGCCACGATGACCACGAACACCACGGCGAGCACCGTCGATGGTCCGGAGAGATACTTTTTCCCGGCGAGCATGAGGTTGTTGCGAGGCAGAGTCCGCGATGGATTGCTCTGCGCGGCGCGATAGAAGAACTCGACCGCGTCCTGATGACGCCCCTGTCCCTGCAGCGCAACGCCGAGGTTGTTGAGCGCGGGCCACGATTCGGGCTCGAGCTGCAGCGCACGGCGAAACGCGCGTTCCGCCTCCGCGAATTGTTTGTATTCGAGATGCACGAGGCCGAGATTGATGTGCGACGCGGGGACTTCCGGGCCGATGTGCACCATTTGATGCGCGACATTCCACGCTTCGGTGCGCATGCCGGAGGCGCGCATGACCGAGAAGAGCTGATTGAGCACGAGGAGGTTTTCGGGATCGAGTTGCGCGGCGCGTTCTGCGGCGCGATAGGCGCCGCGCTTCTCGCCGAGATGCAGCAGCACGATGCTGCGGATACGATGACCCCACTCGAGCTCGGGTGCGACGCGCACCGCCTCGTTCGCGAACTTCAACGCGGTGCGGTGATCGTCGAGCGCGAGATGCGCGCCTGCGATACGCGCCAGCACGCGATGGTTCTCAGGTTCCAGCCGCAGAGCGTCGAGCAGCAGCGCCAGCGCATCGCGAGGACGATCGACTTCGAGAAGAGCCTCGGCGCGCCTGAGAATCGATCCCGCGCCGTCGCCACTGCGCTGGACCTCCGTCGTCACAGCAGCCGCCGCGTACGCATGAACGCCAGGAGATCATCGTACACACCGCCTTCGTTCGCGAACTGCGCGTAGTTGCGCGCCGTGTCGAACCATGCGCGCGTGCTCGACTTCACCTGAGTCAGTGCACGCTTGAAATCGGCCTGCTGAATCGGGCGCGCCTTGCCCGTGCTCAGACTCTCCTCCATCGCGAGCTCCGCCGCAGACTCACACAGATGTGCGAGATCGGCTCCCGAAAAGTCCTCGGTTTTCGACGCGATCCAGGCGGCATCGATGTCTCCCACCGGACGCTCGCGCAGATGAAGGCGGACGATCGCTTCGCGCGCCGGCTTGTCGGGAGGCAGAACGAGCAACACACGATCGAAGCGTCCCGGCCGCCGCAGCGCCGCATCGACATCCCACGGATGATTCGTCGCCGCGAGGACGAACACCCCTTCATTGTTCGCACCGACGCTGTCGAGCTCGGCGAGCAGTTGATTGACGACGTTCCGCTCCGACGACTGCCGCACCAGATTTCGTTTGCGGCCGAGCGCATCGATCTCATCGAAGAACAGGACACACGGCGCGCTGCGCCGCGCGGTCTCGAAGATCTCGTGCAGATTGCGCTCGCTCTGGCCCAGCCACATGTCGAGAACATCGGAAATGCCGATGGCCATGAATCGCGCGCCGAGCTCACCCGCCGTCGCACGCGCAATGAAAGTCTTGCCGCATCCCGGCGGGCCGTACAGCATCATGCCGCCGCGAAGAGACTTGCCGTACATCCTGCGAATCTCCGGATTGCGCATCGGCGCGAGAAACGCGAGATCGAGTCGCCGCTTCACTTCATCCATGCCGGCGACGTCCGCGAGACGCGTGTCCGCCGCTTCGACTTCGAAGCGGCCGCGTTCCTCTTCTCCACCGCCGGAAATCACACGAAGAGGCACGACCTTCGCCTCCTCGCTGGTGTCCGGTGCGGGACGCGGCGCGAGAGCATTCGCGAGATGGCGGTAGCTCTCCGCGCGCTGGCGGTCGCCGGTCATGTCGCACGCGTACGCGGCCTTCTCGAGCGCGATCACATGATCGGGACGCTTCGCGAGGAGCTCCGTGCAGAGCTCGAGCGCGCGCTGCGGATTGCCCGCACCGAGCAGCAGATCGAAGAGATGAAACCGCAGCGTGTCGTTGTCGGGAGCAGCAGCGACGGCACCTTCCAGAGCGGAAAGAACGGCGGGATCAGTCATGGCGGTGAGCCATGGAGTATAGCGCCGCGCGTGAACGCGGGTCCCGTCGAGTCGTTTACTTCAGGTTCAGCGTCAGCTTCGACCCGGTTGCCACACCGTCCAGCGTGGCCGAGGGATCCTGAGGGCTCTTCGTCGCGGCATCGCCGTCGATGTCGACGCGCACCTCGAGATGCAGCTTCGCCGGCAGCGGCTGCCCCATCATCGAATCGGCGGAGCTGAAGTCGACCTGCATCGGGAATCCGTCCGCGAGCAATCGCTTGACGGCGATCGGCGCGCCGGAGGTTACGCCGGCGGGACGCGCGATGATGTAGACGATGGGATGCTGCGGCACGCGGGCGGCGGCGGCAGCGTCGAGATTCAAGGTCAGATGAATCGCGTCGCCGGTCGCTGGTGCGGAGGAGGCGGCGGCGGCCGGCGGCGGCTCGCCGACTTGCGGATGGTTCTTCGGCAATGCGGCCGGCTTCTGATTCTTCATCTCCGTGAGGATCTCGGTGAGACGAGCCTTTTCCTCCGGATGCTGTTTCATCGCCTCGCTCATCGCCTTCTCGCCGGCTTCCGGCTTTCCGGTCTGGAAACTGAGCCAGGCCATGCCGACCCAGGCATCGATGAACTTAGGATCCGTCTTCGTCGCCTGCTCGAGCATCTTGCCTGCGATGTCGGTCTGTCCCATCGCCATGCGCACGAGCGCCTGATAGGTCAGCGCGCGCGGATCGCCGGGCGATTTCGCGAGCACGGCCTGCGTCTGTTCGAAGACGCCCATCATGTTTTCTTTTTCCAGATAGGCCTTCGCGAGATTGATGCGGGCGTTCACGTCCTCGGGTGAGCTCGCGACTGCGGCTTCGAGCTGCTGCACGGCCGGATCCGCCTGCGGTGCCTGCGCCTGTCCCTGCATCTGCGCCTGCGGTTGCGGCTGCATCCCTCCCTGCATCGGCTGGGCATTCTTGTCCGTCGATGAGGACCAGACGAAGTAGCCGAGGAATCCGAGAGCGGCGACGGAGGCAACGCCCCATACGAATCCCTTGACCGCCGGATTCATCCCGGCCGGAGCTGCGGCGGGCGCCTGGATGGCAACGGCGGATACTCCCGGCCTCGCGGCGCCGGGCTTCTTGCCGTCGAGCGCACGCAGCACCTGCGCGGCTTCGCGCTCGAGGCGCGTGCGCTCGGTGCCGTTGGCGGGCACGTCTTCGAGATCGCGCAACTGCTGGATCAGCGCATCGCGGCGCGCGATGAGATCGCGGACCTCGAGCTCATCGGACCCGCCCTGAGCCGCGGCCTGCTGCTTCCGCCGCATCGAGGCGTACATGAACATCAACCCGACGATGATCCCGGAGAGGAGCATCGCGGTTGCACTCAGCCAGTCAGTCGAACCGGTCATGATTGTTTTCCAGTCAGCTTTCTTACTTCGGCGAGGTAGGGATCGTCGCTGCCTTCTGCGCCTTCTGCCGGCGGAGCATCGTCAACAGGTTGACCACCCGCACGCTTTCCCATCATGGAGAAGATCGCGATGATGCCGACGATCAGCGCGAGGATCGGAAGAATCCAGACGAGCGTGTTCACGCCCTGGAACTTCGGTTTCAACAGCACGAACTGGCCGTACGACCGCTCGAAGTAGCGGAGGATCTGATCCTGCGTGTAGCCGCGCGCGATGAGCTCGCGCACCTGGTGCTTCATGTTGACCGCCATCTCGGAGGGAGAGTCGGCGACCGACATGCCCTGGCACACAGGACAGCGCAGCATGCCGGCGGTCTCGTTCGTTTTCTGATCGAGCATCGCGCCGCTGACCGGCTGTCCTTCCGGCCTGCCGACGAACTGCTCGGCATCCGGGACCTTCACTTCCTGCGCGAGAAGCGAAGTGGCGAAGAGGAATGCTGCGATGAACCGCGCGATCTTCATTGGGCCATCGCCTTTCTAACATTCTGCTGCAGCGCCTCGGGATCGATCGGACCCTCGAACTTCGCCACGACTTTCCCGTCGCGATTCAGGAAGAACGTCTCGGGCACACCGCCGACGCCGTAGGCGATCGCGGTCTTGCCGCCGACGTCCACGAGTGTCGGATAGGCGGAGCCGCGCTCGTTGAGGAACTGCTGGATCTTCTCTTCCTTGTCCTGAAACACCACGCCGACGAACTGGACCTGATTCTTCATCATCTCGGCGTTGGCCACGAGAACCGGATGCTCTTCGTAGCAGGGACGGCACCACGTCGCCCAGAAATTGACGACCACCGGCTTGCCGCGGAACTGCGCGAGGCCGACGGTGTCACCCGTGCCGACCTGCTTCAGCGCGAAGTCAGGCGCAGGTTTCCCGATCAGCGGCGAATCGATGTGCTGCGGGTCCTTCCCCAGGCCGGCAGACAGGATCCAGACCAGGGCGGCGGTGATGACCGCGCCCGCGATGAGAATCTCGGTCCTTCTCATTGCGCAGCGACCTCATTCGCGCCGATCGGCGACTCCTGCGTTTGCGGCACGATCACTCGCGCCGCGCGATTCGGGATGAGAGCGATGATCCCGCCGGCGCCCATCAGCAGCACGGCCCACCAGATCCAGCCCACCATCGGCGTCAGGATCACGTTCACACCGACCGAGTCCCCTTCGATGTTGAGGATCGAGAGGTAGATGTCGCCCTTGACCGTCGTGTAGACATCAGGCGTTCCGATCGGATCGCGCATCATCTGGTACGAGTTCATCCGGGGCGCGAGCGAAGTGATCTGCTTCCCGTTCTTCGAGATATCGAAATGCGCGAGCGTGGAGGTGCGATGCGGCTCGCTCTTCTCTTCCGTTCCGGTAAACGTCAGCGTAATTCCATTGACGGTCGCGCTCTCGCCTCTGCGCAGACGGACTTCCTGCTGCGTGCGCATCGTGCTCGACACGCCGATCGCGACGATGACGATCACCGCGCCGGCATGCACGAGATACGAGCCGAAGCGGCGGCGGCCGCGCCTGAGTTGCGAATCGACGATCGCGCCGGCGACGGCATCGCCGCGGCGGATGCGCTGGATGACCGGCAGCCACATCTCTTTCATCGTCACCTGCGCGGCGTAGCCACCGAACGCCAGCGTGACGATCGTCCACGGATTGCGCACACCGAATGCGAGGCCGAGTGCGGCGACGATCGCGGCGCCGATCAGCGGCGGCAGCAGCGCGCGCTTCGCCTGCTCACGCGTTGCGGCACCCCACGGCAGCGCAGGACCAACGCCGAGGATGAAGAGCAGCGCGGTCCCGATGGGAACGACCATCGAGTCGAAGTACGGGCGGCCGACGCTCATCTGCCGGCCCTTTACCGCTTCGACCACGAGCGGGAACACCGTTCCAATCAGCACCGTGAAGGTGAAGAGCACGAACAGGAGGTTGTTCACGAGGAACACGCCCTCGCGGCTCACCGGACCATCGAAGCGCGAATCCGATTCGAGCGAATCGATGCGCAGCGCGAGCAGCGTCACCGAGCCGATCAGCACGAGCGCGAGGAAAACGAGAATCGTCGGACCGATCGGGCTCTGCGTGAACGAGTGCACCGAGTTGAACACGCCGGAGCGCGTCATGAAGGTGCCGAGAATGGTCAGGAGAAAACTCGATTGCACGAGCGTGACGGTCCAGCCCTTCAGCGAACCGCGGCGCTCCATGACGAGCGCGGAGTGCAGCGCGGCGGTCGCGGTGAGCCACGGAAGCAGCGAGGCATTCTCGACGGGATCCCAAGCCCAGTAGCCGCCCCAGCCGAGGACTTCATATGCCCACCAGCCGCCGAGCATGATGGCGATCGTCAGGAACACCCAAGGCAGCAGCAGCGACGCACGCAGCGGGCGGAGGAACGCCTGGCCGAGACGGCCGCGCATCAGCGCCGCGGTCGCGAAGCCGAACGGGATCGTCATGCCGACATACCCGAGATAGAGGAACGGCGGATGCACCGCCATCAGCACGTGATTCTGAAGAAGCGGATTCGGTCCTGGCCCATCGAGCGGTGGATTCGCAACCGTGCCGAACGGCGATGCAGGCGCCGCGATCAGATAGCTGAAGAACGCGCCGGAGAAGAGCCACGTGCCGATCGAGTACGCCATGTACTCGACGTGCTCGTTGCGCGTGAGCCATGTCGCCGCCGCGATGTAGACGCCGAGGATGCAGCCCCAGAAGAGAATCGATCCTTCGAGAGAGGACCAGAGGCTGACCATCGTCACCCACAGCGGTACCTGCCGTGAGCCGACATGCTCGACGTAGCTGACGCTGAAGTCGTGCGTGATGAGCGCGTACTCCATGACCAGCGTTGCGCCGATCATCAGAAACGAGAAGAGAAATGCGAATCGCCGCGCCCAGCGCAGTCCGTCGGTTGACCGCTTCCACCCGGCGGCATAGCCGAGCACGGTGCCGGTGGTGGAGACGAGGAGCGAGAGAAGAATGAGAGAGCGTCCGAGGCTGGCGGTCATTGTGCGTCCTTGATGTACTTCTCCATCTGTTTCTTGTCGACGGGATGGCCGTTCTTCGGCGCGCGGTATTCGTTGTTGTGCGAGACCATCAACCGGTTGCAGCGGAAGTAGCCGCCGCGGTCCATCGTCCCTTCGACGACGACGCCGATGTTTTCGCGGAACATCTGCGGCGGCACGCCGGCGGACTTCACATGGACTTCGCCGCCCGCATCCTTCACGTCGAATTCGACGCCGGTGATGCTGCCGCCGCGCTTGATCGATCCGGGTGCGACCATGCCGCCGAGGCGGATCGTCGCGCCGTAGGCCTTGTCGCCTGCAGCGTGCAGATCGGTGGGAGTCCAGTAGTAAACGAGGTTCTTGTTGATGCCGCCGGCGGCGATGATCACGAATGCGACCGCGGCGACGACGAAGGCGCCGATCATGAAGAGGCGCGAGCGGCGTCTCATCACGTCACTTGCAGATGTCTGGTTCATCACAGAGCTCATTGTGGGTTCGCCTCTTCCTTCTCGCGGGAGCGCTCCTCACGAAGTCTCGTGACGATGCTCACTCCGTAGATGAAAAGCACTGAAAAGGTGACGGTATACGCGGCGATGACGAAGTTCCATCCGCCGGTGACGACTCCTCCGCTCATACGGCCTCCCCGAGCTCGGCGACCTCTGGAAGAGGCGGAGCCATTTCCTGCTTGCGGCGCAGCGTCGCGAGCTGCGCCCGGATCATGATGAACGCGACCATCAGAAAGAGAATGCCGAACGCGTTGAGTCGCAGCGGCAGCCAGAACTGCTTCGACACCGTCCCCGGATTAGACTGCTGCTGATGCAGCGAGTTCCACCAGCGGACGGAGAAATAGACGATCGGGACGTCGACGTACGCGATGATCGTCGCAACCGACGACCAGATCGCACGCCGCGCCGGATCTTCGACGAAGCGGCGCAACGCGAGGATACCGAGGAATGCGAAGAGGAGAACGGCCGTCGTCGTCAGACGCGGATCCCAATCCCACCAGACGCCCCACGTCGGCTTCGCCCAGATCGCGCCCTGGCAACAGAGAAGAAACGCGAGGACGACGCCGACTTCGATCGCGCCTTCCATGCGCGAGTCCCACTTGTAGTCGGGCTTGAAGAGGAAGATGACGGCGCAGGCGAACGCGAGCGTCATCGCCAGCAGTGCGTTCCACGCTGTCGGCACATGCACATACATGATGCGCTGCACTTCGCCCATGTACTGCTCGGGCGGCGCGACGAAGAGTCCGTAGTACGAGCCGAACGCGAGGCAGAGCACGCCGAGGCCGGCCATGACCTGCCAGGGCGCGGACGAATCGGCCTGGTCATTCGCGAACAGGAACCAGATCGCGCCCGCAACGCCGCAGCCCGCGGCAAGCGTCGCGATCGCACCCGAAGGAAGACCGAGCGCAAGCGCGCTCACACCGTGAAACTGCGCGACGGCAACGACGAAGCCGAAGTACGCGCCGATGGCGAGGAGAATGGCTGCAGGCCCTGTTTTCATATCAATCTTCCACAACGCGGCTGTAAAGGAGTCCGCACAACGACCAGTAAATCGCATCGAACGCCGCAAGCAAACTGATCCACGGCGTCAACTGCCTCATGGGATCTCCCAGGATCACGAGGGACGTAGCCTTCACGGATGCAAGGAGAGCCGGAACGATCAGAGGAAACAACAGCAAAGGGAGGAGAGTCTGTTTCGCACGCGCCTGAGAAGTCATCGCGGCATACATGGTCCCCGGCGCCGAGAGACCGGCAGCACCAAGAAGAATGATGGCGAACAGCCGGAGGAGATCGGTCGTGCCTGCGTCATAGAGGACGACCATGACGGGCACGAGCGCGATTCCGAGCATCGAGAGCTGCAGCCAGTTCGCGATCGCTTTGCCGTAGTACAACGCGCGGGGATCGGAGGGAAGGAGCAGCAGCCCTTCCAACGCGCGATTCTCCATCTCGGCCGCGTAGCTTTCCGCGAGCGTGAGCGTCGAGCTGAGCAGGAGTCCGAGCCAGAGGAATCCGGACGAGTAGAGACGCAGCGCCTCGGAGTTCGGGCCGACCGCAAAGCTGAACAGCAGGAGCGATGTCGCACCGAAGACGAACACCGCCATGATCTGCGTGCGCGAGCGCCACTGCAGAAGTAATTCCTTGCGGAGTGCCGCGATCAGCATGCAGCACCCCCCAATCCATGCTGAGCGCAGCGAAGCATCGACCAGGGCGCCGCAAGGGGACGCGCCGCGAGCCGAAGAATGCGCAGTAATACCGTTTGGCGCGGCGCTGTGGTTGATCCTTCGCTGCGCTCAGGATGACCGTTGATCAGCATGACGGGCACTCCTTCGCCGGACCGCGAAAGATCACACGTCCCTGTTCGAGCGCGATCGCATCTGTCGCAATCCGCCCTCCCCGCTCCAGTTGATGCGTCGCCACGAGCACCGTCACTCCGTTGGATTTCAGTTCGTTCACGACTTCGTCCACGAGTGCGAAGCCTTCGGGATCCAACTGTCCGTAAGGCTCGTCGAGCAGAACCACGCGTGGCTGCTGCAGCAGGATGCGCGCGAACGATAGCCGCTTTCGCATCCCCGCGGAGAACGTGTTCACCGGATCGTTCGAGCGCTGCCCGAGCCGCACGCGCTCGAGCAGTTGCCGCAGACCGCTGGTGCTGAGCCCGCGATGCTCGGCCGCAACGCGCAGATTTTCCTCCGCCGTCAGCGTTTCGTAGAGATACGAGTAGTGACTCAGCAGCGCGACATCGCGACGGACGTCGTAGCGCTCGCGGACGAGATCAAAGCCGAGAATGCGAGCCGAACCGTGATCCGGCCGGATCGCCGTGGAGAGAATCCGAAACAGCGTGGACTTACCGGAGCCATTCCGCCCTGCCACCATGACGACGCTCCCCTGGGAAACCTGCAGGGAAACATCCGCCAGAGCCCACCGGCGGCCGTACCGGCGGGCGAGATTTTGTGCATCGACTGCGAAGGTATCCTGCATGCAACGCGAAGTTTCAGCTGAAGATCGGATCGTGACAAGCGTCACCGCACACAGGGCTGTGTGCTCTTCGTCACAATCCGTCCGGCTATGATGCATCGCCATGCGCAAGTTCGGCCTTCTCATTCTCCTCGCCGCGGCGTGTACGACAGCCACTCCACCGGCTCCGAAGGTTGAGCCTGCGCCCTCTGAACCTGCAGTCCACGGGATGACGATCGAGGAGGAGGCGTCGGTGCTCCGCCTCGAGGACAGGCGCGAATACGATGCGAGCGTCGCGCATGACTGGCTCACGAATCCGAACGCCCTTCATCGCCAGCGAATGGCTCTCGCCCTCGGCCGCATCTGCACGCAGACCAACGGCGACGAAGGCGCCGCAGCACTCGCCGCGCTCGTTGACGATCCGGATCGAACCGTTCGCGAGACAGTAGCCTTCGCACTCGGCGAGATCGGAAGCGAGTCGTCGATCGAACCGCTGTTCCATCTCGCTGCCGGCGCCGACGCCAACGTCGCCGCGGAAGCCGTGGAAGCACTTTCGAAGCTCGCCCCAAAAACTCCGATCGCGCGCTACGCGGAGCTGACGAAGAGCACGCGGCCTGAGGGCGTCTACGTTCGCGCCATCCAGTTCCTCTTCCGATGGAACAGCGATGAGGCGAGTCTTCTCGCGATCGCGAACCTCGATCCAGCGATGTCCCCGGCCGCGCGGCGCGCTGCTGCTTATGCGCTGGCTCGGCGCGCGACTGCACAGGCGCGTGCGAGGCTCGAGCTCGTGGCCACCGATCCGGACGCGCCGACGCGCGCCTACGTGGCTGCCGCTCTCGGTCGCATCGCGGCGCGCGAATCGCTGCCGGTGCTGCTGAACCTTCTCAACGATGCGCATCCGTGGGTCCGCACGAATGCCGTCGTGGCGATCGGCAGGCTTGCCGCGAAGGATGCACACGCAATCGAGCGCGACAATCTCGCACAGGATGCGGTGGCGATTGCCGCGTTGACCGGCGATCCTGATCCCGGCGTTCGCGCATCCGCGATCGACACGCTCGGCTGGTATGCGGCCAGAAGTCCTGCCGCGAAAAAGCGCCTCGACGAAATCTTCGCCAACGGCTCACGCTGGGAGCGCGAGTTCGCGACCGGCGCGATCGTCCGCAACGATCCGCAGGCTCTGGCGAAGATGAACGGCCTCACGCCGTGGCAGAAAGTGCGCGCTCTCGAGGCGCTTCCCGGCGATGCCGATGCGCTTCGCAACTCCTACGCAAACGATGACGATCCAATGGTGCGCGCCACCGTGCTCAGCAGCATTCCCGACGCGCGTTGCGAGGCGAACCGCAAGTTGATTCGCGCGATGCTCGACGATCCCGACGTGATCGTTCGCGCGAACGCGATCGATCGCTACATGCACGTCACGAATCCCGAGCCGGCGCTCTTCTCTCTGGCCGAGGCACGGGCGCGCGGCGACGCGATGAACGACGCGCGGCTGCAGGCGTATCAGGCCCTCGCATCCATCGGCAACGAAACGGCCGTCCGCTGGGCGCTCTCCGATGATGATCCGGTGCTGCGCCGGGTCGCCGCGGATCTCATCGAGAAGCAATTCAAGAAGCCGCGGCCCTCGTTTACGCCGCTGCCCGTCGAGCGCGTTTACCCCGCGATCGTCGAGTGGTCGCGGGAGATCCACACGGCGACGATCGTGATGGCGCGCGGGAAGATCCGGATTCAGCTTCTGGCCAGCGAAGCGCCGATCACGACATGGAACTTCGCGCAGCTGGCGAAGGCGCACTACTTCGACAACACCTCGTTCATGCGCGTGGTCCCGAACTTCGTGATTCAGGGCGGCGACCCGCGCAATGACATGAACGGCGGCCCCGGCTACGCGATCCGCGACGAGATCAATCTGCAGAAGTACACGCGCGGCGCAGTCGGCATGGCACTGTCGGGCCCCGACACGGGCGGCTCGCAGTTCTTCATCACGCATTCGCCGCAGCCGCATCTCGATGGCGGTTATACGATCTTTGGCCGCGTCACCGACGGCATGAACGCCGTGGTGGACCAGACGGAGCGCGGCGACAAGGTCGAGACGATTCTGATCGACGAGGGGAAGGAAACTCATTGAGCGCGCTGTTCGGACGCTTCTTTCAGATGGTCGGCATGGTCATCCTGCCGATCGGTCTCTTCATCGGGGTCGTCCGCGGTGATGTGCCGACGGAAGTGCGGATGCTCTTCATCGGAGGCGGCTTCTTTCTCGCCGGCTGGCTGATGGCGCGGAAGCCGGCGGCGTGAAGTACACGGTAGTCCTGACGGCCGGCTATCCATCGATCGCGCGCGATCTCCTGGCCGGCGAGTTCGATGTCATCGAACATCCGACGGAACAGGCGCGCAGCGAGGAAGAGGTCATCACGCTGCTGGCCGAGGCCGATGCGGCGATCACGCTGCTGTCGGATCCATTGACGCGGCGCGTGCTCGAGTCGAATCCGAATCTGCGGATGGTCGCGAACTACGCGGTCGGCTACAACAACATCGACATCGATGCCGCACGTGATCTGAACATCACGATCACGAACACGCCCGGCGTGCTCAGCGAAGCGACGGCCGATCTCACGATCGCTCTGATTCTCGCCGTGACGCGGAGACTCATCGAAGGAGATGCCGAAGTCCGCCGCACCGGCGAATGCATCTGGGAACCTCTCCATCTGCTCGGCACCGGCCTGCAGGGAAAGCGCCTCGGCATCATCGGCATGGGGCGCATCGGAACCGCGGTCGCTCATCGCGCACGAGCGTTCGGGATGGAGGTGATCGGCACGCGGAGCGGGCAGCCGATCGACGAATTGCTCGCGACGAGCGACATCGTTTCCATTCACGCACCGCTTTCGCGCGACACGCATCATCTGATCGACGGGGCCGCGCTTGCGAGCATGAAGGCGGGCGCCTACCTCGTGAACACATCGCGCGGCGCGCTCGTCGATGAATCCGCGCTCTGCGATGCGCTCGATGCCGGACACCTTCGCGGAGCGGCGCTCGATGTCTACGAGCGCGAGCCGGCGGTCACCGCGCGGCTGCTCGCCATGCGCAACGTGGTTCTCGCGCCGCACATCGGCTCGGCCACGGAAGAGGCGCGCACCGCGATGGCACGAATTGCTGCAACCGATGTCCGCCGCTTTCTGCACGGCGAGACACCGCTGCACGTCGTGGTGTAAAACGTCGGCATGAGCCGGCTCCAGCGAAGCGATGCTCTTCTGGTCGTCATCGACGTGCAGGAAAAACTGATGCCCGTCATCCATCGCCACGACGAAGTCGCGAAGAACATCGAGCGGCTGATTCGCGGCTTCCACGCGCTCGACACGATTCCCGTCATCGTCACGGAACAGTACGTCAGGGGACTGGGCAGCACGATCGAGCTGCTGCAGAACGCGCTGAAAGAGACCTCGGGATATCAGCCGATCGAGAAGTCGTGCTTCTCGGCGCAGGGATGCGGCGAATTCCAGGCCGCACTCCGCAATCTCAAGAAGAAGCAGATCATCGTCACCGGAGTCGAAACGCACGTCTGCGTCTATCAGACCGTGTCGGACCTCCTCGCCGCCGGACTCGACGTGACGATCATCGCCGATGCGATGTCCTCGCGAACGCCGGAGAATCGAGACATCGCGATCCGAAGGATGACCACGGATGGCGCTCATCTCAGCTCCACCGAAATGGCGCTGTTCGAGCTGGCGACGACTTCCGGCACCGAAGAATTCAAGACGATCATCAAACTCGTGAAGTAGCACAACGGTTGAGTGCTCACCTCTTGCATCTCTGAGTTGCGGAGGGAGGTGTCACCATGGAAAGTCTGAAAGGCCGCAGGGTCGCAATTCTCCTCACTGACGGTTTCGAAGAATCCGAGATGACGAGCCCCCGCGAGGCGCTGGAGAACGCCGGCGCGAAATGTGTGCTCGTTTCGAACAAGGACAAGGTCCAGGGATTCAAGCATCACGACAAGTCGAGCTCGTTCGACGTCGACCTGCCGCTGGCCAAAGCCGACGCCAGCGACTTCGACGCCGTGCTGCTGCCGGGCGGCGTCATCAATGCCGATGCGCTGCGCATCGAGAAAAAGGCGCAGCAGTTCGTCCGCGAAATGGATCGCGCAGGCAAGCCTGTGCTCGTCATCTGCCACGGTCCGTGGCTCCTGGTGTCCGCAGGCCTGATGCAGGGGCGGACGATCACGTCCTGGCCGACGCTGCAGGACGATATTCGCAACGCCGGAGGCAACTGGCAGGACAGGGAATGTGTTCGCGACCGCAACTGGGTCAGCAGCCGGAAGCCGGATGATCTTCCGGCGTTCAATCGCGAATCGATCGCGGTACTGACGGAAATACGCCCCGGTGCGCGCCAGGGTGCGAGGGCCGGCGATCCGGCCGGCGCACGGTCCTGACGGTTGGAAAAGCGAATTCTCGTCGTCGATGACGACGACTCCATCAGGACACTGCTGTACACCGTCCTTCGGAAGCGGCGCTTCCTCGTCGATACGGCGCGCAATGGCGAGGAGGCGCTCGACCGTCTGGCCCGGTGCCGCTATTCGATCATGCTGCTCGACCTGATGATGCCGCGGATGAGCGGCTATGAAGTGCTGTCCTCGCTCGAAGCGTCTAACAGTTCGCTGCACCCGCTCGTCATCGTCCTCACCGCAGGGAACGAGCCGCGCGAGCTGAACCCGCGGATCGTCGCAGGAACGCTGCGCAAGCCTTTCGACATCGAGATCCTCATCGACACGGTTCGCGCTTGCCTCGGCATGCTTCCGGACGTCGAGCAATCCAGTGACTGCCCGCCGGCTCAGAGTTCGAAGCCAACCCGTACGGATGAGCCGGACTAGAGCACTTCTGGCACAGCTCTTGACCTATGTACCCCATCATGAGTGATCCAAGAGTACTGATCGTCGAGAGCAATGACGTCCTTCGTGTGATGCTGTTCACGATTCTTCGCCATCAGCCCCTTGCCGTCGATACGGCCGCCACGGCCGAAGAGGCCCTCGGCCGCGTGCTGACGTGCGATTACGCATTGATCGTTCTCGATATGGATATGCCCGACAACGAGGCGATTTCTTTTCTCAGAGAGTTTCGCCAGCAGCGCCCCGAAGCAACGTCCTTCGTCCTTGCCGTCCGCGATCCGAATGGCGTGTCGAATCTCGATCCCGCTCAGGTCGCAGCAGTGCTGAACAAACCGCTGGAGATCGACACGATGGCCGAAGTCGTGCGCGAGTGCGCACCGCTGGTGCCACGTCCGGAAGATCCGCTTCCTTGTCCCCCTTCCGAGAGCGATGTACGCGCGAAGTTGGATCGGAGCGGGAGCTACTATTCAAACTAAAATCCGCGCGTGTCCGCACAGCGCAGAGGGATCCTGTGGATCGTCGCGACCGCTCTTCTCTGGTCGACCGGCGGGATCGGCATCAAGGGAATCGCCGACTCGCCGCTCAAGGTGTCGTTCTACCGATCCCTCTTCGCCGCGGTCGCGCTCTTTCTACTCCTCGGCCGTGATGTGTGGGGGCGGCGGCGATGGAAATCGACGCCCGCCTTCATCGCCGCGATCGTCTGCTACGGCGGATGTCTCACCGCGTTCGTAACGGCCACGAAGTGGACGACCGCCGCGAACGCGATCTTCCTGCAGTACGCCGGTGTGATCTGGGTGCTGCTGCTGTCACCCATCGTGCTGCGCGAGCCGATGCGCGGACGGGACGTGATCGCGATCATCGTCGCGCTCTCCGGAATGGCGCTGTTCTTCGTCGGGCACTTCGACACGCAGGGTGTTGCCGGAAACGCGATGGCGCTCGTCTCGAGCGTCTTCTTCGCCGGACTGATCCTCTCGCTGCGGCGCGAACATGACGCAGCCCAGTCGGCGGTCGCCTGGGGCAATGTCGTTCTCGCGCTCGCGCTCTTCCCGTTCGTCCGCCACGATCTCGCGCTCACAGGAAAATCATTCGCGGTCCTCACGTATCTCGGTCTCTTTCAGGTCGGCCTCGCCTACGTGCTCTTCATCCGCGGGCTGAAACATGTGACGGCGACGCAGGCCTCGCTCACCGGGATGCTGGAGCCGATCGCGAATCCTCTCTGGGTTTTTCTCCTGCTCGGGGAACGGCCATCGCTTTATGCGATCGCCGGCGGCGCAGTCGTGCTCGCCGCAATCGCATGGCACACACTCCTCGGCGAGCCGGTCTCGGAATTCCCGGCACCCGATTGAACGGACGGCATTTGACGCCGCGCCTGCTTCTTGCAGAATGGCGGAGACGTGCCGGACTTTCAGATCATCGAGCCAGCCACGGGCAGCGTTCTGACATCGGTTCCCGAGCTCGCTGCGGAGGATGTCGACCGTGCGGTGCAATCTGCGGCGCGCACGTTTCGCGGTGAGTGGCGGCGGATCAACACGCGGGATCGCGCGCGCATCATGCTGCGGCTGTCGCAATTGATTCGCGACCACGCGGAAGAACTGGCGCAGCTCGAATCGCGGAACGTCGGGAAACCGATCCGCGATTCGCGTGACGAAGTCGCACTCGCAGCCAACTGTTTCGAATACTACGCGGGCACCACGAACAAGATCGGCGGCCAGACGATCCCCGTCGCGGCGCCCGGCGTACTCATGTCGTTCCGCGAGCCGGTGGGTGTGTGCGGAATCATCGTGCCGTGGAACTTTCCGATCGCCATCACGTCCTGGAAAACGGCGCCCGCTCTGGCGATGGGCAACACCGTCGTGTTGAAGCCCGCCGAGCAGACGCCGCTCACGGCGATGCGCCTCGCGGAGCTCGCGCGCGAAGCCGGCATGCCGGAAGGTGTGTTCACCGTCGTCACCGGCGCGGGCTCTGCCGCCGGCAACGCGCTCGTCAGACATCCGCTCGTGCGGAAGATCGCATTTACCGGCTCGACGGAAGTCGGCATGAATGTCATGCGCCTCGCAGCAGAAGACATCAAGCGCGTTTCGCTCGAACTCGGAGGCAAGTCGGCCAACGTGATCTTCGACGATTGCGATTTCGATCGCGCGGTCGCATCCGCGGTGTCGTCTTCGCTCGGCAATGCGGGCCAGGACTGCTGTGCGCGCAGCCGCATCTTCGTGCAGCAATCGCTGTTCGATCGATTCTCCAGCGCGCTCGTCGGTGCCTTCGCGAAGGTAAAGGTCGGCGAACCGCTCGCCGAGGAAACGGAGATGGGGCCGCTGGTCACGGCGGCTCATCGCGGCCGCGTCATGACGTACATCGAGCAGGGCCGCGATCAAGGCGCAACACTAGCGTGCGGTGGTGAGGCGACAGGACATGCATACCTCTCCCCTGTTGTGTTTCTCGACGTGAAACCGGAGATGAGCATCATGCGAGAGGAGATCTTCGGCCCCGTCGTGACGGCAATGCCGTTTCGTGACGAGGCAGAAGCGATCGCGCTCGCGAACGATTCGACGTACGGATTGTCGGGCTCGATCTGGACTCGTGATGCCGGGCGCGCCATGCGCGTGGCGCGCGCGATCGAGACGGGAAATATCTCGATCAACTCCGGCTCGAGCGTGCATCTCGAGGGCCCTTTCGGCGGCGTGAAACGAAGCGGCATTGGCCGTGAGCTCGGACTTCAGGCGCTCGACTCCTACACGGAATGGAAGAGCGTCTATCTGGATGTGACGTGATGCAGGGAAAAATCAGCGTTGATGAGTTGAAGCGGCTCGTGACCGCGGGCGAGATCGAGACCGTGATCGCAGTGTTCCCCGACATGTACGGCCGGCTGGTCGGCAAGCGCTTCGTCGCGCAGTATTTTCTCGACGATGTCGCCGAGCACGGGATGCATGCCTGCGACTATCTCCTCGCCTGCGACATGGAGATGGATCCGGTCCCAGGCTACGCATTCACGAGCTGGGCGAAGGGCTACGGCGACTTCAATCCGATTCCTGATTTCGAAACGCTGCGCGTGGCCTCGTGGCAAACGCGAAGCGCTCTCGTTCTCTGCGACATCTCCGCACCGATTGCTCCACGCACGATGCTTCGCAAGCAGGTCGAGCGCGCGGAGCGGCTCGGCTTCCTCCCCATGGCTGCGTCCGAGCTCGAGCTGTATGTCTTCAAGGATTCATACGAATCGGCGGCGGAGAAGGGCTACATCCGTCTCGAGCCGATCGGTCGTGTGATCGAGGATTACCACGTCCTGCAGGGAACGAAGGAAGAGTTCCTCATCGGCGCGATTCGCTCGCATCTCGAGCGATCGGGCGTTCCGGTCGAGTCGTCGAAGGGCGAATGGGGGCCGGGCCAGCAGGAGATCGGCCTCCGTTACGCCGACGCGCTGGAGATGGCGGACCGCCACGCGATCTACAAACATGCGGCGAAAGAGATCGCGTGGGCTGCAGGACATGCGATCACGTTCATGGCGAAGTGGGACGAACGCCACGCGGGCTCGAGCTGCCACATCCACATGTCGCTGTGGGATGCGAAGCGGAAGCGCGCGCTGTTCGAAGGGGAGTCGGAGATCTTTCGCCACTTCCTCGGCGGATGGATGGCGCACATCCGCGAGCTCTTCGCGTTCTATGCGCCCTATCCTGCGTCCTACAAGCGGTACGTGGCCGGCTCGTTTGCGCCGACCGGCATCGCGTGGTCTCACGACAATCGCACCGCGGGCTTCCGCATCGTCGGTCATGGTCCGTCGCTGCGCATCGAGTGCCGCGCTCCCGGTGCCGATGCGAATCCCTATCTCGCATTCGCCGCGACACTCGCAGCGGGGCTCGATGGAATCGAGAGAAAAGTCGAGCCGCCGCCGGAATTCGAAGGCGATGTGTACGCCGCGCGCGATCTGCCTCAGGTTCCGCGCACGCTGAACGAGGCGATCGCGTCGTTGGAACAGAGCTCCTTTGCGCGAACCGCGTTCGGCGACGACGTGGTTGAGCACTACCTGCATTTCTTCGGGACCGAACAGAGAAAGTTCGACGCGGCCGTCACAGACTGGGAGCGGCGCCGATACTTCGAGATGGGGTGAACGGATGCGACTCGCAAACAAAGTTGCGCTCATCACGGGAGGCGGCTCAGGAATCGGAAAAGCCTCTTGTCTTCGCTTCGCTGAGGAAGGTGCGGCGGTCGTCGTCGTCGATCTCAAAGGGGCGGAGGAAACGGCCGAGGAGATTCGAAGCGGCGGCGGCACGGCGAGCGCGTTCACTGCGGATATCTCCAGGGCAGGCGACTGCGAAGGGATGGTCGCCTTCGCCGAGAAGACCTACGGCAAACTCGACATCGCGTTCAACAACGCCGGCATCTTTCACCCAAACGATGACTCGGTGACAAATACCGAGGAGAAGATCTGGGATCTCGTCATCAACGTGAATCTCAAAGGAGTGTTCCTCGGCTGCAAGTACGAGATTCCGGCGCTGTTGCGCAATGGCGGTGGCTCGATCATCAACACGGCGTCGTTCGTCGCGATCATGGGAGCGGCGGCGCCGCAGATCGCGTACACGGCGAGCAAGGGCGGCGTGCTGTCGATGACGCGCGAGATCGCGGTGGAGTTCGCCAGGAAGAACATCCGCGTGAATGCATTGTGTCCCGGGCCGGTCGAGACGCCTCTGCTGCAGGAGTTGCTATCGGATTCGGCGCGCCGCCAGCGGCGGCTCGTGCACATTCCGCCCGGCCGCTTCGCGCGCGCCGAGGAGATGGCGAACGCCGCGCTGTTCCTCGCAAGTGACGAGTCGTCGTATGTGAATGGATCGACGTTCCTCGTCGATGGCGGCATCACCTCCGCGTACATCACGCCTGAGTAACTACGAGCGCTGATCGCGCGTCATAGGGAGTGTGCGTTCGATCTTGCGCATCGGCGTTGCCGTCGCGGCGATCCTCCTACTCGCCGCGGCGGCTCTCCGGCAACCGGTCCTCACATCGATTCCCTATCCGGACGCTGCACCTCATGCCGATCCAGCCACGCTGGAGAGGCATGTGCGATTCCTGACGGCCCGCCAGCGCCATGGAGCGGCGGACTACATCGCAAACGCGTTTCGCGCGGCCGGCGGCGACGTGTCGCGGCAGGAGTTCATCGCGCGAGGCAAGCCATCGACGAATGTCATGGCGAGATTCGGCCACGGCAGCGGGGCGCTGCTGGTCGTAGGAGCGCACTACGATGCATTCAGGGATTTGCCGGCCGCGGACGACAACGCCAGCGGTGTCGCGGCCTTACTTGAAATCGCGAGGCTGCTCGGCGATCGCAAACTGGAACGCCCTGTTGTTCTCGTCGCGTTCGACAACGAAGAGCCGCCATATTTCGCGTCCGAGGAGATGGGCAGCTTCGTTCATGCCGCAAGTCTCGCTCGGCAGCCCGTCGCGGGAATGATCTCGCTGGAGATGATCGGAAGATACACCGCAGATCAGACGTGGGGCTCGTTCGTTCTCTCGCTTCTCTACCCGAATCGAGGTGACTTCATCGGCGTCGCTGGCGGATGGAACGATCGAGCGCTCGCCCGTACGCTCAAGCGTTCGCTGTGCGGCGCGGGGATGAAGAGCGTCAGCTTCACCGGGCCGCGCGACATGCTCGACGCGTCCGACCAGCGCAACTACTGGGCCCGCGGATGGCCGGCGGTGATGATCACCGACACAGCCTATCTGCGGAACGAGAACTACCACACGTGGCGCGACACGCCTGAAACGCTGGACTATCGAAAGATGGCTGCGGTCGCCGATGGCGTGTTCGGCGGAATCGTTCACCTCGCTGCGAAATGATGAACGGCCCTGCCGCGTTCCGGCTGGGGCACATGATCAGCTTCAACAAAATCTGCAAGCAATACGGCAAGCAGCTCATCTTCGTCGACGCCTCGTTCCAGTTGAATCCGGGCGAAAAGGCCGGCCTCGTGGGCCCGAATGGCGCGGGAAAAACGACGCTGTTTCGCATGATCGTCGGCGAGGAGTCGCCTGATGACGGCGAAGTCTCGGTGCCGAAAAAGATCACGATCGGCTACTTCCGCCAGGACATCGAGGAGATGTCCGGCCGCTCCGTGCTCGACGAGTCGATCGCCGGCAGCGGCCGCCTCGGCGATCTGCACCACGAGCTCGAGCACTTGCAGAACGCGATGAGCGATCCCGATCGCGCGGACGAGATGGAGAAGATCCTCGACCGCTTCGGCCATGTGCAGGAGGAATACTCGCACCTCGGTGGCTACGAGCTCGAGGCACGCGCCCGCGAAGTGCTGCATGGCCTCGGATTCGAAGACGACCGCATCGATGCCGATGCCGGCCTCCTCAGCGGCGGCTGGAAGATGCGTGTGGCGATGGCCAAGGTCCTGCTCGGCCGTCCGGACGTCCTGCTGATGGACGAACCGACGAACCATCTCGATATCGAGTCGATCATCTGGCTCGAAGGATTTCTGAAGTCCTATCCCGGCTCGCTGCTCATGACCTCGCACGATCGCGAGTTCATGAACCGCGTCGTCACGAAGATCGTGGAGATCGATGACGGCGAGCTGAACATGTTCTCCGGCAACTACGACTACTACGACCGTGAGCGCGCACTCCGCGAGGCAAACCGCGAGGCGGCCTACGCCCGCCAGCAGGCGATGCTCGCGAAGGAACAGCGCTTCATCGACCGGTTCGCCGCGCATGCCGCGAAGGCGGCACAGGTCCAGAGCCGCGTGAAGGCTCTCGACAAGATCGAAAAGCTCGAACCGCCGAAGCGCCGCAAAACGATGCGCTTTGACTTCCGCAAGCCTCCGCGCTCCGGTGATGACGTCGCGATGCTGGAAGGCGTGTCGAAGTCCTTCGGCAAACGAAGCGTGTACGACGCGTTCAGCTTCATGGTTCGCCGCGGCGAGCGCTGGTGTGTGATGGGGAAGAACGGCGCGGGCAAGTCGACGTTGCTGAAGATGGTCGCCGGCACGCTCGATCCCGATGCGGGCAGCGTCCGGCTCGGCGCGTCGCTGAAGGTCGGCTACTTCGCGCAGCAATCGTTCGATCTGCTCGACCCGGAGCTGACCGTGTGGGAACAGATTCAGAAGGATTTCCCGCTGGAGTCAATCGGAACACTGCGCAATCTGCTCGGCGCATTTCATTTCTCGGGAGATGACGTCGAGAAAAAGATCCGCTCGCTCTCGGGTGGTGAACGCTCACGGCTCGTGCTCGCGCGCATGCTGCTCGATCCGCCGAACTTCCTGATCCTCGACGAGCCGACGAACCATCTGGACATGGCGACCAAAGAGATGCTCGTCGAGGCGCTCAAGGACTTCGAGGGAACGATGCTCTTCGTCTCGCACGACCGCGCCTTTCTGCGCGGACTCTCGAATCGCGTGCTGGAGCTCGACGAGAAACCTCGCGTCTATGGCGGTTCCTACATCGAGTACGTCGAAGCGAGCGGGCACGAAGCGCCGGGAGTTCACGCCTAGCCAGCAAGTAGAATGCGTGCGATGCGGCGCGCGCTTCCGTGGCTTGGCCCTCTCGTTGTCATCGTCATTCTTCTGATCCGGATCTCGGGGCCGGCTCCCAGGCCGGCAAATGCGCCGGCCAGCGAGTTTTCCGCGGCGCGCGCGTACGCGACCGAGCGCCAGATTCTCGCCGGAATCGGACCTCATCCGATCGCTTCGCCGGCCAACGCGATCGTGCGTGAACGAATCCTTCGCGTGCTGCAATCACTCGGATACGAGACGGAGGTCGAGCGGACGTTCGCCTGCAATCCGCACGCGGAATGCGGATGGACGCAGAACATCATCGCGCGCCATCCCGGAATGGCGTCGCGGCCCGCGGTTGCGCTGATGAGTCACTACGACTCCGTTCCCGCCGGTCCCGGCGCATCCGATGACGGCGCCGGTGTCGCCGCGACACTCGAGATCGCACGGGTGCTGCAGGCCACGACATTTCGAAATCCGGTGATCTTCGTCATGACGGAAGGCGAAGAGAGCGGACTTCTTGGCGCGGAGGGATACGCGGCGGACGTGAATGTTCCGCGCCTCGCGGCGGTGGTCAACATCGACAACCGCGGCACGAACGGAAGCTCGCTGATGTACGAGACGAGCCGCAACGACTGGTCGATAGTGCGCCGAGTGCTCGACGAGTTGCCGCGGCCGGCGACGACGTCGCTCTTTGCGACCATCTACGACCTCATCCCGCACGACACGGACCTTTCGGTTTTCAAGCGCGCGAAGAAGGCCGGGATCAACTTCGCGGCAATCGGCAATCAGTGGGCTTATCACACTCCGAACGACTCCCTTGAAAACGTCGCGCTCAGCACGCTGCAGGCGCATGGCGACAACGCGCTCGCGTCAGTCCGGGCACTCGGAACCGGCGAGCTGCAGCACGGCATCGACGAGAATGGCGTCTGGTTCGACGTGCTGCAGTTCTTCGTCATCTCGTGGCGCCAGTCTCTGACGATCTGGATGGCGCTTCTGCTGCTCATCGCGTCGATCGTCGCCGCGGCACTGATGATTCGCGACGAAGAGACCACGCTCGCCGGCGTCATTCATGGTGCGCTCTCCCTCCTCGGCGTCGTGATGACTGCGGCAATCGCCGGGTACCTCCTCGCGAAACTCGGAACGCTTCGCGCGACTCAGACATGGATCGCCCATGCCGGCGTGATCGTCACGGCGATGTTTCTCGCCGGGATCGCGGCTGCCATCGCGATTCCCTCGACACTCCGCAGATTCACCACCGACAGCGGCATGCTCGCAGGTGAAGCGCTCGTCTGGTCCGCGCTTTCGCTCGCGCTTCCCTTCGTTCTTCCCGGCGCGAGTTACATCGGTGTTGTCCCTGCTCTCGTCCTCGTGGTCCGCGCGTATATCCACACGTTTACAGGGCTCTCCCACGAAGTCGGAGCGCTGATCACCTCAGCGTTGATCTCCATCGTTCTTCTGCCGATGGCGTTTCTCATCTACGACGGCCTCGGAAATCCGGCGCTACCCGTGATCGCCGCCGTCGTCGCACTCGCGTTCTCTCCAGTCGCCTTCGCGATCGATGAGTACCAGCCGGCGATGATCGCGATTACAGGTGCCGTCGTGCTCGCTCTGCTGTCACTCGTACTGCCCGGCGCAAACGCAGCGCGGCCGCGGCGAATCGTCATCGCGCACATCAGCGAGGGCTCGCACAGCCGGTGGACGGCCAACGAGGCCACACCAGCCATGCGCAAAATCGCGACGTTCTCCCGCTTTCGCTGGCCATGGGCAGCCGCGTACACGTCGTGGGAGGCGTCAGCGCCGGCGCTTCAGATTCCGCAGATTCAATTGAACGTGGTCAGCGATACGAGAAAAGAAGGGAAGCGCAGCCTCGTGCTGCAGCTCCATTCGAATCGCAACGCTTCTCGCCTGGCGATGTTCTTCCGTTCCGAGGCAACGATCGATCGCGTTTCGATCAACGGAGTGACACCGCCGCCACGACCGGAGCACTTCTATGAGCTCGTGGATCCGGGCTGGCAGCGAATCGCGACCCATGGCGGTAACGATGCGGTCGTCGAGATCCTCGCGCGTGGATCGGCGCCCATCAGCATCGTCGCAACGGATACGACCTACGAGTTGCCTCCGGCGGGATCGTCACTGGCTCGCGCACGCGATGAATCGAACGCGATCACGAGTCACGAGGGCGACGTGACGCAGACGTTGGTTCGGAAAACGCTGTAACGCCTTCCGCGCCAAATGAATCGGCCCGCCAGTGGCGGGCCGATCGGATCGATTACTTTTCTGACTTCTTCTTTGCGGCAGGCTTCTTCTTCGGCTTTTCTTCAGCCTCAGCCTTGTCGGCCTTCTTCTTCGCAGGAGCCGCAGCCTTCTTCGCTGCCGGCTTCTTCTTCGGCTTCTCTTCCTTCTCCTCAGCGGCCGGTTCGGCCTCTTCGGCGGGAGCAGCCTTCTTCGCCTTTGCCTTCTTCTCCGGCTCAGGCGCCGCAGCCGTTTCGGTCTTCAGCTCGAAGCCGACGAATTCGAGGATCGCCATCTCCGCAGCGTCGCCGCGGCGTGCGCCGAGCTTGATGATGCGGGTGTAGCCACCGTTGCGATCCGCGAAGCGCGGGCTGAGCGTGTCGAACAGCTTGGCCACGAGCGTCTCGTCAGCGATGATGCGGCCAGCCTGACGGCGATTGTGAACGCTGTCCGTGCGGCCGAGCGTGATGAGCTTCTCGATCTGCGGGCGAAGTTCTTTCGCTTTGGGCAGCGTCGTGATGATGCGCTCTTTGTCGATGAGCGACGCGAGCTGGTTGCGGAAGAGCGCATTGCGATGTGCGCTCGTGCGTCCCAGCTTGCGGTTGACCATTCCGTGTCTCATTTCGAGTTACGCTCCTTACTCGCGCATCTCACCGGCGCGGGACGCCGGCAGCTTCGTCATGCCAAAGGACAGGCCCAGGCTGGCCAGAACGTCCTTGATCTCGTCGAGGGACTTGCGTCCGAAATTCTTCGTCGAGAGCATCTCACGCTCCGTGCGCTGCACGAGATCGCCGAGCGTGCGGATGTTGGCATTCTTGAGGCAGTTCGCGGACCGAACGGAGAGATCGAGCTCCTCGATCGGCTTGGCCAGCATTTCGGCCAGACGCGGATCGACTTCCGGAGCCGCAGTCTCTTCGATCTGCTCACCGCGCGTTTCGAACTGGCTGAAGATCCGGAGGTGATCGCCGAGAAGATCGGCGGCGAGGCCGACGGCTTCCTGAGGCGAGACGGCACCGTTCGTCCAGACTTCGAGCACGAGCTTGTCGTAGTCGGTCATCTGTCCGACGCGCGCACCCTCGACGTGATAGTTCACGCGGCGGACCGGCGAATGGATCGAGTCGATCGGGATGTAGCCGAGCGGCAGATCGCTGTCGGCATTGCGGTCGGCGACCTGGTAGCCGCGGCCGCGCTTGAGACGCGCCTCGAGCTTCAGAGTGCCTTCCTTCGAAAGCGTCGCGATGTGCGCAGTCGGATCGAGAATCTCGATGTCGGAGTCCGCTTCGAAATCGGCGGCAGTCACGACGCCCGGTCCCTTCTTCTCCAGGTAGAGCGTCTTGGGACCCTCACCGTGCATCCTGAAGGGGATCTGCTTGAGGTTGAGAACGACGTCGGTCATGTCCTCGACCACACCGGTCAGGGACGAGAACTCGTGCAGCACGCCCTCGACGCGAACCGCGGAGATCGCGGCTCCTTCGATCGAGGAGAGCAGCACGCGACGGAGTGCATTGCCGATCGTCGTGCCGAAGCCACGCTCGAACGGCTGGGCAATGAAACGGCCGTAATTCGGAGTCAGGGATTCGGAGTCGTAATCGAGCTTCTTGGGTTTCTGGAAATCGGACCAGAGCATGTAGCGGCCTCCTCGCAATGGTGTAGGACAGGCGCCCTCGCCTGTCTGCGACGGAATCGAGTCTGGGCAGGCGAGGGCGCCTGCCCTACACCGTGTTTACTTCGAGTAGAGTTCGACGATGAGCTGCTCCTGGATCGGCAGACGGATGTCTTCGCGCTTCGGAAGATCCATCACGGTGCCGAGGAACTGCTCAGGGTTCAACTGAAGCCACGAAGGAACGCCGCGGCCCGCTGCCGTTTCGACGGCCTGGCGGATCTGATCGTTCTTCCGGCTCTTCTCGCGAACCTGGATGACGTTCCCCTTACGAGTCTGGAAGGAGGGAACGTTGATCTTCTTGCCGTTCACCTCGATGTGACCGTGGCGAACGAGCTGACGCGCCTGAGCGCGCGAGGCGGCAAAGCCCAGCGAGTAGACGACGTTGTCGAGACGAAGCTCGAGCTGGCGGAGCAGGTTCTCGCCGGTGATTCCGCTCTTCTGCTCAGCACGCGCGAAGTAGGTCCGGAACTGGCGCTCCAGAAGACCATAAATACGCTTGACCTTCTGCTTTTCACGAAGCTGCACGCCGTAGCCGAGAACCTTCGAACGGCGGCGGCCATGCTGGCCAGGTGCGTAGTTGCGGCGCTCGATGGCGCACTTGTCCTTGAAGCAACGATCACCTTTGAGAAACAGCTTCATGCCCTCGCGCCGGCAGAGCCGGCAAACGGGATCCGTGTAACGAGCCACTATGCCTCCTTTGGTTCGCACCCGCCCCACCATTGGGACGTTGCGTGTACGACGGCAGCTGCTCGCCGTACGAAAGACAGCAATTCCGTACCGGCACCACGCGTGCCGGTACGGAAAGATCTGACGAGAGTTGTTATACGCGGCGCCGCTTCGGTGGGCGGCAACCGTTGTGCGGAATCGGGGTCACGTCCTTGATGGACTTGATGTCGAGTCCTGATGCGGCAAGAGCGCGAATCGCCGACTCGCGGCCGGCTCCCGGTCCCTTGACCTTCACGTCGACCGAGCGAATGCCGTGCTCCTGCGCGAGCTGCGCAGCGTTCTGTGCAGCGACCTGAGCGGCGAAGGGCGTCCCTTTGCGCGAGCCCTTGAAGCCGATACGGCCGGCGCTCGACCAGGACAGCACATTGCCCATCGGATCGGAAATGGCGACGATCGTGTTGTTGAAGGTCGCCGCGATCGAGGCGACGCCGTGCGGGATGTTCTTCCGCTCTTTGCGCTTGGTGCCGGCGCGACGCGCGCCCGCTTTCGGTGCTCTGGCAGTGGCCATTGTGTTCTCTTCCTCTTAGCTCGCGACTTACTTCTTGGTCGCCTTCTTCTTGCCGGCGATTGCACCCTTGCGCGGACCCTTCCGCGTGCGGGCATTCGTGTGCGTACGCTGACCGCGGACCGGAAGTCCACGGCGGTGGCGCATGCCGCGGTAGCAGTTGATTTCCATCAACCGCTTGATGTCCAGGCCGACGTCCTTGCGGAGATCGCCCTCGACCTTGCCTTCGTCCGTGATCACCTGACGGATCTTGCGGACATCATCCTCGGACAGGTCCTTGACGCGAACGTCGCGGCTCACCTGAGCCTTCTCGAGGATGTCATTCGACCGCGCTCGGCCGATGCCGTAAATGTAAGTGAGGCCGATTTCGACCCGCTTGTTCAGTGGAAGATCCACGCCCGCGATACGTGCCATGTTCTCTTATCCCTGTCTCTGCTTGTGTTTCGGATTCTCGCAGATGATGCGGATCACACCCTGACGCCGCACGATCTTGCACTTGGTACAAATCTTCTTGACCGATGAACGCACTTTCATGACTTGCTCACTTGTATCGATAGATGATGCGCCCGCGCGTCAGATCGTACGGCGAGAGCTCGACCAGCACTTTGTCACCAGGAAGGATTCGAATGAAATGCTTGCGCATTTTTCCGGAGATGTGGGCCAGCACCTTGTGCTTTCCGTTCTCCAGTTCGACCTGGAACATCGCATTCGGCAATGTCTCCAGGACGGTTGCAGTCACTTCTATTGCTTCTTCCTTCTCTGACATATCTCCCCAGTTACTTACTTCCCCAACACCCACGGCCCGTTGGCCGTAATGGCCACCGAATGTTCGAAGTGGGCGGCGAGTGTTCCGTCGACCGTGCGAGCCGTCCAGCCGTCGCTGTCCGTCTTCACGTCCTGGATCATCCCGTTGCTGCCGGCGCGCTCGATGCGCGACTTCAGCTTCGCCCCGATGACACAGAGCATCGGTTCGATGGCAAAGACCATCCCTTCCTTCAGCTCGATGCCTCGTCCTCTCCTGCCGTAGTTGTAGACCTGCGGATCCTCGTGCATCCGACGGCCGATCCCATGACCGACGAAGTTCCGGATGACGTGAAACCCGCGTGACTCCGCATGCTCCTGGACCGCGGCGCCGATGTCGCCAAGATGGCGGCCCGGACGCATCTCCTCGATCGCGAGATCGAGGCACTCCTTCGTGGTCTGCATCAGGAGATCGGCCCGCTCATCGACTTTGCCGACGCCGATGGTGATCGCACCATCGCCGACGAATCCGTCGAGGATTGCACCGAAGTCAAGTCCGAGGATGTCACCTTCCTGAAGCTTGGCGCGGTTGGGGATTCCGTGAACGATCACGTCGTTCAACGATGCACAGACGACTGCCGGATACGGCGGCAATCCCATCGGTGCATATCCCTTGAAGGGCGACTTCGCCCCCCGCTTCGCCAGTTCTTCCTCTGCAACAGCATTGAGCTGTGCAGTGGTCGCGCCCGGCTTCACCATGCTCCGCATGATCTCGAGAATCTCGAGCACCACGCGATTGGCTCGATCCATGACCGCGAGCTCATCGCGAGTCTTGAGGATCGGACCTTTCATTCTGTCGAGCATCCAGCGGTCCTACTGCAGGGACTTCTCGATTCGTTCAAAGACCTCATCGACGGGACCCATCCCGTCGACTTCACGCAACAGACTCTTTGCCTTGTAAAACGTAGCAACCGGAAGCGTTTGTCTGTGAAACGCTTCCAGCCGCTTCCGCATCGCCTCTTCGTTGTCGTCGGGGCGGGCGGTGAGCTCCGTGCCGCAGCGATCACACACGCTGTCCGACGCCGGAGGATTATTCTCGAGATGGTAAACGGCCCCGCAGTTTGAACACGACCGCCGGAGCGCGACGCGCCTGACGATCACTTCATCGGGGACCAACAGTTGCAGAACCCGGAGGTTCTCCTTCGCATTCCCGACGAGATTGTCGAGCTTCTCAGCCTGGATGACCGTGCGCGGAAAGCCATCCAGAATGAACCCCTTCTGCGCATCGGGCTTCGCCAGCCGATCCTTGATGATGCCGATCATCAGATCATCGGAGACGAGGCCGCCGGACGCCATGATCGGCGCCGCCTGCCTGCCAAGCTCAGTGCCCTCGGCAACCGCCTCGCGGAGCATGTCGCCCGTCGAGATGTGCGGAATCGCATGCGAATCCGCCAGCCGTTTCGCCTGAGTCCCCTTGCCGCTTCCCGGCGGCCCGATGAAGATGATCTGCACTTCCTTATCCCCGGCGTCCGCGGATGCGGCCGCGCTTCATGAAGCCGTCGTAGTGGCGCATGACGAGCTGCGACTCGATCTGCTGAATCGTGTCCATCGCAACGCCAACCACAATGAGCAGCGACGTGCCGCCGAAGTAGAAGTTGTATCCCATGCCCGTCGTGAACCAGACCGGCAGCGCGCGGTCAAGCGCATCACCGATGCCGAACGGCAACTGGTTCACGTGCACACCGGCGATGAGGAACTCCGGAAGAATGCAGACCGCGGCGAGATAGATCGAGCCGACGAACGTAATGCGCGTCAGCACGCGATCGATGTAGTCGCTGGTCTTCTTGCCCGGACGGATGCCCGGGATGTACCCGCCGTACTTCCGCATGTTGTCGGCCGTGTCGACGGGATTGAAGATGATCGAGGTGTAGAAGTAGCCGAAGAAGATGATGCCGATGACCTGCAGCAGGTAATACAGCGGCTCACCGACCTTCAACTGATTGCCGATGGCGACGGCCCACGGCGCCTTGATCATCGTCGCGAGAGTCGTCGGGATGACGAGGATCGAGGAGGCGAAGATCACAGGGATGACGCCGGCCGTGTTCACACGAAGCGGGAGATAAGTGCTCGACCCGCCCATGATCTTCCGGCCGATGACGCGCTTCGCGTAGTTCACAGGAATGCGTCGCTGCGCACGCTCCATGAACACGACGAAACCGACGACCGCGACCATGAAGACGACCAGGAGGAGAACCGCGAACAGGTTGTGAGCGCCGGTGCGGATGTCGTCGATGGTAGCCATCACCGCGTGCGGCAGGTTGACCACGATGCCGGCGAAGATGATCAGCGAGATCCCGTTGCCGATGCCGCGCTCGGAAATCTGCTCACCGAGCCACATGATGAATGCCGTGCCGGTGGTCAGCGTGAGCACGGTCATGATGGGGAATCCGAGTCCCCACACGGCGTCCTGAACGTTGGTCGGAACGAGAGGTGCGCCGCCGGGCGCGGTCTGTGACTTCAACCAGAAGGCGACGCCGAGCGACTGGACGATCGACAGTGCGATCGTGCCGTAGCGTGTGTACTGATTGATCTTCCGCCGCCCCATCTCTCCTTCCTTCGAGAGCTTCTCGAGGTAAGGCCAGACGACCGTAAGGAGCTGCAGAATGATCGATGCCGAGATGTACGGCATGATTCCGAGGGCAAAGACGGAGAGACGGCGCAGTGCGCCGCCCGAGAATAGATCGAGGAATCCGAACACGCCGCCGCTCATCGCCTTGAAGAATTCCTGGAGCGCCACCGGATCGACGCCCGGCGTCGGGATGTGCGATCCGAGACGATAGATGGCGAGAAGGCCGAACGTGAACAGGACCCGCTTGCGCAGATCCTCGATCGCCCAGATGTTGCGGAGTGTCTCGAGGAAGTTCACCTACTGAATCTCCTGGCAGGAACCACCTGCTGCTTCGATCTGCTTCTTGGCAGTCTCGGAGAATTTCGTGGCAACGACGTTGAGCTTCTTCGTCAGCTTGCCGTTGCCGAGAACCTTGATGCCGGCTTTCTTCCCCTTGACCAGACCAGCGCGGCGCATTGCGGTCTCATCGACCGTCACGCCGTTCTCGAACTGCTCGAGGTCGGAGAGATTCACGACCGCATGTTCCTTCTTGAAGATGTTGGTGAAGCCGCGCTTCGGCAGACGGCGATGCAGAGGCATCTGGCCGCCTTCGAATCCACGCATGCGGGAGAAACCGGAACGCGACTTCTGTCCCTTCTCACCGCGGCTCGCGGTTTTTCCATGTCCGGATCCAGGTCCGCGGCCCACGCGCTTCTTCGCATGGCGGGCGCCCTTCTTCGGTTTCAGATTGCTAAGTTCCATGTTTTGCTCCGAACGATGAACGGATGAACGATAAGCGATGAACGTCAGCGGCCGGTTCATCGTTCATCGTTCATCGTTCATCGCTTCTCTTTCGTTCTTACTCGACCACTTCGACGAGGTGGGGGATCTTCGCGATCATCCCGCGGACTTCCTTCGTATCGGCGCGCTCGGTGACGCGATTCATCTTTCCGAGACCGAGAGCCTTGAGCGTCTCCCGCATCTCGAGCGTGCAACCGATACCACTGCGGATCTGGCGGACTTTGATCTTCTTCGCTGCGGCGCTCATGCTTCACCTTCCGTAGCGTTGTCACCGCTGCCGCGCAGCGACTTGTACTGCTCCTCGCTGCGGAGCTGCTTGAGCGCTTCGAACGTCGCCTTGACGACGTTGTGCGGATTCGCCGTGCCGAGCGACTTCGTCAGGATGTTCTGAATCCCGGCCGACTCGAGAATCGCGCGCACCGGACCGCCGGCGATGACACCCGTACCTTCCGACGCCGGCTTGAGGAGAACCTTGCCTGCGCCGTAGTGTCCGAGCACCGCGTGCGGAATCGTGGTGCCGCTGGTGGAGATCGAGATCATGTTCTTCTTGGCGATCTCGATTCCCTTCTTGATCGCGGCCGGCACTTCCTTGGCCTTGCCGGATCCGAATCCGACCTTGCCGTTGCCGTCGCCCACGACGACGAGCGCGCTGAAGCTGAAGTTCTTACCGCCCTTGACGACCTTGGTGACGCGGTTGATGTGGACGACCTTGTCGATCATCCCGCTCTCGGACCGCTCCTGCTCGCCACCACGGCGCTCACCACGCGGCGAGCCCTGTCCCTGACGCTGCATTGGACGCTGCATGAAGTCTCCTAGAATTCCAGACCGTTTTCGCGCGCCGCATCCGCGAGCGCCTTGATGTTGCCGTGATAGAGGTAACCACCGCGGTCGAAGACGACCTTCGTGATTCCCTTGTCCTTCGCCTTCTTGGCGATCGCCGCACCGACGGCTTTCGCCGATGCTGCATTCGCCCCCTTGGCGCTCGCGTCTTTGTCGCGAGTCGATGCGGCGAGAATCGTCTTGCCGCTCGCGTCGTCGATCACCTGAACGTAGATGTGCTTCAGGCTCTTGAACACTGCGAGACGCGGACGGGCCGCCGTCCCCAGCACCTTCGTGCGAATTCGCTCGCGAATCCGCGTTCTTGCTTCCACTCTATGCTTCGCGCGATCCATGTTGTCCTCTACTTGCCGGCAGCCTTGCCAGCTTTGCGGCGGATGACTTCGTCGCTGTACTTGATGCCCTTGCCCTTGTAAGGGTCCGGCTCGCGCAGCGAACGGATCTCGGCGGCTGTCTGGCCGACCTTCTGTTTGTCGATGCCGGTGATCGTGATGTGACCGGACTTCGCGTCGATCGCGATGTCGATTCCTTCCGGAATCGCGAAACGGACCGGATGCGAATAGCCGAGCTGGAACACGACCTCGCGGCCCTTCACCTCGGCGCGGTAACCGACGCCGACGATATCGAGCTCTCTCTTGAAGCCTTCGCTCACGCCACGAACGTTGTTCGCCACGAGCGCGCGCATCAGGCCGTGGAAGGCACGCGTCTTTCCTTCATCGTCGGTACGCGTGAAGGCGACCACGTTGTTCTCGATCTTGACGCCGATGCCCGGAATGAGCGGCGTCTTGAGCGAGCCCTTCGGCCCCTTGATGACGACGGCGCCGCCGTCGTGCTTCGCTTCCACCCCTTTCGGGAGTGCAATCTCTTTCTTGCCAATACGCGACATCGGATCTCTCCTTACCAGACCTGGCAGAGAACTTCGCCGCCCACGCCGTTCTTCACGGCGTCAGCACCGGACAGCACACCCTTCGAGGTCGAAACGATGGCCAGGCCGAGACCGCCGAGAACTCGGGGGATCTCCTGCTTGTTGCGGTAGACGCGGCGCCCCGGGCGCGAAATGCGCTCGATTCCGTGAATCACGGGCTCGCCATCTTCCGAATATTTCAGGTACACGCGAAGCGTTCCCTGCTTGCCATCGCTTTCGACCAGCTTGTAGTTGCTGATGAAGCCCTCGTTCTTGAGGATGCGGGCGACCTCCACCTTCAGCTTCGAAGTGGGGAGATCGACGCGGTCATGATGCGACTGGATGCCGTTGCGGATGCGGGTAAGCATGTCCGCGATCGGGTCTGTCATCGACATTCTCGTTGCTCCTGTCCTGTAGTCCTGCTTACCAGCTTGCCTTGGTCACGCCGGGGATGTATCCGCCGAGCGAGAGCTGCCGGAAGCAGATGCGGCAGAGCTGGAACTTCCGCAGATAGCCGCGCGGGCGTCCGCAGACCTTGCAGCGGTTGCGCTTCCGTGTCATGAACTTCGGCTTGCGCGCCGCCTTAACCATCATTGAGATCTTGGCCATGGTCTTTCCTCTTACCTGCTTCCGAACGGCATTCCCATCTCCTTGAGAAGGAAACGGGCCTGTTCGTCATTGTTCGCGGTCGTAACGATGGTGATGTTCATTCCCTTCGACTTGTCGACTTTTGCGATGTCGATCTCAGGGAAGATCAAATGATCCTTGATCCCCAGCGTGTAGTTGCCGCGTCCGTCGAACGAACGGGACGGCACACCGCGGAAGTCGCGGACGCGCGGCAGCGCGAGATTGATCAGGCGGTCGAGGAACTCGTACATCTTCTCCCCGCGCAACGTGACCATCGTGCCGATGGCAACACCCTCGCGCAGCTTGAACGCGGCGATCGACTTCTTCGCCTTCGTCACGACGGGCTTCTGACCGGCAATGGTCGTCAGTTCGTCGACAGCGCTGTCGAGAATCTTCGAGTTCTGGATTGCTTCACCCATTCCCATGTTGAGAACGATCTTCTCCAGCTTGGGAACGGCCATCGGGTTCTTGATCCCGAACTGCTCCTGAAGCTTCTTCCGAACTTCCTTCGTGTAGTGCTCTTTCAGTCGTGCAGCCATGTTCTCGTCCTGATCTCTTACATCTCGGTGTCGCACTTGCGGCAGAAGCGCGACACGCCGGAATCTGTGCGGTGCGTGCCGGTACGAGCCGGCTGATTGCAGCTCGGGCAGATCACCTGAAGGTTGGACAGCTTCACCGGCGCCTCACGCTCGAGGATGCCGCCCTGGATGTTGCGCTGCGGATTCGGGCGCGTGTGCTTCTTGAGGAAGTTGACGCGCTCGACGATCGCGGTGCCCTTTGCGGCATTCACGCGCAGCACCTTGCCCTGCTTTCCGCGGTCCTTCCCTGCCAGGACGACAACCGTGTCGCCCTTCTTCAGGTGCGGCTTCACCCGCGGAGTTTCTTTCTGTTTCGTCGCTTTTCCGTACATGTTGACCTCAGATCACTTCCGGCGCGAGCGAGATGATCTTCATGAACTTGCGCTCGCGGAGCTCGCGGGCAACAGGACCGAAGACACGCGTCCCGACCGGCTCGCGGGCATCGTTGATGAGAACGGCCGCGTTGTCGTCGAACTTGATGTACGACCCATCGCGACGGCGGCTCTCCTTCACCGTGCGAACGATGACGGCCTTGACGACCGCACCCTTCTTGACGGTGCCGTCCGGCGAAGCTTCCTTCACCGAAGCGGTGATCACATCACCGAGCCGCGCATAACGGCCGGCCGTCGATCCGCCCAGCATCTTGATGCAGGCGATCTTCTTCGCGCCCGTGTTGTCGGCTACCTGCAGAATCGTTCCCATCTGGATCATGGCTAGCTCGCTTTCTCCAGCACCTGGCGCACGTTCCAGCGCTTCCGCTTCGACAGCGGCCGCGTCTCTTCGATCACCACACGATCACCGACGTTGACGTCGTTGTTCTCGGCATGAGCGAGGAACTTGCTCGTACGCTTGATGAACTTCTGATACATCCCGTGCTTGACGAGACTCTCGACCGCCACGACGACGGTCTTCTGCATCTTGTTCGAGACCACCACGCCCACTTTCGTGCGCTTGTCGGCCGTCGATTCGTTCTTTTCCATCGTTGCCATCTCGTTCTCCGGCTAGGCCCGCGACCGCTCGTTGAGGAGTGTCTTGATTCGGGCGATCTCGCGCTTGACCTCGCGGATCTTGTTCGGGTTCTCGATCCGACCTGTCGCGCGCTGGAAGCGAAGCTTGAACAACTGCTCGTTCAAGTCGCGCTCGCGCGCGTTCAGCTCGTCGACGCTCTTGTCACGAAGCTCGGCGGTCTTCACTGGCCAACCTCCATCTCTTCACGGCTGACGAAGCGCGTCTTGATCGGGAGCTTGTGCGCGGCCAGGCGAAATGCCTCTTCGGCGATCTCGCGGGTCACACCCTCCATCTCGTAGAGGATGCGGGCCGGCTTGATCACGCATACCCACTCTTCCGGCGCGCCCTTGCCCTTACCCATACGGGTTTCGAGCGGCTTCTTGGTGACCGGCTTGTCCGGGAAGACGCGGATCCAGATCTTTCCGCCGCGCTTGATGTGGCGCGTCATCGCGATACGGCCGGCCTCGATCTGACGCGCCGTCACCCAGCCCGCCTCGAGCGCCTGCAGCCCGTAATCACCGAACGACACCTTCTGACCACGCGTGGCCAGACCGCGGCGGCGTCCGCGCTGCTGCTTTCTGAATTTGACCTTCTTCGGCATCAACATGATGCGTTATCTCCTGAGCTTCCTTGCTTACTGCGGACGACGGCGCGAGCGCGTCTTCGCCATCTCGCCCTTGTAGATCCACACCTTGACGCCGATGATTCCGTACGTCGTCTTCGCTTCAGCCAGACCGTAGTCGATGTCTGCCTTCAGCGTGTGCAGCGGCAGACGTCCATCCTGATACCACTCGCTGCGCGCGATCTCGGCGCCGTTCAGGCGGCCGCCCACACGCACCTTGATCCCCTTCGCACCGAAGCGGAAGGCAGATTCCATCGCCTTCTTCATCGCGCGGCGGAATGCGATACGGCGCTCGAGCTGCGTGGCGATGTTCTCCGCCACGAGCTGTGCGTCGAGCTCCGGACGCTGAATCTCCTGGATGTTGATGTAGACCTCACCGTTGACGAGCTTCTGCAGCTCGTCGCGGAGCTTGTCGACTTCGGCACCCTTGCGTCCGATGATGATTCCCGGGCGCGACGTGTAGATGTTGATGCGCATCTTGTTCGCCGTGCGCTCGATGTCGATCTCCGAGACTCCGGCGTGCGCAAGACGCTTCTTGAGGTCCTCGCGAAGCTTCAGATCGCGATGAAGCGTCTCGGCGTAGTTCTTCCCGGCAAACCAGCGGGAATGCCACGTCTTATTGAATCCGAGCCGAAATCCGTACGGGTTGACCTTCTGACCCAAGATAGCCTCCGTTATTTCCGTGCGCGAGCCCGGCCACTCTTGGCCGACTCTTCCCGCGCGTTGACCGCTTTCACTTCGTCCGAAACGTGAACCGTCACGTGAGCCTGCCGCTTCTGAATGCGGTAGGCGCGGCCCATCGGAGCCGGCTGCACACGCTTCTCACGCGGTCCTTCGTTGACATAGATCTTCGAGACCACGAGGTCGTCGGCATCGACGTTCGCCTCGAGGTTCTCCGCATTGGCGATCGCCGAGCGGAGGAGCTTCTCCAGATCCTTCGCGCACGACTTGCGCGTGAAGCGGAGAATGCCAAGTGCCTCGTCGACCTTCTTGCCACGCACCAGGTCGGCCACGAGGCGGACCTTCTGCGGCGATGCTTTCAGGTATCTGAGTGTTGCAGTAGCTTCCATCGTCGTTCTCCGCCCTTATTTCGCGGGCGCCGGAGCCGCGGCCGGCTTGGCCGTCTTCTCCACTTTCTTCCCGCTGTGTCCCTTGAACGTGCGCGTCAGCGCGAACTCGCCGAGCTTGTGGCCGACCATGTTCTCGGAGATGTACACAGGGATGAACTTCCGTCCGTTGTGCACGGCCACCGTGTGACCGACCATGTCCGGGATGACCGTCGAGCGGCGCGACCAGGTCTTGATGACCTTCTTGTCGCGCTCGCGATTCATGGATTCGACCTTCTTGATCAGGTGCTCGTCGACGAATGCACCTTTTTTCTGTGAGCGCATTACTTGGTTCTCCGCTTGACGATGAACTTGTTCGTGACCTTGTTCCGGCGCGTCTTGTAGCCCTTCGTCGGCTGGCCCCACGGGCTGACCGGATGACGGCCACCGGAAGTCTTGCCTTCACCACCACCCAACGGATGGTCGACGGGGTTCATCGCAACGCCACGGTTGTGCGGCTTGCGGCCACGATGACGCGTGCGGCCGGCCTTGCCGATCGAGATGTTCTCGTGCTCGAGATTGCCGACCTGTCCGATCGTCGCGTAGCAGCGGACGTGAACCTTGCGCATCTCACCGGAAGGAAGACGGAGCGTCGCCCAGTCGCCTTCGCGCGCCATGAGCTGCGCGAACGCACCGGCCGAGCGAGCCATCTGCCCACCCTTTCCCTCTTTCAGCTCGATGTTGTGAACCGTCGTGCCGAGAGGGATCTTCGAGAGCGGAAGCGCGTTGCCGACGAGAATGTCGGCATCTTCACCCGCCGTGATCATCGCGCCGACGGTGAGGCCGTCCGGAGCGAGGATGTAGCGCTTCTCACCATCGACGTAGTGCAGCAGGGCGATGCGAGCGGTGCGGTTCGGATCGTATTCGATCGCCGCAACCTTCGCCGGGATGCCGTGCTTGTCGCGCTTGAAGTCGATGGCGCGGTATTTCTGCTTGTGACCGCCGCCGATGAAACGGGAGGTGATGCGGCCAACGGAGTTGCGTCCGCCGGTCTTCATCTTCCCCTTCGTCAGCGACTTCTCAGGTCTGGCCTTCGTGATCTCATCGAACGTGTGATGAGACTGAAACCGGATACCCGGAGATGTCGGTTTGTAATTCTTGACTGGCATAGTGTCCTCTGTTTATCGCCGTCGTGGGCTTACACGCCTTCGATGAAGTCCGGCGCTTTCTCGCCCGCCTTGAGCCGCACATACGCCTTGCGCCAGTCGCGGCGCTTGCCGGCATAGCGGCCCATACGCTTCATTTTTCCGCGCACGTTGAAGAGACGAACTTCTTCGACTTTCACCTTGAAGAGCTCTTCAACCGCGGTCTTGACTTGAATCTTGTTGGCTTCCGGCGCGACTTCGAACGCGATCACGTTCGCACCCGATTCGCGCTGCATCGTGCTCTTCTCGGTGACGAGAGGACGACGGATGATCTTGTTGCTATTCATTGCCGAGCGCCTCCGTCAGTCGCTGAAGAGCAGCCTGGCTGAGAACGACGTAACGGCTGTTGACGACGTCGTACACGTTGACGCTCGAGGCGTCGACCAGATGCAGCTTCGGGTTGTTGCGCGAGGCGAGCACGAGGTTCGTGTTCTCCATCGTGTCGACGAGAAGCGCTTTCCCTTCGACGCCGATGTTCGCGACCTTCTGCGCGAGCTGCTTCGTCTTCGACTCCTCGATGCCGAGGTCGCCGATCAGAACCAGCTTGCCTTCCTTGACGCGGCGGGAGAGAGCGCTCTTGAGAGCCGCCTTCTTTTCCTTCGCGTTCATCTTGTACGAGTAGTCGCGCGGAACCGGACCGAAGACCGTACCGCCGTGGCGGTGGATCGGCGGACGGTTACCGCCCTGACGTGCGCGGCCGGTGCCCTTCTGGCGGAACGGCTTCTTGCCGGATCCGCTGACTTCCGAACGCGTCTTCGTCTTGTGGGTTCCCGCGCGAAGCGACGCCAGGTAGTTGCGCACCGCTTCGTGAATGAGATGCTCTTTGTAGGGGTACGCGAAGATCTCGTCCGGCAGCTCGGCCTGACCGATCGTCTTGTTATCCCAGTTCTTCACGTCGATCGTCGGCATGGTTACTCTCCTCGCTTCCCGTTCTTCGCGAAGCGCACGACGACGAGGCCGTTGCGGCCACCCGGAACCGCGCCGCGGATATAGAGCAGGTTGTTCTCGACGTCGATCTTCGCAACGCGGAGGTTCTTGACCGTCACCTGATCTCCACCCATCCGGCCGCCCATACGCATGCCCTTCATGACGCGCGACGGGAATGCCGAAGCGCCGATCGAGCCGGGAGCGCGATGGAACATCGAGCCGTGAGTCGCGCGGCCGCCGGCGAAGTTATGGCGCTTGACGACGCCCTGATATCCCTTGCCCTTCGACTGACCGACGACGTCGATCTGATCGCCCGGCTTGAAGATATCGACCTGCACGCGGTCGCCGACGTTCGCGTCGCCCGAATACTCGAACTCCGCGAGCGTGCGCAGCGGCTGTGCGCCGGCCTTCTCGAAGTGTCCGCGCATCGCGCTCGTCACGCGGCGGTTGGAGATCTTCTCCACAAGGCCGATCTGCACGGCATCGTAGCCGTCCTTATCAGCCGTCTTCTTCTGCACCACCAGGCAAGGGCCGGCCTGAATGACCGTGACAGGTATGAGCGCGCCGTCTTCGGCGAACACCTGGGTCATTCCGACCTTCTTGCCAATGATTCCTTCGATTGCCATTTGTCTTCACCTTGGAACCGGAAACCGGTTCGTGTGTATTGGTCGCGAGGCGCTGGGCGCGAGACGCGGGAACGATCCCTGCGCCTCGCGCCCAGCGCCCGGCGCCTTTATTTTCCGAACGCCTTGATCTCGACGTCGACGCCGGCCGGCAGTTCGAGCTTCATGAGCGCGTCAACCGTCTGGGTCGTCGGCTCGAGAATGTCGAGCAGCCGCTTGTGCGTCCGCATCTCGAACTGCTCCCGCGACTTCTTATCGACGTGCGGGCTGCGAAGAACGGTGTAACGCGACACCTGCGTCGGCAGAGGGATCGGTCCCGCCACCTTCGCGCCGGTGCGCTTGGCCGTGTCGACGATCTCCGACGTGCTCTGGTCGAGAACGCGGTAGTCGTACGCTTTGAGTCGGATGCGGATCTTTTCGTTCATCATCGGTCGCTATGCTCCACAGGCGCGAGGCGCTGGGCGCGGGGCGCTTGACTTCGCGCCTCGCGCCTCGCGCCGCTGCGCCTAGTTACTCGAGAATCTCCGTGACGGTGCCGGCACCGACGGTGCGGCCACCCTCGCGAATCGCGAAGCGGAGACCCTTCTCCATCGCGATCGGAGCGATCAGGTTGATCGTCAGCGACGTGTTGTCGCCCGGCATGACCATCTCCGCGCCCTCGGCGAGCTGCGCGGTGCCGGTGACGTCCGTCGTACGGAAGTAGAACTGCGGGCGGTAGCCATTGAAGAACGGCGTGTGGCGGCCACCCTCTTCCTTCGTCAGGATGTAGACCTCAGCCTTGAACTTCGTGTGCGGCGTGATCGAGCCGACCTTGGCGCAAACCTGGCCGCGCTCGACGTCCTTGCGCTCCACACCACGGAGGAGCAGACCGACGTTGTCGCCCGCCTGACCCTGATCGAGGAGCTTGCGGAACATTTCGACGCCCGTGACGACCTTCTTCTGGGTCGGACGGATACCGACGATCTCGATTTCCTCGCCGACCTTCACGACACCGCGCTCGATACGGCCAGTGACGACCGTGCCGCGGCCCGAGATCGAGAAGATGTCTTCGACCGGCATCAGGAACGGCTTGTCAACCGCGCGCTCCGGCAGCGGGATGTAGCTGTCGACCGCGTCCATGAGCTCGATGACCTTCTTGCCCCACTCCGAGTTGTGATCGCCCGACTCGAGCGCCTTGAGCGCGGAGACGCGGACGATGGGAATCTCGTCGCCAGGGAACTCGTACGAGCTGAGGAGCTCGCGAACCTCGAGCTCGACGAGATCGAGGAGCTCGGGATCGTCGACCATGTCGACCTTGTTCAGGGCGACGACGATGTAGGGAACGCCGACCTGACGGGCGAGCAGGATGTGCTCACGCGTCTGCGGCATCGGACCGTCGGCGGCGGAGACGACGAGAATCGCTCCGTCCATCTGCGCGGCGCCGGTGATCATGTTCTTGACGTAGTCGGCGTGGCCCGGGCAGTCGACGTGCGCATAGTGGCGCTTGTCGGTCGAGTACTCGACGTGAGCCGTCGCGATCGTGATGCCGCGCTCGCGCTCTTCCGGAGCCTTGTCGATCTGGTCGAAGGCAATGAACGAAGCAGTGCCCTTCGAAGCGAGGATGCGGGTGATCGCAGCCGTCAGCGTGGTCTTGCCATGGTCGACGTGACCGATGGTGCCGACGTTGACGTGCGGCTTACTGCGGTCGAATTTCTCTTTAGCCATCGTGGATTAACCTCCGTAGTTCTTTCTCTTCTTCCGAATTTCTATCCGGCAACTTTGGCAATCACTTCGTCAGCGACGTTCCGCGGAGCGGGTTCGTACGCATAGAACTGCATCGTGTAGCTGGCGCGGCCCTGCGACATCGAGCGGAGCTGCGTCGCATAACCGAACATCTCCGACAGAGGAACGTGAGCGCGAATGACCTTCGCTCCGCCGCGCTCGTCCATCTGCTGGATCTTGCCGCGACGGCGGGAGAGGTCGCCCATGACGTCGCCCGCGTAGTCTTCCGGCGTGACGACTTCGACGTCCATGATCGGTTCCTTGAGAATCGGGTTCGCCTTCTTTGCGCCTTCCTGGAAGGCCATCGAGCCGGCGATCTTGAATGCCATTTCCGACGAGTCGACGTCGTGGTACGAACCGTCGTACAGCGTCGCGCGGACGCCGGTCATCGGATAGCCGGCAAGGATTCCCTTGTCGAGCGCTTCCTTGATGCCCTGCTCCGTCGGCTTGATGAATTCCTTCGGCACGACACCGCCGACGATCGCATTGACGAACTCGAAGTCCTTGTCGGCGATCGGCTCGAGGCGGATCTTGACATCGCCGTACTGGCCCTTACCGCCCGACTGGCGGACGAAGCGGCCATGCGCTTCCGCAGACTTCGTGATCGCCTCGCGATACGCGACCTGCGGCTTGCCGACGTTCGCGGCGACGTTGAACTCGCGCACCATGCGATCGACGATGATCTCGAGGTGCAGCTCGCCCATGCCGCGGATGATGGTCTGATTCGTCTCCGGGTCGGTGTGGACCTTGAAGGTCGGATCTTCCTGCATGAGCTTCGCGAGAGCGACGCCCATCTTTTCCTGGTCTGCTTTGGTCTTCGGCTCGATCGCAACCGCGATGACCGGCTCGGGGAACGTCATCGTCTCCAGAGCAATCGGCGCATCCTTCGTGCAGATCGTGTCGCCCGTCGTCACGTTGCGAAGACCAACGGCGGCGCCGATGTCACCGGCCCACACTTCCTTGATCTCTTCGCGCTTGTTCGCATGCATCTGCAGCAGACGGCCGACGCGCTCGGTGTTGCCCTTGGTGGTATTGAGCACGGCCGTGCCGGACTCGATGTGACCCGAGTACACGCGGAAGAATGCGAGCTGGCCGACGAAGGGGTCGGTCATGATCTTGAACACGAGTGCCGCGAACGGCTCGCTGTCGGCGGCCTTGCGCTCGATGAACGACTCGTCGTCAGGGTTGATGCCCTTGACCGGCGGGATGTCGAGCGGGGACGGCAGATAGTCGACGACGCAGTCGAGCAGCGGCTGCACGCCCTTGTTCTTGAATGCGGATCCGCAGAGGACCGGCGTGATCTTCTGAGCGATCGTCGCCTCGCGGAGCGCAGCCTTCAGCTCGTTGATCTCGAGCGGCTCGCCTGCGAGATACTTCTCCAACAGCTCGTCGTGCTGCTCCGCAATCGACTCGACCATCTTCTCGCGGTAGTGCTCAGCAGCCTCGCGGAGCTCCGCCGGGATCTCTTCGACGTCGTATTTGGCGCCGAGGGTCTCGTCGCGGAAGAAGAGAGCCTTCATCTGCACGAGATCGATGACACCCTTGAACTGGTCCTCGGCTCCGATCGGGAGCTGCAGAGGGACAGCGTTCTTGCCAAGCTTGGTGCGGATCTGGTTCACGACGGCTTCGAAGTTCGCGCCGATACGATCCATCTTGTTGATGAACGCAATGCGCGGAACGCCGTACTTGTCGGCCTGGCGCCACACGGTTTCCGACTGAGGCTCGACACCGCCGACAGCGCAGAAGACGCCGACGGCTCCGTCGAGAACGCGAAGCGAGCGCTCGACCTCAACGGTGAAGTCGACGTGACCCGGAGTGTCGATGATGTTGACGCGGGTATCGCCCCACATCGCGGTCGTCGCGGCGGACGTGATCGTGATGCCGCGCTCCTGCTCCTGGACCATCCAGTCCATGGTTGCAGTGCCTTCGTGCACTTCGCCGATCTTGTGGGTACGGCCCGTGTAATAGAGGATTCGCTCCGTCGTCGTCGTCTTACCGGCGTCGATGTGAGCCATGATCCCGATGTTTCGCGTTTTTTCGAGAGATACCTGTCGCGCCATGGTTTTACCTTGCACAAGCAGAGCAATCGCGGCGACACGGCTGCCGCCGACCCTCTGCCAACTCATTCAATTGTTTGTTTCCCGTTGCTCGGTCCGGAACCGCAGAACGCTTTCTGTGTTATCCGGTCGAGACGGAGCTACGGAAAGTTGCTTCGGAGATACTGCGTAACTTCGTCTTTACTGCTGTACTACAACAACGACTTCGATGGCTGTAACTACCAGCGGTAGTGCGCGAACGCCTTGTTCGCTTCCGCCATCTTGTGTGTATCCTCGCGCTTCTTGATCGCGTTGCCGCGGTTGTTGGCGGCATCCATGATCTCGCCTGCGAGCTTGTCCTGCATCGTCTTCTCGCCGCGCGCCTGAGCGTACGTGATCAGCCAGCGGATCGCGAGCGCGGTGCGGCGCACCGGGCGCACTTCGATGGGAACCTGATAGTTCGATCCACCGACGCGGCGGCTCTTGACCTCGAGGGCCGGCTTCACGTTGTCGACAGCCTTCTTGAAGAGCTTGATCGGATCGTCCTTGGCACGATCTTCGACCTTCTTCAGAGCGCCATAGAAGACGTTCTCTGCAACCGACTTCTTGCCATGAGTCATCAACGAGTTGATGAACTTCGTGACGAGCTGGCTGTTGTAAACCGGATCCGGCAGGATCTCGCGCTTGGGAACTTCACGACGTCTCGGCATCTTGATCTAACCCTTTTTAGCTCTTCTTGGGGCGCTTGGCGCCGTACTTCGAACGGCCCTGCATACGCTTGGCAACGCCGACAGCGTCCAGCGTGCCGCGAATGACGTGATAACGAACACCCGGCAGATCCTTCACACGGCCGCCGCGAATGAGCACGATCGAGTGCTCCTGAAGGTTGTGGCCAACGCCCGGAATGTAGGTCGTGACCTCGACGCCGTTCGTCAGGCGAACACGCGCCACTTTGCGGAGAGCCGAATTCGGCTTCTTCGGCGTTGAGGTGTAGACGCGGGTGCAAACGCCGCGCTTCTGCGGGCTCGACTGAAGCGCCGGCGACTTGGTCTTGTACTTGACCGCTTCGCGACCTGCGCTGACGAGTTGGTTGATCGTTGGCATTCCTTATCCTTCTGAAGACACGTACAGCGAAAATGGACTCCCGTTAGGGAAAACCCGCGCACTTTACGCGCGGGAAGTGGACTTGTCAAGTCCGGATTCAGGCTAACCGGCAGAGGATATGAGCTATTCCGTTTTCCGCCGATCAGAAATCGACGGTGACGCCGCGCCCCATCGTGCGCGCCTTTTCGTAAAGAAATGCCGCGCACGCCAGATCCTCTGCAGCCAGACCGAGTGACTTGAACAGCGTGATCTCTTCCGGAGATTTCCGCCCCTCCGCTTTTTCGATCAGAATCTCACCGATCTCGCCCCGGATATGGCCGGGGCCGCTGATCGCCCCCTCCCGCAGTGCGAAGAGGTAGTCCCCCGATTCATTCACCGTCGACTCGCGCCGGTCGACAAACAGCGAAGCGGCCGCCACCGTCGCGCTGTCGAGCTCCCTCGCCGCCGCGATGCTCGAGCCGACGGCGTTGATGTGCGCGCCCGGAGAAACCCACTCGCGCTGCACGACCGGCTCTCTCGAGCTCGTCGCCGTCACGATGATCTCCGCGCCGCGAACGGCTTCTTCGGCAGACGCGACTGCTGTCCCCAACTGCGCAGCCCTCTCGCGATTGCGGCTGTAGATCCTTACCTCGCGGATGTTCCGCACGAGCGGAATCGCCTCCAGATGGCTCCTCGCCTGTGCCCCGGAGCCGAGTATCGCCAGGACGGCGGCATCACTCCGCGCAAGCAAGCGAGTCGCAACAGCAGAGACTGCAGCCGTTCGAATCGCCGTGACCGCCGCCGCATTGACCATCGCGAGAAGCTCGCCGGTTTCACCACTGTGCAGAAGGACGGCGCCGAGATGCGTGTCGAGCCCTCGGGACGGATTCGCAGGAAAGACGCAGACTTCCTTCAACCCGTACATCGGGACCTTGCCGCCGCGCCACGCCGGCATCAGCCCAAGAATCGATGCCGAATCGCCGGCGCGCACCAGATGCCTCAGCGGATTCACGACCTCTCCGCGAGCAAGCGCCGCGAGCGCATCCTCCATGACCGCGATGCACTCCCGCATCGTCAGCAACTCATGGACATCGCGTTCGTTGAGAACGAGTACTTTCACATCGCAAGTCTACTGTGCGCGAAGCCATCGCTCGATCACTGCGAGGACATGCCGCAGCTCTTCATCCGTCAACGCGTGCCCTTTCGCGATGCCGTGCGTCTTCTCCAGACATCCCCGGCAGCAGGTCGCGGTGGCGTGCTGGGCAACGAATACCGGGTGATTGCGCCACGGAGTCTGCCGGCCATCGTTCCTCGGCTGAGCGGGCGCCAGCCGCTCACTGATGAACCTGGCAGCCTGCTCCATGACGCGCTCGATGCCCCATGTGTCGAGGTAGGCGCGCTCGCGTCCCGTCAAATGAAACCTGCGCCGGAAGCTCGATGCCTGCAGCCGGCGAAAGACCTCTTCGATGTCGTACACACCGGCCACGGAGAACAACGAACGAAGTCACATCATTCGTCTCGATGGACGGTCTCAGGCGAAAACGCCGGCAGGCAGACCGCAACGTATTCCGCCCCCTCGGGCGTCGAGTATTGAACCCACTCGCCTTTGTGGGCGATGACCGCCTCGCCGGCGCGCACGTCGACACTGCCATCTCGCGATGCCACGCGCAGCATGCCGTTCAACACCACCGTGTATTCATCGAACTCCGGCGTCTGGCCAGGCTCGACCCATCCCGGGGGACTCTTCATCCTCGCAACGGATACGGCCGGTGTACTGCTGTTCACCCGGCCGACGAATTCCTCGATGCGTTTCGGCTTGTTGCCGGCTGCTTCGATGATCTTCGGATGTGCAATGTAAGTCGGCATCGGCGCAGTCTAAACTACGCGCCGCCATGGGGAAGAAATCGAAGAGCAAACAAACACAAACGGCGCTCGCGCCGCAGAGTGCTCCCCTCGCCATACACAAGCGGGATTCACTCTGGATCATCGCTGTGCTCGTACTACTGACGATCGCCATCTACGGCCAGGTCGCGACGCACTCATTCACGAACTACGACGACGGCCAGTTCATCTACGAGAACCCTGCCGTCACGAGCGGTCTCACCGGATCATCCATCGCCTGGGCGTTCACTTCCGCTTCCATCGGCTGGTATCCGTTGACGTGGCTTTCCCACGAACTGGATGTCGAGCTTTGGGGCTTGAACCCGCGCGGGCATCTGCTCACGCAGGCATTGCTGCATGCGGCAAACGCGTCTCTGCTCTTCCTGGCTCTTCGCCGAATGACCGGCCAGACCATGCGCAGCGCCTTCGTTGCTGCTCTCTTCGCAGTGCACCCGATGCACGTCGAGTCGGTCGCATGGGCCTCGGAGCGCAAGGACACGCTTTCGACGTTTTTCGTGCTGCTCGCGCTTTACCACTACGCTGCAATCGAGCGCTCCACTCGACGCCACTTCCTGGTGATGCTCTGTTTCGCGGCCTCGCTGATGTCCAAGCAGATGTACGTCACGCTGCCGTTTCTCCTGATCGTGCTCGATTGGTGGCCCTTGAAGCGGCCTTTCCGAATCGCGGGCAAATTACCGATGCTCGCGCTTTCGATCGGAGCCGCAGCGATCGCGATCATCGGACAGAAAAACCTGCAGGCGATTCAGTCCGTATCGGCGCTCCCCATCAGTGCACGGATCGCCAACGCGATCGACGGCTACGTCCGCTATGTGGGCAAGATGTTCGTGCCGATTCACCTTGCAGTTCCTTATCCGCTGGTCCCCGTGCCGGCGGGAGAACTGATTGGTGGAACGGTCCTTCTCCTTGCAGTCAGCGCGGCGGCCTGGTACGCGAGGAAGATCGCACCATGGTTTCTGACGGGCTGGCTGTGGTTTCTCGGAACTCTCGTCCCGGTCATCGGCATCATTCAGATCGGCCCGCAATCGATTGCCGACCGCTACACCTACTTTTCCTACATCGGTCTCTTCATCGCGGTCGTCTGGACGGCGGCAGAGATTCTGCCCGAGAGAGCTGCGATCGCGACCGGCAGCGCGGTGATCCTCGCCTGCACCGGCGCCGCGTGGCAGCAGACTCGCCACTGGAAATCGAGTGAGGAGCTCTTCACTCACGTTCTGTCGGTCACACCGGCCAATCCGGTCGCCGAGTATTCACTTGGACAAGCGCTGCAGATGGATGCGCCGAACCGTGCGCTGCCACACCTCCAGCGGTCGATCGAGCTCGTCCAGCAGGCGCTCCATGAACATCCCGGATCCCCGGCCCCGGACTGGTATCCGCAGTCGTATGTTGCAATGGCAACCGCCAGGATGGTGAAGGCGCGTGTTGCTCCCATGGCCGAGCGCGCTCACCTCCTCGATTCCGCGGAAGCCGATCTGCATCAGGCGCTGCGGATCAATCCCAACGCACCGCATGCAGAGCACAATCTCGCGGTGGCGGCGCAGATGCGCATCCAGCTCCTGCCGCCCGAAACGGCCGACCGGCGAACGTTCGCGTCGACGGAGGTGACGGCGCGCTGATCGTCAAAACGGGTTGCGCCTCACCACGTCGAACCGCGCCCCCGGAAACGCGCGCCTCAGTTGTCCTTTGCGCTCTAACTGAACGATGCACCCGTTGCTCTCGGGCAGACCATCGAGAACGGGGCCATGCAGGTACAGCACTGAGGAGAGCTCGCCACGCAGAATGCGGCAGGGAGGAAGGTCTCGATCACCGGAGCGAGGCAGATAGGCCGCGGACTCCGGATGTCGGACGATGTAATCGATGACAGCCGGAACAAGATCGTGCTCCGAGTACCAGAAAAACGAGGCATCACGGACACCGATCGGATGTTCGGTCGCGTCCAGCCAGACGGTGTCACCCGGCCGGAGACTCTTCTGCACTGAGGACATCCTGCGCCACGCGTATCCGGCATCGTCTCGAAACGACGTGACGGTGAGGAAGCACGATGCAGCCGTGACGACGCCGGCCAGAAACCCCGCCGCGCGCAGCCATCCGCGAACAGACGGAAATGCCGCCTGCGCCAGAGACAGCGCGATCCCCGCCAGCACCGCCGCCGTGAAACCCCACATGAGGTAGTACTGCGGCCACAGCCGCGGATACGGATAGACGAATCGCACCTCGACAGCGGCCGCCACCACAAGCGCCACCAGCATCAACACTCCGCGCAGATTCATGGATGGAATCGCCGATCTTCGGCGCCATAGAAGTCCCACGACCGCCAGCAGAATCATCAGGACCACAGCGGGCCTGGCCAGCGTCGTACAGAATCCAAAGGGCGCCATTCCGCGGAACACGCGCGCGACTGCCGGAGAGTGGCGAAACCATCGAACGATCGAGCTCTTGAGCGTGACGTTGAAGAAGAGGAAATCAGAAAACGTCGTCGTCGAAGCAAGCCAGACAGCGAATCCGATTGCGATGAGGATCGACGGCAGGAAGATGCCGATGAGACAGCGGCGATCGGCGCGCACGAACGACACGACTCTCACGAGAAAGAACGCGCCGATCAACAATCCGCACAAAGGCCATTTCGGATTCAGCAACTCGGCGGCGACGACGAGTGCCATCCCGGTACCGATGCGCAGCGCCGGCATCAACCCGACGTCTTCGTCCCAGACGAGAAGCACGACGCCCACCCAGAAGAAGAGGAGAGCGGGGGCATCCGACCGCGCCTGCAGAATCCCTCGAAACCAGATCCAGGGAGAGCCGGCGACCAACATCGCGACTACGATTCCGGACAGACCGTTGCGCGTCACTCTCGCGACCGCAGCGCCTGCCGACATCGCCGCCGCGGTGCCGCAGAACACGGAGAGGATCCGCGCCCGTGCCAGCCACAACGGAACGTCGAGAAGCGGGAACTCGTTCGTGACGCGAGCCGGGGCCAGCAGCAGCAGCATTCGGAAAAAGAACGGCGGGTGATCCTCCATGAAGTCGCGATAGATCCGCAATCCCTGACCCATCAGCCAGCTTGCGTGAAGGTACTCCGCTTCGTCGTGGTCGCACGCGATGCGCAGAACACTCCACACAGCCCACAGGTGCAGAAGGAGGAGTGCCGCGGAGATTGTGAGGACGGCGTTGCGTTCCCACCGGCTGTCGAAAGCACGAGTGAGCGGCTGGGATCGCCCGCTCTTTCTAATCATCAGGACGATTCGACGATAACCAAGCACGGCACGAACGGTCAACGTGGAATGAACGGCAGGGGCGATTGTTTGGCAGAGACTGCTCGAAACCGTGTTGATGAGGACCGAGCGCACGAGTAAGGGGACGATGGCGGAGAAGAATTCGGGAGTTGCGGTCATCATCGGAGCCGGGCCTGCCGGACTCACGGCGGCTTATGAGTTGCTCGAACGGACGGGCTATACGCCCATCGTCCTCGAAGGCACCGATCAGGTCGGCGGCATTTCACGCACGGTCAACTACAAGGGTAACCGCATCGACATCGGCGGCCACCGGTTTTTCTCGAAATCGGACCGGGTGATGGATTGGTGGATGGACATGCTTCCGATGCAGCGCACGGATGGAAAGCAGACCATCACCTATCACCGCCGCACCACCGAAGTCGGCGGCGCGGAGCAGGGGCCCGATCCCGATTCGACCGACGAGGTCATGCTTCTGCGCGGCCGCAAGTCGCGCATCTATTTCTCCCGCAGATTCTTCGACTACCCCATCTCCCTCTCTCCCGACACGCTGAAGAAGCTCGGAATCCTCCGGTCGATGAAGATCGGTTTCTCCTACATTCGGAGCGCGCTTTTCCCCATTCGCAATGAGAAGAATCTCGAAGAGTTCTTCATCAACCGGTTCGGCCGCGAGCTGTATGGAACGTTCTTCAAGTCCTACACGGAAAAGGTCTGGGGTGTCCCCTGCAATGAGATCAGTGCCGAGTGGGGAGCGCAGCGCGTAAAGGGATTGTCGATTTCGAAAGCAATCCTTCATTTCGCCCGGAAGCTCTTCTCGCCGGCCACGGACGTCAGCCAGAAGAACGTGGAGACTTCGCTCATCGAGCAATTCCTCTATCCGAAGTTCGGACCGGGACAGATGTGGGAAACCGTCACGAGAAAAGTGCAGGAACGCGGCGGTCAGATCCTGATGCAACACAAGGTGACCAGGATCGTCGCTGATGCCAGCGGGAAGATCGTGGCGGTCCGGGCGGTGGACGCTGATGGAAACGAGATCGAGATCAAAGGCGATCTCTTTTTCTCGACGATGCCCGTGCGGTCGCTCGTCCGCGCGCTCGGCGACGATGTGCCTAAGCCGATCATCGAGATCGCCGAGGGGCTTCAGTACCGCAACTTCGTGACGGTGGGACTGCTCTACGATCACCTCAAGGTCCGGGAGAGCGACGGCTCACCGATCAAAGACAACTGGATTTACATTCAGGAGCCGGACGTCCTCGTCGGACGCCTCCAGATCTTCAACAACTGGAGCCCGTATCTCGTCGCGGATCAGACCAAGACGTGGGTCGGGCTCGAATACTTCTGCAGCGACAAAGAGACGCTCTGGACCGCCTCGGACACCGAGATGATCGAGCTTGCCAAGACGGAGATGGAACGCATCGGTATCGCTGCTGCGTCCGACTGCCGCGATGGTGTGGTCATTCACGTTCCCAAGACGTATCCCGCCTATTTCGGTTCGTACGACCGCTTCGACGAGATTCGCAACTACGTCGACACGTTCCCCAACCTCTATCTCCTCGGCCGCAACGGCATGCACCGCTACAACAACCAGGACCATTCGATGCTGACCGCGATGGTCGCCGTCGACAACATCGTCGAAGGCCGGACCGACAAGGCGAACATCTGGGAGATCAACACCGAAGAGGAGTATCACGAAGAGAAGAAATGAACGGGCACGAGGTCTCTCCAGCCTGACGCTATACTGCGCCGCATGGAGCCCTTTGCCAGATCATTTCTTGAAGAGAGCGTTCTTGCTTTGCAGCGGATGGACGCCGATGCGATCGACCGGATGGCAGCGGCACTTTCGCTCGTGCGCCAGAACCACGGGCGTTTGTTCATCCTCGGCGTCGGTGGGTCGGCGGGTCATGCCAGCCATGCCGTAAACGACTTCCGGAAGATTTGCGGGATCGAGGCATACGCGCCCACGGACAACGTCTCGGAGCTGACTGCGCGCGTGAACGACGAGGGCTGGGAGAGCTGCTTCGTCGAGTGGCTGCGCATCTCGCGGCTGTCGGAGCGCGATGCCCTTCTGATCTTCTCGGTCGGAGGCGGCAGCGTTCTCAAGAACGTCTCTGTTAATCTCGTCCGGTCCATCGATCATGCGAAGACGGTCGGCGCGAAGATTTTCGGGATCGTCGGGAAAGACGGCGGTTACACGAAAGAGCAGGCCGACCACTGCGTCCTCGTCCCGGTTGTCTCGACGGAACGGATTACGCCTCACACGGAGGGACTATGCGCCGTCGTCTGGCATCTGCTCGTCTCTCATCCGAGCCTGAAGGCCACAGAGACCAAGTGGGAATCCGTACGCTGACGATGGTCTGCCAACTGTCTTGCGACTGAAGGCGAACATCGAATCCATCAACCGATTTCGCGGCGGAGAACTGCTCGTCTTCGCCGTCTTCAGCACCTTGATGGCAATCGGCGTCACCGTCCACGAACCCTGGTTCGACGAAGCACAATCGTGGCTCCTGGCGCGCGACGCCGGCGTTTCGGATCTCTGCGGCCACTATCTCCGCTATGAGGGGCATCCTCCTCTCTGGTATCTCCTCCTGAAGATTCCGGCGTCGCTCGGCTTTCCCTACAGGTCGATGAACGTCATTGCCGCGGCGATTACGTTGGGCGGAGTCGCTCTGCTTCTCCTGAACCGCAGGATCCCGTTCCTGATCAGGGCCGTCCTCCCCTTCACGTACTTCGTTGCATATCAGTACTCGATCGTTGCACGCAGCTATGTCCTATTGTTCCCGATTCTCCTGGGAATCCTGTCGATTTACGGCCGAAGACGGGAGCGGCTCTGGCTATTCGTCATCCTTCTTGCGCTTCTCTGCCAGACTTCGCTCTATGGAATGTCGATTGCCTTCGGGCTCGTGCTGGTCTATGGAATCGAGTTGATTCGCGGCGGTTTCCCGCGCGGCAGAGAGCTGATCCATCACCTGGCTGCTGCAGGTGTCCTGCTCGCGAATTGCGCCGCAATCGCATGGATGCTTCGCATCCCGGGCGACATGGCGACCATCCACAAGCTCGACTTCCACTTTCGCATCCAGCGCCTGATCGCGATTCTCTGGCACGGGCTTGCGGTCAATCTGCTCGGCGCGGCGACGTGGACGGAAGCGGCTCTGTCCGTGATCGCCTTCTGCATTCTCGTGACGTGGTTCGCCAGACGGAGAACTCTGCTGATGTTCGCCGTACTGATCCTTTCCCTCATCCCGATCGGCAGTGTCTATTTCGGCGTCTGGCATGAAGGCGTCTTTTTCATCGCGATCGCCTTCGCCATCCTGCTCACGTTCACGCTCTCATACGAGCAGCGCGGCAGATTCGATCTCGCAATGATCGCGATCGCCTCGCTGATCTTCCTGAAATCGGCTAACGCGACGCTGCACGCGTACCGGTATGACTACGGCCATCCGTATTCGGGAAGCCGAGCTGCGGCGGAGTTCATTCGCAAGTACGGAATCGATCATGCCCGGATGTTCGGGGCGGGGTTCTCGTGCCTCGCAGTCGAGCCCTACTTCGCCCACAACATCTTTGCGAACTATCAGACGAAGGATGGGTTCTCGTTCTGGGACTGGTCGTCGAAGAGGCCGTGGTATTACGAACCTTCGTTCGAGATGCACACCGGCAACCTCGAAGCGTGGCAGACGGCCCAACTACGCCAGCGGCCCGACTTCGTTCTGGTTTCCGAAAAGATGAAGGGCGAGGAGCAGTACTCCATCCTGGCCCGGAGTGCGGGATATCGCCAGATCGCCTACTTTCCCGGCGCGATGATCTGGAAAGATCAAGTCATCGAGAGGGAGTCATTCAGGCTCTTCATTCGCGGCGATCTTCTTCGCGCTCCGGAAGCGCACTAGGCTTGATGCCTCGCTGATGAAGCCCGTAGTCCCGACTGCGGCCAGAAAACAAAGCGACGGCACGATCGCAAACAGATAGCGCGGCCACGCCACGGGCAACCACCATAAGAACACGACCACGTTCGCTCCGCACCAGAGGGCACCACGAAGCGCGGGCTCGTTCAATGTACGCCACCGCGTCACGAGCCAGTACACGGCGATCAACGTCGACACAAAGAGCACCGATCCCGGCACATCTCCGAACAAATATTCGAAGGCAAAGCGGATCTTCGCTCCAGGTGTGGAGAATCCGCGCCCGGACGCCAGCAACCCGTCCAGCAAAGTATGGATGTCATGAAACTGCTGCACGACACGCGAGATCGGCGACGGCCAGTAATACGGGTTGACTGCGAACGCGGTCGCTACAAACGCGACACCGGAGAGAACGATCGAACGCCACCGCTTCGGTTCTGCGACGAGAAGAATGAGAACTGTGAGTCCGAAGAACAACGCGCCGTTCAGCCGCGTCTCCATTGCCAGGCCGCCGACGATTCCCGCCAATACGCAGGAAGCGGCCGATGACCTGTGCGTCGCAAGCAGCAGGAGCACGGTCGCAAAGAGAATCAACAGCGGATCGAAGACTGCGGTAGCCCACAGCAGATTCGTGAGGTAGCTCGTACAAAAGAGTACGAGAGCGAAAAGAGCCGAGAGTGCGCTCGCGGTTCGCGCCGTCATCCAGCCGAGGATCGCTGCAATCAGTGCAACGCAAACCGTCGAAGCGTGGCGCACCGCCGGCAGATACGGCAGATACGGTGCAGCAACGTCATCGGGATAAACCATCGGAACGTTGCCGGCAGGCGTCCTTACATTCAGTGTAGGGACCGGAGGAACACGGCGCCCGCTCAACTCGATCGCCAGGCCGAATCCATACTTTCCGACGGGTGGCGTCGCGCGATCGATGATCGTGCCCGACCACGCGGGGTCGAAAAAGCGTCCCTGCATCAGGAGGCCGAAGAATGCGCTTTCGGAAATCTTGAGCGTCTCGTCGATTCGAAAGCGCCCTGCCGAGGCGTGCGTCACCTTCACGCCGGCGAGCACCATCACGATTCCGAGGATGGCAATCCCCGCCGCGGTGCGCCGGCTTGCCGTCAGCATAGAGCTCTCGCCAGTTCGTCCAGGTTGCGGCAACGAAGATCGGGCTCGATCACGCCACGCTTGTTTCCGGAATGAGGATATTCGATCAAGGCGACTCGGCACCCGGCGGCACGGCCGCAAGCCAGATCGGAATCCTGATCGCCGGCCATCCACGACTGAGAAAGAGCGATGTCATGTTCGGCAGCGGCGCGCCGCAGAAACAGCGTCCCCGGCTTTCGGCATTCGCACTGCACGCGCCACTCGCTCAGCGCTGCTTCAGGGTGATGAAAGCATTCATAGCTCGCTGTGATGCGGACGCCCTCCCGAGCGAGCGACCCGATCACCGCGCTCTCCACTTCCTCGAGATCGCGGAGCGATGTCTTGCCTTTCGCAAAGCTCGGCTGATTGGTCACGATGAAGAGCAGCCATCCGGCGTTCTGAAGTGAAATCAGCGGCGCCGCGATGCCCGGCAGCATTCGAAGGTCGCTGACCGCGCGCGGCGATTCCCACTCTCCATGAGACGGATAGAACACCAGATCATTGAGAATGCCATCACGGTCGAGAAAGATCGCGCGATTCACGACAAGGGTCCGTTGCGGAACTGCTCGACGACCTCACGGATGGTCGCCCTGACCGACTCGGCGCTGGAGAGTTTCGGCCTCCATCCGAGAGCCGTCATTTTCCTCGTGTCGAGTTTCACCTGAGGCACATCGCCGCGCCAGCCGCGCGGCCCCTCGCCATACTGCACGTCGATCGAAGCGCGATCGATCCCCATCGCCTCGATCGTCCATTCGGCAATCTCGCGCACGGATGTCTGATCATCGACGGCGAGATTGTAGTAATTCACACTATCGTGCGAGCTCGCGACTCCGAACTCCATCCCGTCGAGACAATCCTCGACGTAGACATACGGCTTGGCCTGCGTCCCGTCGCCGAGGACGACGAGCTTCGACGGCTCGTCGCGAAGACGGAGAACGAAGTCGTGAATCACGCCATGCGTCGGATTCGGGCCGACGATGTTGCCGAAGCGAAAGATCCAGGAGCGGATGTCGTAGTTGTGCGAGAAGGCAGTGATCAGCGCCTCGCATGCGGCCTTGCTCGCCGCATAAAGAGAGATCGGGAGAATGGGGCCGTAGTCCTCCGGCGTCGGCATCACCGCCGGCTCGCCATACACGGCGCCGCTGCTCGAAAAGACGATCTGCCTGACGTCGCAGCGCCGCATCGCTTCGAGCACGTTGTACGTCACGAGCGTTCCACCCTTCAGATCGAAGTCGGTGAATTTCGTGCCGTAGCTGATGTCGCTGTTCGCCGCGAGATGCCACACGCGCTCCGGACGGAACTCCTTCATCAGCGCGATCAGCGCATCGAGATCCAGCAGGTCCTGCTCATGAAATGCGAAGCGCGGATGCTGATGCACGTACGCCCGCTTGCCGAGAAAGAAGTTGTCCACGCCCGCGACTTCATCGCCGCGTTCAAGAAGACGCGGGATGAGATTCGATGCAATGAAGCCGGCTGCGCCGGTAACGAGAATTCTCACTGCTCCTCCAGAGCTGCGCGCGTGCGAGCCAGTTCATCAGGTGTACCGATATCGAAGAACTCGTGATCGATGATCTCGCCCTCCATCTCGCCTCGGCGGATCAGTTCCGGGAACACGATCTCCTCGAAGGAACATGGCCCCGTTGCCGGCAGCACATCGAGTGCCGGCGCGCCGATGAGCGAAAAGCCCGCGTCGACGAAGGGCAGCTCGGGTGCGTGCTTGTCGAATCGGACGACGCGACCTGCGCGAACGTCCGCGTTGCCGGAATGAATGCGCGGATAGACGGCGAGACAATGGGACGCGTGGCGCGCCACGAAGTGATCGTAGTCGAAGTAGCGCAGCACATCTCCGTACGTCACGATGAATCGCGGCCCGAGGAGAGCGCGCGCGTCGCGCAACGCGCCTCCTGTTCCGATCGGTTCCGATTCGCGGCTATAAGAAATCGACACACCGAACCGTGCGCCGTCAGCGAAGTGCTGCTCGATGACCTCGGCGCGATGGCCCGTCAGCAACACGAGCTCGCGCAATCCTCGCGACGAAAACGATTCGATCACGCGCTCGAGGTACGGACGCCCGCCGACATCGATCATCGGCTTCGGCAGGTTCCCGGCAAGAGGGCCGAGACGCGTTCCGAGGCCGCCGCAAAGAATGGCGACGCGAATCACCTGCGCGTTACCTTGCGTGCACGCCACAACCGTTTGAACGTCCACACCGTGCTGCTGAATCGATGCAGAGTCGTTTCTCCGATCCGCTCCAGATACTCGATCGGAATCTCCGCAACCTTGAATCCCGCACGGTAAGGGATGATCAGCATGTCGACCGGAAGCGCAGGACCACGCGCGTTCCATTGGACCTGCTCGATCATCGACTTCCTGTAAGCGCGCATGCCGCTGTGGACATCGGTGGTCTTCAGGCCATGGAGCACTCTCGCCGCCAGAGCGAAGAAACGATTCGCGAGAAAGTTCGCGAAAGGCATCGCCTTCGGCCTCTTGCTCACGCGCGTCGTGTTGACGAGGTCGTAGCCCTCGTCGATCAAGGCCAGCATCTTCGGAATTGCGGAGACGGGATAGGTGTCGTCGCAATCGAGAGTCAGCACGACATCGCCGGACGCTTCGCGTACCGCGCGATCCATCGCTGGCCCGTAACCCTGCGGAGGAAACTGCTTGATCACGCGGGCGCCGAGCTCCTCTGCGATCTCCGCGGTGCGATCGCGGCTCGAATCGACGAGCAGGATCTCTGCGTCGGGAACGACAGAGCGGATGTCGCCGATGACTTTCGCCACCGCACGCTCCTCGTTCATGGTGATCATCGATACCGTCAGCTTCATGGTTTCGTGTTCTTTCGTTTTGCTTCGAAGATGTGCTGAAACGCCAGCAGCCCGGGCACAAGGCGCGAGATGGCGAGTTCCAGCGGATAAATCATCCTGAGGTAGAGCTTGTAGGGACGCGAGTTCAGCAGCGCTGCCGGATCGTGAGGACCGTCGCCTCCGCTGCCCATCATTTTTTTTGCGAGCGGCACGAGCGGCCGCACAAGGCCGGGATTGTACTGAACGCGAACCGGTTCGAGTCCGGCGGCATCGAGGAGGTGCCGCGCGGTCTTCCGCGTAAAGAACCGCAGATGAGTCCGATCGAGGACTCCCGTATCCGCGTAGTCGAAGGTTCCGAACAGCAGCGAGAATCGAACCGACCAGAGGCCGACGTTCGGCAGCGACACGATCACCGACCCTTCCGGCGCCAGCCAGCGGAGATAACCGCGCAACACGCCGATCGGCCACGCGAGGTGCTCGAGCACATCGGCAAACATGATGACGTCGAACTTCGAGTCTCCGAGCTGCCGTTCGATGTCGCCGAATGCCTGGACGTCGGCGCGGACGACGCGTGTGACTCGCGTCGCAGCGACCGAAGCCGCATGCTCGTCGAGCTCGATGCCGGTCACTTCGTTTCCGAGCTTGCAGATCGCCTCGCTGGTGTTCGCGAAACCACAGCCGACATCGAGCACGCGCAAGCCGGTCCGCTTGCCCCACAGCCGGAGCAGCCCCCAGTTCACATCCTCGTAGTACTCGTACGACCCCGTCTCATCCATCGCGCAGGTCATCCGCCAGCTTCAGCGCGCGTTCGACACAGACATCGGAATTGATGTAGTCGAACTGCGCAAAGCGGCCGAGGAGATGGAGTCCCGTTGCCGCCACGGCGTCCCGCATCGCGGTGACATTGCGCCGGTAGTCGAGGTCGTACACGGGATAGCCATAAAGGAAGCGGACGACACGCCGGTACACGATCCGCTCCGGATTGATGAAGCCGACCTTCGCCACATCGCTCGTGACCCGCTCGATCAGCTCGTCGTCGCCCGACTCCCAGATGCCGTCGCCGGCATTCGTCGTAATTTCCGCCATGACGGAGTAGCCACCCTCCGGCACGCAGGTGGTGCTGAATGCCTTCGGAAATGACAGGCGATGGAAGACGATCTCCGGATCAGGAACATAGAGAGCCGTAAATGGGTGGCCGGGATCCTCGCTGCTTCCCAGAACGACATTCACGAGCGAGTTGTAGCGCAGCTTCTTCGCCGCCTCCACCGCGGCCGGCGGCGCATCGGGCCACACCTTGAGCAGTTCGTGAATCGGGAGCGTCGAGACGAGCGTGCGGTAGCGCCGCTCTTCGCCGGTGGTCGAAACGACGCGCCATTCGTCGCCTGCGCGCTCGACGTGCGCGACACTCCACGACGTCACGATGTCGCCGCGGATGCGCCCCGCAAATGCGTGGACGATCGACTCGAAGCCGCCTTCCGTGGGATACGAATAGAACAACTGATGAAGATATCCCTCGGTCGGAATTCCGATCGACGACTTGAGGACGTCCTCCATCGGCGGCTTCGGAATCCGCGACACGAACTCCAGCCCGATCTTCTCCGGATCGTAGTTCCAGATCTTCCGGTTGTACGGGATGAAGTACTTCTCCGAGATCCCGCTGCCGAACGTCACATAGGACCACTGCGCGAGATTCTCCGGCGTCTCGTGCGCGCGCGGGTTCACGATGTATCCGTAGATGCAATCGAAGTTGTCTTCTTTGGGCAAGGAGGCGAGATCGTTCTCGAACGGATATTTCACGAGAGCGCCCTTGAAGAAGATGCGGTTCTCGCGCTTGTTCTGATGAACGTTCGGCCCGAGAACGCCGATCATCAGATTCAGCACCTCTTTGTTCTTGCTGAACATGATGTGCGGACCGGCGGCATCATAGGTGAATCCGTCTTCGGAGATCGTTCGGCAGAGACCTCCGATCATCGAGCTCTTCTCGAGCACATCGACATCGCTGTCGAGATGAGCGGCCAGTGCAATTCCCGAAACGCCTCCACCGAGGATACCGACGCGGCGGACTGTCACCGTCGCTCCTCGGCCGCGGCCGCAAACGACGTGATCGGCGCGAGCGATCCGGGACCGATCTGCGCAACGACCTTCGTCCCCTCCGGCTCGATCGTGTAGTGCATGCGCGGCATTCCCTTCTCTTCCATGAAACGCTCGAGCGCCGCGTGATGGCTCGGGCAGTAGAGCATCAGGAATCCACCGCCGCCGGCGCCGATGATCTTTCCGCCGAGGACGCCGAAGCGTGCGCGCACTTCGTCGTAAACCTCATCGACGCGCTGCAGGGAAACCTTGCCCGACAGCTTCTTCTTGTTCTGCCAGTGCTCATCGAGCAGCATGCCCCAGCGGTCGAACTCGGAGCTCTCCAATGCCTCGAGGATGCGGTATCCGAGATCCTTGATGCGGTGCAGACTCTCCGCCACGCGCCCGTGGTCGACGCTCTCTTTTTTCTGCATCGCGACGTTCTGATCATGAAGAACTTCGCGCGCATCGCGCTGTGAACCGGTGTAATAGATGTGCGTATGGGCAACGAAATCGGCGATGTCGCTGCTGTTCGGCCGTAATTGCCTGACCTTCACCGAACCGTCTCGTGCGATCTCGAGAACGGCGAGACCGCCATACGCCGCCATGTACTGATCCTGTTTGCCGATCGGCTGGCGGAGGACGTTCAGTTCGATGTGACACGCTTCTTCGGCGAGCGTCTGCAGCGGCACATAGTCACGCCGGTCGTGATGCAGCGCATTCAGCAGACCGACGAGATAGCAGCTCGACGATCCGAGGCCGGTGCCGGCGGGAAGATCCGCAATCGACCCGACTTCGAACGCGTCCTCGATTCCATGCGCGCGCAGTGCTTCTCGCGCCAGCTCATGCCGCAGCTCGCTCACATGATCGACGACCTCGCTCTGCGAATAGTGAAGGCGGATCTTCCGCCCCACCGTGGGACGGTTCACCATCACGTACATGTACTTGTCGAGGCCCATGGCGAAGATGAATCCGCCATGTTGCGTGTAATACGAGGGGAGATCCGTGCCGCCGCCGCCGAGCGTCACGCGAAATGGTGTGCGTGTGACGATCACAGTTTGTAGCCCGCCGCCGACGCGTCGTTGTAGAACATCTTCACCGTGTCGAGCGACAGCTCTTCGAGCGAACGTCCGATCATGGCGGTCTTCTTCAGAATGTCAGGCGTCACCGTGATGATGTGGCACCCGCACTCCTCGGCCTGCAGCACGTTCAGCAGCTCGCGCGGGCTGGCCCAGAGCAATTCGGCTTTCGGGCGAGCCTTCGCGATCGCCGCGCACTCGCGCATGATCGGCATCGGATCGCGCCCCGTATCGGCGATTCTTCCCGCGAAAACGGAGATGACGGCCGGGACGCCGGGATCCAGCGCGTCGACGACCTCGCGGACCTGCTGGACCGTAAGAATCGCGGTGATATTCAGCTTCACACCGGCGGCGGAGAGGCGCCCGATCAGCGGAACCGACGACACGCCGCGCGTGTTCGTGATCGGAATCTTCACGTAAACAGCTTCGCCCCATCCGGCGATGAGCCGCGCCTGCCGCTCCATCTCATCGTGCTCGTCCGCGAAGACCTCAAAGGAAATCGGGAGGCCGCCCGCGGCGACGAGAGCACTGCGGGCAAAGGACTCGTAGTCATCGATGCCGCACTTCCGCATGAGCGTCGGATTCGTCGTAAATCCCTTGACGAGTCCGCTCTCACGAGCGGCGGTCATTTCGCGCACATCGGCGCCGTCTGCAAACAGATCGATCTTCAGTTTTTGAGTAGTCATACAGGCTCAGGATTGTGCATGGTAGCAAACCCTTACATGTGAAAGCGCTCCCCGGAGGAATCGAAAATCGTGTCTACGTCCGATGGGACGATGACGATTCCGACCGGAACAGGAGTAGAGATCTCGACGCGAACATGATCGCCCCTGCGAAGGCGCATCGTTGTCGAAACGGGAGCTCCGTTGAGTGTCCAGCGGCACTGCCTGGCGTCCACATGCGGAAGCTCTTCAAGCCTCGCGGTGAGCAGCTCCGAATCGGGCCCGACTCTCTTCGCGTATTCGAGTGGATCACGGAACCACGGGTGTTTTGCCAGCAGCTCGACGGCGTGTGCACGATACATCCCGCCAGTAAGAACAACCCACTCCTGCGCAGGCGCCTGCGGGCTGACGATTCCGTTGAGCGCCGGAATCCAGAGCGCACGCTGACGCGGAAGATAGTTACGGCGTACGACCGGCAGGAGGTCGGGAAAGTCGTCGAACCACGATTCCAGACGCGAGGTGTAGATGATGGCGCCAGGCGGGTTCGCGATCAGCTCACGCGCGCCGTATTGAGGCAGGAGCTTGAACTTCGCCATGAGCACGACGCCGAGCGGCATGAACCAGTAGCGATACGCGGGCGTGCGATTGAGCGCATAGCCGACGCCATCCAGAACCACGTCAGATCGAGATGTTCGGCGGTCAACCTCGAGCATGAGGGAGTTCTGCTGCGTCATTGCGCCAACGGTGTCGGTTACTGAAAGATCCAGAAGAAACGCCACCACCAGCGCGAAGACTGCCGGCCTGCGCCAGCGGATCAACAGTCCGTTCGCCGCGGGAACTGTCATCAAGAGAAAAAGACATTGCAGATGATAGGGATGACTCGCACCCAGCCGGCTGATCGAGATCAATTCGACGAACGACAGGATCGTGAGAATTTGAATCGGACCGGCGTCCCTCCAGTGGCGCCAGGCTGCAAGCGCTCCTGAAACTGCGCACAGGAGCAGGAGCCACGCGCCGATGTCCGGCGCAAGCAGAACCCCCCTGACCATGCTGGAGAAGTTCCCATGAACAGCCGTCAACATCATCTTGTTGGACGTGATGTTGTAGGTGAATACGGCGTCGAGGAAATGAGGAAGAGAACGAGTCACCCATAGCCAGAAGACAAACGCCGAGGCCATGGCCACGACGCCGACGAGCATCCACGTCGCCTGCCAGTTGAATCCCCATTTACGCTCATCGACTCTTGCAATCAGCATCAATGCGCCTGCAGCGAGGGCAAGCGGCACCAAACGCATGTTGGTCAGGACGGCGGCGGAAACCAGGGCTCCGAACGTAATCCAGTGACGCGCCGACAGTGGCTTCTTCAGAAAAACGAGCGCCAGCCCCGCGATCAGAAATGCCTCGGCAAGCGGATCAGGACGAAACTCCACGGCCAGGAACGTGAACGAGCGCGATAACAGCAACGCGAGGAAGGCCAGATGGACCGCTCGAGTCTGCACACCCTCGCTCTTCAGGATCCTCGCAATCATCGTGAAGGTGATCAGCCACACAAGCAGCTGGACGACCCTCATCGTCACGACAGCCCACGTGCCGGCACCGGGTGCGAGCAGCCGCGCAATCGGACCTTCGACCAACCATAGGAGCGGCGTGTGATGCTCCCAAAAATCACGGTACGGAAGGAGGCCGCGGCCAACCCATCGAGTTGCCCGGAAGTTCTCAATTTCGTCCCACGAGAGGGGCCGGATCACAAGAATCAGTCCGGCAAGCCAGATTGCAATCGTTCCGAAGAACGCAACCTCGGCCACTTTCGTCGCGGGAATCTTGCCCATTGGACCTCTACTGCTCATCCTGATCCGGTCTTGAGTACGTCGCCATGCTCTCGGCGATCAGCTATCGTGCACTTCGCACGCGTTTGAAAACCGCCTGGTTTCTCTTGGCGTCATAGGACACAAGCTGAAAGTTTCTGTCCCGCGAGAGGAACCGAAACACGCGCAAATCATCAGCAGTTGGATGTCCCTGCCCAAGATACATTGACCATTTGCTGAGATCAGAGAAGCCGGGGACGGCCCACACTACATTCCAACTGCGGTCGATCGCGACCCATTTCGCATCTTCGGAGATCACCGGCGGACCCTCTCCAGCAGGAATCAGCTCCACTGGTCTTGTCAGGTCACGGCCAAACACGGGGTAAATCCATGAAGTCACCGCGATGTCCAGCGCGACCTTGTCATGAGGGCCGGCCATTTCGTCCACGACACTTTCCGCTCTGCTTGAATCGAATGGGATCAACCTTGTTCCCGGATGTCTGAAAGCCCAAATCACATAATCAAGGGGAGCGAACCTGTCGAGAAGAACATATTCGCAGGCCTGGACAAAAAAGAAGAAGGCGAGGGCCCGCACAATCAGCGTCGCGACTCGCCGATTTCGCCGAGCTATTCGCAGGAGCGGAATAGCAGTCCACGAAAACACGAGAGGCAACGCAAAGAGCATGTATCTCGGCAAGGAAATGTCATACATCCCATGTGGCTTGAACACGACGGGGAGCATGCCGGCACAAATGATCAGCGCCGCGATCGAAACGGCGCGGCGTTCGCTGCCTCGTCCTTTCCCACGCCGCCAGTACTTGCGGATCGCCACCGGAAGACTGAGCGCCGCTATTGTGAACATGATCCCCAGGTGAGAAAAATAGATCTCGTAACGGCGCCAGTACCATGGCTCAGCGTATCCGGGGACCCAGAGCGCGTCACTCCATGGGGAAAGCGGCGCCGTCAATAGGACCCAGGGCCCTTCCCACAGATTGCGCCAATCACCGTACATGATTGCGGGAGAGCCGGTCTTGGGCGGGTCTGCGCCCAGCGACACGCCGATAGGCGCACTACGATGAATCGCGTTGCTTATGTACACAGCTCCGCCTAGAGCCACAAACGAAAAAACCGTAAACACAGCAATTCCGGCGAGACGACGGTATCCGAGCCGGCCGCAATGCCATTCCTGCCAGCCTCTATACAAAACGAAGGGAGCGACTGCTGCCGCCGACATTGCAGCCTGAGGTTTCGTGCCGACACCGGCAATCGCTGCGACAATGAGCAGCAGCAGCGCGAGGTCATCTCCATCGCGCCACCATCGTCCGCTCCAGAGCAGAACAGCGATCATACAAACTGCCGTCAGGAGATCGTTCTTGATCGCGCCAGCTTGCAAAAGCACGATCGGAGCTGCCATCGTCAGGAGAATGATGCTGGTGGCACCTGCGCGATTCTTTCCCCACCAGCGCTCCGCGAGTGCCGCCGACATGACGACCATGGCTATCGCGTGGAAGGCCGACAGCCATTCAACGTGCCGGTCGCCGTCCAGTGCAATCGCATCCGCCAGCATCATTTCGTAATTCGCGGGCAGCTGCCGGATGATCGGCTCCAGTTCCTCGAGGTAGCGGTAGCCGGATGAACGAAGCCAAAGAACGGCCTTGGGCAGATGATAGGAAAGAGCGTCATGGCTGAGCGGCGGAATGACCGAGCCGCGCCAGAGTAAGAAAAGCAACCAGAGCCCAGGCGGGACCAGAGGACCCCATAATACGGCTTGACGCCAGCCCGTATTGGCGGCTGCAGACGCCGGCCGCCTAAGATTCAAGGCAACGGCCACGCACGCTGCAAGGACAGTGCGTGCAAAGAGAAACCCAGGCGTCAGCAAGTGCGTCAGCGCGAGAGACCATGTCGACGACAGCCAGACGGCGATACCGAGCGTGAACGCCGCGGCGAGCCGCTCGAATGGCCCCGAGTTCCTAATGAAACTCGAGCAACGCCGTACAATCCCGTATCCGGTCGCTACAAACACGGCCGCCGAAATGAGCAGGACCATCATCCGGAGCATAGCAGATGAAGTCGCGATTATGACCGCTCCAAAAGTCCCAGTGCGTTACTGCCAGCCGGCTTGTAGGCGGCCCTTCACATCGGGGCGGTATCAGATGGCACCAGGGAAACGTGCCAGAGCGAGGCGAATGCAATCGGCGGCCATTCTCACACTCTGTTCGAGCGTCGCAACTCATCCTCGGCATCTCTAATGGCGAGCTGCCTCACGATCGCGGTGATGTTGTCGGACAGACGCCGATAACGAACGAAGAGCATGAAAGACACCGTAAACATGAAAAGGATCGAAAGGTACAGAACGAGGTCTGCTCCTCGGCCAATCCCCAGAAAATGCGCGACCCACGCTGGAATTTCAGGAAAGGCTATAGAAACCGCTGCCGCTAGCCAAAGGAACGACCACACCAGTCCCGCTCGCGAGTTGATGACCCTCCTTCTCATGGCGACCACCGCCAGCAAGGCGGCGACGACGAGAAGAGGAAGCGTCACGACCTGGAACGTTGTCATAAGAACCACCTCTTGAACAAATATTCGAACGCAATCCTGAACGCCGCTGCACCCGATTGTCCCTTGTGCAGTGAGTATTCGGTGTAACGAACATGGACCGGAACTTCGACGACTCGCAGGCTATTGCGCTGGATTTCATCGATGATCTCACTGGCGTGCGCCATTCCATCGAGCGTAATCGAGATTTTCGCCGCTGCCTGCCGGCGAATGGCGCGTAATCCATTGTGTACATCGGTCAAAGGCACGCGGGCCGTGATTCTCATGAAGATGACCGCCAGTCGCAGGAGCATTCGCCTCCCAAACGGCACCGCGGAAGAATCGGTCAGAAATCGCGAGCCGATGCTGATGTCCGCTGCATGCTTTTCAAGCGCATCGACGAGCGCTGCGACATCCGAGGCGGCATGCTGGCCGTCGGCGTCGAACGTGACGATGACCTGAGCGTCACGACGCAGCGCGAACTCGATGCCCGTCTGCAATGCCGCTCCCTGGCCTCGGTTGATGATGTGCCGTACTACCGTGGCACCCGCCGCTCGAGCCTCGTCACCAGTCCGATCTGATGAGCCGTCATCCACGACAACGACGTGTTCGAACAAAGCGACCAATTCCGAGACGACCCCGCGAATCACGGCCTCTTCGTTGTAGGCAGGGATGACAATGAAAACCGGGCCTCTCACGCCATTGATTCTAGCCCGGATCAATCCGGACGCGCTCGAATACGGCCTGCATCAGGTCGCGCCTGAAACTGACCAGACGGAACCGGCGATCGTGCGAGAGGAATGTAAACACTCGCATGTCCCGCTCGCGCAGCGGTCCGTGGTTCAAATACTCCGGCCACTGGCTCAAATCCTTGAATTCGGGGTGCCACCATGCGATGGCCGCCGCTCGATCAATGATCACCCAACGAACATCCGGAGCCAGCTGCGGCACACCGTTCCCCGGCGGAATGAAATCGACGCGACGCTCCAATCGTGCGCCGTATGCCGGCTGGATCCATGTTCCATAGTCAGCATCGACAGCAATCGCATCCCTCGGACCCGCGAGCTCATCAACTATGCACGCCGCACGATATGGAGAAAACGGCACCCTTCTGGTGCCGGGATGTGCACGCGCCCACATGACGAACGAGAGAGGGGCAAAACGATCATTCACGGCACAATCGGCCGCATAGCCGCAGTACACCGCGATCACGCCGCTAAGCGCAAGACCGGCTGCCTTGGTCCGTCGATTGCCGATAGACACGATGACCGGCGCAATCCCCCACGCGAAAACGACGGGAGCGACAAAATAGACGTATCGCGGCAGGGAGATCTGATACATGCCGTGCGGCTTGAACCCCACTGGCAGTGAAAAGAGAAATGCCGCGACGACCACGAGCGTCAGGAGAACGCGCTCCTGTGACGCCGCCCCTCTGTTAACGTTGCGCAAACACAACGCTGCGAACGGCGCGATCAATGCGGCGAACGTGAAGTGCGCTCCCATATGTGAAAAAAAGACCTCATACCGCTGCCAGAACCAGGGCCGCCGCTCCCACGGCACACTGAGTGACATCGGATCCGTGGCGAACGGCGCTGCCAGGAGAACATAGGGACCCTGCCACAGACCCCGGTAATCGCCATATGGTGCGATCACCAGCTCACGCGTCCCGTCATCAGATCGCGGGTTCAGCAGCGAGTGCTCGTGCATTACGTTGCTGATATAGACCGCACCGCCAAGAAGCACAAACGCGAAGACAGCCAGAACTGCACCGGCGGCGAGAAATCGCCACGTCATCGTACGCTTACGCAACTCGTCGTAACATACAAAAAGCAGTACTGGCGCAACAGCGAGCAGCAGAAACCCGGCATGCGGCTTCACGCCCCCAGCCGCAGCCATGGCCAGAATGACGAGTATCAATCCTCGCGAATCGCGCTGAGTCAGAAATCGGCCCGTCGCCACGACCGCCGCTACAAGAAATGCGGCGAACATGAGATCGCTTTTGTGCGCACCACTATGGAGCAACGCCACGGGACAGGCCGCCACACACATCATCGTGGCTACAATTGCGGTGTTGTTGCGTCCCCACCAGCGCTCCACCAGAGCACCTGTCGCGATCATCACGTACACGTAGAAAAAGGCGCTCAGCCAGACACTATATGCATCCGAACCTTGCCACACGATCGACTCCGCAAGGAGAAGCTCGTAATTCATCGGCAAGGTACGTATCGACCAATGCAAGTACGGAAGATAGTGATACGCACCGTCACGGGCCAGGATCGTGGCTTTCGGAAGATGGTAAGCAAGCGCGTCATGGCTCACCGGCGGGATAATGGCTCCGCGCCAGACGATGAATGCGAGCCATAAACAGAGCGGCGCGATTGCGATCAGCGCGGCTCGATCCCCCTGCACCGCCAGAATCCGCCGGAGGTCCCACGAAACTGCTGCCAGGCGCCGGGACAGGAGGATTCCAATGCTCACCAGCAGTATGCTTGACCGAACGATGATGCCTGAACGCGTGAAGCAGCCAGCAAGAGCAAGCAACCAGCATGATGCCAGCCAAAGGGCTGAGCCAAGGGTGAGGGCATAACACAGCTTCTCCATGGGCGCGGGTGCAGCATCGCCCGGCCACCAGAGATCCACAAGAAGAAGTCCAAAGATGGAAAAGGCGATGGCCACCAGGAGGATCAAGCCGAGACCTCGGTCGGGTACGCCGGAAGAGTCACCATCGCGGGAGAGTCATTCTACACTTCGGCTCCACAGATGATCCTGCCGAACGTATACTGTTGCTTCCGGCTACCGGCACTTTTCGACTGGCTCAGGAGCGGTTCTTGCGCGCATTTGTCACTGGAGGGGCGGGCTTCATCGGCAGCAATCTCACAGACCGGTTGCTTGCGGCAGGACACGAAGTCATCGTCTATGACAATTTCTCGACTGGGCGCGAAGATTTCCTCGCTGCGGCCAGGGCCCATGGCGGGTTAAAGGTTATTGCAGCCGACGTGCTCGACTCAGCACATCTGACCAATGCAATGCGAGGTTGCGATTTCGTATTTCATTTTGCCGCGAACGCAGATGTGCGGTTTGGAACGCTCGATCCTCGCCGCGATCTCGAGCAGAACACCATCGCCACGTTCAATGTCCTCGAGGCAATGCGCTGGACAGGCATCAGAAAGATCGCTTTCGCGTCAACCGGATCCGTGTACGGCGAAGCAACGATCATTCCGACACCCGAGGACGCGCCATTCCCTGTACAGACATCGTTTTATGCGGCGTCCAAGCTGGCAGGCGAGTCTTTGATTCAGGCTTACAGCGAGGGTTTTGGTTTTCAATCCTTCATTTTCCGATTCGTCTCCATTCTCGGCGAACGTTACACACACGGACATGTATTCGATTTCTGCCGAAGTCTCAAACGGGATCCGTCACAGTTGAATGTCCTCGGCGATGGGCACCAGCGAAAGTCCTATCTCTACATTCATGACTGCATAGACGCTGTCTTGCTTGCCATCGACCGTTCAGAGGCCCGGCTCTCCATTTTCAACCTCGGAACTGACGAATACTGCGAAGTCAATCAATCAATCGCATGGATTACGGCGGCTCTTGGAGTAACCCCCAGACTGGTCTATTCCGGAGGAACCCGGGGATGGGTCGGCGACAATCCTTTTATTTATCTCGACACCCGCAGAATCCGTTCTCTTGGCTGGCGGCCGAACCTGTCGATCCGGGAGGCTGTAATCCGAACCGTAGAATTTCTCCGTTCCAATGAAGGACTCCTTGACCGTGCTCGCCCCTGACAACAAGACCATGCGGCTCGCAGGTCGACATGCGGTCGTCACGGGTGGCACTCAAGGACTGGGGCTCGCCATCGCCCGTGCTTTCGTCGCGGAAGGCGCAAAGGTCTTGATCTGCGGTCGCGACGCTGAGCAACTGGAGAAGGCAGCAACTGCGCTCGGCAACGTGATTGCCGTGACGGCCGACGTATCCAGGGAAGCGGATGTGTCCATGCTCGTGGATCGCGCTCTGTCTTCCTTCGGTTCGGTGGACATCCTCGTGAACAATGCCGGGGTCTATGGGCCGAAAGGGCTCGTCGACGAAGTCGACTGGAAGGACTGGGCCGAAGCGGTGTCCATCAACCTGTTCGGATCAGTACTGCCGTGCCGCGCCCTGCTTCCCCACATGCGAACACGACGCTACGGAAAGATCGTTCAGATTTCAGGCGGCGGCGCCACGAAACCTATGCCGCGGCTCAGCGCCTATGCGGCATCAAAGGCTGGCGTCGTTCGCTTTACGGAAACGCTTGCTGAGGAGGTACGCGAATTCCGGATTGACGTGAATGCCCTCGCGCCAGGGGCATTGAATACCCGCATGCTGGACGAGATACTCAATGCCGGACCTGAGAAAGTCGGAGTCGAGTACTACGAACAGGCAGTGCGGCAGAAGGCCGACGGCGGTGCCCGCGTGGAAGACGCGGCAGCTCTTTGTGTCTTCCTGGCTTCGGCCGACAGTGATGGGCTCACCGGAAAGCTCATCAGCGCCGTCTGGGATCCCTGGCGTACGTTCAATGACCACGCGGAGGATCTGCAGTCCGACATCTATACCTTGAGAAGGATCCTTCCTCGAGACCGCGGTTTTCACTGGGGTGAACCGTGAGCGCGACACCTCGGCTCGGGATCGTAGGATGCGGATTGATCGGCACACGGCGAGCCGCCGCACTGCAAGCAGGACAGATTGTGGCATGCGCAGACATTGACGCTGCCCGCGCTCGACACGTTGGTGCCCCCTACACGAGCACCGACTGGAGGGATGTCGTTGGCCGTGACGATATCGACATCATCATCGTATCTACCGTCAATGGCCTGCTGGCCGAGGTCGCGGTTGCTGCGCTTGAATCCGGCAAACATGTGCTCGTCGAAAAGCCGGCCGGAAGGACGACCGCGGAGATCGAAGCGATCATCGACGCACGAGATCGGAGTGGGCGGCTCGTACGTGTGGGCTTCAACCATCGATATCATCGCGCCTTGATCAAAGCTCGTGAACTGCAGTGCAACGGCTCGTTAGGCGACATGATGTTCGTGCGCGGTCGTTACGGGCACGGAGGACGCCCCGGATATGAGGCCGAATGGCGATCCAACCCAGCCATTTCCGGCGGCGGTGAGTTGATCGATCAAGGGGTTCACCTGATCGACCTGGCCCGAATGTTTCTCGGCGAGTTTTCTACTGTGGATGGATTCGCTCGCACCTACTTCTGGAATGCCCCGGTGGACGACAACGCGTTTCTCCTACTCCAAACGGCGGACCGGCGCGCGGCGATGCTTCATGTGAGCTCCACCGAATGGAAGAATCTGTTTTCCCTTGAGCTCTACGGACGGGCCGCCAAACTCCAGATCGACGGCCTGGGAGGGAGCTACGGCACGGAACGGTTGACGTACTATCGCATGTTGCCGGAAATGGGTCCGCCAGAAACCACCATCTGGGAGTACCCAATGGCCGACGATTCATGGCGCGTAGAGCTTACGGAGTTTTTTGAAGACATTCGCCTGAACCGCCCGCCAGCGGCGTCACTGGAGGATGCGCATGCGACTCTGCGCATCGTTGAGAAAATCTACGCGAATCGATGAGCTCCCACCTTCCTCTGACCGTTTTCACCCCTTTTTACAAGAGCTTCGACTACTTCGACCAGACGATTCGCAGCGTTCTCGCTCAGTCATTCGGCGATTTCGAGTACCTGATCATCAACGACGGGCCGCAGGAGGATGCCACACGCATCGAGGAGACCTACCGCGATACACGAATTCGAATCATTACGAATTCATCGCCTCTCGGATTGAGTGCATCACGCAATTTCGGATTGCAGGCGGCGCGCGGTGAGTTCATCGCATTCATCGACTCAGACGATGTCTGTGAGGCGGACCGCTTTCTTAAGGAATTCGATTTTCTCGCTGCGCATCCCGGTCACATCCTGGTCGGATCGTGTCTCCGGTACATCGACGAAGGATCGAATACGATCGGACATCGCACGTATCCGGAACAGGACGAGGAGATCAAGCGCCGCATGGTCGCCGCGAACTGCATTGCGCAACCGTCAGTGATGGCCCGCAGAGAAGCGCTCATTGCAGCCGGAGGCTACACCGAAGACTTTCCCTTTGCTGAGGATTACGCACTCTGGTTACGAGCTGCACGACTTGGAAAATTTCACAATCTTCAGGAGGACCTGGTTGCCTATCGGATTCATTTGAAGTCCGGAAAACACCTCCGTCTTCGTCCGGCGCTGCGAGACTCCACAAAGTTGAAGATCGAAGCAATTCGCCATTACGGATTCAAACCAACGCCTGCCGCTCTGGCCAGCATCGCTGCCCACATCCTTCTATTGGGCCTGCCAGATCGCTTGATCTATCGCCTCTTCAGGAAGCTGTTCGTTGGTTGATATCGATGGGTTTCTGCGCACGAACCGTAATAAATGCGCTGTGGCGGGGATCCAGTCGACCCAGATAAGCAGGAAGCGGAAAATATCCAGCGCCGGCGACCTCGATGCGTTGAAACGCATGTGCCTTGAATATCTCGATCAGCCCGCGATAGTTGAAGATTGTCTTGTGGGTCCACGTTCCCATGTATGGCGGTTTACCACGGTGAAGCGCGCACGGATTTCCTAGACCCGACATCTTTTCCGAAATATTCGTCGATGAAAAAATTTGCCAACCCATGATGGCCGCGAAGACGTTATGCCAGCTGCTGCCATTCTCGGTGCTCACGACCGCCCAACCTCCGGGCTTCAGAATCCGGAAGGTTTCCGCGACGAACAAGTCGACATTGGTCACATGTTCGATCACCTGGTTCGCGTGCACGATATCGAACTGATCCGTCCCCAGCTCATCGAGGTGCGCGTTCAGGTCGACACGAAAGACTGTCAGCCCCCGGTCCTCAGCTCTCCGCGCGGCATCCTCGACCTTCTCGACGCCGAATACAGAACGCGCCTTGCAGGCCTTCGCCAGTTCCATCGTCCACGAACCATCATCACAACCAAGGTCCAGTAACGAACCGCCGTCGCCCCCGGACTCTCGGACCAGTTCAATGATGTTTGCGCGGTTCAAGCGCGAAGCGCGGTCATAAAGTCCATTAAGGAATCGGCTCAGCATGCTGCTTGTCTCCACGTTCTGTCATCAAGAAAAGAGCGAGTACCGTCACCAGTGCGATTCCCTGAACGGCGTACATTTCACGAATGATGGCCATAGCGCTTGTGTGGTTCACCACGAAAGAACCAATCTGGATCGCTGCGAGTACCAGGTAACAGGGGACGACAAGAAATCGCCGGGAAACCACGAGGGTCTGCGCAATCAGAAGGCCTGAATAGCCGATGACCATGGCGCCGGCAAGCGGGCCAAGAATCAAGGCCGCCTCAGCGTATTGATCGCCAAACAGCAGCGTCACGATGATCTTGGGAAAGCATGCGAACAGGATGATGGGAACCGCTGTTAGGCCGACAAAATATGCGACCATTCGAAGGGTGGCCCAACGAATCGATTCTCCGCGCTCCTGATGCGATGCGATCGTGGGTCCGGCCAGAATGTAGAGCGGCACGAACAGTACGCCGATCGTTCGTGTGAGCGCCGACGCTGCGGCGTAAGCGCCCGCGCTCGGCGGCGACAGCCACCGTTTGGCTGCCAGTAGATCAGCATTTTGAAATGCCGCCGCCCCGATCATGAGGCCGAACATCGGTGCTGCGAAACGGAAAACATCGGCGAGCGGCGCTGGCTCCTGGTCCGCATGGCGATCGCGCCAATTGCCGGCGATGAGCACCTCGGCCGTGATGATGGACAGCAGATATGCAACCAGCGCGGCGGTGGCGGTTCTGAAAAACGCGATTAGAACGACAGCGGCTGCGAATCGCGTCAAGGCCTCCATGACCGTGCTCACGTTGTGCGCCGCAAAACGCCGCAGACCCTGGAGCAATCCCCTTTCCGCCGTCAGGAGCAAGTAGAACGCTGAGGCGGAAAATGCCGCCATAAGAGTCGTAGCCGAACGGAAGTGAAAGGATCGGCTAAATAGCGGGCTCACGGCGAGGCCGGCGGCGATCATCGGAATGAGACAGATGCCGCTCCACTTCAGGGCGGAAGCCCGAAGCGAACGGACGCGCGAGCCTTCACCGCGAATCACCATAGTCGCAGCCACCCGGGAAAGTGAGGGTGCGACGGGTCCAATTATGAGTGTCACCACGAATACGACCGACAACGCGGCGCCGAAATCGGCATACTCGCCGGGCTGCAGCGAGCGGCCTACATAAACGACGTACGCAAAATTGAGAACTGCGGCAGTCGCGGCGCCGGCCACAAGCCCCGCGACGTCGGCAACTTCTGTGCGCGAGGGCAGCATCCCAGTCATCAACGGGGCGGATATCGAAACATGAATTGTGGGCGGTTCAGAGGTGTATTCGGATTGGGAATGTTATCCCAAGCGTGATTTGTACTGCAGAAACCGAGAGGACGCCGGCCAAATCGTCTGAGATTCACGAGCATCGACTCCGCCGGCGAATGCATGTAGAAGTCGTGGTACACGCGCGCGGCGAGTGGATTCATGAGAATCGGCCCGAACGCGATCGACGCGTTAGCCAGCACCGTTATTGCGACTGCCGGAAGCCAAATCGTGCGCCAACGACCACCGATGTTCTCGGCTACGCGGGCACAGGCGAACAAGAACGCCGGCACGATAGGCTGATAGAGCCGGGCGATCCACTCACCCCGCATCTGCCACCCGTAATATGGAGGTGCAGCATTGTTGAAAAGGAACAACGCCAGCCCGGCTAGCAGCAATGCACCGTCTGCCAACGACAATACTCGCGTCGCGGAGATTCTGGCCAGAATCATCGCGACCACAAATAGAAGGGGCAGAAACACAAAGTTACTGAACAGAAAGTTGGACACGAGCAGCTTCGGCAACTCGGCGAGAGTTCGGAGCCACAACTGCAACTCGGCCGGATGCAGATAGCTGAAGATGATGCGGAGATACATCACGCTGTTGGAGTTGACAACAGGGACACCGATTAACTCGTAGTACAGCGTGAGGCCGATCAAAGGCAGCAGTACAACCGCAATGAACGCCGGAATCCATCGCGAACGCCGGCCGGCAAGCAAGACAAAGACTGCCGCAGGTATGAAGAATGGATAAAGGTCGTATCCCAGGAACACGATCCCCATTCCGAACGCGGCGCGGGATACCGCCCCGGCAGTCTCGGCGGTTGCGATGCGATCCAGAAACATCGCACAGCAGAGCGCCCCCGGTACGATCATCACGTAGGAATAGGGGAGTCCTGCCCAATAAGTAATTCCAGGATATGTCGCAAGAAGCCACGCTGTAGTAATGGCTCCGCGGGGCCCTACCACTTGTCTTACATATGAAGCAAAAACGAGCATTGCGATAACGTTCAGCACGATGCTCGCGATGACGCCGCCGGTCAAAAAGCCGGCGGCGAGCACGAAGGGCTGCGCGAGAATCGCGAAGAGCGGACGCCGCAGAACGACGCTCCATGCCCATGACGACGGGTCGTCACCGGAAATCATTCGCGACAGCGCCTGGAAGTGCGCATGGTCGACGTTGATCAGGTAGTGGCATGGCTCGAGCACCGCGGGGTATTGGACCGTTACTCCGTAGGGAGCCATCGTCCCGGTCGAAAGATAAATGGCTGCGACCAGTACGAATGAGGCGCCGCAGAGATGCAGTCGCAAACGCGCGTGGCCGTCAGGCATCTGGGGAGAATACAACAGTTGTCCCCGCGTCCCGATCAATGCACCGCAATGACATCGGCGTAGCCGCGTTGCGCAATTACATCGGCTACTGCCGGCTCGTCAAACGGTCGCAGCCCGCCATCTCGTGAAGGCAGAAACAGCGTGAAACGTCGATCACGATAGAACAGCAGGAGCTCTGCCGGATCGGCTCCGAGCCTTCGCAGCGCGTCGGGGTCATATTCGAAGCCGACTGAAAGAGAAGGATTCCTCGCGAGTACCTGCTCCATTCCGCGGCTCACCTCGAGCTCGTACCCCTGAACGTCGATCTTGACGAAAGCAACATTCTCAACGCGCCGCTCGGTAGTGAACGCGTCGAGCGTCACCATAGGGACTGTGACGAGGCTTTCCGGTGACAAATCACGCACGGATTGCGTCACGATCCTGTGATCGCCGGGATGGTCCGGATTCCGCCAAAGGTTCGCGCTGCCGTTCACGCACCCGACAGCGGAATGCACTGGAATCACACGTTTCTCCAGAGACCGGCGTCTGATGTTTCCCACGAGGTGTTCGTAATTGCGCGCCTCCGGCTCGATTGCGTACACGCATTGACCAGCACTGATTGCGGACGCGAATACGCTGCATGTGTATCCAATGTGCGCCCCGACGTCGATTACATCGCCTCCCGCGAACAATTCCGGATGTTCCTGCGTCAGACGGTAGTAGGGGTCTTCCACGTAGCGTTTGTAGAGAAAGAAGGCGCTCGTGTACAGACGTGCAGCGACCGGCTTTTGTAGCAGATCGCTACCGCCAGCCATCGCATACAAGGCGGGTAGGATTTGTGTCAGGCGCATTGTCAAACTCCCTGCGCAGGAATGTGGCCGAGCTTTACCCGGAATAGCCCATGGATCACCATGCGCAATAGAACCAGGCCGTGCCGGAACCGGCTGATGTTCGTCGTCCCATAGGTGCGGGCGCGATAGCGAATGGGTACATCGATGATGCCGAGCCCCAGAATCGCGGCCGGAAAAAGGAGTTCAAAATCTCCGAATGGGTCGAAATCGCCGAAATGTTTGCGCCAGCGGATCATCCGCTCATAGTCGTGTCGTGCGAGAAGTTTGGTGCCGCAAAGCGAATCACCGAGGCGGACGCCCAGCACCCAGCTCAGAGCTTTCGCAAAGAAGACGTTTCCGAGACGATTGAGGAAGCGCATCGCCTCGCCTTCCATCGGATACACGATGCGGTTTCCGTTCACAAAATCGGCCAGGCCACATTTGTAGGCGCTGACAAAACGCGGGAGCAATTCAGGCGGCATGGTCAGATCGGCATCGAGAATCGTGAGCAATTCGCCGCGCGCATGCGAGAACCCGAGGCGTACGGCGTCAGCTTTGCCCTTCCCCGTCTGTTGCAAAGCAACGATTCGCCACCTGTGCCCGAAGCGTGAAACTGCCCGAGCAATCTCCTCGGATGTTCCATCAGTCGAGTGTCCTTCAACGAAGATGATCTCGGTTTCACACCCAAGGTCGGGCATCCTCTCCAGGGCCGGAAAAATATTTCCCTTCTCGTTCCGCGCCGGAATCACGACCGAGATACTCGAGGGTGACTCAGCGCCGCTTCCCGTCGGCCGCAGGACGACAACCATCGCAAGCGCAGAGAGCCGCGCCAGAGGAAGTGCAGGTGCGATGCGATTCCAGAGAGATCCGAGTCCGAACAATGAGCGCGGGCAGTAGCCGATTGGCCTGGTCCGAACGCGTTCAAACCCTGCGAGCCGGCTGATGGAGTCAATGTCGGTCAGGGTGATGAATGTCGTGGGTGGATCACCGTCTTTTAGATGGAGCCTGGTAGCCAGCCGGTAGAGCCAGTCCAAGTACGGGTTGAACAGAACGATGACGACTCTCGCGGTCCGCGACATACGCTGCCGCAGGTGCCGAAGTTCGGCTTCGATATCGTAGGCGTAATTGAAGTTTCCGTTGATGAGGACGGCTGTACGGCGCTCTCGTTCTGCGCTCAAATCAGGCAGATCGCCATCGGCGACCAAGCTCTTATCGGGGCAATCGATCGCTTTCAGAAGAAAGCCCGAGTCTGCTTTGACCGGCCGCCATTGAATGAGCCGGTCGCAGTAGCGCACGATGGACGAGATTTCAGCCGCGATGAGACCGTGGAAGTACTGCTTCCAGCGAGGCAACAATTGTGTACTTGCCATTGCAGAGGAGTGTAGCTCTATCGTAGCAGTGGATGTCCCGCGTTGTGGGGAAGCGAAGGTGGACGAGGCCGGACAAAAAGAAAAGGCCCGCGGGTATTGCCCGCGGGCCTTCATATTATCCCGGCGACGTCCTACTTTCCCACGCAGTTGCCCGCGCAGTATCATCGGCGATGCGGAGCTTAACTGCCGTGTTCGGAATGGGAACGGGTGTGTCCTCCGCTCTATGATCACCGGAAACTTGGGATCTGAGTCAGTACTACATTGAATACGGGTTGCAGCGGAAGATTAGACACACGCTGCAGACAACATCAAATCAAGGCATTTATGGTCAAGTCAAACGACCGATTAGTACTGGTCAGCTAAAGGCATCGCTGCCCTTACACATCCAGCCTATCAACGTGGTCATCTACCACGGGTCTTCAGGGAGAACTCATCTTGTGGTTGGCTTCTCGCTTATATGCTTTCAGCGATTATCCTTTCCCGACTTAGCTACCCAGCGGTGCCCTTGGCAGGACAACTGGTACACTAGAGGTCGGTGCTTCCCGGTCCTCTCGTACTAAGGAAACCTCCACTCAATTCTCCTCCGCCCACAACAGATAGGGACCGAACTGTCTCGCGACGTTCTAAACCCAGCTCACGTACCGCTTTAATCGGCGAACAGCCGAACCCTTGGGACCTGCTCCAGCCCCAGGATGCGATGAGCCGACATCGAGGTGCCAAACCCTGACGTCGATGTGAACTCTTGGTCAGGATCAGCCTGTTATCCCCGGCGTACCTTTTATCCTTTGAGCGATGGCCCTTCCATACAGAACCACCGGATCACTAA
>Ga0070741_10000271_pt1 | contig 196620 bp, 200 predicted proteins | sample Coa_R1_4_FD_66440 | JGI IMG/M metagenome (GOLD analysis project Ga0070741, IMG submission 66440) | Surface soil microbial communities from Centralia Pennsylvania, which are recovering from an underground coalmine fire - Coalmine... | ecosystem: Environmental > Terrestrial > Soil >... | reverse complement strand
CTGGTTGTCGCCATGAGCCGGCGGATCTGCGTTGACCTCTATAACGCGATCGTCAAACTGCGGCCGGGTTGGCACGACTCCGACGATACCAGGGGAGCAATCAAGATTGTCATGACGGGTTCCGGCTCGGACCCGGCCGAATGGCAACCCCACGCCCGGAACAAGGCGCGCCGGCTTAAACTGGCCGAGCGGTTCAAGGACCCGAACGACCCGCTGAAAATCGTAATCGTGCGAGACATGTGGCTCACGGGGTTCGACGCCGGGCCGCTGCATACGATGTACGTTGACAAGCCGATGCGCGGGCACGGTCTGATGCAGGCGATTGCGCGAGTGAATCGAGTCTTCAGAGACAAGCCAGGCGGCCTGATCGTCGATTATCTCGGGCTCGCCGACCAACTGAAGCGCGCATTGGCGACTTACACCGAGAGCGGCGGCGAAGGCGACGCCGCAGTCGACCAGCGCCAGGCGGTGGCCGCGATGCTTGAAAAGTACGAAGTCTGCTGCGGCCTCTTTCACGGCTTCGATTGGTCGCTCTGGAAGTCGGGCGCGCCCGCCCAGCGGCTCGGCCTGCTCCCTGCCGCGCAGGAGCATATCCTCGCGCAGGACGACGGAAAGAGCCGCTTCCTGGATGCCGTGGCGCAACTTTCGAAAGCCTTCGCCTTGGCGGTTCCGAGCGATGAAGCCCTGCGCATTCGCGATGACGTCGGTTTCTTCCAGGCGGTGCGCGCCGGGCTCGTGAAACTTTCAAGCGGCAGCGGCAAGCCGCCGGATGAGATTGAGCACGCGATACGCCAGCTTGTTTCGCGCGCGGTCGCGTCGGACCAGGTTATCGATATCTATTCGGCCGCGGGCCTGAAGAAGCCGGATCTGTCGATACTCTCGGACCGCTTTCTGGAGGAGGTGCGAGGGCTGCCGCAACGCAACGTCGCGGTCGAACTGCTCGCGCGCCTTCTCAGGGACGAAATCAGGATGCGGCAGCGTAAAAGCATCGTTCAGGCGCGTTCCTTCGCCGAGCTGCTCGACCAGGCAATTCGAAAATATCAGAACCGGCTGATCGAGACGGCGCGGGTAATCGAGGAGCTGATCGCGCTCGCTAGGGAGATGCGCGAGGCGCAGCGGCGCGGCGAGAATCTCGGGCTTAGCGAGGACGAAGCGGCCTTCTATGAGGCGCTCGAAGTTAACGACAGCGCGGTCAAGGTGCTGGGCGACGAAACGCTAAAGCAGATTGCGCGCGAGCTGGCCGACACGGTGCGTCGCAACACCTCGATCGATTGGACGATCAGAGAGTCAATCCGCGCCAAGCTTCGGGTGATGGTCAAACGCATACTGCGCAAGTATGGTTATCCGCCGGACAAGCAGGAAAAGGCGACCCAGACCGTGATCGAACAGGCGGAACTGCTAAGCGCCGCCGCCGCGTGACTGTTAACTCGCCAGTGGGTGCCTGCGTTCGCCAGCCTTCCGATTGAACGATTAATTGGTTTCCAACTTCTGAAGTTCTGCGGCGAGCCGGTCGGCCACAAACATCTTGAGCAGCGACTGATACGGAACGTCGCGCTTGTTGGCGAGGAGTTTAAGGCGATCGAGCATCGTCTTCGGCAGCCGCAGCGAAATGGTCTGTGATGAAGGCCGAAGGTTCGGGAGCGTCAGCCGCTTCGCCCCCCGCCAGTCAATGAAATCAGCCGAGTCGTGTTTCGCCCAGAACTCGCGCTCGGTCTCCTTGTTCTTGAATTTAGGTAGCGCCTTTTTCATGGCCACTGAAAATCCTTCGCTCCTTGCGGCTCATGTCTCGGGCCGAGATCACCCGAATTAGACGGCCGCGAATTGTAAATACCACGAACGTCAGCCTGCCGCTGTCACTCCGGCCCAGGGCATAAAACCGCTCCTCACCGGCCGAGTGCTCCTCATCGCTGCCAACGATCAGGGGCTGATTGAAGAAAAGTTCCTCGCATTCGTTTGGCATCACCCGGTGGCGGTCCCAAATCTTTGCCGAGTTGCCGGCATCCCATTGGAAGCCTTCGCATTCCGCCAGCCGCTCGTCCCAATCCACGTGGCGAGTGTATATCGTAAACACATACGACAACAAGTCAACCAGTCACCGCTCCGCCCCGCCGTTGCGCGGCTGCGCTCAAGGCCGCCGCGCCATCCCTGAGCGGGAGCGCTGACGCTTGTCACGGCGCCCTTGCATTGCTCCGCCGCGCTCGTGGGTAGCTTCGCTCCGCTCCGCAGCGAGTCCTTTCCACCCTCCCACTCTCAATCAGGTGTGAAGAGCGGGAGGGCGGAAAAAGGTTCGGGTTTTTACGAACCATGCCGCGCCCTGCCGCTTGCGCGGAAGCGGGCGCCGGAGAAGGAGCGGAGCCACCATGAACACCTACGAAATCGTAACCGAGCGGATCGTCAAGCTGCTGGAGCAGGGCGTGATTCCCTGGCGGCGGCCGTGGAGCGCTGGCGGAGCGCCGCGCAACCTCGTATCGAAGAAAGTTTACCGGGGCGTCAATTTCTTCCTGCTGTCGGCGACCAGGTACGTCTCGCCCTACTGGCTGACGCTCCGGCAAGCCAACCAACTGGGCGGATCGGTGCGCAGGGGCGAGCATGGCGAGATCGTCGTGTTCTGGAAGGTCGAGAACGGCAGGGAGAAGGAAGACGAGAGCGAGACCGACGCCGCCGAGAGGATCGACGAAAGCGACAAACCCCGCCGCCGTTTCGTCTTGAGATTTTACCGGGTGTATAACCTCGAACAGTGCGAATTGCCGCAGGCGGTGCTCGACAAGCTGCCGAAGATCGAGACCTATCAGCACGACCCGATCGAAGCGGCCGAGCGAATCATCGCCAACATGCCGAATCCGCCGGCGATCGAGTACGGCGGAACCAAGGCGTTCTACAGCCCGAGCGCCGACCGGATCACGCTGCCGCCGCGCGAACTGTTCAGCAGCGCCGAAGAATTTTACGCCACCCTGAACCACGAAGTATCGCATGCGGCGGGCCATCCCAAGCGACTGAACCGCGACTCCATCGCCGAAGCCGCGCCGTTCGGTTCGCCGACCTACGCGGCGGAAGAGTTGATAGCGGAGCTTTCAGCCGCCTATCTGTGCGCGGAGGCCGGCATCTCGCCGGCGGTGATCGAGAACGAGGCCGCCTATCTTCAGGGGTGGCTTGGGAAATTGAAGAGCGATCGGCGGCTGATCGTGATCGCCGCCGCCAAGGCGCAGAAGGCGGCGGACTACATCCTCGGCCGCCCCTGCACTAACGAATAAATCCGCGCGGCGGCCGAACCACGGTTCGGCCGCCGCCTCAACGCCGAATCTGCCGAGAAGGCGCCATCTGGCGGCGCGCCGCCTGTTCCGCGTAGCCCACCGTAATGCTACATAGCTTAAAAGCTGATGAAAACACTGGGACAGTTCATCGCGGACCGGCGCAAGGAGCTTGGCCTGAGCGGGCGCGAGGTGGTGGCGCGGATCAAGAAGCCGGACGGCAAGCCGATCTCGATCCCGTACCTGGTCGATCTGGAGCACGACCGGCGCAAACCGTCCGACGAGGTGCTGGAGCAGCTGGCCAGGGCGCTGCAGGTCGACTCCGACATCCTCTACTTCCTCGCCGGCCGCATGCCGCCGGACCTGCACACCCGCGCGCTCAAGGAGGACGAGCTGGCGGCGGCGTTCAAGGCTTTTCGCCGGGAAGTGAAGCGGGAGAAGAAGCCATGAAGATGATCCCCGACAAAACCGGACGCTTTCCCGCGCGCCCGCACTGGGAGATTGAGGAGCTGGAGCGCAAGTGCGAGGAGGCGATCACGGCCTTCCTTGAACATCGCTACGGCTTTGTGCGGATTCCGGTTCCGACCGAGGCGCTGACCGAGCTGATCGAGCGCGACGGCGACATCCTCGATGTCCGGCCCAACCTCTCCGACGACAAATATGAGGTGTTCGGCTATACCCGCTTCGAGCGCGGCAAGAAGCCGGTGGTGACCATCGCGCGCGAGTTGTGGGAGCGGCGTTACCGCAACAACCGGCTGCGGATGACGCTCGGCCACGAGTACGGCCACGTGCTTTTGCACACGTGGCTGTACGACAAATACGGCGTCGCGGCGGAGCCGCAACTCTGCTATTGGCAAAGCCTGCTGCCGACCGAGGGCGTGGTGGACTGGATGGAGTGGCAGGCGGGCTACGCGGGCGGCGCGCTGTTGATGCCGGAGAGCTTCGTGCGGCGGGCGGCGGCGGCGTTCTTTAGGGATCGCAAGGAAACCGCGCCGGCGAAGAAGGATTCAGCGACCGCTGCCGCGCTGGCCGAGCGCATCGCGCTCGCCTTCGACGTATCGTTGGAGGCGGCCCGGGTGCGGCTGGCGAAGCTCGCCTACCTGATCGACTGAACCCCCAACAGCATTGAAATTTTCGTTAATCCCCATCCGAGGGCTTGACATCGCCCGCCCAAATAATTAGCTACTTGGCTAACAGGTCATTTAGCTACCATCATCGACGGCGATGGAAGCGCAGGGCTATATCGAGGTTGCCTTCGGGCTGCTGGGCGAGCAGGCGGTCCGGCTAATCACGCAGGCGGGAATTCAGGAGCTCTCCTGCAACTACGAGGCGCGGGAGAGCCGCTGCGTCCTGTTCGTGGATACTGGCGCCGGCCCGATGCGCGGCGCCGGCATTCAACTGGATGGGCGCAGGGTGGAGGCGGCGATTCGGATGCTCGCGGCGAGCGCGGGCAAAGCGATCGAGCGCGAGGCCCCTTTCCTCAATCTGGTCCTGCCCAACGGGGCGCGGTTTTCGGCCTGCCTGCCGCCGGCTTCGGACGGACCGACCTTTTCGATCCGGCTGCACTGGCGGGCGGTAAGACCGCTTACGGACTTCGTCGAGGCGCCGTGGCAACTGGCGGTCATCGACGAGGCCATCCGGCGCCGCGACAACATCGTCGCGGTGGGCGGGACCAGCGCCGGCAAGACCACGCTGCTCAACGCCCTGATCGCCCGCCTGATCGAACTCTACCCCGACGAGCGGTTGGGAATCATCGAGGACGAACCGGAGCTCCGGATCGACGCGAGCAACGCGATTCGACGGATTGCGCGCGGCGCGGCCGACCTGCGCCGGCACGTGCGCGAGATGCTGCGCATGCGCCCCGACCGGATCATCGTCGGCGAGGTGCGCGGCCATGAGGCGCTGGATCTGCTCAAGGCCTGGAACACCGGCCACTCCGGCGGCTTCACCACCACTCACGCCAACAGCGCCCAGGCGGCATTGCTTCGACTTGAGAGCCTGATGCAGGAAGCGGGCGTTCCGCCGAATCCGCGGCTTATCGCCGAGAGCGTCAATCTGCTGATTTTCGTCTCCCGCCGTCCGGAGGGCGCGCGCAGGATTGCGGAGATCGCGCGGGTGGAGGGCCGCGCCCCGGACGGCGGCTATCGAATACGGCGAATCGCCGAAGGAGAGAGTTATGCCTGAGCCGAGTCTGCTGCTTTTACCGGCATTGCTCACGCTTCACGGCGCGCCGGTCCTCGTGCTGACGGCGTTGGCGCTGGCCGCCTGGATAGCGACAGCGCTTAACGACGGCTCTTCCCCTCTGACGGCGATTCTTACCGCCGCGCTGCTGCTGATGTTCGCGATCCAACTGGCGCTGTTGCTGGCGCCGCGGTTTTAGGAGGTGCGGTTATGCGTAAATCGATCGTTATTGCTTCCTTGCTGCTGCTCAAGGCCGCGCCGGCCTTCGCCTATACGCCGACCGGCCTGCCGTGGGACGGTCCGCTGACCATGCTGATCAACGGCATGCAGGGCGGGCTCGCCCACGCGATGCTCGCGGTCGGCATCATCGTCGCCGGTATCGGCTGGACCTTCTGGCAGGAGTTCGGTCCGGCGGCCAAGGCGCTGGTCGGCGTGATCGCGGGCGGATCGCTGGCGGCGATGGCGCTGGAGATCATGACTTATCTGGGTCTGGCGGCGGTGATTCGCTGATGCGCGCGCCGATCCATCAATCGATGACGAAAGCGCCGCTCCTGGGCGGCGGCCATCCGCGCCTGACGGTCATCAACGCGGTGCTGGCGCTGGCGATCCTTTCCACCGGCCTGCACTGGTGGACGCTTTTGCTCGCGGTCTGCGTCGGGCTGGGCGTGCAATGGGCGCTGCGGGCGGCGGCCAAGCGCCATCCGGAATGGCCGATCGTCTATCTGCGCCATCTTCGCGAGCCGTCGATCCGGCCTGCCCACGGACGGGCGTGGGGCGTTCCCGAAAAGCCGAAACCGACGGTTCCCTCGTTGCCGAGGTGGACGCCATGAGCCTCTGGAGGAAATCGATCGATCATTCGCTGGCCGACGTGGTTCAAGTTGCCGGCTTCTCTGCGGAGGGCGAGGCGTTCCTCAAGCCGGGCGGGCTGATGGTGGCGTGGGAGATTCGCCACGACGATTTCGAGTCGTTGGCGAAGGAAGAGGTGGACGCGATCTGCGAGCGCTTCGAAGGGGCGCTGGGGCAGCTCGGCGACATGGACCTGCTGCATGTCGTCCACCACCGCCTGCCGGCGCCGAACTACCCGCAGCGCGAGTTTCCGACTAAAGCGGCGGCGCTGGTGGACGCCGAGCGGCGCGCGGCGTTCGAGGCGGAACGCTACTGGGTGACCAGGAGCCGGATTTACCTGAGCCGCTACTTTCCGCCCGAGGCGAAGGCGCGCATCTCGTCGGCGTTCTTCGCGGGAGCGGGCACTTCCGGCGGCCCGGCGAGCTGGCGCTACCAGATCGAACGCTTCCGCGAGCGGACGCAGGCCTTCGGCGACGCGCTTTCGGGCGCGGCCAAAGTCCGGCGGCTTAACTCCGCCGAGCTGTTCCACGACCTCCATCTCTGCCTCACCGGGCTGGAGCATCCGATCGCCCTGCCGGCGGTTCCGCTGCACCTCGACGAGGCGCTCGCCGATCAGCACTTCTTCGGCGGGCTCTATCCGCGCGTCGGCCAACTCCATATCCGGCCGGTCGCGATCAACGGCTATCCGGCCGCGACCATCCCGCAACTGTTGTGGTTCATGCTCCATGAGCGCGGACGGATGCGCTTCACGCTGCGCTGGATTCCGCTCGACGCGGTGACCAGTCAGCGCCACGGCAATCAGGTGCGCGGTCAGTGGGCGCGGCGCCGCCAGGGGCTGCTGCAGATCATCCTCGCGGCGATGAACGCCCCGCGCACGCGCGCCAACCGCCACGCCGACGCGATGGTCGCCGACGCCGAGGAGGTCATCGCTCGCGCCGCCGGCGGGGCGCCGTTCGGCTTTTTGAGCGCGTGGGCCCTGATCTTCGACGAAGAGGCCGAACGGGCAGACCTGAGAGCGCGCGAGCTGGTGCGGCGATTGCAGAACGCCGGCGTCGGCGCGCGGGTCGAGGATGTGAATGCGGTCGAGGCGTTCAAGGGCGCGCAGCCGGGCGACGGCTGGTCGGACGTGACGCGCCCGCTGGTGAGCGGCGTCAACTTCGCCCATCTGGCGCTGGCGAGCGAACCGTGGCCGGGAACGCCGACGATCGATTCGCCGCATTTTGCGCCGGAGACGCCCGCGCCGCTGGTCTGCTGTTCGTCGGGCCATGCGCCGTTCTGGCTGCCGCCGCATGCGGGCGGCGGCGTGCTCCACATGCTGATCGTCGGCCCGACGGGAGCGGGCAAGTCGGTGCTCTTGGCGCTGATGGCGATGGCGTGGACCGGGCTGCCGGGAGCGCGAGTGAGATGGATCGACCTCGACTATTCGTCGTTCGTCGCCGCGCATGCGCTGGATGCCGACTATCGCGAACTGGGCATTGAGGGAACGCCCGCGCTCTGTCCGCTGGAGCACGCGGGAACTCCAGACGAGGACGAATTCCTGCTGGCCTTCTTCACGCGGCTGTTCGCGCGCTGGCAGACGGCGCTTTCAGCGGAACAACAGGAAGAGCTCGCCCATGCGATCGAACTGGGCGCGAGCCAGGGATTGCGCCGCATCCGCCATCTGGCGGGGCTGATTCAGGACCTCGCGCTCCGGCGCATCCTCAACCAGTACAGCGAGGCCGGTCCGTGGGGCCATCTCTTCGACGGCGAGCCGCGACGCCATCGCGACTCTCTGGTGCGCGTCTACGAGACGCGCGGCCTGATCGCGCTGGGCGAGCGCGCCGCCGCGCCGGCGCTGGAATGGCTGCTCCATGAAATCGAGCGCGAATGCGCGGGCGCGCCGACGCTGATCTTCGTCGACGAGGCGTGGCGGCTGCTGAGCGACCCGGTTTCCTCCGACTGGTTCTATGCGGCGCTGCGGACGCTGCGCAAGCGCAACGCGGGAATCGTGATGGCGACCCAGAGCGTGACCGAGATCGCGGCTTCGCCCTACTGCAATCTGCTGCTGGAGAGCTGCCCGGCGAAGATCTTCCTGCCCAATCCGGAGGCGCGCGGCGAGCACGTGCGCGACTCCTACCAGAAGCTGGGCTTGACGCGCCGGCAGATCGAGATCATCGCGCGGGCCACGCCGCGCGCGCAGTACTACTACGCGTCGCCGCTCGGCAGCCGCCTGTTCAACCTCGACTTGGGGCCGATCGCGCTCGCGCTGTGCGGCGCGACCGGCCATCCCGACTTGCGCCGCGCGCGGGAGCTGTTGGCGCAGGGCGGCGACTTTCTCGCAGCGTGGTTGACCGAACGCGGCGTCGGCGAATTGGCGGCGCGGCTCATGCCCGAGTTTCGAACTCGAAGCGACCTTCCAATGTTCCTCGATGGAACCAGCGCGGAGGAGAGACACGCATGAACATATTCTTTATCCGGCCCTTGGGGCCGCGCGGAGTCGTTGGTGCAGCGATCATCGCGAGTGTCCTGTTTATCCGCGCGCTTCCGGCGCAAGCGCAGTTCGGCGGCTCGTGCGGCTGTCCGGTGATCGTCAGCGACCCGCAGATGTACGGCCGCCAGGGCGAGCAGCTCGCGCAGGAGACGCGCCTCGCCGACCTCGCCGCGCAGAACACCGCAACCGGCGACTCGGGCCTCTGGCAGTCGCAGCTGGGCTTTCTCAACAGCCTGGCCGGCGCGATGAGCGAAGCGGGCGGGCTCTGCTACGCCGCGCCCAACGCCGCCCAGCAGTTCAAGGCGGACTTTCCGGGCGCGGCGGCGCCGCCGGTCAACGCGGCGCAGCAGATGCGGCGGCTTGCGGCGGTAACGCTCGGCACGCTGGGCGGGGCGCTCGCGGTGGCGCAGCAGCAGGCGGCGCACTTCCGCTACGAAGACCAGCAGCTGGCCGCGCTCGAATCGAGAAACGCATCAGTAAACGGCCGCCTGCAGGCGGCGCAGCTGACCAACGAAATCCTGCTCGCGCAGGCGCAGCAGCTGCAGCTGATCCGCCAACTGCTGATCACACTGATCAACGCCGAGGCGGTCGAGCGCGGCGCGCGGCTCAGCACCGACGCGCAGGGCGTCGCCCAGGCGAGCCAGTTTCTTAACGCGGGAGGAGCCGAGCCATGAGAAAGACCATCGCAATCATGCTGGCGGCGCTGGCCTTCGCCGCCTGCAGACCGCGCGCCGGCGGCGGGCCGGCGATAAACCGGGGCGCCATCAAGGCGCTGGGCAGTGTCGTGCCCGAGCCGGAGTTCGATCGCGGTTATTGGCGGCGGCAGCACGACGCGAACAGCGCCGAGTGGCGCGAGGCCAAGCGGCTGTGCGAACAGACCGTGCTCGCCAACTATCCGAACTGCCTGCCGGTCAACGATATCGTGCAGGCGGATCAAAAGAAGAAAGCCGAGGCGGGGCATAAGGCAGCGGAAAAGATGGAAGAGATGTTCCGCCGCGGCTACCAGTACGACTTTATCCGCAAAGAGTGGCTGCCCTACCGGCAGATGCAGGCCGCTGGCTGTTGGTATGCAGACGCATACCCCAGCAATCCGAAGCGCATCGAGTCTTTTTGGAAGTGCCCGGCTGGCGCGGCCATCCCAAAGGGCATTCCCGATCCCGCTTTCAGCAAGGAGGAAGAAGATGCCACCGACTGAATTCGGCGTCTTTCAGGACGTACTCACCCAGTTCCAGACCGTCACGGCGACCTGGCTGGGCGGCCTCTACCAGATCGGTACGAGCCTCTTCTACATGCTGGCCGCGATCGAGCTGATCCTGGTCGGGATCACGGGCACGCTTAGGCGCGACTTCGATCAGCTCGCCATCGATCTGGTCCGCACCATCGCCGGCGTGATGGCGATGTTCACGCTGTTCAAGTACGGCCCCGACTTCCTGCAGAACGGCGTGATTCTGAGCTTTACCGGCTGGGCCGCGGTCGCGGGCCACGTGCCGCCGAGCGCGATGACGCCGGGCGGGGTGATGGCGCAGGGCTTCAACCTCGCGCTCATCCTGCTGCAGGCGATCGCTTCGGGCTGGACCGTCTTCCACCCGAGCGCGACGCTCAACGCCCTGCTGCTGCTCTTCTCCGCGATCGTCATTCTGATCTGTTTCGCCATCGTCGCCTGCATCCTGCTGGAGACGCTGGTCGAGGGTTACGTCGCCTGCGTCGCCGGCACGGCGCTGGTCGCCACTTCCGGAACGCGCTTCACCTGGCGCTTCGGCGAGGGCTATTTCGGCTGGGCGCTGGGCGTCGCCGTGCGAATTTTCTTCCTTTACCTGATGGTCGGCGTAGGAACGCAGCTCGCCATTCAATGGAAAAACAGCGCTATGAACAACGCCGCATACCTCATGACCAACTGGTATTTCGGCATCGAGGCGGCGGTCGAAGCCTTCCTGCTGGCGGTGATCACGGCGCGCATCCCGGCCAAGGCGGCGCAGATCGTCGATCACACGGTCAGCTCGACGCTCGGCGACATCATCCTGGGCATGACGCTGAGCGGCGCGATCCGCGACGGCGTCAAGGCCATCCCGAAGGCGCTCGAAGTGAGCGGCAAGCTCGGCGGCGAGGCCTTCAACGGCGTGCTCAATCTGGCCGACGAGGGCGCCACCCGCGCGATGCGGATGTGGGATCGAATCCGCAACGACCAGCTCAAGCCGCCGGCCCCGCCGACCGAGCAGGATCTGAATCCCAAGCGGACCACGCAGCTGGGAGGCGGCGGCGCAGAGACCCGCAGCTTCAACCGGCCGGTGCAGTTCGGCCAGCCGGCGCCGCCCACCAGCCGCCTCAACCACAACGGCAAAGGCACCAAGAAACTCTGAGGCAGGACCATGGCGCTTACCTCGATGTTCAAGCCGAATGCGGAGCATCCGTACCTCGCGGCGTCGGCGGCGCTGCGCTCCGAGTACGAGCGGCTGGCCGAGAGCAACCGGACCCTGCGCCTGAGCCTCATCGGCGCAGCCGGGGCGTTAATGCTCATGTCGGCGCTGAGTCTCTACCTCGCGCGCAAGCCGCACGTGATTCCCTACGTGGTCGAAGTCGACAAGGCGGGCGAGATCGTGGGCGCCGCTCAGCCCTTCGCCGCCGGCCAGAGGGTAAGCGAAGCGGTGATCCGCTTCGAGCTGGCGCGCTTCATCGCTGATGCGCGCTCGGTGCTGGCCGACGGCGCGGCCGAGAAGGCGGCGCTGCATCGGGTCTACGACATGGCGCGCGGCGCGGCGGCGGCGACGCTGCCCGCATGGTACCGGCAGCATCCCCCGTTCGAGATCGCCGCCAAAGAGACCATCCAGGCCGAAGTGAGTTCGGTCTTGCGCGAGCCCAACGGGGCCTACGAGGTGCGCTGGAGCGAGACCACGCGCAATCTCAACGGCGACGTGCTGGCGACGGCGCACTGGCGCGCGCTGCTCGCCATCCAGCTCGCGCCGCCCGACCCGGAACGGATGCTGAGCAATCCGATCGGCCTTTACGTGACCGAGATCGACTGGAGCGAGGAGCAGGACTCATGAAACGCGAGCAGAAGTTGGTGGGAATCGTCACGGTTGGTTTGGTTGCGGTGCTGTCAGGATGCGCGGCGCAGCCGCCCGCGCCGCCGGTCGAGTTGGTTCCGGCCAAGCTGCTCGAACCTCCAGCGCCGCCACCGCCGCCCGAGAGCGTGCTCGACAACCAGCCCGCCGAGGTGAAGGCGGCGATCGAAGCCTACCAGAAGAGCGGCGCCGCGCCGGTGCTTCATGACGGAATTACGACGCGCTTTCCGTACGATTCCGACGCCGAGCCGACGGTGTTCTGCAAGCCGCTGCGCATCAGCGAGATTCTGCTGGCGCCGGGCGAGCGCGTGGAACAGGCCGCCGCCGGCGACACCGAGCGCTGGCTCGTCCAGCCGGTCGCCGGCCGCGTGCTGGTCAAGCCCAAGGCCGCGGGCATCGAGACCAACCTCATCATTCTCACCGCCCGCCATGCCTATCACCTGACGCTCAAGGCGGGCGCGAAGTACATGCCGCGCGTCGCCTTCTACTACCCGAAGGAAGCGCTCGCCGCCCAGGCGAACCGCAGGCGCGCGCTTGAGCATCGCGCCGAGCAGAACTCCACTCCGCCGCCGCTGGCGAAACTGAACTTCGGCTACGCCGTCTCCGGCCCCGACGTTCCGTGGAAGCCGGTGCAGGCCTTCGACGATGGCGAACGGGTCTACATCGAAATGCCCGAGAAGCTGCTGGCCGCCGACGCTCCGGCGTTGATGGTCGACGCCGGCGGCGCCGACGCGCTGGTCAACTACCAGGTCGAGGGGCGCTACTACGTGGTCGACCGGCTGTTCCAGCGGGCGGTGCTGGTCTCGGGCGCGGGCAAGGAGCGCCAGGAGATCACGATCGCGCGTATCGGAGCGTGAGCGATGGATCACAATCAACAGCACAGTCCAAAGCAGCCGGCCAGGGCCGAGGAGCTGGTGCGCAAGCTCAAGCCGTGGTGGGGCGCGGCGATCGCGGGCCTGCTCGCGGCAGGCGTGATCGGCGGCGTCGTCGCCATCCACTATGCGGGACAAATCACGCCGGCGAAGAAGGCGGTCAGCTATCAGAAGGCCGACGACAGCTGGATCGACCACGAACCCGACCGCGTGGCGCATCCCGCCGCTTCGGTCGCCCCCGCGGCGTCGCCTACCCCGACGCCTGCGCCGCAGGCGGCGGCGACGATGGTTCCGCAGTATCAGCCGCCGGCGCAGAGCTACGTTCCCCCCACGACGCCCAACCCGGCCGCCGAGCAGCGCCGGCAGGAGTACGAAAAGGCGCTCGCCTCCGATCTGCTGGTCGCGCCGCGCGGCGCGGGGCAGACGCTGGAGACGCCGCGCCTGCTGTCGGCAGGCGGACAACCTATTGAGGATCAGGGAAACGGCGCGATTCAGAGCAGCGGTCCCATTATCGCCGATCCCCGTCCCGCCTCGCCCTACACCATCACGACCGGCACCGTCATCTACGGCACGCTCGAGACCGGCATCAACTCCGACATTCCCGGCGACGTGCTGGGCCGCGTCGCCCAGGACGTGAAGGACAGCGTGACTGAGCGCTACGTGCTGATTCCCCAGGGCAGCAAGCTCATCGGCGCCTACTCGAACCAGCTCATCCCGTCGCAGGAGCGGCTGCTGGTCAAGTGGCGGAAGATCGTCTTTCCCAACGGCGGCGAACTCGATCTGCCCGATCTCACCGGAACCGACGCCGCCGGCTACGCCGGCTTTCAGGACCAGGTCAACCATCACTACGCGAAGGTGTGGGCGCCGGCGCTGCTCATGTCGGCCATTTCCGCCGGGATGATGATGTCCGAATACCCGATGATGTCGGGCGGAGCGTACGGGTACGGCGGCTACTACATGAGCCCCGGCCAGATGGCGGCGATGGGCGCGGGACAGCAGCTCGGCCAGCAGGCGCTGGGCCACATGGCGACGGTGCAGGTCGCGCCGACGATTCAGATCCGGCCCGGCTACCACTTCCGCGTGCTGGTCACCCGCGACCTGGTCTTCTCCGGCCCCTACGGCGGCGACGAGGAGGCGCAGCAATGAACCGGCGCTGGATACTCCGCGCCGCAGCCGGCGTAATCGGCGCCGCAACAGCCGTGGCCGTATGCGCCCTGGGCGACTGGCTTCCGCTGGAACTCGGCTACTGCCTCAACATCACGCCGAGCGAGCCGGCCGGCATTTATGAACTGGTTCCCGGCGGAGTCGCACGCGGCGCGCTGGTGCTGCTGAAGCAACCGCACGATTCATCCGCATCGTTGTTGCGCCGGTACATCCCGGCCCGCCTGCCGCTGATCAAGCGCGTCGCCGCGCTGCCCGGCGACCTGGTGCGCGTGACAGCGGACGGCGTTTACGTCAACGGCGTGCGCTGGCCTAAGAGCGCTCCGCTCGCCCACGACGCGGAGGGGAGGACGCTCCGGCCATATCCCTTCGGCGCCTATCGAGTGGCGGCGGGAGAGCTCTGGATGATGTCGAACCATCCGCGCGGCCTCGACAGCCGTTACTTCGGCCCCGTGCCTGAGGCGAGCGTCGTCTCGCGGCTTAAGCCGCTTGTCACCTGGTCGAGCGCGCCGCTCGCCCAGTGGCTGGGGCTCGCCTATGCGCTCGGCCTCGTGGCGCTGGGAAGCCTGGCGGCCATCGCAACCATCAACCGGCTTTCCACGCGGCTCATCCGCCCGCGCGAAGCCGCGCAGCAATAAGGAGGCATTCCATGAAGCTCGGCAAGGTCGAAAAGCAGCCGCCGTCGGCGCAGGTCAACGTCACCCTGCCCGGCCAACTCAAGCTCGAACTCGACGGCTACGCCGCCTACTACCAGCAGATCCACGGCGAAGCCATCGGCGTGCGCAGACTCATCGTCGAGATCGTGCGCAACTTCGTCGCGTCCGACCGCGAGTTTCAGACATGGCTCAAGCGGCATTCCAACGGTGCTGCCGACAAAAACGGCGGCCCCGCCCATCCGGCAGCGCGGTGAGGTTGTGCATGTCCCGGCGCAGCAGATTTAGCGTGGCGTCCGTTGACGCGCTTCGCGCGTTTTTCCTGCTGACACGTCACTCATCCCCCGATGAAGCAGTTTTCGCGGAAAAGGCAGGAAAGCACAGTGATTTCAGCGAAATCGGCAGAGCGGCAGGAGGAGAGGAAAATGGCTGAAAACATTGCGAAATCAGACGATTTCACGCGCGGCGCGGAAGCGCCCCGGCCGATCACCGTGCGCTTCGCGCCGGAAATCGCCGCGCGGCTGGAAGCGGACGCGCGCGAACGCGACGCCAGTCCGACCGAGATCGTGCGCGCGATCGTCTGCGCGCACTACGGCGCGGCGGGCGAATCGGCCGCGCTGATGCGCGAGCTTCGCGACCTGGTCGAGGACCGCTTCCGCCACATCGTCTATGAAATCTCGCGCACGCGGAGCTCGCTCTACCACATGATGGAGCAGAGCGAGAGCATCGACCTCGACCGCGAGCGCCTGACGGTAATCGAGCAGTGGTCGCGCGAGGACGCGCAGGGTTATCTCCAAGAGCTCGACGCCGAAATCCGCCGCCGGCTGAGCCCTCCGCAGGCGAGCGGCGGGGAGCGCGAGGAGTAACCGAGCCATGTGGTCGGGCGGACGGCGGGCGGCGAGCTGGCAGGCCTACGCGACCGGGGCGCGGATGAACGCGCGCTTCGTGCTGCTGTGGCTGAAGCTCTCCATCTTCTCGTGGCTCATCGCGACGCTGGGGCTGGTCTGGTACTGGACCGGACGCTACTTCCCGGACTTCGGCCATCGGCTCTTCGTCCCCTGGTTGGCGGCGTGGGTGCTCGCCAAACTCAACCTGCCGCTGATCCGTCCGACCCTGCCGTACTACGGCAAGCGCTATCCCTACCAGGTTCTCTATCCGTTCCTTAACGGGAAGCGCTTTTACCAGCACTCGTTCGGCGAATGGGTCATCCATTACTCCCGCTGGGGCCTGGTGGGGCCGGCGTTGGCGACGCTGGCGGCGATCCTGCTGCTGCGGCGCAAAGGTTCAGACGCGCGCCACATCCGCGGCCTGCAGCTGGTCGAGAGCCGGGAGCTGGCGGGAGCGATCGAGAGCGGCGCTGCCCACGGACTCTCCCGCGTTCCATTAGTGCGCCGCCTCGCCAATCGGAAGCGCGACGCGCTCCGCATCGCCGGCGTCGCGATACCGCCGGAACTGGAGCCGCAGCACTTTCTGGTCACCGGCAAGACCGGCTCGGGCAAGTCCAACTTCATCCGCCAGCTGCTGCGCCAGATCGAGGCGCGCGGCGGCGTGGCGGTCGTTCTCGATCCCGACGCCGAATACGTCTCGGAGTTTTACCGGGCGGAGCGCGGCGACGTGATTCTGAATCCGCTGGATGAGCGCTGCCCGGCATGGTCGCCGTGGGCAGAGCTCAGACCTGAAAGTTTCCGCATGGACGCCGAGGCGCTGGCGCAGTCGCTGATTCCCGACGCCCCCAACAGCTTCGTCCAGAGCGGCGCGGACAGGTTCTTCCGCCGTTCCGGCCGCACCACGCTGGTCAGCATCTTCGAGACCGCCAAGCCGCAGAGGGCCGAGACCATCGCCGAGCTGCTCACGCTGCCGCGCGACCGTTTGAAACGGGCGCTGGCCGGCACCGCGGCCGAGCCGCTGATCGATCCGGGCGCGCACGACCAGGGCGCGGGCATCGTCGCGATGGTTGTCAACGCCACCAACCCGTTGCGCTATCTGCCGCCCGAGGACGGCGGCCGCCCGGCGTGGAGCGCGGTCGACTGGGCGAGAGAGCGCAAGGGATGGCTCTTCCTGACTTCGACCGAGGACTCGCGGGCGGCGGCGCTGCCGCTGCAGAACGTCTGGCTCGATTGCCTGGTTCGCCAGCTGCTGACCGCCGAGCTTGGCGCCGCGAACGAACAGGTCTGGATCGTGATCGACGAGCTGGGCGCGCTCGACTATCAGGGCCAGCTCGAAAACCTGGTCGTGCGCGGGCGCAAGCGCGGCCTCTGCGTCGCGCTCGGCTTTCAGGCGGTCTCGCAGCTGCATTCAATTTACGGGCGCGACCGCACGGTGACGCTGCTCTCGGCGCCGGCGACCAAGCTCATCCTGCGCTCGGACGAGGCGGATACCGCCGAATGGGCGAGCCGCACGCTCGGCCAGCGCGAGGTGGTGCGGCTGCAGATGACCACGCTCACCGGACCGTCGCTCTACCGCGACGGCTTCAACCTGCAGCCGCATCAAACATTGGAGCGGGTGGTGTTGCCGTCGGAGATTCAGAAGCTGCCGCCGCTGGAGGGCTATCTCTGCATCGCCGGCTACGACCGCGCGCGCGTGAAGCTGCAGTGGGCCGAGCCGAGACGCAACGCGCCGGCGTTTGTTCTGCGGCGCACGGTAGAGGAGCCCGCGCCGGCGCAGGCGTCCGAATCGAGCGGGCTGCGGGTACGGCCGGCGCCTGTCGGCAATGGGCGGCGCCCGCCGGTCGCGCCCCGAGACGCGATGGCGCGGAAAGGGTGGAGGTAGGTCGCGATGCTGGCGATGTCGAAAGGGGCGCTCACGGCCGGCCAAGCTGAGACTTACTACGAAGAGAAGTACAGCCGCGACGACTACTACACGGAAAAGCAACGCGTGGTCGGCCGCTGGTTCGGCCAGGGCGCGGCGGAGCTTGGGTTAACGGGCGATGTCGATACCGCCGACTTCCGCGCAGTCCTGAAGGGCATGGATCCCAGAAGCGGCGAGATCATCGTCCACGCCGCCCAGCGCGAGGGCGAGCAGAAGCGCGCCGGCTGGGACGCCACCTTCAACGCCCCCAAGTCGGTCAGCGTGCAGGCGCTGGTGGGCGACGATACAAGGCTTATCGGAGCGCATCGGCGCGCCGTCGAACGGGCGCTTATGGAATTGGAGCGCTTCGCCCAGGCGCGCGTCCGGCGCGGCCAGGAGTGGGTGACCACCGGCAATATCGTCGCCGCCCGCTTCGATCACATCGCCGCCCGTCCGACCGACGCCGCCGCCAGCGACGGCTACGGTCCCGACCCGCACCTGCATACCCACGTCGTCGTGATGAACATGACGCGGCGTCCCGACGGCAAGTGGCGCGGGCTGGACCCGGTCGAAATCTACCGGTCTCAGGCCTTCGCCACAGCGGTCTATCGCGCCGAGCTGGCCCGCGAGGTGCAGAAGCTCGGCTACGCGATCGCTATCACTGGGAGCGACGGCCGCTGGGAGCTGGAGGGCTACGGGCGCGAACAGGTGCTGGCCTTCTCGCTGCGCCGCCAGGAGATCGAGCGCGAGCTCGAAAAGCTCGGGATTAACGGCGCGGGCGCGGCGCAGATCGCGGCCCATCGCTCGCGCCTCGCCAAAGACCAGCGCGGCGAGCAGGCGCTCAAGGCCGAATGGCGCGAGCGGGCGGCGGCCTACGGAATTCCGGTTCAAGAGATCGGGCGGCTGGCGCTGAATCGTACCGGGATTCCGCCGGAAATCGGCGACGAGAAACTGCACGAGGCGGTGCGCCACGCTGCGGCGCACGCGACCGAGCGCAACGCCGCTCCGGATCGGCGCGAGCTCGAGACTTTCGCCCTTCAACATGCGATGGGCCGGAGCGTGTTGGACCGAGTCCGCGGCGCGATCGACGCTTGCCGCGGCGCAGGCGAATTGCTCGATCTGGCGCCCAGCCACCGCCATCCGCTCGGCGCCTTCACCACGCCCGCGCTGGCGGCGCTGGAGCGCGACAATCTCGCCCTGATGCGCGGCGGGCGCGGCAAGGCCGAACCGATTGCGCCCGCTGAAGAGATCAAGCGCTGGGCGGCGCGGCGCGGCCTCGCCGCCGATCAAACCCGCTCCGCCGAGATAACGCTCGCGACGCGCGACTGGCTGAGCGCGATCGAGGGGCGCGCCGGCGCCGCCAAGACCACCACCGTAGGAGCCATCCGCGAGCTCGCCCAGGAGCGCGGCTGGTTCGTGCGCGGCTTCGGACCCACCAGCGGCAGCGTCAAGGCGCTGGCCGAAGCGGGCGTGCTCGCGCGCACCGTCGCGAGCCTGCTCGAAAATCCGCCCGCCGAAAAACATGGCCGCGAACTCTGGATCGTCGACGAGTCGAGCCTGCTCGCCACCCGCCAGGTCAACCGCCTGCTCCGTCTCGCCCAGGAGGCCGGCGTCGAACGCATCGTCTTCGTCGGCGACGAGCGGCAGCACCACGCGATCGAGGCGGGCCGCCCGCTCGATCAAATGCGGCAGGCCGGCATGACCACCGCCTCGCTCACCGTGATTCGCCGCCAGCGCGACCCGGAGCTCAAGCGCGCGGTCGAACTCGCCGCCGCAGGCAAGCTGGCCGAAACCATTGCCGCGCTCTCCGAGCAACTGCGCATCACGCAGATTGCAGCGCCCGCCGACCGCTATCGCGCGATCGCCGAGGACTATCTGCGCTCGCATCAGGCCGGCCAGACCACGCTGGTCGTGAGCCCCGCCATCGAGGAGCGCGCCGAGCTCAACCGGGTCATCCGCGAGCTGCTGGTCGCGCGCGGCCTGGTCGCGCGCAAAAGCGTTGAATTAATGACGCTGACCAATCTCGACCTGACCCGCGCGCAGCGGGCGCACGCCCGCCATTACGAGATCGGCGACGTGATTCGCTTCCGGCGCGGCAGCACAAAACTCGGAATCGCGGCGGGCGGCTACGCCACGGTCGAGGCGTCCGATGCGAGGCGCAACCTGCTGCGCATCAGAACCGCGAGCGGCGCGCTCGCCGAGTACCAGCCGGGGCGTTTCCGGGGCGTCGAAGCATTCCGGGCGGAACATTGCACGCTCGCCGCCGGAGACCGCATCCAGTTCCGCGCCCCCGACCGCGCGCTCGGCGTCGCCAACGGCGAGTTCGCCACCGTCGTCGCGATTGACGGCAGCCAGACCCGGCTGCGCACGGACAAGGGCCGCGAAATCGCAGTCGCGAGCGCGCGGCTGCGGCACATCGACTACGGCTACGCCTCCACCTCCCACGCAAGCCAGGGCGCGACCGTCGATCGGGTCATCGTCAACGTTGATGCCGAGCGCAGCGTGCGCCTTGTGAACCGCCGGCAATTCTACGTCTCGCTCAGCCGCGCGCGCCACGACGCGAAAATTTACACCGACAACGCCGAGGCGCTGGCCCGCGCCGTCGCGCGCGAGCAGCTCAAGCCGACCGCGCTCGAAAATCTCTCGCCCGCCCAGCGCCGCGCGCTGCCGAAGTTCCAGCCGATCGAGATCGAAGAGCCGTTGGCGCGGCGAATCAGGCAGGGCCTGCGCCAGGCGCGGAAGCTCAAGCAGAGTCAGGGAATCCGATGGTGAGAGTGGGGAGGGAAGACGATGAAGTTCTGTACCAAGTGCGGTTCGCGAATGATCGATCAATCACACTGCCGCGTCTGCGGAAGGCCCAGTTACAGAGCCACGCTTGAGCCGCCCGCCGCGGAGTATCCGCCCGCGGGCGATCTGCCGCCGTTCAATTACGTCTACCGCGCTCCGCTGCTGGGCCCGCTCGAACGCGAGCGGCGCATTGTCGTTCCGTTCAGCTACATCAACGGAACTCTGATTGAGACCAGCAGCTACGAGGACGCGGCGCATCCGGTCTGCTTCAGAGTCTGGTCGCAGCGCGACGATCCGCGCTCCGGCCCGCGCGATCCCATCGTGGGCAGAAGATCGCAGCCCTCCATCAGAACCATTGTACGGCTCCGGATCGCAAACGGCGCCGAGCGCTCTTTCGTTCTCAGCCAGGCGAAACTGCGGACCAGGCCGGAAAGCCGGACCACGCTGATCTTTCCGGCGCCAAGCGAGCGCGCCGCCAATCCGCTCTACGACTACGCCGCGAGCGCGGCGGTCGATCACGCCGCGCACGACTTTGCCTGGAGCACCGCGCATCCGGAGCTTGATGCGCTCTGCTCGCGGCTGCCCGAGAAACAGATCGAGCCGTTCGGCGATGCGCTGGCCAACCACCTCAACGGACTCTGCCGGCGCTGCCTGCGGCTGTTCGCTCAATACCGCAAACCGGAGCGGCGATACGATCTCGCCGCCGCGCACCAGGAGGCGAGCCGATGAATCCCGCCCAACTCCGCCTTGCGCCGGCTTCGCGCAATTCCGCCGCGCCCGTCCTGCGGGAGCGCTGCGCTCGGTCACGCCGGCCTTGCACCGCTTCGCCGCCGCTCGTGGGAGGCGGCGCCATGCGCCGCATCGGGTCGCTTTCCGCCGCCGCCCTTCCGGAGGTTTGCGAGAAGGGCGCCGGGAAAAGCTGGCGCTGGGTTTTCAAGCCCAGGCCATGCGCGCCCTGGCCTTCGGCAAGCGGGCGCGAAAGGAGCAATGCGATGCGTCGTTACAAGTGCGATCCGCGCTGGATCGGCGCCAGGTTCGAGGGCGAGTGCGCGCGCTGCAGGCGCGCGATTCGCACCGGCGAGCGCGCCTTTTACTACCCGGAAGATCGTTCGCTCTATTGCGCGGCCGAGGAGTGCGGCGGAACGGCGAGCCGGGAGTTTACGGCGCGGGCGTTCGACGAAGACAACAACGCTTCGATGTAGGGAGCGAAGGACGATGCTGTATCAGGGCGATTGTGGCCGCTGCGGCCGGAAAGTAAGGACCGACGAAAACTATCTCAAGGCCCACCTGTGGGCGAGCACCGCCGTGTTCCACTGGTCATGTTTTACAACGCTGATGAAGGAACACGGCGAACAGGCGGCCGAAGACGCCGCGTGGAAGGCGAGCAGGGTTACGCGAGGCGAATAAATAAAAGCTCCGTGTCGAGGACGCTACCCCCGGCACGGAGCGCAACAGGAGGTAAAAGTCATGTCGCTCAACAAAGTTATGGTCATCGGGCATCTCGGGCAAGACCCGGAGATCCGCTACACGCCCGCCGGCATGCCGGTCGTCAACTTCTCGGTCGCGACCGACGAGGCCTACGTCGATAAGGAGGGCAAGCGCCAGGAGCGCGCGGAATGGCACAGGGTGGTCGTCGCGGGCAAGCTCGCGCTGGTCTGCCGCGAGTATCTCAAGCGCGGCCGGCAGGTGTTCGTCGAAGGGCGGCTTAGAACCCGCGAATGGGAGAGCAACGGCATAACCGCACGGCGCACCGAGATCGTCGCCAGCCGCGTCCAGTTCCTCGGCGCGCCGACTCACGCGGATGCAGACGACTTGTCCTCCGATCAAGCCGTCCTTGATGCTGGCGAGATTCCAGTTTGATTTTTCGGAACTTGCCGGAGTTGCTGCGGCGAGGAACACGGACCGACGTGTTCCTCGCTGCAGCTCCGTTGGAAGGTGACGATATGAGGTCGAACAATCATATTGATACAAAGCTTGGTTGGACGCTTGAAGAACTCGCGCGGAGTCTTAGCGTATCGGTCCCGTTTCTACGGCTCGAAATAAAGCGCGGTAGATTGCGCGCCGCTCATCTGGGAAGGAGAGTGGTGCTTCTCGATGAGGAAGTTCGTCGGTATCTGGCAGAGGCAAGCGAGCGAACCATTTGAAAACTTATCGCATATTCGATCGAGATCGCACATGAGTGTTTACAAACGAGGTCGGGTTTACTGGTACAAATTTCTGTTTCAGGGCCAAATCATTCGCGATTCGGCAAAGACGAATTCCAAAACAGTCGCCAAAGAGGCAGAACGCGCCCGTCGGCGCGAGCTTGAACTTGGCATAAATCGGATAGGAAAGCGGGAGCGCATGCCGCTGTTTCCGGTCGCCGCGAAGGATTGGTTAGAAGCCAAGATCGGTAAAAGCGAAAGCACCCTTAGAAATTACAGGCAATACGTCGAGTCTCTGACTGCCGAATTCAAGGATCGCCTGGTGTGCGACATCGGCGTCTCGGACATCAGAGCACTACAGAGAAAACGCCTCAAACAAGGCCTCGGCCATCGGAGCGTGAACTACGAGATAGGCGTCCTTCGGCAAATTCTCAAAACGTTCCGTCTCTGGCACAGCCTCTCGGAAGATGTTGATTGGCTTAAGGAGAGACGGGACGTCGGGAAAGCGCTCAATAGTGACGACGAGGACCGGCTTTACGCGGCATGCGCTCTGAGCCGGAGTCCGGCGCTGCTTCCGCTATTTACTCTGTGCTTGGATGCAGGTTTGCGCGCAAGTGAAGTCAAGATGCTCCGCCACAAAGACCTGATTTTAGAATGGCGGGATGGAGCGATCGCAAGGGGTGAACTGATCGTTGCCAAATCGAAGACGGACGCCGGCAGCGGACGGAAAATACCTTTGACCAGAAGAGCTTGTACGGTGTTGTCGTTGTGGCTGTCCAAGTTTCCAGAGGCTGAGTCAGAAGGGTTCGTCTTTCCAAGTCATCAGATCGGCTTTGCCGGCGACTCTCGCGGACCTCTCGTCTATTCGGTTGATTTCAACCGACCGATGAAGGAATGGAAGTCAGCCTGGTACACAGCCCTTCGGCAGTCGGGGTTAAAATACCGGTGGCACGACCTCCGGCACACGTTCATCACGCGACTTCTGGAGGATCCGAATAACAGCGAAGAGACCGTTCGTGCGCTCGCCGGACACGTAAGCCGAAAAATGATGGAGCATTACAGTCACATACGACGCAAGGCGAAGGAGGCCGCGATTGAAGGGCTAGACAGTCGTAACCAATCATCCAACTTTTGCGAAGGGTGGGCACAAAATTGGGCACAGTCGAAGCGTGATGGCGGGGGCGACAGCGAAAAAACCCTTGATTTCATTGGAGCCACCCGTCGGATTCGAACCGACGACCTGCTGATTACGAATCAGCTGCTCTACCGACTGAGCTAGGGTGGCCCTCCGGCGCTTCCAGCGCAGCTTGCCACGAAAGACCGTGGCGCGAAAGTCATTTATACCGCGCGCCGGCTCGTCGTACGAACCCTCCCGGATTTCGGGCGGCGTCGGCAACTGCTCTCCGGACCGATGCGCCGGTCGCGGCTCGCGCCTTGACAGCCCGCGCTGGACCGATCTATCAGGTCGCTTTGACCGTCGAAACTACGGACGGCTGAAGCGCGAACGCGAAAAGGGGTATCACGATGGCCACAGCCAGGAAGATGTGGGCGCTGCCGGGTGCGGAGTTGACCGCTCCCGCCTCACTACTGATGCACGGCGGCGGACCCGAATTGCTGCAGCTACCGTGTCCTTCGTTCCTGATCGAGCATCCCAAGGGACTGGTGCTGTTTGACACCGGATGCAACGCCAAGATTATCGATGATGCGGCGGGCTACTGGGGCGAGGTGGCGCAGGCGCTGCCGATCAAGTGGAGCAAGGCCGATACGCTCGACAAGCAGATCGAAGGGGTTGGTTACAAAACCTCCGACGTCAAATACGTGATTCTTTCGCACGCCCATCTGGACCATTCCGGCGGCCTGACCTATTTTCCCAACGCCAAGTTTCTGGTCGGCGCCAACGAGTTGCGCTATGCCTACTGGCCCGATCCGGATCGGCGCTGGGCGTTCATCCTCAACGACTTTCTCCCCACGCGCAATTACGATTGGCTCGAGCTGGCCGGCGATTTCGATCTCTTCGGCGACGGCTCGATTCAGTTTCTGCTGACGCCCGGACATACCCCCGGCGAATGCTCGGTACTGGTCAATCTGCCCAACCGCAAATTCCTTTTGACCGGCGATACGGCCCATCTCCGCGCCGCAGTCAACACCGGTGCGACGATGGGCATCGATTTCGATCCGACGCAATCGATTCGCTCGCTGCAGCGTATCAAGATGATCCGCGACCTGCAGGGCGCTACGATGTGGATCACGCACGATCCCGAGGACTGGAAGGAGCATCCGCACCGGATCGAGTAGCGATCGGGTTTTGTCAATGCCGCTTTACGAGTGTTATTGCGAACCGTGCGAGCTAACCTTTGAGGCGCTCGCACCCCTGAGCGCGGCCGGCGCGCCGAGCCATCCGTGCCCGCGATGCGGCGCGGCGGCGCGCCGCATACTGTCGGCAGTGGTGTTCGGTCGGCGCGCCGCGGCCGAACCCGTCGCGCCCGCGCCCGGGGGGCGGCCCGATGTAACCCGGCTGCGCGTTCCGGGGCCCGCACAAATCTGCTGGATGGACGGACCGTCGAAGGCGCGTTATGCCGCCTATCTGAATGGTCGCGGACGCGAATACGACGAGGTCGTCGCCGCGCGAGCGGAGAAAGCGCGGGACCGCGAGCCGTCCGCGGCTCCCGCCGCTCCCACCTCGGAGCATCATCACGAGCAATCGCCGCTGGCTGATCCGGCCGTCTATGCGCGCCGGCGCGCGGCCGCCGAGCGCGCGAATTCCGATCCGTCCAAGTAAACGGGCCCGCTCCTGGCTCGCGTTCCTCTAGTCTGCCTGCGCGCCGTATGACAGAATTCGACGCACGCGGCGTCTGACGTTTTCCGGCACCGTCTGGGCTCTCGATGAAAATTTGGCAGTGGTGGTGGATCGCTGCACTGGCCGGCAGCCTCGGCATAATGCTTGCCGGATGCGGCCAGCAGCGCGAGGACCCGGAGGTCACCGTCAGTTGGCTCGCGCGCGAAACTCGCGCGGCTAAGCCTGCCGACTGCGCGATGCCGACGCTGACCGCCCTGCCCAATGCGGATTATCAGCAAATCGCGATTATCGAGGTCACCGACGATTATCACGCCGACCATCAGGAGGTCCTCGATCTGGCCCATCGCAAAGCCTGCGAGACCGGCGCTGACGCGCTAGTAGTCCTCGAGGACAAGCGGCAGGAAGAGGGCCAGGAGCTGCCAGGCACTTCGGCCGGTTCCCCCGCGATGCCCTCGGCCGAGGACGCCAAGCCGGCCCAGGAGCACGTGCCCGGAATCGGCGAAGAAGGCCACAAGGGCTGGTTCTTCAACGGTGTCGCGATTATCTACAAGACACCTCCCGGATGACCATCCTGAGCGGCGGAAGCAAATTGACCTAGCGGCGCGGGATCCTCGGCGGTCGGCAGTTCGTGTTAAAGTTCTCTCATTCAAACCTGGATAGACATCCTACGGAGTTGTGAACGCTATGGCGCAGGACGGAAAGCGTATGCGGGTCGAAAGCGACAGCATGGGCACGATCGAGGTTCCGGCCGATCATTATTGGGGCGCGCAGACGGCGCGTTCGCTGATTCATTTTGCGATCGGCCACGACCTGATGCCGCGGGCGATCATTCGCGCGTTCGGCATTCTCAAAAAAGCCGCCGCGGAGGTGAATCGCGACCTCGGCAAACTCAAACCCGAGCTGGCCGATCTGATCGTCAAGGCCGCCGACGAGGTGATCTCGGGCAGGCTCGACAGCGAGTTTCCGCTGCGCATCTGGCAGACCGGCAGCGGCACGCAGACCAACATGAACGCCAACGAAGTGATCTCCAATCGCGCCATTGAGCTGGCCGGCGGCGCGATGGGCAGCAAGAAGCCGATCCATCCCAACGATCACGTCAATATGTCGCAGTCGTCGAACGATACCTTTCCCACGGCGATGCATATCGCGGCGGTCGAGGAGCTGACTCATCGACTGCTGCCCGCGGTCGAACATCTGATCGAATCGCTCAAGCGCAAGCAGGCCGAGATCGGGGATGTCGTCAAGATCGGCCGCACCCATCTGATGGACGCGGTGCCGCTGACCTTTGGTCAGGAATTTTCCGGCTATATCGCCCAGCTCGAATCCGGCGTCACGCGTATACGCACCGCGCTGCCCGAACTCACGGAACTCGCGATCGGCGGCACGGCGGTCGGCACCGGCCTCAACACCCATCCGGACTTCGGCCGCCGCTGCGCCGAGCGGATCAGCGAGCTGACCGGCATCAAATTCGTCGATGCGCCGAACAAGTTTGCCGCACTCGCCGGCCATGAAGCGATCGTCGCCGCCAGTGGCGCGCTCAAGGCGCTTGCCACGGCCCTGATGAAAATTGCCAACGATATTCGCTGGATGGGCTCCGGACCGCGATGCGGCCTCGGCGAACTTTCGCTGCCGGAAAACGAACCCGGATCCTCGATTATGCCCGGCAAGGTCAATCCCACACAGTCCGAGGCGATGACCATGGTCTGCACCCAGGTGATGGGTAACGACGCCGCCATTGGGTTCGCCGGCTCCCAGGGCAACTTTGAACTGAACGTTTTCAAGCCCGTGATGATCCATAATCTGCTCCACTCGATCACGCTTCTGGCGGATGCCTGCAGGCTCTTCGCCGAGCACTGCGTGGACGGGATCCAGGTCAATCGTGGCAAAGTGGCCCAGTACGTCGAAAACTCGCTGATGCTGGTGACGGCGCTGAGTCCGCATATCGGCTACGACAATGCCGCCAAGGTCGCGAAGAAGGCCCATCAGGAGGGGTTGAACCTGCGCGAGGCGTGCCTTGCGCTCGGTCTGCTCAAGCCGGAAGAGTTCGATCGCTACGTTGTCGCCGAGAAAATGATCGGACCCGATCGCGATTAGCCGCAAAATGCGCGGGCGTGCTGACGACGCCCCTGGCCTCTGCCTAGCCGAAGAGACGGGTCTTAACCGTGGAATTTTCGCTCAACGCCGACCAGCAACTCCTGCGCGACACGCTGCGCGACTTTGCCGCGCGCGAACTGGCGCCGCACTATGCCGCGCGTGATTTTGACGCGGACCTGCCGCGGCAGATCGTCGGCCAGCTTGGCGCCCTCGGCCTGCTCGCGCCGATCGTGCCGGTGGCCTATGGCGGCCAGGGTCTCGATTACGTTTCGACCGGTGTCGCCTTCGAAGAGATTGGCCGCGCCGATATCAATGCCTGTTACGTGATGCTGCTCTCGGCGTTGAGCGGCGCGATAATCGCGGCCAACGGCGACGAGCGGCAGAAACGCGAATTCCTTCCACCGATCTGCTCTGGCGAGGTTGTCACCGCGCTCGCCACAACCGAACCTGGGGGCGGCTCCGATGCGGCCCACGTCAAGCTGGCGGCGCGCCGCGAAGGCGACGCATACATCCTCGACGGTGAAAAAACCTCGATCTCGCTGGGCTCGTGGGCCGACACTGCGGTAGTCATGGCGCGCACCGGGACGTATGAGCAAGGCGCGCGGGGCGTAAGTGCATTCTACGTCGATTTGCATTCGCCGGGCCTCAGCCGCAATCGCTTCAAGGACCTCGGCACCCGCGCGATCGGCCGCGCCCAACTGTTTTTCGATGGCGTTCGCGTACCGACCGCCAACCGTATCGGTGCGGAGGGGATAGGCTTTGTCCAGGTGATGCAGGGCTTTGACTTCAGCCGTTCGCTGATTGGCCTGATGTGCCTCGGCGCCGCCCAGCAAAGCCTCGACGAGACCTGCAAATACGTCGCCGATCGCCAGGCCTTCGGCGGCAGCCTCGCGCGCTTCGAGGGCGTCTCATTTCCGCTCGCCGAAGCTGCCGTGCGGATCCGTGCGGCGCGGCTGCTCTGCTACGAGGCGCTCTGGCTCAAGGATCGCGGCGAACCGCACGGATGGCTCGCGGCGGGCGCCAAGTGGCTCGCTCCCGAGTTAGCCGCCGACGTGCTTCATCAATGCCTGCTCCTGCACGGCCATCTTGGCTTCAGCCTCGATTTGCCCCATCAGCAACGGATGCGCGATGTCATCGGACTCGAGATCGGCGATGGCACCGCGCAGATCATGAAACTGCTGGTCGCACGCGCAATTATCGGCAATGTGGCCCGTGGCTATTAGGATCATGCTTGGATGAAACGCCAATGACATGGCTGGTCAACGATAATCGATCCGCGCGCGGGGCCGGTGTGCGGCTTGCCGAGTTGTGGCGCCAACCGGAAATCCTGCGGATTCCCGGCGCCCACAATCCGCTCGCCGCGCTGCTGGCCAAGCGCGCCGGTTTCAAGGCGGTCTATCTCTCGGGCGCCGCGCTCAGCGCGAGCCTCGGGCTGGCCGACCTCGGCTTGCTGACGCTCGACGAACTCAGCTTCTTCACGCGTGCCATCTGCCGCGTGGTCGATCTGCCCGTCGTCGTCGATATCGACACGGGTCTCGGCGGCGTGCTCAATGTGATGCGCACCGTGCATGAACTGGAAGAGGCTGGCGCCGCCGCGGTTCAGCTCGAAGACCAGGCGCTGCCCAAGAAATGCGGCCATCTGAGTGATAAGCAGCTCGTCTCGGTCGAGGAGATGGCGGCCAAGGTTGCCGCAGCCGTCCGCGCGCGCCGCGACCTGCGGATCATCGCGCGCACCGACGCCGCCGCGAGCGAAGGCCTTGAGGGTGCTATCCGCCGCGCCCACGCCTACCTCGCAGCCGGCGCCGACGCAATCTTTCCGGAGGCGCTCGCCGACGCGGAATCGTTTCGGCGGTTTGCCGCAGCGATTCCGGCGCCGCTGCTCGCCAACATGACCGAGTTCGGCCGCACGCCCCATTTCACCGCACAACAGTTTGCAGAATTCGGCTACAAAATGATTATCTGGCCGGTTTCCTCGCTGCGGATCGCGGCCCGGGCCGTCGAGGAGCTGTATAACCATCTGGCGCGCGAGGGCAGCGCGACCGCGATGCTGCCCCGGATGCAGACGCGGGCCGAGCTCTACGAAACTATCGGTTATTTCGACTACGAAGCCCTCGACTCCGCGATCGCGCGGAGCACACTGCCGAAAACCGAGCGTCATGGCTGAGGCAACCGCCGCTTTGTTACACAGTTTCCAGCAGAGAGGATGGTCCACGTCCCGGTGCGCAGAACCTGGTTTAGGGTAGATGGACGGCTATGACGTAATTGTCGTCGGCGGCGGCAATGCCGCATTCTCCGCGGCTCTGGCGGCGCGCGAAGCCGGCGCCTCTGTGCTGGTGCTCGAAGCGGCCCCCGAAGCCGAACGCGGCGGCAATTCCCGCTTTACCGCCGGTGCGATGCGCGTCGCGTACGAGGGCGTGGATGACCTCGCGCGGCTGATGCCGGACCTGACCGAAGAGGAAAAGCGCAACACCGATTTCGGCGCTTACCCCGCCGACCAGTATTACGACGACCTCTGTCGCGTAACGCAGTATCGTACCGATCCGCAACTCGCCGAGACTCTGGTCGCGCGCAGCTTCGACACGATGCTCTGGATGGGCGCCAAGGGTATCCGCTTTGCCCCCATCTATGGGCGACAGGCGTTCAAGGTTGACGGCCGCTTCAAGTTCTGGGGCGGGTTGACGGTCGAGGCGTGGGGCGGCGGCCCGGGCCTGATCGATGCCTGGTACGCGCTCGCGGCCAAAACCAGCATCGAGGTCCGCTATCAAACCCGCGTCCGCGAGCTCATCACCGACGATCGCGGCGTGCGGGGCGTGATCGCACGCACTCGCCACGGCAGCGAGCCAATCGCCGCTCGCGCCGTAATCCTCGCCTGCGGCGGCTTCGAGGCCAACGCCGAATGGCGTACCCGCTACCTCGGTCCCGGATGGGATCTGGTCAAGGTCCGCGGCACCCGCTTCAACACCGGCGACGGTATCCGGATGGCGCTCGAGGCGGGCGCGATGCCCTATGGCAACTGGTCCGGATGCCACGCCGTCGGCTGGGATCGCAACGCCCCCGAATTCGGCGATCTGAGCGTCGGCGATGGCTTCCAGAAGCACAGCTATCCCTTCGGGATCATGGTCAACGCGCACGGGCGGCGCTTCGTCGACGAAGGGGCCGACTTCCGCAACTTCACCTATGCGAAATACGGACGGGCGATCCTCGAACAGCCGGGCCAGTTTGCCTGGCAAGTGTTCGATCGCAAAGTCGCCCATCTGCTGCGCGATGAATATCGGATCAGGCGGGTCACCCGCGTCACCGCCGAAACCCTCGAAGGGCTGGCGGACAAGCTCGAGGATGTCGATCGCAATGGTTTCCTCGACGAAGTGCGCCGCTACAACGCCGCGGTGCAGACCGACGTCGCCTTCAACCCTAATATCAAGGACGGGCGCGGCACCCGCGGGCTCACCGTCAACAAGAGCAACTGGGCGAACACCCTCGATTCGCCGCCGTTTGAGGCCTATGCCGTCACCTGCGGCATCACCTTCACCTTCGGCGGGTTGCGGATCGATGACAACGCCGCGGTGATAAATACCGACGGGGACCCGATCCGCGGCCTTTACGCTGCGGGAGAACTGGTGGGCGGTCTCTTTTACTTCAATTATCCCGGCGGCACCGGATTGATGTCCGGTTCCGTCTTCGGCCGTATCGCGGGCACGGCAGCCGCGCGCGCGGCCCGCGCCTAGCCGCCTCCGTGACGCGAATACGCCGGTCGCATGCTCTCAGCGATGGGCGAATTGATTTTCGCAGTTGTTGCCGAAGGTAAACGAATAAAGCGAGAGCGCCGGTGCCGTCGCGTACAGCGTCAAGGTATGCTCGCCGAATTCAGGATTGTTGACCACGTAGTACATCCGCTTGCCGGACAAGGGCAGGTAGGTCCGACCTGAACTGTCGATGCGGATATCCACTCCCCATGCCGATTTCGGCAGTGGCTGGCCATCCTGCACGACGTACAGGGGCTTCACCGTGCCATCATCGGAGCCCGCCACGAGGTACACGCTCTTCGCCTGATAGTGGAGCTCGACGCTGTCTTCGAGAGCGTTCTTGCGACGGTCATGCCGCACGAATTCCGGCGCCGCCGTCCAATCACCGGACAGCGCGAAGTCGTCGATCGGCACCGCGCTCGGCGCCACATACCGGACTTCGCGATGCGGATCCTCGCCGCCCGGATTCGCCAGGTTGTCACTGCGATCGGCGCCGAGATAAGTTTCCGGCGTCGCCCGTCGACATACGCTCGCCGTCATGTCCGCGTTGGCATCGGCGGGCAGTGCGTATTTCGCCGACGTAAAGTCGAGTCGCGGATTCGCCTCCTTCAGCAGCTTTTGAATTTCGCCTTCGAAGGTGCCGTAATCGCCTTCCCCGAAATGCACGTAGGCGACCCGTCCGTCCTTGTCGATTAGGTAGTCCGCCGGCCACGCCTGATTGTGAAAGGCGTTCCAGATGGCGTCGTCGCTATCGACCACGACGGGAAAGGTGAACCCGAAGCGCTTGACCGCGGCAGCGACGTTCGCGGGATTCTTCGCGAAGGCGAATTCCGGCGTATGCACTCCGATTATCACGAGGCCCGCGGGACCGTATAGTTCGTTCCAGCGCCGCAGATAGGGAAATGTCCGGATGCAATTGATGCAGGTGTACTCCCAGAAATCGACCAGCACGACTTTGCCGCGCAGCTCCTTCAGGGTGAGTGGCGGCGAGTTGAGCCATATTTTGCCGGAAAAATCCGGCGCCGCCGGACGCTGAGCGAGCTCTTCGGCCGGAGCTATCCGCGACAACGTGATCGGGGTCAGGCAGACCATCGCCGCGGCCATCCATAGCGCGATCCAACTGACGCGGTTGCCGCCTCGCGAGCGGCCCATCACTGCATTCGCCTGCAACATAGTCGGCATAAGCTAGCCCAGCGGATAGCCGCCGAACAGCCGCGGATGGAGTATCAGGACCACGATCGTCAGGGCGACGCCGCTCGCGATCGCTGCCCATGGCACATCGTCGGCCGACCATCGCTGACGGCCGCGAACCAGTGCGGTGCCGGGAAAAAATGAAGTTTGCGCCATCAGCTCGCGGTACGGTTCGCCGATCTCGCGCAGCTTGCGGCGGTCCTGATGAAACCCGCCGAGGATCGCCAGGAGCGCAAAGCTGCCGAAGAAAATGACGTCACCCAACCATCCGTTCATCAGAAGATGCGCCACGGCGAACAGGGCGATCGCGACGAAGGTCGGATGGCGCGTCACCTTGAGGATCCCGCGCACCTGACCCCGCAACCGTGCGCCCAGGGCGCCCGGATTCGGGTTGATGAGACCCGCAACGAGAAAAATGAACGCCGCAAACATCAGTATCCACGTGAGCCAGCGGACGGGTTCGACCGCACGCAGATTCCATAGCATCGTTCCCGCGTGTTTGTGATGACCGAACACCAGCAGCAACGGCATAAAGGTGGCGAGCGCAATGAGCGAGTAAAGTCCGTTATAAGGCTGCCGCCCGAGGGCCGCGATGAGACGCGGCCGCACCAGGTGCGACGAGATCACCAGATGAGTGCCGACGAACAGACTCGCCCACAGCGCAATGCGCGCCACCGCATCCATGGTGCCAGATACCTCGCGCGGCTGAGCTCTTGTCAACTCCTCGAACCGCCACCGGCCGCTCAAAGGCGGCGCGGGCCGAACGCAGGATGATTGCCGGCTAGAGGCCCTTCAAGAACTCGAGCAACAAACGATTGACCTCGTCGGGGCGCTCCTGCTGAATCCAGTGCCCGACACCGGGTATCACCGTGCAGCTCCTGCACGCCGGCATCTGCGATCCGACCAGGTCCTGAACCTTGAGCGGAAGCATCTTCAGAACGACGTCGTGCTCGCCCGCGGCGAACATCGAGGGTTGCCGCAGTTTGGCGCCGTCGAGAAACGGCGTCAGCTCCCAGTTGCGATCGATATTGCGATACCAGTTGAGGCCGCCGCGAATACCGGAGCGTTTGAATTCGCCGGCGAAGAAATCGATATCCGCCTCGGTCAGCCACGAGGGCAAAGTGGACGGCTCGGGCATCAGGTCGAACATCCGCTGGCCGCGGGGCAGAAGAAAAGAGAATTCGCCGCTCGGCGGCGCGTCGCCGGAGGCACCGAACAGAATCTTTTTCATCGAGGCGCGCACGTCGCGCTCGAAGTCCGCCTCGGCGACGCCGGGTTCCTGGAAGTAATGCTGGTAGTGAATCCGGTCGGCGCCCTCCAGCATTGTCCACAGGTTTGAAGGCTTCAGCGGTGGACGGGGAAAATAGGGCACGCTCAGCAGGCCGCAGGCATAAAACAGATCCGGGCGCAGGAGCGCGCAATGCCAGGCGACCGGCGCGCCCCAGTCGTGGCCCACGATTGCGGCGCCGCTCGCGCCGAGCCCGTTGACCAGCCCGACGATATCGCCGGTCAGGTTGAAGATGTGGTAGGCGTCGATGGCGTCGGGCGCGGTGGTCTGCCCGTAGCCTCGTTGATCGGGAGCGACCACACGAAAACCGGAGGCGGCCAGCGCCTGCAACTGATGACGCCACGAGTACCAGGATTCTGGAAAACCGTGGCACAGCACGACCAACGGTCCCGCCCCCGCCTCGACGTAGTGCATGCGGATACCGTTGGTGTCGATAAACTTGTGTTCGAACTGCGCCATCGCGTCACCTCGTGCAGTAGCTAAGCCTAGATGGGCATGGCTCGCAACGTCGAAAATCACTCGTCCCGGAGTCGCGCGAGCGCTCTTTCACGGCGGCGCGCGGCCGGAGACGCGTAGCCGCGAGTCGGGCTCAGCGTCCGCGTCAGGTGCCTGACTGCCAGCTCGACAGATACTTCTTCTGCTCGTCGCTCAGCACGTCGATCTTGATCGCCATCGCCGCCAGCTTGAGGCTCGCGACTTCCTCCTCGATCGTCTGCGGCACTTCGTGAACCTTGACCGGCAACGGGTCGCTGGTGGCAACCCAGCTCGAGGCCATCGCCTGGGTGGCAAAGCTCATATCCATCACCTGGGCGGGATGGCCTTCGGCGCACGCCAGGTTGACGAGTCTCCCCTGGCCGAGAACATAAATCGTGCGGCCGTTGGTGAGATGATAGGCGTCAACGTTATGGGTGACGTTGCGCTCGACGCTGTTCGCCGCATCGTTCAGGTAGGCGAGATCGATTTCAACATCGAAATGGCCTGAGTTGGCGAGAAAAGCGCCGTCCTTCATGAGCGGGAAATGCGGCGCGCTGAGCACCGCCCGATCACCCGTGGCGCTCACGAAGATGTCGCCCAGGGGCGCTGCTTCGACCATCGGCATCACCCGAAAACCATCCATGGCCGCCTCGAGGGCGCGAATCGGATCGACCTCGGTGACGATCACGACGGCGCCAAGACCGCGCGCGCGCAGCGCGATCCCCTTGCCGCACCAACCGTAGCCGGCCACCACCAAGGTCGAGCCGGCGATCAGCACGCCGGTCGCGCGAATGATCCCGTCGAGGGTCGATTGACCGGTGCCATAGCGATTATCGAAAAGATGTTTGGTCTGGGCGTCGTTGACCGCGACCACGGGAATTTTCAGCGCCCCATCCTGCGCCATCGCGCGGAGTCGGATGACGCCGGTCGTGGTCTCCTCCATCGAGGCGCGCACGCCGCCTGCCTGATCCTTGAACTCGGTGTGCAGCAGGCTGACCAGGTCCGCGCCGTCATCCATTGTGATGGTCGGGCGCCGGCCGAGGACTGCGCGCAGGTGATCGTAATAGGTGTCGCGGGTTTCGTTATGAATGGCGAAAACGCTGATACCGTACTCGGCGACCAGCGCCGCGGCGACGTCGTCCTGGGTCGAGAGCGGATTGCTCGCGCAACAGAGCACTTCGGCGCCTCCGGCCTTCAAAGCCCGCAGCAGATTGGCGGTCTCACAGGTGACATGCAGGCAGGCGCCCAGCCGATGTCCCTTGAGCGGAAGCGTACGCGCAAAACGCTCGCGGATGAGGCGCAGCACCGGCATCTGACGGTCGGCCCATTCGATCCGTTTGCGGCCGACCGCGGCCAGGCCGAGATCGCGCACGTCATGGCCGATATCGCCGGAGTTACTCATCCCAGATCCTCCCGAAAGTGTGGTTGGCTGACCGGCGACGCACTTCAGCGGCCATTGACGCTGAACGCGCTCTGCAGCGCATCGACGCGGTCGGTGCGCTCCCACGGAAACAGACCGTTGTCCGGGCGGCGCCCGAAATGGCCATAGGCGGCGGTTGCTTTGTAGATCGGTCGCTTGAGGTCGAGCGTCTTGATAATCGCGCCGGGTCGAAAGTCGAACAGTTCGCGCAGCGCGCTCGAGAGCTTATGGTCCGGCACCGTGCCGGTATCGAAGGTATCGATGAGGATCGAAACCGGTTCGGCCACGCCGATGGCGTAGGCGACCTGGATTTCGCAGCGGCGGGCCAGACCGGCGGCCACCACATTCTTGGCGACGTAGCGCGCCATATAACAGGCCGAGCGATCGACCTTGCTCGGGTCCTTGCCCGAAAACGCGCCGCCGCCATGACGGCCGTAACCGCCGTAGGTGTCAACGATAATCTTGCGTCCGGTCAGCCCACAGTCGCCATGCGGACCACCGACCACGAAGCTGCCGGTCGGATTGACATGATAGACCGTCGATTTGTCGAGGTACTGCGCGGGAATGGTCTTCTTGATCAGTTCTTCGATGATCGCCTCGGTGATCGTCGCGTGTTTGACTTCAGGGGTGTGCTGGGTCGAAATAACTACCGCGGTCACCCCGACCGGAACGCCGTTGGCATAGCGCACGGTCACCTGGCTTTTGGCGTCGGGACGCAGGAAGTTCAGCTTGCGTTCATGGCGGAGCTTGGCGAGGTTCGCCATCAACTGATGGGCCATGGCGATCGGCAGCGGCATCAGCTCGGGGGTTTCGTCGCAGGCGTAGCCGAACATCAGACCCTGGTCGCCGGCACCCTGTTCCTTGTGCAATCCCTGCCCTTCGGTGACACCCTGGGAGATATCGGGGGATTGCGGCTCGATCGCGGTCAGCACCGCGCACATGTTGCCGTTGAAGCCGACTTCGTCGCTATCGTAGCCGATCTCGACGGCGGTGCGGCGGGCAATCTTGGCAAAGTCAGGAGAGGCTTTCGAGGTAATTTCGCCGGCAAGCACGATGAGACCGGTCTTGGCCAGTGTTTCGAGGGCCACTCGCGAATTCGGATCTTCGGCGATGAGGGCGTCCAGCACGGCGTCGGACACCTGATCGCACAGTTTGTCCGGATGGCCCTCGGACACCGACTCCGAGGTAAAGAGATAATCGTTTAGGGGCATCGACGCAGGCTCCTTCGAAGCGAATGGTTGGACGACGCCATTCAGACGCTTGACTCAATGATTGGCCGAGCTTGGCTCCAGCGGGCGTCGATATTAATCGGCGCTGGGCGCGCGGGCAAGGTAAGCGCCACGCGATTAGTCTCCGAACGGCTGCGGTCGCTCACTCTTCGCCGAACCCGTTCTTGAACAATTCCGTGAGCGTTGCGACCGCCTGTTGGGCATCCTTGCCCTCGGCCTTGACGGTGAGCCTGGTGCCGGCGGCGGCGCCCAGAGTCACCAGATTGATCACACTCTTGGCGTTCACCGAATGCTTACCGTTGGCCAGGGTGATGGACGCGTCAAAAGGCTTCAGCGCCTGCGCCAGCGTCGACGCAGCGCGAAGATGCAGTCCCAGGCGATTCTTTACTTCAACTTGTGCTTCGGCGACGGCCACAATTTCAAGGATAGAGAGTCGTGGGTCAACGGTAAATCGGGCCGCCGCCGCGACCAGCGGATCTCATTCCGTAGAGAGCCCCTTCAGATACATCGGGCCGGTCGGCCGATCGGATCCGCCGCGCGGCTCGAGCGTCACCGCGCTGGCCAGGATCGGCTCGTCCTGCGGCGGGCGGCTCGGGCTGATGATCGCGCCGCCGTGAGCCGCAGTGGTAAAAGTCGCCGCGCGCATCGGACCGCGTTTGGCCCCGATCCACCAGAGCTCGTAGGTTTTGTCGGGCGGCGCCGGCGGCAGACCGATCACCGCCGCCATGCAATGGGCCTGCGGACGCGGCGGCATCGCGACGACTCCTCTGGCGTCGGGTGCGCCAGGCATCGGCCCGAGCTTGATAAGACGGACGTCAGGGGCGAGGAGTGCGCGCGTCAGCTCGCCGGACTGGCTCATCTGGCTCTGGAAGGCGGCCAGTTGCGCATCACGCTGCCGGAGAAGTTGGGCGAGATCGTCGAGGCGCGCCTGCATCTGAGTGTCCCGCGCGCTTGCGGCGTCGCGGATGGCGCGCACCTGGTAGGCAAAGTAACCGGCGAGCACCGCCAGGAACAAAGATGCGGCGAGGGCCACTCGCGCGAGGGGAAACACGCGCCGACCGGACCTCGCGGGTGCGCGCTCCGACGCGCGCGAGCCCCGCAGGCGCGCTTCGAGTCGCGCCCAGACCGGATCACCGGCGACGGCTTCGCTGTCGGCGACCGCAATAGCGGCGACCATCTCGCGAAAGTCGCGCAATTCCGCCGCGCACTCGTCGCATCCTTCGCGCAGATGGGCGTCCAGCGCGGCGCGCTCGCCTTCATCGAGGCGACCCATCGCCTCCAGAGGCAGGAGCTCTCTGAGCTCGTCGTGATCCATCGCTAGGTGGTCCTGAGACCCTTCAGTTCCTCCCGCAGTTTAACCAGGGCCGCGCGGATCCGGCTCTTGACCGTGCCGAGGGGCAGACCGGTTTTCTCCGCGATGGCCGCATGAGACAAATCCGAATAGTACGCCAGGTCGAGGACGGCGCGTTCGCGCGCATCGAGTCGGCCAAGCGCGGTCTTCACCAGGGCGCGATGCTGGTAGGCGTCGATGGACGCCGAGGCGTCCGGCGCCGAACCGGGATCCTCCAGCGATGCGGCGCCGCGCCGCCGCGAGGCGCGGGCGCGCAGGCGATCGATCGCGCGGGTGCGCACCAGCGTCATCAGCCATGCGGCGACCGAACCACGCGTGGCATCGTAGGTGACTGCCTGGCGCCATACCTGCCAAAGCACGTCGGCGGCGATTTCCTCGGCATCGGAGTTGTCGGTGAGGATCCGTTCCGCGACATGGACCAGCGCCGCGCCATAGCGCGCGTTAAGCTGCCGTAACGCCTCCTCATCGCCGCGCGCGATCGCGTCGACCAGCATCGAATCGGAAAGCGTTGCGATGGAGCTCTTCGACACCGGGTCTATATCCAACTACGAGCGCGAAGCACGGATGGATCGTAGCTGCAAGGCGATATTTTTCATGGGCGGCGTCGCGCAGAGTACCTGCGGCCAGTCTAAACGACGGTAGCGGGAGCGGTCCATCGCACGAACGGGTTGCATCGGCAAAACCGATAATGCATCAATGCGGCGATGGCAACCTCACGAGCGGCCCAGCAATGGAATGCCGCCCAATACGCGCGCAACGCGCGCTTTGTTTCGACCCTCGGACAACCGGTCCTCGATCTCCTCAACCCGCGTCCGGGCGAGCGGATCCTCGACCTCGGATGCGGCGATGGCGCCTTGACGGAAAAGCTCGCCGCCGCCGGCGCTGTGGTGGTCGGAGTCGATGGCGCGGCGGACATGGTGGCTGCAGCGCAGCGGCGCGGTATCGACGCGCGGCTGATGGATGGGGCGGCGTTGAGTTTCACTCAGGAGTTTGATGCGGTGTTCTCGAATGCCGCCCTCCATTGGATGAAGGCCGACCCTGACGCGGTGATTGCGGGCGTCGCCCGGGCCTTGAAGCCGGGCGGCCGCTTCGTCGCGGAGATGGGCGGTCACGGTTGCGTCGCCGCGATCGTGGTCGCGCTGACGGCCGTCTTAAAGCGCCGCGGTATCAACACCGCAACGATCATTCCCTGGTATTTCCCCACGGTTGACGACTATCGCGGTCGATTGGAGCGCGGCGGCTTCACGGTCGATTATATCGAGCTCATTCCGCGCCCGACGCCGTTGCCGACGATCGAGGGATGGATCGCGACGTTCGCCGGGCCGCTGCTCAACCATTTGCCCGAAGGCGAACGCGCGCAGGCCCGCGACGAAGCGATCGAGCTGCTGCGGCCGGTGCTGTGCGACGATCGGGGGCGCTGGACGGCGGACTATATCCGGCTCCGATTTGCCGCGCGACTGCCTTAGAGCTCGAAAGAGGATCGATGTAGAGGCTGGCGGCGGGCGTTGCGGCGGATGCCTTCCTGGCAGAAGGGAACGTCCTTGCGACTCATCCCGGAGAGGAAACGCTCGCGCCCTCTCCGGTTTCCGGTTGTGCGCCGCTCGGCACAACGGAATCATGCAGCGGGCACGTAGACCACTCCCTCCATCAGGCGACGAGCCGTCCGATAGACCGTGGCGTAGTCGACCACCCATTGATCCCGAGCGCATCGCACCGCGGCGCCGACCACCGTGAGTCCCGACGGCTGCGCAATCCGCACCTGCTCGGCCGTCCCGCGAACGGCGACGCGATTGACGATCGTGCCGTCGATCCGCGAAGCGACCGCCGTGCACATCGCGCCGGTCAGCGGAATCGCCCGATGGGGCCGACCGATAGAGATCATCCGAACGGTGAGATCGGCGTCGGTGGCATCGACCGTGCTGCCGTCGAGCGTTCGCGCGAGTTGCGGCGGCGCGACCATCGCAACCTTGGGGATGCTCGGTCGCGCAGCAGCCTCGTCGCGGGAGCGCGCGATACCCATCCGGATGCTCGCCGCCAGTCGAATCGCTTCGAGCCGCTGCAGCAGCGCGCTGTCACGATCCAGATGCTCGGGCATCTCGTTGCCGCAGCAGCCGAGCGTCGCTGCGGCGACAAACACACAGGGCGTCGCCGCATCCAGCATCGAGACCTCGACGGTGCCGACATCGGGCACATCGAGCAGGTCGCACACGGCGCCGCTCGGCAGAAGTTGAGCGGTGCCGGCGCCGGCCGGATCAAGAAAATCGAGACGAATCGGCGCGCCGCTGCCGGCGACGCCCGGTAGCGTGAAGTCGCCTGCGACCATCGCGCGGCCATCGCGGACCGCAAACCGCGCAACAATCAGTTTGCGGGTATTGGTGTTGTGAATCCTGACCACCGCTTCAGGGCCGTCAACCTTCACCAGCCCTTCATCGACCGCGAACGGACCCACCGCCGATGACATGTTGCCGCAGTTGCCGCTGTAGTCGACGATCGCACTCTCGACGCCAATCTGCGCAAACGTGTAATCCACGTCCGCATCGCGACGACTGGGCGGTCCGATCACGCAAACCTTCGAGAGCGACGAGATTCCGCCGCCCATCCCGTCGAGCTGCCGCCCGTTGCGGTCGGGACTGCCGATCGCCGCGAGAAAGATCCGATCGCGCGCCGCCCGATCAGGCGGCAGATCGCGGTCGTGGAAGATCAAGGCCTTGCTGGTGCCGCCGCGCATGAACACCGCGCGGATCGCGATCTGGTCGCCGGCCATCTGCTTAAACGCGATCGTGCGCCGCGCTCGTCCCGGCGATTCGTCCGAACACCGCACCGGACATCAGGCCCGATCCGCCGGGGTAGTTGTGATGGAACAGGCCGCCGACCATCTCGCCGCAGGCATAGAGACCGGGGAGCGGCTCCCAATTGGTGCCGATCACCTGCGCACGCTCGTTAACCTTGAGCCCGCCGAAGGAAAACGTGATGCCGCCGGTGACCGGGTAGGCGCGAAACGGCGGCGTATCGATTTTTTGCGCCCAGTTCGATTTCGGCAAAGCGAGCCCGCGGGTCGCCATCCCGTCGCGCTCGCCCGGGTTGAAGTGTCCATGGCCGGCCGCCGCATTGAACTCATGCAGCGTCTGCAACGCAGTCGGCTCATCGATCGCGATCGCGCGCACAAGGTCGGCCAGATGATCGGCGATAACCGGCGCGCTCGTATTGTAACGCGGCTCGAGCAGATCGACCGTCTTCGCATCGAAGATTTGCCACGCGACCCCGCCCGGCTGATTGAGAATCGCGCCGCCGAACTTGGCATAGGTGAAGAGCGCCTGGTCCTCGCCTTCATCGACGAAGCGCAGCCCCTGACGGTTGAGCATCACACCGTAAAGGTATGACAGGCGGTTGGTCTTGTCGGTCAGCTTGCGATCGCCGAAAGGGGGCGCGGCCGCATTGATCGGCGTGGCATGGCATCCGCTCCATTGCCCCCACGGCATCGCGCCGACCGCGAGCGCCATGCGCAGGCCATCGCCCTGATTATGGGGCGTGCCGCGCACCTTCGCATGATCCCATGGCCGCCCGAGGTACTGCGCGCGCCACGCCGCGTTGGCCTCGAAACCGCCGCAGCCGAGGATAACGGCACGCGCTTCGAGATCCTCGAATCCCTCCGGCGTACGCACGGTGACCCCCCTGATCCGTCCGCTGCGCTCTTCGAGCAGGCGCACGGCCGCGGTGCGATAACGAATCTCGACGCCGAGGCGCTGCGCCAGCGCGAACCACATCCGCGAGAGCCCCACGCCCTCGTGTACCGCGCGCACGATCGCGCCCTTGGGCCACTTGATCACGCCACCGACCTTTACCGCGCCGAGCGATATCGCCGGCTCGAAGCGCAGACCGTTGGCGGCCATCCACGAGGCGGTCGCGTAGGATTCGTTGACCAGCAGCGCCGATAGTTCCGGATCGGTGCGACCGGCGGTCATCCGCTGCAGATCGCTCATGAAGGCGTCGCGCGGGTAGGGCTCGATGCCCTCGACAAAGCCCGGCAGTTCACGCGCTGCAGGCACCAGGCGCAGGAGCTCCTCGACGCGGTCAAACGCGATCCGAAAAAGCCCGCCGCTGTAATGGGTATTGCCGCCGCGCAACTCTTCCGGCGCTTTTTCCAATACCACTACGCGTTGCGCTCCGGCCTGACGTGCGGCGACCGCCGCTGCCAGGGCCGCGTTGCCGGCGCCGACCACGATAACCTCGAACGCTGCCACGATGGTCATTGTAGAGCGGTCGCTACCCGCTTGTCATTCAAAGTCGCGCGGGCGCTTGACGAAGCCGCGGCGTCCTCGGCGTGCGGCGCTGCGTGGGCCGAGAATCGGAGCGCAATGCGCTCGGGTGCGATTCGGGCGGGAAATCGAAGGCGCGTCGTAGAGATAAAACGGGCGCGCAGGATAGCTCCCGCGCGCCCGCGCAGTCTTATGGCTCAGGCCGTAGCTCGCCTTAGGCGCCGGCGGCGAGCGGCCCGCGGATCAGCCGGCCCGGCATCGCTCCGGTCGATTCGTTTTCACGGAGCGTCACTTCGCCATTCACGATCGTGGTCTTGATTCCGACCGACTTCTGCTTGAGACGGCGCGCGCCGCCCGGCAGGTCGTACTCGAGCCAGGGCATCGTGGGCGCGATAGTCTGCGGATCGAACACCACGACGTCGGCGTGATTGCCCTCGCGAAGCATGCCGCGTCCGTGGAGGCCCCAGAATGAGGCGAGCTCGAAGGAGATCTTCCGCACCGCCTGTTCGAGCGACAGCGCCTGCTGATTCCGCACCCAATGACCCAGCAGGTAGGTCTGGATCGATGAATCCATGATCTGGGAGACGTGCGCGCCCGCATCCGAGAAGGTCACCACCTGGCGCGGATGGCGCATCATGCCCAGCACGACGTCCTGGTCCTCGTTGACGATGGGCTGGATGAAGAACAGCTTCAGATGTTTTTCGAGAGCCAGATCGATCATCGTTTCGAGCGGGTCGGTGCCGCGCTCCCTGGCGATCTGATTGATCGAACGATACGGCGGCAGCGGATTCTCGTAGGCAAACAGATAATCGAAGTCCGGTTTGCGCGCTTCGGCGCCGACCGCACGTTCGGGCTGCGTCATGTATTCGCGCGCGGCGGCGAGCAGCGCGGCGCGGGTCTCGGGATTGCGCAACGCGGCTTCCTGTTCGGCCAGTGATTTGGCGCGAATCTCTCGCCATACGGGCGCCTTATCGAAGGGCAGCGCCGTCTCGAACGACAGCAGCGCGCTGATCCAACGGCTGGTGCCCTGCGCCAGCATCCGCCCGCCGGCGGCGATAGTCTCGTCGATCATGCGGAAGTGCGGACGCCACATATCATGACGGGCCTTGCGCGAAGCGATTACGCCGAAGGTCGTCGGGACCTTGGTGGCGATCGCGAGCTGCTGCAGGCGGCCGAGAAAATCGTTCATGCGCTCGGGGTCGCGATCGATATCCTCCTGAGCGATCTCGAAGACGCCGGCGCCGAGATCCCCCATCACGCCGACCAGCTCGCAGACCTCGCTCCAGTTGGCGAGACGGCTCGCGACCGGGCGGTCATCGGGCGTCTGATGGTTACGGTTGCGCGAGGTGCTGAAGCCGGCAGCGCCCGCCTTGATCGCGTTGCGCAGCTCGCGCTTCATCGCGGCGATATCCTCGGAGGTGGCCTCTTCCTCGAAGGCCCGCTGACCCATCACGTAGGTGCGCAGGGCGGAATGACCGACGTAAGCCGTGTAGTTGATCGCTTTGGGCTGGCGGTCGATGGCATCGAGGTATTGCGGAAAGTTGTCCCACGCCCATCGAATGCCCGCCTCCATCGCCTTGGGAGAGATATCTTCGGCGCGCTCGAGATTTCGCATCACGAGCAGCTTGTCCTTCTCCGCGCAGGGCGCGAGCGAGAACCCGCAGTTGCCCATCACCACCGAGGTCACGCCGTGCCAGCACGAGCAACTACCGAGGCGATCCCAGAAGATCTGGGCATCCATGTGCGTGTGGCCATCGATAAAGCCCGGCGCGACGACGTGCCCCTCGGCATCGATGACCTCTTTGGCCGAATCATTGATTTTACCGATCGCGACGATCCGCCCGTCGGCTATCGCGAGGTCGGCGCGATAGCGCGGCAGCCCGGAGCCGTCAACGATTTCACCACCGCGAATCAGGATATCGTAAGCCATCGAACTCCCTCCCTGCGGTCGGCGACGGCCGGCGCTGACGCGCAAAACCATCTTCCCGCCGCGTTCAAAAAGGTGGACTAGCTGACCCTACTTATCAACCATTTCCGGGGGAAAGTAAAAGGCTAGACAGCGATACAGACCTTGCCGAAATGAGCGCCGCTTTCCAGATAGCGGTAGGCCTCGCGCGCCTCGCTGAAGGGGAAGACCCGGTCGATCACCGGATGGACATCGTTGGCCGCCATCGCGCGGTTCATCGCCTCGAACATCTCGCGCGAGCCGACCAAAATACCCTGGATACGCGCCTGCTTGAACAGCAGCCCCATCGGATCGATCTGCCCCGCGCCGGCGAGGATACCGATCAGATGAACAATGCCGCCAGCTTTGACGGCGTTCATCGATTTTGGCAGCGTGCCGGCGCCGCCGATCTCGACCACATGATCGACGCCCTGGCCGCCGGTCAGTTCGAGCACAGCCTTGTCCCAGTCGGGCTTGCTCTTGTAGTTGATCACGTGCGCCGCGCCCATCTCCCGCAGTCGTTTCAGTTTGGCGTCGCTGCTGGAGGTGGCGATTACCCGCGCCCCGTACATCCGGGCGAACTGCAGCGCGAAGATCGAAACTCCGCCGGTTCCCATCGTCAGTACCGTGTCACCCGGCTTGATCCGGCCTTCGACGACAAGCGCGTTCCACGAGGTCACGGCCGCGCAGGGTAAGGTCGCGGCCTCCTCGTAGGTCATATAATCGGGAATTTTGACGAAGCCATCCTCGCGCAGCACCACGTATTCGGCGAGCATCCCGTCGATTCCGCCGCCGAGCGAGCTTTGATACATGCCCTGATAGGGCGGCCCGGAAAGCCATCCCTGGGTGAAGATCGCGGCCACGCGGTCACCGGTTTTAAGCCTCATCACACCCGGTCCGGTCTCGACGACGTCGCCGGCGCCGTCCGAGACCGGGATCATCGGCAGTTTGACCATCCGGGCGAGCCCGCCCTTGCACAGCGCGAGATCGCGATAGTTAAGCGAGGTCGCGCGCACCCGCACCAGCACTTCACCCGGACCGGGTCGGGGCGTCGGCCGCTCGGTCAATTGAAGACTTTCGATGCCTTTCGCTTCGCTTATTTCGTAGAGCTTCATAACGAGCCTCAGACAATCTCATACCATCGACGGGATCAATTGTCAGAGGATTTGCTCGTCGATTCGTTGCCGTCGCGGATCCTTCGGCAACCGTGGTCTTCTTTTCGAATCGCCCCTCACACGCCGGTGATTGATCCAAGCGGAGGGATCCAGGTCTGGCCGCGAGGGTCTCCGTAAACCGTGTACTCCTCGTGGCGCCACGCCACCTTGCGCTGGGCCGCCGCGACGGCAATCTGCGCGATCGCCTGCTCGTAGGCCTGTTCATCGCCCTGGACGAAGACCAGAATCCGCGCCGCATCGACGTGCGCGGGACTCAGATCCTGCCAGTTCGTAATCATTTGCCGATTGAGCAGATCCCTGGCGCAATCTGTCGCGGCCGCTCCGAGAAGAATTGAACTTTTGATAACCATGTGGAGTCTCTATCGATCCTTGGTATGAATGAGTGGAATAAAACCTATAGCTAGAATCCACAAGATAAAGCTAGTTTAGGATTCAGTCTTCTGTTACTTCAGACTTGACTGTATTTCGGGATCCGCACTTGCCGACGCGGCCGTGAGACGCGCGTGAGCTGCCGACGCGCGACCGCGCGAGCGTGCCCCGGCCATCGGCGCTCGTTTGACTTCGATCGGCAAGGCGCGTTAGCAACGCATAAACATCTGGATTTTTCGAGGCGGAGGAGACCATGGCCGAAGCATCCAATCCCTCGCAGATCATCGAAGTCAGCGAACGCTCCTGGGAGCCGATGACGCCGACGATCAAGGCGAAGCTCCTGTGGTCCGATCCGGCGACCAAACGGCGCGCGCAACTTACTCGCTTCGAGCCCGGGGCGACGCTGCCGATGCACAAACATGTCGGCGACGAATTCCTCTACGTGATCGAAGGAGCCATCAGCGACGAGGCCGGAACGACGGCGGCGGGCAGCGTCGGCTATCGCCCGAACGGATGTATCCACAGCGTGACGAGCAAAAACGGCGCGACCGTCTTCGCGATCATTACCGGCAGCGTCGAGCCCGCGAGCGCCATCGGCGATGCGCCCAAGTCGCAGACGATCGTCCTCAGCGAGCTACCCTGGACCAGCCCGATGCCCGGGGTCAGTCAGAAGGCTATCTGGAGCGACGCGGCGAGCAAGCGTCGGGCGGTGCTGGCGCGCTTCGAGCCCGGGGCGAAACTGCCCCTGCACAAGCATGTCGGTGACGAGCTGATTTTCATGCTCGAAGGCTCGAACTTCGACGAATCCGGTGAAGTGCGGGTCGGCAACGCGAACTATCGACCAAACGGATGCACGCACACGGTATCGTCGAAGAACGGGGGGACCGCGCTCGCCTTCGTCACCGGCGGCGTCGAGATGATCAAATGAATTATCCGCGCGGCCTTTGCTGCGCTTGAGGAACAGCTTCGCGGCGCCGGCGACTGCGCTTGCCGCACACTGCGGGTCGCGATAACAGGGAGCGGCCAGGATGAAAACGGCATTCGGCGTCTTCGATCATATTGAACGGCGCGGCGACACGCTCGACGGACTGTTTGAAGGCCGACTCAAACTGCTCGAGCAGTATGACGCGGCGGGCTTTTACGGCTATCACGTCGCCGAGCATCACGCGACGCCGCTCGGGATGGCGCCGTCGCCGGGACTCTTTCTTGCCGCGGCGGCGCAGCGTACCCGGCGTATCCGCCTGGGCCCGCTGGTCTATCTGCTGCCGCTCTACAATCCGCTGCGTCTCGCCACCGAAATCTGCATGCTCGATCATCTGAGCGACGGACGCCTCGATATCGGGGTAGGTCGCGGCGTCTCGCCGTTCGAACTCGCCTATTATCGAATCCCTTTCCTCGACGCGCACGAAATTTTTGAGGAGGCGCTCGAGGCAACGGTGCGCGGCTTGCGCCATCCGCGGCTCAACTATCGCGGCGTCCATTATCGCTTCGACGACGTGCCGATGGAGCTGCGGCCGCGCCAGCAACCGAATCCGCCGTTCTGGTACGGCGTAACCTCGCCGCAGAGCGTGAGCTTCGCCGCCCGCCACGGGATGCACATGGTCGGTCTGGGGCCGATTAAGATGGTCAACGGTATGGTGACGCAGTACCGCGAGGAGCTGACGCGCCATCGGGGCAGTGCGGCCGACCTCAACGCCCATGTCGCCGAGCCGATCATGGGCGCGATTCGGCATGCTTATGTCGCCGCTGACGAGCGTGAAATCGACGCGATCGCGGCCCCCGCCTATAAGACCTACTACGATAACATCACCAAGCTATGGCGTGACTTCCGCACGCTGCCCGCGTATGGCTTCACGCCGGATCTGCGAGTGGCCGCCAGGGCCGAAGCCGCGCTGGTCGGTACGGCGACGGAAGTGCGCGACCAGGTCGGGCGTTTCTTTGAAGGCAGCGGCGCGAATTACCTCGTGCTGTCGTTTGCCTGGGGCGGCCTCACCCAGGACCAATCGATGCGTTCGCTCGAGCGTTTCGCGACGCGCGTGATGCCCGATTTCAAGGTCGAGGCGGGCCAGCCGGCGGCTGCGGATTGATCAACCGCAACCGCTTGGGCATCCGGCGTCGAGCGCGTATGCTCTTCTGCAGGGCCCGGCGAGTAGGAGCGGTAAGCGGTTCGGCGGCGGGTCGATGCCCATGTGAAGCGCGAAATAGTCATCAATGCCTCCGATTTAGAGGTCCGCGTCGCTCTGCTGGAAGACGGAGCGCTCGCGGAGTTTTATCTTGAACGCGATCAGCGCGGCGGTCTCGCCGGCAGGGTGTACAAAGGTCGCGTCACCCGGGTGCTCCCCGGGATGCAGGCGGCCTTTGTCGATATCGGACTGGAAAAGGCCGGCTTCCTCCATGTCTCGGATTTTCGTGAGGACGCCGACGACTTCGGTCCCGCGGCGGCGGCGCTCGGCGAGGAGGTCGTCGAAGCGGAGTCGCTCGCCGTCGACGACGATGATGCTGACGGCGAGCCGCTCGAAGCCTCGCGCGAGCCGGCCGACGTACTGAAAGAAGCTTTCGACGAAATTATCGACGACAACCTTGACGACGAGCTTGTCGCGCATCCGGCCGCCGCTAACCGTATGCGGAGGGGTCGTCGCCGGCGCCAGCCCACCGCCCGTCCGCGTTTGCCGATCGAGCAGCAACTGAAGCGCGGCCAGGAGATTATCGTTCAGGTGGCCAAAGAGCCGATGGGCACCAAAGGGGCTCGGCTCACTTCGATGATCTCCCTCCCGGGGCGTTATCTGGTGTACACGCCGACCAGCGGTCGGACCGGAGTATCGCGCCGGATCGAGAGCGGCGAAGAGCGCGCGCGGCTGCGCGCGGCGGTGAAGGAATGCGCGCCGCCGCAGGGCGGCTTTATCGTGCGCACGGCCTGCGAAGGCGTCAACAAGCGGGAAATCCAGCGCGACGTCGCCTATCTCACGAAGCTCTGGACCACGATCGTCAAGCGCGCCGAGTCGTCGCGTTCACCGGCGCTTTTGTATGACGACCTCGAAGTCTCGCTCCGCATCGTGCGCGACCTGTTCTCGAGCGAGGTTGAGCGGCTTTACTGCGATGACCCGGCGACGCACGGCAAGATTCTGCAATTCTTTCAGACCTATATGCCGCGCCTGCGCGGGCGCGTCTCACTGCACGATGATCCGCGGCCAATCTTTGATCGCTTCAATCTAGAAGAGCAGATCAACCGCGCCCTTGAGCGCAAGGTCTGGCTCAAGTCCGGAGGTTACCTGGTGATCGATCGGGCCGAGGCGCTGACCGCGATCGACGTCAATACCGGGCGCTTCGTCGGCAAGCGCAATCAGGACGAAACCGTCCTTAAAACCAATCTCGAGGCCGCCGAAGAGGTCGTGCGGCAGCTTCGTCTGCGCAATATCGGCGGGATCATCATCGTTGACTTCATCGACATGACGCGCGAAGCCGACCGCAAGAAGGTCAACGAAGTGCTGACTCAGGCGCTCAAGCGCGATAAGGCGCGCAGCTCGGTCCTCAAGATCTCGGAGTTGGGCCTCGTGCAGATGACGCGCAAGCGGACGCGCGAGAGTCTCGAGGAGATGCTGACCGCGCCCTGCCCGACCTGCGAAGGGCGCCGCGTCGTGAAATCCCTGCCGACGCTCGCCGCCGAGGTGCTGCGTGGCATCCAGCGTCGCGCGGCGCAGAGCCCGCAGCCCGACATGATGGTCGTGAAGATCAATCCCGCGGTCGCGCGCTTTCTCTACGACACGGGCGCAAAGGCCCTGGAACGCACCGAACGTCTGATCGGCAGCAAGATCGTCCTGCGCTCGGCGGATAATATCGCGCCCGGAGCCTTTGAACTCGCTCCTGCCACCGCCGCCGCCTGAGCTCGCCACCCCGGCGCGTCGTTCGGTGATCGCGCGTCAGCGCTCGCGCGGATCAATCCGTGGGCGCGGTCCGCTCGACCGGACCTTGCGGGCAACTCAGCTCAGGAACTTGTAGAGCCGGGGACCGAGGCGGCGGGCGACCGGCAGCGGCGTGCGTTGCCATACGCGGGCCAGCAGAGCGCGAAAGCCTTCGAGCCGTTCGGCGCTGACTGCCTGCGGACTCCGCGGAAAAAACGAATACGGCAGCGGGGTCGAAGTTGCGCCGAGCTCGGTTTTAAAGCGACTGATGCCGCTGTTCCGATAATCATTGCGGCCGAGATTGAGGTCATACGCGCGGCCCGAATGATGCTCGAGCACGCGCCAAATCATCACATGGCTGGCGCCGAGCGGCAGCGGCTGCACGCGGGCGCTCCAGCGGTAGTGGATCGTGTCGCGTTCGCGCAGAAGAAACATCGCCGCCAGGTCCCGGCCGTTTTTCGCGACCAGCCAGACTTCGCTGTCACGCCCGAAAATCTCCACCAGGTTTTGAAAAAAACTCAGCGGCTGGGCCGGCAGGCCGAAGCGTTGGCGCGTCAGCAGCATCAATTCGTAAAACGCGCGAACGTCATCGGCGCTGTTGCCGCAGCGCACGTCGAAGCCACTCTCCTCGCCGCGCCGCAGTTGACGGCGGAAATTGCCGTCCATGGCCCGCCGCAATTCCTGCGCGTTGCGATCGATCCGCAACTTCCATTCGACGAAGGTTGTGGCAACCTGCCATGGCGGCGCGGCCCCATAACCGCGAATCTCGGCGCGCGGGTACACGTCCGAACGGCTCAGCTCGCGCGCCCAGAGATCGCGATAGCCGGGCGACGCGGCGAGTGGCGGGCAGGCATCCGAAAACGGCAGGGAAACAAAGCGACGGCCGAAAAGGCTCCGCGATGGCGCAAAAATTCCCGCCGCCAGCGTTTCGTCGGTGCGCTCGTCGACCAGCGCCAATATCTCGAATCTCAGGCGATAGGTGCGCTCGAGCGCCGCGAGCCAACGCTCACCGTGTGACAGGGTGGCATCGCGCGAAGCCGCGACCAGACGCGCCCATTCCTCGCGCGCGGCTTCGTAGGGACGACGACGGAGACTCAGCCGCGCGTCATCGACCAGCGCGATTTCGGCAGTCATTGGACTCATGGTGGACGGTCAGCCTCCCATGGGGGCAATCATGCGGTGGGCCGTCGCCCATAACGGCCGATAAGCAGGACGGCCGTGGCGAAGACAGCGAGGCTGATACCCAGAAGCGGAAAAAAGTTCCGATGGACGTAGGCTTCGGTAAAGGAGGATAGATGGCACATCGCACGATTAGGATGGGCCAGAAGCTTTTCGAGCAACGTCGCGGGGGATTCGATCCGAACGAGCATCGTCTCCATACCCCTCAGCTCAGCAATTTCCGTACGCACTAATAACCCAAGCGGGGCGGGCCGCCGTCAACCCGTGCGTCGTTGACGGCCCGTCCCGGCAAGGTAACTGAGAAAAGCGACTGACCCGATAAAGATCGTGCGCCGAGTGACTGCGGACGCTTTCGCTCGACGCGTCGCGCCTAGCGGCTCGCCGGCGCGGGCTTGAGCCACGGCGCCTCGAAATCGCCGTCGTAGCGGTCGTGATAGCGCAGCCAGGCCATTGTGAAGGAGAGGCCGTCTTCGTCGCGCCCTTTCGGCATCCGATCAAGCCATTGATAGGCGCCGTTCAGCGCGTCGAGGCCCCGCTCGTAGCAGGAATAGGTGTGGTAGATGGCGCCGTCGCTATCCTTGTAGAAGGCGCTCATGCCCGGACGTTCGGCCCACGTCCGTGGCACCATCCGGTAGTTATACATCACTTCCTGGGGCCCGGGTTGAGCCGACACCTGGTAATCGTAATTGAAGCCGTTCTCGCCTGCGGACACCCACTTGAATGTCCAGCCCATCCGCCGCTTGAAGGCCTCGAGCTTGGCCAACGGCGCGTGCGAGATGGCGACAAAAGTGACGTCGCGATGGGCCAAGTGAATATCGATGCCGTTGAAGTTATCGGCCCAGAACGAACAGGCCGGGCAGCCGACGTCCCAATCGACCCCGAACATAAAGTGATAGACCGCTAACTGGCTGCGCCCGGCGAAGAGGTCGGACAGACTCTGGCGGCCGTCGGGACCGTCAAAGACATATTCCTTTTCGACCCGCTCCCACGGTAGTTCGCGGCGCTGACGCGCGAGCTCGTCGCCGAGCCGCGTGTATTCCTTCTCCCGGGCAAGGAGCGCCTTGCGCGCCTCGATCCATTCCTGTCGCGAGACAATCCGATGATTCGTTTCCGCCATCGCCCTTCTCCTGACTGTCAATTTTTTAGTGCAGGTTGATGTACTCGCCGAGGATCTGCATTCGCAGACGCCATCCGGAACTGACCCGCGCGATCGTCTCCGGCGGCGCGTCGCCGGTATGCGACAAGGCGAGGCGCGTGCCGCCGTCGACCGCGGTCAGACGAAACTCGACCTGTGTCGGCAGGCCTTCGTCAGAGCTCTGCCATGACCAGACCATCCGCGTCGGTGGCTCAAGCACCAGGACCTCACAGTCGATATGGCCGCGGAAGTCCGGCCGGGGGGTGGCGCGAAACGCAAAGCGGCGCCCGACCCGAGGTTCGAAGTCGTTGCCCATCAGGAGCCAAACGGCCAGCGCTGCCGGATCGGTGAGCGCCTTCCACACTTTCTCGATCGGATGCGGATAGGTCTCTTCGAGGAAAAGCTCGAGTTTCATTTGGTTTCGTCCAGATAGTTGCCGAGCCGTTGCAGACGATCCTGCCAGAAACGCTGATAGCGGCTGGTCCATTGATCGACCGTACGGAGGGGCGCGGCCGTCAAGCGATACACGCGCCGGCGCCCAGCGGGACGGCTGGCAACCAGACCGGCTTCGCGCAGGACCTTGAGATGCTGGGAGACCGCCGCAAAGGAGATCGTGAAGCGACCGGCCAACTGCTGCGCGGGCGATTCACCCTCGGCGAGCAGGTCGAGCAGGCGGCGGCGGTTGGGATCCGCTATCGCGTGAAAGACGTCGGGCGTGGCGGCTTTGAGCATCAACCGCGATATTATTTAAGTGGTTACTTAATTGTCAAGGATCGTGAGAGCCGAAGTCTTCACCGTCGCGGGTCGTTGCAAACCATCGGCGAATCGGCGAAGAATCGCTCAGCGATTTTGCCAAAGGAGAGCTCTCGTAATGCCGGCGCAGCATTTCTTTGCCGATAGTCCCAGGGAAGTTGGTCTTAATCCGGACAAGGTGCAGGCCTTGATGGATCGCGCGGCGCGCGACGTCAAAGAAGGCGTGCTGCCGGCATGCCAGGTCGCGATCGCGCGCCACGGCAAAATCGCCGCGATGCAGACCTTCGGGCGCGCCGTCCAGGGCGGCGCCGAGAAGCCGGCGACCGATGAGACCATCTTCGATGCCATGTCGGCGACCAAGGCGGTGACGGCCTCGGCGCTCTGGATCATGATCCAGGAAGGCAAAATGGATCCGGCCGATCTGATCGTGAAGTACGTCCCCGAGTACGGCACCAACGGCAAGGAGACGACGACGATCGAGCAGCTAATGATTCATACGGCGGGAATTCCGGTCGCGCCGGGCTCGTTCAAGGATTGGGGCAACCGCGAGAAGCGCCTCGAACGCTTTGCGCAATGGCGGCCGGAGCACAAGCCGGGCGAGAAGTTCATCTATCATATTCAGGCCAACTACTGGCCGGTGGCCGAGGCGATTGAGCGGCTCAGCGGAATGCGTATCGGCGAGTTCGTGCGCACGCGGATCGCCGAGCCGCTGGGTCTGCCCGATTTGCGTATCGGCCTGCCTGCGCGGGAGCAGCAGGCGCGGATGGCCGACGTTGTGTGGACCGGCGAACCGGCCAAGGCCGAGGAGTATCAGAAGCTCGGGATAACGCCGCCGCGCGCCAACATGGGCTCGATTAACGAGGCGGTCGTGCTCGAGATGAATGATCCCGAGGTGCGCGCCTCGGACCATCCGGCGGGCGGCCTGATGACCACGGCGGCCGATCTCGCGCTGTTCTATCAGGCACTGCTCAATGACGGATGCGCATACGACGGCACGCGCATCTGGAAGTCCGAGATGCTGCGGGAGGCCCGGCGCATCCGCAGCGGCAATCTCATCGATCCGGCGCGCGGGATGACGGCGAATCGAGCGCTGGGCATCGTCATCGCGGGCGGCGACGGCAAGGCCAATCTGCGCGGTTTCGGACGAACGAACTCGGCCGAAGCGTTCGGCCATCCGGGTTTTGGCGGTCAGATTGGCTGGGCCGACCCGGCGACGGGAATCTCGTTCGCCTATTTGACAAACGGTTTCGATCGCAACGATCTGCGCGAAGGTCGCCGCAGCGTCGCGGTCTGCAGCCTCGCGGGTTCGTGCGCCGAGTGAACGGCGCCGGAGATCTTGTCGCGCGGCGCGCGGCGCGACGAACTGCGCCAGGACGGCATTGCCGGATACCGGCTGACCCTGAAGCGGGCCATCCCTAGACGCTTCAGTGCGCAGCGCCGATTGATCCCCGGCGCTTCTCGCGGGCAGGTGCTTCGGGCGGCCTGCGGTCGCCCGTATGCTGCGGCGCGGCTCCGCCCTGCCTGTGCAATCTGACGGGCGTACAGTTTTGCCGCAGGAAATCGCGATCCGACTCGGCGTCTTCGTCGCGCTCCTCGTCCTGATGGGGGCGGCGGAGGCGCAATGGCCGCGACGGGAACGCAGTTGTTCGCGTGGCCGGCGATGGCCGAACAATCTGGGTATCGCAGCGCTCAATTCCCTGACGGTTCGGGCGATCCCGCCGGGGTCGGCGACTGCCGTGGCGATGCTGGTCGAGGCGCGACACTGGGGCCTGTTCGCCGCAATTAATCCGGCGCGATGGGTTGAATTCGTGATCACGCTGGTGGTCCTCGACGGCGTCATCTACGGACAGCATGTGCTGTTTCATGCGGTGCCCGTTTTATGGCGCGTGCACCGGATGCATCACGCGGACCTCGACTTCGACGTCACGACGGGCGTGCGTTTTCATCCGATCGAAATCTGCATCTCGGCCGTCATCAAGAGTGTCGCGGTCGCCATCCTGGGCGCGCCTGCGGTCGCTGTCCTCAGCTTCGAGGTTTTGTTGAACGCGACCTCGATGTTCAACCACGCAAATCTCGCGTTGTCCTCGGGCACGGACCGGATGTTACGATGGGTCACCGTGACCCCCGACATGCATCGCGTGCATCACTCGATTCTGGTGCGCGAGACCAACAGCAATTTCGGCTTCAATCTTTCCCTGTGGGACCGTCTCTTCGGCACCTACTGCGCGCAGCCCAGCGCCGGCCATCGCGGGATGACGATCGGTCTCGAGCAGTTCCGCGACCCTGCCGATGAGCGTCTTGACCGGATGCTGCTGCAGCCGTGGCGCGGCGGCACGGGCGCTTATCCGATACTGCGCGAAAACGCCCGGTGAAGCTGCCGGCAAATCGCCTCAGGATGATCGCGTTGGTGATCCTGGCCGCAGCGGTCGGCTGGGTTCTGATGCATCATCAGCAATGGAACGAAGGACGGATCGCCGCCGACGTCCAGCGCTTCGGCTTATGGGCCCCGGCGGCGTTTGTGGCTTTGTACGTGGTCGCCACGGTCCTGCTGGTACCAGGCGCGATTCTCACGCTGACCGGCGGAGGGATCTTCGGGCCGCTGTGGGGCACGGTCTGGAATCTGGTTGCCGCGACCATGAGCGCGAGTGTCGCCTTCCTCATCTCGCGCTATATCGCTGCGGAATGGGTGCGCGCGCGGGCCGGCCCGCGCCTTAGTCGGATCATTGAAGGGGCGGAAGCGGAGGGCTGGCGTTTCGTCGCCTTCACGCGTCTGGTGCCGATTTTTCCCTTCAATCCCCTGAACTACGCGCTCGGTTTGACGCGTATTCGCTTCGCCACCTATGCGCTGACTTCGGCGGTGTGCATGCTGCCGGGGTCGATCGCGTACAGCTACCTTGGCTATGCGGGACGGGCGGCGGCCAGCGGCAATCTCGACGCGATCCGTTACGGGATAATCGGTTTCGGGCTTATCGGTGCATTGGCCGTGCTGCCGCCCCTGCTCCGCCGCTGGCGCGCACAGCCCGACGGCGATACCGTCGACGATCCGGCCCGAGCGCAGGTCGAGCTTGACCGTTCCCATCCGCCCACCTGACGCGGACGGCGATCGGTTAACGCGCGCGGCGCTCCTCAGGACTCGGCGTCGCGGCTTCGCGCAACCGAATCGACGATTTCCATCACGTCGAGCGTCTGAACTTTCTCCTCAAGCTGCTTGGCCTTGATCCCGTCGCCGAGCATCGTCATGCAGAAGGGACAGGAGACGGCGATAACCTCGGGATCGGTCTGCAGGGCCTGTTCGGTGCGCAGCAGATTGACGCGCTTGTCCGGGTCTTCCTCGAGCCACATGCGCCCGCCGCCCGCGCCGCAGCACATGCCGAAGCGTCGATGGCGCTGCATCTCCTGGACCTCGGCGCCGGCGCGATCGAGCACCATGCGGGGCTCGTCATAGACGTCGTTGTAACGCCCGTAGTAGCAGGAGTCGTGGTAGACGGTGCGCTTGCGAAAATCGGCCGGTACTTTGAGGCGTCCGGACGCGATCAGTTGATAAACCAGATCGGCGGCATGGATCACCTCGTATGAACCGCCGAACTGCGGAAATTCATTCTTGATCGTGTTGAAGCAGTGCGGGCAGTTCACGATGATCCGCCGGACTTTGTAGTTGTTCAGCGTTTCGACCAGCATCTGCGCCATCGACTGGTAAAGGTACTCGTTGCCGAGCCGCCGGGCGGTCTCGCCATTGCAAAGCTCCTCGCGCGCGAGACAGGCGAAGTCCACCCCCGCCTTCTGCAGCACCCGCGCAAAGGCCTGCGTCGTCTTCTTGTTGCGATCATCGAAGGAGCCGGCGCAGCCGACATAGTAGAGGAACTCGGCGTCCGGCTTGTCGGCGAGAGTCGGCACGTTCATCCCCTCGGCCCAGGCAAAGCGCTGCTCCGCATCGATGCCCCAGGGATTCGACTGGGTTTCCATGTTCTTGAAGGTGCGGGTCATCTCCTTGGGAAAGCGCGCTTCCTCCTGCACCAGGTGCCGGCGCATATCGACGATCTTGTCCACATACTCGATCATCGGCGGGCAGGCCTCCTCACAGGCGCGGCAGGTGGTGCACGACCAGAGGGTGTCGTCGTGGATGACCGAACCGACGATGTTTTCGCCCACCTCGGGGGTTTCGCCGCCGTCGCCGTTGCCGGCGTGGAGACGTTTTTCGATCATTTCGTCCTGATGTTCGTAGAGGTAATCCCGCAAGTCGAGCAGCAACTGGCGCGGCGCCAGCGGTTTCTTGCTGGCCGTCGCCGGACAGTTCGACGAGCAGCGACCGCATTCGGTGCAACTGAACATGTCGAGCACCTGCTTCCAGGTGAAATGATCGATATGCGAGGTGCCGAAGCGGGAGGCGTTCTCGAGGTCCTGTTTCGCGAGCTGGCCCTTGGGTTCGAGCTTCAGGAAAAAGACGTTCGGTATCGCGGTGATGATATGGAAGTGCTTCGAGGGCGGCAGCAGGTTGAGGAATACCAGAATGATAAGGCCGTTGACCCACAAGGCGGCCAGGGCCGCGGTCGAGGCGAAACCGACGCCACCGGCGCTCAGCCCGCGCGCCACCAGATTTGAGAACGGCTGCCACCAGGCCTCTCGCGCAATCTGCGGATTGTGGGGATTCGCCGCGATCCGACCACCGTCATACACCAGGCCGGCAATCATGATCAGCGCGATAAAGATCAGGATGATGTAGGCCTCGAGATGCGACTTCTCGCGCTGGCGTTTCTCGGGCGGCAGAAACCCGTAGAGGCGCGGCGCGTGCATGATACCCCACCGAACGAGCGCGAACGCCGCGGCCAGAAGCACGGCGACTTCGAAGAAATCGCGCAGCAGCATGTAGGGACCGCCCAGAAGATCAATGCTGAAGCCGGGAACGACGAATGAATCCGAGTAGATCCGTCCGAACATCGTGATGATCTGGATGCCCAAAACGAAGAAGCCCCAGAAGATGAAGAAATGCATCCAGCCGGCGGACCGCTCGGCGCCCGGATTGCTCCGCAGGAACTTGCGCTGGCCGAACGCCCACACCAGCATCGCGCGGATACGATCAGGAATACGATCGAAGCGCGGCGCGGGAGCGGCGCTGCGCAGCAGCAGGAAACGGCGCCAAAGTTGATAGAAAAACACGCCGAGAGCCGCCAGCGTGCAGAGAGTGAAGAGAATCTGCGAGATCATCGCACCTCCATCAGCGCCGCCGGATGAGCTAAAACCCGGCCGCATCCCGCCCCGTCCACTCGACAATCCAGCGGACGCGAACGGTAGAGCGATAGCCGAGCATCCGGCGCCTTAGGCTGATCCATGTCTCAGCGTTTTATGGAGTCAGGGAAGGGAATTCAATCGTTCGCCGCCGAAACCTCGGCAGCAGATGCTCCTGGAGGTTCGAGCGACCGCTCGCGGCGCAGGCGCGCGGAATCGTTCCCGGGAAGCTCAGCACCAGCCCGGCTGGTTCTTTTTCCTATCCTGACTGACGTGCGAACTTGCGCACGGGTTCCTCGGGCCCGACCCTCAGGGCCGCGGCAACCGCAGTGATTTCCGCCCCGAAATACAGGATCAGACCAGAGTAATAGATCCACAGGAGCAGGATCATGAGCGAACTGGCCGCACCATAATACGATGAAATCGCACTGCGGCCGAGGTAGTAGCCAAGTGTGATCTTGCCCAGCGAAAACAGTAGCGCGGTGACGACCGCGCCGATCCAGACGTCATGCCAGCGAACTTCCACGTTCGGCAGGAATTTGAAGATTGCGGCGAAGAGCACGACCTCGATCGCGAGCGTGACGAAGAATGACGCGGTCTGCATGACGAATTCGAGCGCGGGGGTAATCGACCCGAGGTAAGCGCCGAGCGCCGCGATCGCGGTCGAGATGATCAACGAGACCGCCAGAAGAAAGCCAATGCCAAGGATCATGCCGAGGAACACAGCGTTGCGCTTGACCACTTCCTTCAGATTGCCGGCCTCGTGCGTGCGCCAAATCTGATTCAGCGCGGTCTTCATCGAGCTGAGCACCCCGGTCGCGCCGATCAGGATCGAGACGACGCTGATAATCGCCGCCATGGCGCCGCGGCCCGGATGGGACACACCGGCGATCATGCTCTGCAACAGGTGAGCGCTCTGCGGCCCCACGGAGGCCGCAATCTGTCGGATGATCCGCGCCTGAATCGCGGGACTGCTGCCGAGCATCATGCCGGCGACACCGGTCGCGAGCAGCAGGAGCGGCGCGATCGAAAAAGCCGTACAGTAGGCCAACGCCGCCGCATGCTGCATCGCATTGTCCTCGAGCCAGCGCACCGCAGCAGCCTTGCTCAGCGCCGCGAAATTGCCCAGCCCGCCCCGCCGTTGAAGCCGCGCGGTTGTCGTCGAGGGCGACGGCGGATCTGCGGCGGTCTCGGCCGGGCCGAGGTCGCGGCGGACGCCGTTCCGCGCGAGCTCGATTCGATCCTCGATCGCGACGTTCTCGGGACGGAAAGTGTTACGCAGCAGTCGCCTGACCGCCGCCGCCATCCGGACCCGCGGATGGTCCAAGGGGCCGCTGAAATCGACACGGGTTCCAAGGCGATCGGTGGCGCGGTTGCGCAGCAGCCGCGCGGCGAGCTTTACCGTCCATCCCTTCAGCCGGATCTTCAGCCCGCGACCTTTGAGCGCTTTGACCCGTAGCCCATCGACGATCGGCTTGGCATAGCCGCGAAGCTCGCCGTCGGCGGCTGCGGCCTCGGCCAGCAGATACGCGGTACCGCCTTCAATATCGACCGCCATCAACTGCGCCATGAGGGCTCGGAAGTCGGTCAGCTCAAGCTGTTCGACACGGCAGTCAAGATCGAACTGCGGCGGGAAAATCAGGGGAAAAGCTTCGGCGTCGATCGTGAGCCTGCCCGATTTCATGAGCTCGGCCGAGCAGGCGAGGACGGTCGGCATGGTCGCCGCCGCGCCCGGATCATTGCTCAGATTTTCCAGCACGGCGTTGACCGTCGTGACCCTTAGATCTCCATGATCCAGGGCCGGGATACCGCGGACGCTGAAGCTGCCTTCATGCAACTCGACGCGCGTGCAGTTGAACGGCGGGAGCCGTCTGAGACGGTCCTGTAGCGCGACGAGCCGCTCAGCGATCGTCGGGTCGGGGCTGCCCATCGGATCGATCACCGTACCATTGGCGTGAAGCGCGCCGGCGGGCTGCGGTTGCGTCGACGGTGCCGGCACCGTATGCATCGTCGATAGTCTCTTCAGGTCGACCTCAACCCGCGGCCGATCAATTTCGACGTGTGCCTGCAGACAGCCGTTAAGGAGCGTTGACCAATCGCTGCCTACGCGAACGGTCTCGATGCGCGCGAGTGGATAAAATGCGCCGTCGGTCTGCTGGTCAACCTGCAGACCCTCGACCGTCAATCCGGGTCGCGTCAGGTCGATATCCACCCGTTCGACCCGCGCCTGAAGCCCGGACAAACGTTTGCCGAATCGGTTAGCTACCCATGTGAGCAGCACCGGGAGCGCCAGGCGCGCCAGCACGACGGCGCCGGCCAGTTCGGCGGCCGCCACGAGGTTGTCGGAATCAATGACACTGTGCGCCCGTTCGCTCATCGAGCGCGCGCGGCAAAGCCGAAGCGCTGACCGCTCTGCATCATCCGGGGTCGCGGCGTCCGCCGCCACCAGTCAGAGGCGAGATTGGCCGCGGATTGGCGTGCCGCGCGTCGGCCAAAGATTGCGAGCAGGGTTAAGCCGAGCTTGGTTCGCAGTCCGCCACCCATCACAAAGCCCGCCACCCCGGCTACGGCCATGAGGGTTAGCGGGCGTTCATCGGCAAAGCGCTCGAGCTCGCCGACATCGAGTTTGATGGGCGAGCGATCGGCCACTTTGCGCGCGGTCCGCCGAATTTCGTCGTTAGCTTCCTTCGCGCGGTCCGAAGCCTCTTCCGCGCCTTGTTTAATCTTTTCTTTGATCTCGTTTGCGCCCGCCATGGTTGACCTCCAGAAGATCTGGCGTACTTGCCAGGATCGGCATCCACAGCAATCCATGTGCCGGCCGTCAGCGGGCAGCATACCACACTGAGAATCATCTTACCCCTTCTGAATACAGGGGTGGCGATCGCGCCAAGGGCTGGAGACCGCTCCAGTCCTTGATAATTCTTTACACGATCGCGATCGTGCGCCTTCCGCCGATCAATGCTTGAGCTTGCGCACTTCCTCGGTCATCTCGGGTACCGCTTTGAACAGATCGGCGACCAGGCCGAAATCGGCCACGCTGAAGATGGGCGCTTCCTCGTCCTTGTTGATGGCAACGATGGTTTTGGAATCCTTCATCCCGGCGAGATGTTGGATCGCTCCCGAGATGCCGACCGCGACATAGAGCTGCGGAGCGACGACCTTGCCGGTCTGACCCACCTGGAGATCGTTGGGGACGAAGCCGGCATCGACGGCGGCGCGGCTGGCGCCCATCGCGGCGCCCAGTTCGTCGACCAGCGGTTCGAGCACGGTCTTGAAGTTTTCGCCCGATTTGAGTCCGCGGCCCCCGGAGACCACGATCCTTGCTTCGGTCAGTTGGGGGCGGTCGCTTTTGATCTCGTTGAAGTTGACGAATTCCATCTTGAGGGACGCCGGATCGAGTTCCGGCTTCACCTTCTCGATGGCGGCCGCCTCGTTTCCGGCCGTCGCCGCATCGAACGCCGTGCCGCGCACGGTGACGATACGCACGGGCCCGTCGAGCTCGACGGTCGCGAGGACGTTGCCAGCATACATCGGGCGGATCACCGTGCCGTCGTCGTTGATCGCCACGATATCCGAGGCCATCGGCGCGTTCAGACGGGCCGCCACGCGCGGCATCAAATCCTTGCCCATCGCGGTTGCGGTGGCGAGCAGGGTCTCGGCGCCGGTGCCCTTGATAAGACCGGCAAGCGCCTGCGCCGAGGCGTCCGCCAGATGATGCTCGAGGCGGGGGTCCTCGAGCGCGAACACCTTGTTCACGCCGTACCGGGCAATTTCGGCCGCCGGCCCATCGCAGGACGCCCCCAGCACCACCGCACAGCAGACGCCGCCGCGCTTGGCCGCCATCTCGCGCCCGGCCTGAATCGCGATCAGCGTGGTCTTCGGAAAATGGCCGTGCGTGTGTTCAGCAAAAACCAGTACGTCACCCATCTAAAGTGCTCCGCTTTGCGAGGTGCTTGATTGGCACCGGATCGATTTTTTTTCGGCGAGACCGTGCCGACCGTCGTCAGATAACTTTGGCCTCGTTGTGAAGCGCGGCAACTAACTCCTGAACCGAGCCTAACTTACGCCCGGCCTGACGCTTTTCGGGCGTCTTGAGAACCTTGATCTTGAGCTTCGGCGTCAGATCGACGCCGAGCGAATCGACCGCGATTTCATTGAGTGGCTTTTTGCGCGCTTTCATGATTCCCGGCAACGAGGCATAGCGCGGCTCGTTCAGACGCAGGTCGGTCGTGACCACCGCCGGCAGGGGAAAAGCGACCGTCGCCAGACCGCCGTCGACCTCGCGGACGACGCTGCACCTATCACCATTCAATTCGATCTTTGAAGCGAAGGTAGCCTGCGGCCATCCGAGCATCTCGGCAATCATCTGGCCGACCTGGTTCGAGTCGTCGTCAATAGCCTGTTTGCCGATGATGATCAGCTCGGGCTTTTCATTTTCGGCGACCTTGGCGATGACGCGCGCGATGGCCAAGGGATCGAGCGGCGCGTCGCTGCGTACAAGGATCGCGCGATCGGCGCCCATCGCCAGACCGGTGCGCAACTGCTCCTGCCAGCTTTGCTGGCCAACGGCAATCAGGACGACTTCGCCCTGACCCTGTTTTTCCTTGATCCTGAGCGCCTCCTCGATGGCGATTTCATCGAAGGGGTTGATAACCCACTTGACGTTGTCCGTAGCGATACCGGCGCCATCGGGCGCAACGCGGATAGTCGTCGCCGGATCGGGAACGCGCTTTACGGGAACCAGAATTTTCACGGAATCACTCCAATCTGCGAAACTATATGGTCTAGGCCGCCGAATGCATAGAGTGGCGGAGCGACGGTCGTGCGCGATGGATCATTCGTTGAAACCGAGGCGATGGGAAAGCTCGCGGCCGGCGGCAAGGGCAAGCTGACTGAGCTCGACATTGATCCGCTCGCGCGACATGCGGTAACAGGGTCCGGCGATGGCCAGCGAGCCGACGACGGCGCGCGTGTAGTCACGAATCGGCACGGCCACGGCCGTGATATCTTCAAAATACTCGCCCATGTCCACGGCGTAACCGTCCTGCACCACCGCTTCGAGCTGCGCCAGCAGCGTCGCGCGTTCGACGATGGTATTGGGGGTGTAACGCTCGAGGGTTTCAGGTAGAACCGCGCGTGCCTGCTCGTCGCCGTCGAAGGCCAGATGCGCCTTGCCGAGTGCGGTGCAATGCAGCGGCAGGGTCTGCCCTATCGGTAGCGCGATCCGCACGACCCGATCCTCGGGCTCGGCCGCGTCGAGCGGCACCACGCCATCACGACGCGAGATGGCGACCAGCGTGCTTTCATGGCACTGGCGGGTCACGTCAATCAAGATCGGTCGCGCCTGCCGCACCAGACCGCGATGCTCGATAAAGCGGCGGCCCAACAGCAGGCACTTGATACCGAGCCGGTAGTTTTCGTTAGCTTTGTTCTGCTCGATATAGCCGCGTGCTTCGAGTGTCGCCAAAAGACGAAAAACGTTGTTTTTATGCAATTTGAGACGCTTCGAGAGCTCGGTTACGCCCAATTCATCGCCTTCGCCGTAAAACTGCTCCAGCACGTCGAAGGCATGGGTGACCGACTGGATAACGTAGTTTGTTTTATCGCGTCTCAAGAGCCCTGCGCTGTCGCCGGACGGGATCACTTTGCGCGCCCGCCGGCGGGCTTTCCAAAAAGTGTTCTGATTTAATTCGCCAACCGCCGGGATGTCAACGCCGTCTTGACCATCGGCTTGCGAGCAATGATCCTGCTCTTGCTGGCAGGTCCCCTGCGATGAATACGCCGCTCAACCCCTTCAGCCGTATCGACGAAACCGCGGACGAGAACTTTTACAGTTATCCGCGCCTCGTGGTCCATATCGACGACGGCGCGATCGCCAAGGTCAGGGACGCCTACCACAAGCGTATCGCCCATGGTGCTGCGATCCTCGACCTGATGAGCAGTTGGCGATCCCATCTGCCGGAAGAGCTGAGCCCCGCGCGCGTCACCGGGTTAGGACTCAATCGCGCGGAGATGGAGGATAATCCGGCCCTGACCGAGATCGTCGTGCACAACGTCAACACCGCGCCACGGCTCCCGTTCGATGACGCCTCTTTCGATGCGGCAGTGATGACCGTGTCAGTGCAATATCTGACGCATCCGGTCGAGGTTTTCGCCGACGTCGCGCGGGTGCTGCGTCCCGCTCGACCGTTTATCGTAACCTTCTCGAATCGCATGTTCCCGACGAAAGCCATCGCGCTCTGGCGGGCCGCCAATGATGAGCAGCGCGTCGCGATCGTTCGCCGTTACTTTGAGCTGAGCGGCGGTTTCGCCGATGTGGAAGTCGTATCGGACGAGGACGGCGAGTCGGCGGCGTCCGATCCGATCTGGGTGGTAACAGGCTATACTAAGGTATCGGCCTAGTCGGTGAATTCAGCAGATGATCAAGCATCGCGGACTCCGTCATCTTGCGCTCCGGGTCCGGGACGTTGAACGCGCGAAGGACTTCTACGTCGAGATGTTCGGCTTGAGGGTGGCGTGGCAACCCGATCCTGACAACGCCTACCTGAGCTCAGGATGCGACAGTCTCGCGCTCCATCGCGGTGACCCCGGCGCGCCGGACCATCAGGCGCTCGACCATCTGGGTTTCGTGGTGGAGTCCATCGCCGAAGTCGAGGCGGCGTGGCGGTTGGTGCAAGCCCGCGGAACGACCATCGCCAAGCCGCTCGCCCGCCATCGCGATGGCGCGGTTTCATTCTATATTCGCGATCCCGACGGGAATCTAATCCAGGTCTTGTACGAACCAGGAATCAGCCCTCTGGCTATCGTCGCGGACCCCCCTTCGCGCAACTGAGTCCCGGCCATAACGCGCCCGGCACTGGCCGGCGTTTCATCAGCGCGGCCCGAGCGGGTTGCGATGTCCCGCGGGGCTCAGACCCGCCCGGCCGTCACTTCGCGGTTGGATGACCTGCGAACCGCAACCCCGGCAACCCATCGATGCTGAAGCGGTTGTGCTCGGCGCGATAATGATCGAGTCCCCCCGCACCACGCCGTTCGGCCCATTCAATCAACTGCGTGCGCTCGCCCTGATATTCGTAAAGCGGAACCCCCCAGCCGCAGGAATCGGCGATACGATCCACGGTGACTCTTACGATCGCGCGCGCACCGGGGACGTCGCGGAAGAGGGGGCGCAATTCCGCGAAGCCCGCTTCCCCCGGCTCAAAGGCTTCGCCGCGGCCATATAGCCGCAGGACCTTAGGCGCGCCCTCCAGGGCGCAAAACATGATGACGATGCGGCCGTTCTCCCGCAGATGCGAGATGGTTTCGACGCCGCTGCCGGTCAGGTCCAGATAAGCGACCTGATGGGCTCCCAGCACGCGCAGATGCTCGACGCCCTTGGGTGAGAGGTTGGGATGGCCTTTGGGATCCAGCGGCGCAGTCGCCACGAAAAACAGATGTTGACGGGAAATAAAATTGGTCAATGATGCGTCGAGCGCTGCGTACACTTTGCCCATGAAATCCGGACCTCCAGCGAATGATAGCGCCGCTCGCCGCCAATATACACGGCCGAACCTTCGCTCGCGCGGTCATCGCGTCGATTCGTTGGAGGCCGGCTCAGGGCCGACGATCATAAAATGAGCACTTTTCGGCTGAAGGCTGGATCGAAGGTGAGACAGACGACCGACGATATGGAGCAAACTCCGTCGGTCGGTATACAGGCGACCGAACACGTTGGCATCGCTAAGCTAACGCTTGCTCTATCCAAAAGCTTCAAGATGTGCTTTAGCTAACATCACGAAATTGCTTTTGAAAAGAGGCACAGCGGTTGCATGAAACGAATCTCTCGTAAATACGTCTAATGCAAAGAGTGCTGGGCAAGAAGCGATTTGCCCATGACCTCCTGAGGAAGGAGCGGAAAAGGCCCATGGAAGCAGAGGCCATCAAGGGAAACAGCAAAGGCAAGTTACCGGGCGTGATTTACCGAACCGTCTGCCAGAATCCCGGTTGCGGGCATACGTTCGATTTGCGCATTACCCCGGAAAACGCCGGGCTCTTGAGCGGGACCCTAGCGTGCCCGCGATGCAACCGGCACGGCGGGATGCTGAAGTCGCAGGGACGAATCGGCGACAAATTGTTCGCGGCCAAGCTGATTTACCGCATCACCGGTATCGCGCCGCCTCCCGAGGAACACGATACCTACGCGGAAACCACGGAGTCCCACCTCTAAACAAACGCAAGCGTCCGGGTGATGGCGTCAACCATCATCCGGACGCCTGACCGCGGCTCGCACCGCAAGATCGCGGCGGGAGTCGCCAATTAAGTCCTTCTAGACCCCCGCGACAAACTGCGAGGTCAAGCCTTCAAGGTTCTGGATACTCGGGCGCTCGATCATCCGCGCCATCCAGCTCTCGACGTTGGGTCGATTCTGCCCCGCTTCGATACCGAGATCGCGCAGGACGACGAGGCGGGGAACGAAAGCGATATCGGCCACGGAGAACTGGCCGGCCAGATACTCCTGGCCCTGAAGTTCATGGTTCAGATAGACGAGCACCCGCTCAATCGACTGTTGCAGGCGCTGCATCCGGTTAGGATCGCGTTCGGCTTCCGGCTTGGTCAACTCCGCCATCAGTTGACCGACCTGCGGCGTGAAGGAAGTGTCGGCGAAGTCCTCCCAGACTCGCGCGCGGGCGCGCAGGGCGCTCGAACCGACGGGCGGCAGCAGCGGCGGTTCGGGATATTCGTCTTCGAGATATTCCGCGATAATCGTCGAGTCGTAGACGACAGTATCTTCATCCACCAAAATCGGCACCCGACCGAAGGGGTTGAGCCGCAGAAACTCCGGTCGCCGCTGATCCCCCTGAGCAATATCGACCGGCATCAGTTCGTAGGACAGCGCCTTCTCCGCCAGGATGATGCGCACCTTCTGGCCAAATGGACACGGCAGGAAGTCATAGAGTTTCATCTAGGCATTGACCTTGTTCGGTAATTGAGTTCAGACATCAGGCCGCGACGACGGTAAACTTCAAGGTTGCTTCCACTTCAGGCATCAGGCGCACCGCAACCGCATATTCGCCCAGTTGCTTGATCGGCTCGACCAGCGCGATACGGCGCCGGTCCACCTCGAACCCCTGTTCACGCAGCGCCCGCTCGAGATCGAGGTTGGTGATCGAACCGAACAGTTTGCCCTCGTCGCCGGTGCGCGCCGTCAGGACCAGGCGGACGGCTTCGAGCTTTTCCTTCACGCTGGCGGCCTGGTTCCTGAGCGCTTCGCGCTTGGCCAGGGCCATGCGCTTTTTGTGCTCGAACTCGTGGAGATTGCGCGGGTTAGCCTCGACCGCGAGGCCGCGTGGCAAGAGGTAATTGCGCGCATAGCCCGCGCGGACGCGCACCACGTCCCCCGGATGGCCGAGGTTGGGAACCTGCTCGTTCAACACCACTTGTACATGCATCGGAGGATTCCTTCAGGAGTAGTCACCGAGATTGCGCGCTTCACGACTCGGCGGTTTAAGCCGCCGCAGGTCCAGCCACAAATCAAAGACCCCGGCGATACAGATGAGCGCCGCGAGAAACGGCTGCACGATCGTCAGGGCATAGACCAACCCGCGCGCCAGCGAAGGCATCGCGAGCGCGCGAAAATAGAACGCCATAATCGCGAGGCCCTGGAAGAAATAGACCGCGACGATGCCCACGAAGCAGTTGAGCATGATCAGGCTCAGGGTGGCGTTTGGGATAAACAGCCCGAAACCCGCAGCGAGCAGCAGCCAGACCAGCCATTCCGGTGTCGCCCACCGCACGATATCGCCAAAAAGTGGATAGCCGAGCCGCCGCGGTCCGCCGCTGAAGCGCCAGAAAATCGCCAGATTAATCAGCACCATGAGCGCGGCGAAAATCGCGCACAAAGCCGGTGCCAACTGCACCGTCCAGGTCACCAGGGAAGCGCGAAATTCCGACGACCCGGCCACATCGAAGCCCAGCGCCGACCAGAATTTCTGGCCTTGGGCAAGGCTCGCTGTCACCGAGGCGTGCAGCGCCGCGGCCAGCGCCTCGGGTGATCCTGCCGCCACCAGCTCGATAGCGGCCGAGGCCGCGACCACGATTGCCGCCGTGATGACCACGATACGGTCGAACGCCACCCGCCGCTCCATCAGGATACACATCGCCAGCGACGAGAGTCCGACCAGGGCGAGGAAGTCAACTGCGGCATCAAGACTTTTGCCGGGATTGCCGGCGACCAGGCCAAGCAGAACAGCGACCATGACGGCGCCCAGCGCGACCACTGACGCTGCCCGCGCCACCGCCCGCCGCAAGCCGACGCTGATGGTCAAAACCGGTATCGGGGCGAGCGGGGCGCAAAAAAGGAAAAGCAGAGCGGACGCGGAGCCGGCAGCTATCATCCGCAGCAGATCGCGTGAACGCGTCACGACAGGTCAGCCCAAGGTCGAAAACGGCAGCAGCGCCAGCACGCGCGCGCGCTTTATCGCGAGCGCCAGGCGGCGTTGATGCCGGGCGCAGTTACCCGAGGTTCGGCTCGGCACAATCTTGCCGCCTTCGGTGATAAAGGTCTGCAGCGTCCGCACGTCTTTGTAGTCGACCGCGACATTCTTGTCGGCACAGAAACGGCAAACCTTGCGGCGACCGCCCGGCCGGCGTCGGCCGCTTGGGCGCTCGCTCGACCGGCCCTCGCCTTCACGAGCGCGCGGCCGTCCCGGCTCCGCCACCTCTGCACGCGGGATTGATTGTTCGAGTTCCTGTTCTTCGTCCGGCATGTTTTCGCTCTATGATACCATCTCAACGAATAGCGTTCTGCGATCTGACTTAATCAGTGATAATAATTTCGTCGGCCATCACGCGCACGCCGATAGCGGCGGGCCGGCGGGCCGGCGGCGGTACGGCACAGACCTTTCCGGTCACGCGCACCCGCGAGCCTGCCTCGAGTTGCTGGAACAGACCGGCGGCGGCGCCGCCAACCATCAAAACCTCGAGCGCCAGCGGCTCGGACTGCTCTCCGCAATCGATGAACGTTCTCAGTACATGCGTGCCGATGGGTGTCACCCGGAGCTCCGGCCTCGATATCAGCCTGCCGGTCAACTCAATCCGATTCGCCACGCCCGACTTGAGAATCCTCCTCCGGCGCGCTCGGTTCAGCGGCGGCAGCCTCCGCGGCGGGCTCCAACTGCTCGGCTGATCGCTCAGCCTCGGCCTGCTCACGCTGCGCCGCCCGTTCAGCCATCGCCGCCGCCCGCGCGGCTTCCGCCGCGGCGCGGGCTTCAGCCACGCGGCGCCGATTGTTTTCCAGCTCGACGCGCGCCTGTGCCGGGTCAACCTCGGCGCTGACCAATACCGACAAATGCCGCAGGATATTGTCCGAAAGCTTAAGATTGCGCTCGAGTTCATTGAGGGTCGCAGCGCTGCCGCCGTAATCGAGCCGCACGTAGAAGCCGCGCTGTTCCCCCTTGATCCGATAAGCGAGTTCGCGAAAGCCCCAGATATCGGTGTCGATCAGGGCGCCGCCGGCGGATTCCACCAGACCCTCGAAACGCTTGACCAGGTCTTTCTGGGCGTCTTCGCCCAGGTCCGGGCGAATGATGAAAATAGTCTCGTAACGGCGCATCTGCGCCCCTCCTTATGGCTTCAAGCCCCTCGCGGAGCAAGGAGATTGGCCAAGCCTAGCAGTCGCCATACACGGTCACAAGGCGTCCGTCGGCGCTTCGCCGCCGATAGCGTCATCCGTCCCCGGCAGTTGGCGCCCCTCCTGCTTCCGCGTGATGCGTTTTCGACCGCGTGTCGCCAGCCGATCGTCACGCGTTCCGCCGCAGCTTTTTTACCTCGACGGCCGCGCGGCGACCTTCCGACAACCGTTGTCTGCGCGGGATGCTTCAATGACCGGCATGAAGCAACGCGAATCACGCCGGGATAGTGGCAATGGCTTTCAGCCCCTGATCATCGAGAACTTCGTGACGAGGGATTTCGACGATCTGTTCCAGAACATCTTTAAGACCGCAGTGGCCGTTAACCGACTGCGTCACGTCCGCCACGCTGAATGGCGCTCGGAGCATGCCTTCGCCGCCGCCACCGCCGACGACTATCTCAAGCCTGACGACGAGATACTCGCCGACATGCGTGACGAATGCGACCTGCGGCTCGCGCTCCGGCGCGGCGATAACCTGATTCAGCTCCTGGTCTGCGCGAAGTTCCAGCTCGTCAGCATTTTTCTCGCCGGGCAGGACGCCGGATCCGTCGAGGCCTGCCTCGGCGAGCATCAGAGGCTTTTCGACCCTCCAGGCGACGAAGGCGCGCCGGCGCGTCCGACCGTCGAGTTGGCCTTCTGGTATTGGGGGGAGAAGGGGCCCGAGCGCGAAGCCAAGACCCTGAACGTACCGACGTGGGCCGAGATCCGCGACAACTACAGCGCGCGGACCGCGCAGGCGCTCGCCGCTCTCACGCGAGACTTCAAGCCGGATCCGAGCGGCCGTCTGCTCCTCTGGCACGGGCGACCGGGAACGGGCAAAACCTTTGCGATTCGTGCACTCGCCTGGGAATGGCGCGAATGGTGTCAGTTTGAATACGTCCTCGACCCCGAAAATCTCTTTGGTCCGCGCGCCGATTATGTCGTTCGCCTGGTGATCGATGGGAACGAAGCGGGGAACCATCCGGCTTGCGACCGCTGGCGACTGCTGGTTCTGGAAGACACCGGTGAGCTGCTCAGCGTCGATGCGAAAGAGCGCGCCGGCCAGGGTCTGTCACGGCTCCTCAACGCCGTCGACGGCCTGTTCGGCCAGGGTTCGCGCGTGATGCTGTTGATCACGACCAACGAAGACCTCGGCGCGATGCATCCGGCCGTCATCCGTCCCGGCCGCTGCACATCGGAAGTTGAATTCCTGCCGCTTTCGGCCGCCGAGGCGGCGAACTGGTTGAGGATCCATCGCGGTGCCGACGAGGACGACCACCGGACCGCGCCGCGCGCCTCACGAACGATCGCCGAGCTTTATGCCTTGCTGGACGGCCGCGCGCTTCGCGAACGCGCGCCGATGGGCTTTACGAATGGCGGTTAAGGAGGCGCCGCGGTCGGACGATGGCGCTTCGCCTCGCCGGTGGCGGGTCGTCCGAGGCTTCGGTCGGTCGATGACCTGCGCGGACTTTTGCGGTTGCGGCGCGGGCCTCCTTTGTGTCAACGGTTGTCTCCGATGAAGACCAGCAAATCGCGCGTCAGCCCGCGACGGCCCACCTATCCGGCAGCGCTCAAAATGGCGCGCCTTGCCGTCGAACTCGGATCGCGCCCATATGGATGGTCCTTCGAGGCGATCGAGCACGAGCTTAATATCAGCGAGCGCACACTGCTCCGCTATATCCATGCCTGCCGCGAAGGTCTTCGCGACTTGACGGGCCGGCCGATCTTCGAGGTGGTGCAGCGTGGGGCGCGTCGATCGCTTCGGATCAACCCGGGCTCGGGGCCGACCGACCCCAACCCGTGGCGGGCGGTTTCGCTCTACTTCACGCTGACCCTGCTGCAGTTCCTCGAAGGCACCGTGATGAAGGAAAGCGTGCAGGATCTGTGGGAACGAAGCTTCGCCAATCTGCCCGCCCGCGACCAGGAGCGGCTCAAGGATTTCGACCGCAAGTTCTTCGCGGTTCCCTACGCGCCCAAGGACTACCACGACTATGACGCCCATCTCGACGTAATCCTGCGGGCGCTCATCGGACAGAACGTCATCCACGTGGATTACGCGGGGCTGACCGGCCAGGGTAAGCCGCACGATTTCGAACCGTATACGCTGATGGCCTATCGCGGCGGCCTGTACCTTCTCGGCCTGAGCCGCCGGCATCACAGCATCATCTACCTCGCCGTCGAGCGGGTGCGCAAAGTGGACTTCATCACCGATCGAAACGGCAATCGGGCGCGCTTTGCCTATCCGAAGGACTACCATCCGGCAAAACATCTGGACGGCACCTTCGGACTGCTCGACGGCCCCGAGATGACCGTGGAACTGCTGATGCTGGGGGACACGGAAGCCTACTTGCGGCCGCGCATGATCCATCCGACGCAGAAATTCTATCGACGGCGCGACGGCCGGACCGTGCTCACGATGCGCGTGCGCGGCACCACCGAGTTGCGCAACTTCATCCTGAGCCTCGGTCCGTGGGTCAAGGTCCTCAAGCCGGCCTCATTGCGCGACGAGCTCGCCGACCTGGCTCGGCAGATGGCGGACCTCTATCCGCAGAACCAGCGCCAGTGACACCACGGCTCCATCACCGATCCTCGCCACATCCGTATCGTCCGCCCATCGTCGTTCGCGCAACACCCCGCCGCTCCGGAGACTCATCGGAGCTCTCTGCGCCGATGGAAAAGCTTGATGACTCAGGGAGTTCGTCCGGTTCGAGTGCCCCGGCCGGGAGTCGAACCCGGACTTGAGGTTCCGGAGACCTCCGTGATGTCCTTTTCACTACCGGGGCGTGCCGCCGACAACTATAACCGGCAGGGCAGGCCGCGCAAAGCTGTCACTATCGTGAACAGCGGGCCGGCTTAACCGGCGGCGGCGGTGCCGTCGCGCCCCGCCTCCTCTTCCTCGAGCATGCGGGCATGCCGCCGTTCCGCTTCCGGCAGAGTCGCGCGGATAAGCTCGATCATCTTGCGATGGATCCGGCCGTTGCTCGCGATGATACGTCCGGCCGTCAGGTCGAGCGGGGTGCCGTCCATGTTGGTCACGTCGCCGCCGGCTTCCTGCACGATGAGAGCGCCCGCTGCGATATCCCAGGGCTTGAGTCCGAATTCCCAGAAGCCATCGACGCGGCCGCACGCCACCCAGGCTAAATCCAGCGCCGCCGAACCGGTGCGCCTGACCCCGTGCGTGCGCATCATGAAGGCTTCCCAGAAGGCCAGATAGAAGCGGCGCCGCTGCCGCCGGTCGTACGGAAAGCCGGTCAGGAGCAGCGACGACTCGAGCGTCGGGGTACGGGTCACATGGATAGGCTTGCCGTTGAGCCGCGCGCCCGCGCCGCGCCGTCCGACAAATAACTCGCGCTTGAGCGCGTCGAGGACGACGCCGACCTGCACTTTGCCGCGCCGCTCATAGGCGATTGAGACGCAGAACTGCGGATAGCCGTGAGCGAAATTGGTCGTGCCATCGAGTGGATCGACGATCCAGCGATCGTCGCCGCGGTTCTCGCTCGCGCCACTCTCCTCGGCCAGGATAGCGTGGGCCGGAAAGGCGCGGCGCAGCACGTCGAGCGCCGCCGCTTCGGCCTCGCGATCGGCCTCGGTGACGAGGTCGATCGCGCTCGTCTTGCGCGCGATGGTGACGTGGCTCAGCCGCTTCAGATGGATTCGCCCGGCGGCACGCGCCGCGCGAATCGCGGTTTTTTCGATAAGTTCGAGCGCCGGCACCCCGCTCAAGCTACGCTTGACCGTGCGGCGATGCCAGTCGGATGTGGACAAACGCGCGCCGCTATTTGACCGCGCCGTTTTGCGCCGCCATCAGGTCGCGCGCGTAGGGCATCAGGGTCGCGAACATGTTGACCCGCGAATCGAGCGTCCGCCCGAGCCCGCTCAGAAGACCCATCACGCGATTTACCAGCAGGACGTCGGCCGGCACCTCGACCACCGGATTCGCCCTGAGCGCGCGCGGCAGTTCGTTGGCGAACTCGCCGATCAATTCCTCGTCGGCATACGCGCGGTTGCGTCGGACCGAGTTGCCGAGAAAAAGATCGGCGAGCGTCAGCAGGGTCTCCGGCGCCGGATGGCGCGTGCGAAAACCAAGATCGTGAAAGGCGGCCACGATAGCCTCGCGATTCGACGTGAGGATAGCAAACGTCAGGCGCACCATCGCGTCGCGAAAATGCGGTGGAAAATCCTTCGCCAGACCGAAATCCAGCAACACCAGACGCGGTCCCGGCTGGACCAGGATATTCCCCGGATGGGGATCGGCGTGGAAGAAACCGTCGCGCAGGATCATTTCGGTAAAGATCTCGATCAATTGCTGACCGACGGCAGACGGCTCGACGCCTGCCCGCTTCAGCTCCGCGACGTCGGTGATTTTGATCCCCTCCACCAGCTCCATCACCAGGACCCGACGCGTGGTGAGGTCGTGGAAGACCCGTGGGATCAGGACGTCGGCGCGATGGGCCAGGTTGCGCCGGATCGTTTCGGCATTGCGCGCCTCGTTAAGGAAGTCGAGCTCGAGCGGGATGTACTTCAGAATCTCCCGGGCGATCACGCGAAAATCGAAATCCGGTTCGAGCCGGGCCAGGATCCGCAGGGTGAGCATCAGGTTGCGCAGGTCGGCTTGGACGAGGCCCGCGATATCCGGATACTGCACCTTGACGGCGCAATCGCGACCGTCGCGCGTGCGCGCGCGATGGACCTGGGCGAGCGAAGCTGCCGCCAGCGGTGCGGCGGCGAAGTCATCGAAGATCGCCTCGAGCGGCTGCCCGAGTTCACGCTCGACTACGGCGCGGATGACGCTGAGGGGTCGCGGCGGCACGCGATCGTGCAGGGACGCGAGTGTATTGACCCATTCGGGGGGCAGAATATCGGCGCGGGTTGCGATAAACTGTCCGGCCTTGATTAGGAGTCCTTCGAGCCGCAGCGCTGCCCGATGCAGCAACCGCGCCGCGCGAAGGTCCTGGCGCCGGTAACGCGACTCCTGGCCGCGATCGCTGACCCAGCGGCCCCAGAGTTGAATCGCCTTGTAGCCGCAATAAATGCGCGCCGCGACGATCAAAATGTCGCTCAAGCGCCAGGCGCGGACGTACCACGGTGGTTCCGGAACGGCGGCGGCCTCAGGCGATCCCTGGATTGAGCGTTGCATCGAGGAAGGCTTGATAAGGTGGAAGATGGACCCCCAGGAAAATATCATGCGGCCGCCGGCGGCGGAGACAGGCGACGCCGCGACGCGCTCGGTGCTGCGCCGCTATTATGGAGTGTGGGCGGCATATTCGCTGGCCGGGGGTTTTCTCTACGGCGTCTATCCGATTTTCCTGCGCACGCGCGGGCTCAGCGAATTTGAAATCAACAGTGTTCTCGCCATCTATTTTGCCGTCACCTTTCTTACCGATATTCCCACCGGGGCGTTTGCCGACGCGCTCGGCCGCCGGCGCTCGTTTGCGCTCGGCTGTGCGCTGCGGTCACTCGCCTTCATGGTTTACTTCTTCGCCTATCATTATCCGATGTTCGTGCTGGGGGAGACGATCGACGGTATCGGAACTACCTTCTGCAATGGTTCGATTGACGCTTGGGGAGTCGATGCGCTCGACCAGGCCGGTTATCGGGGTCTCAAGGACCGGCTCTTCTGGCGTATCTCGCAGTTGATGAACCTCGGCTTCATGCTCGCCGCGATCGCCGGCGCTGCGGTGGCCAATATCAATATCGCGTGGCCCTGGCTGATGGGTGCGAGCGGCTATTTCCTGTGCGCGTGGCTGATAGCTCCGCTGATGCGCGAGGCGAATCCGCGTCATGCCGACGTGGCGCTCCGGGCGCTGCCCAGCGTCGTGAAGGAGCGGGTCGTCGAGGGCTTTCGGCAGGCTTTCCGCACGCGCACCTTTCTCCTGCTGACGCTCGCCCAAGGCATCTTCTTCGCCGCCTGGGCGCCCTACTGGCTGCAATGGCCGCAGTTCTTCACCATCCGCTACGGTATCGGTATCTGGATCGTCGGATGGATCTTCGCCCTGTTTACCATAGCGCGGATGGTCGGTGCCGAATTCATGATCCATAGTAGCATCGAGCGCCCCCGGCGCGCGCGCTGGTTGAGCGTTCTCGCCGTGGCGGTCGCCGGCCTGATGTACGCCGCCGGCAGCCTTGGCGCTCGCACCACCCTCACGCTGCTGGTGTTCTGCGGTTTCAGTATCTGCGCGGGCGCCCTGATGCCCTTCGCGCAGAGCTGGATCAACGAAGAGATCCACGCCGAGACCCGCGCCACGCTGCTCTCCTTTCGCAGCACCTGCGAGACGTTCGGTGGTTCGATCGGGCTGCTGCTGACCGGCGTCGTGGCCGATCGGGCCGGTCTGCAGGCGTCATGGCGACTTGCCGGTCTGCTTTCGCTGCTCGCCCTGCCGTGCTACCTGACGCTCGCGCTGCGGGCGCGGGCGACCCGCGGCTCCGCACTAGCTGAAGCCGTAGGTGTTCGATAACTATATATGTGGAATGGGCCGCCGCGGCGGCGGGAAGTCGGCAAACCAGTGATGGAATTTCCGCGAATCAAGCGCTTACCACCTTATGTCTTCAATGCGATCGGCGAACTGTGTCTGAAGGCGCGCCGCGCCGGCGAGGACATCATCGACTTCGGGATGGGGAATCCGGACGAGCCGACGCCGCCGCATATCGTCAACAAATTGATCGAAGCTGCGGCGAAAAGCCCGAACCATCGCTATTCCGTTTCGCGCGGCGTCTACAAATTGCGGCTGGCGATCTGCGACTGGTACAAGCGCCGCTACCAGGTCGAGTTTGATCCCGACGGCGAGGCGATCGTGACGATCGGCTCCAAGGAGGGCATCGCGCACCTCGCGCTGGCGATCCTCGACCAGGGCGACGTCGTGCTGGCACCGACACCGACCTACCCGATCCATCAGTACGGCTGCATCATTGCCGGCGCCCAGGTGGTTGGCGTGCCCCTGCGCAACGGCGACGAGTTCTTCGACGAGCTGATCGCCGCGATGAAACGCACATGGCCGCGCCCGAAACTCCTGATTATCAACTTTCCGCACAATCCGACCACCTCGACCGTCAATCTGAGCTTCATGAAGCGGGTCGTGGATTTCGCGCGCGAAAACGAGATGCTGGTCGTTCACGACCTGGCCTACGCCGACCTCTGCTTCGACGGTTATCGCGCGCCGTCGATCATGGAGGTACCGGGGGCACGCGACGTGGCGGTCGAATTCTTCACCCTCTCGAAGAGTTACAACATGCCCGGATGGCGCGTGGGGTTCGCGGTCGGCAATCGCGAGATGATCGCGGCGCTGACGCGGCTCAAGTCGTATTTCGACTACGGCATGTTTGCCCCGGTGCAGGTCGCCGCCATCGCCGCCCTCAACGGGCCGCAGGATTGCGTCGCCGAGATCGTCGAGACCTATCGGCGGCGGCGCGATGTACTGATCAACGGCCTTAACCGTTCGGGCTGGCCGGTCAGTCGGCCGCGCGCCACGATGTTCGTATGGGCGCCCATCCCGGAGCCGTTCCGCGCGATGGGATCGCTCGAGTTCGCCAAATTTCTGCTCCGCGACGCGAAAGTTGCCGTGTCGCCAGGCGTCGGCTTCGGTGCCGACGGCGACGGTTACGTCCGCTTCGCGCTCATTGAGAACGAGCATCGCACGCGTCAGGCCGTGCGCGGCATTCGTCATGCGCTCGCCCATGCCGAACGCGCGGGGCTGACCGCGGCGGCTTCTTAGGTTCAACCCCACCAACCGAGGCTACTGCCATGACCGAGCCGCTTGACGCCGAACGCTTCAAACAGGATCAGCAACGTGACTGGGACGCGGCCGCCGCCGGATGGAAAAAATGGTGGCCGCTGTTCGAGCGCTCAGCCCAGCACGTCAGCGACCGTCTCGTCGACCTCGCCGCCGTCAAGGCGGGTGATCGGGTGCTGGATATCGCCACCGGCAACGGCGAGCCCGCAGTCACCGCGGCGCGGCGCGTCGGTCCGAGCGGCCGTGTCATCGCCACCGATCAATCCGCCGGGATGCTCGCTATCGGACGGGAGCGGGCCGCCGCGGTCGGCCTACACAATATCGAATTCCTGCAGAGCGACGCCGAACAGCTCGGCGTCGACGGCGCGTTCGACGCCGCCCTGTGTCGTTGGGGCCTGATGTTCATGCCCGACCTGACGGGTGCACTGAAGCGCATCCGTGCGCATCTCAAACCGGGGGCGCGCTTCGCCACCGCGGTCTGGTCCACACCGGACAAGGTGCCAATGATCACGCTCGGCGCTGACGCGGTGCGCCGTCTGGCGAAATTGCCGCCGCCACCGCCGAACGCGCTCGATCCGCTGCGCCTGGCCGATACCTCGATTCTCCAGAGCGCGCTGCAGGAAGCGGGCTTTCATGACGTGGTCATCGAACGCATGCAGGTGGTGTGGGAGATGGCGTCACCGGCGGATTTCGCTGAGTTCCGCCGCGACGTCGCAGCGCCTTTTCGCGCGCTGCTCGAGCGGCAGACCCCCGAAATGCGCGATCAGATTATCGCCGCGGTGACGGACGCCGCGCGCGCCTACGCGGCTGCTGACGGCAAGGTTCGGACCGCGAACGAAACGATCCTCTTTTGCGCGGCGAATTAATCACGCCGCTCCGATTCTCAGGAAGGCGCGGTAGCCGGACGGGCGAGGCGCAGTTCGGCCTGAGGCTCCGGCGTAAACGGCTCGCATGAGAAAGCGCAAAGCGCGCCAATCAGATTGATCAGGATGAACAGTTCGAAGGCGAAGGTATAACTGCGGGTCGCATCGAAAATGCGGCCGGAGACAATCGGCCCGACCGCCGCGCCGAAGGTTTGCACCAACCCCTCGAGACCACCGATCAGACCAAAGCGCTTGAGCCCCATCGATTCCGCCACCAGCACCGGCAGGAGACTCAGCGGCGCGGCGATCGAAATGCCATAGATCAGCACGAAGGCGGCAATTCCGGCGGGACGCGCCACCTGGAAGACCAGCGCGATGCCACCCGCCTGGATTAGAAAATCGAGCGCGAGCGTCCGCCGCGCCATCAGCCGATCGGCCAGCAATCCCATCAGGATCTTGCCCAACGCCGCGATGCCGAAAATGAGGCTCATCGCCAGCGCCGCGTTGGCCTGGCTGTAGCCCACGCCCTCGAGATGGGTGACGAGGTAGATCGCGGTGCCGGTAGCGGAGAAGGCGAAACAGAAATTCGCCGCGGCAATCATCCAGAACGAACGCGTGCGCAAAGCCTCGGCAACTTCATAGCCGTCGAGCGCCGCCGCGGCGTCCCTCGGGTTCAGCTTGACGCGGCCCGGCGGCCGACTCCGCACCGCCGCCGCCACCAGCGGCGCCGCCACGGCGATCATCGGTAATGCCACCGTGAGATACGCCGCGCGCCATCCCCAGTGGCGGATGGCATAGCCGGCCACCAGCGTCATCACCATTCCGCCGATCGTCGAACCGGAGATCGCGATACCCATCGCGAGCCCGCGCCGGGCTTCGAACCAGTTCGCAATCACATATGCCGCCGGCAAGGCCGTGCCGGCCGCGATACCGCATCCGAGCATCAGATAGGCAATCAGCAGCGGCGCGAAACTGTCGGCCCGGCTCGCCACCAGGAAGCCGCAGCCCGCCGTCACACAGCCGATCACCATCAGCACCCGGGCCTCGAAACGATCGAGCAGCCATCCGACCGGCAGCACGCTGACACCGGCGGAAAGGGCGAGAACGCTGGGGAGAATCGAAACCCGCTGATGACTCCAGGCGGGGAAGCCGCGCAACAGGGCGGGTACAAATACTGGAACGGTGTTGTAGCCGCCGCCGAAGACCAGCAGCAACACCAGGAAAAGACACGCCACGATGAACCATCCCCGACGTTCGATCGCCGTCATGCGTCTATGTCCCCTGTCGACGAAGCCTGCGCACCCTGCCCGTCAGCAGACTTCCGCAATTCGCAGCGATTGTCTATCCGCGCGCAGTGTGCGCGCGCGTTGTCATCCGGGCACACGATGAGCGCAATCGCCGCCCGCCGCCAATGCCGATCGGACGGGCAACTGCAGATTCTCCCGGAATTGTGAGGAAGAAAAATCCGTCAGCGCCGCTTCAAGCTTCGCCGGAACGCTTCACGCGCTGCGCCGCGTCGCCGTTGGACGTTGCCGCGAGCTCCTCGGCGCGACGACGATTCGAGTCGACGATCGCCTCCAGCAAGGGTGAGCCGGCGATCCGGCGCAGCAGCTCGATATTCGGCATCACGCAATGGCCGCCAATAAAACCGGGAAAATAACGGACCGGTGGCAGAAACGCGACCTCGTCGAAGAATTCGATGGCCTCGTCATAATCGCCGCCGACCCGTTCGGCGTAGCGGTTCAGCTCCTGCGCGAAGGCTATCTGGAGGCCGAAGTAGGTCGTTTCGCCGAGCTTGGCGAGTTCCAGAGTCTCAGGCTTGTCCATCCGGCCCACTTTCATGCCTGCCGCGCTGAAATGCTGAGCCGCGGCCTGCGCGGCCTCGGCGGTGACGCCGGCGACATATTTCCGATATTTCAGCAGGTCGGCGACCATGCGGACGTGCTTGCCGCGCACGGGACTGTAAGCCGTCGGGAGGCGTGTGGCGTCAGCGATAGCGCGCGTGGTCCCCGGCAGCACCGTGCTGTTGACGATAATCAGGCCCGGCTGAAACTTCCGGGCATATTCGACCACCGCGCGATTGAAGCTTTCCGCCTCCTTGAAAGGAATGCAGATATGCATGATGCCGACCGGCGCGTCAGCCGCAATCGGCTCGAGGTCCTGGCGCAAAACGGCGCCAAAAGCGCGATCCAGAATCTCGGCAAGGGCGCCGCCGACCTCGCCCAGTCCCACCACTAACGCCTTAGCTGTCGCCTTCATCTGTTGTCGCGTCCTTTCCTTCCGCGAGGTACCGACCCTTTGGCAGAACCACCAGTCGTCTCAGCCGGCATCGACGGCCGCCGCCGTTTCGCCGGAAGCCGCACCGATCGCCCGCAGCCCAGGTTCAGGCCGCATGATTGGCGATGATCGGCTGATGATAACTCGCGTCGCCGTTGAGATGGCGCCGGGGGTCGGTCGCCGACACCGGCGTCCTCGCATTCAGCCACGCCACCTCGGGCGTGATGATCAACTGCTTGCCGTGACGCGCCAGTTCACCAGACTCGCTCATCTCCTTGAGCAGGCGCGTGATCATCGGCCGCGAGCTGCCGATCATTTCCGCGAGATCGAGTTGCGAGAGCTCGGGAATGATCAAAACTCCGCGTTTTTCGCGGACGCCAAAGCGCAACGCCAGGTCGCTCAGCACCGCCTCGAGCCGATGGCGAAAGCCGAGCCCGAGCAGCCGCACATACCAGAACAGTGCTTCCGACCAGACCAGATGCAGACTGTCGAGCAGCGTCAGCAGTTGCGTTTTCTCGAGTTTCTGCAGGACGCGTAGCGCGCACTCGCGGCCGAGTACCGCAACTTCGCACTTACTCGCGGCCTGCGCCTCGAACAACTGCCGATGGCCGTTGCCATTGAGACTGTTGATCTGTCCCAGCAGATCGCCCGGTCCGGCGAGTCGCGTGAGCACCCGGCCGCTCGCGTCCTCAAACGGGCAATAGACTTTCGCCACGCCCTTGACGAGCCACAATAATAGTTCCGCCGACGATCCCTGATGGAAAATGGTGGTACCGGCGGCATAGCTGACCAGCATCATCTGGCCGATCAATTCGTCGAACAGCTCGCCGCCGAGATTGAGCTGGCTCAATCGATGCAGCAGACGCCGCCTGATTTCGTCAGTTGTTTGCCCGCTCACGATTTGATGATCCTCCGCTTGTCGATGTCGGTCTTATCGCGCGCCGAAGCGTTGCTCTCTCTTGAGTACGTTTGCGATTTGATTTCGATTAGGTGCCGTGTTGCTGCGGCAATTGCCTCCGGCTTGACCAGCACAACCGGTCGCTCCCGCATCCCCTTTCCGACAAGGTTCACCCGCCGTGCAATCGCGTCGGCCGCGGTCATTGATAACTTCAGCAAGCGCTATGCCTCAGCCATATTTTGCTTCCTTGCGCTTATTGCTTGGCAAAACTCGCTTACTTTGAAGAAGTTGAATTTTTTGCCCGGTTAATTTTGTCACCGGCAAGTGCGGTCGGAAAAAAAGAGCGCTTTCACTTTAACCAAGCGATGGCCAAATGAAGCTTCTCACCGACGACGCGGCTCCTAAACTTTCGCTTGGGCGCCGTCTGACCATCAGTTGTGGCAAAGTGGCGCGCCCAGAAAGTGTCGGCGCACCCGAGCGTCGTTTTCCCATCGCCCGAATTGCCGAACCGCCGACCCGGCTGCTCTTGACATCCGGCCTGTGGGATTGCTCCAACATCTGCGAGCGAGCCCGCACATTACGGGCATCGCTCGGAAGGAGCTGCATCCGCGATGGGCACTTTGCGAGGTGAGGAGATAATCGCACGCTGCTTTCAGCAGGAAGGCGTCGATACTTTTTTCTTCATGATGGGCGGGCCGACCAGCGGGACGGCCGAAGCCTGCCTTAAACTGGGCATGCAGGGCATCTATGTCCGCCATGAGCAGGCGGCGGCGATGATGGCCCACGCGTACGCGCGAGTCACCGGCAAGCCGGGCATCTGTATTGCGCCGATGGGCCCGGGGGTCGCCAACCTGGTGACGGGCCTCGCCAATGCCTGGGCCGACGCGTCGCCCATCATCGCGATCGGCGGTTCGGCGCCGATGCGCGGATGGACGCTCGACACCTTCCAGGAAATGGACCAGGTGCCGATGATGCGACCCATCGTCAAGAGCGCCTATCGCATAGATCTTGGTTACCGGATTCCCGAGTACATCAGTATCGCCTTTCGCGAAGCGCTCGATGGCAAGCGCGGTCCGGTCTATCTGGATCTGCCGGGAGATATCCTCGCCGGCAAGGTCGACGAGGAACGCATCAACTGGGTGCCTCCCGGCTATCGCACGGAGGCGCGCCCCGCCGGCGACCCGGCGCTTATCCGCCAGGCCGTCGAGGTGCTCGCCGAGGCGCGCAAGCCGTTAATCCTTACCGGCAGCGGCGTGCTCTGGTCGGGCGCGGAAGCGGCGCTGCAGGAGTTCGTGGATACCACCGGGATTCCGTTCTTCACCACGCCGCAGGGTCGCGGCGTTATCGCCGAGGATCATCCGCGGTCGTTTCCGGCGGCGCGTTCGACGGCGTTCCGCGAGGCCGACGCGGTCCTGGTAATCGGCGCGCGCGCCAACTCGATGCTGTCGTTCCTGCGCGCGCCGCGCTTTTCGCCTACGGCGAAGTTCATCAACGTCAATCTCGACGGACGCGAGATCGGTCACAATCGCGCCGCCGACGTCGGCATTATCGGCGACGCGCGGCTGGTCCTCCAGCAACTGACCGCGGAAGCGAAGGGGCGCTTCAATCCGCGCGAGGAAACGCCGTGGGTTGCCCAGCTCGGCGCGAAGCATCGTTCGAACCTCGAGCGCAGCGCGCCCCTGCTGCATTCCGATAATGTTCCGATCCATCCGCTGCGGCTGTGCAACGAGGTCAAGGAGGTCATCTCGCGCGATACGATCCTGGTGACCGACGGCCACGAAATTCTGAATTTCGCCCGTCAGTCAATTCCGATCTACGGCGCGCGATGCAGCCTGAATGCCGGCCCGCACGGCTGCATGGGAATCGGTATCCCCTTCGGTATCGGCGCCAAGGCGGCCGCCCCCGATAAGCCGGTGGTCGTCCTGAGCGGCGACGGCGCCTTCGGCTGGAACGGGATGGAGATGGATACCGCGATCCGTCACAAGCTCAATATCGTGGTCGTGGTCTCGAACAACGCCGGCTTTACCTCGCGCCAGACCGGCGGCAATGTCGGCCGCGAGCTCGGTTATCAACGCTACGACAAGTTGGTCGAGGCCCTGGGGGGCTATGGCGAGTTCGTCGAAAAGCCCGCCGACATCAGACCGGCGATTGAGCGCGCGATGAAGGCCGGCAAACCGGCGCTGGTCAACGTCTGCACCGATCCCAACGCGCAGGCTACGACCGACATGGGCTTCGCCGGCTATTGATCGCAGAAGGCGCTGAAGCAGCGTGCGCTCCTCGGCCGAGGAGCGCACGTCAGCATGACTACTGGGTGATCGAACCCTTGAGGGTCAACGTCGCCGTCTCAGTGCTGTTGTCCGTGCTTCCCGTCACGGTGCCCCAGCCGGTCGCGCCGTTGGAGGCGGGTGGCGTCGTCTCGATCCCGAAGCCGCCATCGATGGACTCGTTGCCCTTCGCAGTCAGCGCGTGACAAATGACCAGATGCATGCTGATGGTTTCAGTCTGCGGATTGCCTTTCAGCGTCGAATTGATATCGGCATTTACGTACATGGGCGTGCAGACGTCCTTGGAATTTGAAGGAGTCAGCGGGACCTGCTGACTCTCATCCTCGGTAATCGACACGACGGCGGTTCCTTTGCCGGCGATTTTGCCGGAAATTGTCGCGTTCGGGTCCACCAAACATGAGCAGGTGTCGGTGCTGCATGCAGCGAGGGTCGCATAGCCGGCATTCGGACATGCCCCCGGAGTCTGCGTCTGGTTGTAGTTGATCACCAGTTTGGCGGTTAAGGTCTTGGTGGTTGGCCCTGAGCTGGCACCGAAGGCGACACCGGCTAAACCGACGCAGAGCGCGCCGGCCATAGACAAAACACCCCATCCCTTCATTTCAGCAACTCCTCCCTGTTGCATTCAGTGTTTTCAAAAAAACCGAATTCGCGACGAATGGGAAGACACTTGTTTGCCATGCCCGAACGCGCTGCGCGCAGGTCGCTATGGACGAAGTTGACGCGATTGGCCTAAGTTAGAGACCGGCGCCGCAGATGGCCGGCGCCGAAATCCGGAGGCATCCCAAGGGGACAATCTATGCCGACAGTCCAGATCAAAGATGAAGCGCGGATCGGCAGTGAAGCGCGGTACAAGTATGAACCCTCGGCATATCTGCAGAAGCTCTACCATAGCGGCACGCCTGACCTCGGCTGGATGAATCAGCATGGCGAATGGGGCGTGCACGCGAGACCCGGCAATCTCGGACTGCGCCTCAAGGATATCGAAATCGGGACGTATGGCGTGGTGCCGGAAAAAGGCGGTGATCATCTTTCGATGGCGCCGCGCGGCGCCGCGCTGCCGTCTGACCTGCCGTCGCTCGGCTTCACCGTCAATCAGAAGGCGGAGTGCTGGGCCGACAACGTCATGGAGCTTTATGAAGAGGCCGTCGCGCGACAATGGAGCTCGGCGCGCGATATCCCCTGGCACGAGCTTAAGCCGTTGCCGGACGACCTCGAACGCGCGATGTGCCAGCTCTGCACCTTCCTGACCGAAGTTGAATTTATCGCGGCGGACGCGCCGACGCGCTGGATGAGCCGCATCAACCAGGACTTCCTCGAAGTCAAGTTATTTCTCGCCACGCAGGCGATGGACGAGGCGCGCCATACCGAAGTCTTTCGCAAACGGGCCTTGGCCAACGGCGGCGGTCTTGGCGTGGCCAGCCCGCCGAGTGAATGGAGCCTGAAGAAAATCTTCGACTCGCCCAACTTCTCGGCGCAGACTGCGCGGCTCCATCTGCTGGGTGAAGGTTTCGTGCTGACGATGTTTCGTCAGGGCGAATTCCTTGCTCCCACGCGCGTCGATCAGGAGATCTTCAGACGCTGTATGCAGGACGAATCGCGCCACGTCGGCTACGGCACGGTTCATCTGCGCGAGCAGCTCAAGTCGCGGCCCGAACTCGCCGCTGAAATTCACAACGAACTCGATGACGCCGAAAAAATTCTCCTGCAACTGTTCGGCGTGCCCGAGCAGGTCGAACCAATGGCCATCCTGATGGGCGGTGGGCTGGATCATTTCGACAAGGGCATGGAGCTGCAGGGACAGCTCTGGCGGCGGATCGTCAACGAGTACCTGCAGCGCTGCGATTCGGCCGGCTTGGATCGGCGCCCGCGCTGTCTGCTGCCCACGGACTTCAATAAATTCTTCGAGGGCTGATGGCGGCCTTCCCCGACCCGCAATGGTTTGCCGCCCTCGGCCGCCTCATGGAGGCCGAGGGCGAGCTGTTTCGCCGGCTCGGCTACGCCGAGGTCCGCTTCGTGATCAAGGTGATCGGCGAAAACGATGACCCCGTCGCGCCCCTGGTGGGCCTCGAATTTGACGGTTACCGCCTCGCCCGCGCCGTGCAGCTTGATGATACCGCCGCCTTCGATCCCGACTTCGTGATTTGCGGCCGGCGCCCGGTATGGGATCGGATGCTCGCGGAGATCGCGCGAGGCGGCCGTCCCGAGCTGCGCCACACGCTGAGCTCGCTCGCTCTGGTCGGCGACGAGCTGTGGCTCGAATCGACCGATCAGTTGCGCGAGGACAAATTCTTCCGTTTCAACCAGACGCTGCAGGAGTTCTTCAATCTCAGCGCCCGACTCTCTCGCTAATCCGCGCCTCGACTCCTCTGCAGAGCAGCCGGCGCGCGCCGGGCTCAGCGTGAGCCGCCTGATGGCCCTGGCCGACGGTGTCTTCGCTATCGTCCTGACCTTGCTGGTGCTGGATCTGCGCCCCCCGCAGGCAGTCTCGAACCGCGATCTCGCCCGCCAACTCCAGGCGATGGTGCCGGCGCTCACCGCCTTCCTCGTCAGCTTCATCGTGGTCGGCAACTTCTGGTTCGGCCATCAAATGGAGTCGCACTGGATTCGGCGTTCGGATCGCGTGCATGTATGGATAACTCTGCTGCTGCTGTTGACGATCTGCTTCATTCCGTTCTCGGCCGCTCTGATCGGACGCAACCCGCGGCTGCCCCTGGCCACGACCATCTACGGCCTTAACCTCGGCGCGGCGGGCCTGGCGCGCTGGCTCCACTGGTCCTATGCGACCAGCGGCGGGCGGCTGGTCGATCACGATATCGACCCGCGCCTGGTGCGGTATGTCCGCAAGGTCTTCCTCGCCGTCGTCGGACTCTATGTTCTGGCCGTGGCCGTCGGCTGGTTCAGCACCACCGTGGCGCTCGGCGCCTTCGCGGTTATCCCGGTCGCCTACATGATCTCCGCGCGGCAGTCGCGTCATCTGACCTCGCTGCCGCGCACCGCCTGAGCGCCGAGCGTCAGGCGCGCTTGCGCTTCTTCGACAGGTAGTCGACCAGCATGTATTCGCCCAGATGGTCGGGGCGGGTGTAGAGGGCGCGCCCGCGATTGATCGCGGTCATCTTTTCGACGAAGGCGCGCAGGCTCGGCGAGTCGTCGAGCATGAAGGTGTTGATCGTGATGCCCTTGCGGGTCACGCGTTCGACCTCCTTCAGCGTTTCCTGCGCGGCGCGCATGCTGATGCCGCCGAAGGACAAGGGCCACTCGCAATAGAGCCGCTTGTTGAGGAAGTAGGCGGTCGGCTGACCGTCGGTAATCACGATAATATGCTTGTTGCGCGAGGCGTGATGCGACAGCAGGTCCGAGGCGAGGCGCAGCCCGTCCTGAAGGTTGGTGAACGGATCGCCCATGTTCCACGAAGCTTCCGGCAAATCCTTGAGCTTGAGCTCGACCGCCCGCGTGAAAAAGCCGACCATCGAGAAGTAATCGCGCGGAAACTTGGTGCGGATCAGGGTTTCGAGCGCCAGCGCGACCTTCTTGGCAGCGGCAAACCGGCCCTCCCAGCTCATCGACCATGACATGTCGAGGCACAGCACGGTCGCCGAGGAGCTGCCGTAATCACTTTCAAAAATCTCGAAGTCTCCGGGTTCGAGGCGGAGCGGCACCCCCGGCCGGCGGGTCAGCGCATGCTTGAGTGTGCCGACGAGGCTCAGATTGAGCGGATCGCCGAAACTGTACGGCTTGACCTCGTCGGGGCGAATCTCGGCGATGCCGCGATGGTCGGTGCGATGCGCCCCCGAGCGATCCTTCAGGAGTCCCTGGTAGATGTCGCGCAGCGCCAGTTGCCCAATCCGCCGCACGCCCTTGGGCGAGAGCTGCATATGATCGCCCTTCTGCATCAGGTAGCCCGACTGCCGCAGGATGAGCATCACCTGGCGGAGATTCTGGAAATCCTGCAGCGCCTGCGGTCCGAGCATCTCCTGCAGGTCTTCGAGTGAAATCTGTTCGAAGTTGCCCTGCATCAGATCCTGCTCGAGCTGGCGCATCCGCTCCATCTCGCGCATCAGCTCGACGGCCTCGCCGTAGCCGAGGCTCTTGGGTCCGTGGAACATGTGATTGTAGCGATCGCGAAAATTTTCGAGATCGCGGATGTTGTCGTACTCGCCGAGCAGCTCCTCGAAGTCGGCGCGCGCCTGCGCGTCTTCGAAGTCGTAGCTTTCGAGCTTGCGCAGCGCCTCGGAGAGACGGCGTGGGATGTGCTGAAGCTGCTGCTGCTTGTCCTCGACCCCCGGCTTCGTGCCGCGCAGACGTTCGAGCGTCTCGCGCTCGCGGGCGAGGATTTCGTTGAGCCGCCGCTCGACCTCCGACAGCGCATTGCGCAGATTGAAGTCGCGGTAGCGCTGGCGCATCTCCTGGCGCAACTGTTCAAGCAGCTCCTCGAGCCCGACGACCTTCATCCCGTCGAACTCCATCCCCTGCCGCATCATCCAGTCGGCGGCCTGCCGCACGTCGTCGGTGTAGGACAGATATTCGGCCAGCTTTTCGAACACCTTGTCGGCTTCGAGCTTGAGCGCCTGGGTACCGTCCCATTGCGTATAGCGAATACTGATCATAACGAACCGCCCGCCGCCGTTGCCGCAACGGCAGCTCCGCGCGCGTTAGGCATGATAGGCGAACCGTCCACCCTGGCGGTCCTTGTTGAGTTTCTGATGCAGATGCAGGCCCTCGAAGATGAATTCGCTCGCGGTGGCCATCAGGCCCGGGCTCTCGAAGGCCCCGAGATGCGCGATCGCGTCGCGCAGACCGGGCACTTCGTGCAGCGCATCCATGTAGTCGGCCGACGGCGACCGGTCCGAGACCTCGACGCCCCAGCCCTGCTCGAAATAGGCCGTGACCGGCTTCAGATCCTCGACCTTGAGGTAGCGATCGAAGGTCTTGAGCACGGCGCGATTGATGAGCCGTTCGATCAGGTCCTCGTCCTTGCGTTCTTCGGCGGCGTACTCGAGCTCGAGCTTGCCGGCCGTCGACGGATAGAGCGAATGCAGGTCCGAGATGCGCGGGACGATTTCATTGTCGGCATTGATCACCGCGCGCTTTTCCGCATTCGACAGCACCGCTTCGTAATTGTTGATGGTCACGCGCACGGAGACCCCGGAGGCCTGGTTGATCTCGTTCGAGGCCCGCGCCTCGAAGGTAATCTGGGCGAGGATCTCCTTGAGAAAGCGCGGCACCCGCAGCGGCATCTCGGAGCGCAGCGGATAGCCGCTCTCCTGCTCCATGATGGCGATCTCCTGGTCAAGCTCGCGCGGATAGTGGGTGCGAATCTGGATATCGAAACGATCCTTGAGCGGCGTGATGATGCGGCCGCGCGACGTGTAATCTTCGGGATTCGCGCTGGCCACGAACAGCACGTCGAGCGGCAGGCGAATCTTGTAGCCCTTGATTTGCACGTCCCGCTCTTCCATCAGATTGAACAGACCGACCTGAACCTTTTCGGTCAGATCGGGCAGCTCGTTGATCGCGAAGATGCCGCGGTTGACACGCGGAATGAGCCCGTAATGGATGGTCTCGGTGTCGGCCAGGTAGCGGCCCTCGGCGACCTTGATCGGATCAATCTCGCCGATCAGGTCGGCCACCGAAACGTCGGGCGTGGCGAGCTTCTCGGCATAGCGATGATCGCGATCAATCCAGGCGATGGGCGCGTCGCGCCCCTGTTCGGCGACCAGCCGGCGGCAGCGCGCGCAGATCGGCGCAAAGGGATCGTCGTTGATTTCGCATCCGGCAAGCACCGGCGTGAATTCATCGAGCAGACCGGCCAGCGCGCGAATCACCCGCGATTTGGCCTGGCCCCGTTCCCCCAGGAAGATCATATGATGGCCGGCGAGAATCGCATTCTCGATTTCCGGCAGCACGGTTTCGTCGTAGCCGATAATCCCCGGCAGGATACGCTCGCGATTACGCAGGCGCTGCAGCAGATTGTTGCGCAGCTCGATCCGCACCGGCAGCGGGCGATAGCCGCTCCGCTCCAGTTCGCCGAGGGTCTGAATCTCAAGCAGCTGTGGTTCCATGATTGACAACGATCGGGACCTTTCAGCCTTTTAGGATAAGGCAGTCTCGATCGCTTTGAAACGCGGCGCAAGCAATTCAAAGCATTGCGCCAGATGCTGCGAAATGACGCGCGTCGCGCCGATCGCCGGCATAAAGTTGGTATCGCCGTCCCAGCGCGGAACAATATGCCAGTGCAGATGGTCGGCGATCCCCGCGCCGGCGACGCGCCCGAGGTTCGCCCCGATATTGAAGCCCGCCGGTCGCATCACTTCACGCAACTGCGCGACGGCGTGAACGATCAAACGATCCAGCGCCGCGCGTTCGGCGCCGGACAACAGCGCGAGGTCGGCGACGTGGCGGCGCGGCGCTACCATCAGATGGCCGTTGTTGTACGGATAGCGATTGAGCATCACCAGCGCGTGGGCGTCGCCGTAAAGGATCAGGCGCTGGCGGCGTCCCGCCAGGCTCAACTGGCGATAACAGAAGATGCAGCGGGGGCGGCCCCGGGGGCGCGCCGCGACGAGGTAGGCATAGCGCCAGGGCGCCCAGAGGATCGCCGCAGGGTCAGCCGATCGCGCGGGCCGGCGCGGTTTGGGCGGCACGATTCACCTCGGCGCGCAGTTGCTTGGCGGCACGGAAATAGGGCACGCCCTTGGCCGCGACCGCGATTGCCGCGCCGGTGCGCGGGTTGCGCCCGGTCCGCGCCTCATGATGACGCACGCCGAAGCTGCCGAAACCGCGCAGCTCGATCCGTTCGCCGGCGGCGAGCGCCTCGGCGAGCGCGGCAAAGCAATGGTCGACAAGGCGCGCGGCGTCGCGGAAGCCCAGCTCAGCCCGCCGCGCCTGCAACTCGTGGATGAGCTCGAGTCGGGTCATCCGGCCGCCGCACAGCTAGCGGTCGCGACGGCGCCCGCGATCCTCGCGATCGAGCCGGAGTTCGTCGCCGATCACGTCGCCCATCGAGAAGCGCTGGGCTTCGCGCTGCCGCTTCAGATAGGCTTGCATCTCCTCGCGCTCCTGATGCTGGCGCAGGGCCTTGACCGAAAGTCCGATCCGGCGTTCGCGCGTATCGACCTGCACGACCAGCGCCTCGACCTCGTCGCCGACCTTGTAGACCGACGAGGGTTTATCGATGCGCTCGTGCGAGATCTGCGAGATATGGATCAGTCCCTCGATACCCTCTTCCAACTCGACGAACACGCCGAAGTCCGCCACCGAGGTCACCTTGCCCTTGACCACGCTGTTGAGCGGATAGCGATCGGCAACGCTCTCCCACGGGTCCGGGGTGAGCTGCTTTATGCCGAGGCTCACGCGCTCGTGCTCGGGCTCGATACCCAGCACGACCGCCTGCACCTCGTCGCCTTTCTTGTAAACCTCGGAGGGATGGCGCACCTTGCGCGTCCACGAGAGGTCGGAGATATGCACGAGCCCGTCGATTCCGGGTTCAATCTCGACGAAAACGCCGAAATCGGTAATCGACTTGACCTTGCCGCTGATCGTGCTGCCCACCGGATGACGCTGGGCGAGTTCCTGCCAGGGATTGGGCTCGGTCTGCTTGAGACCGAGCGCGATCCGGCGGCTGGCCTCGTCCACCCCGAGCACCTGCACCTCGACGCGATCGCCGACGTTGACTACTTTCGACGGATGAACGGCGCGCTTGCTCCAGCTCATCTCGGAGACGTGAATCAGGCCTTCAACGCCCTTTTCGAGCTCGACGAAGGCGCCGTAATCGGTGACGCTCACCACCTTGCCGTGGAGGCGGGCGCCGATCGGGTAGTTCTGTGCCGCATTGTTCCACGGGTCGGGGAGGATCTGCTTCATGCCCAGCGAGACGCGCTCGCGCTGCGGGTCGTACTTGAGGACGACCACTTTGACCTTGTCGCCGACCTTGACGGCTTCGGAGGGATGCTGCAGACGGCCCCAGGCCATGTCGGTGATATGCAGCAGGCCGTCGATTCCGCCGAGATCCACGAAGGCGCCGTAGTCGGTGATATTCTTGACCGTGCCTTCGAGGATCACGCCCTCCTCGAGCACCTGCAGGGTCTGCTCCTTGAGCGAGGCCCGCTCGCGTTCCATCACGGCGCGCCGGGAGACCACGACGTTGCCGCGCGCGCGGTTGAACTTGAGAATCTGAAAGCGCGCGCGCTGCCCGATATAGCGATCGAGATTGCGCGCTGGACGGGTATCGACATGCGACCCGGGCAGGAACGCCGGCACGCCGATATCGACCTCGAGCCCGCCCTTCACCTTGCCGACGATCACGCCCTCGACCGGCGTCTCGCTATGGAAGGCGCGCTCGAGTTCGCGCCAGATCTTGAACTTCTGCGCCTTGGCATACGAGAGCATCACGGTCCCGTTGTCGGTCTCGGTGCCCTCGAAGTAGACGTCGATTTCGTCGCCTTCCCGAACGGTGGGGTTACCGTCGGCATCGAGAAATTCAGCGAGCGGAATCTGCCCTTCGCACTTGTAGTTGATATCGACGATTACGCTATCGCGGCCGACGAGGAGGACGGTGCCGAGCAGCACGTCACCGGGACGCGGTGCGTGCAGCGACTGTTCCATCAGCGACTCGAAGTCATTGGCGCCTCCGTTCGCTTGCGGCGAAGACTCTTTCTCCATTTAGTGAAACCTTTTTAAGCGGCCCAGCAAATTACTGCCATCCATACAAGGGTGACTCCGCGCTTTCAAGTCCCGACTAGGGACGCGAGGCTTGCTCAACGCGCGCCCGCATCAGCGCCACCACCTGCGTCACCGTGAGATCGCTCGCATCGATGATCACGGCGTCGGGCGCCGGCTTGAGCGGCGCCAGTGCGCGGGCGGAATCGCGCGCATCACGCTCGCGCAACTGGGCCAGCACCTCGCCGAAGCTCAGGTCACTGCCGCGGGCGGCAAGTTCGGCGAAGCGGCGGCGAGCGCGCACTTCGTCACGGGCCGTAAGATAGAATTTGTACTCGGCGTCAGGAAAAATCACGGTGCCGATATCGCGCCCTTCCATCACAATCCCGCCATCCCGTCCGGCCGCCCGCTGCCACTCGCGCATCCGTTCGCGGACGGCCGGCAGCGCCGAAAGGCGCGAGGCCAGGTCGGCGATCGCGGGGGCCGCGATCGCGTCGGTAACATCACGGCCGTTCAGCATGACCCGCGGGCCATCAAGGGTGATCGAGATCGAATTCAGGAGAGCTCCGAGTCGGGCGCCGAGAGCGCCCTTCGCCAAGTCCGCTTCAGTATATCGCATCGCGGCCGCCAGTGCGAACGCGCGGTACATCGCGCCCGTATTGACGTGCGTGAAGCCGAGCGCGGCGGCGAGCGCACGCGCGACCGTGGTCTTGCCGGCCCCGGTCGGACCGTCGATCGCGACGACCGGCCGGGCGCGTCGACGCTGCCGCGACTCCTCGGCCATCGCGCTAACCCAGGCGCTCGCGCATCCGGCGCCCCAGCTCGAAGAGCTCGAGCAGCGCGGCGGCGTCGCCCGCGTCGACGGCCGCGGCAAAGCGTCGCAGGGATTCCCCGTAGAGGCGGAGCCCCGCGAGAATCTGATCGCGGTTAGTCAGACAGATATCCCGCCACATCTCGGCCGACGACGCCGCAATCCGCGTCGTATCGCGCAGACCACCGGCGCCGTAAGCCGCCGCCCAATGGCCCGCGATCGTCGTCTCGGCGAGCGCCGCGGCGAGCGCGCTCGCGGTGATTTGCGGCAGATGGCTCGCATGCGCGAGCAGCGCGTCGTGCGTCTCGGGAGCCATCCGTTCAATCCGCGCGCCGCTCGCCCGCCAGAGCGCTTCGACCCGCTGCAGGGCATCGGTGGTCGAGCGCGCCGACGGCGTGATAATCACCCGGCGGTCGCGAAAGAGCTCCGCATCGGCGGCGGCCGCGCCGGTTATCTCCTTGCCGGCCACCGGATGGACACCGACGAGCGCCATCCGCGGTCCGAGGCGCGGTTCGAGCTCGCGCACCACCCACCCCTTGACGCTGCCGACGTCGGTCACCACGGCGTCCTCTGGCAGATACGGCACCATCGCGCCGAGCGTCTGCGGAAAGGTCAGAATCGGCGTCGCCAGCATCACCAGGTCGGCGCCGGCGGCCGCCTCCTGCGGATCGCGCGTGGCGTGATCGACGATCCCGCGTTCAAGGGCAACGTCGAGATTCGATTGCGTGCGACCGAGTCCGACAATCCGCTCGACCAGTCCGGCACGCCGCGCGATAAGCGCGATCGAGCCGCCGATAAGACCGACTCCGCAAAGCGTCAGTTGGCGAAAAAGCGGCGTCATCGTGAGTCTCGCGGCCGTCCGCGCAGTCGCCGCGGACCGGCGCCGCATGGATGACTCGGATACGGGTTAATCGTTCACCCCTTCGCGCGCGCGCTCATCACCTGTTCGAGCGCGGTAATCAGCCGCCGGTTTTCCTCCTCGAGGCCGATACTGATTCGCACGTGGCGCGGCAGCGCGTAGGCGCCAAGCGGGCGCACGATCACCCCATGACGCAGGAGCGCATCGAAGACCGCGCGCCCGTCGCCCACGTCGGCCATGATAAAGTTCGCCTGACTCGGCACGTAGTCGATGCCGAGCCGGGTGAGCTCGCGCTCGAGGTAGGCCATCCCGTCGGCGTTAACTTTGAGGGTGTTGCGCACATGCTCGGCGTCGTCGAGCGCGGCGATCGCCCCGATTTGCGCCGGCAGGGTGACGTTGAAGGGCTGGCGCACCTGATTGAGCAGGCGGACCATCGCCCCGCTCGCGACGGCGTAGCCGACGCGCAGTCCGGCAAGGCCGTAGATTTTCGAGAAGGTGCGCAAGGTCACGATCAGCCGCCGACCGTCGTGATAGTTAAGCGAGTCGGGATAATCGGCGGCGCGGACAAACTCGAAGTAGGCTTCGTCGGCGACGATCACCACGTGATCGGGCACACGGGCGAGCAGTCGCTCCCATTCGGCGCGGCGGAAGATGCTGCCGGTCGGGTTATTGGGATTATCGAGAAAAATGATCCGGGTATTGCGGTCGATCGTATCCCCGATACGGTCGAGGTCGAACTGATACCCGGGCCGCATCGGCACCGCCCGCGCCTCGCCGCCCGCCGCGGCGGTGGCAAGCGCGTAGATCGCGAACCCATGCTCGCTGAACACCGTATTGAGGCCCGGCCGGACAAACAGAAACGCCAGCAGGTTCAGCACCTCGACCGAGCCGGAGGCCATGAAGATCTGCTCGGGCGCCACCTGATGGCGGGCGGCGACCGCCTGGCGCAGCGCCCAGCTCCCGCCGTCCGGATAGCGGTTAAGATCGTTGAGCGCGGCCTTGATCGCGGCGAGCGCGCGCGGCGAAGGGCCGAGCGGATTTTCGTTGGAAGCAAGCTTGACCGGTTCGCCGATACCGAGCTCGCGCTGCAGCTCTTCGATCGGCTTTCCCGGCTCATAGGGGGTGAGCGCGGCAACGGTCGGAAGTACCAGCTCTTCGGGCTTCATAAGCGGCGGCGGCAGGCACCGGCGCGCGAGGGTCAGGCGACGGCCAACCGGCCTTCAGGATACGATCCCAGCAGTTTGAAAAAAAGGGCGCGTCGTTCGAGGGCGGCTAGCGCGCGCCGCACCTGCGGGTCCGCCCGATGCCCTTCGAGGTCGGCAAAGAACAGATAGGCCCAGGGCCGTTCGCGCTGCGGGCGCGACTGGATCATGGTCAGGTTGATATGGGCGCGGGCAAACAGCGCAAGCGCGCCGTGCAGGGCGCCGGCGCGCTCCGGCACCGCAAAGAGGATACTGGTCTTGTCGGCGCCGGAGCGCGCCGCGGCGTTGCGCCCGAGCACGAGGAAGCGCGTGACGTTGTGGGTCACGTCCTGGATATTGCGCGCGATAAGCTTGAGCCCGTAAGCCGCGGCGGCCGCCGCCGACCCGATCGCCGCGGCTTCCGGATCGCGGGCGGCGAGTTGCGCCGCCAGGGCGTTCGAGGCGACCGCCTCCAGCGCGCAGCCGGGATAGTTCGCCGCGAGATAATTGCGACACTGCCCGAGCGACTGCTGATGGCTCAGGATGCGCCGCACCCGCGCCGGCTCCCCGCTCGGCGACATCAGGGCATGCCGAATCGGCATCAGGATCTCGCCAACGATAACCAGCGCCGTGTCGAGCAGCAGGTCCAGGGTGAGCCCGACCGATCCTTCGGTCGAGTTCTCAACCGGGACGACGCCGTAATCGGCGCGGTCGGCCTCGACCGCCTGGAAGACCGCGGCGATCGAGGCTTCGGGGCGGAACTCGGCGCTATGGCCGAAGCGCAGCTCGGCCGCCTCATGGCTGTAGGTATGCTCCGGCCCCAGGTAGGCCACCCTTATCGATTGCTCGAGGGCGGTGCAGGCCGAGATGATCTCGGTGAAGATGCGCCGCAGATGGTCGGCGGTAAGCGGTCCCGGATTATGCTCGACCACCGCGGCGAGCACTTCACGCTCGCGGCCCGGCTGATAGATCGGCGTGCCGTCCTGATGCTTGAGGCGGCCGATCGCCTGGGCGACGCGGGCGCGCTCGGCCAGCAGGTCAACCAGTTTCAGGTTGATCGCATCGATACGGGCGCGCAGTTCGTCGAGCGTCGGTGCGGCCGGGGTGGGCTTGCGGCGCGGAGCCATCGCGGGGCCAATTGCTAATCGAATGCCGCGGCCTTTTCAATGCGCCGGCGCGCGACTCAGGCGATGGAGCTCAGAAATGGCGCGCCGATCGCGGCAAAACGGCGCTCGCGCGCCTGGCGGAGCCGCGCCGGGGCGAGCCGTTCGAGACGGCTCAGATGACGCGTCACGGCCGCGCCCAGCGTGGCGATGGCCGCGGCGGGATCCCGCTGGGCACCGCCGGGCGGCTCGGCAACGATCTCATCGATCACGCCGAGGCGCAGAAGGTCGGGGGCGGCGAGGCGCAGCGCGGCGGCGGCCTCGGCGACCTTGTCGGGACCACTCTCACGCCACAGAATCGCCGCACATCCTTCGGGCGTAATCACCGAGTAGCAGGCATTTTCCTGCATCAGGACGACATTACCGACGCCCAGCGCGAGCGCGCCGCCGGAGCCGCCCTCGCCGATCACGGCGACAATCACCGGCACTTCGAGGCGCGCCATAAGCTCGAGATTGGCGGCGATCGCTTCGGCCTGACCGCGCTCCTCGGCGCCGACCCCGGGCTCGGCTCCCTGGGTATCGACGAAGGTGATGAGCGGCAGGCGAAAGCGATCGGCCAGGGTAAAGAGCCGCGCCGCCTTGCGATAGCCTTCCGGATGAGGCTTGCCGAAATTCCGCCGCAGGCGCTCGGCAGTCGAGCGGCCGCGCTGATGGCCGACGACCATCACCGGGCGCCCGGCCCAGCGTCCGACCCCGCCGATGATCGCCGGATCGTCGGCGAAGCGGCGATCGCCGTGCAGTTCGATAAAGTCGCTGACCAGACCGTCGATATAGTCCTGCGTCTGCGGCCGACTCGGATCGCGCGCGAGGCGCACCCGCGCGATCGGCGCGAGCCCTTCGGTCGCGGCCGCCGCCACCTTAAGCGGCCCGCGACGAGCCATGGGCAAAAAATTCCGTCATCAGGGTTAAAGCATGTTCGAAGGCGCGATCCGGTTCAAGCCAGACCACCTCGGGATCGGCGCGAAACCAGGTCAGTTGGCGCTTGGCGAGACGGCGACTCGCCTGCTGCGCGCGGGCGATCGCCTCATTGAGGGTGGCGCGACCCTCGAGGAAGGCGACTATCTCGCGGTACCCGATCGTGGTGAACGGCGGCGCGTCGGACGCGAGACCGCGCGCCAGCAGCGCCGCGACCTCGCTCACCAGACCCGCTTCGACCATCGCCACAAACCGCCGATTGATCCGCTCATAGAGCGCCGCGCGCGGCACACTCAGCCCGAGCACGAGACTCGTGAAGGGACGATCCTGAAAGCGATGATCGGCCTGGCGCCGGCTGAGCGGCACGCCACCGAGTTCAACCACTTCGAGCGCCCGCACGATCCGCACGCGATCGTGCGGACTCAGCCGCGCCGCACTGACCGGGTCGCGGCGCGCCAGCCGTCGATAGAGGGCGTCGAGGCCCTCGCGGGCGGCAACGTCTTCGAGCATCCGACGATAGGCCGGCGCGGCCGGCGGCCCGGCGCAGAGGCCGCCGCGCAGCGCGCGCAGATAGAGCCCACTGCCGCCGACCACGATCGGCGGCCGCCGCCGGGCCGCAATCGCCGCCAGCACCTGCCGCCCGCGCCGCACGAACGCGGCGACATCGAGGGTGGCAGTCGGCGGGTAGAGATCGAACAGATGATGGGGCACGCGGGCGCGCTCGGCCGGACTCGGCTTGGCGGTGCCGAGATCCATCCCGGTGTAAATCTGCCGCGAGTCGCCGTTGACGATCTCGCCGCCGAGCCGTTCGGCGAGGGCCAGGGCGAGCGCGCTTTTGCCGGCCCCGGTGGGGCCGACGATAAAAGCCACCCGCGGCAGGGCGGCGGCCGTCGGCTCCGCGCTCATCGCCGGAACATCCGCTCTATCGCGCCCCGGCCGAACTCGAGATGGACCGGACGGCCGTGCGGGCAGGTGGTTTTGAACTCGGTACGGTCGAGCTCATCGAGCAGGGCCGCGATCTCCGGCGGATGCAGCAGGCGGCCGGCGCGGATCGAGCCGTGGCAGGCCACGGTCTTGAGGGCGTCGTCGAGCGCGCCGCCGCGTCCGGCCAGGCCATGATCGCCCATCGCGTCGATCAAATCACGCACGAGGCCGACGCCGCCGGCAGCGCCGAGAACCGCCGGCGCCCCCTTGAGGACGAGCGCGCGGGCGCCGAACGGCTCGAGCTCAAAGCCGAGCGCCCGCAGTTCGGCGAGCCCGCCGCTCACCTTGGCGACGCGCGCCGCGTCGAGCTCGACCGTCGCCGGCGCGAGCATCGGCTGCACGCGCACCCCGCCCGCGCGGAGCTCGGCGCGCAGCCGTTCGAAAACGACGCGCTCGTGCGCGGCGTGCTGGTCGATCAGGATGAGACCGCTTTCACCCTCGAGGGCGATGAAGCCGAGAAAGAGCTGGCCGACAATCCTCAGCCTGGCGTAGCACGGCGCGACCGCCTCGAGCGGCGCCGATGCCGTCACCGGCGCGAGCCGCGGGGCGAGCGCCGCGGCGCCGTAGCCGAGGCGCAGCGGCGCTTGGACCGCCGGTCCGCCACTGTCGGCGATAAGCCGGAGCGGCCGCTCGGCGCGCGGCGGGAGCGGCGGCGGGGCCAATCCACCTGACGGGGCATCGCCGATGGACGCGGCATCGCCGGCGGGCGCGACGGGCGCCGTCGGCGCCACCGCCGTCGGCGCCGTCTGATCCGCCAGGCGGTCGCGCAGCACGCGGTAGACCGCTTCGAAGACCGCACCTGCCCGCCGGAACCGCACCTCGGTCTTCATCGGATGGACATTGACGTCAACCTCGGCGGTGGGCAGTTCGATAAACAGCGCGAGCGCCGGATAGCGGCCGCGTGGCAGCAGGTTCTGATAGGCCTGCGTGACGGCGCGCTGCAGCGCCCGATCGCGCACCACGCGACCGTTGACGTAGGTCAGGATGAGGCGGGGTCCGGCGAAGGACTCGCGCCCCGCGGCGGCGAGCCCCCAAAGCTTCAGGCTCTCGCCGCCGCCCGCAAACGGCAGCATCTGGTCGGCCAGACGCGTACCGAACAACTGCCTGAAGCGTTCCGCCAGCGAGGCGGCTGGCACGGCGTCGAGCAGCACGCGGCCGTCGGCGACCAGGCGGAAGGCGCGGCGCGGATGGCCGAGCGCGAGCCGCTGCACCGCCTCGGCCACCGCAGCCTGTTCGGCCGCGACGCTTTTTAAGAACTTCCGCCGCGCCGGGGTGTTGAAAAAGAGCTCGCGCACCTCGACCCGCGTGCCGGGCGCGAGCGCGCACGGCGCCGCCTGCGGATCTTCGCCGCCAATCGCGGTTAGCGCGACGCCGGCGCGGTCGCCGGGACGCCGCGTGTACATCCGCAGATGGGCCACGCTCGCGATCGCCGCCAGCGCCTCGCCGCGAAAGCCGAGCGTGCGGACCGCCTCGAGATCGGCGACGTCGCGGATTTTCGACGTGGCATGGCGGCGCAGCGCGATCACGGCGTCGGCGGGACCCATCCCGCAGCCATCGTCGCTGACCTCAATCAGCCGGGCGCCGCCCGCCTCGAGCGTGACGCTTATGGCCCGCGCGCCGGCGTCGAGCGCGTTCTCCACCAGCTCCTTGACCGCCGAGGCCGGCCGCTCGACCACCTCGCCGGCGGCGATCCGGCTGGCTACCGGTTCGGGCAGGATATGGATCACGCGATCGTTCATGCCGCTCCACGCTGAATTCTATCACCTTGCGTCCGGCGCCGCCGCGACTCAAGCGCTTACGGCCGGGCCGCGCTTGTGGATTGATCGCCGGCGCGGCGTGGCGAAGGCGCGGCGGCGCGAAGGCGCGGCGGCGCGAAGGCGCGGCGCCGGGGCCGCGCCGCCCTCTTTCGCGCGGCCGGGGCGCGGATTATTTTATACGGCTCGCGGCGCACGCCGCTTAAGGAAGTCTCCGATGCGACACTGTGCAATCTGTGGCAAAGGGCCCTCGGTGGGCAACAACGTGAGCCATGCCAACAACAAGACCAAGCGCCGCTGGCAGCCGAATCTGCAGGAAGTGCGCGCCGCGAGCGGCGGCGGCGTCGCCCGGATCCTGGTGTGCACCCGCTGTATCCGCTCGGGACGGGTGGCCAAGCGCGCCTGAGATGGGCTTAAAAGAGGCGCTCGAGCAGGGTCGCCGGGCGGGCGATTACCGCGCGCTCGCCGCGAATCACGATCGGCCGCTGCATCAGCTCCGGATACGCCAGCAGGAGGTCGATGACCGCCGCGCGCGTGACATAGTCGGCGGCGTTCAGTTGGAGCTCGGCGAAGCGTTTGTCCTTGCGCACCAGCTCGCTCAGCGGTTCGCCGAGCCGATCGCAGATCTGTTCGAGCGCCGCGCGGTCGGGCGGCGTCTTGAGATACTCGATCGTCGCGAACGCGACCCCGCGCTCCTGCAGGAGCCCCAGCGCCGCGCGCGAATGGCTGCAGGCGGGATTATGGTAGAGCGTCACGTGTTCCATCGGATTTCACTTTCGCCGGGCGCGGCTTAAGAATAGATCATAGACCAAAGCCTGGCGAGCGCCAGCGTTCGCGGGGGAGAGCCCATGTCGAGGCGAGATCGAGAGCGTATCAACTACTGCCTGAGCCTGGTCGTCGCGGCGCTGCTCTGCAGCGGCCGGCCAGCCATTGCCGCCACCGTGAGCGGCGTCCTCACCGGCTACGAAAACACCGCGCCGCTCGGCCATTACGAGCTCCGCTTCGAGAATCAGATGACCCGCGACCTCTATGTGGCCCGCACCGACGCGCAGGGACGCTTCGGCGCCGAGCTGCCGCCGGGGGTATACGAGGTGCGCGGTCCGCGCGGGGTCGTGCTGGCGCACGGCGTCATCGTCGACAACGCGCCGGTCACCGTCGGCAGTATCAGCGACCGCGCCCCTTTCAGTCCGGCGCGGCTCTTCGAGCGTCAGGCGATGGCGCCGACGCTGCTGTACAGTCCCGCGCCCTCGACGGCGCCGCTCCTGACTGCCGACAGCACGCCGCCACCGCCCGCCCTGGTGAAGCGCAAGCTGAATCCCCAGATCGCGATTGCCGGCGCGGTCAATCCGCAGTCGCTCGAGGCCAATCCGGGGGCCGTCAGCTTCGAGGGCAATTGCCTCGGCTCGCCGTGCAGCAAGCAGCCGGTACCGACCGCGCCGCCCAACCCGGCGCCGCAATAGGCGGATGCTGCGCGCGATGATCTTCGATCTGGACGGCACGCTGGCCGATAGCGAGCCGCTCCATTTCGAGGCCTTTCGCACGACATTGCAGGAGGTCGGGCTCGATCTCGACCGGACGATTTATTATCGCGACCTCATCGGCTTCAACGATTACGATTGTCTCGCGGCGGTGCTCCATGCGGCGGAGCGCCAACCCGCACCGGCCCTGGTCAATCGGCTCGCCGCGCGCAAGGCCGAGCTCTACCAGGCCATGATCGCCGAGCGCGACGTGCTCTATCCCGGCGCCGCCGATTTCGTGCGGCGATGTGCCGAGCGCTTTCCGCTGGCGCTCGCCACCGGCACGCTGCGCGTCGAGGCGGAAACCATTCTGCAGCGGGCCGGGCTGCGCGATCGCTTCGTCGAGCTGGTCGCCGCCGAGGACGTCGCCCATGGCAAGCCCGCGCCCGACGGCTTTCTGACCGCGCTCGGCCGTCTGGGCTTCTTACTTCGGCCGCGCCCCTCACTGATGCCGGCTGAGTGCCTGGTGGTCGAGGACACGGTCGCCGGGATCACCGCGGCCCATCGCGCCGGGATGCGCGTGCTCGCGGTGGCGCAGACCGCGCCTGCGGCCGAACTGGCCGCCGCCGATTGGGTGCGCCCGTCGCTCGCCGCAACCGACCTTGACGAACTCCTGCAGGCGGCCGCGCGCGACTGAAGCGCGGGGCTTCCGCCGACTGATGCGGCGGGGTCAGTCGCCGGCGAGCGCCGTCCGCAGACGCTGCGGCAGGTTCTCGAAGGGACCGTTCGAAAAGCAGACCACCACGTCGCCGGGACGGGCGGCGGCCACGATCCGCGCGATAATCTCGTCCACCGAAGCGCAGGCCGCCGCCTCGGGACCGCGGCGCCGGATCGCCGCCGCGAGCGTCGCGACATCGAGCCGCTCGGCGACCGGCAGCGGATCGTTGTCCTTGAAATAAACCGGCGCGAGGAAGACCGCGGCGGCGCCGTCGAAGGCGGCGGCGAACTCCCGCTGAAACACCGCCCGCCGCGCGGTGTTCGAACGCGGCTCGAACGCCGCCAGGATACGTCGCCCACGAAAGCGCTCGGCGAGCGCGGCGAGTGTCGCCGTAATCGCGGTCGGATGATGGCCGAAATCGTCGATAATCGTCACGCCGCCGGCTTCGCCGATCACCTCCTGACGCCGTGCCACCCCGGCGAAGCTGGCCAGCCCGTCCATCAGGTCACGATCGCTGAGGCCGAACTCCTTCAGCAGGACCCAGACGCCCAGCGCGTTGGCGACGTTCATCCGCCCGCCGACCGGCAGATAAAGCTCACGCGCGACGACTACGCCGTCACGCGTTATCTGGAAGCGGGCGCCGTCGGCGCCGAGCCGAATCGCGGCGGCGCGATAGCTGCCGGCGCTCAGCCCGAAGGTCAGCCGCTTCGCGCCGGTGGCGGCGGTGGCGGCGAGCGCGTGGGGAAAGTCGGCGCACACGGCGAGCACGCTCCCGCTTGCCATCCGAGCGGCCAGAGCGGCGAACGCCGCCTTTACCTGATCGAGATCGCGGTAGATATCGGCATGGTCGAACTCGACCGCGGTGATAATCGCGCCGCGCGCGCCGTAGTGCAGAAATTTCGGTCCCTTGTCGAAGAAGGCGGTGTCGTATTCGTCGCCTTCGATGACGAAGTCAGGTCCGTCGCCGAGCCGATAGTTGGCGTTGAAGTTGCGCGCGAGCCCCCCCACCAGCATCGAGGGGTCGCGCCCGGCGGCGGCCAGCACCTGCGCCATCAGGGCGGTCGAAGTGGTTTTGCCGTGGGTCCCGGCGACCATCAGGACCCGCCGATCCTGCAGAAAAAAGTGCCGCAGCGCCTCCGGCATCGAGAGATACGGTATCCCGCTCGCGCGCAATGCCATGGCCTCGGGATTCGCCGACGTCACCACGTTGCCGACCACCACGACGTCGGGCGGCGGCGTCAGATGGACCGCGGCATAGCCCTCATAGACCGTGATCGCGAGCTGCTTCAGGAGCGAGGCGGCCGGCTCGTAAATCTGCTGATCGGAGCCGGTCACGCGCCATCCGCGCCGCGTCAGCATCGCGGCCAGCGCGGTCATCGCCGACCCTCCGATACCGATAAGATAGATATGACGGATCGTCTGCGGCACCCGCGCCAGGCGCGCCGCCGTCGTCTCGGCTGCCAATTCCATCGCCCGCTTCCCCCTGCGCCGAACCCAGTCTAGCATCGCGCCGGCTCACGCGCCGCTCGGCGGCGTGCTATGACTGAGCCCATCCGTCCCGCAGGGAGGACAGACGATGGCGACGATTGCGAGCAAGGGACCTTACCGCAAAGGGCTCCGCGACCTCGGCAACGGCTGCTATGGCTATCTGCAGCCCGACGGCTCATGGGGCTGGAGCAACGCCGGACTGATCGTCGATAGCGGCGAATCGCTGCTGGTCGATACGCTGTTCGATCTGAAGCTCACCGCCGCGATGCTCGCGGCGATGCGCCAGGCGGAGCCGCAGGCCGCGGCGCGGATCGGCACGCTGGTCAACACGCACTCCAACGGCGACCACACCTTCGGCAACCAACTGGTGGCCGGCGCGACGATTATCGCCTCGCAGGCCTGCGCCGAGGAGATGGCGGCCGACGGCGGCGCGCAACGCCTGCAGCAGATGAAGCGCAACGTCGATCCGTCGAGTCCGACCGGCCGCTTCCTCGCCGAGATTTTCGCCCCGTTCGAGTTCGATGGTATCGAGGTCGCGATGCCGACGCTCACCTTCAGCGGTGAGCTGACGCGTCGGGTCGGCAACAAGACGGTGCGCCTCATTCAGGTCGGGCCGGCGCATACGGGCGGCGACGTCATCGCCTATGTGCCGGAAAATCGCGTGCTCTTCACCGGCGACATGCTGTTCATCAACGGCCATCCGATTATCTGGGCGGGGCCGGTCGGCAACTGGATCAAGGCCTGTCAGTTGATGCTCGAGCTCGATCCCGAGACCGTCGTCCCGGGCCATGGACCCGTGACCGACAAGAGCGGAGTGGCGGCGGTCAAGGGTTATCTCGAATATATCGCCGCCGAAGCGCGCAAGCGGTATGACGCCGGGATGCCGCCGGCGGAGGCGGCACGCGATATCGCGCTCGCCGATTATGATTCGTGGGGCGACGCCGAACGAATCGTCATCAACGTCTTCACGCTCTACCGCGAATTTGCCGGTGGTCAGCCGAAGATGGAACTGCGCGCGGACCTGTTCGGGCTGATGGCCGCGTTGCGGGCCGACCGCCGCCGACCCTGACCGCGCAAGGCGGGCCCCGGCCGACCCGCGCGGCTACTTGAACGCCGGCATCACCTTGGCGGCGAAGAGCTCGAGACTCTCGCGCACCAGTTTCATGTCGACCGCCGGCGGCGCGAGCATCATCGTGTAAAGCTCGATCGGAACTTCGGCGACACGCCGCCGGATATGCGCCACGGCGTCGTCCGGGGTCAGGAAGTTGACCAGCCCGAGCGACCGCAGATGCTCCGCGTCCTTGATCATCGGCCAGAGGCCCGTGCCGCTCCCTTCAAACCATCGCGCGTAGGCGTTGAACCAGTAAATCAACCGCGGCGCGTAGAGATTAAAGGTGCGCTCGGGATCGGTGCTGACGACCAGCCACAGATCGCCGCCCATCACCCGCGCCTGCGCCGGATCCTTGCCGAGCGCGCGCAACTCAGCGAGGTACTTGTCGTACATCGCGCGGCTGGTCGGACCGATATAACCGTCGCCGAAGCGGGCGGCGCGGCGCGCCGCGGCGGTGCTGAAACCGCCGACCCAGATGGGCGGATTCGGCTGCTGCACGGGCCGCGGCGACAGTCGCGCATTGCTGATGCTGAAGTGCTTGCCGCTGAAGTTCACGGTCTCGCCCTGCCACAGGCGGCGGATAATTTCGAGCGCTTCGTCGGCCCGCGCGCCCTTGCGTTTGAAGTCGATGCCGTGACCCGCGTACTCGACCGACCGATAACCCAGGCCCACGCCGAAGTCGAGCCGGCCGTTCGAGATGAGGTCCAGCACCGCGCCGTCCTCGGCCACCCGGACCGGGTCGTAGAGCGGCAGAATCGCGATATCCGGCCCGACGCGCATCCGTGTGGTGCGCGCCGCTATCGCCGTCGCCGCGACCATCGGCGACGACATGTAGTCGTCGTCGGTGAAGTGATGCTCGAACACGTAGGCGGCGTCGAAGCCGAGGCTCTCGGCCCAGACGAAGGTCTCGATTATCTCGGCATAAACCGCCGCTGAGCGGCGCCCGGAATCGGGTGGATTGCGAAAGTCCGTCGTCAGCCCGAAACGCATGTCGGCCTCCCTGCGGTAGCCGCTTTTATCGATCCGATCAGCGGCGAAAAGCAAGGGCGGCGGCCATCGTCCACCGATGCCCGCCGCCCCCTTACGCCGTTTCAGGCAACGCTCAGGAGAGTTTCATCCAGACCGATTTGACCTGGGTATAAAGATCAATCGCGTACTTGCCTAGTTCGCGGCCGAAACCCGACTGCTTGTAGCCGCCGAACGGCGCGATGGGATCGATCTGGTTGAAACAGTTGATCCACACCGTACCCGCCTTGAGCGCCCGCGCCATCTTGTGCGCCCGCCCGACGTCCTTGGTCCAGATGCCGGCCGACAAGCCGTAGGTCGTATCGTTGCCCTGAAAGACCACGTCGTTTTCGTCCTTGAAGGCAATCGCCGCGCCGACCGGACCGAAGATCTCCTCGCGGGCGATCTTCATATTGTTGTTGACGTCGGCAAACAGCGTCGGCTGGATGAAGTAGCCTTTGCCCTCGACCGGCGCGCCGCCGGCGGCCGCCTTGGCCCCCTCTTCGGCGCCGATCGACAGATAGCCCTTGACGCGGTCGAACTGCTCGCGCGAGACCACCGGCCCGAGCAGATTGCCCTGCTCGAACGGATCGCCAACCTTGACGTTCTTGCTGAAGTTGGCGAGCTTCTCGACGATTTCGTCATAGCGATCGCGCTGCACGAAAATCCGCGTGCCGGCGCAGCAGACCTGGCCTGAGTTGAAGTAAACCCCCATCATCGCCGTCGGCACCGCCTGATCGAGGTCGGCGTCGGGGAAGATGATGTTCGGGGCCTTGCCGCCGAGTTCGAGCGAGACCTTCTTCAAATTACCGGCCGAGGCTTTCAGGATGATCTTGCCGACCTCGGTCGAACCGGTGAAGGCCACCTTGTCAATATCGGGATGCTCGGCGATCGCACTGCCGGCGCCGGGCCCGAAGCCCGTGATGATATTGACCACCCCGGGCGGGAGCCCCGCTTCCATCAGCAGCTCGCCCAACCGCAGCGCGGTGAGCGGCGTCTGCTCGGCCGGCTTGAGGATACAGGTGTTGCCACAGGCGAGCGCGGGTCCGAGCTTCCACGCCGCCATCAGCAGCGGGAAATTCCACGGAATGATCTGGCCGCAGACGCCGACCGGTTCGCGCAGCGTGTAGTTGAAGAATGACGGGTCGGAGGGGTTGGTCTCGCCGTAAATCTTGGTGACCCATCCGGCATAGTAGCGGAAGGTCTCGGCCACCGCCGGAATATCGAAATTGCGGGAAAAGGTCAGCGGCTTGCCGTTGTCCAGCGTCTCGAGCTCGGCGAGCTCATCGGCATGCTGATCGATCGTGTCGGCAATCTTGAACATCAGCCGCGCCCGTTGATGGGGGCTCATCTTGGGCCAGGCGCCTTCCTCGAAGGCTTTGCGCGCCGCCTTGACCGCCTCGTCAACATCGGCCTTGTCGCCCTCGGCGATAAGCGCGAGCACCTCTTCGTTGGCCGGATTGATGGTCTCGAAGGTCTTGCCGGACTTGGCCGGCTGCCATTTGCCGTTGATAAGCAATTGTTTGGGCGCGCGCAGGAAAGCCAGGGCCGCCGAGTTCTTCGCGCCCTTGGCGGCGCGTTCCACCTGTGGAGTTGCTGCTGCCATCAGAGAGATCCTCCTGGATTAGATTGCTGAGCCATGCGTATCAATCAATTTCGCGTACCACGGCCGACCGCCGCGATCGCCCCTCCGAACGCTTCGAGCATAGTCCTTCGAGGTGCCGGGCGAAAAGCGGGACGAGCCATCCGGAGCGAAGCTTTCAGAGGGCGGCGACCGTGCCCATCCGAGTGGTGTCGTACGCGCAGAGCTTTGCCACCTCGTGCGCCAGCGCCCGCGAATTGAGCGCGTCGATGAACCGCTGCATCGACGGCAGCGCGAAGGCCTCTTCGCCGATTACCAGATCATAGCGCTCTTCGCGCCACGGCGCGAAATTCAGATGATAAAGCTCCGCCGCCAGCCGGATCGTCACACCGGCATCGGCCGCGCCCGCGGCGATGGCCGCCGCGACCTCGAGATGGCCCGCCGCCGTATCGCCATATCCGGCCAGGTCGGCGCCGCGGATGCCGCCCGCCGCGAGCATTTCGTCGAGCACCGCGCGCGCGCCGGAACCGGGCGGCCGATTAATCAGCCGCAGCCCGGGTCGGGCGAGATCATCGATTGAACTCAGCGGAGCGGCGTCCGGCCGCGTCGCCATCCCGAGCTCCCAGCGCGCGAAGCTGATCATGCGGAAAGTCCGCCGGCCGAAGACGGCGCGGGCGGCGGCGACGTTGTAGTCCCCGGTTGCGGGATCGCGCAGATGCACGCCGGCGGCATGCGCGTCGCCCTGGGCCACGGCCGTGAGCGCGTCGCGACTCGCCGCCGCCACCGGCACGATTTCGGCAAACGGTTGATGGCGCGCGAGGTAATCGCGCACCACGGCAATCCCGGGGTCGCATCCGGAAATAACCAGCGTCGAATCAATCTCGGCGGCCGAGCGAAAAGCCTCGACTTCCACTCGGCTGCCGCGCAGTTCGCGCGCGACGATACCGCCGGCCGCGGTCAGCGCCACCCCGGCGGCCGGCAGCGGCACCGCGACCAGCCGTCCGCCGATTCGCGCAAGCGCCACCCGCGCGGCCGCCGCACAGGCCGCGTTGGCGGGCGTGCGCGCCACCAGGGGTGCGCTCGCCCGGGCGCCGCCAAAAAGATTTTCCACCGTCGTGCCAAGTTCCGCGGCGAGCCGCAAAGCCACCGTGACGCCCGGCTGGTACGCGCCGCTTTCAATCGCGCTCAGCGCCTGGCGCGAGATGCCGGCGCGACGCGCCAGCTCGCTCTGGCTCAGCCCGGCGCTCAGGCGGACCTGTCGCAGACGCTGTCCGCTGTCCATCATGCTTCTCAATCGGCAATTACAATGGCATAAAGAGGAAAGGAAGAACACATGCAGAGTGTAATCAGATTGCGATCGCGACCGCGTCCGGTCGTCTGGATCACCGTGCTCGGCTTGCTGCTGGGAAGTCTCGCGGCGCGCGCCGCCCGCGCCGCCACCCCGCTGCGGGTTGCCTATGCGGGCTCGATGGGCACGGTGATGGATCAGCAGCTCGGACCGGCCTTTGCCAAAGCCAACGGGGTTGAATTCCAGGGTATCGGTCAGGCAGCCTACGCCCTCGCCCATCTGCTCGAGAGCAAACAGATGCAGGCTGACGTGTTCGTCAGCGTCACCTCCGGCCCGATGCGGATCCTGCTCAAGGACGGCCTCGTGCGGGAAGCGCCGCCGGTCGCGGGCACGCAGATGGCGCTGGCGTACAGTCCGCAGAGCCGCTTCGCCAAAAGCTTCGCCGGCAAGCAGGCGTGGTACGAGGTGCTCGAATCCCCGGGACTCCGCTTCGGCCGCACCGATCCGGCGACGGATCCGCAGGGCCGCAATGTGATCTTCACCCTGATGCTGGCCGAGCGTTACTATCACGCGCCGGGCCTCGCCGAAAAAATTCTCGGTCCCCTGCGCAATTCCGCCCAGCTTTTCGCCGAACCCTCGCTCCTGACCCGTCTTGAAGCGGGACAGATCGACGCCACGGTCGGTTATCTCTCGGCGATCAAGTCGGAGCATCTGCCGTTTGTCGAACTGCCGCCTGAGATCAACCTGAGCAATCCGGCGGACTTCGACGCCTGGTACAGCAAAGCCTCTTTCACGCTGTCGGCTGACGGCAAGACGACGACGGCGCGCCCCGAGCCGCTGGTGTTCTATGCGGCCGTGCTCGCCAACGCGGCGCATCCCGAGATGGCGCGGAAGTTCGTGCGCTACCTGGCCGGACCGGAGGGACAGCGGATACTGCGCGAGAGCGGCTACGATCCGCCGGTCGGGCCGACGCTCCGCTGATGCGACGCGGCGCGCTCCTCATCGGGATGCGACGTGGCGCGCTTAATCTCGGCGCGATCGGCGCCTTGAGCTTCCTGGTCCTGCCCTTCGCCTTCTTCGCCTGGGCAACACCGTGGGGCAGGCTGCACGCCGTCGCGGGCGACTTCGATGCGGTCCGCGTCTCGGTGGTCTACACGCTGGCGGCACTCGCCCTGATCGTCATCGGCGGAACGCCGCTCGCCTACTGGATGGCGCGGCGGGAGTTTCGCGGCAAGACCGTGTGCGAGGGGCTCGTGCTGCTGCCGCTGCTGACGCCGCCGCTCGCGATGGGGCTCCTGCTCGCGTTGCTCTACGGACCGCACAGTATGGTCGGCGCGACCGCCGCCCGCCTCGGCCTCGAACTGACCAACACGCCGACGGCCTTCGTGCTGGCCCAGGTCTATGCGGCCGCGCCCTACTACGTGATCGCCGCGCGCGCCGCTTTCGAGAGCGTCGATCCGGAACTCGAGCAGATTGCGCTCACGCTCGGGAAAACGCCCTGGCAGGTGTTTCGCCTGGTCACCGCGCCGCTCGCGCGGCTCGGGCTCGCGGTCGGGCTCGCGATGGCGTGGGTCCGCGCCCTCGGCGAGTTCGGTATCGTTCTGGTGATCGCCTATTTCCCGCAGGGGATCCCGGTTAAATTATGGGTCAACCTGCAGGACCTCGGGCTCGATGCGATCTATCCGTTGTTGTGGATTTTTTTCCTGGTCGCGCTGCCCCTGCCGCTTTTGCTGGGCATCGTCTCGCGCAGCTACGTGATGCGCACGGAAACGGTCTGAATGCAGATCGATTATCTTATCGAAGCGCCGGTTCGACTCACCGCGCGGCTCCGCGTCGAAGGCTTTACCGTGCTGCTCGGCGCGAGCGGCGCGGGCAAGACCACCCTGCTCAAGGCGCTCGCCGGGCTGCTGCCGGCGACGGGGACACCGTATGCACAGTTGGCGCCGCAGGAGCGGCCCATCGGCTACCTGCCGCAGGGCTGCGCGCTGTTTCCCCATCTGTCGGTCTGGCGCAACGTCGCCTTCGGCTTGCGCGGACGGCGGCGCGCGCGGCGCGCCCGCGCCCTTGAGCTTCTCGAGCGGGTCGCGCTCGGCGCGCTGGCCGATCGCGCTCCGCAGACGCTCTCCGGGGGGCAGATGCAGCGCGTGGCGCTTGCCCGCGCGCTGGTGCGCAATCCGGCCCTGCTGCTGCTCGACGAACCGACCAACGCGCTCGACCGCGCCACCCGCGCGCATGTTATCGGCGAGCTGCGCGCGCTTATCGATCAGTTCGGCATCCCCGCTCTCGTCGCGACGCACGACACCTACCTGGCGGCGCTTGCGGACTCGGTGGCCGTGCTCGCCGATGGCCGCGTCGCGCAACAGGGTCCGCCCGACGAGGTCTTTGACCGACCGGCCACGCGTGCCATTGCGCAACTGATCGGTTTCGAAAACGTCGTTCGCGCCGATCTCGTGGAGCGCGCCGCGCGCCTCCCGGAAAGCCTTAAATCGCCGCTCGACGCCGGCGCCGCCGGCCGCGAGCTGGGTATCGCGATTCGCGCGCACGACCTGCAACTGATGCGCAACGGCGCCGCGATCGAGGGCGCGATCGCGCTCAGCGCGACGATTAAAGAGACCCGCCGGGAAGGACTCGCCACGCGTATTTTTCTCGACGGTCCGATGGCCCTCGAGGCGCTCTCGCCGTCGCCCTGCGGCGACCGCGGATGGCAAATCGGCGAGCGGGTGCGCGTTGCGGTCGCGCCTGACCGGATGCGTCTGGTGGCCTGGGATGGTTAAGGGCGGGGCACCCAGCCGACCTCACCGACGACGACTTGGCGAAGCGGTCTGCTGCCGCCTGCGCCGCGAGGCCTCGCCGCGCGCGTTGCCGACGGTGCGGTCAGACCAGGGCGGGATGGACCACGCGCTCGAGGCGTTTGCGGGCGGGCGCGCGGGCGGCCGTCCGGGTCCCATTGCGGCTCGAACGCAGGCCACAGGCAAAGACCTGGTAGAGCTGGCGGATAGCTTCGGCCGCGGTGATCGGCGAGTGCGCCAGAAAGTCCGATTCGACCATCCTGCCCACCGACACCAGCAGGGCCTCGGCCGCCACGCGCGGTTCGATACGGCGAAACACGTGCTGGCGCTCGCCGCGTTCGATGAGACGGACCAGCGCGTCGGCGAGTTGCTGCTGAAAATCCTTGCGCGCCTGCACCCCCGGCGAGAACTGGGTCAGGTCGCGCAGGAACACCGGCGAATCCTGCTCGAGAATCGCCGCGATCGAGTCAAGGCAGGTGACCAGCGCCGTATCCACGTCGGGAGCGGCTTCGATTTGCGCCACCAGCTCCTCGGCGAGGCGCCGGGTGCGCCGCGTGATCACGGCGGCGAAGAATTTCTCGGCGCAGGGCGCGATCGCATAGAGTGCGCGTTTGGAACAGCGCAGGCGGGCGGCAAGCTCAGCCGTGCTCAGATGAAGAAAACCCTCGCGCACGAACAGTTGTTCGGCTTCGTCAAGAAGCCGCTCGAGGCGAGTCGAGGCGCGAGTCAGGGACCGTTGGCTAATCATCGCCGGCCTCATCGGGTCTTGGTTCCGCGCCGCCAGCCGCCGCATCGACGGGCGTGACGCAGCAGGCAGCGCGCATATCTGGATGCCGGAAGCGGATCGGGGGATTTGACTCATCGGCGGTACTATTGTTATTTAATTGGTACCAGAGGTTCCCGTGCGGCCGCAACTTTCTGTGCGGACCTGAATGAGGAGCGAGGATACGATGTAGTCGCTTGGCCCCCAATTTCAAGGTTCAGCCCATACGCAGGTCAGCCTGCATTGCATGCTTCTGTGGGGAGCGCTGAGTCAGGTCGTTTTATGGGTCTTGATTCTTCCCCGAAAGCAAGGCCCTGTCCCCAAGACGCCTGAGGCAGCATACTCCCCAGAAGCATGCAAGCTGCTATAGCCTGTTTCGATCAAAATCGAAAGAGGCGCGCTATCTTATTTTCTCCTTCTACAAAATTAATATCTGCGGCACCGGTATCCGAGCGGCGGCGACGGCCTTGGTTTCCATAAGCTTCGCGCTCGTTCTCCTTGATCCGCTATAGCCGGCGTCCCTGGTGAGGGACGAGCCCTGCGGCGCGCGCCGCCACCACGCCTCCGGGACAAGTGGTCTGCCGCGCTTGGGATAGCGTGCAAAATGTGTCAGGCTTCGTTTCGACCGCGCTGCATCGTTCCACGAGAGTCCGCTTGCGTGAAATGTCGGGCGGTCGGAACCCGGACTGCGGTATATTCTCTGGCGTGAGTGACGATCTCGTCGATGGTCTTACGGGTGGCGAATGCTGCCAGAAGATAATAGATCGGGCTTACGATGGCCAATGCGTGATGGTCACGCTCTTGCTTACCTGTAACTGAGGTCCTTCGGGCCTCGCGCGGCGCTGCGACAGGGCGCTGGAAAGACAGGAGGATGTATGAAGCTTCGTGCGCTTTTGGCCGGTGCTACGGTTGTGGGGTTCCTCGCCGCCGCAGCGCCGCATCTGACTTATGCTCAGGATCATCACGGATGGGGCGACTACGACGATCACCATCAGTGGCATGACCAGGATTGGTGGGAGGATCATCATCCGGAGTGGGTGAAGCATCATCATCCGGAATGGGCCAGAAATGGCGACTGGGATGACCGCGACCATCATTGGCACGATCGCGACTGGTGGAAAAAACACGACCCCGATTGGGCGAAGCACCACCATCCTGACTGGTTCTGAGAATCTGGCTGACTGACGCGCAGCGCCGGTGCGGCGAACGCGCCGCCCGGGCCCGGCGCGACAAATTGTCGGTCGTTCGCGGTGAACCGTTCGGGGTCGCTCAGGGCGACCCGTCGGAGCCCGCGGCGATGCGCGCCGCTTCAGGGAACTGGATCGATCCCGCCCGCCAGCGTCCCGCACCGCCGCGCTTTGAGCGTCAGAGCGAATCAGGCGCGGTTATCGAGCCCCATGCGGCGCGCGATAATCACCTTCATGATTTCGTTGGTGCCGGCGTAAATCGATTGAATCGCGGCGTCGGCATAATCGGTCGCAACCGGGAATTCATTCATGAAGCCGTAGCCGCCGTGTAGCTGCAGACACTGACTGCTGACCTTCTTCAGCAGATCCGTAGTCCACCACTTGGCCATGCTCACTTCGGACACGATATCGTCCCCGCGCACGTGCGCGACGAGACAGCGATCGACAAAGGCCTGGCCCACTTCGACCTCGGTCTCCATCTCGGCGAGTTTGAACTGCGTATTCTGGAAGGCCGCGATCGGCTGGCCGAAGGCCTTGCGCTGCTTGGTGTAGGCGATGGTGTCATCGAGGCATCGGCGGGCGCTGGCCAGGGCGCCGACGGCGCAGACCAGGCGTTCCTGCTGCAGCTTCTCCATCAGCATCTTGAAGCCCTGGCCTTCCTGGCCAAGGAGGTTGGCGGCGGGCACCCGGCAGTCCTCGAAAAACAGCTCACTGGTGTCCTGGCCCTTGAATCCGAGCTTGTCGAGCTTGCGCCCGCGCACGAAGCCCGGCGTATCGCGATCAACGATTATCAGGCTGACCCCCCGATGGGCGGGTTTGGCCTTCGGGTCGGTCTTGCAGACGACGATCACGGCGTCGGCAATCTGGCCGTTGGAGATGAACATCTTGGCGCCGTTGAGAATGTAGTCGTCGCCGTCGCGGCGAGCATTGGTTTGCACCGCGGCGAGATCGGAACCGGTGCCCGGTTCGGTCATCGCAATCGCCAGAATGAGCTCGCCGCTGCAGGCGCCGGGGATATAGCGGCGCTTCTGTTCTTCGTTGCCGTACGCGGTGATGTAAGGCAGGCAGATATCCGAATGCAGACCCATCATGAGCCCGTGAGCGCGCACCCGCGCCATCTCCTCGATCACGATGGCGTCGTAGAGAAAGTCGACGCCGCCGCCGCCGTACTCCTCGGGCGCGTTGGCACCGAGGAAGCCGGCCGCGCCAAGCTTGCGCCAGCTTTCGCGATCGCTCATGCCGTCGCGGTTCCATTGCGGAATTTTCGGTTCGATCTCGTGTTCGATCAGACGCCGCACCTGAGTGCGGAACATCTCATGCTCTTCGCTAAAAATGTCTCGGCGCATCGGTTCCTCCGGCTGGGAAAATCCTTGCATTTGGCGACACAATCTCAAAGCGGCGGCTCATCTCACGCCGCCTCTGCGGATCACTGGTCTTCGGGCGGGGGCGGCTCGTCGGGAGGCGCTTCGGGGGGCGGTGCGGACGGCGGCGGCAACGCCTCGCTTCCCGAGGGTGCGCCGGCGTCGAGCGCGCCCGGCGTGGCGATCGCGTAGGAGAGGCGGTCGTAACCGAGTTTCGCGCGGAAATTGTTCGGCGCCGCCGCCACCGCCCGTTGATAAGCCCGGGCGGCGTCCGCGGTGCGCCCCAGTTCCTCATCACAGGTGCCTTCGAGCGTGAGGGTTTCCGCCAGCCAATCCGGCCGCCCGGCGAAGCCCAGCTCCGAACGCTGCAGGAAGGTCTGCGCCTGCGCGTAATTGCGGCGTTGGAAATACACCCGGCCGAGATAGTAATAGGCCCACGGATCGCTCGGATCGATCGAAACCGCGCGACTCAGATCGCGCAACGCGGCGTCGACGTCGCCCTGGCCAAACTCCACCCGTGCCTGCTCGGTCGAGCGCAGCGAGGCGGCCAGCGCCGGCGTGTCCGCGCGCTTGATTTCCGGCAGCAGCGAGGCGGACTCGAGATCGGGAGCGGTGTTGATCGCATTAACGTCGAGCGCCGGCGGCATCGGCGTCGGCGCCGCATCGGACGCCGACGGTAGCGCGGCGGCGGCCGGCTCGGCCAGCGACGGAGACGGCGTCGCTCCCGCAGTCACGTCCATGTCGGTCGCCGCGCCGGACGGGGCGCCGGACGGGGCCCCGGACGTCGCCGTGCCGGCCGCCGCGAGCGGCGCCGGCGAACTGCCCGGCAGGCTCTCCACCGAGAAGGCGCGCGACCGCGAGACCCGCCCGATGAGCGCGCCGAGCGCCACCGCCGCGATCGCAAGAGCGCGGGCCGCTACGGCGCCGCGCGCCCTATTCTCCCCTCGGCCCATCAATCGTTCGGCGAAGAATCGAGCGCGGCGTTGTCAGGGGCGCTGGCGCCGCCCTGATCGGTCGCTCCCACCGGAATCGTCGCGCCTGGAGTCGGGATGCAGGAGGCGCCGGGCGCCGTATCACGCGGAAAGACGCCGAGGATGCCGTGAGCGCTCGGGCAGCCGCTCGCCGGATCAATTTTTTCGACGACCACTCCGGCGGGCGCGACAAAATCCAGAATCGGCCGCGACGCCGTGGCCGCCTTCATGAATGCGGTCCAGGCCGGCAGCGAGGCTTCCGCGCCGGTCAGTCCCAACTCCTCTTTTTGATCGAAGCCGGTCCACACGACCGCGAGCAGATTCGGCGTGAACCCGGCAAACCAGGCATCTTTCGAGTCGTTGGTGGTGCCGGTCTTGCCGGCCGCGGGACGCAGGAAACCGGCGCGACGCGCGCCCACTCCGGTGCCACGCTCAATCACCTGCTCCAGCATGAAGTCCATCGTATAGGCAACTTCGGGCGTGAGCACCTGCTGCGCTCCCAGTTCGTGGCCTTCGACGATCCGCCCGTGCTGATCGACCACCGCGGTCACTGCGGAAAACGGCACCTCCATGCCTTCATTGGCCAGCACCGCATACATATTGGCGAGCTGCAACGGCGTCACCTCGGTGCCGCCCAGAACGATCGACGGATAGGGCGGGAGATCGCTGAAGCCGAGCTTGTTGGCCATCGCAATGATGCGGTCAAGGCCGACCGCGTCCGCCAGTCTCGCGGTGGCCGAGTTCAGCGATTCCGCCAGGGCAAATTCGAGCGTGACGCGGCCGAAGTAACGATCCTTGTAATTGCGCGGCGACCAACTGGTCGTGCCGAATTGCCAGGTAAACGGCGTGTCGTCGATAAAGCTGGTGGGCAGATAGCGGTCCGGACCGCCTTCGAAGGTCTCCTGCAGCGCCGCCAGATAGGTCAGCGGCTTGAAGGCCGATCCGGGCTGGCGCTTTGCCTGGGTGACGCGGTTGAACTGACTCTCGCGATAATCGCGGCCGCCGACCATCGCGCGAATTTTGCCGGTCTGCGGCTCGATCGCGACCAGGCACGATTCGAGTTGATCGCCGCGCTCCTTGCGCCGCAGCGACGGATGCTGCTCTTCGAGACGGGTCAGATTCTGGTCGACGGCCGCCTCCGCCTGCTTCTCCGTGTGGACGTCGAGAGTGGTGAAAATACGCAGACCCTCGCCGGTCAGCACCGAGGCCGGATAACGCTCAGCCAGCTCGTGTTTGACGTAGTCGACGAAGTAGGGGGCGTCGTTGGATTCGTTGAACGGCTCACGCACGCGCAGCGGTTCCGTCACCGCCGCGTCGTACGCCGGCTTGCTGATATAGCCGTCGGCGAGCATCGCCGCCAGCACTTCATTGCGCCGACGCTCGGCGTCGGCCGGATGGCGCAGCGGGTTGAAATGGTTCGGCGAGCGAATCATGCCGGCAATCGTCGCCATCTCGGCCAGCGAGAGATCCCGCGGTTCCTTCGAAAAATAGAATTCCGCCGCTTCCCAGATCCCGTAGATACCTTCCTTGCCCCGCTGCCCGAGATAGATGTCGTTCAGGTAATTTTCCAGGATCTCATCCTTCGAATAGCGCTGTTCGGCGATATACGCCATCAGGGCTTCCTTGACCTTGCGATGCCAGTCGCGGCGGCTGGTCAGAAAAAAATTCTTCATCAACTGCTGCGTCAGCGTCGAACCGCCCTGCACCACATGACCGGCGGTAAAATCGATCCAGGCCGCCTTCAGCGTGCGCACGATATCGATGCCGTGATGCTCGTAAAAGCGATGGTCTTCGGCCGCCAGAACCGCATCAATAAAGGCCGGCGGCACTTCGCCGAGCGGCACGATCCGCCGCTGCTCCCAATCACCCTGGAAAATCGCGCCGAGCATTTCCGGCTCGAGCTCGATCGAATAGAGCGGTTGATGGGTCGCGACATCTTCCATCGCGATGATGGTCTCTACCGGCGAAATGCGCATCGCGACCAGCTCGCCGGGAAACTGCGTGTAGGGATAATGGAAGCTGTGCAGGAAGATCTCGAAGCGTCCGCTCGCGGGATCGAAACTGTATTCGCCGCGCGCCGTCACCTGGCCCGGGGCGACGCGATGGTAATTGAGCCGGGCGAGCCGCTCCATCAAACCGATATCGCCAATCTTTTGCCCCGGATAAATGGTCGTCGAATCCGAGTACACCAGCGACGGAATGGTCCAGTGCTTGTTCGAGAAGCGGGTGACCACTTCGTCCTCGAGAGCGTGGTAGTAGCTGAGGAAGGCGAACACTGCCGGCGCCGCCGCGAAGACCGCGATCAGCGCGAGGCCCAACAGCGCAAATTTAATCGCTCTACGCACGCAATCGGCACGACTCTGCGGACGTTCGCGCTCCTTTAAGTGAAACTTCTCCGGCGAACGGCGGACGACTCGCTTCAGCCGCGGCGGCTGCGTTCAACGTACTTCATGCGCAGGTCGAAAAGAATCGCCTCGAGCAAATCCTGCTCATTCTTGTCGAGATTGCCGCGCGTCTTCTGTTGCAGCATCCCGAGCACGTCGATGACCTCCTGGGCCGCGCTCAGGTCGGGACCGCCGCCCACGCTCGGTTCCTGAATCTCGCCAAGATGAAGCAGCGCCTGCGTCGAAAGGCCAACGACAAACCCGGCGAAAGTGATCTCCGAGGCCGGCGCGGAACGCTCAGCCCCCCGACCGGGCGACTTCGCCGCGGCGCTCGCCTCCGACCGCTGCCGGGCAGCGGGGTTTTCGGCGACGGGTTCGTCGGCGTTCGCCCGCGGTTCGCCCTCGGCCGAGAAGCGACGCCGATCCTCGACCTTGAAGCCCCGACTCTTCTCTTCTTCCTCGTCAGCCATGGCCCTTACTGGTGTTGCGACAATCGGGAGGAATAAAGGTTAGCCGCTATACGCCATCTGTTCCAGCCGTCGGATACGCTCCTCGAGCGGCGGATGGGTCGAGAACAGCTTCGCCAGAAAGCCGCCGCTCAGCGGATTGACGATGAACAGGTGCGCGGTCGCGGGACCCGCGTCCATCGGCATCCGCTCGTTCGCGCTCTCGAGCTTGCGCAGCGCATTGGCGAGATACAACGGGTTATGCGCGAGGCGCGCGCCGCTCGCGTCGGCCTGATATTCGCGCGTTCGCGAGATCGCGAGCTGAATCAGCATCGCGGCAAACGGCGCGAGGATCGCCATCACGATCAAGCCAAGCGCGCCGCCGCGCTGATTCCCCTCTTCGCGGCCGTCAAATCCGCCGAAGATCGCCGCCCATCGCGCAAACGAGCCGAGCATCATGATTACTCCGGCGAGCGTCGCGGCAATGGAACTTATCAGGATGTCGCGATTAAGGACGTGCGAAAGCTCATGCCCGAGCACCCCTTTCAACTCCTCGCGATTGCAGATCCGCATGATCCCCCGGGTCACCGCAACCGCCGCATGCCGCGGACTGCGTCCGGTGGCAAACGCGTTCGGCGTATCGGTGTCGATCAGATAGAGCCGCGGCGTCGGGATGCCGGCCGACTGCGCAAGCTCGCTCACGATACCGTAAAGCTCGGGAGCATCGGCCGGGTTCAGCGGCTGCGCCCGATACGCCGCCAGCACCATCTTGTCCGAGAACCAGTAGCTCACGAAATTCGTGACGACAGCAAAGACAAAAGCGATAACCAGCCCCTGGCGTCCGCCGAACATGCCGCCGAACAGGAGAATAATTGCGGTCAGTGCGCCCATCAGCAGCGTCGTTTTGATTGCGCTCATAAAATGGTTTCCGCCCCGGCTCCTTTATCCGGATGCAATCCTGAATGACGGTCGCACACGCCAAACAATTCGACCGCCATGTCTAACTTAAGCACGATTTTAGTTGGGATGCGGATCATTTGGCAGAGCCGCTCGTCGCGAGCGCCATCGGGGCGCCGGCGGCCGCACGCCGCGGAGCTTCACCAACCCCTAGCCGCGCGATCGGCGCCGCCGCCCCGATGCACTGACGGTCTTTCCCACGATCGTCCAGCCGACCGCGCGCGGGTAAGGGAGGCGTCGATGCGCCCCGCGGCCCTCAGTCCATGAAGAGCTTGACGGCGATCAGAATCAAAAACAAGGCGAATGCGCGACGCAAGGTGTCCTCGGAAACTTTCACGGCGAGAATCGACCCGAAATAGGCGCCCACCAAAAGACCGCACGCGAGCAGCATCGCGTACAGGAAATTCACGTTGCCGTGCTTGTAGTACTCGAGCGCGCCGAGCAGACCGACCGGTGGCAGCAGCGCCGCGAGCGAGGTGCCGACGGCGGTCTGCTGCGGCATCGCGAGCAGAATCACCAGCGCGGGAACGATCAGCACCCCGCCGGCCACGCCGAAGAACCCACCGAGAATGCCGGCGGCGATACCGATGAGCAGGACAACCAGAGTTTGCACCATACCTCCTTCACACCTTTGCCTCGATCATTGTGTGGGACGCGCAACCCGCGGGCCGTTCAAGCCGGCGGTCGCAGCGCGCGCCGCCGGCGCATCGAGCCGCTACTGCGGGGTCGCGACAAACCGCTCGAACCCAGCGCGCCCACCTGCGATTCGAGCCGATCACGGACTCCGGCGCAGACCAGCTCGCAGAGCTCGAACACCGTTTCGTCGGCGATCGCATAGTAGGCCGTGACGCCCTGCTGGCGCCGTCGGACCAGTCCAACCTCCTGCAGGACGCGCAGATGCTTGCTGATGTTGGGCTGCGTCGACCCGACCATTCCGGCCAGCGCCGAGACGCTCATCTCGCGGCCCTCGAGACTTTGCAGCATCCGCAGGCGCAGGGGCTCGCCGAGCGCGCGGAAACGCGCCGCCACCAGCTCGAGCGCCGCCGGCGGTATCGCGGTGGCGATCCCCCTCGGTCCGGCGCCGCGGTTGGCTTTCATGAACATATGGTTATATGATTAACCATGACGGCGCAACCGATCGCGCCATCTGACGGGGGACAGCGATGCAGAACTTCACACCGCTTCAGTCACTGATTGGCGGACTTCTCATCGGCGTGAGCGCCTCGGCGATGCTGCTGCTGGACGGCAAGGTCGCCGGCATCAGCGGCATCTTCGCCGGCATTCTGAGACCGGTGCGCGGCGAAACGCTCTGGAAGGGCTGCTTCCTCGCCGGTCTTGTTGCGGGCGGGCTGCTCCTTAGACTCCTGCTGCCGCAGGCCTTCGCTTTCGGCCTCGTCCGCTCGCCCGCCGCACTGATGGCGGCCGGTCTGCTGGTCGGCTACGGCACGCGACTGGGCAACGGATGCACCAGCGGGCACGGCGTCTGCGGGGTCAGCCGACTCTCGCGGCGCTCGATCGCGGCAACGGCCGTCTTCCTCGCCACCGGCGCCTTGACCGTGTTCGTGATCAATCACCTTTTCGGAGGGTCGCTGTGAAAGCGCTGCTCACCTCGTTCATTTCCGGCGTAGTCTTTGCCCTGGGCCTCGGCATTTCGGGCATGACGCGCCCGATCAAAGTGATCGGTTTTCTGGATTTCTTCGGGAATTGGGATCCGAGCCTGGCCTTGGTGATGATCGGCGCGATTTGCGTCTATTTCGTGGCCTATCGCTACAGCCGTCGGATGTCAGCACCGATGCTCGCCGCGGATTTTGCCGTGCCGCCCAACCGCGACCCGGACACGCGCCTGATTCTCGGCGCCGCGATCTTCGGGGCCGGATGGGGACTCGGCGGCTTTTGTCCAGGTCCGGCAATCACCTCGCTGGCCTCGGGCGCGACCCCGGTCGTCGTGTTCGTCGTCGCGATGGCGTTCGGGGTCTATCTGCATGCCCTCACCACCCATCTCGGCAGTTTGAAAACGATCGCGCCCGCCGCCGTGCGCCCCGTCACCATTGATTCATAACGTCAGGTGATTCGTGACGCCTGCGGACCAGCGGACCGCCATCGCCGGACCGAGACTCGCAGCGAGCTTCCGTGGTGAGCCGTCCGGGACTCGAACCCGGGACCCTGTGATTAAAAGTCACATGCTCTACCGGCCTGAGCTAACGGCTCACGAGCGCTAAACCTTGACTCGATCGCGCGACTGACGCAAGCGTGGCGCGGCCTCTGCCGTATCCCGATCCATCACTTCCGTAGGGAGGGCTGCATCCTGCCGCCGGTCGGCCGCGCGAAGATGCGGCTGACCGGCGGCAGGTCTTTGGCGCGGGAGCACCGCGGCGCGCTCAGGCGCGCGCCGCCATCGGGGCCGCTTCGGGAGTCGAGACCCGCTGGGCGCGGATTTCGGCGCGCCGTCGCGCAACCTTAAACGGGCTATTGAAGATTATACGAGTCAATTCCGCGTCAGCGCTGAAGCCCCATTGGCCCGCATCCTGAATCATCCGCGCCAGCTTCTCACCTTCGCTGACCATCGCCTGAACGAACATCCGGTTGCCGTCGGTGGTCCGGATGTACGGCCACTCGATCGGTGAACCGGCGGGATCGAAATCCCGGTGGTAGGCTGCCGACAGATTCCAGGGACTGAACAGCGGATAGGCAAGCACGGCCTGCGCGTGCAACTCGCCGGCCAAGATGGCCCCCGCCTGCCGAATGATGCGCGCGCTGCCCGCTATCTTGGCCCACAGCTCACCGAACTCGAGAACCGACTCCGGCGGATAATGCGTCAGGTCGGGCTTCGGGTAGCTCTGGGGAAAACTGGCAAGATCATGCATCACCAGACCCGCCATCATATCGTCCAACCCGGCCGATTCATCGGCGAACAGGCCGTAAAGGCGGCCGAATGCCAGATGAGCTTCCCCAACCTGCGAGCGCCCCGTCTCGCAGAAACCGGCGCCCTTGGCCAGCCGTGTCTCGACCAGATTACGCGCAAAGATTTGGCGCTCTTCAGCCGTCGACAGCAAACGCAACTCCATTTTGATTATCCTCCATTTTGCTAATTACCTTTGAACTGTTCGCGTCGATTCTGAAACGGCCGTCGAGGTGACGAGACCACAGCCTCACCAGTGGTGCTGACGATGGGCTCGGCGAAGCGCGAGCACATTAGATAATCCCCCTCGGTCACGAAGCGGCACCCCCTGTTATGATAACCGCTTCCAACAAATGGCCGTCTTACCGGACCATGTCGCGACTAACGCATAATGCGATGACAAATTGCTTGCAACGCATCACTATTAGTTATCACCGGCTATCACATAACGCTATCCGACGCGATAAGGCTAGCGATCAGTTCTTGCAAAATGACTCGGAGTCATTAGACTGCGAGGGGTAATGCGCGGTAGAGCGTCGACGCCCGGTCGGGGGCGCGGAAAGGTACGCGGACCGGGTCCGGGAATAATTAGCGAGCGGCGGCGCCGGCTGCATGGCGCGAAACCCCGCACGCGCGCAGGGTCGAATCTCGCGCGGGTGCTCACCGCCGATTACGCCAAAGCGGTGCGCGAGCGCGCTGACTTTGACGAGGTGACGGCGCTGCTGCGCGAGTTTCGCGGCATTTTCAAAGGTTTCAATCGTCAGCCGGTGGCTTACATGCCGATCAAGGCATACGCGGAAATCGGGCAAAAACTCGATTTTTCACTGAATGCCGCGACCTACCGCAACGGACCGGCGTTGCGCGGTTTCTACGCCGGTCGGCAGACGGGGCTCAAGCGACCGCTAATCTATATCAACACCGCGCACCATCCGGTGGTGGTCGGCTCGAGTTTCATTCACGAACTTTCGCATCATCTGAGTGCCACCGTGCTGGGAGCGTCGACCCGCCATGCGCATTTTCTCTTCGACGCCGACTATCCGCGGCAGTTGACCGTATCGGGTGAACTTCTGGCCGACCTGATGGTGAGTGTAGCCGGCTATCCGCGGGGCCTCGCCCGGCAGATCTTTGCCGCAGATTGGGGTCATCTCGAGATTCGGGACGCCGCCGATCTGCAGGGACCTGCGCTCGCCGAGGTCAAGCGCCATCTGGCGCGCGCCTATGCCTTCAGGCTTGCGTTCGATCACGAAAATACCGAGCAATATTTCGAATATCTGGTCGGCATAATTCACTACGCGAGGCTCCGGCAGGCTTTGCTGAGCGAGTACGATCTATGAAGAAAAAGACCCTCGGTCCCTTACTCAAGCAGCAGCGCGAGGCGCTGAACCTGACCCAGCGTCAATTGGCGGCGAAACTTGGGGTTAAGGCGAGCCATATCGCTTATCTCGAAAGCGATCGCCGGCGCCCGTCGCTGGGCTTGCTCAGCCGCATCGCTGCGGTCCTCGGACTCGACCGCGAGACGCTTTTTCTCCTCGTTCACCCGGAAGCCCGCGCGCTTATCGGCTCGACCAGAACGCCGGCGCCGCGGCGTGATCGTCATCAGGTGTGGCGCGAATTCACGCGCGACAAGGCGCTGCTCTCCCGCCACAACGTCAAGGCCCGCGAACTCAAAATTCTCTCGCAGGTCAATCTTCTTGGGCGGGTCTCCGCTCCGCGCCACTTCCTCTTTATTCTCAACGCCATCCGCCAGGCGGTCGAAGAGGATTAGCGCGACTTGAGGCGCGCGCCTTCCGGCGCCGCCGGCGGTTACGGCCCCGATGCAGCATCCGGATTGGCGTGGCGCCGCCTCCGCGATGGCGCGCTTGCCGGTACTACCGCGCTCGTTGACCACAAGCCCGCCTTGATACGGCCCACCCGGTCATCTCCGCCGCTCGCCATCCGTTCCGCCATAACAGCGCACGGAAGTTTTCTCCGGCGCACGGTTGGTGTAAGAATTGAATCGAACTTGATTGGCGCCAGGTGAAGGGCGATGTCCGGCGATAAGGGCTCCCCACGATTAGTGAAATTTTACTGGGTGGTCGCCGCGATGGTCGGCGCGATCATCGGAGCGGGTGTCGTCTCCCTTTATGGTCCGGCGGTTACCGTCTGGGGCATCGCCGGCGTAGGGCTGCCGATAGCCGCCTTGGTGGCCTACCTCGAATGGTCGTCGGGTGAAGTGCAGCGGCGCACGACCGTGCGGCCGCGTCTGGAGGAAAAGCGGCGCGTCCCGGGTCCGCAACGCCGCCGCTACGATTACAAAACCCCGGGCTCCCGCGGTCAGCTTCACGCCATTTCGCGACAGAAAACCGAACCGCCGTCTTCCAGCACGTCGTAATTGCGCGCTGAGCTGCCGCGCGCGAACCGGTATCGGAGGCGTTCCGCGCGCCACGCCAACGGCGCGATCACCGCGCCGTCCGGTTTGACAAAATGGCGCCCGAAGAGCGAGTTTGGCAGTAAACTTCCGATGAGCGTGTAGGACGCGATGATCGACCTGATGCTTGAGGGCGCGGAGGTAGTAACCGCCGACGGCGTGCGGCCTTGGAGCGTCGGCATCCAGGGCAGCACCATCGCCTGGCTGGGACCGTCCGATCAAGCGCCCGAGTCCGGTCAAACACTCGATGTCAGCGGGAAGATCGTGGTCCCCGGCGGCATCGAGCCGCACGCCCATCTGGCGAGCCTCATCGGGATGCATCCGCAGGAGCGGCTGTTTACCCTCGGTCCCGAGGAGGACACGCGCGGGATGGCCTTTGGCGGCGTCACGACGCATCTCGATTTCGTCTTCGTGCATCCGGCGACCGATATCCAGACCGCGTTGAATCGCCGCCTCGAACGCTGGAAGGGCAATTCCTGCATCGACTACAGCTTTCATATCGCCCTGGGTGGAGCGTTGCCGCTGGCCATCTTCGACCAGATGAGCGACGCCATCAGCGAGGGTTTCCCGAGCTTCAAGGTCTTCACCAACGAGGTGCTGCCGCCGCATCCGGGGCGCCGCCCTTTCAAGCTCGACTTCGGGCGGATTGGCCGCGCGATGGAAGAGACCGAGCGCCACGGCGGCGTGATGGTGGTGCATGCCGAGGACGACGATATCGTTCAGTTCAACTACGAAAAATTCCGCCACGAAGGTAAGACGGCGGGCGAAAACCTGCATCTGGTGCACAGCAAACTGTCGGAACAACTCGCCTTCGAGCGGACGATCGCGCTCGCGCGAGCAACCGGCGCGGCGGTCTATTTCGTCCATACCTCGGCGCAGGAAGGGGTTGAGGCGGTGGCGCAGGCGCGCGACCGCCGCCTGCCAATCTACGCCGAAACTCTGCATCACTATGCGTGCTTTTCGGCGGAGGACTACCGGAAACCGCGCGGCTTCTGCTATCACACCTACCCCTCGCTGAAACTTCCCGCCGATCAGGCGGCGCTCTGGGACGGATTGGTCAACGGCGGCGTCTCGACCACGGCCACGGACGAGTTTCCAACCTCGCTCGAACTGAAGCTGCGCGGACGCGCGATCGACGACGTCACCGGCGGCAACCTCGGCGCCGAGGCCCGGATGGGAATCGTTTTCACCGAAGGCGTGGTCAAGCGCGGCATGACGCTCGAGCGTTTTGCCGAGGTTACGGCCACCAACGCCGCGCGTATCCTGGGGCTCTACCCGCGCAAGGGGGTGATCGCGGTCGGCAGCGACGCCGACCTGTGCGTAATCGACCCCACCATTCATAAACGGCTCACCCGCGAAGACTTTCACGTGAGCGACTACAGTCCGTGGGAAGGATGGGAGGTCCGGGGCTGGCCGGTGATGACCATCCTGCGTGGTCGGCGGATCGTCGAGAATGGGCGCTGGGTCGGCGACCCCGGCGGTGGTCGTCTGGTGCCGCGGCGGATCGAGCGGGCCGTGCTCTCGCGCCCTCTCTGCTGAAGCCGGCGCCCGCTTCGCTCCGTCAGTTTCGGCTCAGGGCGCTAGTGCGGGAAGCTCGCGCTCAGTTTGGCCGGAAGCTCGTCCAGCGAGGCGATCCAGTGGACGTGCGGCGCGCGTTCGCCGAGGCCGATAAAGTGCGTACCGGCGGCGGCCGCCGCGATCCGGTCGGTCTCGCTGTCGCCGATATACACGGAACGGTCGGGCGCGACCCCCGCGCGTTCGAGACACAGCGTCAGGATATCCGGCGCCGGTTTGGGCCGCACTTTGTCGCGCGCGCTCGCGATCGCATCAAACACGCCCCCCAGCCCGACGTGATCGATCACCGCGGGAATCGTCGCCGAGCGATTCGTCGCGAGACCGAGGCGATAGCGCGACTTGAGGCCGAGCAGCAGCTCGCGCAATCCCGGCACCGGACGCAGCAGATCGAAGAACGGCGTCGAGTCCATCGTGCGGGCCACCGCGCGCATCCGCTCGAGACGGTCGGCATCACCAGCGGCGCGCAGGGCGAACACCTGCCCCGCCGAATAATAGATACACGCCTTTCGTTCCTCGGGATCGAGCGGCGGCTCACCGATTCGTTCAAAGATGGCGTTGTAATAGGCGATATTGGATTCGGCCGATTCAAACAGGACGCCGTCCGCGTCGAAGATTACGAGATCGAGCATCGTGAGCGGCGCTTTATGGCTTTGTCGTGCGGCAAGTGCTAACCCGATTGCGAGCAAATCTTTGTGGCAGCAGGATAGCATCAGCAGACATCGAGAGGGAGAGAGTGCATGAAGGCGATTCAGTTCAAAGAGGTCGGCGGACCCGAAGTGATGCAACTGGTGGAGGTCCCGAAACCGGAGGTCCGCCCCGGGATGGTGCGGGTGCGCAATCATGCAGTCGGGATCAACTTCGCAGATAACTTCTTTCGTCAGGGCAACTACGTGGTGAAGCCCAAATTACCCGACACGCCGGGGATGGAAGGAGCGGGAATTATCGACGAGGTGGGTCCGAACGTCGAAGGCTTCAAACCGGGCATGCGCGTCGCCGGCATCGGACTCAAATGTTACGCCGAATACTCGCTGTTCCACGCCAACCAACTGATCCCATTGCCGGATTTTGTCAGCTTCGAGGAGGGCGCCGCCTTTCCGATCCAGACCTTGACGGCCTGGTTCATGCTCCACACCTGTCATCATCTGACGCCCGGGCAGACCGTGCTGGTCCATTCGGCGGCGGGCGGCGTCGGCATCGTCGCGATGCAGCTCGCGAAGGCCGCCGGCTGCCGCGTGATTGGTACGGTCTCGAACGACGACAAGATCGGCGTCGCCAGACAGTACGGCGCCGACGACGTCATCAACTACGAAAAGACCGACTTCGCCGAGCAAGCCATGAAGCTGACCGGCGGCAAAGGCATCGACCTCAATCTCGACGCGGTCGGCAAGCCGACCTTCGAGAAAGGGCTCAAGTGCGCCGCGCCGTTCGGCCATATTATCCTGTACGGCCGCGCCGGCGGTCCGCCCGACAAGCTCGACCCGATGCGGCTCTTTGAAAAGGCGGTCAAGGTCAGCGGCTTTATTCTGTTTACGGCTTCCTCCAACCATCAGTTGATGAAGCAGGGCGTCGATTCCTGTTTCCAACTGATGCAGGAAGGCAAGCTCAAGATGCTGGTGGGCAAGACCTTCCCGCTGGCAGAGGCCGCCGAAGCTCATCGCTTCATGCTGTCACGACAGTCGGTGGGCAAGCTGGTGTTGATTCCCTGACCGCGCGCGCCGGCTGCCATGGAGTCAGGATTCAGCCGGATAGCCGCCCTGGCCGGTGGCCATGCCGAAGCCCGCGCGATCCAGGTGGCGCTCAGGATCGGCGTCTTCGAGATCCTGAGCGGCGGTCCGCATACCGCCGAAGAAGTCGCCGCGCACATCGGATGCCAGGCGCGCGCGACGATGCTGCTCGCCAATGCGCTCTGCGCGCTCGGCCTGCTGCGCAAGGATCGCGCAACCTATTCTCTCGACGAGGCCGCGCGCCGCTATCTGACCCGCGCTTCGCCGGAGTACCTGGGCGACATGATCCTTTTCGATGCGGGCCTCTGGGAGGTGTGGGGGCGGCTCGAGGACTCACTGCGCAGCGGCGCGCCCGCCCGCGTCCCCGACATGTTTCAGAGCAGTCGCGAGGAGACCGCGCGCTTTATTCGCGCGATGGACAGCCTCGTGCGGGCGCGCGGCGACGCGGTCTGGACGGCGCAACATCTCGAACTCGGCTTCGCTCGCACCATCGTCGATCTGGGTGGCGGGCCGGGCACCTATCTGCTCGAGTTTCTGCGACGATGGCCCAACGCGCGCGGCGCGATTTACGATCTCCCGGCCACCCTTACGATCGCCCGCGAAATCCTCACGTCCCGCGCGCCGGAGCTGATGGATCGGATCGAACTCCGCGAGGTTGATTACCGGAAGGACCGACTCCCGGGCCCGGTCGATGTCCTGTTCCTCTCGAACATCATCCATAGCGAGGATGAAACGACCAACGGCGCGCTGATGCGCCAATGCTTCGAAGGGCTCGCCCCGGGCGGACTCCTGGTGGTCAAGGATCACATCATGGACGACGCGCTGGTCGAGCCCGCGGCCGGCGCCGTCTTCGCTCTCTACCTCCTCCTGACTACGCATGGACGCGACTACAGCTTCACCGAGGTTGCGGCCTGGATGCGTAGCGCCGGCTTCGCCGAAATCAAGCTGCAGCCGCTGCCCGATCCGCCGTTCAGTTCTTCGCTGATAATCGCCAGGCGGCCGTGATCGGACTCACGAATTTGCGCCGGAGCGCGCCGCTGCGCCCGCTCCTTCTGGCGGCGGCGCTGATGCTGATCGGCGGCGCGGCAGGTGGATGCGCGAGTGCGCTCGCGGTCGCGCCGATGGGTATCGAGGCTGCGGGAGTCGGAATTTCGGCCGTCGGCAGCAAGGCGGAGGCGCGCAAGGAGCCGGGGCGCCGCGACGACGAGGACGACGCCGAATATCACGAACGCTGCGATGACCTCGAGCAGGCGACGCCGCCGGTGATTGAAATCCATCGCGCGCAGAACTCCGATCAGCCGCAATGGCGCGAGCTCCGGCTGTCGAACAGCGGCAGCGCGCCGTTATGGACGAGCGCGGCGGCCGACGGCGCGTCCTGGTATCCGCTCGCGCGACTGAGCGGGACCCGCTTCACACCGCCGCTCGCGATGCCCAAACCCGGCGCTTCGGCCTACCTCGCCTATGCGCCGGCGGAACCGATGAACGCCGCCGAACAGGATCAACTGGCGAGCCTCGCGGCGGATTTCGGCACCAATTCGGGAACCTTTGTGTGGAACGGACGGGTGTACGACTATGCCATCGTCGATACGCTACCCTGCTTTGCCCCGCCTGCGGTGGCGCTGCGCTGAGGCCCCTTTGGGTGGCGATTGCCGCACTGCCGGCGCGCGGCATAAACGCGTCTGGCTCGCCGTGGCGCTCGCCCCCGCGATGGCGGTCGGCGCGCTCGCGATTCAACAGGCCGCCGCCGCCCGCGCCGAACTCGCGCCGGCCGCCATACCGGCGCCGGCGACCTGGCCCGACGATCGCATCACCATCGCCAACCTCGGCCATGCCACATTGCTGATGAACTTCCTGGGTTCGCGGATAATCACCGATCCGACCCTGTTCGACCGCATCGGGCTCGCGGTCGGACCGCTCTTCACGATCGGCCCGCAGCGGCTGGTCGCGCCACCGCTTCGTCCCGACCAGCTTCAGGCGCTCGACGTGATCCTGATTACCCACGCGCACATGGACCATCTCGATCTGCCTTCTCTGCGCGCGCTGCCGAAGCGCGCGACGGTGATCACCTGCAGCGGATGCGGTACGCTGCTGCGGCCGCTCGGCTTCCATGACGTGCGCGAGTTGCGATGGGGCGAGAGCACCGCGGTCGGCGACCTTAAGGTAACCGCGATGGCGGCGCGGCATTGGGGCAAGCGCTGGCCGCCGTTCGGCCGCAACTATGGCTTCAACAGCTACGTCATCGAAAAACGGGAGCATCGGATGCTCCTCGCGTGCGACAGTGCGATGACCGAAGTCTTCGGCGCCCTGCGCGACCATCCGCTCGATATCGCGGCCTTTTCCAACGGCGCCTACGATCCCTGGATTTGGAACCACGCCAATCCCGAACAGGTCTGGCAGATGTTCGAGGAGAGCGGCGCGCGTTATCTCGTGCCGATTCATTGGGGCACCTTCCGTCTTTCGCGGGAACCTCTCGACGAACCGCTGCGACGCCTCGTCGCCGCCGCCGGCAGCGCCTCCGACCGGATCGCACTGCGGCAAATCGGCGGTACCTGGACCTTGCCCGAAGTCCTGCCGCACGACGCCGGGATAGCCAATTCAGGCGCGGGGAATTAGACTCATTGCCATGCCGATCTATGAATTTCACTGCGCGGACTGTGATGCGCCTTTTGAGACCTTCGTGCGCTCGGGACATGACGAGGATGCCGCCTGTCCCACCTGCCACGGCACCCGCCTGCGGCGTGAGCTCTCGGTTTTTGCCTCGGCCGGGCGCGCGGCGGACGGCATGGCGCAGGCCGCCGGCGCTCCGGCGCGTGGCGGATGTTGCGGCGGCGCCTGCGGCTGTCATTAACTGCAGGGAAGCTCCCCGCTGACGAGAGGTTAAATGGCCGAGCCGTCCTATCAGAAGCCGTTGCCGGCTGTCACGTCGCTCAATCAGCCGTTCTGGGAGGCGCTGCGCCGCCGCGAGCTGCGCCTGCAGCGGTGCACCAGGTGCAGCCGCGTATGGTTCCCGCCGTCGCCCCTATGCCCGCGATGCTGGTCGCGCGAGTACGCGTGGGAACGGCTGTCCGGCCGCGGTCGCGTCAATTCCTGGGTCGTGTTCCATCAGGCATATTTCAAATCGTATGAAAACGACGTTCCCTACAACGTCGCCGAAGTCGAACTCGCGGAAGGCCCCCGCCTCCTGACCAACCTGGTCGAGGTGGCCAACGATCAGATTCGCGCCGGGATGGCGGTCGAGGTGGTGTTCGACGACGTGACCCCCGAAATCACCCTGGCGAAATTCAGGCCCTGCGCCTGAAAGCGCTCGGCGCCGTCACTTGACGGACCGCGGCGACCGCGCCCTGCGGCGCTTCCCGGCGGCCGCCTGGTTCGCATGGACAAAATGCGAAGCTTTTTGTAGGGTGCGACAAAGATAGTGGCTCTTAACATCTGGCCGTGGAGGGTTTTGTTGAATGAGTACGATGCCCCGGATGCTTGAAGGTTACCGCGTGCTCGATTTTACGCAGTTTGTCGCCGGCCCCACCTGTACCCGGATTCTCGCCGAGATGGGCGCCGAGGTAATCAAGCTCGAGCTCGCGCCGGACGGCGATCGTGTTCGCGCCGGCGGCCTTAAGCCGCTCAAGCCCGAATACAAGGAATCGACCACCAGCACCTATTATCTCCAGCACAATCACAGCAAGCTGAGCTTCGCGATCGATATGAAGCAGCCGGGAGCGCGCGAGCTGGTGACGGCGATGATTCCGAAGATCGACGTCATCGTCGAGAATTTCGCGCCCGGCGTCATCAAACGCCTCGGCTTTGACTATGAAACGGTCCGCAAGATCAATCCGAAAATCGTGATGGCTTCGATCTCGATGGCCGGGCAGACCGGGCCGCTCTCCTACAAGGCCGGCTACGACTATATCGGCCAGGCTTACGCCGGCGTCACCGACGGTATCGGTGAACGCGGCCGCGCGCCCTCCCTCGTGACGATGGCTATCGGCGACGTCTCGACCGGCGTGGCGGCAGCGATGGCTATCGGCTTTGCCCTCGTCCATCGCGAGCGCACCGGCGAAGGTCAGTATCTCGACGCTTCGCTGACCGACACCTATTTCCATATGCACGAGACGAGTCCGCCGATGGTGGCCCTGCGCGGCGATCGCTATCGCAAGACCCGCAACGGCTCGCAGCATCCCGACGGTGGCCCGACCGGCGTCTATCATTTCAAGGATGATCAATACGTGCTGTTGACGATCCCGACCCCCCATCAATGGCGCGCCTTCACCCGCGCGATGGGCATGCCGGAACTCGCCGATGACCCCCGCTTCAAGAGCGCCCGCGGGCGGCGCGACAACGACGCCGAATTGAAAGTGATCATCGAGGATTGGATGAAGACCTTCGAAACGCGCGATCAAATCCTCGAAGTGCTGGACAAGGAGCGCGTGCCCTGCGCGCCGGTGCTGACCGTCAATGAGGCGGTCAATCATCCCCATCTGAATCAGCGGAAGACCGTCAAATGGATCGATGATCCGCTGCTCGGTCGGGTCGCCGTGCCGAGCGTCCCGGTCAAGTTCTCGGCCTGGCCGGATCGCACGGAGCTCCGCACCGCGCGCCTGGGCGAAGACAACGAACGCGTGCTCCGCGAGGTGCTGGGCACTTCAGACGAGGAAATCCGCCAGCTCTATGCGAAAGGGATCCTCGTCCGCGACAAGACCCTGGAAACCGCCCCGGCCTGATTCGTCCCGCTTCACCCAATAATCGCCAGAACCGTTAATCGTCCCCGCCCGCGCGACTCGATGCGCGGGCGGGACTTTTTTCTCTTACCGCTCGTTGGCTCGCGCGCCAGCCTGTCGGGTCCCGGCCTGAGTTGATACCGGTTCGGACAGGAGTCGCCGCGGCGCCGGGAGAAATCGCCTCGACGCCGGACTGGCAATAACGCAGTCGTGAACCAAAAAAGCGGCTCCCCGCCAAAGCAGGGAGCCGCTCGCTCAGTCCGACCGTACCTGAATCAGGAAACCGCGGCCTTGAGCTCCCGCTCGCGGCTCATCGCCTTGCCGCCGAACACGAAGCTGGGTCGCGCCCACGAGATGTAGCACGGCAGCACGATACATCCGGCCACCATATTGGTTGCCATCAGGAAGATAAGCAGCGTGCTCATCTCGCTGTGGAACAGCAGCGGCGAGAACATCCACGGAAAGATACCGCCGATCATCACCAGGAAGGTATTGAACACCGCGACGCCGGTGGTGCTGAGTGCGAGCACGATAGCATCGTCCACCTCCATCCCAGCCATCACTTCGTCACGAATCCGGGACACCGTGTAGATGCCGTAATCGACGCCGAGGCCGATGCCCAGCGAAACCACCGGAATGGTATCGATGGTCAGACCGATACCGCGGGCGTTCATATAGATGAATGCGCCGAAGTTCGCGAGCACGCAGGCGAGGAGGAACATGACACCGGCAACGATCGAGCGGAAAGCGCCGATACAGAACAGCCACACCACGCCCAGCACGAACGTGATGTTGAGGAAGTCGAGTTTCTTCAGCACGTCATTGGCGGCCAGATAAAGTCCCGCCAGTCCGGCAAGGTAATAGACCCCAACGCGCGGTGCCTTCGGGTCGGCAGGATTCAGCACCGGATCGGGCGTCACCCGCTCGTCGACAAACTGCGTGATCTCATCGCGGATCCGGTTCAGGGTGTCGTAAGTATGATCGCGCAACAGGATACGAATACAGGTGTCGTCGTTGAGGCGGCTCGAAATGAAGCGCTCGAGCTCGCCCGGCGCCGATCCATTCAGATAGAGGAACCATAGATTCGCCGAGAGCTCGAGCGGCTCGGGAATCGCCAGGTACTTGGGAAACCCGTAATGGAAGCGTTCGTTGAAGGGTTTGCCGATGGCGCCGGCGTACGACACCACGTTAAGGACTTTCGGATCGTTCCCCAGCAGGTAGGAGCGGAAGTCGTCCATCATCCGCAGCACCGGGCCGCCGAGGACCGAAATCTGATTGGGATAGGCTGGGGTGGTCAGGATCACCCAGCCCTCTTCGAGCGGGAACTCCTTGCCGACCGTCGCGATATCCTGATTGACCTTGGCGTTGGGTTTATAGAGCGGCGTGCCGGCCGACGCGTAGCCGATTTTGCTGTCGATCCCGGAGACGATGCCGTAAACCAGGAAGAGCGCCGAGCCGCCCAGCAGCACCGTGCGCAACAGGCCGCCCCGCGTGGGAACGTGCACCAGCCAGTCGAACTGCCTGCTCGCCCAGGCGGATAGTGCGCCTTTTTCCGCGCGCACCCGCCGATGCTTAATCTCCGGCACCGGCAGATAGCTCATCAGGATCGGCTGGAAGATAAAGACCATCGTGAGACTGCCGGCCAACCACACCGTACCGGCAAGCGCAATATGCTGCAGGACCGGAATCCCCCCGAAGGAGATGAAAATGATGCCGCTGATATCGGCCATGATCGACAGAAAGCCCGGCGGCAGCATGAAATCGGTGGTCGCCGAGCATGCCGCGAACTTGTCGCCGAGCCGATCCAGCTCGTCGTGATAGCGCCCCTGCCACTGGATACCGTGGCTCATGTCGCGCGCCGTCAGGATGAACGGTATGACCAGCATCACCGGGTCGAAGTCGTAGCCCATCAGGCCGACGAACCCGAGGCCCCATACCGCCGACAGCGTCCCCGTCACGATCGGCGCCCACCAGCGGCTGCGCTGCCCGCCCGTCGCCCAGAGAATGATGATCATGATCGCGACGGCGATCAGCAGCAGAACCACGACCTCCGGCTCATAGTAGTAGCCGTAGCCGCGGATAATCGGCTCGCCGGCAACATAGATCCGGTTGTTATCGTCCTGATACTTCTTGACGATATCCTGGACCTCGTAAAACAACTCGCGATAGTCGAGCCCGCGTTCGTTGAAGGCCGCCTGCACGCGGGCGCTCTTGAGATCCGGGTTCACCAGGTAGGAGATGGTCGATTCATTGGCCAGAACCCGCCGCTTGAGATCCTGGATACCGGCGTTGTCGGTGGGCGGCGCGGGAAACATGAACGGCTTTATCAGCAGCGACCCGGGCGACGCTTCGGCATAACTGACGCGATACGAAGCGAGCGACAGCACCTGGTTATGGTCAACGCCCGGCAGTTTGTCCACGGCCGTCTGGATATCGGTGATCTTCTGCAGCGTGTCACGGTTGAAGATGTCGCCGTGGCGCACCTGAATCATCACCGACAGGGTCTGCGCGCCGCCGTATTTCCGCCACTTCTCGTAGAGTTGAACGTTGGGATGCCTGACCGGAAAGAAATCGTCGAACTCGGTGTGGATGTTGACCTGCGTGATGTAGTAGGCGGCCACGCCGCTGATAATCAGCAGGATCGCACCGATAATCGCCCGATAGCGAAGAACGAAATCGCCGATCTTGAACGAGCCGAAGCTTACTGAACTGCTTGCCATTTTTCGCCCGCGTCGTCGCTTACGAGGATTGTCCCGTTCAAACCCACCATCACGCCTTCCGTGCCGGCAAAGGCGATATCGGTCAAATCATTAAAGGTCGCGCGCGGCGCCGGTTGCCATTTGCCGTCAGCGCCCTGCACGAAAGCGCGGCCGCCCGATCCGGCCGTCCAGATCTGTTTCGCGGTCGGATCGTAAGCGACCGTATAGGTGCCGACCTGTTCCGGCAGACTGCTGGTCTTCCAGGTTTGCCCGCCGTCATCGCTCGTCGCCAGCTCCCCGGCGAGACCGGCCGCGATAGCATGCTGCGGATCGATGAAATTGATGGTGAAATAGGGTCCGATCTCGAAGTTCTCGGTATGGCCCCCGGTGGCGATCGTCCAGCTCTGGCCACCGTCAGCGGACTTCAGGATCGTATGGAACTCGCCCGCCGCCCACGCCGTATTCGGATCGGTGAAGGTGACGTCGAAGAGCGTGATGTCGAGCGGGCATTTTTCCATCTGCCAGCTCGTGCCGCCGTCGGTCGAACGCAGGATCGCGCCGTCGGCGCCCACCGCCACCACGTTCTGCCCATCGACATATACCTTGAGCAGCGTCTTGGTCGTGCCGGTGTTGACCTTCTTCCAGGTCGCGCCGCCGTCGTCGGTATTCAGCGCCGTCCCGGCCTCACCGACGATTACGCCAGTCTTGCCGTCGGGCGCAAAGGCGATGGAGTAGAGGTCGTAGTCCTGAAACAGCGGACCGCCGGGCCGCACGCGGATCGGCAGTTGAACCCAGCTCTTGCCCTTGTCCGTCGAGACCATCACGAGGCACTTCGCGCCGACGACGAAAATCGCGCCGTCATTGGGGCGAATGCTCGCGCCGAACAGACCGAGGTAATGGGGTGCTCCGGCGCGCGGCGTACCCTCGATCGCCGCGTGCGTGCCGAACGCGCCGCACACCAGGGCCACGCCCAGTACTGCGCCCGCCAGCAGCTTGAAACCGTTGCGCTTCCGCATACTGTATCTCAATCCGATCCTCTTCGATTCGGGTGTCGAATGCAGTTTCCGGCGTTCGGCTGCCCGGCGCACTCTTTTGCGCAGTGTGCGACCTTTCTCCACCGAAGTCGAAATTCGAGTACAACAGCCCTTTCGGAGTGTCAAGGGAAAGTCCGACCGCCGGCGCCCGGCCGCCTCGAACCTCATGCGGCGCCCGTCATCACCGAGGGCGCGGATCTCGGCGGTCCATCCGTTCATTCGAATTTCCCTCGCGATTCCTCGAAAATCATCCGAGCTCTCCCAGCCTCGACGCCGGGGAAGCGCAAGGAGACCGCCATGAAGGAAGTAAGCGTTTGTCTGACGTTCGACTTCGACGCGATGTCGGTGTGGATCGGCACCTTTCATGCGCGTTCGCCGAGCGCCCTCTCGCGCGGCGAGTTCGGCGCCGTCGGCGCCCTACGGCTGCTCACCCTCCTGCGCGAACGCAGACTGCCCTCCACCTGGTTCGTACCCGGCCATACCGCCGAGGCCTTTCCCCATCTGGTTGAGGCAATCGTCGCCGAGGGGCACGAGCTGGCCCATCATGGATATTTTCACGACCGGCCCCGCGACGCCGACGCGGAAGCCGCCGACTTCGATCGCGCCAGCGCGGTCCTGACCCGTATCGGCGGCGTCGCCCCGGTCGGCTATCGCTCGCCGGCGGCGGGCCTGATGCCTTCGACGCTCCAATGCCTGCTGGACCGCGGCTTTCTTTACGACAGCAGCATGATGGGCAACGATTTTTCGCCATACTACTGCCGGATCGGCGACGCGGCGCCCAAGGATGGACCCTACGTGTGGGGTCGCGAGACCAGCCTGGTCGAATTGCCGTTTACCTGGGGCCTCGACGATTTTCCCATCTTCGAATACTTCCAGACGCGCGGCGGGCTCAATCCGGGTCTGGCGGCGCCGTCACAGGTTTATGAGATCTGGGCCGGCGATTTTGATTATCTGTACGATCGGCTCGGCCGCGGCGTGTACATCCTGACCATGCATCCCCAGGCAATCGGACGCGGCCACCGGCTCCTGATGCTCGAGCGGCTGCTGGATCATTTGAGCAGCCGCGAAGGGGTGACTTTCAAAACGATGCGGACGGTGGCGCTCGAGTTCCGCGAGGCCCATCCGCCCACCATCGGCAAGTAAATGCAACCGGACCAGCGTGATCGCCTGTTGATGCTGCTCGCGATCACTTCGGGATCAGCCGACGGCTGGAGCTACGTCGGACTGGGTCATGCTTTCGTGGCCAACATGACCGGCAATACGGTGCTGCTCGGCGTAACGATCTTTACGCCGCACCACGCGTTCGCGCCGCCGCTGCTCGCGCTGTTCGGTTATATCCTTGGGGTTGCGCTGGGCGCGGTGCTGACACCCGATGTCGCTCCGGGGGCGCTTTGGGATCGCGCCGTCTCAATCGTGCTGCTGCTCGAGGCGGCGCTCCTGAGTCTCGCGGCCGCGGGATGGATGGCGGCTGGTGGGACACCGCACGGCGTCTCCAGATACTGCCTGCTCGGCGTGCTCGCCGTCGCGATCGGCCTGCAGAGCGGCGCGATGCTCGCGCTCAAATTGCCGGGGATCGTCACCACCTACATCACCGGCACGTGGACGACGCTGGTCAGCGGGCTTGGCATGCTGATGCGGCCCGGAGCTCGGCGCCTGCCCCGCGATCAGACGGCGTTTGAAGAGCGCCTCGCGCTGCAGGCCGTCTTCCTCATCGTCTATTTCCTCGCCGCGATTGGCACGGGCCTGCTGCTGCGCCATCTGCGCCTTGCGATCGGCGCGCTGTGCGCGACGCCGACGCTTCTGGTCGCCCTTTACGGCTTGCGCGCTGAACGCGCGACGAGCCCTTCTAGGCGGACCACGCCATGATACCGGTGCCGGTCATCCACGGTTTCAGCGGCTCGTAGGCCAGCACCTGCGGACGCAACCGCTCGGTCATCGCGCCCGCGACCGCCAGCCAGTCGCGAATCTCGTGACCGCCGTTGCCGGCCACCGCCTCGAGGTCTTCATAGCGAGCATACCGTCCGGTCGCCTCGTCGATCCGCCGCTCAACCAGGCAGTCGAGAAACCAGCGATCGAATTCCTCGTTGATCCGACCCATCTGCGGCGGCCCCACCCAATGCGACAAGCCGCCGGTGCCGACGATCGCCACACGCGATGAATCGGGGAACCGCTCGACGCATCGGCCGACAAAAGCGCCGACGTCGAAACAGCGTCTGGGCGACGGCATCGGCGGCGCGAAGGCGTTGACCACGATCGGAATAATCGGCCGGTCCCAGCGCGGCGCCAGATGCATCAGCGGAGCAATCTCGGCGTGATCGAGCGGCAGCTCTTCGGAAAAGGCGAAGTCCACGCCCCTTTCGAGGCCTTCACGAACGATGAAGCGCGCGAGCTCGCTCGCGATCGGCAGACGCACCGACGGAATATCGAAACCCGCAACCGCAGGTCCGACGGCTTCCTCCCCGATACCCACCAGGAACGCCGGAAGATTATCCAGGAAGCAGCGGTCGAAGTGATCGTCAGCGAAGGTTATCAGCACATCGGGCCGCGCTTCCTCGAGAATCTCTGCGGCGCGCGCGAAACCCTCCCGCAGGCGCTTCCGTTCGGCTTCCGGCAGCCGCTCCCAGTTCTGCGGCGAGGCCATCAGCGGGACGTGAGAACAGGCAATCCCGGCAACCACTTCAGCCATGGTCCTCTCCTTTGCGCTCGCCGGCGCGATTGATCGCCGCCACGTAATCGCGCAGATCCTTGCGCACCGCCGGTCCGTGGGCGAGCAGCAGGAGCAGCGGATTGACCCCGCGATCGAACAGCGCGCGGACGTCCCAGGCCTTGAGCAGGCGTCGCTCTTCGGCATCGAGCCGGTAGCGGTCGAGCACCTGGTCTGTCTCGGCGCGAAAGCGGCTCGCGAGATCGCGATCACGGCGGAGATCGCGCAGCAACTTATCGACCTGATAGCGACTCATCGAACAATTACTCCCCGCGGGCGGCGACACGGACGCTGTGCATTTTCGCCCCGCGCCATCGCTTCTCGCTGGCGAGTATCGATCAGACGGGGCAGGATTAGCAATTCGCGCTTGCAAAGCTTCCGTTCGACCGGCCTACCATTATTCTGACGGCGCGCTGCCTCGATACGGCGCGCGCGCCCCCGGCTGGAGCCTGAGTCATGCTCTCTTCCTTCGACACGATGCCCCTTAGTCCGACGTGGCCGGAAATCCTTCTCCGCCTCGCGCTCGCGATGCTGGCGGGCGCAGCCATCGGAATCGATCGCGGCGAGCGCGGCCATTCGACCGGACTCAGAACCACAATCCTGGTGACGCTGGCCGCCACCATCGCGATGCTGCAGGCGAATGTACTGCTGGCAGTCGGCGGCAAGCAGCAGGACTCCTTCGGCGTGATGGATCTCATGCGGATGCCGCTCGGTATCCTGACCGGCATCGGCTTTATCGGCGCCGGCGCGATTATCAAACGCGGCGATATCGTGTCGGGCGTGACCACCGCAGCGACGATCTGGATCATGACGGTCGTCGGACTCTGCTTCGGCGGCGGGCAGTTGGGCCTCGGGATAGCCGGCACCGCCCTGACCTGGTTCACGCTGCGGGTCGTGCGATGGCTCGACGTGCGCATCCCGCGCGATCAGCACGGCATCCTGGTAGTTGCCGGCGGCGGCACCGCAATGATTAAGGAGGTCACCGAGCGGCTGGCCGCGCTGGGCTTTCGCACCCGTCTCGAGCGTCAGTCCGCCGTCCCCGAGGGCGCCGGCGTGCGTCTCTCTTTCGACGTCTCGTGGCGGCGCGCCGCCCTCGCCGGTCCGCCTTTGGATCTGCTGCAACTGCTCAACGAGCGCTTCCCCGGCGCCTCGCTGGATATCACCGCGCGCGGCCATCCCTACCCGTGACGGCGATGCCCACACCCGTGACGGCGAGCGTCACCGCGGCTATTTCTTCGGTTCCGTCACCTCGCGATAGACCCGCATCGCCTCGACCGCAGTGGGCACGCCGCTGTATTGCGAGAGATGGATAATCAGCTCCCTGATTTCATCCCGGGTGATACCCAGATTAAGCGCGCCGCGCATGTGAATCTTCAATTCCGGCGCGCGGCCGAGGGCGAGCAGCGCCGCCATCGTGATTAGCGAGCGCGTCTTTAGCGGCAACCCCGGACGTCCCCACACCGCGCCGAAAACCTGGTCGTTCAGAAAATCGGCGAACCCCGGGTCGAACTCGCTCAGATACTCGTGTCCGGCCCTGGCAGCCTTTTCACCGAACAGCGCGGTCCGGACCTCCATCCCTTTTTTCGACAAGTCTTCGGCCATGATGCTCTCCTGGTCTGGAAACCCCGTTGCCCAAAGCCCCGCTTACAATCGACCCGATGTCGCCGACGGTCCGGCCACCATGCCGACCACCGCGCGCGGTCGCGCACTCGCTCAGCTTGCCCTGACCTTGACGCCCGCCCGGTCTTCCTGAACCGTGAAAGCAGCGCTCGAGTCGAGTTCGCCAAGGCCGTGCGCGAGCGCCGTCAGCAGATCCTGTTCAACCAGGTTCGCCAGCGGCATCGGCACGTTATTCTCACGCGCCAGTTCGGTGGCGAGTCCGAGGTCCTTGCGCGCCAGTTTCAGCGCAAAGCTGACCCGGTCGAAGTTGCCCTTGAAGATCATCCGCGGCAGCGCCCGCAGCAGCATTCCCTGCCCATAGGCGCCGTTCTGCACCTGGGTGAAGAGCGCTTCCGCCGGTACGCCCGCCTTGACGCCCATGGTAAAGGCCTCGGCCAGAAGCTGCATGCTGCCGATAGCGATCATGTTGTGCACCAGCTTGGCCACCGCGCCCGCACCTATCGCGCCGACGTACGAGACCTTGTCGCCGATACCATCGAGCGCCGGCTTGATACGCTGGTAAACCTGTTCGTCACCACCGACCATCACCGCCAGCGTGGCGTTGCGCGCGCCCGGTACCCCGCCGCTTACGGGAGCGTCGAGCACGGCGATGCCCTTTTCGGCAAAGATCCCGTGCAGACGGCGGATCACCGTTGGTGAATTGGTCGAAAGGTCGGCCCATACGGCGGTTTTGCTGATCCCGTGAATGATGCCGTTTTCGCCGCCGATCGCGACCGCCTCGACTTCCCGCGGACCCGGCAGGGAGGTCAGCACGAGCTCGGCTTCCTTGGCCGCATCAGCCGGCGTCTCGGCCCATTTCGCCCCGCCCGCCAGATGCGCCTCGGCCATGTTTTTGCGGATATCGTGAACCGTCACGATGTGGCCGGCCTTGATCAGATTGAGCGCCATTGGGCCGCCCATGTTGCCGAGTCCGATAAATCCAATGCGCATGATAGCCTCCCTTTGCCCTCTCCCGTTCGGCGCATCGCGGAAACTGCCGACGAGCTGCTGCCCCACTTAAAGCACCGCCGGCCCATGATCGGCAAGGCAAGCTGCACCAAATCCGCGCGCAGCGCGGGCAAACGGTCGCCTTAACCCATTGACTGACTCTGCTGGAGCGCGGTTTCCTGAAAGGTGGAGGTACCGAGCTTTGCGCCACCCGCCTCGGCTTGCCACCGCTCTGCTTCTGGCGATTATCGCCTTGATGCCCTGGCCGGCATCGGCACAGCCGGATACCGCCGCATCGGCGCTGGCCGCGGTCAGGTCAGAGCTCAACGAAGCGATGGCCATTCTGCACAATCGCGCGCTGCCACTCGCTCAACGGCGCGCGGCCTTGCGACGGCTCGCCGAGCGCGACCTCGATTTACCCTGGATGGCGCAGGCGACGATCCGCGATCATTGGTCCGAATTGACCCCGACCCAGCGTCAGGAGTTCGTCACGCTCTTCACGGGCTTCATCGAACAGATCTATCTCGACCGGATTCAGGATTACGTCGATCTCAATATCACGGTCGATAAGGCCGAGCTTTCCGCACCCGGCTATGCCGAAGTGGACGGCACCGTGACCAATCCCGACCGCAGCTCCAATCCCATCACCTTCCGGCTCGAACATAAGGCGGCCGGATGGCTGGTCTATGACGTGGCCCTCTCCGGCGTCAGCATGGTCGAAAACTATCGCGCGCAGTTCGACCGCGTCATCCAGGATCACGGCGTCAACCAGTTGCTGAATGAACTGAGAGCCAAGCAGCAGCAGCTCGGCGGCGGATGATCTGACCGCTCCTGACCGCGCGGTCGGGAGTTGACAACCCCGCCGGCTTGTAGCACGCTAACCCCCAGATCGCGGCCTTATCCAGAGCGGCGGAGGGACGGGCCCTACGATGCCGCAGCAACCGGCCCCAATTATCGAAGGGGTGCTGGTGCTAAATCCTGCGAGACCTTGATAAAGGTCTTGGAAGATAAGGCGAGAGTTGCAGAACCCTCGTCCTTGTCATTCGGGCGAGGGTTTTCGTTTACTCGGGCTCCGGATCGCCGCGCACGAAGATGAGCGATTCGGTCAAGCAAAGCGTACTCGTAGTCGGCGTCGGCGGTCTTGGCGCGCCCGCCCTGATGACCCTCGCTCGCGGCGGCGCCAAACTTGCCCTGGTCGATGCCGATCCGGTCGAGCTCTCGAACCTGCCCCGCCAGATCATCTATCGCGACGCCGATCGCGGTCAGCCGAAGGTCGCGGCAGCGGCCCGATGGCTCGCGGCTAATGCTCCCGGCGTCGAGGTCGTTACGCATCGGCTGATGCTCGATTCGGCGAACGCCCACGCCCTGATTGCGGCCGCGACCTTCGTCATCGACGCGGTCGATAATCCGACGACCAAGTTTCTGATTAACGATGTCTGTATCGAGACCGGCACGCCGTTCGCCTATGGCGGCGTGCTCGGGATGACGGGCCAGACGATGACGGTGGTTCCCGGGCGCACCGCCTGCCTGCGCTGCCTGTTCGAGGAACCGCCCGACGCCGACGAGAGCGCGAGCTGCCGTGACGCCGGAATCATCGGTCCGGTTGCCGGCGCGATCGGCATCACCCAGGCCGCCGAGGCCCTCCGATGGCTGCGCGGCGAAGCGCTCGAACTGGCCGGTCAGATGCTTACCTACGATGGCCGCCGCGGCCGTATCCGCGTAACGGAAATCGGCCGCCGTCCCGGATGTCGCTGTGATTGGCGCGCGCCTGACGGCGCCCGTGTGCTCGGATCGTGACAGCGCGCAAGCGCTTGAATAAGGAGTCTGCGAAAGTGCGGACACAAGAAGAGACCTTCGTTACCGACCTCAAATGCCGCGAATGCGGTCAGACCTATCCGTTGAGTCCGCTGCACGTCTGCGAAATGTGCTTCGGTCCGCTCGAAGTCATCTACGACTATGCGCGGATGCGGCGCGCGGTTTCGCGCAGCCTCATCGAAGCGCGTCCGCGCAACCTCTGGCGCTATCGCGAGCTGTTGCCGGTCGCCGGCGAACCTCAGGTCGGTCCCCACTCCGGCTTCACCCCTTTGGTCAAAGCCGCGCGCCTCGGTGCCGAGCTCGGCCTCAAGGAGCTCTACATCAAGGATGACACCGTCAACCATCCGACGCTCTCCTACAAGGATCGGGTGGTCTCGGTCGCCATCTCGAAGGCGCGCGAGTTCGGTTTCAAGACCGTCTCCTGCGCCTCGACCGGCAATCTCGCCACTGCCGTCGCCGCGCACGCCGCGCGTGCCGGGCTCAATTGCGTGATCTTCATGCCCGAGGGCGTCGAGGCCGGCAAGATCGTCGGTTCGACGCTCTACGGCGCCTCCGTCATCACGATTCGCGGCAACTATGACGACGTCAACCGACTGTGCAGTGAAATTGCCGATAAGTACGGTTGGGCCTTCGTCAATATCAATCTGCGGCCCTACTACACCGAAGGGGCCAAGACCTACGGCTTCGAAGTCGCCGAGCAACTCGGCTGGCGCCTGCCCGACCATATCGTGATTCCGACGGCCGGCGGCACCATCCTGCCCAAGGTCGCCAAGGCCTTTAAGGAGCTTAAAGAGGTCGGCCTCATCGACGATTCCGCCTGCAAGGTCCACAGCGCCCAGGCCGCCGGCTCCGCGCCGGTAATCAACGCCCTGCACAAGGGCACCGACCTGATTACGCCGGTCAAACCTGATACCATCGCCAAGTCGATCGCGATCGGCAACCCGGCCGACGGTTTTTACGTGCTCAGGGCCGTGCGCGAATCGGGCGGATGGGGCGAAGTCGCGAGCGACCCGGAAATCATCGAGGCGATTAACCTGCTGGCCCGCTGCGAGGGGATCTTTGCCGAACCGGCTGGTGGTACCACCCTCGCCGTCGCCATGAAGCTCGTCGCCCAACGGCGCATCGATCCCCACGAAACCGTGGTGGTCGCGGTTACCGGCAACGGCTACAAGACGCTCGAAGCGGTTGCGCAGGGACTGCCGCAGCCGTATGTAATCGAAGCGCGGCTCAAGGACTTCGACGCCTTGTTCGAGCGTCTCAACGGCACCGCGCGGCCGCTCGCCGGCGCCGCTTAGCCGGGCCGCGCTCAGGAGGTAAGGTCAGGGCAATGGGAATTAAAGTTCGTGTGCCGACCCCGCTGCGGCGCTTTACCGGCGGGAATGACGAGGTGGCCGCCGAGGGCGACTCGATCAAGGCCGTCATTCAGGACCTCGACCGGCGTCATCCCGGGATCGGCGAACGGCTGCTCGACGAGAAGGGCGAGCTGCGCCGCTTCGTCAATGTCTACCTGAACGGCGACGATATCCGTTTCCTCAGCGCGCTCGATTCAAAGGTCAAGGATGGCGACGATATCTCGATCGTCCCGGCAATCGCCGGCGGACGTTAGATCCGAACCGACGCCGATCCAGCGCGCGTCGAGCGTGCTCGAGCTTATCGGCAACACGCCGCTGCTCGAAATCACCCGGCTGACCGAAGGACTCGTCCGTCCCGGGGTGCGGGTGTTCGCCAAGCTCGAAGGCTTCAATCCCGGCGGTTCGGTCAAGGATCGGCCGGCGCGCAAGATGGTCGAGATCGGGCTCGAGCGCGGCGATCTGCGGCCCGGCAAGGTGATTATCGATTCGACCTCGGGCAATACCGGTATCGCCCTCGCGATGGTCGGAGCGGCGCTGGGTTATCCGGTCGAGCTGGTGATGGCCGCCAACGTCAGCAAGGAGCGCAAGAAAATTATCGAGGCCTTCGGCGCCCGCCCCATCTATTCCGATCCGCTCGAAGGTTCCGACGGCGCCATCCTGCTATGCCGCAAGATCATCGCCGAAAATCCCGACCGCTACTTCAAGCCCGATCAATATAACAACGCGGCGAACCCGCTGGCCCATTTTCAAACCACCGGACCCGAAATCTGGCGTCAGACCGGCGGCACCGTGACCCATTTCGTCGCCGGGCTCGGCACCAGCGGCACCGTGATGGGCACCGGGCGCTACCTCAAATCCCGCAATCCCGCCATCCGGGTAATCGGGATGGAGCCCGACGACGCGATGCACGGACTCGAAGGCCTCAAGCACATGGCCACCTCGATCGTCCCCGGCATCTATAACGAAGCCGAACTCGACGACAAGATTGCCGTCAGCACCGAAGACGCTTACGACATGGTCTATGCGCTCGGCCAGGTCGAAGGCGTCCTGGTCGGCCAGTCATCGGGAGCCGCAATGGTCGCCGCGCTCAAGGTGGCGTGCAGTCTGCGTGAAGGCTGCGTCGTCACCATTTTTGCCGATTTCGGCGATCGTTATCTGTCAACTAACCTGTGGATTGGATGGCAGCAATGGCGACGCGATCGGATAGAACGATTGGTAAGCCGGTGGAACGTCTCCGCGAACGCTACTACCTGAGCTATCCCCGCGCCCTTATCCGGGAGCCGATTCTCTACCATCTGGTCAAGAAATTTGACCTGGTGTTCAATATCCGCGGCGCCAGCGTCTCCGAGGATATGGGACTGGTGGCCGTCGAGCTCGAAGGCAATCGCGATCAGCTCGAACGCGCGCTCGTTTGGCTCCGGCAGACCGGCGTCACGGTCGAGCCCATTGAAAAAAACGTCATCGAATAGCCGCGGCCGTCCCCCTTGGCGTTGACCCACGAACAGATCGAGCGCTACAGCCGCCAGCTCATCGTCGGCGAGATGGGCGGGGTCGCTCAGCAGCGCCTGCTCGCCTCAACCGTGCTCCTCGCCGGCGACCTCGAGCGCCTCGAGCCGGTTCTCTACTACCTGGTCGGGGCCGGCGTCGGCCGTCTCGAGCTGCGGCCCGCAGAACCCGGCGGCGATCGCGCGCGGATACTCGCGCACGCCCGCGCGCTCAATCCCGACGTCGCGATTACCGCCGACGACGAGCCGCCACGTCCGGCGCACCTCGCGGCGCTATTCATCGGCAGCGCGGCGAGCCGCGCTCTCGCCCAGGCGCTGTGCGCGCGCGGTCAATTTGACTCGGCGATTATCACCCGGCTCGACCATCCGGCCGCAATCACGATCCTCGACACGCCGCCTCCACCCGAACTGCTGCGGCCGTTCACGAGGCCCGCGGCGGTTAGCGATCTGGTCACCATGGTCGCGGCAACCGAGATTCTGAAGACCCTGGCCGGTATCACCGACCATTCCGGCCGGCGGATCGACTTCGACGGTTACGCCGCGCGCCTCGCCGCCCCGCGCACGGCGTGAGCGAACGCACGATGACCCCCGCGGCCAGCCGCTCGGCACCAGATTGGCGCGCCGCGCGCGTGTGGCTCTTCGATTTCGACAATACCCTGGTCGCCCTCGAGCCCACCGTCGATTGGGCCGCGAGCCGTATCGAACTCGAAGCCTACCTGCGGCGGTCGGGCGTCCCGGAAGAGCTCTTCAATGAAGTTCCACGCGGCAATCTCCTCCTCTTCGAGCTTCTCCGCAGCCGTCTCGGCGGGGCGTCCGACGGCGCGCCCGGACCCTTCGCCGTCCAAGGCCTCGCCGCACGCGAACCGCGCGAACTGCTCCGCCGCGCCTCGGCCATAATCGAAGCGTATGAACTGCGGGGCGCCGCCACGGCGGCGGCCCTCGTCGGCACGAGCGCGCTCCTGCGGCGGCTCCGCGCGGCCGCACGGACGGTCGCGATCGTCACCTCGAATTCGTCGCGTACCGTCCGGGCATGGCTCGCCCGCCATCAACTCGACGACACGGTTTCGGCGATGGTCGGGCGCGACGCGCTGCTGCCGCTCAAACCCGCCCCCGACACGCTTCGCCGCGCCCTTGACCTCTGCGGAGCCGCGCCCGCCGACGCGGTCTTCGTCGGTGACGCGGTGACCGATCTTGCGGCGGCCGCGGCCGCGCAGGTGCGGTTTCTCGGTATCGCGCCAACGGCGGAGGCGCGAGCCCGCCTTGAACGTGCCGGCGCGGCGGTGGTCGGCTCACCGGCCGAGCTCGACGCCCGGATACAGACGCAAGTCTAGTTGATTCGTCAAGTAAGCTGTAAACAACCTGTCAGGTCGCTGATCGGACGAGTTTTCTGAATCGTTCATTAAGCTGGCAATAAGTCAGCTTCTCGCACGAATTTTCCCATTGACCCACGCTTACCAATCGTCTAAATTCTTTTTAGTCCATTAAAATACTAGAGTTAAATGATACATCTCGATACCGGAACGGCGGTCCTTTTTGCGATTGCCCTGTTTGCCGCAACGGTCAACGGCGCCCTGGGTTACGGTTTTTCCTCCCTCACGGTACCGGTCGCCTTGCTGTTCTTTTCCAACCGCATCCTGAGTCCCGCGCTGGTCTTGGTCGAGCTCGCGGTCAATACCTGGGTGGTGATTCTGAACCGCCGCAGCTTTGCGGCCGTCAAGGCCCGGACGCTGCCAATCCTCATCGGCCTGCTGCCCGGCATTGTGCTCGGCAGTTATCTCCTCAGCCACGTCAATGGCGGATGGCTCAAGCTCGCGACCTATATCGTTATCCTGCCGTTCGTGCTCCTGCAGGCCGCAGGATTCCGCCGCCGCCTACGCGCCGAACGCTTCGCCGCCGCGCCCATCGGCCTCGGTGTCGGCACGCTCTACGCCACGACCACGATTTCGGGCCCGCCGCTCGCGCTGCTGTTCAACAATCAGGGCCTCGAGATGGAGGAATTTCGCGCGGCTTTGGGAACCGTCAGGGTGGCTGAGACGACTTTCACTGCGATCGCCTATTTCGCCCTCGGCCTGTTCACGCGCCGGAGCCTGGAACTCGTCGCGCCGATCGCTCCCGCCCTCCTGATCGGTCTGCCGCTCGGCACCTATGCCCTGCGCCGCCTGACCAGCGAAACCTTCCGCCGCATCTGCATGAGCTTCGACGCCTGGATTATCGGCTTCGGCCTCTCCCGGACAGTCATCGAGCTTAAACTGGCATCTTCACCCAATGCCTACCTTATCTGGTTAGCTGTAATCGCATTTGACCTTTATCTGCTCTACGGCTACTTCGTCAACGGATGGTTCCGTCCGCGTATCTACGCCAGGGAAACCGTGCTCTCGGAGGAGAACGCGGCCTGAAAAGATCGCGGCGAGTCGCCTGGCGATAAAAGTTTTGTTGCTCGAAGTCAACGTCAACTATAAACTGGACTTATAGAGTCTGTTGACTCATATTTGTCCTTGGGGGAAAGCTACCGGAAAATGCAGCACGGATTCACGCTTTGGTTCACCGGCCTGTCAGGTGCCGGCAAGTCAACGCTCGCCAACCTGGTGGCCGATGAACTTCGCGCCCGCCAGCATCGGGTCGAGATTCTCGACGGCGATGAGGTGCGCACCAATCTCTCCAAAGGTCTGGGTTTCTCCAAGGAGGACCGCGATACCAATATCCGACGTATCGGATGGGTCTGCCGCTTGCTCGCGCGCAACGGCGTAATCGCGATCTCGGCGGCGATTTCCCCCTACCGCAGCGTGCGCGAGGAAGTGCGCAAGATGCACGACCGCTTCTTCGAGGTTTATGTCGAGTGTCCGCTCGATACCCTCGTCGAGCGCGACGTCAAGGGGCTCTACAAGAAGGCGCTCGCCGGCGAGATCAAGAATTTCACCGGCGTCGACGATCCCTACGAACCGCCGCTGGCGCCTGAACTTGTCGTCAATTCGCATACCGAGACGCGCGAAGAAAGTCTCGCGCGGCTGCTGGCCGCACTCGAAGCCAAGGGTTTTATCAATGGTGTTGCCCGATGAGTATTAAAGACGACGCGATTAGCGCGCACGGTGGTGGTGAACTGGTCGACCTCAAGGCCCCGGCCAGCGAGCGGGTGGGCTTGCGCAAGCATGCGGAGGGCCTGGTGCAGGCGCCGCTCAGCGCGCGCGATCTGGCCGACCTCGAGATGCTGGCGTCGGGAGCCTTCACCCCGCTGACCGGTTTCATGACCGAGGCGGACTACGTGCGCAGTCGCGATGACATGCGGCTCGCGAACGGCACCCCCTGGTCAATTCCGATCACCCTCGGCGTCGAGGAAGCGCTTGCCCGTTCGCTCAAGCCCGGCCAGGAAGTCGCGCTCGTCGCCGAAAACGGCGCGCCGCTGGCGATTCAGAGAGTCACCGACATCTTCCAGGTCGATCGCAGCCGCGAGGCGGAGGCCGTCTTCGGCACCGCCGAGGACGCCCATCCCGGCGCCAGGAACGTCACCTCGACGCCGCCCTGGTGTCTCGGCGGCACCGTCACCCTCATCGACGATATTCCGGGCCGCACCTTCCTTGAGTATCGGCTCGAACCTCGCGAGACGCGGGCCCGCTTTCGCGAACTCGGCTGGCGCAAGATCGTCGCCTTCCAGACCCGCAACCCGACCCATCGGGCGCACGAGTATATCCAGAAAGCCGCGCTCGAAATCTGCGACGGCTTCCTGCTTCATCCGCTGGTCGGCGAGACCAAGTCCGACGACGTGCCGGCGGCGATCCGGATGAAAACCTACAAAGTGTTACTCGAATTCTACTATCCGAAGGGTCGCGCGATGCTCTCGGTGATGCCGGCGCACATGCGCTACGGCGGGCCGCGCGAGGCGATCCTGCACGCCATTATTCGCCGCAACTACGGCTGCACCCACTTCATCGTCGGGCGGGATCACGCGGGCGTCGGCAATTACTACGGCACTTATGACGCGCAGAAAATGTTCGAGCGCTTTGGGCGCGACGAGATCGGCATCACCCCGCTGATGTTCGAAAACACCTTTTACTGCAGCAAATGCCTCGGCATGGCGTCGTACAAGACTTGTCCCCATACCGACGCCGATCGCCTTCTGCTCTCCGGCACGAAAGTCCGCGAGATGCTGCGCGCGGGACAGGCGCCGCCCCCCGAGTACACCCGGCCCGAAATCGCCGCGATCCTCGTCGAAGCCATGAAGGAAAGCCGCTAGCGCCTCACGCTCTAAAGAAATTCGAGGCGCGCGGCGACGTCGAGTCCGCGCGTCTCCACCACGATATACCCGCCGTCGCGGAACGCGCCTGCATTAAGCACCGGGGTCCGACCAATGAGATCGCGCCCGGCGGATTCGTGGATGTGCCCGGAAATGCACACTTCGGGCTGCACCTCCTCGATGAGCCGGCGCGCCGCCGCGCTGCCCACCGCCGTGCCGTCGCGCAGACGATCGCACCGCGTGCGCAGCGGCGGCGCATGACAGACCATCACGAGCGGCCGCCGCTCACCGACTTCCCCATAGCCGCGCCGTAGCGTCTGCTCGATCTCCGCTTCACTCAGCTCGCTCGGCGTATGAAACGGCGTCAGATTCGAACCGCCGCAGCCGAAGATCGCGACACCGTCGATCACCACGCCGCGGCCATGCAGCGCCACCCCCGCTTCTTCGAGAAACGGAAAGACTTCGCGCTGATCGACATTGCCCGGCACCGCCAGCACCCGCTGACAATACTCGCTCACCGCCTCCAGGACCTTGCGCGAGTCCTCGACGCCGCCGAAGTTCGTCAGGTCGCCGGCGAGGATCATCAGGTCGGCCGAACGCAGCACTTGCGCCAGCCGCGCAAGATTGCCGGTCGCCATGTGGATATCACCGATGGAGACGATCTTCATGGAAGCCGATTGTAATGGCCGCCGCCTCCCGACAACAGGCGATCTCGTACGGCTGCGCGAACGTGGCAGAATGAACCCCGATGGACGGTTTCGATCGTTTTGCCTTCGTGATGGTGCGACCGAAGTCACCCGGCAATATCGGAGCGACGGCCCGCGCGATGAAGAATATGGGCTTCGCCGATCTGCGCCTGGTCGCTCCGCAGCGCCACGATGCGACGCGCGCCGCGGCGATGGCGGTGCACGCGGCCGACATTCTCGAACAGGCGCGTACCTATCCTGACCTGGAAGCCGCCCTCGCCGATCGCACGCTGGTGGTCGGCACCACTGCGCGCCGCGGCCTCTATCGCAGTGAAGCGCGCACGCTGCGCGACGCCGCCGCCGATCTCGCCGCATGCGCCGCCGCCAATCAAATCGCGATGCTCTTCGGTCCCGAAGACTTCGGCCTGACCAACGAAGACCTCAAGCACTGCCAGCGCCTGATTACGATCCCGGCGTCCCCCGCCTATGCGTCCCTCAACCTGGCGCAGGCCGTGCTCCTGGTCGCCTACGAATTGCGTCTCGCGCTGCAGCACCCCGGCGACCTGCCGACCACCGTGCAGCTCGCCGGCGCCAACGAAGTCGAAGCCATGTTCCAGCGGCTCACCTCCGCACTCCTCGCGATCGGTTTTCTGCCGGCGGAAAACCCCGACCATCTCATGATGACCCTGCGCGCGATGCTCGGACGCGGCGGTATCCGACCGCGCGAGCTGGATATCCTGAGCGGTATCGCCCGGCAGGTGCAATGGGTCGCCGACGGCGGCTACGAAACGCTCGCCGCCAAACGACGGCGCGGCCAAAAATTGCGCTGACCGTCCCCTCTGGCCCGCCCCTGCCGGTCGCGATAAATAATTGATCGATGGGCGAGCTGATTGAACTCCACGAGCGGCAGGCGGCGCGCGAACGCGCGCAACGGCGCCGCACGGAACATCTCGATCTCGAAAAGGCCGTCGCCTTGATGCGCGCAAGTCTTGCCTCAGCGGCGGCCGAACTGCCGCTCGCGCCGCCCGCCGCTCATCCCGAATTGCTCGACCGCATCGAGCGGCTCGTCGCCATGATTCGTTACGGCATGCAGATGATCGGGCATCCGCCGGACCGCACGGCGTCCGACGCGTAGCGCCGTCAATTTTTACCTTGCTCCAGGGGCCGCTCGCCGCCATCTTGAACGCATGAAGGTACGCAAGGCCGTAATCGTGGCGGCAGGCCTCGGCACCCGGATGCTGCCCGCATCGAAGGTGGTCCCGAAAGAGATCCTGCCGGTCGTCGATAAACCCGCGCTGCAGATGGTCGTGGAAGAGGCGGCGGCTTCAGGAATCGAAGAGATCATCCTGCTGCTGGGTCCCGGCAAGGAGCTGCTGCTCGAGCATTTCCAGCCGGCGCCGCTGCTCGAGCGCCACCTCGAGCAGCGCCGCAAGCTCGACCTGCTCGAAATCGCGCGCGCGCCGAACCGCCTCGCGCGCTTCACCGTCGCCTGGCAGAGCGAGCCCCTCGGCCTCGGTCACGCGGTCTTGCAGGCGCGCGCGGCCGTCGGCGACGAACCCTTCGCCGTGATCCTGCCCGACGACATTTTTGACAGCCCCACGCCGTGCCTGCGGCAATTGCTCGAGCATGCCGAAGCCACCGCGGCGCCGACCGTCGCGCTGATGCGCGTCGCCCGCGTCGATCTTTCGAAGTACGGGATCGTCGCGGTCCGGCCGGCCGCCGGCCGCCTGTGGCATCTCACCGGGATGGTCGAGAAGCCGGCGCCCGAAGATGCCCCGAGCGATCTCGCAATCATGGGCCGCTATATCCTGACACCCGAAATTTTTACCCTGCTCGAGCAGGTTAAACCCGGCGCAGGTGGCGAGATCCAACTGACCGACGCGCTGCTCGCGCTCGCGCAACGCCGCACGCTGTACGGCCTTGAGATCGAGGGCATCCGCTATGACCTCGGCGACCGCCTGGGCTTCCTGACCGCGCAGATTGGTTTTGGGCTGAAACGACCCGATCTCGCACCGCAGTTGCGGCAGTGGCTCGCGCAAATGCCGCCCGCATGAGCGATTTGGCATGGCTATCTGCGTGACGCCGAGAATCGTCGTCGCGGCGACCGGCAGCGGCGTCGGCAAAACCACCGTCACCGCGGCGCTGATGCGCGCCCTGCACGACCGCGGTCTCAAGGTGGCCGCCTTCAAGTGCGGCCCCGATTACCTCGACCCCGGCTATCATCAGCGCGCCGCACTTTCGTCGTCGCACAATCTCGACGGCTGGATGATGGGCCGGGCCGGCGTCCTCGAAACCTTCGCCACTGCCGCCGCCGACGCCGATATCGCGATAATCGAAGGCGTGATGGGACTGTTCGACTCGGCCGCGCCCACGGCCGACGAAGGCTCCACCGCGGAGATCGCGCGCTGGCTCGGCGCGCCCGTGCTCCTTGTCGTTGACGCCTCGGGGATGGCCCGCACCATCGCGGCGCTGGCCCTCGGCTTCGCGCAGTTCGACTCGTCCATTCGCATCGCCGGTCTTATCTGCAATCGCGTCGGCAGCCGCGGCCATCTCGAGCTTCTGCGACGCACGCCGGTGCCGATGCCCATCGTCGGCGCCCTGCCCGCCGCGCCCGAGATTACGCTCCCCGAACGTCACCTCGGTCTGGTCTCGGCGATCAACAGCGCGACGCCGGAAAGCGTCTTCCAGCGGCTGGGACAGATGGCCGTGGAATGGTTCGATCTCGATTCGATCATCGCGCTGGCGCGGAGTTCGCCGCCGCTCGCCGGCGATCGCGACCGCGCCCCACGCGCCATCGCACGCTGCCCCATCGGGATCGCCTACGATGAGGCGTTCCATTTCTACTATCAGTATAATCTCGCGGCGCTCGAGGCGGCGGGCGCCGAGTTGGTCCGCTTCTCGCCGATTCGCGACCGCACACTGCCGGCGGTCGCAGGGCTTTATTTCGGTGGCGGCTATCCGGAAACCGCGGCGCGCGAGCTCTCCGCCAATCTGCCGATGCTGCAGGCGATCCGTGAGTTCGCCGCCGCTGGTAAACCGATCTACGCCGAATGCGGCGGCCTCATGTATCTTGCCGAGGCCATCCGCACCTTCGACCACGAAACGTATCCGATGGCCGCGCTGATTCCGGGAACCGCCGTGATGCATTCAACGCTGCAGGCCCTCGGTTACGTCGAGGTCACGACCACCGCGCCGAGTCTGCTCGGCCCGACGGGCACCTCCTGGCGCGGCCATCAGTTTCGTTATTCGTCGCTCGAACCCGACGCCGCCGCGATTGAACGGATCTACCGCGTCGTTCCACGATGGGGCGCCGGGCCCTTTGCTGAGGGCTACCGCCGCGCCAACGTCATCGCTTCCTACGTTCACGCCCATTGGGCTTCGAACCCCGCCGTGCCCGCCGCCTTTGTGCAGACCTGCGCGGAGGCCGCCGACCGGCGCAAAGACCGGTTCTCGTAGCCCCTCGGCTGTCTTAGAATAGGCCCGCGTGGATAATCGAGATCCGAGCCAGCCGCGTTCGAACCCGGCACCCCATACCCTCGAGGGCTTTGCCGTCCTCCATCAGTTCTTCCGCCTGAGACGCGACGCTTTGCGCGCGCTTGCGCCGAGCGACCGCGAGGCGCTCGTCGCCGAAGCCGCCGCGACGTTCTCCGCGATGGCGCAGCGCGAGGACGGTGACACGGCGCTCTTCCGCCAGCTCGGGCATAAGGGCGATCTAATCGTTATCCATTTCCGTCGCACCCTTGACGAGCTCAGCGCGGCCGAGCAAACCGTCGCCCAGATGCCGCTCGGCGTCTTCCTCGAACCGTCCTACTCGTACCTCTCGCTGATCGAAATCGGCCTCTACGAAGCCACCGTCAAACTCCATCGTGAGCTGACCGAGCGCGGCCTCGAGCCGCACTCGGCGCAATGGAACGAAGCGGTTGCCGCGGAACTCGAGTCGCAACGCCGGAAACTGGCCTCGCGCCTCTGGTCGCGCATCCCGCAGCGCCGCTATGTCTGCTTCTATCCGATGAACAAACGACGCAGCGGCGCCGACAACTGGTACATGCTCCCGCTCGAGCAACGCCAGCGCCTGATGCACGAGCACGGCATGATCGGCCGCCGCTATGCCGGTCGCGTCAACCAGGTCATTTCCGGATCAATCGGCTTCGACGACTGGGAATGGGGCGTCGACCTGTTCGCCGACGATCCGCTGGTGTTCAAACAGCTCGTCTACGAAATGCGCTTCGACGAATCGAGCGCGCGCTACGGCGAGTTCGGCCCGTTTTACATCGGGATCAGACTCGCTCCGCAGGAGCTCGGCGGACTGCTGCGCCAGACCTAGCCGTTCCCCGTCAGCCGAGCGCGCCGAGCCGCAATTCCTGCGCCTGACGCCGCAACGGTTCCGGCAGCGGCACCTCTTCGGCATCGCTCCAGGTGCTCTCGAGCCGATAAAACTCGCGCGACGGCTCGAAGAACACGTGGATCACGAAGTCGCCATAATCGAGGATGATCCAGTGCCCGAGGTTGAAGCCCTCAATCGCCAGCGGATGGAGTCCGCGCAGCGCCATCCGTTCTTCAATTCCGCGCGCGATAGCCTGCACCTGCACGTCGGAACGCCCAGTCGCGATTACAAAGTAATCAGCGATCGGCTGCAGGTGCGGCACCTGCACTACTCGCAAATCGTACGCCTTCTTCTCCAGCGCCGCTTCGACCGCCGTAAACGTCTGGGTCAGTGTGTCGGTCACAAGTACAGCGAGTGACGCTCGATATAGTCAGCGACGTCGCCGGGAACCAGATAGCGAATCGACTTGCGCAGGGCGAGTTTCCCTCGAATCATCGTCGCCGAGATCGGCAGGAACGTGGTGGGAATAACGGACAGCGTGCGACCGCCTCGATTGGTATAATGCTCTCCCTCCTTAACGTAGCCGAAGCGGTTCACCGCGGCAAGGGACAGGTCGCTATCCGTCTCCCCCGCGCGCGGCCGATAATGCACCGCCAGATTGCATAGCCGCATGATCTCGTCGCACTCGCGCCAGGTCTCGAACTCCATGAATTGATCGGTGCCGAGCAGCAGGTAAAGCTCGGGGCGGCCCCGCATCGTCGCGATAAAATGCCGAATCGTATCGACCGTATACGAACGCCCCGCGCGCTTCAGCTCGCTATCCGAGACCATGAAGTGGCGATTGCCCTTCGTCGCCAGTTGCACCATGTGCAGGCGATGGTCGGCGGCGGCCAGCGTGTCACCCGGCTTATGCGGCGGCAGCGCGGCCGGAATAAAGTAAACCAGATCGAGCCCCAGCGCTTCCCGCACCTCCTCCGCGGCGCGCAGATGGCCGAAATGAATCGGGTTGAAACTCCCGCCGAATAGTCCTGTGCGCATTGATGCCGGCGGCGCTCTACGATAACGGCCTGCTCATTTTCGCACCTGGCCCGTGCCCCGAATGACGTATTTATAGGTGGTCAGCTCGCGCAGTCCCATCGGCCCGCGGGCGTGCAGGCGGTTGGTCGAGATACCGGTTTCGGCGCCGAAACCGAACTCGAAACCATCGGTGAAGCGCGTCGACGCATTGATATAGACCGTCGCCGAATCAACCTCGCGCTGAAAGCGCTCCGCACTTTCACTGCTGGTCGTGACAATCGCGTCGGCAAGTCCCGAGCCGTGACGGCCGATGAACGCGATCGCCTCGTCAAGCGTATCAACCACCTTCACCGCCAAAATGAGATCGAGGTACTCGGTGTCCCAGTCCTCCGGCGCAGCCGGCCGCGCGGCCGGAACCATCGCGCAGGTGCGCTCGTCGCCGCGTATCTCCACGCCGGCCTGCAGCAGCCGCTCGGCGACGAGCGGCAGAAACTGCGGCGCCACCTCGCGATGGACCACCAGGTTTTCCATCGCGTTGCAGACCGACGGCCGGCTGCACTTCGCGTTGACGCAAATCTCCGCCGCCATGTTCAGGTCCGCATCGCGGTCAACATAAGTGTGACAGATGCCGTCGAAATGCGGCAGGATCGGCACCTCGGAACCCTGCAGGGCCTGCTTCAGCGCGCCGCCGCCGCGCGGAATGATCAAATCGATCGCCTCCGGATGGCGCTTCATGATCTGGATCGCGGCGCGGTCCGGATTGTCGATAAACATCACGCAGGCGGCGTCGAGACCGACCGTCGCAAGAGCCTTACCGATCAACCCGGCGAGCACCCGATTGGTGGCCAGCGCTTCGCGTCCGCCCCTTAGCACGACCGCATTGCCGGCCTTGAGACCGAGCACCCCCGCATCGACGGTGACGTTCGGCCGCGATTCATAGACGATCGCGATAAGACCGATCGGCACCCGCACCTGCGCAATCTCGAGACCGTTGGGCCGCTGCCATTGCGCCATCACCTCGCCGACCGGGTCGGGCAGATCCATCACCTGCCTGACGCCCTCGGCCATCGCCGCAATCCGCGCCGGCGTGAGCGTCAGCCGCTCGACGAAGGCGGCGTTCTGCCCATTGGCGCGGGCCGTTGCGAGATCTTCCGCATTGGCCGCCAGAATCGCCGCGGTGGCCGCTGGAATCGCGCGCGCCAGCGCGGCCAGGGCCCGGTTCTTTTGCTCGGTGGGAGCGAGCGCGAGCGCGCGGGCGGCGCGTCGCGCCGCCGCCAGCCCCGCCAACAGCTCCGCTTCAAGGCTCACGTCAGTTCCTCGAGCAGCACGAAGTTGTCACGATGGACAATCTCGTCGGCCACCTTGTAGCCCAGCACCTGCGAAATCTCGGCCGAGCGATGGCCCAAAACGCGCGACACGTCGCTCGACGGATAGTTCACCAGTCCGCGTCCGAACTCGACCCCGGCGGCATCCAGCAGGCTCACGCAGTCGCCGCTCGCGAATTCGCCGCGCACCTCGCGGATTCCTGACGGCAACAGGCTCCGACCCTTGTGCCGCAGCGCTTCGGCGGCCCCCGGATCAAGCGCCAGCGCGCCCACCGGTCGCAGCGCGAAGGCGATCCATTGCTTGTGTCCCTTGAGCGGGGCGCGTGACGGCGCTATCAGGGTGCCGATTTCACGCGCCGGATCGAGCACCGCCAGCAGATTATCGCCGCCACGACCGGGCGCGATAATCGTCGCGATCCCGGCGCGCGCCGCCTGTCCCGCCGCCTTGAGCTTGGTCGCCATGCCGCCGCTGCCCAACGGACCGGCCTTCTCGGCCACCAGCCCGCGCGTCGCCGACTCGACGTCGCTGATCAGCGGGATCAGGCGGGCATCGGGATGCTTGCGCGGATCGCGCGTCATCACCCCGGCCACGTCGCTCAGTATCACCAGCATCTGCGCCTGCACCATCCCGGCCACCATCGACGAGAGCACGTCGTTGTCGCCCATTCTAATCTCTTCGACCGCGACCGTATCGTTCTCGTTGATGATCGGCAGCACGCCGGCGCTGAGCAGCGCCCGCAGCGTATGGACGGCGTTGGTGCGCCGCTTGCGGTCAGCCACGTCGTCATGCGTCAGCAACAGTTGCGCGACCGTCCGCCCGCGCCCATCAAAGGCCTTGGCCCATTGCCGCATCAGCTCGATTTGACCGGCCGCGGCGGCCGCCTGCCGCTCGCCCATCGAGCGCCCGCGATAGCCGAGCCGCGCGCGCCCCGCGGCGATCGCGCCCGAGCTCACCAGCACGACCTCGCGCCCCTCGCGCATAACCCGGTCGATCTGCGCCGCAAGACGATCGATAACCTCGACCCGCAGACCGCTCGTGTCCGAAAGCACCGCGCTGCCGACCTTGACCACGATCCGGCGCGCGGTCCGCAACAGCGATGCCTTATAGTCCAGTTGTGACATTGGCTGAATGCGCTTCTCTCCCCTCAAGCTTTCGCACAATCGCATCGATTAACGGCCGCAGGCCGCGACGCTCCTCGGCCGAAACCATCAGCACCTCGAGTCCGCTCGCTTCGGCAAGTTCGCGCGCCCGGGCGGCGGCCGCAGCCGCCTCGACCAGATCAACCTTGTTGAGCGCGATTAGCGCCGGCCGCCCAACCATCCCGGCGTCGAAAGCCTCGACTTCGTTTCTGACGACGGCGTAGTCGGCCAGCGGGTCGGCCGTGACATCGATTACGTAAACCAGCACGCGCGTGCGTTGCAGATGGCGCAGAAAGCGGATACCGAGGCCGTGCCCCTGATGCGCCCCTTCGATCAGACCCGGAATATCCGCCAGGTTGAACGCCTCGTCGTCGCTCACCCGCACCCGTCCAAGATTCGGCGTCAGCGTGGTGAAGGGGTACGGCGCGATCTTCGGATGGGCCGCGCTGAGCGCCGCGAGCATCGTCGACTTGCCCGCATTGGGCAGCCCTACCAGGCCGGCGTCCGCCACCAGCCGGAGCTCCATCCGCACCCAGCGCGCCTCGCCGCGCGCGCCCGGCGTGGCGATACGCGGCGTGCGCCGCGTCGAGGAGACAAAGTGCATGTTGCCGAGGCCGCCCTGACCGCCCCGGGCGATCACCGCCTGCGCGCCCGGCGCCACCAGATCGGCGAGCACGCGCCCGTCGCTTTCATCGAAGACGATCGTGCCCGGAGGCACGCGCACGAAAAGGTCGTCACCCTGATGGCCGTACTGCTGCTTGCCCCGCCCAGGCTCGCCGTCGCGCGCGATGAGCCGCGGCTGGTACTTGAAATCGAGCAGCGTCGAGAGGCCTTCATCGACCTCGAACACGACGCTGCCGCCGCGCCCGCCGTCGCCGCCGGCGGGACCGCCGAAGGGACGATACTTCTCGCGCAGAAACGCGATCGCGCCGTCGCCGCCCTTGCCGGCCTGGACGTAAACCCGGGCTTCGTCGATAAAACGCATCCCGCCGGCATTATAGCAGTCGTCGCGCGGTCAGGGACGCAGGTTTATCGCCGTAACCGGTATCAATGCCGACCGCTGGCGTGACGGCCCGTCCGGCCGGCGGCGGCGCGCAGTTAGCTGCGACTGGACGCTAAAGGCAAAGTTCCGCCAGGGTTCGCAGCGCCTCGACCTGGTTGGTGCCAATCAGCATCGTGGTTACCGGCGACGCCTTCCAGCGCGCGAGCTGGTCGCGGATATGCTCCTTCGGGCCGACCAGTGCTACCGCATCGACCAGCTCATCCGGCACCGCCGCCTGCGCCTCGTTCTTTTTCCCGCCGAGGTAGAGGTCCTGCAGTCTGGTGGCGAGGTCCTCATAGCCGAAGTTGCGCACGTAGCTGTTGTAAAAATTCTTGTTCCGCGCGCCCATCCCGCCGATATACAGCGCGAGACTCGCTTTGACCGGCTCGCGGCACTTCGCGATATCGTTGCCCATCACGCAGGTGACGTAGGGCGAAAAGTCAAACTCCGCGCGCTTCTTGTGCGGACCGGCCTTGGCGAAACCCGCCTCCAGATGCTCCTTGTAAAGCGCGTCGTACCAGTCCGGGCTCATCCAGACCGGCAGGATCCCGTCGGCGAGCTCGGCCGCCAGCTCGATCCCCTTGGGACTGATCGACGCGGTATAAATCTTCATGTCCGGACGGCCGTGCAGGATACTCTTGAGCGGTTTCCCGAGGCCGCTCGCCCCCGGACCGCGATACGGGATCTGATATTCCCTACCGTCGTAGCTCAGCGGCTGCTCGCGCCTGAGGATCATGCGGATAATCTCGATATACTCGCGGTAGCGCTGCAGCGGCTTGCCGTATGGCACACCGTGCCAGCCTTCGATCACCTGCGGATTCGACGGCCCCATCCCAATAAGGAACCGGCCGTTGGTCAGCCCGTCGAGCGTCATCGCCGTCATCGCGGTCATCGCCGGCGTCCGCGCCTGCATCTGCAGGATTCCGGCGCCAAGTTTGATCTTCGAGGTGCGCGCGCCGACGAAGGCGAGGAAACTCACGACGTCCGAGCCCCAGGCCTCGCCGGTCCAGACCGAGTCGTAACCCAGCCGCTCGGCCTCGAGGATAACCTCCATCGTCTCGGCCATCCGCGGACCCGAATATCCGGATACTAGTCCCAGGCGCATCGCTCTCTCCTCCTGCGGCGGTCGGCGACGCCGCAGCGCCGCCGCGCTGAGCATATCAAGTCGGCCGAAGCGCCGTCGATTGTTTGAGGGGAAGGGGCGGCGGCGCGATACACGCCTGCGCCGTGACCGTCGGCCTCCCCGCCCCGGCCCGCCGCGCGACCCCGCGCTGCGCCCTATCCGCCGGCGACGGCGCTGCCGAAACCAGCAGCACCTCGGCGTCGCGCTCCCCGACCGCGGCCAAACGATGGGGAATCGAAGCGGCGAAGTGCGCCGAGTCACCGGCCTGCAATAGATGATTCTGGCGGTCGAGCGTCAGGTTGAGGGTGCCGCTCAGCACGTACAGCAGTTCCTCGCCGTCGTGCTTCGCGAGCCCGTGCGGGCGACGCCGGCGCGGCACGATCACATGCAGGGCGTTGAGCCGCAGCCCCTCTTCGCCGCCCGAGATCGGATGATACCGGAGGCCGTCCGCGCGCCGGATCCGCGCCTGCTGCCGGCGCGTCACCGTCGACTCGAGCGGATGAGCCGCCGGATCGATCAGCGCAGAAAGGGCGACACCATAAACCTCGGCGAGCGTGATCAGCGCGGCGAGCGACGGCTGCCGCAGTCCGCTTTCGAGTCGCGAGAGAAAGGGCGCCGATAGCCCGCTGCGCGCCGCCAGCGCCCCCAGGGTCCAGCCGCGTTCCTGCCGCAACCGCGTGAGCTGCGCGGCTAGCGCCAAGGGTTTGCCATGGGACGAAAACTCTCCTGCTGCCACGCCGGGTTAGTTAGCATCGCCCTTGCCTGCGCGGCAAACCGCGGCGAGCGGCCCGTCACTGCAGCATCACCGCGTCGTCCTCGCGCATCGTGCCGCCGCGCAGCACCGTGGCATAGACGCCGACGTTGGCCTTGTTCTCCTGCGCCGCGGTCCGCAGGATACCCAGATCGCGCGGCAGCTCGCCCTGTTCGAGCGTAACGATCACGCAGCGCGGCGTCGGCCGCCAGATGCTGAGCACGACTTCGGGTCCCAGCGCCAGCGTCCGTCCGACCCAGTCGTTCTCGATAAAACCTTGAGCCGCCTCCGGCTCGACCACGATATTCGGCCGAAACCGGCGCGCATCGAAATAACCCGTCGGATAAAGCCGCGTCAGCGTCGCCAGCGACGCCGTCGTCAGCAGATGGATCGGCGCGCCGTCGAAGAAACTGTCCGCCATGATCTCCTCGTTCGAGACCTCGTTGCGGCGTGCGAGTTTATCCAGGTCCGGCCAGTACTTTTCGAGTCGCGGACGCGCCATCCCGCCGCACGCGATCGTCACCTCGCGCTGCAAGGCTGCGCTCAAGCGCCGCTCCGCATCGGCCGCATCGGTCCGCACGATCGTGCCGTCCCCGAGCGTGATCAGCGCCGGCGGCAGCGGCTCTTCAAGCGTCGGCGTCCGTTCGAGCCGCGCGCGACAGGCGAGGACCGCCTGCCACTTGCGCGGATTCTTGGCGCTGACCAGATTGCCGGTGGCGCGGTCCACCAACGCATAGGCGCGATCACCCAGCACCCCGCGCTCCGTCACCACCAGACGCTCCTGCCGCTCGCCCGCCATCGATTTGACCGGATAGCGCCACAGCGCCCGAATCGTCCCGACCCGTTCCATCCTAACCCTCGCCAACGGCCCTATGCCGCGCTGACCGTCCGCCGCGCGCGGCCGGCGCCGACCTCGCGCACCCCGCGATGCTCGGCGCGAACACGTTCGGTGACCGAGGCGACAAAGGCTGGCCGCCGGCGCAGGATCATGAACCAGGTCAGGCCAATCGCGAGATAGCCGAGGAAAATGTAGGGAAAAATATTCACCGGCCACGACGGCACCGGATACACACTGCCCACCGCCGGCACCATCAGCAGCACCACGGACGCCGCCGCGAGCCCGATCTCCTTCATCCGTAGCGCCCCCCATTGCCGCAGATACGCCGGCGCTGCGATCGAGATCAGGAAATACGCCCCCAGAAAACCGAACGCGCCGAAGGTCCCGGCATCGTTGAAGGCGTCGAGCACCGCGAGCCCGAAGACCTTGGTCAGAACCAGCGGATTGAGCAGGATCAACAAACCCATCACGGAGACGGCGACGTGCGGCGTTTCATGGGTCTCGTGCGATCGGCCGAGCGCCGGATGGAGCACGCCGACCCGGCCCATCGCATATAGGATCCGCGCGCCCGAGTTGAGACAGGACAACGCCAGCGAATAGAAACTGATCATCGCCCCCGCCGAGATCGGCGCCTTGAGCCAGCCGACACTCATCAGGTCCGCCAGGTAATTGAGCGGCGCGTCGGCCTTGTCGAGGGTCAGCTTCGCTCCGTTGAAACCCACGACTTCGGTATAGGTGATAAAGACGAAAAATGCGCCCGTCAGTAGCAGACTCCCGATCACCGCCCGCGGGATCGTCCGCAGCGGCTCCTTGGCCTCCTCGCCGAAGGCGGTGGCGCATTCGAAGCCGACCAGGCTGAAGATCGCCACCACCACGCCGAGGCTCAAGCCCGAAAACGACGCCCCCTGAAGCGTCAGTTGCGCCGGATCAAACACCGCTTTGGCGTGAAACAGCACGATCACCGCGAGCATCAGGATGAAAAAGATCGACAGCCCCTCGAGGATCAGCATCAGCACACTGGAGAGCTGAATATCCCGATACGCGAGCATCCAGCACGATCCCACGCAGATAAGGAACAGCAAAGGTTCCGGCAGGCCGAGGCCGACCATGCCGAGCAGCGTGTTCGCAAAAATCGTGAACCCGGTCACGCCCGCCGTGCCGATAAAGAGGTAAGCCCAGGCGAGACACCACCCCGACACGTTCCCCGCCGTCGTGCCGAGTCCCATCACCGTATAGGCGTACATCGATCCCGCCGACGACGAACGCCGCGCGAACTGATTAAGATTCATGGCGACGAACAGCAGCATCACCGTGCCGAACAGATAGGCGAGCCAGCTCGCGCTGCCCGCCGTGCCGTACATCAAAGGCACAATCAGCGCCGCCGTCATGGTCGGCGAGATAAGCGCGATCGCCATCGCCGTGACTTCGGTGAAGTTCAAACATTCCGCGCGGAGCCCCGCCTGACTATCGCCCTGCTTCATTGCCCTGCTCCCGGCGCCACGCCCGCCCGGCTGGCGCCTGTTCGATTTTGCCTGTCAGGCAATAACTGCAACGACCGTACCTGCGAGGCAACACGGCGGCGGCGGCCTTCGCGCCGCCCCGTCCGCGTCACGGCGCAGGCATCTGCCTCTTTCGCGGGCGCCCAGCGGCGGAACCCCGGCGCTTCGGCCCGCCGCCGCCGCGGCCCGATCGGTAGCCCGCGCCGGCCGCGGCAGGGATAATGTGGGCTTTTGAACCCCGGGGATTCGATGCTCGTCGCGCGCGGCATATGCAAACGCTTCGGCCGAACGGTCGCCCTCGACCGCGTCGATTTCCACGCCGCGCCCGGCGAGATCCATGCCCTGATTGGTGAAAACGGCGCGGGCAAAAGCACGCTCGTCAGCATCCTCGCCGGCCGTCTCGCGCCCGACGCCGGCACCATCACCGGCGCCGACGGACCGCTTAGGATAACTCCCGGCACCGCACACGGCGTCGCCGCGGTCTTCCAGGCGCCGCTCCTGTTCGAGCAGATGTCGTGGGAGGAGAACCTCGCGCTCGGCGGTTTTCGCCGCTCCACCCGGCTGCGTCCCGAGGCGCTCGCCGCCGCCGCGCGCGCCGCTCACGACCTCGGCTTCGCCCTGCCCGTGCCCGGCCGGCGCGTCGCCGATCTCGCGGTCGGCGAGCGTGTGCGCCTCGCCATTCTGCGCGCTCTCAGTTTCGCGCCGCGCGTCCTGCTCCTCGATGAACCGACGGGCGCCCTCGCCCCTGCCGAAGTCGAGCAGTTCCTCGATCATCTCGGGCGGCTGAGGCGCGACGGCCGCGCGGTCGTGCTGGTTACACACCGCCTCGGCGAGGCGTTGACCGTCGCCGATCGCATCACCGTGTTGCGCCGCGGGCGCAAGGTCGCCGAAGTGCCGGCCGCCGCGACCAATGAACGCGATCTCGCGACCCTGATGGTCGGTGAGCTGCCGCCGCCGCTTGCCGCCTCCACCTATGAGGGCGCCCCGGCCGTCCTGCTGTCGCTCGCCGATCTCATGCTCGAAAAGGACGGCCGGCGGCTCCTCGACGGCGTCACGATGGAGGTTCGACGCGGCGAAATTGTCGGCGTCGCCGGCGTCGAAGGCAACGGTCAGGACGCGCTCATCGCCATCCTCGCCGGTCTCGCCGCGCCCACCGCCGGACGGCTGCTCACCCGCGGAGCGCTCGCCCTCATCCCGCAGGACCGCGACCTCGATGGGCTGATTCTCGAAATGCCGTTATGGGAGAATCTGCTGCTGCTCGAGCCGCTACGGCGCCGTTTCGCTCCCCGCTATTGGCTGCGCCGCCGCGACGCCGTGGAATTCTGCCGCGCGCTGCTCGCCCGCTATGCGATCCGCGCCGGCGGGCCGCACGACCCCGCCGCGGCGCTCTCCGGCGGCAATCGCCAGCGGCTCGCCGTGGCGCGCGCGCTCGCGACGCAGCCCGAAATCGTCGTCGCGCACGATATCGCGCGCGGGCTGGATCTGGCCGCCACCCGTGAGCTCCACCGCCAACTGCGCCAGTATGCGGAATCCGGCCGCGCGGTGCTCCTGCTGTCGAGCGACCTCGAGGAGATTTTCCAGCTCTGCAGCCGCAGCTATCTGATGAGCCGCGGACGCCTGCGCCCCCTCGGTCCCGCCGACCGTCAGGCCGGCCGCTTCGGCCTGATGCTTTCCGGTGCCCAGGGATGAGCGCGCGCGCCCTCCTGCCCTCGCTCGCCGCCCTGCTGCTGGCCGCCCTGCTCGTCGCCGTCACCCTGCTCCTGCTTGGCGTTTCGCCGACCCGCGCCGCCACGGGACTGCTCGACGGCGCCTTCGGCAGTCCGCTCGCTATCACCGACACGCTCGTCAAGGCGACGCCGCTCATCTTCTGCGGACTCGCCGTGGCGCTCGCCTTTGAAGGCGCGCTGTGGAATATCGGCGCCGACGGCCAGCTTATCGCCGGGGCCGTGGCCGCCGGCGGCATCGGACCGCGACTCGCATCGTGGCCCCATCCGCTGGCGGTGTCCGCGCTCCTCCTCGTCGGCGCGCTCGGCGGCGGCGCCTGGGGATGGATCGCCGGATGGCTCCGCGCCCGGCGCAACGTCAGCGAGGTCATCAGCACCATCATGCTGAACTACAGCGCGGCGCAGATTCTGGCCTGGGCCGTGCACGGCCCCCTGATCGAAGCCTCGCGCGCCTTCCCCGAAAGCTCCGCGATAGCCGCAAGCGCGCGCCTGCAGCTCTATTTTGCGCCGAGCCGCCTGAACCTCGGGATGGCGCTCGCGGCGGTCCTGAGCGGCCTCGCCTATCTCTATCTCTATCGCAGCGCCTGGGGCTTCGCCCTGCGCGCGATCGGACGCAGCCCCCGCGCCGCAACCTTCCACGGCCTTGCCACTACTCGCGTAATCATCACCACGCTGGTCCTGAGCGGCGCGCTCGCCGGCCTCGGTGGCGCCGTCCAGGTAACGGCGATTACCCATCGGCTCTACGAAGCGTTTTCCCCCGGATGGGGTTACGAGGCGATCGCGGTGGCGCTCGTGGCGCGCCTCAATCCGCTCGCCATCGTGCCGTCGGCGATCTTCTTCGGCGCCCTCGACAACGGTGCGCAGGCGATGCAGCGCGCCGCCGGCGTCTCGGCAGTGCTCGTCCAGGTCATCGAGGCGCTCGTCATCATCATCCTCCTCGCCTTCGACAGCGCCGCCGGCCGCCGCCTCGGACGCGGCCTGCTGAGTCCCGCAACTCCCGATTCGGCCGAAGTCGATGCTTGAGTCCTTTCTGGCTTCGACCATCGCCATGGCCACGCCGATTCTGCTCGCCGCGCTCGGCGAGCTGGTGGTCGAGCAGAGCGGCGTCATCAATATCGGCATCGAGGGCGCGATGCTGAGCGGCGCGTTCGCCGCTCTCGTCGCGGTCTATTTCAGCGGCGGCATGATCTGCGGACTCGTCGTCGCCGCCGCCGCCGCCCTCGCCGTCAACGCGCTGCTCGCGGTCCTCGTCATCAATATCGCGGTCAACCAGGTGGTCGCCGGCACCGCGCTGAATCTCCTCGTCGCCGGCATCACCGGCGTCGCCTATCGCGAGGTCTTCGGCGTGACCGGCAGGGCGCTCACGGTCAGGGCGCTCGCCCCGCTGCCACTCGGACCGTTGACCCGCATCCCGCTGCTCGGCCCGGCCCTGTTCGATCAGTCGCCGCTTGCCTACCTCGCGCTGCTGCTCACCGCGATCGTCGGTTATGCAATAGCCCGCACGCGCGCCGGGCTCCGGCTGCGCGCCTGCGGTGAGCATCCGGAGGCCGCCGCCGCGCTCGGCATCAACGTCTATCGGATGCGCTGGACGGCCCTGCTCTTCGCCGGCGTGCTAAGCGGGCTCGGCGGCGCCTACCTGACGCTGGTCTACACCAACACCTTCGTCGAAGGCATCACCGGCGGTCGCGGCTTTGTTGCGCTGGCCCTGGTGATCATCGGGCGCTGGCGCGCCTGGGGTATCGCCGCCGCCGCACTCCTCTTCGGGGCCGCGATGGCCCTCCAGTTCACCCTCCAGGCGACCGTCACCAATCTGCCCTACCAGCTTTTCCTCGCCCTGCCGTATCTGCTGACGCTGCTCGTGCTCGCCCTGATGAGCGGTCAGGCCGCCGCGCCGAGCGCCCTCGGCCGCAGCTACCTGCGCGAATAGCCCTGCGGCCGCGCCGCCGCTTCGCGCTTGATCTCCTGCAGCAGCCGCCGCGCGCGATCCTGCGCGCGGGCCACCAGCTCCCGCGCGGCCCGATCTTCCGGCAGCGGCCGTCTGACGAAGCGCGTCAGCTCCGCGCGATGGTCGGTCAGCGCTGCGCGTTCCGCCGCCGCCGTCGGCGACTTGTTGGCCTGCAGCTTGCGCGGTCCTTCATGACCGCCCTCGGAGATGTACCAGTCCTTGAAGGGCCCGCGAAAACCCGCCTGAAACATCAGCGCGCCCAGATAGGTCGCGGCCGGCGGCACACGCAACAGAAGCTCGGCGTGCGTGTCGCTCTGTCCCGGGCTTTCGTATTCGATCATCAGATGGCCGCCGCGTGGAATCACCTGACCAACGCGATCGATGAAGGCCGCTTCGAGACCGGCCGCGCGCGCGTCGAGGTGCGTGCCGTCGGCGAGTTCGACCGTCGGATAGACCCGCAGCTCCATCCACGGCATCACCCGCCGCCCGCCACCCGAAACGATCCCGGCCGCGAGCGGCGTTCGCGACGGCCCCGCCGCCTCGGCGCCGAGGCCCAGCGCGACGTAAAACCAACCGGCGCGCCGCGGCACCGGTTTCAGTTCCCCTAATGAAAGCCGATAACTCCGGCCGTCGCGGCTGGGAAGTGCGGCCGCCGCGATAGCGGTCAGGATCTGCTCGACCGCGGGATTGGCATTTGCGCTCATGTCAAGCTCAATTGGTGAATGATAGTGCAAAGCGCAGCAATATAGGTTTGCCGTTCGCAAGGCGCAACGCTACTATAAGCGAACCTGAATATGCGCGAAGGTCGCTTAAGCCCGACGCATTTTCCCGCAGCCCGCTGTGAGACCTGCGCCGAAGCAGTGCTCACCTACCTGACGATCGCTCCTGACGGCGTCATGGTGCGCGCCTGCGTCAAGTGCGATACGCCCATCGCCGCACCGCTCGAATGGCGCGATGCGGCCGGCCTGCACGAATTGGGCTTCGAGTCCGAAGTAACGCCGCCGCGCCGGGGTGGATGCGCCGGCGGCTGCGCCTGCGGTTCTCGCCGCGAGTCGCCCCCTCGCGATTCCGCGGACGCGACGGTTCCTTTTTACCGGGACAGGTAGCTCTAACGGCTAGATTAGGCTTGGAGATAGAACCATGAAGTCAACCATTTCCGTGATCAAGGCCGACGTCGGCTCGATCGGCGGCCATATCAAACCCAGTGCGCGCCTCAAGCAGACGATCGAAAACTTCGTCCGCGAAAAGGGCAAGCGCCTCCTCAACGACGTCTACGTCAGTTCGACCGGCGACGACGTCGCCCTGCTGATGTCCCACAACCGCGGCGTCGACGATCCGAAGATCCACGAGCTCGCCTGGGACGCCTTCATGGCCGGCACCAAGGTCGCCAAGGAACAGGGCCTCTATGGCGCCGGCCAGGACCTCCTCAAGGACGCCTTCTCCGGCAATATCCGCGGCCTCGGCCCCGCCTCCTGCGAGATGGAATTCGAGGAGCGCCCCAACGAACCCTTCGTCTTCTTTGCCGCCGACAAGACCGATCCCGGTGCCTATAACCTGCCGTTCTACCTCGCCTTCGCCGACCCGATGCACTGCGCGGGCCTGCTCCTCTCGCCCAAGATGGCCAAGGGCTTTCGCTTCACCATCATGGACGTCAACTACACCGAGGGCGACCGCATCATCGAACTGAACGCGCCCGAGGAGCTTTACGATATCGCCTGCCTCCTCCGTGACAACGAGCGCTTCGTCATCGAGTCCATCCATAGTCGCGCCAATGACGATATTGCCTGCGTCGTTTCAACCTCGCGCCTGCACAATATCGCCGGCACCTACACCGGCAAGGACGACCCCGTCGCGCTGGTCCGTACCCAGGGCAACTTTCCCGCCACCGGCGAAGTCCTCTCGCCCTTCCGCATCGGCCATTACGTCGCCGGTACGATGCGCGGCAGCCATCACGGGCCCCTGATGCCGGTCAAACTCAACTCGACCATCAGCTTCTTCGACGGCCCCGCCGTCGTCAGCGGTGCCGCCTTCTGTATCCACGAAGGCAAGTTCACCGAAGCGGTTGATGTCTTCGACCATCCCTTCTGGGAATGGGTGCGCAACAACGTCTCGGCCAAAGCCGCCGAGATCCGCGAGCAGGGCTTCTCCGGCCCCGCGATGCTCCCCTACAGCGAACTCGAATACGGCGGCGTGGTCGAGAAAATGGGTCAGCTCGATACCCGCTTCACCGTGCGCAAGGAAAGCCAGCACGCCGAGACCGGCGGCAACGGCCGCAAAAAGAAGGCCGCCTGATTCCTTCCTGATCGTCGCGTCTGCGCAACAGGGTCGGCCGACCGCCGACCCTGTTTTTTTCCTCGAACCGCCCCGCGCGCCGCGATCAGAATTACGGACCCACCTGATACTGCTTCTGATCCTCCGCGACGCAGCACTGCGCGATCTCGTCGTGCGCCGTGTCGTTATCCATCGGATTCAGATGCGGATGGCCGCTCAGCACGCCCCAGCCGATCTCCTCGCGGATATAATAATGGCGCGGCGCGCCTTCGATAGCCGTTTCATCGACGCTCTCGCCGCCCTGCACGCTGCAGGTCACCGTGCCTGCCGGCACCACGAACGCGTGATAACCGCCCGGACCGATCCGCGCCGTCTCGTCGCCGCAGGTCACCGGCGGCCGCAGCAGCGACCCCACGTAATGATACGGCCGATAGACATAGATCGTGGACATCCCGGGCGGCGGCTCGGTCCGTTGAAACGGCGCCCCCGCCACCGCGCATCCGCTAACCGCCACCGCCAGCAGCAGCATCCGCACCACTGATTTCACGGCGCCCGCTCCGCGCCCGTCAGGTTCATCGCGACCCGGCTGAGACGCGCGTCATCCGCCGCCAGCTCATCATCGATCTTCGCGCGCACCGCCGCCCGCGCCGCCTCCTCCACTTCGCGATGGGTCGGCTGCTTATACAAAGTGTAGGATTTTGATACATGCACCTTCGCCGCGTATTGCCCGATCAGCCGATCGCCGCGCGCGATCGTCAGCTCCGCCGCCGCCGTCACCCCGAAATCGCCGAGCGGCGCGCCGACGTAGGTCACCGGATCGATGAACGAATACCACAGCGGGAGATGGTACTCGTCGTGGCTCAGCTCCTCCCGATAGCTGAAGCTTATCGGCGCATCGGGGCTGAGCGACGCCGCCACCGCCGGCGGCAGCTCCGCGGCATCGCCCGAGACGAGCCGCCCCGCAAACGGCAGGCGCCTAAGACCGCCTTTCCCTTCGCTGTCCTCGCCGCGACCGCCGGACGCCAGGGCCGCCGACTGCTCACCCCCCACGGCGACCGTGCTCGGCGCGCTCGCCGTGGAATCTGCGCCCGCCGGCGCGGCTACCGGCGCCGTCTGCTGATTCGCCGGCAGCGCACAGCCCGCCGCAACCAGCGCGCCAAGACCCAGGCCAAGACTCAGGCCGACCCTTACGCCCGCACTGCTCATCCGCTTCAGGTCCCGCGAAACGACTCTCCGCGTATTCTCGACCTTTGCGCCCCCTGCCTCAACCGTGGCCGCCTGCCGCTTCGCCGCGCGCGCCGCTGCCAACGACAACGCTCACTTTGCACCTTTGCAGGCTCTTCCGTTCGGCCTAGTATCGCAATCATATGCAAAGAGCCGCCCACAGCGAGGGCGCGGCGCTGCGACTCGACACCCCGACGCCCCCGGCCGTCGAACTCGACCAGGTGCGACGCATCTATCGCCGCGACGAGTTTGCGGTCCATGCCCTCGACAACGTTTCGCTGACCATCCCGCCGGCGCGCTTCGTCGCCATCATGGGCCCCTCCGGCTCGGGTAAAACCACGCTGCTCAATCTGATCGCCGGCATCGACCATCCGAGCTCCGGTCGCGTCGCCGTCGGTGGCGAGGAGATCAGCAGCAAAAAGGATCGCGAACTCGCCGCCTGGCGTGCGCGCCATATCGGCCTGGTTTTTCAGTTCTACAACCTGATTCCGGTCCTCACCGCCCGCGAAAACGTCGATCTGCCCCTGCTGCTTACCACCCTCAACAAACGCGATCGCCGCGCTCATGTCGAAACCGCCCTGCGCGCCGTCGGCCTCGGCGATCGCATGGATCACTATCCCCGCCAGCTCTCCGGCGGCCAGGAACAGCGCGTCGCTATCGCCCGCGCCATCGTCACCGATCCCACCATCGTCGTCGCCGACGAACCCACCGGCGACCTCGACGCCACCTCCGCCGAAGAGATCCTCAACCTCCTCGGCGAGTTGAATCGCCGCTTCGGCAAAACCATCGTGATGGTCACGCATGACTCCCGCGCCGAGCACCACGTCGATGAGATCTACCGCCTCGACAAGGGCATCCTGACCGGCGTCGAGCCCGGCCGGCGCCGGCTCGCCTAGCTCTACGGAAGCGCTCCGATGAAGTACGCCGCCCTGGTCGTAAAAAACCTCGCCCGCAGCAAACGCCGCACTATCTTCACGCTCATCTCAATCGCCGTCTCGCTGTTCATCTTCTCCGCCCTGGTCAGTATGCCGGCCGTGGTCAATCGCTTCCTCGCTGACCCGGCGGCCTCCAATCGCGTGGCCTGCCATAACAAGGCCGGTGTCACCTACGGCATCCCCGAGGCCTACAAACAGGCGATCGCCGCAACTCCGCACGTCGAGGCGGTGGTCGCGCAGAGCTGGTTCGGCGGCATCTACCATGAAGTCGCCGACCAGTTTCCCAACATGTCGGTCGATCCCGAGCAGGTCGGCGCGATGTGGCCCGATTGGGAAATCGCCCCCGACGCGCTCGAGCGCTTTCAGCATCTGCGCACCGCCGCTCTCGTCGGCCCCGAAACGATGCGGCGCTTCGGCTTCCACCTCGGTCAGCGCATCATGCTGCGCGGCACCATCTATCCGTTCAACGTCACTCTCGATATCGTCGGCACCCTCAACGGCAAGGCGCCGCCGAGCTTCCTCGTGTTTCGCCGCGACTATCTCGAAGAGGTGCGCGGCCGCCCCGGTTTCGTCGATGTCATCTGGGTCAGGGTTGACCGCGCCGCCAACGTCCCCCAGGTCATCACCGCGCTTGACGAAAACTTCGCCAACTCCTCGGCCGAAACCTTGACCGAGCCCGAAGCCGCCTTTTACGGCAACTTCATCGCCGGCTACCGCGTGTTCTTTCGCATGGCCGAGCTGATGGGCATCCTCGTCGTCTTCGCGATCGGCCTCGTCGCCGCCAATACCGCCGCCATGTCGATTCGCGAGCGCCGAACCGAAATCGCGGTGCTGCGCTCGATCGGCTTTCCCACCCGCACCATCCTCGCGATGCTGCTCGCGGAATCCCTCCTCATCGCGCTGGCCGGATGGCTCCTCGGCTGCTGCGGCGCCTTCCTCCTGCTGCGCTCGATCACCGTGCAGGGCGTCGTCGGCGCCATCCAGATGCCCACCTCGGTGCTCTTTATCGCCTTCGCCGTGGCCGTCCTCATCGGTCTCGTCAGCGCGATCGTCCCCGCCAGCGCGGCGGCGCGACGCAATATCGTCGAGGCGCTTCGCGCGGTCGCCTGAGATGACCATCCCCCTGAAATACAATGCCCGCAGCCTTATCGTCCGCCCCGTCACCACCCTGATGACCGCCGGCGGTATCGCCCTCGTCGTCGTGGTCTTCGTCATCGCGATGGCCATGGTGGCGGGCCTCGACGCCGCGATCGAAGACGCCGGGTCACCCGATAACCTCGTCGTGCTCCGCCGCGGCGCCACCACCGAAACCGTCTCCGGCTTCACCATCGCGCAGTTCGAGGCGCTCCAATACCTGGCCGCGATTCGTCGCACCCCCACCGGCGAACCCTACGCCTCGCCCGAACTGCCGGTGCAGGTCCTGCTCGATCGCACGGACGGCGTCCGCGACAATGTCATTCTGCGCGGCGTGCGCCCCATCGCCCTCCTCGTCCACGACAAGGTTCACCTCGTCGCCGGTCGCATGTTCAAGCCCGGCCTCGGCGAAGTCATCGTCGGTCAGGGCCTGCTCCATCGTTACCGCCATTGCGCGCTCGGCGCGATGCTGCCGGCGGGGCGGCGCACCTGGAAGGTCGTCGGCATCTTTGCCGCCGGCGGCGGATCCTTCGAATCCGAGATCTGGGGCGATCTCTTTCAGGTGCTCCGCGATACGCAGCGCGGCGATTACTACGCCTCCGTGCGCATCAAACTCGCTCCGGGCGCCGACGCCGACGCCCTGATTCGACGCATCGCCGATGATCCCCGCATCAACCTCCAGGCCGAGAGCGAAGCCGCCTACTATAAGGACCAGACCGTGACCGCCGACCGCATGCGTTCCCTCGGCACCGTTGCCGCCCTGATAATGGCCATCGGCGCCGTCTTCGCCGCGATGAACACCATGTACGCGGCCATCTCCGCGCGCACCACGGAGCTCGCGACCCTTCGCGCGCTCGGCTTTACCGGCGGCGCCGTGATGCTCTCGATGCTCGCCGAATCGCTGCTGCTCGCCCTCGCGGCCGGCCTCCTCGGCATCGTCCTCGCCCTGCCGATCAACGGCGTCTCCACCACCTTCGCCAACACCGTCACCTTCTCGACGATGGCGTTCAGTTTTCGCGTGACCCCAGCGATCATCGGCCAGGGCCTGCTCTTCGCCGCCCTGATGGGCCTGCTCGGCGGATGGCTGCCGGCGTGGCACGCGATGCGGATGAACGTCGTCGATGCCTTGCGGAGCCTCTGACGATGGCCGGTGGCGCCAAACGCGAGCCGAACCTGGTCGATATCGATTCCCTCCGTATCGACCGCTCTTCGCCGCCCCGCGCCCGCCCGCGTTACCTCCGCTTCATCGCCGGCCTCGCCGTTGCCCTGCTGCTGGCGATCGCCGGCGAGGTCGTTTACTCGCGCACTCTCGGCCGCCCCTTGACCGTGCAGACGGCCGTCGCCATAGCCCGCGGCGGCGCGCCCGCTATTCTCCTGACCGGTTCCGGTTACGTCGTCACCCAGCACAAATACATTGTCGTCGGCACTAAAATCCTCGGCCAGATCGTCGAAGAGCCCATCGAAGAAGGCCAGCACGTGCGGCGCGGCGATCTGCTCGCGCGCATCGACGACCGCGACTATCAGGCGCAACTGCGCCAGGCTATCGCCGATCGCGACCTCGCCGCCGCCGACGTTCGCCTGAAGCGCGCTCAGGCCGCGCGCCTCCGCACCCTCTATCGCAACCAGGTCGCTTCGCGTGATCAGCTCGACGTTGCCGACAACGCCCTCGCCGTCGCGCAAGCGCAACTGCAAAAGGCCGAAGCCGCGATTGATTACGCCCGCTTTAACGTCAGTCAGTGCGTGATTACTTCGCCCATCGATGGCATCGTTCTCACCAAGTACCGCGAGCTCGGCGACACCATCAACTACGGCGGCGATATCCAGGCCGGCGGCGGCACCACCGATATCGTGCAATTGGCCGATACCACCGATATGCGCACCGAAGTTGATATCAACGAGAGCGATATCGCCAAGGTCGTGATGGGCGGGCCGGCAACCGTCACGCCCGACGCCTATCCCGATCAATCGTTTGCCGCAACCGTGGCGAAAATCTATCCCGCAGCCGACCGCCAGAAGGGCACCGTCAAGGTTGAGGTCAAGTTGACCCATCCCGACCTGCGCATCATCAAACCCGAGATGAGCGCGAAGGTGGCCTTCCTCGCTGATGAACCGCCGCCGGCGAGCGCCGCAACCGTCGTCGTGCCCCGCAAAGCCCTCGTCACCGATCCGTCAGGCAGCGCGGTCTGGACCGTGAGCCAGGGCCTCGCGCATCGTCGCGTCGTCACCCCCGGTCGTGAGCTCGAGGACGGCGTTGAAATCGCGCGCGGCCTCGACGGCGGCGAACTCGTCATTCTCGACCCCCCTGCCGGCCTGCGCGAAGGCGCCCGCGTCACGCCGACGCCCTGAAGCGCGCGGCGGCCTGCTGCGCCAGATCCGCGAATAAAGCTGCCGCGAAGCGTCGCGCAAATCGCACGACGGTTCTTGCGTTTCGCATGGCCCCGCCACTCGCGCGGTATCCGGATCGCCCCTGGAACCGCGATTCTACGGGACTTTCTCCCGCGGTCCGGGAATTGCCATTGCCTCCGCCATGAACTTCTGGTGGCGTTCAAGAACCTCTCCTCCGCGCATCACCGCTCGGCATCAGTTCGTCATCGGACCGCGGCCGACGGGGACGGGGGCCGCGAGCGGCCGCCTCTATTATTGCGCACGATGCAACTGGTCGTTTCTGGTCTGCGGCAGCCGCGTCGCGGTTCTGGACGAAAATGGCATCCCGATCGCCGGCGCGGTCGGCCGCGAGCGTTTCGCCACTTTTGAAAACGGCCCGTGCCCCATGCTCGCCGAGCCTCCGCCGATCGCCGCAAGCTCCGCAGGTGCGGCGCCAACCCTCGATAGCCGCCACGCTTGCCCGCCGCGCCCGCCCCGGTCGCGTCGCGCAAGGGTGGTCCCGATACTCGGAGCGGCGGGCCGGACCAACCCTGCATCGTTGACGGTCCTCTTGCCGGCGCTCGGCTTTCGCCGGCCACCCGACTAAACTCTCGGTCGGGCGCCGGAGCGCCCGCGACCATTGCGCATCGCCACCTTCAACGTCAACGGGATTCGAACCCGCCTGCCGATCCTGCTGCGCTGGCTCGACGAAACGCGTCCCGACATCGTCTGCCTGCAGGAGCTCAAGGCCCAGCAGGAGGACTTCCCCGCGCTCGCCATCCGCGCCGCCGGCTACCACGCCATCTGGCACGGGCAGAAGAGCTTCAACGGCGTGGCGATTCTCGCCCGCGGCGGCGAACCGGTGGAGCGGCGCCGCGCGCTGCCGGGCGATCCCGCCGACGCCCACAGCCGCTATATCGAAGCCGCCGTCGGCCCGCTGCTGGTCGGCTGCCTCTATCTCCCGAACGGGAACCCCGCACCCGGACCGAAGTTCGACTACAAGATGCGCTGGCTCGAGCGGCTTGCGGCGCACGCGCAGGAACTGCTCGCTGGCGGCGATCCCATCGTGCTGGCCGGCGATTTCAATGTTATCCCGAGCGAAATCGACGTTTATAAACCCGAAGCTTGGGTCAACGACGCGCTCTTCCGCCCCGAAGTTCGCGCGGCCTTCGCTGAGCTACTGCGCCAGGGATGGACCGACGCGCTCCGCCAAACCTATCCCAACCAGCGCATCTATACCTTCTGGGATTACTTTCGTAATCACTATCAGCGCGACGCCGGTCTCCGGATTGACCATCTCTTGATAAGTCCGGCGCTGTGCGCCCGGCTGACCGGCGCCGGCGTCGATCGCGCGGTTCGCGGCTTGGAGAAGGCCAGCGATCACGCGCCGACCTGGATCGAGCTCGCTGATTGACCGGGCCTCCCGGTCGCCCGGAGCTAATCCCCCAGCTTCAGTCAAGCCGTGCGCACCCCTTTGGCCGCGAAACCTGGGGACAGGCGCAAATTTCCTGTGGATGGCCACGAGTCCTTATGCGCGCCCCGATGTTTCACGTGAAACATCTGCCGTGAAACCAAGCCTGGCCTCGACTGCCGTCGCCCCGCGCACTTCGGCTGCGTGACGGCCGCCTCGATCCGAAGGATAGTGGATGGCTCCCCGGGCCGGATTCGAACCAGCGACCCGACGGTTAACAGCCGTCTGCTCTACCGACTGAGCTACCGGGGAGCACGGAAGGCGGAACCTAAATTCGTACCTAGCCGTCTGCCGATAATCAAGCGCACCCGCTGGTTGCCCGACGCGACCGCCGAAGAAACTCGTTCGACTTTTGGCTGGCCGCGCCTCAACTGCTACAAGATCGCCCATGAAAACGGCCTTCCTCGATGCGTTCTCCGGACTGAGCGGCGACATGATCGTCGGCGCGCTGCTGGATGCGGGCGCTGACTTTGACGCTCTGCGCCAGGCGGTCGACTCGCTCGGGATCGACGGCTATCGTCTTTCGCGCCGCCCGCTCGAGCGCAGTGGAATCGTCGCGACGAAATTCGAGGTCGAAGTTTCAACGCCGCAGCCCGAGCGCCATCTGAGCGAAATCCTCACGATGATCACTCGCGCGGCGCTTAAACCCGAGGTCGCGGCCAGGGCTACCGCAGTCTTTCGCGCGTTGGCCGAAGCCGAGGCCCGCGTTCATCGCACCACGCCCGAGGAGGTGCATTTTCACGAGGTCGGCGCCGTTGATTCGATCATCGACGTCGTCGGCGCCGCCCTGGCCTTGGATCAACTGGGCCTCGAGCGGCTGCTGGTCTCAGAGCTGCCGATGGGCGGCGGGTTCGCCCGCTCGCGCCACGGCGTCATCCCGGTACCGCCGCCCGCCACCCTGGAACTGCTGCACGGCTATCCGATCCGACTCGGTGACGGCGAGGCCGAGATGGTTACGCCGACCGGCGCCGCGATCGTGAAGGCGCTCGCCGAACCGGCGCCAGCCGTCCTGAACTTCACCAGCGAACTGGTGGCATATGGCGCCGGCACGCGGGATTTGCGCGACCGTCCCAATCTTTTGCGCGTGCTGATCGGACACACCTCGCAACGCTATCTGAGCGACGACCTGCTCGAAATCTCAGCGAACATCGATGATCTGAATCCGCAAATCTACGAGCATCTGAGCGACCGCCTGTTTGCGGCGGGCGCTCGCGACGTCGCCCTGACCCCGACGATCATGAAAAAGGGGCGTCCGGCAGTCATGGTCAGTGTGCTCGCGGAGGCCGCTCTCCGTGAACGGATTGCCGAGGTCATTTTCGCCGAAACTTCAACGATCGGCCTGCGGTTTCATGCAGTCAGCCGACTGAAGCTCGCGCGGCGCACGCTCGAGGTCGCGACGCGCCACGGCGCGGTGCGGGTCAAAGTGAGCGGCGAGGACAGCGGTATCCCAACCGTCGCTCCCGAGTACGAAGACTGCCGCACGCTCGCGCGCCAGCGCGGCGTGCCGCTGAAGCTGATAATCGAGGAGGCGCTCGCCGCGGCGCGGGCCAAACTGGCTCAGTAGCCGCGCCGCGCGAGGTCCGCCGCGGCCTCTTCGAGCGCGGCGCGGAAATGCGGATGGCTGATGGCGGCGAGGCGGCGCGCGCCCTCGCCGATCGTCCGGCCGCGCAGTTCGGCGACGCCGAACTCGGTTACGATGATATCGGCGTCGCTGCGCGGCGTCGTCACGATGCCGTCGGCCAGGCGCGGCACGATGCGGCTGATGGTGGCGTCGCGGGCGGTGGCGGGCAGGGCGATGATCGAGCGGCCGCCGGCGAGCTGGGCGCCGCGAACGTAGTCGCCCTGACCGCCGACACCGCCGATATATTCACCGCTCGCCGTCTCGGCATTAATCTGGCCGCTCAAGTCCACTTCGACCGCTGAATTGATCGTAATATAGTTGCCGAGTTGACTGAGTATTTCGCCGCGATGGGTATGATCATAAGTAAACAGCCTGATGGCCGGATTTTTGTGCGCAAACTGATACAAGTAATCGGTTCCCACCAGCAGCGCCGCCGTGGTGATGCCGGTATCGATGGGTTTGCGCGAGTTGGTAATCACTCCCCGGGCCATCAGTTCGGCCACCCGATCGTTGATCAGTCCGGAATGAAAGCCGAGTTCGCGCCGATCGCCGATCAGCGCCATCACCGCGTCGGGAATCGCGCCGACACCGATCTGCAGGGTGGCGCCGTCGCTGATGAAGTCGGCGACGTGGCGCGCAATGCGCTCCTCGATGGGACCCACGGCCTGGGGACGGACCTGCGGCAGCGGCCTCGATACCCTGACCAGATAGTCAATTCGCGCCGGGTCGATGCGCCGATCACAATAGGTCCAGGGCAGCCGGTCGTTGACTTCGGCGATAACGACGCGCGCCTGCTGAATCGCCGCGTGCTGAAAATCATTAGCCAGTCCGTAACTGTATGCACCGTCGCCGTCAGGCGCGCTGAGATGAACCAATACTACATCGGCGCGGAGAGTGCCGGCGGCGAAATAGCCATTGACCTGCGAGAGATGGGTGGGCATCACGCGCAACTTGCCGGCGCGCGCGAGCCCGCCCAGATTCCCCATCGCGCCAAAGCTCGTGAAGCTCAGCGTGTCGGCGTGCTCCGCCGTCACCAGGCGGCGGGAGCGCACGCCGGCGCAGAAGATCTCGAGCGGCGCCAGACGCTGGCGCTGCTCGAGCAGTTTTTCGACCAGCGATATGGGATCGCCGGCGCCCTGTCCCCAGACGACCCGTTCGCCGGGCCGGATAATCGCCGCCAGGTCCAGTTCGGCGAGGCTGACCTCCTGCGGCATCGCGCCTCAGCCGTCGGCTAGCCGCGCCGGAAGGCGAGAATCGAGCCTTCGCCGTCGGCCGCGACGTAAATCGTGCCGTCAGCCGACTGGGTGATTCCCGAATAGGGCGTGACCGGCCCGGGCAGCAGGCCGGGGATGCCAGAGAGCACGTGCGGCACGACGCCCGGCGGCGACCCGACCGGCAGATTGGACGCCACCCTGGCCCGTTGCCGGGTCTTGAGCGAGAAGCAGATTAACTCGTGCGTCCCGACGTCGACGATAAACAGCTCATCGCCGGCGAGGAGCACGCCGTGGGGACGATCGAGGCCGCCGACGACTTCGCTGACGCCGCCGTTGACATGCGCCACCGCGCCTTTGCCGGCCTCGGCGACGTAGCAGGAGCCGTCCGGCGCGACTGCGACGCCGGTCGGCCGTGAAAGGCCGGAGGCGGCAACCTGCACCTCTTTGCCCTTGATCACCAGCAGGCGGCCGGAGCCGCCCTCGGCGACGATCACCGCACCGCCGGGGCCGGCCGCGATTCCGTAAGGTTCATTGAGGCCGGTCGCGTGCTCGACGATTTCGTGCGACACCGGATGGTACGAGGCGGCGCCGCCGTTGGCGGTGGTCACGACCAGCATCCCGTTGGCGCCCGCGCCGAGACCGCGCACGAAGCCCGGAAAGGCGCCATCGAAGAGCATCCCGACGCGCCGCTGCGAACCGTCGAGTCCAACCGCGGCCATGCTGATCCCGTCGGAGGCGTAGAGGACGCCATCGGTGCCGAAGGCGATGCCGGCCGGACCGCAGAAGCCCGGTTCGACCAGCCGCCGCTCACGGCCGTCAGGCATGATTTCGCAGACGCCGCCGTCGGTGAAATGCGAGACAAAGAGCCGGTCGTCGGCGGTGAGCGCGAAGTTATCGATCCCCGGCCGCACTTTACCGATAACGGCTTTGCTGCGACTCGGGATGTCGAACTTAAGGATCTCGCCGGTGAGGGCCTGGGTCGAGAGCACCTCGCCCTTGCTGTTCAGTTTGACCGCAGTCGGGAGGCCGAGATCCTTGACGAAGGTTTCGGGGCGGCCGCCATCGACCGGCACGCGCCAGATAGCATTCTCACCGAGGACCGGAAAATAGATGTAATTGTCGGGGCCAAGGAAGAGCGCATTGGGCAGCGGCAGGTTCTCGGCAATCAGGCGCGGCGCGCGGCCGTCGGCGTAGAGTTCCCACATCCGCCCGCCCGGACGGCATTCGTCCATGAAGATGCGATCGCGATGAATCGTCACGCCGTTGGCCGCGGTCATGCCGTCGGCGATAACGCGGACCTCGCCGTTGGGCGCGCGCATGCAGACCCGTTCGCTCATCACTTCGGTGGCGAACAATGCCCCGCGGGAGTCGAAGGCGAGGTCGTCGGGAGCGACGACCGGCCCGCCGTGCGGGCTTATCACGTCAACCGCGCCGCTCGCGGTGTCGATCGCGCTTATCTGGCTACCGAAGGCCTGCGCGACGTAGAGCCGCCCGTCCGGTCCGACGCGCATCCCGTTGGCGCCGTAAAGGGCGCTGGGCGGAGTGACCCGCGTGCATTTCCATCCGGCGGCGACGCTAACGGCCGGTCCGGGATAACGACTTGAACTTTGCGGCATGACGCTATTTCCTCCCGCTGGCTTGTCGCGTAGCGCGGATATCGGGCGGCCGTCAAGCCGCGCGGCGGCGCTTACTCGGGAAGGTGGCGCACGGCGGGCAGGACTTTGGCGGCAAAGCGCTCCATCGCCGCCATCACGTCGCGATGGGGAATCCGTCCGCCGGGGTTGAACCAGGAGACGATCTGACTGGTGCGGGTGCCCTCGTAAACGTGATTGATGCGCTCGATACACTGCTCGGGCGGACCGAAGAAGCCCATGGTGTCGTTGATTTCATCCCACTTGATATTCAAGGCGCGCTCGCGGACCTGCCGCAGATATTGATATGAGCCCTCGTACTGGCCGTGATCACCGAGCATCGCCTGGTCGCCGATGGTGTGAAAATAGTGCATCACGGAGGGCTCGAAGAGTGCGCGCGCCTGGTCGAGGGTGGCGGCGGGACAGTTGAAGAACGCGGTCGCCACGCGGCCGCGCGAACCGTCGTGACCGGCCTGCGCGCGGCTTTCGCGATACCGCGCGACGTGCTCGAACATCTTCGGCAGCGGATTGATCGGCGAGGCGACGAGAATATCGAGACCTTCGCGGCCGGCGAACTCGGCCGTATCGGGACTGTTGGCCGCTACCCACAGCGGCGGATGGGGCTGTTGCAGCGGTCGCGGCGCCAGCGCGATATCGCGAATTCGGTAAAAGCGGCCGTCGTACTGGAAACGTTCGCTGGTCCAGGCGCCGCGAATAATCGCCAGGCTTTCTTCAAAACGCTCGCGACTTTCGTCGCGATCCACACCGAAGCCGCCGAAATGGACGGCGATCGTGCCGCGCCCCACGCCCAGATCGAGCCGCCCGCCGGTCAGGAGGTCGGCCGAAGCGGCCTCTTCAGCGACTCGCAGCGGATGATGAAACGGCAGCAGCACCACGGCGGTACCGAGCCTGATCCGTCGCGTCCGCTGCGCCGCGGCGACGGCCACCTGCAGCGGCGCCGGCATGATCGAAAACGGCTGGAAGAAATGGAGTTCCGCGAGCCAGGCGTGATCGAAGCCGAGCTCGTCGGCAAGGGCGATCTGTTCGAGCGTCTCACGGTAGCGCGTGGCCGGCGATTGATCCGGGGCGCACGGTAGCTGATAGAAGAGCCCGAACTTCATGCGTGTATCCTCGGTCTGCCCGCTGCGCAGAGGGCCAAGCGGAGAGCCCTCATGATGTAGCGTAACTAACGACGAACCGCCAAGACCTGACCGCGGGGCGGGTGATTCGCCGGGCGCTCCTCCCGACGGCTCTGCGCCGGCGGCGGCGCTGCGGGACGCTGGGCGAGGATGCGAAAGGCGATAGTGACCTGCTTGCCGGCGGGCAGGGCAAACAGCAGGCGCGGCGGTTTGATGCCGAACTCGGTGTAGTCAAAAGTCAACTCGCCGCCCGCGCTGAACTGTCCGTCGGTGTCCATCGAGACGCGCACCGGCACGCGCATCGTGCGCGTGACGCCGTGGAGCGTCAGGTTGCCGACCACGGTGGCGTCGCCCGAGGCGCCGGGCACTTCGATGTTGATGTCTTCGAGATGGGAGCTTTCGAAGATAATGGTCTGGTACTTCCAGGTTTCGAGCGCCGAATGAATGACCGTGGTGTCGCGGCTGCTGTTGCCCGAGTCGTAAGTCGTGGCGTTGATTACCAGTTTGACGTGCGCGGTATGGGCAACGTCTTCCGGGTCGCCGTCGATCTCGCCCTTGATAATTTCGAATTTGCCGGTGGCGCTCGGATGGTCGCGCAAGAGGCCCAGCGGCTCGTCAACCGTGGCCGTGATTTCGCTCTTCTGGTAGTCCGGTTCCAGGCGCAAAACTTCGGCGCCGGCGGCCTGCGCCAGCATCGAAATGCAAAACGCCAACGCTGCGACGCGCAGCGGCGTTCTTTGATGGAGCATTGGGAACCCCCCGCATCAGCCCTTGCGCGGCTGCGGCAAGCGCAAGGGAGCGCTAAGGCGTGAGGTTAACGCAAGTCGAATCGGGGTGAAATGGAGGGCGGAGCGGCGCGCTTCAACGATAGCAAACGATTTCGAGCAGGTTGCCGTCGGGATCGAGAAAATAGCGGCAGTCGTGGTCGCCCCAGTCGATCGGCGCGGCGGTTTCGACGCCGGCGCGCTCGAGCCGCGCGGCCGCGGTCGCAAAATCCTCCTGATTGACGCGAAAGGCATGATGACCACGGCCGAGCGGATGTTCGATGCGCGCGCGGCGTTCGGCGGGCGTCAGCGACGGGCGGCTCACCCGGAAGAGAGCCAGATTCTGCCCGCCGCATCCGAGCAGCACCTGATCGCCAAAACGGGCCACCACCACAAGTCCGAGCACCTCGGTATAGAACTGTTCAGCGCGGGCGAGGTCGCTCACCTCGAGGCCGAAATGATCGAGCCCTGCGAGCTTCATCGAAGCCCTAGGATCGGCTCGTCGCGCGCAGCTCGGACGGGGCGGGCCGGCGCGCACGAATCGCCAGCAGTCGGTCGAGGATCAGATCGCCAACCTCTTCCTTGGAGAGCTTGGGCGTGGTCTCGCGGCCGCCGTCAGCGCCGAGCATCGTGACGATATTGGTATCGACGGCAAAGCCGGCATCGGCGCGGGAGACGTCGTTGCCGACAATCAGGTCGAGCTGCTTGCGGCGCAGTTTATCGAGGGCGTTGACTTCGAGCTCCTCGGTTTCGGCGGCGAAGCCGATCATGATGCGATCGCCCTTTTTGGCGGCGAGCCGCGGCATCTCGTCGGCGATGGGCGCGAGCGCGAGCGTCATGCCGGAGGAATTCTTCTTGATCTTCTGCGGGGCGGCGCGCTCGGGACGGAAGTCGGCGACGGCGGCGGCCATGATCAGGGTTGAGCACCAGGGAAAGTTCGAGGCGGTCGCCGACAGGAGCTCGCCCGCACTGGTAACGTCGATGCGCTCGACGCCATGCGGCGTCGGCAGTGTCGAAGGTCCGGCAATCAAACGGACCTCGGCGCCGCGGCGCCACGCCGCGCGAGCGATCGCGAAGCCCATCTTGCCGGTCGAGCGATTGGAGATGAAGCGCACCGGATCGATCGCCTCCTGAGTCGGTCCGGCGGTTATCAGGATGCGTTCCTGGGCGAGGTCGTGAGCGGACAGCATCGCGGCCAGCTCTTCGACGATGATCGCCGGATCGGCGAGCCGTCCCTGGCCTTCATAACCACAGGCGAGAGCGCCGGCGCCGGGTTCGATAATGACGGCGCCGCGCGCGCGCAGCCGGGCGAGGTTCTCGGTGACGGTCGGATGCGCGTACATGTGGACGTTCATCGCGGGGGCAAAGGCGATCGGACATTGCGCGGCGAGCAGGACGGTCGTGACGATATCGTCGGCGAGGCCGTTGGCGGCCTTGGCGATCAGGTTGGCGGTGGCCGGCGCGATCACGATCGCATCGGCGGTATCGGCCAAACGGATATGGCCGATTTCGGACTCCTGCGTGAGATCAAAGGTGGCGGTGGCGACGGGGTGGCGGCTCAGCGTCTGAAGGGTCAGCGGAGTGATGAATTCCTGGGCATTGCGCGTCATCATCACGCGCACCTGAGCGCCGGCGGTGGTCAGCAGCCGCACGAGCTCGCAGGCCTTGTAGGCGGCGATTCCGCCGCTTACGCCGAGCACGATATTGCGATCGACCAGCGCGCGCATCACCGGCGATTTTAGCAATGCGGCGGCGAAACGAAAGGGCGGCGCGCGCTCAGCGTTCGAGCTGACCCTGGATGAACTGCTCGACCCGCTCGCGCGCCACATCGTCGGGAATCTGACGCGGCGGATGCTTCATCGTGTAGGCGGCGATCGAGTAGAGCGGACCGCCAATCTTGCGGTCGCGGGCGAGCTTCAGACAGCGGATGGCGTCGATGACGACGCCGCCCGAATTCGGCGAATCCTGCACCGACATTCGCAGCTCGAGTTCGATCGGGATGCCGGCGAAGCCTTCACCCTCGATGCGGAGGAAGCAGACCTTGTTGTCGTTCTGCCATGGCACGTAATCGGAGGGTCCGATATGGACGTCCACGTCCGGCATCCGCTCGGGCAGGATGCTCTGCACGGCTTCGGTCTTCGATTTGCGTTTGGAGCCGAGCCGCGAACGGTCGAGCATGTTGAGGAAATCGGTGTTGCCGCCGGTATTGAGCTGATAGGTGTGGCGCAGTTTGATCCCGCGGTCGGCGAAAAGCTTCATGATCGTGCGATGCAGGATGGTCGAGCCGAGCTGGGATTTGACGTCGTCGCCCACCACCGGGATTTTGCGCGCGGTGAATTCGCTCGCCCACTTTTCGTCCGACACGATAAAGACCGGCATGCAGTTGAGCAGGCTCACCCCGGTTTCGAGGCAGGCCCGGGCATAACGCTCGACCGCCTTCTGGCTGCCGACCGGCAGATAGCAGAGCATCACTTCGGCGCCGCTGTCGCGCAGCCGCCGTTCGATATCGACCGGAGCCTTCTCGGCGGCGACAAAGGTGCGCTCGGGCGGATAGAAGGCCATGTGCGGCGCGATGCCGTCGTGGATTTCGCCCATATCGACGGTCACGCCGTAGCGCGGCAGATCGCGATGGATTTCGATGGTGTTGTTGGGCGGCGCGAAACAGGCCTCTTCCAAGGGTCGGCCGACCTTGCGCGCGTCGATATCGAAGGCGCAGGCGACTTCGATATCGTCAGGGCGATAGCCGCCGAGATCGTAATGCATCAGGCCGATCGGCGTCGACGACGCGGCGGTCGCGCGCTTGTAGTGCTCCAAACCCTGCAGGAGAGAGGAGGCACAGTTCCCCACCCCAACGATTGCCAGTCGGATCTTGGCCATTGCCCTCTTCAGTTAGTCTGTACCGGGTATCCCCCGACGACCCGTCCCCGCCCTGCGCTCAAAAAAACCGACCTCTATTTTGTAACGGAGCCGGAACACAAAGTAAAATCAGCCTGTAACAGGATTGTGCCAATCGAGGCCTGACGGTTTCCGCAGACCGACGCTTTTGTCGCCTTAACGACAAACCGGCCGCTTATTCTGTTCGCGCCCGACCGCTGGCGGCGGGACGGTCCTGCGCGGCCGCCCCCACCGCCCGCTTGACGTCATAGGTGCGGAATGGCGTGATTAAAGAACAATGGCTGCTCATCCCTCGTCCGAGGGCCCGCAGATGCTCACCGCCGCCGAGGCGGCGGAACGTCTCGGGGTGAAGCTGGGGACGCTTTACGCCTACGTCAGTCGCGGCTGGCTCAAGAGTTACAAACGCAAGGTCGGCCGCGAGGCGCTCTACCGCCGCGCCGATATCGAGGCGCTGCGTGGCGTCTCGATTCCGGAACGCGGGCGCCGCGCGCGCAGCCTGCCCTATGCGTCGTCGTGGGTCACGATCGCGCAGCCGGCCGCCGAGGGCGCGCCGTCGGGCGTAATCGTCGCCGAGTCGGCGGTCAGCTCGATTATCGAAGGCCGACTGGCCTATCGCGGCTATCCGATCGAGGAACTGGTCGAGCGGGCCAGTTTCGAGGAGGTCTGCCTGCTGTTGTGGGAGGGCGAGCGGCCGTCGCGCGCCAAGACCGAGGCGCTGCGCGCCCAGGTGGCTGCCGCCGAGGTGCCGCCGGCGGTGGCCGCGGCTTTGACCGCGGCGGGCGCCGATGCGCCGCCGCTCTTGCGCCTGGCTGCGGCGATGCCGGCGTTGGCGGCGAGCGAACGGCACGGGCCGGTGCGTTCCTCGGACGAGCGCGCGCGCACGATCATCGGGCTTATCCCGCTGGTGCTCGCGAAAGCCTCGGCCTACCGCGCCGTCGAGCCTGGTCGCCAGGGCCTTGCGGTACGCCTGCTCGAAGGTCTTTGCGGCGAAGCGCCGCCATGGGCGCGTATCGCCACCGATCGGATCCTGGTGGCGTGCGCGGAGCACGAGCTGAATGCTTCGACCTTCGCCGCGCGGGTGGTGGCGAGCACGGGCGCCGATCTCTACGCGTCGGTGCTCGCCGCCCTCTGCTCCCTTTCCGGACCGATCCACGGCGGCGCCTGCGACCGGATCGAACTGATGCTCGCGCAGCTCGACGACGGACTGTCGCTCACGGCGGTGCTCGAGAGCTTCAGCGGCCAGAATCTGCTGCCGCCCGGCTTCGGCCACGCAATCTATGCCCACGGCGATCCGCGGGCGGTGCTGCTCAAGCAGGTGGCCGGTGAAATCGCGCGCCATCGCCACCGCCGCATCTACGAACTCGCGCTCAAGATCGAAGAGGCGGTCTGGAAGCGCGAGCGCCTGCGTCCCAACCTGGATTTTTACCTGACCGTCTGCGTGCGGATGCTCGGCTTCCCCGCGGGTCTGCCGGCCGGCGTCTTCGCCCTCGGTCGCACGGCGGGATGGATCGCCCATAGTCTCGAACAATATGCCGATAATCGCCTGATCCGCCCGCGCATGCGCTATAAGGGCTCGCCGCTGCGCCACTGGGACCCGCTGCCCTAAACGCGGGCGCCGCCTGAGGCGAGCCTTTGACGCGCAGTTCGGCGCCGCGTCATAGTCTCCTCGAGGGCAAGCCAATGAAAGCCATTGCCAAGACACGACCGGGCGCCGGCGTCGAACTGATTGAAAGTCCCGTGCCGCGGCCCGGCCCCGGCGAGTTGCTGGTAAAGATCGCGGCCTGCGGGATCTGCGGTTCCGACCTGCATATCTACCTGTGGGAGCTTAACGCCGATCGGCTGATCACGCGCTTCCCCACCGCTATCGGTCATGAACCGGCGGGTGAAGTGGTCGAGGTCGGGCCCGGGGTCAGCGGCTTCAAAGTCGGTGATCACGTGGCGCTCGATCCCTTTGGACCGTGCGGACAATGCGCGTCGTGCCAGCACGGTCGCTTCAACTTCTGCCTTAATCCGGGACGCCTCGGCGGCTCGCTCGCCGAATATGCGATCGCGCCGACGCAAAACGCCTGGCTGGTGCCGAAAACGATGGATCTCGAAGAGGCCGCGCTGCTCGAGCCATTCGCGACCGGCGTGCACGCGGTCGAGGAATCGTCACTCAAGGCCGGCGACAGTTGCGTGATCGAGGGCCCCGGTCCGATCGGTCTCTGCACGGCGCTGGCGGCGCGGGCGCTCGGCGTGAGTTCAATCGTGATTACCGGACTGAACGTTGATGCCGAGCGGCTGGCGCTGGCCCGTTCGATGGGTTTTCGGACGGTGTGCGCGTCGGACGCCGACTGGACCGAACAGGTGCGCGCGCTGCTTCCCACCGACGGCGCCGACGTGGTCTTCGACGCCGCCGGGTTCCTCGATTCGACCCGGCAGATCATTCGGCGCAACGGCGAGCTTATCGAGCTCGGATGGCCGGCGCGCGACCTCTCGAATCAGGAATTGCGCGCGCTGTTTTTCCACGGCGTCAAAATCATTCCCTCGCGCGTGCGCGTGCCGAGCACCTGGCGGCGGTCAATCGCGATGGTCGCGAGCGGCGCCGTCGATCTCAAACCGCTGGTGACCCATCGCTACGATCTCGAACACGGAGTCGAAGCTTTCGAGCTGCTCCATCGTAAGCAGGGGGTCAAGGCGCTGATCGTGCCGGGATCATGAGTCGCCTGCGATGCGCTATATTTTCGCCCAAAGATAACCCTGGGAGGTGAACCCGATGCGTGACGGTTACAAGATCGTCGATACCGATTCGCACCTGATGGAGCCCGAGTGGCTGTGGGAACGCTACATGGAGGACGCCTTCAAATCCCGCGCGCCGAAGATGGGCCGCGCCCCCGAGTCAAACCGCCGCACCTTTCTGGTTGAAGGCGACTCGTTCGTGCGGGAAAAGGGCAAGTATCCGATGGCGGCGCCGGGTTTTTTGAAGGCCGTGCAGAAGGCGATGCAACGCTTCGAGAAGGCCAGCAAACAGGGCTTCAGCGCCGAAAGCCGCCTCGCCGACATGGACGAGCAGGGCGTCGACGTCCAGATCATGTATCCGACCTACGCCGGCCAGATGCTCGGACGGGAGTTCCGCGATACCAAGCTGCTCGCCGCCTGCGTGCGCGCCTACAACAACTGGGCGGCCGATTACGCCTCCGCCGCGCCCGAACGGCTGCGCTGGGCGGCGGCGCTGCCGATGCAGGACGTCGAAGAGGCGATCAAGGAGGCGCGGCGCGCCCACGAGATGGGCTGCGTCAGCTACTACATGCGGCCCAATCCGGTGCGCGGCCGCTCACTCTGGAGTGATGATTATCTGCCGCTCTGGATGGAGATCGAGGAGATCGGCAAACCGATTTCCACCCATGAATCGGCCTCATCCTCGGTGCCGTCGTTCGGCGAGCGGATGGATACCCACGTCAGCGGTCATATCCTGTCCCATCCGTTCGAGGCGATGGCGGCGATGGCCGGCCTTATCTGGTACGGCATCTTCGAGAAGTTCCCCAAACTGAAAGTCATCCACGTCGAAGCCGACGGCGGCTGGGTGCCCTACTGGCTGCAGCGGATGGAGCAGCATTGGGACTTCAGCGGCAACGCCGAGCACGAATACCTGACCAAGCGTCCGACGGAATACTTCAAGCGCAATGTCTGCGTGGCCTTCCGCGGCGACGAGCCGACGCTCAAGGCCGCCGTCGAGCTGGTCGGCGCCGACAACTTTTCCTGGGATACCGACTACCCCCATCCGGACGGTACTTATCCGTGGGGAGTCGAGGCGATTATGAAGCAGCCCATCTCCGACGAGGCGCGGCGCAAGATCCTGTGGGACAATCCGGCCCGTATCTTTAACCTGAACTGAACCGCCGAAGCCGGCCGGCGCCGAAGCCGGCCGGCGGCGCCGGCATCCAACTACCAACTCGAGACGGCGACAGGCGCCCACACCGGAGCCTTACGGCCGTGGCGCAACCGGAGGAGAAGGCCGATGATCAAATCGATTTTTCATATCAACGTGAACGTCACGAACTTCGAGCGCTCGCTCGAGTTCTACAAGATGCTCGGCTTTAAGGTCGTATTTGATATCGGCGAGGGCCCCAACCGCGCCAACGACCAGGGTCTCAATATCCCGAACAGCCGCGCCCGGGCGGCGCTGCTCGCGCTCGGCGACGATCCGCGCGCGACCCGGATCGATCTGATCGAATGGAAACAGCCGGCCACCGAAGGCCGTCCGTATCCCCATCTGTACCATACCGGCGCCGCCCGTATCGCCCTGTTCGCCAAGAACATCGATGAAGAGTATCAGCGGCTGAAGGCCCAGGGCGTCGACATGGTGTCGGAGCCGGTCACGATGAAGTTCGGCAAGGGCACTGCCGGCGCGAAGTTCTTCTGCTTCAAGGATCCGGACGGCACGTTCCTCGAGCTGATCGAGCCGTTCAATTGATGGCAGCACGTTGCGATGGGCGCGCCGGCTGCGGGTCGGCGCCAACGCTCCGCCGCTCGCGGACCGAGCGCGGACTGCCGGAGGAAAGACCATGGCTTATGATCTGCTGATCAGAGACGCGCGCATCTGCGACGGCACCGGCGGGCCGCTCTTCAATGGCGCCGTGGCGATCGCCGACGGACGGATCGTCGAAGTCGGCGCGGTCGCCGGCCCCGCGCGCCGCACCGTCGCCGCCGACGGCCTCGTGCTGGCGCCCGGCTTTATCGATCTGCATACCCATTACGATGCGCAGGTCAGTTGGGATCCGCTGTTGACCTGCTCGTCATGGCACGGCGTCACCACGGTCCTGATGGGCAACTGCGGCGTCGGCGTCGCGCCGGTGCGTCCGCAGGAGCGCTCCACGATGGCCTGGGATTTGGTCAACGTCGAAGCCCTGCCGCACGAAGTTTTGATGGACGGCGTTAACTGGGAGTGGGAGAGCTTTGCCGAGTACATGGCCGCGATCGCACGGCGCGGCGTGGCGCTCAATGCCGCCTTCCTGGTGCCGCTCTCGGCCCTGCGCTTTTACGTGATGGGCGAAGCGGCGGCCGCCCGCGCCGCCACCACCGAAGAGACCGCCCGGATGGCGGCGCTCTTCCGCGACGCGATGATCGCCGGCGCCTGGGGCTTTTCGCTGAGCCTCGCCCCGCAGCATATTGGTTTCCAGGGCCGTCCGCTGGCGAGCCGGATGGCGAGTCGCGAGGAATTGGCGGCGCTCTGTCGGGTGATGCGCGAGCTCGGTCGCGGGATAATAGAGATTCTGCCGCGCGGGTCGGCGCCGATGGTCACGGCGCAGGATCAGGGCTTCGACCTGCTGGTCTTTCTCGCCGAGCAGAGCCGCCGTCCCGTCACCTTTCTCGCGATCGTCGATCTGCCCGGCACGCCTATCGAAGCGCACGAGCGGCTGATCGAACGGCTCAAGCCGCTGCTCGCGCGCGGTCTTAAAATCTATCCGCAGGTCACGCCGCGGCCGATTCAGCAGTACTATACGCTGCGCGATCCGTTTATTTTCGCCGCGCTCGATTCCTGGAAAGGCGTCTTCAATCGCCCGGCCGAGGAACAGAAGGCGCTTTTCCGTTCGGCCGAGTTTCGTGCGGCGTTCAAAGCGGAGCTCCAACGGGGCCATCGCGCGGTCTTTCGCGGCCGCTGGGATCGCGTTCATGTCGTGCGGGTCGAGGGCGCGGCAAATCGTCGCTTCCTCAATCAGAGTATCGCCGAAATCGCCGCGACCTTGCGCAAGGACCCGGAGGACGCACTGCTCGATCTGGCCCTCGAGGAAGACCTCGCCCTCGGGATCACGCTCTCTGTAATCAACAGCGACGCCGCCAACGTCGAGCGAATCATGCGCCTGCCCAACACGCTTATCGGACTCTCCGACGCGGGCGCGCACGTCGCCCAGCATTGCGACGCCGGACTGCCGACCTACGTGCTCGGTCATACGGTGCGCGAGCGCGGCACGCTCAGCCTCGAAGAGGGTGTGCGCCGCCTGACCTCAGAGGTCGCGGATTTCCTCGAAATGGCGGACCGCGGACGGATTCGCGCAGGCGCCGTTGCCGATCTGGTGCTGTTCGATCCGGATCGCGTTGGGCCGCTCGCCCCCGAATGGCGCGACGATCTGCCGGGCCGCCAGCCGCGTCTTATCGAGCGCGCCGAAGGCGTCGAGCATACGATCGTCGGCGGCGAGATTCTCTTCTCGCGCGGCGCCCATCAGGGTGCGATGCCCGGTCGGGTACTGCGCAGCGGTGAAGCGGCATGAACGGCGCCGAAGCCCTCGTCCGCACGGCGCTTGCCGGCGGCGTCGAAGTCTGCTTTGCCAATCCGGGCACGACCGAGATGCCGCTGGTGGCGGCGCTCGACGCGAGCGATCGGATGCGCGCGGTGCTCGCGCTCTTCGAGGGCGTCTGCACCGGCGCCGCCGACGGCTATGCGCGAATCGCCGGCAAGCCGGCCATGACCCTGCTCCATCTGGGACCCGGTTTCGCCAACGGGATCGCGAATCTGCACAATGCGCGGCGCGCCCGCTCGCCCATCGTCAATGTCGTCGGCGACCATGCCACGTGGCATCTGAGCGCCGATGCGCCGCTCACTTCGGATATCGTGTCATTGGCGCGCCCGGTTTCCGGATGGATTCGCGAGGTGCGCGCGGCGGCGGCCTGCGGCCGCGATATGGCTGAAGCGATCGGCGCGGCGGTCGCCCCGCCGGGGCAATCCGCCACGCTGATCGTGCCGGCGGATTGTCAGTGGAATGATGCCGACGGTATCGCCACCGTGCCGCCGGCCACCGATCCGCCCTTGCCGGCCGACGCAGCAATCAAGGCTACCGCGGATCTGCTGCGCGCTCACGGCTCGCGCACGCTGCTCTTCATGGGTGGTCAGGCGAGCCTCAGCCGCGGCCTGCGGGCGGCCGCGCGGATCGCGGCGCGGATCGGATGCGCGCTGATGTGCGAAACGTTTCCGGCCCGGGTCGAGCGGGGCGGCGCGATGCCGTTCGTGGAACGGCTGCCCTATTTTCCGGAACAGGCGACCGCCGCGCTCGGCAAGTTCGCCGCGATCGCGCTGGTCGGAGCGCGCGCGCCGGTCGCCTTCTTCGGCTATCCGAACCTGCCGAGCACGCTGATTCCCAACGGTTGCGCGGTGACCACGCTGGCGACGCCGGAAGAGGACGCCGCCGGGGCGCTCGAAGCGCTCGCCGAGCTGCTCGACGCCAAAACGGGCGCGAGCGCAGCGGCCAGCGCGCGGCCGCCTCTACCGAGCGGCAAACTCGACGCCACTACGATCGGCGCCGCGATCGCCGCGCTGATGCCCGAAAACGCCATCGCGATGGACGAGGCGGCGACGACCGGCCTGCCGTTTTTCGGGCTGTCGAAGGGCGCGCCGCCCCACACCTATCTCGCGCTGACCGGCGGCGCGATCGGCCAGGGGCTGCCCTGCGCGACCGGCGCGGCGGTGGCGGCGCCCGACCGTAAAGTGATCGCTTTTCAGGCCGACGGCAGCGGGATGTACACCGTCCAAGCGCTGTGGACGCAGGCCCGCGAAAAACTCAACGTCACCAACCTCATCTGCAACAATCGACGCTATCGGATTCTGCAGGTCGAGCTCGCCCGCGCGGGCATCACCGAACCCGGTCCCAAGGCCCGCGCCCTGACCAGCCTCGCCGATCCGGAAATCAACTGGACCGCGATGGCGACCGGGATGGGCGTGCCGGCGGTCCGCGTCGAAAGCGCCGAGGAGCTGGCGCGCGAGCTTACACGCGCGCTCAGGGAGCCCGGCCCCAACCTGATCGAAATGATGATCTGAGCCGGGGGCGGTTGGCCGCGCGGCGTCGCGCTCGACGCCGGATTGGATAGCGTCAGGCGGGCGCCGCGATGCTGTTTATCGAAGCGGCCGGGCGGGCTTATCCGACAGGGGCGCGAGTGGCAGAATGGTCTCCATGCGGGCGCAACGGCGGGAGAGCGAAATGGAACGGGGCAAAACCAAATTCATCTTCGTGACCGGCGGCGTCGTCTCATCGCTCGGCAAGGGGCTGGCCGCGGCTTCGCTCGGCGCCCTGCTCGAAGCGCGCGGGCTGCGCGTGACGATGCTCAAGATGGACCCGTATATCAACGTTGATCCGGGCACGATGTCGCCGCTGCAGCACGGCGAGGTTTTCGTCACCGACGACGGCGCCGAGACCGACCTCGACCTCGGCCATTACGAGCGCTTCCTCAGCACGCCGATGAGCCGCCGCAACAACTGCACCACCGGTCAGATCTACGATACCGTCCTGCAGAAGGAACGGCGCGGCGACTACCTCGGCGCGACGGTGCAGGTCATTCCGCATATCACCGACGAGATCAAACGGCGGATTCTGCACGCTGCCGAGGGCAAAGACCTGTGTATCGTCGAAGTCGGCGGCACGGTCGGCGATATCGAGAGTCTGCCGTTCCTCGAGGCGATCCGCGAGTTTCGCTGGGACCTCGGACGCGAGAACGTGCTCTATATCCATCTGACGCTGGTGCCGTTCATCCCCGCCGCCGGCGAGCTCAAGACCAAGCCGACGCAACACAGCGTCAAGGAACTGACCGGACTGGGCATTCAGCCGGATATCCTGCTGTGCCGATGCGATCGGCCGCTTGAAAAGAAGTTCCGCGCCAAGATCGCCCATTTCTGCAATGTCGAGGAAAACTGCGTGGTCGCGGCCGAAGACGTCGCCTCGATCTACGAGGTGCTGCTGCGCTTCCACGACGAGGGCCTCGACCAGCGCGTGGTCGAAAAACTCAACATCTGGACCGGACAGCCGAACCTGACGAAATGGCGGCGGCTGGTGAAGACGCTGCAGAATCCGAAGCTGAGCGTGACGGTCGCTGTGGTCGGCAAGTATGTTGACGTGGTCGACTCGTACAAAAGCCTGCACGAGGCGATCGCTCACGGGGCCGTCGCCAACGAAGCCCGGGTCAATATCGAGTACGTGGATTCGGAAGCTCTCGAAAAACAGGTGGTCGAGGATCGTCTCGCCAGCGCCGACGCGGTGATCATCCCCGGGGGGTTCGGCGAGCGCGGGACCGAGGGCATGATCCGCGCGATCCGCTATGCGCGGGAGAACGCTCTGCCCATCCTGGGCATCTGTTATGGCCTGCACATGATGGTGATTGAAGCGTCGCGCAATCTGATCGGGCTCAAGCGCGCCAATACCTCGGAGAACGCGCCCGAATCCGCCGATCGGGTGATCGATATCATGGAGTCGCAGAAAGAGATCGACAAGAAAGGCGGCACGATGCGGTTGGGAGCGTATCCGTGCGTGCTGCGCCCCGGTTCGCTCGCCGCCAACACCTATCGACGGAGCCGCATCTCGGAACGCCATCGCCATCGCTACGAGGTCAACAACGCCTACCGCGATCAACTGGCGGCGGCCGGTCTCATCGCGAGCGGCACGTCGCCCGACGGCACGCTGGTCGAGATCATGGAGCTCGTGGGCCATCCGTGGTTTCTCGGCTGCCAGTTCCATCCCGAACTGAAGTCGCGACCGCTCGATTGCCATCCGCTGTTCCGCGGGCTTATCAAGGCTGCCATCGCGCATAAGGCGGCGCGCCCGCAGGATCGCTCGAAGGTGCGCGAACTCAGGACCGCCTCGTGAACGCGGCCACGGTCAGGGTCGGCAACGCGGTCTTTGGCGGGCGGGAGCTCGCCGCGATCGCCGGGCCGTGCGTTATCGAAGGTCTGGATTCCTCTCTGCGTCATGCCGAACGCCTCCGCCGGATCGCCGACGAGACCGGCGTCGCCATCGTCTTCAAGTCGTCCTTCGACAAGGCGAACCGCACCAGCCACACCTCATTCCGCGGACCGGGACTGGACGAGGGCCTGCGGATCCTCGAGCGTGTGAAGCGCGCGACCGGACTGCCGGTGCTGACCGATATTCATGAGACCGGTCAGGCCAGGGCCGCCGCCGAAGTGGTGGATATCCTGCAGATCCCGGCCCTGCTGTCGCGGCAAACCGACCTCGTGCGCGCGGCGGTTGCGACCGGGCGCGCGGTCAACCTGAAAAAGGGCCAGTTTCTC